>Ga0207733_100006_pt1 | contig 414439 bp, 418 predicted proteins | sample A23P3SouthBayCA_FD_187735 | JGI IMG/M metagenome (GOLD analysis project Ga0207733, IMG submission 187735) | Aerobic enrichment media microbial communities from Eden Landing Ponds, California, USA - A23 P3 (SPAdes) | ecosystem: Environmental > Aquatic > Marine > Unclassified | place: Emeryville... | reverse complement strand
GAGAACTCCTTGAGCATCACGTTCACGATGGGGTCGCCGACGTGGACGTGTGACTTCTCGAAGGGGTTGTAGCTGAGCGGCCGGGACTTGTTCATCACCTTGCCGGCGTCGCCGACGACGAACAGCGCCCCGACGGGTTTGCCCTTCTGGCCCTTCTTCCCGAGTTCGATGGCCACTTCGAAGACGTCGCGGATCACGGCCGGTTCCGCTCGCGAGTTGACGAACAGATCGTAGACGCCGGTGTGGGCGAATTCCCGCGCACGGACGCGCATGACCGTGTCGACTTCCTCCCCGAAGACCTGGGTGACGCAGACGATCTCGTCGCCGTCTTCGACGAGGTCCTGCTGGTGGGCACCCTCCAGGCCGAACCGGACCCGGCCGACCACGTCCGTGAACTCGAGGGGGAGTTCGACGAACCGGTCCGCGTCGTGGGCGTTGTCGGGCGAGACGACGACCAGTTCGACGTCGGCGTCGGCGAACCGCTCGTAGTCGGCCCCGCTCGGTGAGAACAGAAACACGGCGTCGACGTCGTCGACCACGTCCTCGAGGAGTGCGCCCAGCTCGGTCATTGTCGTATCATCTCATCCGACAGGAAAAAGCCTTGCGGGGTCGTCGTACGGCCGTCATGCGTGCGTCGTCCCCGCTCGGGCCGGGCCCCGAACTACCCGAGCGTTGATCATATCGGCCCGCCAACCGGGTCGGGCACGGATTCACGCGGCATCGACGAGGCGCTCGAAGGCGCCGCTTTCGGGGTGGCGATGGGCGTAGGTCCCGACAGTCGCGTACTCCACGAGGCCGTCGCGCTCGCCGTCGACGCCCTCGCCCCGGACGACGTCGAACGCGAAGCGCGCGTCGCGGCCGACCGTCGCCCGGGAGTAGTGGAACTCGTGGCCACGGAATCGCTGGCCGACCTCGAGCCCCGGTGCGTGCCCGGTCGCCGCCAGGGCCACGTGGTCCAGAGCCTGGTACCGGTCGCACATCTCGACGTCAACCGGGAGGACGCCCGCCATCTCGTGGGTCGCCCCGTCCGTCGTCGTCAGCGATTCAGCCACGGCCATCAGGCCACCACACTCCGCGAGAACCGTGGCACCGCCCGCGGCGGCCTCGGCGACGGCCGCGAGGCTCTCGCTGTCCGCGAGCGCGTCCGCGTGGAGTTCCGGATACCCGCCGGGGAGGTAGATGGCGTCCGCGTCGGGGAGCGGGTCGCCCGCGACGGGCGAGAAGGTCTCGACCGTCCCGCGCTCGCGCAGGTACTCGGCCACCGCCGGGTAGACGAAGCCAAAGGCGGCGTCCCGCGCGACGGCGACCGTCGTGTCCGTTTCGCTCCGCTCTCGGACGTCCGGTGCCGGTGCCGGGTCGGATGCGGCGGCCAGGAGTCGGTCGACGTCGAGGTGACTCGCCGCGTCCGCCAGGGCCTCGCGCGGAAGGGCGGCTTCCGCACCCATGTGGAGCCCGAGGTGGCGGTCGGGAATGGCGAGGCGGTCGTCCGGCGGAATTCGACCCAGGTAGTCGAGGCCGTCGGGCAGCGCTTCGCGAATGCCGCGCTCGTGGCGGCCGCCGTGGGCTCGCTGGGCGATGACGCCGACCACGTCCACGTCTCGGCCGATCTCGCGGGCGTAGGCCTCGAACCCGAGCGCCGTCGCGGCGACGCTCTCCATGCCGGCCTTCGCGTCGACGACCAGGACGACCGGGAGCGAGAGGGTTTCGGCGACCATCGCCGTACTGGAAGCGTCCCCGTCGTACAGTCCCATCACGCCCTCGACGACGCAGACGTCGCCTTCGCCGCGGTGGTAGTTCCGTCGCAGGCCGTCCTCCCCTTCGAGCCAGAGGTCGAGCGTCCTGGAGGGCCGGTCGGCGACGGCGGCGTGGTGGCTCGGGTCGATGAAGTCCGGCCCCGCCTTCGCGGGCTGGACCGCGTGGCCCGCCGCCCGGAGCGCCTCGATTGCGACCAGGGTGGCGACCGTCTTACCGACGCTCGACCGCGTCCCGGCGAGGACGACGCCCTTCATCTGGTCACCGCGGGGTCGTCCGCCGGCTGGCTCGGGTTCAGTCGGTCGGCGATGGCCACGAACCGCTCGCGGACCGACGCCATGTCGGCGTCGGCGTCCGCGACCAGCGAGAGCGCCCCGCCCATGCCGACGCCCTCCTTCGCCTCGCCGGCGCAGTACGCGTCCGTCGCCGGGTGATCGACCGCGTCGAACCCGGGATCCGTGGCCCGGACGTCCACGTCGAGCGAGTCCGCAAGGGCCGCGACGGCAGCGCTCTCGTCGTCGAGCAGGAACGACGTCGTCGCGAGCGAGAGGGGCGACTCGACGCCGTCGTGTCTGAGCAGCGCAGCGAGGGCGAGTAACTGCGTTCCCCCGGCCAGGGTGAGGGGCGTCCCGGTCTCGAGGGCACCCCGGGCGATTCCCGCCCCGGCCGCGAGGACGGGATCGCCCATCGCTCGCACGGCCGCGGTCGGATCGCCGGCCGCCCCGCCCGCCGTCAGGCCGCTCGCGTCGAGTCCCTCGGCCACGACCGCACGCTTCCGTTCGAGTGGGTTGTCCGGCAGCGACGAGGAGACCGTCGCCCGCTCGCCCAGCGCCGTCAAGACGCCGAGGGCGGTCGTCGTCCCGCCGGGAACCGACTCGCCCAGGAGGATGGGATCGTCGGTCGGGAGGGCCCGTCCGTACGCCCGGCCAGCCTCGAAGACGTCGGCGGCGTCGGGGACCGCCGCCGCGGATCGGAGGTCGCCGCCGGGGCTCGCGTCCACAGAGACCGTCGGCGCGGCGGTCGGTTCGGCGAGGCCGGCGTCGACGACAGTCACGGGGAGATCGAGCCGCTCGACGACGGCCCGCGTGACGGCTGCCGGCGTCGGACAGCCCGTCGGACTCACCGGCGTGACCGGACTGGCGACGGGTTCGCCGTAGACGACGATCTCCGCGTCCGAGCTGGGCGTGTGGGCGACGAGGTCGGGCGAGGCCCCCGCGGCGCTGATCCCGTCGATCGTCGCCGTCCGCGTCGTGCCGGTGACGAGCACGAGTCTCATTGTGGGTGCGTTAGTTCAATTTTACTTTAATTCGACGGTCGGTCGTGGGGGGAGCGGCCCGAGGATCGGACCGCACCTCGACGCCGCAGGCTCACCGAGCGGTCCAGACCGACGGGGCGAGGCCGAGGCGCGCGACCACCGGGCGGTACAGGAGCAGGACCACGACCACGGCGACCGTCTCGATCCAGAAGTTCACCTCGCCGACGGTGAGGCGGATCGCCGTGAGGACGGCGAACGCCAGGACGAGCATCGCCAGGTAGTGCGGGGCGAGTTCGACGAGGTCCTGCCTGTCGACCATGGGGCTCCTTTGCGGACGTCGCACATAACGGTGTGGCCGTGGAGGGCCCCGATCGACACGGGCGGGCACAAGTGCTAACAGGCCACGCGAGGTCCTTGCGGTATGGGAGCGACCAGCGAGGGCAGCGGCGTGGACTTCGGCGTCGACGAGGAGACCCGGCTGCTGCTCGACAGCCTCGACGAGTTCGTCACCCGCGAGGTGGAGCCGCTCGTCGCCGATCTCGGCGAGACGTACGCGAATCCGCGCCGTCGCCACGAGGCGGACGGTCGCCTGGTCGACGAGGTGCTGGCGGCCAGGGAAACCGTCCGCCGGAAGAGCGCCGAGGCGGGCTTCTACGCGATGAACCTTCCCGGTCCCGACGGGGAGGAGCCCGTCTCCACCGTAACCTGGTACCGCGCGAAGCGCCACCTCGCGACCCACGGGCCCGGACTGAGCGAGGCCGTCTTGGCGGGACCGGAGGGCCCCAAGCCGCTCCTCGCGCTGGCCGAGGGCGAGCAGGTCGAGCGCTACCTCGAGCCCGCCCTGCGCGGCGAGCAGATCACGGCCTTCGCCCAGACGGAGCCCGGGGTGGGCTCGGACTCGCCGAACATGGCGACGACGGCCCGCAAAGAGGGCGACGAGTGGGTCATCTCCGGCCAGAAGCAGTGGATCACGAACGCCCCCTACGCCGACTTCGTGCAAGTCTTCGCGCGCACGACGCCCCAGGAGGAGGCGGACCGGCACGGGGGTATCACCTGCTTTCTCGTCGAGGCCGACGAGTACGAGGTCGGCAGTCTGAACAACGCCGTCGGGTGGCTCGGCGACCAGGCCGAACTGCACTTCGACGACGTCCGTGTCCCGGAGAGTCGGGTCCTCGGCGAGGTCGACGAGGGCTTCGAGGCGGCGATGGACTTCCTCTCGCTGGGCCGCCTCGAACTCGGCGCGGAGGCGGTGGGGTTCACGCGCTTCCTGCTCGACCGTGGCGTCGAGTACGCCAATCGGCGCGAGGCCTTCGGCCGGTCGATCGGCAGTTTCCAGGGTGTCTCGCACACACTCGCGGAGGCAAGGGCCCGGAACTTCGCGGCCGACGCCGCGGGGCTACGGACCGCCTGGGAGATGGACCGGGGCGGCGACGCCATCGAGGCCTCGTCGATCTTCAAGTACCTCGCGACGAACTGCTGTTTCGACGCCGCGGACGACGTGATCGGCGTCCACGGCGCCACCGGCGTCAGCGAGGCGGAGCCCTTCGCGGACCTCATGGCGACGGCGCGGGTGCTGCGGATCGTCGAGGGCACCGACGAAATCCAGCTCAACACCATCGCGAAGCAGTTGGGCGTGGCGTAACCTAGCCCGTCGGCCAGCGGCAGTTCGCACAGCGGTTGCTCCCCTCACGCTCGACGGTGTCGCGGACGACGGCCCACGTGCCCTCGACGGTCTCGCCGTCGGGTTCGGCCCCACAGCCCCGCGGCCCGACGAGGTGCCACGTGCCGGCGGTCGCGTTCTGGACTGCTTTCACACCGGCACGTCGGTCCGGAGCCACCAGAGGCTACCGGATTCGCTCGGCCGCTGGACGGTGGGCGGGACGGGCCACCTGCTCGGGGACGTGACAGGCCAGGTGCGGACGCGTCGATCAGCGGTGGGTGGGCGCCGATCGCCTGCACCGGTGGGTTGGGTAGATCGTGCTGGGCGTGCACGTCGGTGGCAAGCGATCGGGCGGGGACTGGCGGCGTGGAGGGAACGGATGCCCGCCGGATGGTGGACGCGGCCAGGTGACGACCGGTTGGTGGCAGCCGGCGGGGCGATGGAGGCCCGGGCGCGGGGAACCGGATTCAGGGCGTTGGGATGCACGGCCTCGGTGGCGCCGGGGACGGGGGTACCCCGGTGGGCCACTGACAGGCCGACCCGACGCCGGCCCGTTCCCGCGGCGGGCTGCCATCGCACTTGGGGCGAGTCGCGGGTTGCACAAAAAGGGGGCCGCGCTGTTGCAGGCACTGCAACGGTGGAAACGGCTATACCGCCGCTGGGCCACATCCTCGGTCGTGAGCGAGGAGCCGGACGTCGAGACCATCGGATCCCTGCTCGCGGACCCGACGGTGAGAACCATCCTCGCCCGGACCAGCCAGGAACCCATGTCAGCGACCACACTCTGTGACCACTGCGAGTCCTCCAAGGCGACGGTGTACCGGCGACTGGACGACCTGAGCGACCTCGGCCTCGTCTCGGCGCAGACGCTCCCGGACCTCGACGGCGGCCACCACCGCACGGTCTACCGCGCCACCCTCTCCCGGATCACCGTCACGGTCCGGGACGGCGAGATCGACCTCGAGGTCCGCGAGCGCGAGGACATGGCCGACCGCTTCACGCGGCTGGTCGAGGAGATGTAGATGCTCGCGCTTCCGCTCCAGCTCTGGGAGGGCGCCATCCCGCCGGGCTGGGTCCTCAGCCTCATCCAGGCGACGGACGTCCTCTCCGCGGTGCTCGGCCTGGGCATCGCCGCCGTGGCCTTCCGCGGCTACCGCCGCAACGGGAGCCGTCCCATGCTCTACCTCACCGCCGGGTTCCTGCTGGCGTTCTCCGCTCCCGTCGCCGTGCTCGCCCTGTACCTGTTCGTCCCCGGCATCACCGGCACCCACTTCGGCATCGGGAGTCGCGTCAGCCAGACGCTGGGCCTCCTGACGATCCTGTACGCGCTCTGGACGCCGTCGTAGGATGACGTGGGTTCAGTCCGGCAGCAGTTGGTGGGGGCAAATCATCCGACATTTTATCCCGGTTGCTGCATCAGTTCTCGTCATGAGCGTGGAAATTCGGGGGTTCGAGGACGTGGTCGACGATCTCGATCGTGTTTCTGGGCTGGAGGGGGCAGATGCTGGAGAAGTTGACGTATCGATTGCCGACCTGTTCCCACGGGACTTCATGGAAACCTACACGGCGTTCGGCTCGGTTCAGGCGTTCTTCGAGGCGAGTCCCTGGACCGTCGAGACTGAATCCGACTTCGACGACATACCCGAGGACGCGTTCGACGAATACGTGGACGAACACACCGGGTTCAGCACGTGGGAGGCCATGCTGAGCGCGGGGGCGCGGGAGTGGCTACTGCGCGAGATGAGGTGAGACGTTCATCAGTCACGTTCTTCGTCGTTTGCATCCTGTACCGACTCCTCCGCGTTTTCTCCGCCGGAATTCGGGACGTTGAGGTGTACATCTATGTCGTGGTTCCGTCCTCGAATTTCAAGAGCCCGTACCGTTCCGTCGGACGGTTCACCGCTTCGCAGGTGGTTGTACGCTGCGAGGAGAAACGATCCGAGCGTCGCTACACCGATCGAAAGCTGCCAAACGGCCCCGAGGACTGGACTAACGTCTCCCAGATGCGGACGGTCGACAACGATTCGAACCTCGACGAGAGCTGATGCGAATAGAAGAAACAGCCCCACCCCACCGACCAGTACGAGGGTTCGCGACGAATACCGTCGGAAATCGAATCCCCGGAGCACGGTTTCCTTGCAGGTGCGTGGCTCGGCATCGCTGATAAACGTCCGCAGACATCGGGAAATAAGCAGACAAATCTGCCGGCAGTAATGCCGGTCCAGAGCGCACCTCACCTCGTGCGCCCGTCTCTAAGGAGCACCGTTCCCGGAGCCACCCGGTCCCCACTCCACCGGGTCCTAGGCGTCGAAGCGCTCCGTGACGAGCCGGGCCGTCTCGCTCGCCGCGAGCGTCTTCGCCGCGTCGTTCGGGTCCGCGACTGCCCAGTACTCGCCGCGGTGGTCGACGAGGCTGTCGTCGGCCAGCCGCGAGAGGACGACGCCGACGCTCCCTCGGGCGACGTCCGTCGCCTCGTGAATCTCCTTCGGCGTGAACGCCCTGTCGGCGTTCGCCGCCAGGAACGAGAGGACGCGCTCGGCGTTGGTCGGCCCGCCTGCCTGGAGGGTCTCCTCCGGCTCCGAGTGAAAGCGATCGATGTCTATCGGCATCGCCACGCGAATGTAACAGTTGTAATCGAGGTAAGCGTTGGGGTCACGGGTCGAAACGGGTTGGGCCCGGCATCTCATTTGAATATGAGGGAATTGAGGACGGATGAGGCCAGTTCGCTATGCCTGTCAATCGGAGCATCTCTGGGTACCGAAATTATTCGACTCGCCAGTACGTGGGATTTTAATCCCGAACGACGTTTTCGACGACACTACTGAGATTCGACTCAAGTTCTGAGGCCTGCAGAATTCGAATCTCTCGCTGTTCTTGCGGTGGGCGTGTCCGCGTGCCTTCGATGTCACCTGTCACCAGTACACCGTTCCATCCGTTTCCAAAGATGTCGGGTTCGTCGAACACGATTTCGTCGTCGTCCCGGAGGAAGGCAAGGTACTCGAGTAATTCCTCGACTCCCCGTCCGACGGTCTCCTTTCGAGACGAATACTTCACCTCGGTTATCAGATACTCAAGACGCTCACCCGACTCGACTTCCAACACGATCACGTCTGGACGACCCGTCCACTCCCTGGACTCTTCGTCGAAGAAGTACTCGCTCGTCAACTCGGCAGATTCGTACTTGATCCGCTCTGTCCGAGAAAGCCGTTCTGGATCCTTCTCAGAAACGTCAGACCGGAAGCTGAGTTGCGCTGCCCGTGCCGCACTGTCGTGGTAGAGAACGATGGAGCGGCCGTCGGCGTCGAGACGGGCTACCTCCTGGGACCCACGCTCGATGGTATCGAGGGTGAACCGATCGTTTGCAAGTCCCTCGACCACACTGATGTACCTGAAGAGCACGTACAGTTCGAAGAGCGTCTCTTCGTCGTCCGGCGTGATGGCGGTCATCTCGAGCAACTCCGATATCGCGTTCGCTTCGCCGCGGAGTGTTGCTCGATACTTCGTCAGCAGACTGGCTGCCTCTTGATAAACTCTTTTTCGAGACTCGGTCGCCCGCTGGACCATTCGATCGGTCGGCTCGTACGCCTCCGGGCTCCGAATCCGGGTCACGTGCACGTTCCGGTGGAAGATGTCCCGCATCGTCGACACCAAGTCTCGTTCGCCCTTCCACCGTTCGTTGACCCACTCGTAGTCCCGTTCGAGGTACTCCTCACACTCGGAGAGCGTCTCGTTGACGATTGCGAGAATCCGTTTCAAGACGATGTTCTCGTCGATGTCGTAGTTCTCGGTCCGATTGTCGCAGACGAACAGCGAGGTGTCGCCCGGATTTTGCGAGTGGCGACGCCGTGTCGTCGCAGCCCAATTGATGCGGCCGTCGACGACGCCTCGTTTCACTTTCGACACCGTCGACGTCTGTGTCTTCATGCTCCGCAGCCGCTCCGGAAGCTTTTCGACGAACTCGACCACGTCGGGCCGGAGAATGAAGTGAAGCCGGACCAGCATCTCGTAGTCGTGGAAACGGTCGTCGAGTTCCGATGGCGCGATTTCCTGCGCGAAGTGACGCTCGGGAAACTCCCCGTGCATCACGTACGCGAGGACGTCCTGCGAGAGTTGTTCGAGAAGGTCGTCCTTATTCATCGATCTGGACCTGCAAGACGTCGCTCGCCACCGAACGGAGCTTCGCCGGTTGGACCGAGTCGAGCGACGCGAGTGCAGAGATGATGCGGTCCCGGCGCCGGACACCTTCCAGTTGTGGAATGACGTAGCTCACGAGCGCATCGGTCAGAGCCTGTTCCATCGGCAGGTCCGACGCGGTGACATGTGTCAGTATGTCTCTGATAATAGCCGGACCAATTGGTTGGTCCTCGAAGCGGACGTTCATGACGTGCCAGACGTTTCCGACAGCTTCGTACAGCGGCTGACCACCCTCGATCCCCCAGACGTCCGCATAGTCCGCGACCAGGGTACCTCGTTCCGCGGTCGAATCCGGGAGAGTGGGGGCCTCCACGTAGATGAACGCAAATCGCCGCATGAACGCATACGACATCTCGTAGAGCGACGTCTTGTCGTAGCTATTCATCGTCGCGAAAATGCGCCAGGACGGTGGAACGTAGTATTCGTGGGGTGCCGGGGTGCCATCCGAGCGAGTCCACGGACGTATCTCGATGTCGCGGCCATCCTTCGTGAACGGAAGTTGGACCGCCTGCCCGGAGAGCAACGTGAACAACTGTCCGAACGATTTGTCGATGTCAGAGCGGTTTATCTCGTCGATAATCAGCAGTTCGTTGCGTTGTTCATCTCCATTCTTGAAGCACCGAAGGATCTGTCCAGGTGTGAAATCCAGATCCCCGCCGCCGCTCTCCGTAGGCATGTACCCACCGACTGTTTCGAAGGTCGACCAGTCCGCTGTCGCCGTAGTGGTCTGGAACCCGGTAAACACGTCCGCGTGTCTGTCGACGATCTGTGATGCGATTCGTCGCGCGATTTCTGTCTTCCCCGTTCCGGGTGGCCCGGTGAAGATGATGTGTTTTCCAGCGTTCAACGCGTCGTTGATCTGCGACGTGATCTCGGCAGTCCCGACGGTGTACTGCTCGGGGAAGTACAGCCCGTCCAGGGCGTCAGTACTCACGTGGAAATCCGGATCGCTCCCAACTTCGACTTCCGTAGGTCGATCCGTGGCTGTGGATGTCGCTTCGTCGCCGTAAATGAAGCTCTCGACCGATCCATATCGGCCTCGGATTCCGCCAACGCCCATCTCGTTTAGTGGCGAGAACCCCATCGGATAGTCGATGTCGTAGCCGGCGAGATCGTGGACTTCAGACGAGTCCACGCCGAGATCGACCGGCTCATTCAGATAAATCACGCACAGCCAGGGCTTGTCCTCCTCGTGGTTTGGCCAGAGTTCCCGTCCGAGATCCTCGTTCTCTTCTGTGTCGACGACCTCCGCCGCGTACTCGTAGACGCCGTCTCGATAGAAAATCAAGAAGTCACCAGGCTCGATGTTCTCCCAGGTCCCCTTGACCGTCTCCTTGGTTCCCCAGACGCGAACGGGGGACGTCCGAAGCTCTACTTGAGCCAGTTCAACAACACCCTCTCTATCGACACCATCCAGAACCGTCCGTTGAAAGTTTTCCCGTGCCGCAGAGTTCCCGATGGGAGCGCGAAAGATTCCAGGTCCATCGTACGTCATCTACTCTGACAACACCCGGCCTGCATAAAATAAGGGAGGGTACGATTGTTTATACGCGAAAACGCCGGCACAGTCCAACGTGCGATTTTACGAGCATCCCGACGCCCGCTGTGATTATTGCGGTCGTCAGTCCGTTACCTATGGCGTCAAAGAGGAACCAACGGGCTGGAAGGTGTACTGTCAGTGCAACAAAGGTGACTGCCAGACTGAATGGAAGACGGGGTGGATCTCCAGAGAAGAGCTAGACTCGATCGACGATCTGTACCAGTCTGTAGAACAATTTGTAAGGTGACGGCGGAAATTCGCCGCACGGTAGTATCGTCTCTGACAATTGACCCGCCTCGATACCACCCACTCGTCGGCCAGGTACACTCTTGTGTCTGTAGCCCCTGACTCACGACACCTGCGATCGCATCATGGAGCCCCCTCTGCGCCAAATACACGTCCTACACGTCGACGATCAGCCGGACGTCACCGACCTCGCCAGTACCTTTCTCGAACGCGAGAACGACCGGCTGACCGTCGAGACTGCCCACGACGCCGACGAGGGGCTCTCGATCCTGGCCGAGGAGGCCATCGACTGCGTGGTCTCCGACTTCGAGATGCCGGGCCGAGACGGCGTCGAGTTCCTGGAGGTCGTCCGCGAGGAGTACGGCGACATCCCGTTCGTCCTCTACACCGGCAAGGGCAGCGAGGAGATCGCCAGCGAGGCCATCTCGGCGGGCGTCACCGACTACCTCCAGAAGGAGACCGGCACGGACCAGTACGCCATCCTCGCCAACCGGATCGAGAACGCCGTCGAGGGCTGGCGGGCCGGGCGCGAGCGCCGCCGCCAGCTCGAGGCCATCGAGGCCGCCCAGGAGGGCATCTCCATCCTCGACGAGGACGTCACCTACACCTACGTCAACGAGGCCTACGCCGACCTCTACGGCTACGAGCCCGAGGAGATGATCGGGGAGGGCTGGGAGCTGGTCTACCGCGACGAGGACGTCGAGGCCATCCGCGACGACGTCCTGACCGAGGTCTACGAGAGTGGGCACTGGCACGGGACCACGAGGGGGCTGCGGGCCGACGGGAGCACCTTCGTCGAGGACCACGTGCTCGCGACGACCAGCGACGGCGAACTCGTCTGCAGCGTCCGGGACGTCACCGAGCAACGCGACCGGAAGGCCGAACTCGAGCGGATCGAGGACTTCTTCACCCAGGCCGAGCGCGTCGGCGACCTCGGCGCCTGGGAGTACGACCCGAGCAGCGGGGCCATCTGGAGCGACGGCGCCCGCGAGATCGTCGGCGTCGAGGACGACGTGACTCCCACCGTCGAGGCCAGCCTGGCCTTCGTCCACCCCGAGGACCGCGACCGACTCCGCGAGGTCGTCGAGGCGGCCCTCGCTGACGGCACTGACTTCGACGAGCGGTGTCGGATCGTTCGGACAGACGGGACCGAGCGCTGGGCCCGGATCAGCGGCGGGCCGGTCGAGGGCGGGAGCGACGGGCCGACCATCAGGGGGTTCATCCAGGACGTCACGGAGCAGCGCGAACGCGAGGCGGAACTGGAGCGGACCGGCGCGCGCCTCCAGGCGCTGTTCGACCACTCGCCTGACATGATCAACGTCCACGACGCCGACGGCACGATCCTCGACCCGAACCCCACGCTCTGTGAGAAGACCGGCTACGACCAGGCGACGCTCACCGGCATGGCCGTCTGGGAGCTCGACGCGTCCATCGACGAGGCCGAGGCGCGGGCAATCTGGGCCGAGATGGATGTCGGCGACACCACGAGCGTCGAAGGCGAGTACCGTCGGTCGGACGGGTCCTCGTTCCCGGTCGCGGTCCACATCGCCAAGTTCGAGATGGACGGCGACCCGACGTTCGTAGTCGTCAGTCGCGACGTCACCGATCGAACCGAGCGCGAGGCGGAGCTACGCCGCTCCGAGCGGCTCTTCCGCGCGGTGTTCGAGGATCCGAACATTCTCGTCGGGTACCTGGACGTCGACGGGACCGTCCGTGACATCAACCGGACGGCACTCGATTACGTCGACAGCGACGTCGAGTCGCTCGTGGGCACGCCCTTCTCCGAGACGCCCTGGTTCACCGGCGATCCAGAACTCCAGGAGCGAGTCCGCGAGTGGGTCCGTCGGGCGGCCGACGGCGAGTACGTTGAGTTCGAGGCCGACCTCACGACGGCCGTCGGACGCGAGCTGTTCATCGAGGGCGTGGTCCGTCCGGTCACTGACGAGAGCGGGGACGTCGTGTCACTGCTCGTCTCGGATCGGGACGTCACCCCCCGCCGGCAGCGAGAGCGCGAACTCGAGCAGTTCGAGACCGTCATCGAGACCGTCCCCGACGGGGTATTCATCGTCGACGGGTCCGGTACCGTCGTGCTCGTCAACGACGCCGGCGCGGACCTCGTCGGCGTCGACGCCGAGGATCTGGCGGGGCGACAGTTCACCGACCTCGTCGACGAGGGGATCTACCACGAGGGCATCGTCGAGGAGTACACGGCTGCAGTCAGGGAGATGCTCGCCGCCAGGCCGGAGCGAACGTTCGTCCAGCAGGAACACCGGGCGACCGTCGACGGCGAGACCCGGGTGCACGAGTTTCACCTCGCGTTGCGGCCCTTCGAGGACGCCTTCCGTGGAACGATCGGCGTGGTCCGGGACGTCACCGAACAGCGCCGGCTGGATCGCCAGCGCAAGCGGCAGAACGAACGCCTCCAGCGCTTCGCGAGCATCGTCAGCCACGACCTGCGCAATCCCCTGAACGTCGCCACCGCCCGGCTCGAACTCGCCAGGGAGGACGGGGACGACCGGCACTTCGCTGCCGTCGAGGACGCCCACGAGCGGATGGAGGCGATGATCGAGGACCTCCTCCAGCTCGCCCGGGATCGCGACTCGGCAGGCGAGACCAGCCCCGTCGACCTGGCGGCGGTCGTAGCTGACTCCTGGCAAACGGTCGACGCGCCCGGGGCGACCATCGAGACGCGGCCGCTCGGGAGGATTCACGCCGACCGCTCCCGCCTGCGCCAGCTCCTCGAGAACCTCTTCCGGAATGCGGTCGAGCACGGCTCGACGGACGCGGCAACCGGGAAGGCAGCTTCGGGCGCCACCGACGTCAGCGTCGAGGTCGGTCCCCTCGACGACGGCTTCTACGTCGCGGACGACGGCCCGGGTATCGACCCCGCCCACCACGGCGACGTCTTCGAGTACGGCTATTCGACCGGGGAGGACGGGACCGGCCTCGGCCTCAGCATCGTCGACCAGGTGGCCGAGGACCACGGCTGGACTGTCGAAGTGACCGACGCCGAGACCGGCGGTGCTCGCTTCGAGGTGACCGGCGTCGAGTTCGTCGACGAGTGACGGCGCAAGGGAGCAGTCGCTCTCGGTCTGTCGGCTGCGGTGGACCAGGCGGGCAGCCCCGCGCCCCTTCCCGTCGCTTGTCGCTGTTGGGTGGACCGGATTCGAACCGGAGCCAGAGGGTCCTGCTCACTTCGTTGCGCGGGCTGCCGCTGGCAGGGTTCGAATCCGGCCCGTTCGATACTGGTGCTCGCAGCAGGAATGCGCGGGACCGGATTCGAACCGGAGGAAGACGGTCCGGGCGTGCGGCCGCTTCGCGGCCGGTCCGGGCTGTGTCGTCCAGAGCTCAAATCCGGAACTGCTCTTCGCTCCCTTCGGTCGCTCATGCGCGGGACCGGATTTGAACCGGAGGAAGACGGTTGTGCTCGCTCGCTCCGCTCGCTGCGCGCACTGCGTCTTCCAGGGTTCAAATCGCGGTCCTGCTCTCTCGCTCACTCCGTTCGCTCGATGCGCGGGACCGGATTTGAACCGGCGGACCCCTACGGGACAGCGTCCTAAGCGCTGCGCCGTTGGCCTAGCTTGGCTACCCGCGCGCACTCGACCCCTACCGCAAGCCCGTGCAAGAAGTCTTCGGAAGCCCGGCTTCACCACCGCTCCGGGGCGAGCCCTTATGTGCCCCGATCCCTCAGGGACCCGCGTGTACAGGGCCAGCGACGAGGTTGCCAACGCCGAGTGGCGCGAGGACCTCGAGGCCGCAGCGGACCGACTCGACCTCGACACGGCGGCCCGCTCCCGTGCGATGGACGTCTTCCTCTCGGCACTACCCGACAGCGAGCGGTCGAAGCGGGCGACCCTCGCGGCAGCCGTCTACGTTGGCGCGCTCGTGGCTGGCGACCAACGGTCGCAGGGGGAGGTGGCCGAGGCCGTGGGCGTGTCGCGACTCAGCGTCCAGAGTCGGTGGAAGGACGTCCTCGAGGCGGCGGGCCTCGAGGCACCCTCGTGGTAGTCAGGACTCCTGCTCGCGCGTGGCCGGGCGACCGTCGCGGTCGGGCGTGAGGTTCCCGTGCTCGTCGATCTCGCCGGCCACGATGCGCGTCGAGGAGATGATGTCGCCGTCCTCCGCGTAGACGTGGTCGACGACCTCGATCTCGAGGGGGTCGTGGCCTCGCTCGGCGCGGATCTCGTTGATCCGCTTGCCGCCGGTTTCGGTCTCGGGCGAGACGACGAGGACGTCGAACTGGGGCTCCGGGGCGATGCCCGTCGGCTCGGTCAGCTTCCGGACCTCGTACTCGCGATCGTACTCGGCGGCGTACGACGAGAGTTCGGTCGCCAGGTCGGCCCGGCGCTCGTCGTAGGAACGGACGAAGCGGTCCTCGTGGCGGGTCTTCGGAGCGAGGTCGTCGCTCGTCAGGCCGACCGTCACGTCGCCGAGTTCGAACGCGCGCTCGAAGAGGGCGCGGTGGCCGTCGTGAATCGGGTCGAACGTCCCACCCAGCGCGACGTTCATGGTACGGGGGACGGCTCGTCCACTTTTAGTGGCTTCGGAACGCCTCGGCCCCTCGCGCTCCCCGTCGGGATCAGACGTCGCCCCCCGAACTGTCGGCGTCGCCCTCGCTGTCGTCGGAGGTCGCGTCCGCGCTCCCCGCCGCGTCGGCTCCCTCGACGGTGATCGTCACCGGCTCCGACTCCGCCTCGGTCTCGGCCTCGGCGTCCCGACTGCCGAGGTAGCAATCGAGGTTGAAGACGGTGTTGAGTTCCGACTGGACGTCCTCGACGACGTCTGCGACCAGGTCGCTCGGGGCCATCGCGCTGTATTCGTAGGGGTTGTTGCCGGCCCCGCTGCTCTCGCGCTTCTCGCGGGCCACCGTCCCCTCACCGTGCAGTTCGGCCAGCGCCTCCCGAACGGTGCTGGGATACAGGCCGGTCCCGTCGGCGACTTCGTCGCTCGTGCTTTCGGGGTGCTGACGGAGGAAGACGTAGATGCGGGCCCGCGTTTCCGTGTCGAGCACCCACGAGAGGAGATCGACGATCCCGTCGTCGAACCCCTCGATGGCGCGGTCGGCCTCGCGCTCCAGTCGATCGCGGACGTCCTCTCCGTCGTCGTCGACGGCCCCCTCGCCGTCCGGATGGTGTCTGTCCTCCCCTGACATGCGTCGTTTCTACGAGGACGAAAGCGGTACCCGGGTAAAAACCCTTGGCTCGGCGCGCCTCCGGTCGAGTGCGTCGCGGACGGCAGGAGATGTCGAGAGTCACCGCGTTTTCACTATCGAAAATGAACGTCTTCGATTATTATATGACGCCCCCGACAAGTACAGGTATCAGGGCCAGCCGTGGCCCGTGACTGGGGCGTCCGATCGGTGGATCGGACGTGGGTGGCAGGTCGCATCGGCACGGGGGCTATCGTGGGGTCGGCACCGCACACGTAGGCATTTTACACGTTTGCCGCTGGGTCAGGAGTGTGCCAGCAGGAGGTCCGCACACAGCGCATCGAGACCACCGGCGTCCCTGCGGGCTCGCTGGCGTTGGGCACCGCTCTGGCGCTCGCAGAGTGACCGCAGCGCGGGGAGGTCGAGCCTGTCGGCCTCGTCGGCGACGACGGCCGCGAGCGATCGTTCGTCGGCGAGGTCACGAGTGAGGACCCGGGCGGACTGGCCGTACCGGACGGCTCGCCACTTGTGTTCGGCCAGGAGCTCGCGCCGCCAGGTCGATCCGGACTCGCCGTCCTCGTACCGTTCGGCGAGGTCGAGGACCAGGGCGTGGACGTAGTCGACGAGCGCCATGACGACGTCGGGGTCGCGCTGGGCGTCGGGACTGCGGACTTCGACTGTCCCGAGCTCGGAGTGGGGCCGGACGTCGTACCACAGTTCGCCCCGGTCCCTGATCGACTCCGTCTCGAGCATCCGGCGCTCGAAGTCGTCGAAGGCGGCGTACGAGTCGAAGCTGGTCGGCATCCCGGTGTTGGGCAGCGACTCGAAGATCACCGCCCGGGCGGACTGGAGGCCGGTGTCCCGTCCACACCAGTACGGCGAGTTCGCAGAGAGGGCGAGCAGGATCGGCAGGTGCCAGCGCAACTCGTTTGCGATCCAGACCGCCTTGTCGGCGTCGTCGACCCCGACGTGGATGTGCAGGCCGGCCGTCGTATTGCGGTGCTGTGGGTACTGGATCCGGTCGAGCTGTTCGACGTACCGGGGTTTGGTGGCGTGCTGGAGTTCCCACCATTTCGCGGCGGGGTGGAGGCCGGCCGCGGCGATCCGGTACCCGTTGGCGGCCGCGTGGTCGATCAGCGCGTCTCGGACGGCGAGCAGGTGCTCGCGCGCGTTCGCGGGGTCCTCGATGGTCGGCGTCTGCGTCTCGATGGTGAACTTGAACAGTTCGTGGTCCAGGCGGCCCTCGAGAATCTCGGGCGGGTCGGTCTCGTAGACCAGTTCGTCGGTGCCGGCGACCGGCCGACCGTCGTCGTCGACGACGTAGAACTCCTCCTCGATGCCCAGCGTCCCCATCCGGGTGAAGTTCGCTGCGGAACCCCGCTCCATCGACGCCGAGTTGCGCCGCGCCGGGCTAAAGTATTCCCCTCCACCCCGACGGCAACCCGACTGCGAGCTAGCGCGGTCTGGCGACGACGGCCAGGTGGTCCTCGTGGAGCGGGTCGAGGCGCTCGGTCTCGAGCACTTCGAAGTCCGCCTCCAGCGACGAGAGTACGTCCTCGAAGACCGTTTCCGGGGCGCTCGTCACGTCCTCGCTCCGTGCCTTCACGGCCAGCAGGAGCCGGCCGTCGTCCGCGAGGAACCGGCGGTTCTCGCGCGCCACGCGGGCCTGGCCCCGCGTGGCGACGTCCTGGATTAGAACGTCGACCGGCTCGACGACGTGCGCGTAGGTTTCGGGGCGGCGGGCGTCTTTCAGGAGCGGGAACACGCGGTCGCGGTTCTCGGCGACCGCGAGCAGGTCCCGCATCGGCCGCGGAGCGAACTCCACGGCGTAGACGGGCCCGGCGAAGTCGGCGACGTGACTGACCGTCGTCCCCGCCGCCGCGCCGAGGTACAGCACCGTCTCGCCGCCCTCGAGGCCGGTGTCCATCCCGCGGTCGAGCATCGCCCCGAGCTTCGACCGGTGGGGGTCCCAGTGGCGCCACCCCTCGCTCGTCGCCTCGTCGGAAATCGGCTCCCCCGTCGTCGCGAGCCCGGTCAGGCCGTCGAAGTCACACCGCTCGACGCCGGTCGGGAGACTCACGCGTCCTCACGCTCCCGGATGCGTTCGATGCGCTCGGCCAGTTCCGATTCCAGGTCGGGGCGCAGGTCGCCGCCGTAGTGGTCGACGCGCGCGGCGATGGTCAGCTTCCCGGCCAGGGCCCGAGCCGCCGAGCCACGCTCCGGCGGCGCCGTCCCGCGGACGTACTCGTGGGTGTAGATGATTCCGTGCTTGGGCGAGGGGGCGCCACCCTGGAGGTGGGCGAAGAGGGCGTCCTCCGCGCCGAGGACCTGGACGGTCCCGCTTGGAAGTTTCGCCATCGACTCGAGTCCCCCGGCCTGCGAGAGGAGCCGTGCGGCAAGCACCGGCCCGGCGAGTGCGGCCAGGTTCGGTGCGATCGTCGGCGTCGCCCGCTCGATGAACCCCCGGAGTGATTCGGCCTGCTCGTCGAGGTCTACCACGCGCGCGGCGAGGCCCGACAGCTCTGCCGCGACGGACTCGTCCCCGTCGCGCTCGGCGAGCCGGCGGGCGAACTCGACGCCCGTCCCCGCCTCGTCGACGACGCTCCCGCCCCACTCCGCGACGCGTTCGGCCAGTTCGTTGCGCGTCCGGACGCAGTCGTCGAGCGCCCGGACCGCGTGGATCAGTTGCTGGTCGTCCGCGCGCTCGCGCTCGTGGACGCCGGCACGCGCAGCCGCGACGGTCACCTCGTGGAGGCGGTCGTAGTAGTCCTCGACCGAGTCGGCGACGCCGGCCTCGACGGCGAGGTCGGGCCAGTCCGCCGGCTCCGCGGCCTCGCCGGTCGCGACGGCGTCGATCGCCCCCTCGTCGTCCCCGACGAACCAGCCCGACTCCGCGGCCGCCCTCTCGGTCATGTCCCCCACCTCGCTCGCCAGGGGCTAAATCCTCCCGATCCCGGGCCCGCCACAGGACCGCCTCAGCCGGTGGTCGTCACGCGGACCGTCCGGCGTCGCGGACCGTCGCACTCCACGAGTAGGACCGACTGCCAGGTGCCGAGCTGGAGTGTGCCGTCGACGACGGGGATCGTCTCGCTTGGCCCGACGAGCATCGTCCGGACGTGCGAGTCGGCGTTGTCGTCGATTTCGTCGTGGGCCCAGCCCTCGTCGGCGACGAGGTCGGCGAGTGCCGTCTCGAAGTCGCCCAGCAGTCTGGGCTCGGCCTCGTTGACAGTGATGCCACAGGTCGTGTGCTCCGAGAAGACAGTCGCCGTGCCGGTCGCGTCGTCCGGAATCTCGTCGGCGACCCGATCGGTCACGTCCAGCACGGTCAGTCGGTCGTCGGTGGAGACCTCGAACGTCGCGTGCGTCATGCAGGCCCCTTCGCCGTGGCCCACCTTGTCGATGGCGCCAGCGGTCGGCCGGCGACTCAGGCCAGCCACTCCTCGGGCTTCGTGTCATAGTCGACGTCGTCGGCCACGAGGTGCTCGACGTCCTCCCAGTCCAGTTCCTCGATGCTGAACTCGATGCCGTCGTAGGTGAGGAGTCGCCCGACTTCGGTCCCCTCGGGTTCGCTGTCGCGCCGGCGGGCCACCTCGACGTCGTGCTCGTCGTAGACGACGGTGATCGTCCGGAGGTGGACCGGCCGGCCCCAGAGTTCGAAGACCCGCTCGAGGGTCTGTTTGGCCTGCTCCAGGTCCAGGACGACCCCGTTGTACTCGTGGTCCAGCAGCAGTTCGTTGCGGTTGCGGAAGTTGCCGTCGACCACTGCGACCGTGGGCTTGCCGAAGTTGGTGAACTGGAGCAGCAGCTTCTTCTTGACGTCCTCGTAGGCCGTCGAGGTGACGCGGTAGTCGTCGCTCGACTGGACGTACTCGTAGGTGAAGTAGTCGTTCTCGTCGACGAACTCCTGAGTGAGGAACTCGTCGAGGAAGGTCACGTCGTTGTGGCTCTCGCGGACCTCCCGCATTCGGTCCCAGCCGACGGTGTAGTCGACGTCGGCCAGGGCAGCCTCGACCGTGTCGTACTTCGCGTCGTCGAACATGTACCGGGCCCGCTGCTCGAGTTCGTGCTGGCGGATCCGCGCGAGGGCACCGCGGTGCTGGGGCTTGACCAGCGCGTAGTGGCGCTCGGCCATGCCCTCGTAGGTCAGGACCTTCCATGGATACCGGTCGAGGTCGACCTCGCCGGCCCGCGCCCGCGCAAGTTGCTCGGCGTCGATCCGGGAATCAGCCGGGTCCATCCGGTCGATGGTCTCGGCGTCGATGGACGCCACGAGCGGATCCGGCTCCAACAGGCCCAGGACGTGGTCGAAGTCGATCCGGTCGTGGAAGTTCCGCCAGGTGACGTCCTCGACCCGGAGCAGTTGTTCGGCGACGTGCCGGCGGTTCTCCGACATCTCGACGTAGGTCCAGAGCTCCAGGCCGAGCTTGTAGGGGTTCAGGCCGGACGAGGCCAGCACCCTGGCCATGTGGTCCGCGTAGGTGAGGAACTCGTCGGCGTCGGCGAATTTCTCGTTGGCCATCATCAGCGACTCGTGGTAGGCCGCCCACCCCTCGTTCATCACCTTCGTCATCTTCTGGGCGGCGAAGTAGTAGGCCTCGCGGCGGACGATCTCGAGGACCTCGCGCTGCCAGTCGGCCATCTCCACTGCCTTCCCGGCGTCGGCGTCGTATTGCTTGCCGAAGCGCCGGAGGAATCCCAGCACGTCGGCCTCTGGCTCCGGCGGGAGGGTGGTGGGTTCCTCGTCGTCGGCCTGGGTCTCGAGCCAGGCGTCGTCGAAGACGTGCTGGCGCACCTCCTCGGAGACGGCGAGGTCACCGAGCTGGTCCTCGACGTCTCCCACGTCCACGTCCCCGCCGATCTCGACGTTCGGGTCGATCGGTTCGTACGGCCGGTGCTGGTCGACGTTGTCCTCGAGACAGAGCGCGTGGTCGATCCACTTCTCGACCTCCGCGCGGTCGATGTCGGGGTCGGCCATGATCTCCTCGATGGCGTCGGCGTGACGGGCCAGCATGCGGGCGGCGTCCGGCGTCCGCTCGCGGCTCCCGCCGCTCGCGCCCTCGGCGTCGCCCCGGGCCCCGCCGGCGAACATCGCGAACCACTCGTTGTTGGCGAAGAAGTCCGCGTGGGCCTCGACGTGCGTGATGACCGCCTTCTGGTCGGCCAGACTGTTCGAAACCTGGAGGAAGGCGTGGGCGGGGACGTCGTTGTTGACGATCTCGAAGGCCTTGCCGCCGAGGAACCGGGTCTGCTTTCGCTGGCGGTCGTACTGCATCCCCCACCGCCAGTGGGGGTAGCGGTGCTGGAAGCCACCGTAGGCGATGAGTTCGTTCATGTCGTCGTGGTCGACGATCCAGTAGTTGACGTCGTATGGGTCGAGGCCGAGGGTCCGCGCCAGGGTCGCGGCCTCGCGGACGGGCTCCTCGAGCTGCTCGGCCTCGCGTTGCATCTCGATCTCGTCGGTCGGTGGGCTCATGACTCGTCCTCCGTGCGCAGGATGGTCTCGATGGCGTCGATGACGTCCCCGGGGCCGGAGACGTACGCGACCGCGACGTTCCCGGCGTCCCGGAAGTGGCGCTCGACCTCCTCGGCGTGGGTCGCGTTGATGGCGTTGCCGCTGGGCTGGGTCTCCACGTACGCGTGGAGGTTCGCCGGAATGGACTCCATCAGCGGGACGACGTGCTCCTCGGTGTCGTTCGAGGAGTTCTCGGAGTCGCCGGCGGCGAAGACGTAGCGGTTCCAGTCGCTCCAGGGGTAGGCCTCCTCGAGGCGCTCGGCGGCGAGTCGGTAGGCCGCAGAGATGCGCGTCCCGCCGCCCGAGCGAATCCCGAAGAAGTCCTCGCGGTCGACCTCCCAGGCCTCCGCGTCGTGGGCGATGTAGACGAACTCGGCGTTGTCGTACTTGCCCTGGAGGTACCAGTCCAGCGGCGTGAACGTCCGCTCGACGAGCTCGCGCTTCTGCTGGCGCATGCTCCCCGAGACGTCGCGGATGTTGACGACCACGACGTTCTTCTCCCGTTCCTCCTCGATCTCGGGGTAGCGGTAGCGCTCGTCCTCGCGCCGGAAGGGAATCTGGTCGACCCCCTCGCGCCGGATCCGCTGGACGGTGTCGGTCCGCTCGACGTTCGCCTCCATCTCCGCCATGCTGGCCCAGGTCGTCTGCTCCGCGGCGGTCAGGTCGGCGTCGGCCTCGTCGAGCCAGGCCCGCGACACCGGCAGGCCCTCGCCGCGGGCCCACTCGAAGACGCTCGCCGGGCCCATGCCGTCGACCTTCAGCGCCTCGCGAACGAACTCCCGGTCGAAGTCCATCGCCAGCTTGCGCTTCAACCCCTCCTTGAACAGCCGTTCGAAGTCGAGCGTGGACGACGGCCCGGTCCGGGTCACGTCGGTGAAGTCGCCCTCGACCTCCTCGATCACCTGCTTGCCCTTCGGTTCGAGGTCGAGGCCGAGTTCCTCGTCCAGTTCCTGGGCGAACTCCGCGGGGTCCATCTCGTAGTACTCGTGCTCACCGCCCGCCTCGCCGGGTTCGCCGTCCTCGTCGCCGTCGCCGGCCTGGGGCTGACCCACGGGGTCGCCGACGTCTGGCGTCCCGTCCTGGCCCTGGCCGACGCCGCCCATGTCGCGCTGGTCGTAGACGAACGCCGGCAGGTCGACGATCTTGATCGGGATCCGGACCGCGTCGGCGCGGCTCCCGCCGAGGTCGCCGTACTGGATGAACTCCGCGAGGTCCTGGCGGCGCTCCTCACCGACCTCGCGGAACCGCTCGAGGTCCTCTCTCAGTCCCATCGGCTGCCCTCCCTCGTCAGTCCCATCTGTAACTCACCTGGCTCATGACGTGGCGGCTGGTCAGTTCGGCGGAGGCCTCGCTGTAGTCGAACAGCTCCTGGAGGTTCCGGATGGTGGATTCCTTGAGTGTGGCCGTCTGGGTCCCCTCCGGCGGAGTGTCCCACTGGCGCGGGTCGAAGTCCTCGAACGTTCGCCGGACGTCGTCCCAGTCGTACTGGCCGAGGACGGCCTCGATGACCGGGATCTCCTTGGGGTTGACGTCCGTGACGCGAAAGTCGTCGTCGCGGTGGTGCCACGCGTGGCGGTTCAGCGCGGTGATGATCCGGTCGGTGCGGAACGACTCGACGGCCTCGGTCGGCCGGTCGCCGTCGTAGTCGTCCTCGGCGAAGCGACCGAGGTGGTCGATCTCGAAGACCTTCATCTTCAGCGGGTCGGGATCCACGTCCTGGCCGCGCTCGGTCTCGACCTGTTCGTCCGTCGCCCAGGCGTAGACGTGTTCGACGTACTCCTCGACGGTGGCCTCGTCGACGCGTTTCTCGCGCATCATCGCCTCGAGGACGTCTGCCTCCTGGCGGTCGTAGAGGTGGTTCTTGACCGCGACCACGCGCTCCTCGAACTCCGCCGCCTCGGTGTTCGAGAAGACGGGGGCCGAACGCAGGCCCTCGACCATCGCGTCGATCACGTCCCGGGGCATGATGACGCGCTCGACTGGCAGGTCCTCGTGGAAGCGGTCGGAGTCCCGGTTCAGGAGGTCGGCGATCACGTCGCGCGTGTACGTGACGGGAATGCCGTGTTCGCCGTCGCGGGCACCGTCGCCGAAGTCGAAGTCGTCGGCTTCCAGGCGCTGGTCGCCCTCCTGCAGGTAGCCGCGGTCGAACAGCAGGGCCTTGTCCACGAGGTCCAGCCCACCCGGGACGTCACCGGCGTCCAGCCGCGTCACGACGCTGTACATCGCGGCGGCCTCGATGGTGTGTGGGGCGAGTTCGCGGTCGACGACGCCGTCCTCGCCGCGGCGGACGTCGATGTGGACCGGCTGGCGGATCCGTGTCTCGAGGTCCGTCCAGGAGTCGGCCGTCCACACGCGCGTCTCGTTTGTCAGCTCCCGAACCAGGAGTTCGGCCTCGAGCGAGAGGTTCGTGAGGTAGGAGAACTCCCGCTTGTCGAGGCGGCGCTTGAGCGCCTTGAGCGGATCCTCGCCCTCCGTCTCGGCGTGCTGGTTCAGACGGTCCTCGAGGTCGGGGTTCGAGATGATGACCAGCTGCGTGTCGACGTCCATGCCGATGCCCTTGTCGAGTTTGACGTGGCCCTCGTCGGGGACGTTGAGCAGTTTCTGGAGGAGGTCGGCGTGCTGGGCGGCGTCCTCGACGATGGTCAGCAGGCCGTTGCCCTGCGAGAGGACGCCGTCGTAGCTGAACGCCTGGGGATTCTTCCGGCCCCGAGAGTCCAGTTCCCGGAGCATCCCGGCCATCCACGACCCGACGAGGCGCTCCTTGGGCGTCCCGTCGTCCTCCGAGTGGAGGACGCCGATGCCCTGGCCCACGTCGACGACGTAGTTCTTGACGCGGAGGTGTCGCGGGTCAGTCGCGGCCGAGAAGAGGTCCTCGCGGCCCTCGCGGCGGTACTGCTCCTCCAGGTAGTCGTAGGCCTCCCGGCTGAAGGGATCGAGGTCGGCCTCGAGCCGGATCGGGATGTGGTCGTCGAGGCGATCGTTGAGTGCGTCGACGAGCTCCTCGCGGACGTCCCGCGGGAAGACGGTCAGCGGGCGCGCCTGAACCGGGCTCTCGTACCAGTCGTCCTCGTCGGCGACGTCCCGGTCGCCGTAGGACAGGCCCGGGGAGTCCTCGACGCCGGCGACGTTCCACTCGACGGTGTAGCGCCGGCCGGCCTCGGACTTCGAGTACTCCCGGAGGCCATTGACGAGACAGCGCTTGAGTTCGGACTTGCCCGTCGCCGTGGGTCCCTCCAGCCAGATGATCTTCTCCTCCTTGCCTCGCCCCGCGGCGATGGAGCGGAGGTCGTCCACGAAGTCGTTGAGCGCGTCGGTGTTGCCGAGAATGGCGTGTTCGCCGTCGTTCCAGGGGTCGTCGAAGAAGCGGTACCGCTCGGTCTCCTCGCCCTCCTCGACGACCGTCCGGGTGCCGGCGTCCTCGATGGCGTCCAGCAGGTACTTCGACGCGTGGGCCGCCAGGCCCGGCTCCGAGAGGAGCAGCTCGACGTACCGGTCGAGGGCCATCGGCTCCTCGAAGGTCGCGTCGAGGGCGCGGTCGGCCGCGTCGATGAAGTCCTCGCCGTGCATCTCAGTCTTCCATCTCGCTCTTTGCCACCTCGGCGCCGGCGAACTCGAGCACCTCCGTGGCCCCCGCCTCGGAGTAGCCCCGCTCGATGAGCGCGTCCACCCACTGGTTGCGCTCCTCGTCGTCCATCTCCCCGCTGGAGACCAGCGCCGAGAAGTTGATGTTGTGCTTCTTGTCCTCCCAGAGCTTCCGCTCCAGGGCGCGGCGAAGGCGGTCGTTGTCCTGCGGATTGAACGTGTCGCCTTCGCGTGCGCGCCGTGACACCCAGTTCGAGACTTCCTGGCGGAAGTCGTCCTTGCGGTCCTCGGGGACGTCCAGGTGTTCCTCGACGCTGCGGAGGAACTGCTCGTCGGGTTCCTGTTCCCGCCCGGTGATCTCGTCCTCGACGGTGTCGTCGTCGATGTAGGCCATGACGTGGTCCATGTACTTCTCGCCCTGGCGCTGGATCTCGTCGACGTCGTAGGCGAGCGCGTGGCGCACGTCCTCGATGGCCCGGTCCTTGTACTCCTCGCGGACGAGTTCGAGGTAGCGGTAGTAGGTCTCGAAGCGGTCCTCCGGAATCGAGCCGTGGTTCTCCAGGTTCTCCTCCAGGTGCCGGAAGGTCGTCAGCGGCGAGAGGAACATCCGGTCGCGGTGCATGGAGTCCATGATCGCCTCGCTGATCTCGTCGCCGATGAACCGCGGCGAGACGCCCTCCATGCCCTCGCCGACCTCGGCGGCCTCCTGGGCCTCCTCGCGGAGCTTCTTGACGTCGACGTCCTCGGCCTCGTCGACCTCGCCGTTGTAGGCCTTGGCCTTCTGCAGGAGGTCGACGTTCCCGGCGTCCGGGTCCTCGACGCGCGTGAGGACGCCGAAGAGGCCCGCCATCTCCAGGGTGTGGGGTTCGACGTGGATGTCCGGCAGATCCGCGTTCCGGAGCATCTTCCGGTAGATCTCGGCCTCGTCCTCGTAGGACAGGACGTAGGGGAAGTCGATCCGCTTCGTGCGGTCGTTGAAGGCCTCCATCTTCTCGTCGCCCTTCTTGTCCTTGTACTCGGGCATGTTCGTCCGGCCGACGATCAGCTGGTCGATGTCGATCCGGGGATTGCTCTTGGGTTTGATCGTCTGCTCCTGGGTGGCGTGTAGGAAGTCATAGAGGAACTCCCGCTGGAGTTTCAGTAGCTCCTCGCCCGAGAAGATGCCCCGGTTGGCGTTGCAGAACGCGCCGGCGTAGTCGAACGCCCGCGGATCCGACTCGCCGTAGACCGCGATCTTCGAGTAGTTGACGTCGCCCGTCAGTTCAGTCTCGTCCTGGTTTTTCTTGTCCTTGGGCTCGAAGGTCTCGACGGCCTGGCGCTGGTTCTCGTCGGCGGTCAGCCGAACGACCTCGACGTGGTTCTCCAGAACCGACTGGAGGTCGTCGTCGTAGTGGGCCAGGAGCGTGTCCATGTAGAATTCGCTGGCCGGGTCCAGCGCCTGCTCGTTCCGGATGGTGTAGGGGGCGTCGAGGGCGTCGTTGAGGTCGTCGATCACCCGCGCACGCTGGTCCATGGGCAGGAGCACGATGGGGTCCTGGTTCATCGGCGACCGGACCACGTCGTCGGCGGGGTCCTGGTCGGGGATGATGTCACAGAGGTTCGTCCACCGGAAGGTGTACATCCGACCCTCGTCGCGCAGCGTGTAGTCCTCGAAGTACCGCCGGACCTGCGAGTCGAAGTCGGATTTGCCCGAGCCGACCGGCCCGAGCAGGAGCAGAATGCGTCGCTCCGGCCCGAGGCCGCGGGCCCCCGACTTGACCTTGTTGACGAACTCGTGGATCGCCTCGTGGACGACGGGGCCATAGAAGGTATTCTCGCCATCGTGGAGGGGATCTTCGGAGGCCAGTTTGTACTCGACGACACCTGCGTCCTCGTCGTACTCAGTCCCGTAGTAGTCGAACATGTCCGCGATGCGCTGGTGGGCCGAGCGGGCGATCGTGGGATCGGCGTACAGTTCGTCCAGGTACCAGTCGAACGTCCGGGTCTCCCGGAGGTCCGAAGGGATGGTGTCGCGGTACTCTGCGCTCAACGCTTCGAGTGTTTGTCTGTCTCCTGTCATGCTATCACGGGATGGCTCCCACGGTCGACCCCACCAGCGTCCGGGCCGGACCCGTCGCTCCGGGAGTCGAGTCGGTGCTGCCGCGGACGGCGAGGAACGGTTGTGACCCGGATGGGTCGCGGGTGGTCGTATCGTGCCATGTGTATTCGTACCAGGCCCGGAGCCCCACGAGGTCCTCCGGGCGTGACACGGTCGTGCGGTGGTGCGTCCACCGATACGCTTTATTGTAAAGCGACTCCATCCATATAATTGTTGCCTGTACCGGAGATAATACAGATATTCAGGTTTGCCCGGTTAAAGAAAAGACGGTGACGGCGACGGTCACTGGTACGTGGTACCAAACTGGTCGCACGTTTGGTTTAAGTGTAGTATCATCCCACGGTCGGATACCGACCGGTTGGCACCGCGGTCGGCCCCGAACCGCGACGCTCTTGGCGGCGGGCCACCATCGCTCAGGCGTGAGCTTCGAGTCGCTTCCGGCCGGGTGGGAGGTCTGGAACGACGAGCCCGCGCGGGTCGTCCTCGCCTATCGGCCGGACGTCTTCGACGGCGCCGACTTCCCAGCCCCGTGCATGCCGACCATCTACGTCAGCAAGGGGCAGCGTGGCCGACGGCCCGGCCAGCACGATCCAGCCCCCGATGCCGCCTGGTACGTCACCCTGTATCTCGAACCCGAAATCGAGGCGGACCCCGACGTCGTCGACACGCGCGCCGAGGCCGAAGCCGCGGCGACGGACATCGCCCGCCAGTTCGCTACGGGCCAGGTCGATTACCGCGCGCTCTACCAGGTGCCGCGGCCGGACTACTTCGACCGGCTGGACGACCTCACGGGGCGCGAGTGAGCCAGTCGAAAGGGCTTTTCGCGGCACGTGCATACGGCGTCCCGATAGACGACCCCGGAGGTGACTCCGGGACCGAGACCTACGCACGATGACACCGGCAACCGAGGGCGACGGATCCGACACCGACGAGGAGTGTGCGCTCTGTGGCCTCCCGGTCGACGCCCGCGGCACCCGCACGGCCGACGGCACGTACTGCTGTACCGGGTGCCGGCAGGTCGCCGAGGCGCTGGGCGATGCGGACGACGTCGAGGCCGCGGACGTCCGGGCCAGGGCCGACGAAAGCGAGGAGTCCGCCGACGTCGACAGCGATCCCGTCCCGCCGGGCTGTGAGCGTTCGTACCTCCACGTCGACGGCATGTACTGTACGACCTGCGAGGCGTTCATGGAGACCGTCGCGGAGGAGACGGAGGGCGTGGACACCGCCCGTGCGAGCTACGCCACGGAGACGGTGCGGGTGGACTACGACCCGGCACAGGTAGCGGGAGACAGCCTCCCCGACCGCCTGAGTCGCGCGGGCTACCGGGCGATGGACCGCGACGACGCCGTCGCCCGCGAGCGCGCGGAGGACGACACGGTCTGGCGCCTCGGCTTCGGCGTCCTCCTCGGGATGTTCGTCATGCTGCCCTATTTCGTGTTCATCTACCCCGCGCACTTCGAACTGATCTACCCGCAGTGGATGCTGGAACTCCTCCAGGGCCAACTCCGGCAGGCTCGTTACCCCTACTACGTCATCTGGCTGATGACGACGATCCTCCTCGCGGTCACCGGCGGTCCCCTGTTCAAGGGCGCCTACGTCAGCGTCCGGACCCGCCGGCCGAACATGACGCTGCTCGTCTCCATCGCGGCGCTCGGGGCCTACGCGTACAGCGTCCTCGCGGTCCTCCTCGGCCGGGTCGACCTCTACTTCGACGTGAGTATCGCCGTCGTCCTCGTCGTTACGGCCGGGAACTACTACGAGTCGACGATCAAGCGCAAGGCCACCGGCCTGCTCTCGGACCTGACGACCGCAACGGTCTCGGAGGCGACGCTGTACGACGGTGGCGACACCAGGGCCGTCGACGTGAACGACCTCGCCGCCGGCGACCGCGTCCTCGTCCGCGAGGGCGAGCGCGTCCCCGTCGACGGGACTGTCGCCGAGGGTGAGGCGACCGTCGACGAGGCGGTCATCACGGGCGAACCGATCCCGGAGACGAAGGCCGACGGCGACACGGTCGTCGGGGGAAGCGTGGTGACGGACGGGTCGCTCGTGGTCGCGGTGGGCGAGGGCGGGACGAGCAGCGTCGACCGGATCGTCAATCTCGTCTGGAACCTCCAGAGTTCCCGCGGCGGCGTCCAGCGGCTGGCCGACCGACTGGCCGTCATCTTCGTGCCGGCCGTCCTCGGGCTGTCCGTCGTCGCCGGGCTCGGGTACCTCGCGCTGGGTGCCGCCCCGGTCGACGCGCTCCTCGTGGCGCTCACGGTGCTGATCGTTTCGTGCCCGTGCGCGCTGGGTCTGGCGACACCGCTGGCCGTCGCCTCGGGCATTCGCGAGGCCATCGAACGCGGCATCGTCGTCTTCGACGACGGCGTCTTCGAGGGGCTCCGCGAGGCCGAGGTCGTCGTCTTCGACAAGACCGGGACGCTGACGACCGGCGAGATGACCGTCCGCGAATCCGACCTGTCCGACGACCTGCTGGCGAAGGCGGCTGCCCTGGAAGAGCGATCCGGCCACCCCGTCGCCCGAGCGATCGTCGCAGCCAGCGAGCCCACGGCGGACGCCAAGGCGGCGGTGAGTACCGACGGGGGCGTCCAGGCGTCGGGGGGCCAGGGCGTCGACGCTGGAGTCGCCACGGCCGATCCCGACGTCGGCCAGTTCGAGAGCCACGCGACGGGGGTCGGCGGCACCGTCGACGGCGACGACCTCCTCGTCGGTCACCCGGACCTGTTCGCAGAGCAGGGGTGGACCGTCTCCACGTCCCTCCGCGAGCGCGCTCGAGCGGCGAGCGACGGCGGTGCGGTCCCGGTCCTCGTCGGGCGCGACGGGGCCGCCGACGGCCTGCTGGTCGTCGGCGACGAGCCGCGGGAAGGCTGGGGGGAGACCGTCACCGCGCTCGGCGAGAGCGGCGTCGAGGTCGTCGTACTCACCGGCGACGAGTCCGCGGCGGCCGCCGAGTTCCGCGACCATCCCCACGTCGCGGAGGTCTTCAGCGGCGTCCCGCCGGAGGGCAAGGCCGAGACGGTCCGCCAGCTCGGGGCAGACCGACAGGTCACCATGGTCGGCGACGGGACCAACGACGCGCCGGCCCTCGCCGCGGCGGACCTGGGCATCGCGATGGGCGGCGGGACCGCGCTTGCCGTCGACGCCGCCGACGTGGCCATCGTCGACGACGACCTCGGCGCGGTCTCGACGGTGTTCGACCTCGCAGCGGCGACCGGGAAACGAGTGAAACAGAACATCGCCTGGGCGTTCGTCTACAACGGCGTCGCCATCCCCCTCGCGCTGACGGGACTACTGAATCCGCTGTTCGCGGCGGCGGCGATGGCGACCAGTAGCCTGCTCGTGGTCACCAACTCCACGCGCTCGCTCGTGGACTGAGAACAACCGAAACCCATTCACGGGGCCTTCGGCTAGAGCCGCCAATGGTCTCGATGGGGCTCGTCGTTCCCCTGCACGTGCTCGGATCGACGCCCGATAGCGTCCAGCTGGGCGTCTTCTTCGTCATCGGTCTCCTGGGGGGCGCCCACTGCCTGGGGATGTGCGGCCCGCTCGTCACGATGTACGCCGACCGGATGAGCGCCAGCCGCGCCGACGGGGGGAACGCGAACCGACGGGACCTGCTGACGCTCTACGAGGTGCGCCAGCACGCCCTGTTCAACCTCGGGCGGACCGTCAGCTACGCCACCATCGGCGCCGCGTTCGGACTGGCCGGCGGGCTCCTGTTCGACGCCTCCTCGCTGACGCAGTACGAGCAGCCAATCCGGTTCGTCACGGGCTTTCTGGTCGCGCTGGTCATCCTCCTCGCGGGCGTCCGGTACGTCGCCGGCGACTTCGGAGGCCACAGCTTCCTCGGCAGCGGCCCGTTCTCGTGGATCTACGCGCGCATCGAGGGCCACGTCGACGAGTGGGCGACCGGGCCCGGCATCTTCGGGTTCGGGCTCGTCCACGGCTTCCTGCCGTGTCCGCTACTGTACCCTGCCTTCCTGTACGTCTTCGCGCAGGGGTCGGCGATCGGTGGCTTCGTCTCGCTCGCGCTCCTCGGCCTCGGGACCTTCCCGACGCTGTTCCTCTACGGAACGATCGTCCAGTCCGTCGACGCGACGAACCGGGCCCGGCTCCACCGCGCGCTCGGGATCGGCTTCCTCCTGATGGGCTGGATGCTCCTCTCACACAGCCTGGGGCTCGTCGGGGTGAATCTACCCCACGTCGAGATTCCGATCTACCAGCCGCTCTGAGTTACGGGAGGGTCCCACAGTAGTTCGCGGCGAATCCGAACAGTTCGTCGTAGCCGTAGGCCGACATCAGGACCGGATAGAAGGGTTCGGCCGCCTCGAGTGGATCGTCACCGGCCGTGGCGAAGGACTCGCCGGCCTCGACCCGCTCGAAGTTCGACGCGAAGACCTCGTATTCGCTCGCGGCCGACTTCGCGATGGACCGATCGAGTTCGTAGACCGGTAGCTCCGTCGCCACCGTTTCCGGCTCCTCGTCGATGGCGCCGGTCGCCGCGAGGAACTCCCGTCCGATCTGCGTGGCGTTGTCGGCCGCCTCGGGCGAGCCCTGGAAACCACACTCCACCTCGATGGTCCGCGGTGCGACAGTAAAGAGGCGCCCGCGGTCGAACGAGCCCGCGTCGACCACCGCGTCGACGGATAGCCGGGGACAGACGCCGCGCGCGAAGTCGTCGACGTCCTTCACGATGGCGAAGGCTCGCTCGTAAGACTGCGTCGAGTGCAGGGAGAGGGTCTCACAGCCCGCGAGCAGGTCGCCCAGTTCCGCGGCGAGGCGCGATTCGTGGGTCTCCCCGTCGTGGTCGCCCGGAAACGCGCGATTGAGGTCCTCCTCGAGGTACCGCACGTCCTCGGCGATGGCCGCCTCGTTCGCCACCACGAACAGTGTCGGTCGTTCGTACGTGTACTCCTCGGCGAGGAGTCGCTCGACGGCCGCGGGACCACAGGGTTCGTCGCCGTGGATCCCACCGACGATCGCGACCTCCGGGTCACCCTCGCCGCGACGTTCGATCCGCATCTGTTCGTGGTTGCAAGTCTGTCCTTATCAGGGCGTTGGGATGGGGACGTACCCGAACGGCGGGGTCGGTCACTCGTGGACGGCCAGCGAGCCGCTCCGGTGGAAGGTCACGGTCAGGTCCCCGACGCCGAACGACACCGTCTCGCCGTGTTCTCCGTTCAACGTCGCGAGGAGCCGTTCCTGGTCGATGGCCGCGGCCGGATCCGGAATCCGGTCCGCGGGCACCCCCGTCGCGGTCGCGATCGCGTCGACGACGGCCGCCGTGAGGGCGATCGGTGCCTGCCACTCGTCGCCAGCGGACGGCAAGAGGTAGACGGTGCCGAGGTCGGTCTCCGCGTAGTCCTCCGTGTCGATGGCGCTGGCGAGCGTGTAGTCGACGGTCAGGGGCTCGGACACCGACAGCGACGGGTCGGCATCGTCCTCGGCGACGGACCGGCCCGCTGGAACCGCTACCGTGCCGCCGTCCGACGCTGCGCGGACCGCCGAGTCGGCCTTCGTTAGTCCGGCAGCTCCGGCGTGCGCGCTCGGTTCGGGGCTGGCGACCGCGTCGGGGTTCTTCGGCCCGCCGAGTTCCGGTGGCAAGACGACGTCACCGTCGAACTCCTCGGCGGCGGCCACCAGCCGTCCCTGGGCCGCGTTTCCCAGGATGTCCGTGTACCGGTCGGCCAGTTCGGCCACGACCGCGTACCCGTCACCGTCGACAGCCGTCACGGCACCCTCGTCCGTCACGGTGATGCCCTCTATCGACCGGGCGATACGAATCGCCGGGTCGCCGATCATGGAGCGTTGCGTCTCGATGAGTCGACCGGTGAGGTGCTTGTAGGTCATGTCAGGTCGTGGTGGCGCTGTTGATCGTTTCGTAGAGCATGTAGAACCCCGCGAGCAGGAGGATTGTCACGATGAGGTTGACCGTACTCCCGACCTCTGCGGGCGGCGCCTGGAGCGCCGCGAGCTGGGAGGCACCGTTCAGGAGTTGCCAGGAGCTGAAGAGAATGACGCCCCCGCTGACGATGTAGATCGCCTTCCCGATTTCGCCGCCGTACAGGCGGGCGGCCAGGATCGCGAAACTGACGGCGGCGATCGACAGCAGCACCTGTGCGATTTCGCTCGTCGCGAAGATGATGTCGGTCTCGGCCGCCTGCCCGGTGGATGCCCCCATCGCCGACCCGACCGCCACGGCGCTCCCGACACCGGCGAGAATCGCGATGCAACCGCCCCTCCAGAGGTGCCGTCTGGCGTCGACCATGGCAAATTGTACACCTGGCGTCGATTTAACTGCTAGTCACTGTCCACGAATATCAGCGGCGATAATCGGGCGGTCGCGATGTGCTGGTGGGTGACTGCGACGCGCATTCATCATGGACAGATTTCGCCTCGGCTCGCGATATCTCGTGGCAGAGCGGACGAGAACACTGTTGTTGATTATCACCGCTTGAAACTGGGCTGGCCCAGGCCGGCCACGCGTCGGTGTTCGGCCAACCGACCCTGCAGTGGGCGTACGGGTATCAGTCGTGGTGCTCGGCGTACTCGAAGTCGACGGGCCCGGCCTCCGGTTGCTCGCCGTCCATCGTGATGCGCCACCCGTGCAGTGCCCCGGAGTCCGCGCGGGCGTTGGTGAGCGTCGTTCGCACGTCCAGGACGTCGACGCCGTAGAAGTCGCGAGGGACGTCCTGGAGGTACTGAAGCGCGGTGCGGAATAGACTGTCCATCCCGGCGTCGTCCTCGAAATCGAAGTGCTTGTAGGCGCCGGCGGCGACCTGCACCATTCCGTGGAGGAAGCGACTTTCGGTGGTCCCGCGGCCGTAGTTGTACCACTCGTCCTCGAAGCAGTCGTGGGACTCGTGGAACGCGCCGACGTTGTACAGGCCCACCCCGTGGACGACGGCCCGACGAAGGGTCGCGTGCTCCCACCGGCCGTCGGCACGCCACCCCGTCGGATCACCTGCCGGCGGATCGACCGTGGCGTCGCGGGTGTGGTCGTCCATCGCCTAGTCCTTGTCGAGCACACGTAGTAAATGATAGGCTCACGATCGCCGTCACGGCGCAGGGAAGCGACGAGTCATCACATCCAGACGAATCGACCGGGCGTCGCGTCCGGCCCCTAGCCATTTATTATCGGCTGTGATAATTTATTGGTCGAGATCAGCCATTTCCCATTCTGACGAGTCCTCCACGGCGTGGGGCGAAGCCCCGCGGTCCACACAGCCGCTGGACGAGGCAGCACTTGCGGATATTACCGATGATAGTGAAGCAGTTGGCTGGATCCTGACCGCGACGGACGGGCTGACGCGTCTCGATGGGACGGACGCGCGAACTGTCGATGTTGCCGTCGTGGTCGCGATCACGGACCGGCGCGTCCGGTTCCTGTCCCCGCCGTCGGATTCGGCCGAGTCGCCCACGGAAGCCGGACGCATCGACTACGCCGAGATTGCCGCGACCGGCGTCGCAGACGGGGTCCTGGAGATAGCGACCGTCGACGGCGTCGAATGGCGGATTCCGCTGGCGGGCGTCGACGACGCGACTGTCGACGCCCTCGGACGCCACCTCGCCTGGATCGGACACGTCCGCAGCCGCGTCATCGCCGCGAAGAACGACGTGGACCTCGCGGTGGGGGAGATCAGGGAGTCGGCCGCAGACAGGGACTGGGCGGACGGTCGGGAGACGTACGATCGAGCCCGTGCCCGGCTGGACGAGATCGTCGACCTCCGCCACCGGACGGCGCCGGTCCCCGACGACGCACTGGCGCCCGCCCTGACGGCACTCGAACGACGCCTGGAGTCGGCCGCCGCGAGGCTGGCGATCGAGCGTGCCACCTCCCGGCTGACCCTCGCCCGCCAACTGGCCGCGAGCGAGGACCACGAGCGGGCGCGTCGGACCCTCGAGTCGGCCCGTGCCGACTACGACACTGCACGGGAGCACGCGCTGTCAGTCCGCCGGGGCGACGAGTTCCTGTTCGGCGAGCAGCGCGACGTCCAGGACGGACTCGATCGGCTGGAGTGGGAGCTCCAGGCCGTCGCAGCGGAGCCCCTTCGGCAGGCCCACGAGGCGACGGTCCTCGCGCAATCGGCCGACGATCCGGGGGAAGCCGTCGAGCACTGGGAGACCGCAACCCGTCGCTACGGGGACGTCCTCGCGCTGTGCGACGGCGAGGGGCACCGTCACTTCGCCGGCGACCCGGACGCCGTCGCGGACGACCTCGCTGAGGCCGTCGAGCAGCTCGTCGCCACGCGGCAGGTACTGGCCCGGACTACGTGGGACGAGGGCGTCCAGTGTCACCGCGAGGGAGACACCATCGGGGCGATCCAGCGATTCGATGCAGCCGTCGACCACCAGGCCAGGGTGACGGAGGTGGCCTCGAAGTACCGTCCCGGGACGCCGACCGAACTGGAAGCGCGACTCGCGGAGATGCGAGAGAAACTCGAACTGGTTCGCCGGACGGGAAGCGCCGATCGATCGACGGCGACCACAAGCGACGACGGTGGCGCCGCGGACGAAGGGACTGACGACCCCCAGGCAGCGGACGACGGTCCGTCGGGAACGGGCATCACCGCGAGCGAACTCGCGGCGCTCGACACTCACACCGAGATTACCTTCGACGACGGCCCCATGATCAGGGAGGGTGTCACGAACGACCGTCACTCCCCGGAGGAACCCCAACGGGACGATACCGAGACCGTCCACGGCGACATTGCACTTCGACCAGACGGTGACGACGGCGACTGACCTGACACGCACGTTCCCGCACCGGCCCAGCGCCGTGGAGTCGTACCCCGACCCAGCTCCGTCGACGGACACGTGCCAGCCGCGCTCTTGCCCCTGACTCCCGACCGGGTATACTGGGAAATTCCACCACTCGGGTACCGGGCTATTCCAGGGCGAGAACCGCTCGTGGACGCCTTTCGATCGCTCGCCGGCAGTCGTTTAGGCGCGAACGTCGTGACCGCATACTGCCAGCCATGAGCGACGAGCAGGAGGCGAAGACGGACACCGACGGGGCACTCGGACTGGTCGAAACGGCGGCGATGATCGACGGCGCGCTCACGTCTCGTGGCGAGAATCGCCTGAAGCAGTGGCTCCTGCTCACCGGCTCCAGGCTGTCCGTGGCGGTGCTCCTGCTCGCCGTCGTCTTCGTCACCATCCTCGTCCTCGCGCGGGTCTGGCCGCTCGAGTTGCGGGCACTGCTCTCCGAGACGGACGCGGCGAAGACGCTGTTCGCCACCCTCCTGAGCGGGGCGATCCTCCTGGTCTCGGTCGTCGTGTCGATCAACTCCATTGTCCTGTCGCAGGAGATCACGGGCATCGAGAACCAGCAAGCCCGCGTCGCGGCCACCATCGACTACCGGCGCCACATCGAGGACTTCATCCAGGCGGACGTCACGCCGGCCCGGCCTGGGGAGTTCCTGGCAGCCGTCCTCTTTTCCATCTCGCAGCGGACGGCCGCGCTCCGCCAGGTCGCCGATGGGAGCGCGAACGAGCGCTTCGCGCGACAGGTCTCGGAGTTCAGCGACGAGGTGTCGGCGGAAATCGGCCTGGCCCGTGACCACCTCGAGGGTGCCAGGGTCGGCTCGTTCAACGTCCTCATGGCCGGGCTCAACTACAACTACTCGGGACAGCTCCACGCGGCGCGGGGCCTGAAGCGAAACTTCGACGAGGAACTGACCGACGAGGAGGTCGCGGCCATCGACGACGTGATCGACGTCCTCCAGCACGTCGCGACCGGTCGGGAGTACTTCAAGTCGCTGTACCACAAGCGCGAACTCGCCCGCCTGTCGAGCATCCTGCTGTACGTCTCGCTGCCAGTGATCGTCTTCACCTCGTACGTAATCCTCGCGCTCGACGCGAACGTCTTCCCGGAGGTGCAGTTACTGGGCTTCTCGCCGCTACTCATCTCGGTGACGGTCGCGTACGCGATCGCGCTCGCACCCTACGTCGTCCTGACCGCCTTCGTCGTCCGAACGGCCACGATCACCCTCCGGACGCTCTCGGCGGGCCCGTTCATCCTCCAGTCGGGCTCGGAACTCCGGTCTTTCGAGTGGGAGCAGTTCCAAACCGACCGTGACTGGGAGGGCACCGAGGCGTCGGAAGACGACTGACGCAGGCGTCCGACCGACCGCGGGGCCCCTCCTGGCACACCCCTCGCCCGTATCCGCAGACGCTTAATACGAGCGCGTCCCCAGACGGACGTACGGCTCGGTCACGCCAGGCGACGACAGCGGGATCGGGGCCGGACATTCGTGCGAGGGTAGCCAAGCCTGGAAACGGCGGCGGACTCAAGATCCGCTCCCGTAGGGGTCCAAGGGTTCGAATCCCTTCCCTCGCACTCTGTCGCGAACGAAGGTGAGCGACGAGTGCGTCCAGTGGATTCGAACCCTGCCAGTCGCAGCGGCCGAACGAAGTGAGGCCGACCGTCTGGCTCTGGTTCGAATCCCTTCCCTCGCACTCTGTCGCGAACGAAGGTGAGCGACGAGTGCGTCCAGTGGATTCGAATCCTGGAAGTCGCAGCCCGGAAAGCGAACGGAGTGAGCGACCCGGACCGTCTTCCTCCGGTTCGAATCCCTTCCCTCGCATTGCGAGGCCGAGCGGCGGAGCCGCGAGGCCTCGGGAACGCGCAGCGGCGAAGACTGTGAGTCCCGAGCAGCGAGATTCGAGCGTAGTGAGAATCTCGAAGAGACGAGCGACGACTGAGGGGAGCCGCGAGAGATAGCGAGACGCGAACGAAGCGAGCGTCTCGGAAATGCGAACGGCGAGCGGGGCGAGCCGTGAGCGGCTGTGCACAGGAAGTGAGCGATCTGGGTGCTGTAGCGCCGGACGGCCGAACAGACGCCAGACTAGTCCACGTAGTCGAAGTCGGCGCGCTCGCGAGTCCCGTCGCGGTACTGCTCCAGGTAGTAGCGAACGCCCGGCTGGTGGGCGGCCCCGACGATAACCTCGACACGGGCGCCCTCGGCCTCGTGGACGACGTAATCGGCCATGCGCGCGTTGCGGGCGTGCGTGATCAGTTCGAGTTCGCGGTCGTGGCGTCGGAGCCACTCGCGCTCGAGAGGTTGGGGGAGGAGGACGCGCCGGTAGTACTCCTGGAGGGCGGCGAGGGCGGTGGGATCCTCGGCGGCGCGGCGCGTCCGCCGGAACGCCTCGAAGTCCTCGCCGGTCGCGAGGTCTTCCGCGTCGGTGAAGACGTCCGAGGCGACGGCCCCCAGCGTGGCCGAGAAGTCGTCTCCGTAGAGCGCGCTTCCGGACTCGATGACCGCGAAGGCGGCCTCGCGCAGGTCGTCACCGACACCCTCCAGGGACTCGCGCAATCCCTGGAACTCGGACCGGGGGAGGTCCGAGAGTCGGTGTTCGGATCCGAGGTCGGCACAGCGCTGCATGGCCCAGCGATAGTCGTCCATCGCACAGACGTCCGCGAAGTCGGTCAGGTACATCGACCGGATGCCCTGCTCGCAGTAGACGTCGGCGTCGGCCGCGTCCGAGGCGTGGCGGCGGACCGCTGTTCGCTCCGCGTCGGTGCCGGCGTGGGTGATGCCGTGGACGACGATGGCCACCCCGTCGACCGTGACGCGGGTGCCGGGCAGGCCGTCACGCGTGCCGGTCGTCGTGACGGGACGGCGGGACCACAGTCGCTTCGCGCGGACGTACGCCTCGTCGATCGAGTCGGCGTGCACCACAGTCGTCAGATCGTCGAGAGAGTCCGCTGAGCGAATCCGGGCGAGCTGTCGCCGGCCGGGAGCGCCAGCCTCGGAGTCGCTACCGGTGTCCAGAACCACACCCCGGACTTCGCCGCCGAGGCGGATAAATCACCGGCTCCCCCTTTCCGACGCTCGGACGGGCCGTCCAGCCGTGTGTGAGATGGTAGCGAACACCAAATCTGCACGAACGATCATTACATTTATCATGGGGCACCCCGAGAGTCTGAGTACGAACCATCATTACAGATCGTGATGGTTCCCGACACCGCTGAATCATGACCTACACGCACTTCACCGACGCGGAGAACACCGGTGCCCCGATCGTTCCGATTGTCGAACCTGCCGGCGTCGCCGCCGACGGCGGCCAGGAGCGGGCGGACTACCTCGCAGAGGTAATCTGGAGCCACCGCGTCGAGGACTGAGGCTCGTCTCCGCGCCGGCACCATCTCGGTGCGGGTCACGATCACTCCCGTTCTGCCGATTCACGCCCCGAGCGATAGGTACAGCACTGTCGAGCGGACCACGGGGAAACGAAACGGAGAGGCTTTCAGTCCGCCCGGCGGATCGACCCGCATGACCGACGCGACGCGACGCGCAGCGATCGCCGAACGGGCCGCACGGGCCGGCGGCGTCGTCGCACGCGAGGCGTTCCGTGGCGACTTCACCGTCGAGACGAAGGCCAACAAGAACGACCTCGTCACGGACGCCGACGTCGACGCCCAGCGGCAGGTTCTCGCGACGATCCGCCAGGAGTTCCCGAACGACACCGTCGTCTGCGAGGAGGACGCCGACCCGCTGGAGCTGCCCGCGGCAGACGACCTCGAGGTCGCCAGTACCGTCCCCGACGCCGGGAGTGCCTGGGTCGTCGACCCCATCGACGGGACCGCCAACTTCGTCCGGGGCATGCGCTTCTGGGGGACGAGCGTGGCGGCCGTCGTCGACGGACAGCCCGCCGGCGTCGCGACGTACATGCCAGCAGAAGGTGATGCCTACACCGCGGGGCCGGAGAGCGTCTCGCGCGACGGCGATCCGATGTCCGTCAGCGAGCGGTCCGATCCCGAGACCTTCGCGGTCGGGCTCATCGGCTGGTGGCCGACGCGGGCCAGCGACCGATACGCGCAAGTCTTCCGGGCCACAGCTGAGCGATTCGGCGATTTCCGACGGCTCGGATGCATGCAGGGCGTGCTGGCGCTCGTCGCCGACGGCGCGCTGGAAGCGGCCTTCATGCCGAACCAACCGCATCCCTGGGACGCCATCGCCGGCGTCCACCTGATCCGGCGGGCTGGCGGCGTGGCGACCGACCTCGACGGAGATCCCTGGACGCGGGAGAGTGCCGGGCTCGTCGTCTCCAACGGCGAGGCCCACGACGAGGTCCTCGCGGTCGCGCGCGAGGGCGCGAACGTCGAAACCGCAGACTAACCCCGGCCGCTAGGCGGACCGGAACGATAAACTCCCCGGCCCTCTCCCGACAGCACATGGACGTGTTGGAGCAGTACGGCGTCGATCCCGAACGCGCCTGGCTCGGCGGTTTTTTCGCAGCGGTGGCCGCACTGGTCGTCGGGTCACTCGCCTTCCCCAGAACCGTCTACGACGAGTTCGTCTGGCGGTACTTCTGGGGCCCGGTCCACGCCGACGCGAAGGCGGCGAGCTGTGCGGTCCGTGGGCCGGAGGGCGCAGTCGACGTGATCGACGGAGCCGCCGGCTGCGATCCCGCACAGGTCGGCGACGCGGTCGTCGCCGTCCCCGGATACACGACGGTGTCGACGATCGGGTACATGGTGATCCTCATCTACATGCTCCTCGGCGTCTACTTCCTCCTCAAGCGGTTCGACCTCGCCCCCTTCCGGGAGTTCCTCCTTGCCCTCGTCCCCTTCATGCTCTTCGGTGGCGCGCTGCGGGTCGTCGAGGACGGCACGGACGCCATTCAGGAGGCGGGCGGGCAACCCCTGCTCGACTATCCACTCAACACCCTCCTCATCAGCCCGATCATCTACGGCACGGTCTTCGTGCTGGCGCTCGGCGCCCTCGTCGTCGCGAAGTACCTCCACAACGGGGAATATACGGACACCTACCACTATCCACTCGGGGGTATGGGCGTGGGTGCACTCGTCCTCACGCTCGGGTACCTCCTCGTCCTCGCCGTGGCGACCGACGCTGTCGAGTTCCACCCGCTGATCCTGCTCGGCGTCGTCGGGCTCGCCAGCCTGATCGCGTGGCTCGTCTACGCGGTCGCCGATCGGGTCTGGCCCTGGGTGAACGGGGGGACGGGACTGATCGGCCTCGTCGTCCTGTGGGCCCACGCGATCGACGGGGTCGCCAACGTCTTCGCCGCGGACTGGGTCGACCGGTTCTACGACCTCGGTCCCTACGGCTCCAAACACGTGTTCAATCGGTTCATCATCGACGTGACCCAGGCCGTCCAGCCGGCGTCGGTGACCGCCGCCGTCGGAACGTCCTGGCCGTTCCTCGTCGTCAAGGTGGCAGTCGCGGCTGGCATCGTCGCGCTCTTCGACGAGACGTTCGTCGAGGAGAACCAGCGCTACTCGATCATGCTGCTCGGTGCGATAATCGCGGTCGGCCTCGGGCCCGGGACCCGAGACGTCCTCCGGGTCACCTTCGGGATCTGAAGCCTTCGAGGGCGGACTCGGGATAGTGGCGCGTGCCACAACTCGGACACACGGCGACGGTGACCGACCCGTCGCTCCCGTTAGCCGCGACGGTCGCTTCGGCCAGGTCGTGGCCGCAGGCTGTACACGGAAGGTCGAACTCCGAAACCATGACTACCAGGGACTGATCGGCGACCGGCGGACGGCCTCACTCGTCCCGTGTGAACTATGAACACGGGGTTGCATAAATCCCCTTGCTCGAACCATCAGTCAGTACAGTGCGGGAATCGGACCCACGGAACCGCCTCGGTTCAGGGGAACGGGTGGTGTCGACGATCGAGAGCTGGCTCGAAGCCGAGTTCGACCGGCACGGTCGCCGCCCGATCGCCGAAGTACGGTTCGCCGAAGAACAGCGGCTGGGCCCCGGGCACGACGACCCGGACAGCCTCGAACCCGAGCACCGCGACGTCGCGGGTGGTCGTCGGGGCGGCGTAGGCCGTGAGGTTCGCGTTCTCGATCCGTTCCAGGACCTCGGCGAGTTCAGCTTCACCGGTGGGGACGTCCGCAGGACCGACCGTGTCGGCCGACGCGACGGTGTCGACCGACAGGAATCGGTCCGCGTCCGCTGGCGCCTCCGCGTAGTGTCCGATGTCGCCCGAGGCATCCGGTGCGTCCTCGGGCCCCATCCCCCGAAGCTCCATCCAGTTCTGCAGCGCCTCGGCGAGCGCGGAGCGCGCGGCAGCACCCGGGTCGAGGTCAGCGCCCGACCCGACGGCGAATCGGGGCCACTCCTCGCGGTGGACCACCGCGGCGACGACCGGCACGTCGACGTCCTGCGTCAACAGCAGCGCGGAGACCGACAGGTCGGCGACGCGCGCGCGATCGACGAGGTCTCGATACCCCTCGTCCTCGACCTCGAGCGCGATGGGGTCGAAGGTCGAGTACCAGGACAGCATCGCGGCGTCGCGCTCGATCACCTCGTAGAGCCCCGACAGGATCGCCTCGACGCCCCCGTTCCCGAGCCCGAGTCCCGTGGTGATGGCGGGCCGGAACCGCCTGGTCCCCGGCGGATAGTGCACGAACTCGGCCGGCAGAGACACGGACTCGTCCGTGTGGAGGTTCTGCCCTTCGACCCACCGGATCGACTCGTCGGTGTCGTCGTCCCGACGGACGAAGTCGGTCGGGGGGACGGCTCCGTCGACGTCCGCCGGCGTCCCCGCCGGGAGGTCCCCTGTGCGGTAGACGCCCGCACAGTAGCGCTCGTAGCCCTCGCCGAGGGCCTTCATGAACGCTGCGTCCCAGTCGGGGGCGACGCCCGCGCCGTTCCTGGCCGCCTCGGCGTCGCTGAAGCCACCGGTGTCACATGTCTGGGCGAGGTAGTAGGGGGCCGGGAGCGACTCGGCCTCGCCGACCTCCTGGACGATGCCGACGCGCTCGTCGAGGCCCTGCTCTGCCCGGGCGAGTGACGCCTCCAGCGACCGGTCGACGACCGTGCGGTCCAGCGAGCGGGCCCGGTCGTCACCGCAGTCACAGCCTGGCAGCGGAAGGAGCGGTCGCTCGGCGTGTGGAACTTCCCGAAGGGTCCCGAAGACGCCGTCGTCCCCGGCATCGAGGTACCGGACGGCCCCGCGACCGGCGACCGCGCCCGCGAAGCGGGCGGTGTGCGCCGGCGGCGCGGCCACCGGGTCGGCCTCGGGGTCGACGTTGGCTGCGACCCGGCCGCGCAGACACTGGTAGCAGGCCGTCTCGGGAGCGAACCCGACGATCGCGGCGTCGACGACGGGGTATCCGCCGACGCCCCCGAGTTCGACCGCGATCCAGGGCAGGTCCGTTCCGCGGGCGTGCTCGTCGACGGTCGCCAGGGTGTCGTCGCCGACCCTGCCGACGGCCACGGCGAGGGCGACGTCCGCGACACCCTCGGGATCGACCGGCTCTGTGTCGGCGTCCACGTCGGCGAGTGCGGCCCCGATGGCTGCCACGGCGGGCCCGCTACCGACGAGTCCAACTGTCATGTCGGGCGCACGGATGCGGGGGAGAAAAGCCTACGCCTCGCCGGCGACCCGGTCCTGGACCCGTTCGATCAGTTCGTCCACGGGGAGACCGACGAGGTCCTCGTCTCCGAGCTTGAGACGGAGACGGGGCCGACCCACGTCGATGGGCACCTTGTCCGTGTCGATGACGCCAGCCTCCTCCAGGTTCGTCTTCGTTCGCGAGAAGGTCGCCTTGCTCGCGAGGCCGACGTCCTCGCCCCACTTGCTGACGTCGTAGAGCAGGACGTCGTTTCGCGCCGCGACGACCAGGCTGACCGTCACCTCGTCGAGGCCGTCGCCGTTGCCACGGGCGGCGTCGAGCGCGTCGAGGGCCGCATCGAAATCGGCGGCCGTCTCGGGACCGATCTCCGCCTCGAGTGTCGAGCGGACCTGTGACAGCGGCGGCGTGCGAAGCGTGAACTCCGCGGCGGCCTGCCAGCTGGCGTCGTAGTGGTCGTAGGCGTCGTCTACGAGCGCCGCGTCGGCCGCCGAGAGGCCGGCGACGGTCTCGCCGCCGTCGACGACCGCCGTCACCGCGTCCGGCGAGACGAGCAGGGAGTTTCGAGGCACGGTCTCCAGGGTCCGGATCGACAGCACCCCGTCCGTCGTCAGGTCCGCGACGGCGCTCGCGACGAGGAAGTCGTCCACGAGATCCTTCATGAGCCCGGCGTCTGCGAGCAGGCGAACGGCGGGCGGCGAGTCCATGGTACCGAGTTCGTCGACGAGCGCCCGGACCGTCGCCGTCGTCGGGTTGACCACCAGGACGTCCTCGCTGACGCCCGCCAGCCCAGTAGACACGACGTCGCCGACGCCCTCGTCATCGCGGCTTACAGCGTGCATCCCACCCGCACCTATACCCGATTCCTGTATTTAATTTTACTGGCCGAAAATCCTGAAACACTAACAGGAAGCGTCGTGTACCAAGATCCTTTTTGGAAAAATTTAGCCTAACCCGCGGACGCAAGCCGACTCGGAACGCTCACCCGGATGGTGACAGTAGTGACCGGCTCCGCCGCGGACCGGGACAGGTAGATTATTACCCGGCCCGGGCCACCACTCGACCATGAGCTACGACACGGTCCGGTCGGTCGATCCGACCGTCGCAGACGCCCTCGACGGCGAACGCGAGCGGCAGAACGACACGCTGGCGATGATCGCGAGCGAGAACCACGTCAGCGAGGCGGTCCTCGAGGCCCAGTCCTCGGAACTGACCAACAAGTACGCCGAGGGCTACCCCGGCGAGCGCTACTACGGCGGCTGCGAGTACGCCGACGACGTCGAGGAGGCGGCGATCGAACGCGCGAAAGAGCTCTGGGGCGCCGACCACGTCAACGTCCAGCCCCACTCCGGCACGCAGGCCAACATGGGAGTCTACCTGGCCGTCCTCGACCCCGGCGACAGGATCCTCTCGCTCGAACTCGAACACGGCGGGCACCTCAGCCACGGCCACCCGGCGAACTTCGTCGGGCAGACCTACGAGGTCGAACACTACCACGTCGACCCCGAGACGGGCTACATCGACTACGACGCGCTCCTCGAGCACGCCCGGGAGTTCGAGCCCGACGTGATCGTCTCCGGCTACTCCGCGTACCCGCGCGACATCGACTTCGAGGCCATCCAGGAGGCGGCCGACGCCGTCGACGCTTATCACCTCGCGGACATCGCCCACGTCACGGGCCTCGTCGCGGCGGGCGTCCACTCGTCGCCAGTGGGCATCGCCGACTTCGTCACCGGGTCGACGCACAAGACGATCCGGGCGGGCCGCGGCGGCATCATCATGTGCGACGAGGCGTTCGCGGACGACGTCGACGCCGCCGTGTTCCCCGGCAGCCAGGGCGGCCCCCTGATGCACAACGTGGCGGGCAAGGCCGTCGGCTTCCAGGAGGCCCGCCAGCCCGAGTTCGAGGAGTACGCCACGCAGGTCGTCGACAACGCCCAGGCCCTCGGCGAGCGACTCCAGGAGCACGGCTTCTCGCTGGTCTCCGGCGGCACCGACAACCACCTCGTCCTGGTCGACCTCCGCGAGTCCCACCCAGACACGACCGGGAAGGACGCCGAGGAGGCCCTCGAGGAGACCGGCATCGTCCTCAACGCCAACACCGTCCCGGGAGAGACGCGGTCCGCGTTCAACCCCTCGGGTATCCGCGCGGGCACGCCGGCGCTGACGACGCGGGGCTTCGACGAGGACGCCTGCCGGACGGTCGCCGACCTCATCTCGCGAGTCGTCGACGCCCCCGACGACGACTCGGTGAAGGGCGACGTCGCGGCTCGCGTCGACGAACTGACCGACGACTACCCGCTGTACGACTGAGGGGAGCGGTTCGGAACGGCTTTCTGGCTTCCGCGTGACGCGACGCCCATGTCGGCCATCGGCTCCCGCGGGCGTCTCGCTCGACCCCTGCCGGAGCCGGTGGAGTTCGCACTCGCGTACGTCGCCCTGGCCACGCTACCCCTCCTGGACGTCGTCGCACCGGAACTCGCCTTCTACGTGGGGAGCGCGCTCCCGCAGTCGGTGACTGGCGCGGTGATCCTGACGCGCGCCTGGTTCTGGGTCCTCGGCGGAATGGTGCTCGTGGGCCTGGTCTACGCGGTCGCCCGGGGCTGTCCGCTACGGCTCCGACCACCCGCGCGATCCGACTGGAAACCGCTCGTCGTGGTCGCGCTCGGTCCAGTGCTCGTAGCGGTCGGTCTCGCGGTGGTCGTCCACGGACTACTCGGGACGACGGTCGCGACAGTGACCTCGAACGCGGCGATTCCAACGCTGACGCCCGGCTTCCTGTGGTGGAACGTCCTCGTTCCGGGACTGCTCGTCGGGATCGCGTACGCGGTGTTGTTCCAGGGTGCCCTCCAGGAACACTGGCGAGGGGTGCTCGGTCCTCGCGAGGCCACCCTGGCCATCGCGGCGCTGGCAGGCCTCTACCACTGGTACGTGGACCCGATGTGGCGGCTCGCGCGGTCGAACGCCCTCTTGCTCGTGGCACTCGTCTTCGTTGTCGGGACGGCGGTGTCGGCCGTCGAGCTGTCCCGGCTGGAGGATGCCGACTCGTTCCGTGCCATCCTCGCGCCGACTCCCCTCGTCGCCCTGGCCCTCGCCGGCGTCCTCGGATTCACCGTGGTCGTCGACGTCCTCTCCGGTGCCACGACGCTCGGCGAACTCCTCCTGGCGGCGGCCTGGCTCGGCGTCTTCGGCGTCGCGGCGTGGGAGTACGAACGGACGCGGTCGCTGTGGATCCCGACGGTATCCGTCGCCCTGTTCCAGATCGCACTCCTGGGACTGCCCCACCTCGAGGCGATCCTGGGCCTGGCACCCGGATTCGCCTGAGGGCGCAGGTGGTCGGCGGCCCTGCAGTGATCTGACACCGACGCTCGACTCGACCGACCGCCTGCTCGTCGCCGGTACACGGCCGGGTCACGCTTTTGCCGGTCGGTAGCGACGTCCGCCACGATGCCATCACCGCGTTCGATCAGCCGACGCCGCTTCGCCACGAGTCTCGGCACTGTCCTCGCGGCGTCGACGGCCGGGTGCGCGAGCGGGGGTGACGACGGGGGAGCAGGCACGTCCACGGACACCGACACGGCGGCTGACGGCGACGGCTGCCCCGAGACCGCGACGCCGACCGAGACGGTCACCTCACCCACGGAGACCGCCGCGGCGACGGATTGGGAGTCGGCGGGCGAACTGGACCGCCGCGAGGCGAACGTCGTCGGGGTCGCGTTCGCGGAGTCGTCGGACGGCCGATACGAGTTCGACGTCACCCTCGATCACGACGACGCGGGCGAGGACGGCTACGCGAACTGGTGGCAAGTAGAGTCGGTCGAGGGCGCGCGCCTCGGGCGACGGGACCTCGCCCACCCGCACACGAACCAGCCGTTCACCAGGTCGGCCACCGTCGAAGTGCCCGCCAACGTGACCTGCGTCGTCGTCCGTGGACACGACCAGACCCACGGCTACGGCGGCCAGGCCGCCGTCGTACACCTCGAGGCCGGGACGGATCGGCTGGTGATCCAGGGCAGCGAGCCACTGGAGTTCGCTGCGGCGGACTGTCCGTGAGCCCAGGAGGGGGTCATTCCGGGACGTTCAAGAGGCATCCGGCCGGCATCCTATCCAATGACCGAAATCATCGACGGCAACGCGGTCGCCGCCGACGTCCGGGACGGCCTCGGCGACGCGATCGACACGCTCGACGAGGCCGGCGTCACCCCCAGCCTCGCGACGGTACTGATGAGCGACGACCCCGCCAGCGAGACCTACGTCTCCATGAAGCAGGACGACTGCGAGGAGGTCGGCATCGAGGCGATCGACGTCGAGATCGATCCCGACGCGCCGGCGGCCGAACTCTTCGAGACCATCGACGACCTGAACGCGGACCCCGACGTGAACGGGATCCTCGTCCAGATGCCCGTGCCGGACCACGTCGAGAAGCGGGCGGTCCTGGAGCGCATCGACCCGGCGAAAGACGTCGACGGCTTCCACCCCGAGAACGTCGGTCGGCTGGTCGCCGGGAACCCCCGGTTCAAGCCGTGCACCCCTCACGGCATCCAGAAGCTCCTCGACGCCGTCGCGGTCGACCCAGAGGGGAAAGACGTCGTCGTGGTCGGCCGGTCGGACATCGTCGGCAAGCCGATGGCGAACCTCCTGATCCAGAAGGCGCCCGGCGGCAACGCGACGGTCACCGTCTGTCACTCACGGACCGACGACCTCGGCGCGAAGACCCGCCAGGCGGACGTCGTCGTGGCGGCGGTCGGGGTACCCGAGTTGATCGACGGGTCGATGCTCGCCGAGGGCGTCACGGTGATCGACGTCGGCGTCAACCGCGTGGACGCCGACACCGAGACGGGCTACGAACTGGTCGGCGACGTGGACTTCGAGTCCGCCAGGGAGAAGGCGGCCGCCATCACGCCCGTTCCCGGCGGGGTCGGGCCGATGACGCGGGCGATGCTCCTGTACAACACGGTCAAGGCGACGAGCCAGCAGGCAGACGTCGCCGTATCGCTGCCCTGACGCCGCGTTCCCTCACTGAGTGTCGGGCAGGCGCTGCTCGATGCGCACGAGGGCAGCCTCGTCGTCGCGCTCGAGGTAGGCGTAGACGTCGCGGATCGCACCGACGAGCCGCTCGGCCGTCCGTGGCTCGACGTCGCCGTCGAGGGCGTCGACGCGCTTCTGGTGCGCCCGGATGGCCGAGAACGCGGTGGCGAGGTCCCCGTCGACGTCAGCGAGGTATGTCCGGAGGTCGCGACGGTACGCGTCGACGGCCCTGCTGACGGCCAGCCCGCGTTCGGCCCGGAGTTCCGCCGGGACCGCGTCCGGCCCGGGTCGCTCGCCGTCGACCGGTACGCGCAGGAGCGTCAGGAAGTAGTGCTCGGCCGCCTCCGTGACCTGCATCTCCCGCGCGAGGCGCGATCCGACCGCCTCGACCTCCGCCGCGAGGAGGTACTCGTCGGGGAGGGGCCGCAGGTCGCCGCCGGAGACGAAGCCGACGTCGCGCCGGTAGTCCCGCGCCGCCTCGGCGGCGAGCGTCGCGACGCGGTCGAGGGGCTCCTCGTCGACGGCAGCCCGGGCGTCGCTCAGATCGAGGTCCGCGTCGCCACCCGTGTGGACCGCACCCTCGTCGACCGCGACGCTCCTGAGGCTCCCGCAGTCGGGACAAACGACGCCCTCCGTCTCGTAGTACGACCAGCGGGTGCCACACGCCCGGCACTCGCGCTCGCCCCGCAGTTCCATGCGTGTTTCTTCAGCCCGGGGACAAAAAACGACACCGGGTCGACGATGCCGCCGGACACCGAACGTCACACGCCCTCGAGCCGGATGCCGAGGCCTCCCGGGAGAAGGTTGATGGCGACGAGCACCGACTCACACGACATGCGCGACGAGGCCGAGATCAGGGAGCAGTACGAATTCCTGGCCGACGAGCTCGAAGACGAGGACATGCGCCACGAGGGCGTCCGACAGATGTTCACGTACTACCGACGCGCACTCGGGTGGGTACTCGAGGAGGAACACCTCTGACTCGGGTCGAGCGCTCGGGTACAGACCGAGAGGACGTGTCACTACAGCCACATGTCTACCGTCGTCCTCACGCGTACACCTACCGAACGGGCGGTGGCGTGCAGGTCCCGGGCGTGACGTTTCGCCAATCCGAAGGGACCCAGGCCGGTACATTTAAGTCCCTTCCCCCGATTTGACCACATGACGCTTCGCTTGGAGGGCCGAAGCGTCAGCGGGGACCAATTCAGGGCGGCAAGCGTTCGCGCGGTTTTCCCGCGCGAACTGCTTTCCTTACCTTTCGTCACATTCCCGAGGAGTAACTGGACCGATCACTGCGAGCCAACGCTCACTCGCGAGCCACTGCAACACGGCGCACGACGAGTGTAAGCTTTCAGTCGATTCCCCGCGTCCGCGGCACTTACTCGAAGAGAGTCGTGTCACGTCGTATCGGACGCTTGAAAGACTGCGAGGCGTGTGATCCGATGTCGAAGGGGGTATCGTCCGATTTCCAGGCGAGTTCACTCGGACGCCTTGCGGTGAATACGCCCCCGACTGGCCACTCAAGGGACGGTGGACACCGTCCCAATACCACCGTGAGAGCGGTTCGGTCGGTGGCACCGGCCGATGGGACGCGAGTTCCCGAGACAACGATATCTACCCGAACGGCCGCACGTATTTGGAACGACATATTTAATATATTCCGACAAGAAAAGGCAGGCAGATCTTACCGATGCACGACCTGACAGGATTTCAGCGTGACTTGCTGTACGTCATCGCGGGCAAGGACGAGCCCCACGGGCTCGCCATCAAGGAGGAACTCGAGGAGTACTACGAGAAGGAGATTCACCACGGGCGGCTCTACCCGAACCTCGACACCCTCGTCGAGAAGGGGCTCGTCGAGAAGGGGCAGCGCGATCGGCGAACCAACTTCTACAGCCTGACGCGCCGCGGGCGCCGCGAGATCGAGGCCCGAAGCGAGTGGGAATCCCAGTACGTCGAGGACTGAGGCGGTGAATGCGCCGGGCCAGCCTCGCCACCGCCGTCGCCGGTCTCGCGCTGAGCCTCCTCGGCAGCGTCGCCGCCTGGGTGTACTTCGACTCGCTTCTCTTCTTCCTGTTCGTCCCGTTCGTTCCGATCCTCTTCCGTCGCGGAATCGGTGAGCGCCCGGACGCACAGCCGACGCTCCGGCGGTGTCCCCGCTGTGAGTTCCAGACGCGACGAGACGACTTCGAGTACTGTCCGCGGGACGGCGCCCGGTTGGAACGCGCGAGCGCCGGTGACGGCCCGAATCGCAGGACGGAGTAACAGACGGGCTCCATCCACGCGGCTCCGATGACGGCCGGCCGCTGACCCCCGATTCAGAACTGGTAGCGGCGGTCGTCGTCCTGGGCGGCCTGCGGGAACTGGTCCGCACCGGTCATCTCGTCGAAGGTCATCCCGGAGAGGTACTCGTCGTAGGTGACGTCGTAGCCGCTCCGGAGGTGAAAGTCCAGGGACCCCGTCTCGACGGTGGACTGAAAGAGCACGTGAACCGCGCGGCGGACCAGTTCGTCCGCGTCCTCGGGTTCGAGGGCCGTCGTCAGCATGGCGAGTTCGTTGCGCGTCTCCCGATCCAGGTCGACGGCCAGTTCGTCGCCGATCGCGGCGTACCGGTCCGTCACGTCCTCCGAGAGGTCGTCCAGGCTCATTGCCGACGGGAGGGTCGGCGCGTGGAAACCGCTTTCGCTCCCGCGACAGTCCCGACTGTTCGGGACCGGAACCGCCATACGTAAGCCCCGGCCGGCGCTACCCCGTGTCGACCGACGATGGGCGAGACGAGGGAACAGGACGGCGACGCAGCGGACGGCGCAGACGCGGATCCGTTCGCCGGCGTCGACCTGCCGGCGGTTCGCGAGGGCCTGCTGTCGTGGTACGACGAGCACCACCGCGAGTTCCCCTGGCGGGAGACGGCCGACGCCTACGAGATTCTCGTCTCGGAAGTGATGAGCCAGCAGACCCAACTCGGCCGCGTCGTCGACGCCTGGCACGCCTTCCTCGACCGGTGGCCGACCGTCGAGGCCCTCGCCGACGCTGACCGCGCCGACGTGGTCGGCTTCTGGACCGACCACAGCCTCGGGTACAACAACCGCGCGAAGTACCTCCACGAGGCGGCCGGCCAGGTCGTCGATGACCACGATGGGGAGTTCCCCGAGACGCCCAAGGGCCTCCAGGACCTGATGGGCGTCGGCCCCTACACCGCCAACGCGGTCGCGAGTTTCGCCTTCGACGACGGCGACGCCGTGGTCGACACCAACGTCAAGCGGGTCCTCCACCGCGCCTTCGACGTGCCGGACGACGACGCGGCCTTCGAGGCCGCGGCGAGTGACCTCATGCCCGAGGGCGAGTCCCGTGCCTGGAACAACGCCATCATGGAACTCGGCGGCCTGGCCTGTGAGAAGACGCCCGCCTGTGACGAGGCGGCCTGTCCGTGGCGGGACGTCTGTGTGGCCTACGAGACGGGCGACTTCACCGCACCCGACGTGCCGACCCAGTCCTCGTTCGAGGGCAGCCGGCGGCAGTTCCGGGGGCGGGTCGTGCGGGTGCTCGGCGAACACGGACCGCTCGAACTCGACGAACTCGGCCCCCGGATTCGGGTCGACTACGCCCCCGACGGCGCGCACGGCAGCGAGTGGTTGTCCGACCTCCTCGCGGACCTCGAAGACGACGGCCTCGTGACCACCGACGACGGCGTGGCGTCACTCCGGCGCTAGCGAGGACGGGCACTCGAGAACCCACACCGCTTTCACGATCCGTGGCACAGCGGAACGCATGGTAGACGCCGTCCACGTGGTCGCGATCTGTGGCAGTCTCCGCGACGGGAGCCACACCCGCACCGGCCTCCGACACGCCCTGGACGCTGCCGCCGACCGCGGCGCGTCCACCGAACTCCTCGACCTCCGCGAGTTCGACCTCCCGGTCTTCGACGCGGACGCGGAGGACGCCGGCGACGCGCCGGAACTCCGCGCCCGCGTTCGCGCGGCCGACTCGATTCTCCTCGGTACGCCGATGTACCACGGCTCCTACGCCTCGCCACTGAAGACGGCCATCGACTACTGCGGGTTCGACGAGTTCGAGAAGAAGACCGTCGGGCTCCTGGGCGTCGCCGGCGGGAGCTTTCCGATCACCGCCCTGGAGCACCTCCGATCGGTCTGCCGGGCGCTCGACGCCTGGGTGATCCCCCACCAGGCCGCGATCCCGCGCGCTTCGGGAAAGGTCGACGACGGCCACATCGTCGACGAGAGCGTCGCCGAGCGCGTGGCGACCCTCGGCGAGGAGGCCGTCCGCTTCGCGAACATCGAGGCGGACCCGGCGAGTTTCGAGAGCGAAGAGAACGTTGGCGCCTCCCACTGAGGTGGCTGTCGGCGGTCGGTCGGCGAGTCACAACGGTCATACCCGCGGTGTGAGTACGGGCGGGCGTGACGCGCTGGGTCGGCGATTCGGGGATCGGACGGCCGCGAGGCCCGCGTGCGATCGTTCGCGCGTGGACTGAAGTTCTCGTGCGGCCGCGAACCTTCTTCGTCTCCAACGTCGCGCCCGGCGACCAGGCGCCCGGGCTGACGTTCCTCGCGATGGTCGTCCTGATCGAGGAGGGCATCCGCCACGTGCTCGTCCCCGGCGCGTATCCCGTCGTCGGCGACCGGCCGCTCCTCTCGGCTGCGATGTGGACCCTCGTCGCCGTGGTCCTCGTCGCCCCGGCGGTCGTCCACCTCGTGGCCGCCGTCCAGACGCTCATCCTGATCGCGGTCGTTCCCGACCGCGCGGGCGTGAGCGAGACGGTCCAGGTCATCTGTTACGCCACGGCACCTTGCGTCCTCGCGGGGGTCCCGGACCCCCGGATCCGGTCCATCGTCGTGTGCTGGGGGGCCGGGCTCTACGTTCTCGGCACGGCCGTCGTCCACGAGGTGCGCCTACCCGTCGCGCTCCTGGTCGGAGCCCTGCCGGTCGTGCTCGTCTTCGGGTACGGCTTCTGGGGCATCGGCGCGCTCCTCGCGGCGGGCGAACTGCTCGCCGACACTGTGGCGGGCCTGGCCTGAGCCGGGACGAGCACGTTTATCCACACGCCGCGCCGACTCCCGGTATGCTCAGTCTCGACCTGGACGAGTTCATGTTCGAATTCAAGGAGGGCGCGATCAAACACGTCGGACCCTCGAACCGGACCGGCACGGCGAAGCTCTACGACGTCGAGGACGTCGAGGTGCGGGCTTTCGGCGACAAGCGCGTCAAACTGGCCTTCACCGACGAGGACGGAAACGAGGTGGAGGTCGCCCTGTTCCCCGACGACGCGACGGCGGTCGCCGAGGGCCTGACGGACCTGGCCGATGAGACGGATGTCCTCGAGTGACGCCCGCTGGGAGGGCAAAGACGCAGCGAGAATCGGTCCGTGGCTCGCCGCAGTGATTCGACAACCGTTTTAGGGCGGACCCACTTTCACCCTCCAATGGGTTCGTGTATCATTTGCGGAACGTCTGTCGACGGCCGAATCTGTGACATCCACGAAGAAGACGTCGTGTTCGAGTTCCGGGGGTCGCACCCGGACCAGCTCACGGTCGATCGCTTCTACCGTGGCTCCGTCGACGGTTTCGCGGAGTTCGGCGTGTTCGTCAACATCGGGGACCGCGTGACCGGTCTCCTGCACAAGAGCGAGCTGGACCAGCGCCTGGAGAGCCTGGACTGGGACCCGGGCGACACCGTCTTCGTCCAGGTCCAGAACGTCCGGGACAACGGCAACGTCGACCTCGGCTGGTCGATCCGACAGGGCAAAAACGAGTTCCGGGGAACGCTCATCGACGATCCCGACGCCGACACTGAACTGCTCGCCGAGGAGGACGAGAGCGGCGAGGTGGACGAAGGCGACGCCGAGGCGGAGTCCGCTGACGCCGGCGGGAGCGAGATCTCGCCGTCAACCGTCGAGCGAGACGCGTCGGCCGACGAGGAAGAGACTGGCGAGGAGGCCGAGGCCGCGTCGGGAAACGGGCACGGCGGGACGGATCCTGAGTCGGAGACGAGCGACGCGTCCGACGGTGCGTCCCGGGCGGATCCCGAGTCCGCGACGGTCGACGCGCTCGACGACCTCGTCGGGACGGTCGTGCGCCTCGAGGGCGAGATCGTCAGTGCGCGCCAGACCAGCGGGCCGACGGTCTTCGAACTGCGCGACGAGACGGGCACCGTCGACTGTGCCGCCTTCGAGGAGGCCGGCGTCCGCGCGTACCCCGATGTCGGGGAGGGCGACGTCGTCCGTCTCGACGGCGAGGTCGAGCGCCGCCGCGGCGACTTGCAGGTCGAGACCGAGGCCCTCGTCGTCCTCGAGGACGACGAGCGATCGGCCGTCGAGGAGCGGATGGAGGACGCGATGGTCCAGCGGGCCCGGCCCGAGGCCGTCGACCCCCTCGCCGACGACGGCGCCGTCGAATCCCTCGCCGACTCGCTGTGCGACGCGGCGACCGCCGTCCGCCGGGCCGTCATCGAGGGCCGACCGATCGTCGTCCGCCACGCCGCCAGCGTGGACGGCTACGTCGGCGGTGCCGCTCTCGAGCGCGCGACGCTCCCGCTGGTCCGCGAGGAACACCAGGACGCCGACGCCGAGTACCACTACTTCGACCGCCGTCCCCTCGAAGGGACGGTTTACGACCTCGACGACGCCACTGGCGACGTAACGACGATGCTCTCGAACGCCGAGCGCCACGACGAGCAGGTCCCCCTGTTCGTCTTCGTCGGCGCCGGCGGGACGCGCGAGTCCCTGGACAGCTACGACCTGCTCGACGTCTACGGCGCGCGGACGCTCGTCCTCGAGGCCGCAACTGTCGACGACGACGTCCGCGAAGCTGTTGGGACAACGGTTACGCCGCCGTCGGACGACGCAAACACGACTGCGGCCGCCCTCGCGGCGAACGTCGCGGCCCACGTCGACGAGGACGTCCGGGACGACCTCGCGCACCTCCCGGCGGTTAGCTTCTGGGAGGACGCGCCCGAGGCCTACCTCGACCTGGCCGCGGAGGCGGGCTACGACGAGAGCGAGGTCCGGGAACTCCGCGAGGCCATCGCCCTGGAGGCGTTCTACCAGTCCTACGAGGACAAGCGCGAACTGATCATCGACCTCCTCTTCGGCGGGGCGGACGGTGAGGACGAGACCCTCGCCGCCCACGTCAGCGAGCAGTACCGGACCCGGATGGACACCGCGGTCGACACCGCCCTCGCGAACCTGGAGACCCGCGAGGTCGACGGCTCGACCGTCCTCGTCCTCGACACGAAGGCCTACACCCACCGCTACGAGTTCCCGCCGACGCCGCTCCTGCTCGACGTCCTCTGGCGCCAGGAGCGCGACGCCGGGGACGCCCTGGTCGGGCTGGGCACCGACGAGGCCTACGTCCGGACCGACGCCGACCTCGACGTCCGCGAGGTCGTCGCCGCCGCGACCGACGACGCACCGAAGGCCGGCCTCGACCCCAGCGGGGCCCGCGAGGGTCGCATCGAGTTCCTCTCGGGCGAACGCGCGGCCGTCCGGGACGCCGTCCTCCGCGCGTTGGGGAACGAGTTCTCCTCGGTCGCCGCGGCCTGAGAGGACGGTCGGGCCGATACTCTCCCAAGCGACACCCTTATTCGCCCGACGCGGAGAGATTGGAGCGACACCGAGCCCGATGAGCAGCGACACCCCCGCCACCGAGGACGCCTTCGAGCAGGTCTGTGCGGAGCTGATCGACCGCATCCTCGCCGGGGATGTCGGCCGGGACGACCTCGAGTCGGCCAAGACCGAGGTCTGCGGGAAGTACTCCGCGCCGAAGGTGCCCAAGAACTCGGAGCTTCTCGACCGGGCGCCCGAGGGGACGCGCGAGGAACTCGAACAGGTCCTCCGGCGCAAGCCCGTCAGAACCGCCTCGGGGGTCTCCCCCGTGGCGATCATGACTTCGCCCGAGCGCTGTCCGCACGGGAAGTGCCTGTACTGTCCCGGCGGGCCCGACTCGGAGTTCTCCTCCGCGCAGAGTTACACGGGCCACGAACCCGCCGCCGCGCGTGGGGTCCAAAACGACTACGACCCGTACGGACAGGTCCGCCTGCGCCTCCACCAGCTCCGGGAGATCGGCCACCCCGTCGACAAGGTCGAACTCATCCTCATGGGCGGGACGATGACCGCACGCTCCCACGACTACCAGGAGTGGTTCGTCAAGCGCGCGCTCCAGGCGATGAACGAGTACGACGTGGACGGCGAGCCCGAGCCCGCACAGGGCGAGAGCTTCGCCCAGGACCCAACCGAGTACGACTTCGCGTACCTCGAGGACGTGATCGCCCGCAACGAGACCGCCGACGTCCGCAACGTGGCGACCACCTTCGAGACCAAGCCCGACTGGTGCGACCCCGAACAGATCGACCGCATGCTCGACCTCGGCGCGACCAAGGTCGAGGTGGGCGTCCAGACCACCTACGACCGGATCAACCGCGAGATGCACCGCGGTCACGGGACCCAGGACTCCATCGACGCCAACCGCCGCCTGCGCGACTCGGGGTTCAAGGTCGGCTTCCACATGATGCCCGGCCAGCCGGGGATGTCCAGAGAGATGTGCCTGGAGGACTTCCGGCGCATCTTCGAGGAGCCGGCCTGGCGCCCGGACTTCCTGAAGATCTACCCCACCCTCGTCGTCGAGGGGACGGCCGTCTACGACTCGTGGCACGAGGGCGAGTTCGAACCGCTCGGCAACGAGGAGGCCGCCGAACTCGTAGCCCGCATCAAGAAGGAGATTCCGCGCTACACGCGCCTCCAGCGCGTCCAGCGGGACATCCCCGCGGACTTCATCGAGGGCGGCGTCTGGAAGTCGAACCTCCGGCAACTGGCACGAAAGCGCATGGACGAGCACGGCTGGACCTGCGAGTGCATCCGCTGTCGAGAGGTCGGGCACAACGACGCCGAACCCGAGTCGTTAGACCTCGACACGATTACCTACGAGTCCGGCGGCGGCACGGAACACTTCCTCAGCGTCGAGGACTTCGAAAAGGACGTCCTCGTGGGCTTCTGCCGGCTCCGGTTCCCGAACGACCCCGTGCGACGCGAACTCGAGAACGCCGCCGTCGTGCGGGAACTCCACGTCTACGGGAGCGAGGTCGGCGTCGGGAGCGCTGGTGCCGGCGGCGCCGGGGAGGAGAACGACCCCGCCCTCGGCGAGGCCGACGCGACCGTCGGCAGCCACCAGCACCAGGGGTGGGGCCGACGACTCCTGCGCGAAGCCGAGGACCTGGCGGCCGACGCGGGCTTCGACAAGCTGGCGGTGCTCAGCGGCATCGGCGTCCGCGAGTACTACCGCGAGAAGCTGGGGTACCACCAGGACGGCCCGTACGTCTCGAAACGACTGTGAGACGGGTGCCGAACCCCGGCGCGACGCCCCCGCGTCAGTGGAAGCCGCGCTCGACGTCCTCGCTGACAACGTCTTCGAACTCCGCGTCGAGCAGTTCCTCGGCCTCCTCGAACGTCTCGGTCAGGTCGTCGAGGGTGTCGGGCCGATTGTACTGGTCGAAGTCCATCGGCCCGTACGCCGGGCTGTCCATGGCGTCCATGACGTCGTCGAAGAGGTCCCGTGGCGTGGTCGGCGCGTCGGCGTGGGCCTCGACGACGGAGCCGACCTCCTTTGCCACGTTCTCGGCCTCGTCCTCGTCCGCGACGGGTTCCTGGACCCCGAACAGACCAGGGGTTCCCTCCTTGCCGGGGAACAGAGGATCGATGTCGTCGTCGATCCGGCGGGCGACCTGCGCGCCCACTCCCTCGACCTGGAAGGGGTTCTTCGCGTAGGTCTTGAGCTGGAAGACCCCGGCGTCGGGGTGGCCGACGAAGAGGTCCTCGCCGAGGCCACCGCTCCGGTCCCCGCCGACGGCACGCCAGCCGGCCGGGTCGGCGTCGCTCTCCACGACGTCCGTCAGTATGTCCTGCCAGTCGCGCACCCGCATGGTGCCAGCGCTTGGGTCCTCGGCGGAATATAGGCATCGATAGAACCACTGGCCTCGACCGACGGCCCGGTCAGTAGCGTGACCCAGCGACCGGGTATCCGCAGGCGGTGTCAGCACGCTTTTCCCAGCCGCGCACCACTGCCCGACCGTGAATCTACGGGGGCCCGTCGTCGCGGTTGGCGAGCGCCGGACCGTCACCACCAGCCGGGGCGAGAGCGACCTCTGTGAGGTCCAGGTGCGCCCCGAGGGCGGGGCCGCAGACGCCGTCACTGTGACGCTCTGGGGCGACTGGAGCGAGGCCGCCGACTACCTCGAGGTCGGGATGGAACTGGCCGTCTACGACGCGACCGAACGCGAGTACCAGGGCGAAACCCAGTACGGGACCGACGGCGACACGATGATCGTCGTGGAACCGGACTTCCTCGTGGACGTTACCGACGTTCGCGGCTGGGTCCAGTGCCCCCGCATGTACTACCTCAACAAGATCGGCGGGACGCCGCTTGCCGAACCCGTCGTCACCGGGACCATCGTCCACGAGGTCTTCGGCGACCTGCTCCGGGGTCGGGACGTCGAGGAGGCGGTCGCGGCCCGCGTGGAGGAGGCCGGCCTCGAACTGGGCCTCCTCGGGGCCGACCGCGCGGCAACCGCCGAGACCGTCCGCCAGCACGCGAGCGCCATCGACGGCTGGCTCAGCCAGGGCACCCTCACCGAACGCGACGAGTGGCGCTCCGAGCAGACGCTCGTCAGCGAGCGCTACGGCATCAAGGGTCGGGCCGACGCCGTCCGCCGCGGCGCACCGGTCGAACTCAAGACCGGGAAGAACACGCGCCGCGAACCGCGCTTCCACGACAAGGTCCAGGCCACGTGCTACGCGCTCGTCCTGGGCGAACGGACCGGCGAAGCGCCCGACACGGGGACCCTGCTGTACACGAAGAACGCCGCCGTCGAACGCACCGAGGAGGGCGGCGACCTCTCGCCGGCGAAGGACTTCACCATCGGCCCGGGCCTCCTGCAGTTCGTCCTCCGGAAGCGCAACGAACTCGCCGCGATGGAGTTCGACTCGGGCGTGCCCACGGGCTACGAGGCCGACGCCAAGTGCGAGTACTGCTTCGAGCAGGACACGTGCATGGCCGTCTCCGGCCGCCTCGACCAGGAGTCGAAGGCCGGCCAGGTCGGGACACCGATCCCCGACGAGGAACGCGAGTACTTCGAGCGGCTCTACGACGCCATCGAGCGCGAGCGCACGGCCGTACACCGCGAGTACGCGAAGCTCTGGGAGCAGTCCCCCGCCGAGCGCGCCGACGACGACCGCGCGCTCGTCGATCTGGAGCCGACAGATCGGCGACGACTTGACGGCGGCCGCTGGGAACTGCGCGCGACCGGGACCGGGGCCGTCTCGAAGATCCGCGAGGGCGACCTGGTGCTGGCCAGCGACGGCGACCCGATCGAGGGCGACGCGGAAATCGCCCGTGTAGAACGGTTGGGCGAGGAGATCGTCGTCACTGCCGACGAACCCGTCGACCTCCGTCGCCTCGACGTCTACCCCTCCGAACTGTTTGCGGACCGCATGCTCACCGCGCTCCACGACGGCGTCCTGACCCAGCCACCCGAGCAGAAGGACGTCCTGTTCGGCCGGCGGTCCCCCGAGTTCCGGGCCGTCGACGGAACCGTCGTCGACAACAACGAGGCCCAGGACGAGGCCGTCCGGCGCGCGGTCGGCGCCGAGGACTTCGCACTCGTCCACGGGCCGCCAGGGACCGGCAAGACCTACGTCCTGGCGCAGATCGTCCGCGCGCTGGTCGACCGCGGCGACCGCGTGCTCCTGTCGGCGTTCACCAACCGCGCCGTCGACAACGCCATCGAGGCCCTGGAGGACCAGGGCTTCACCGACGTCGTCAGGGTCGGCACGGAGAGCGGCGTCCGCGAGGACATGCAGAAGTATCGACTGGCGACCGCCGGCGACCCGGAAGAGCGCGCCGCCGCGCTCCAGGACGCGCCCGTCGTCGCGGCGACCACCGCCTCCTGCGGGTCGCGGATCATGCGCGAGCAGACCTTCGACGCCGCCGTCGTCGACGAGGCCGGGCAACTGACGGAACCCGCGACGCTCGCCGCCACGGCGCTCGCGGATCGGTTCGTCCTCGTCGGCGACCACCAGCAACTGCCGCCGGTCGTCCGCGACGCGCCCGCGCTCGAAACGTCGCTGTTCGAGCGCCTGCGCGACGCACATCCCGGTGCCGCCGTGATGCTCGACCGCCAGTACCGGATGGCCCAGCGCATCCAGGCCTTCGCCTCGCGGGAGTTCTACGACGGGCGCCTCAGGCCGGCTACGGCTGACGTCGCCGGTCAGACCATCGGCGACCTGCCGGGCGTCGACGCGAGCTCGCTCCCCGCCCACCTCCAGGACGGCGTGGCGTTCGTCGACCCCGACGGCGCGACCGACGGTCACACGAACCCGATCGAGGCCGAGGCCGTCACGGAGGTGGTCACGGCGTACCTCGACGCTGGCGTGGACCCGGGCGACGTGGGAGTCATCGCGCCGTACCGCGCGCAGGTCGCGGAGATCACCCGCCACGTCCCCGCTGGTGTCGCCGTCGACACCGTTGACCGATTCCAGGGGTCGAGCAAGGAGGTGATCGTCGTCTCCTTCGTGGCGACGGGGAGCCTCGACGGGCCGATCTTCGAGGACTACCGCCGCGTCAACGTCGCGCTGACCCGGGCGAAGAAGGCCCTCGTGCTCGTCGGCGACGCCGACGCGCTCTCGACTGACGAGACCTACGGTCGCATGGTCGAGTGGGCGCGCTGAGGCCGACGAGCCCTCGCCACCGCACCGCAATCCCTTTTCAGGCCCGCGTCGAAGGCCGCCCAATGCCAGTCGACGTGCCGCTGGGATCGGGCACGGTCACCGTCGACCTCCCGGACTGCGACGTGACCGTGGCGGAGCCGCCGGGGGGCAAGGTTATCGACGTCCCCAAAGCCGTCCGGGCGGCCGTCGACGACCCGCACGGCCCGACGCTCGCCGACGTCGCAAGCCCGGACGACCGCGTCGCGATAGTGGTCCCGGACGTGACGCGTGCCACGCCCGACGAGGTCCTCCTCGACGTCCTCGTCGGCGCGCTCGAACGCGCAGGGATCGCCCGCGAGCAGGTGACGGTGATCCTGGGCCTGGGACTCCACCGCCCGATGACCGACGGCGAGATCGCAGACGCGCTCGGTGGCCACGCCGACCTCGCGATCAACCACGATCCCGACGCCACCGTCACTGTCGGCGAGGTCGACGGGGTGCCCATCGAGGTCCACGAGCGCGTCGCGAGCGCGGACCTCGTGCTCTCGACGGGGATGGTCGAACCGCACCAGTACGCGGGCTTCTCCGGTGGGGCCAAGACCGTCGTGATCGGCGCTGGTGGGGAACCGATCATTCGCTACACCCACGGTCCCGACCTGCTTGGCAAGCCCGGCGTCCGGCTCGGCCGCGTCGATGCCAACCCCTTCCGCGACGTGCTCGACCGCGCGGGCGACCTCGCCGGCCCGGACTTCTGTGTGAACGTCACCCACGGCCCCCAGGGGATCCTCGGCGCCGCCGCCGGGGAGCCTCGTGCGGTCGTCGCCGAACTCGCAGCGACGGCCGTCGACGCACTGTCGGTCGACGTCTCGTCGGCGTACGATGCGGTGGTCGCGGGCGTCGGCGCGCCGAAGGACGCCAACCTCTACCAGGCGACCCGCGCGGCGACGTACGTGCTCCTCGGTGCTCGCAATCCGCTCCGCGAGGGTGGGCGGGTCGTGGTTCCAGCGACGCTCCCCGAGGGTGCCGGAGAGGGAACCGGCGAACAGCGCTTCTACGAGTGGCTCTCGGCCGCCGACAGCGCCGCGGGCCTCTACGAGGAGATGGCCGAGGGCTACGAACCGGGTGCACAGCGTGCGTTCGTCGTGGCCAGGGCGCTCCGTGACCACGACGTCTGGATCGCTAACAGCGAGCATCCCGGCGTCGTCGAGGACTGCCTGATGCACGCGGCGCCGACCGTCGGCGACGCCGTCGAACCCGGGAGCGACGTCCTCGTCGTCCCGGACGCGCTGAACACGCTGTTGACTTGAACGACCGCTCCTCGGTGACGTTATTACGGCCCGGCGATAGGTCACCGGCGATGGGCCCAGGCTCCCAACGAGTCCCCGGCACACCCGACGACGAGCGCGAGAGAGAATCGGGATCTGGTCGCGCAGAGGGAGCGGCGGCGAGGGTCAGGTCCGCCGTCAAACGTCGATTCCGGGCGCACCTCGGTATCGACGCCCGGGCGCTGGGCGCCTTCCGGATCGGTCTCGGCACGGTCCTCCTCGGCGGGACGCTGCTCCGGGCGACGAACTTGCGGGCGTTCTACACCGACGCCGGGGTCCTCCCGCGGTCGGCGCTGGCCGAACTCTACCCCGTCGCCGAATCGCTATCCGTCCACGCACTGTTCGGGAGCGCCGAAGCCCAGGCGGTCCTGTTCGCCGTCGCCGCCGTGGCGGCCATCTGCATGATCGTCGGCTACCGAACGACGCTCGCGACGCTCGTCTCCCTGGTCCTCGTTCTCTCCGTGCAGGGGCGCAATCCGCTCGTGCTCAACGGTGGGGACATCCTCCTCCGGCACCTGCTGTTCTGGGGCGTGCTCCTCCCGCTCGACGAACGGTGGGCCGTCGACGCGACTCGGCGGTCGCAATCCGGCCGCGAGCGTGTCGCCAGCCTGGCCACGGCGGGTATCCTGCTCCAGGTTCTGGTCGTCTACGGCGTCAACGCGGTCCTCAAACACAGAAGCGACGTCTGGCAGGACGGGACCGCCACGGAGTACATCTTCCACCTCGATCAGTACACCGTCCTCCTGGGTGACGCACTCGCAGAGTCGCCGGTCGCACTCTCGGTCGGCGGCCGCCTCTGGTTCTGGCTCCTCACGGGATGTTGGCTTCTCGTCGTCCTCCGGGGGTGGCCGCGTGCCGCCCTGGTCTCGGCCTTCGTCGGGGCCCACCTCACGATGGCCGCGACAATGAGTCTCGACGTTTTTCCCTTCGTCTCGATCGTGGCGCTCCTGCCGTTCCTCCCGGCGGTCGTCTGGGCCGCCGTCGACGACAGGTTCGTGTCGCGCCTGGAGAAGCGCCTCCCAGACGTCGAAGGAATGGTAGCGAAGTGGCAGCGTCTCCCGTCCCGGCCGTCGGCAGTGGGTGGTAATGCGGCCGATCTCGCACGACGGTATCTGCTTCCGGCGATCGCTGGCCTGGCCATCCTCGTCATGCTGGCCTACAACGCCGGGGCGGTCCTCGAGGATGGCTTCGGGCCGACAGACGGTCCGGACTACCTCGACGGCGACCCACACTGGAACATGTTCGCCCCCAATCCGCCCCAGACGACGAACTGGAACAGCGTCACCGGGACGCTCGAATCGGGTGCACGGGTCGACGCCCTCCACGGTGGGTCGATCTCCCCGGACCGACCACCGGATGAACCGAGCGAGTTCCTGTCCGCCCGGTGGCGCAAGTACTTCGAGGACGTTCGCACGCCGGGGCGGATCGACGTTCTCGGGCCGGACCTCGCGGACTACCGCTGTGCCCGGTGGGACGCGACCCACGAGACCACGCTGAGCTCCGTCACGATCACGCACGTCACCGATCCCGTCGATTTCGACGGGTCCCGGACCGTCCACCGACGGACCATCGGCCAGTACGAGTGTCGGAACTGAGGCGCGTCAGTCCGACCAGGCGGCGCCCTCGTCGACGGGATCCTCGCCCTCGATCTCCTCGATCACGCGACGGTGGAACTCCTGGAGGACCCGGGACTCGTCCTCTGCGAGGACCACGTCGCTGGCCATGAGCGTCGCGAGGCCGAAGGCCCGGGGGCTGGGCGAGGTGACGCGCGTGGTCGTCACCGAGAGATCGCCTGACCGGAGCGAGGCCAGGACGTCCTCGATGCCGGCGACGTGGAGTTTGTCCTCCATGATCTCGCGGTAGGTCTCCTCGATGACGGCGAAGTCCTCGAGGTCTTCGGCGAAGCCCAGCAGCATGTCGCTGCTGACCTGCTGTTCGCTCGCGGACTTCTCGTAGCCCTTGTAGCGCTTCAGGATCATCAGCGCCCGCGTCGCGTTGATGCGGAAGTAGCGATCCAGCAGGTCCGTCCCGTCGAGGCTGGCGCGGAGGTCGGTACGGGCGTCTTCGGGGTCTACGTCCGCGAGGATCCCCTGGAGGTCGATCTTGCGGTTGAGCGGGAGCGACAGCGAGAAGCCGTTGTCCGCGACGGCGACGGAGACGTTGGCGTTAGCGGCCTGCGCGATGCGGTAGGCCAGCAGGCGGGAGAAGCCGTCGTTGAACCGCCGGCCGTAGTTCGAGTGGACGTAGTAGCGACGCTCGTACTCGTCGTGGTCGAGTTCCTCCTCGATCACGAGGCGCTCGTCGGTGCTGACGCTCTCCGGCCCGGCGTACTTCAGCTGCTGGTCGTAGAGCCGCGTGATGGCCTGCACGCTGTTCTCGTCGAGGGGGAACTCCCGGAGCCAGACCCGCGCCTCACTCTTGCCGCCGTGGACCATCCGCTCGACCAGTTCGCGCTGGAAAGCCAGGATCTCGCGGCCGAGGTCGTACGAGAGGGGGAGACGCTCGGAGTACCAGGAGGGGACGGTCGGGCGGGCGCTCGTCCGGTCGACGTAGACCTTCGAGCCGCGCCGGTACCGGAACTCGAAGCGATCGCCGCCGAGAACGAAAACGTCGCCAGTCTCCAGTGTGTCGAGGTAGCCCTCGTCGAGTTGCCCGACCCAGTCGTCCGTGCCCCGGGTGTAGACGTCGCAGGTGAAGGAGTCGGGGATCGTCCCGATGTTGGTCATGTAGATGACCCGCGCCAGGCGGCCGCGCTTGCCGACGAGGTTCGCCCCCACCGGATACTCTTCGTAGTGGTGCTCCCCATCTGGCTCGTCGTTGGTGTCCCGCCAGACCTTCGCGTAGACGTTGCGGTCCTCGAGGCCGGGGTAGTCGGCCGTGAGATACCGCATGAGTTGCTCCCAGTCGGCGTCGTCGTAGTCGCGGTACGGATAGGCCCGCGTGAGAATGGCCCTGATCTCGTCCTCGGGCCGTGGCCCGTTGATCGCCATGCCGTAGACGTGCTGGACGGCTACGTCCTGGGCGTTCTCCGGAACGAACACGCGGTCGACGAACCCCGACTCGGCCTTCTCCAGCATGACCGCACACTCGATCAGTTCGTCGCGGTCGAGGGCGACGACGCGCCCCGTCACGGTCTGGCCGAGTTGGTGACCGGCGCGGCCGACGCGCTGGAGGAGCGCCGCGACGGACTTGGGCGAACCGACCTGCACGACGAGGTCGACGTGGGGCATGTCGATGCCCAACTCGAGGCTCGTCGAGGTCGTCACCACGTCGAGGTCGCCGTCCTTCAGCGCCCCCTCGATGCCCTGGCGGCGCTCCTTCGAGAGGCTGCCGTGGTGACACCCGGAGTTGCCCTCGTCGTAGTGGTCGAAGCGCTCGCGGAGGTTGTGCAGGACCCGCTCGGCTCCCGAGCGGGTGTTCGTGAACACGAGCGTGTTCGTGTGGTCCTGGACCATCTCGTGGAGGTCGTGGTAGAAGCGGTCGTTGACGGTGTCCCGGGGGGTGTGGACGAGGTCCGCCGCCGGGGTCGTCAGTTCAACGTCGAACTCCCGGGCGAACCGCGCGTCGACGATCTCGTAGCCCCGCGGTGGGCCGCCTGGTTCGTCCTGGCCCACGAGGAACTCGGCGACGGTGTCGAGCGGCTCGACCGTCGCCGAACAGCCGATCCGCGTCGGCGACCCCTCGGCGAGTGCCTCGAGGCGCTCCAGGGAGACGGCGAGGTGCGTCCCGCGCTTGTTGGCCGCGAGACTGTGGATCTCGTCGACGACGACGTACTCCACGGTCGAGAGTTTCTCCTTGAACTTCGGCGAATTGAGGAGGATCGCCAGCGTCTCCGGCGTGGTGTTGAGGATGTGTGGCGTCTCCTCGAGCATCCGCTGGCGCGCCGCGTCGTCGGTGTCGCCGTGGCGGATCGCGTGTCGCACCGACACCTCGTCGCCGCGCTCGTCGAGTTTCTCCGTGATTCCCTCGAGGGGCACCTCCAGGTTCCGGTGGATGTCGTTGGCCAGGGACTTCAGCGGTGAAACGTAGAGGCAGTACACCGAGTTGTCGAGTCCCTCGACGCGATCCCGGCGGAACAGTTCGTTGATGATGCCCGTGAACGACGCCAGGGTTTTCCCGCTCCCCGTGGGGGCACAGATGAGTGCGTTCTCTCCCCGGTGGATGCGCGGGATGGCCTCCTTCTGCGGTGGCGTGAAAAAGCCCTCGTTGCCGGGAACGAACTCGCCGAACTGCTCGACCCACCACTCCCGGACCGCCGGGTCCAGTAGCTCGAGGACGCCCTCGTCGTCGATAGAAGCGGCTGCCGGATCGAACTCCGGTTCCACCTCCGCCAGTAGCTCCCGGCCCGTGGACATTCGGGTCTCACGGCCCCCTCGGGGCCGAGCGTTCAAGTGGGTTTGGGGACCGCGGCGGAAGTAAACGCGTTGTTCGCGCCAGATGACGTCCAGGTGGTGACCACGTGGGTTCTGGAGTGGAAACGGCGGTCCCTTCGTGACTCTCGTAAGCGTTTTTCGCCGGGCGTGCGGAGAGCGGGCAGGGCGTGTGGCCTAGCGGACAGGGCGAGGGGTTCCTAACCCCTCGATCGCGGGTTCGAATCCCGCCACGCCCGTTTCCGCCGAGCGACAGCGAGGCGTGAAACGGCCCGGAGATTCGAACCCTGGGAGTCGCAGTGCGCGCAGCGAACGGAGTGAGCGAGCACAACCGTCTCCCTCTGGTTCGAATCCCGCCACGCCCCCCCCGCGACCGCCGGCCGAGTGGACCGTGTCGTGGCCGCCCCCGTTCGACCTGGCAGCGGCCCCTATGCTTAAGCCCGCACCGGGGGAAGGAGCGGGAACGACCGGTGGCAGATCGGACGGGAACCATGAGAGAACTACCACGTGGGCGCGGGCAGTCGGGACTCGACCGGCTGTTGCTCTTCGTCGTGCTCGTCGTCGCCCTCGTCGTCGTCGCGCCGTACGTCCTCGACCTGGCGGGCGTCGACGTGCGGCCAGACGGCGGCGACGGGACCGCGACTCCCGACCACGACCTCTCGATCCTCGCGGCTCGGGGGGAAGCGGTCGACGCACAGCGCGGGACCGTGGGCGCGGTTCGGCTCGTCGTCTCGCCCCAACCGGGTCGGGAACCCGTCGACCTCCGCGAGGGGACGGCTATCTGGATCGGCGACGAGTCGTTCGATCTCAGCCCGGTCGGTGCCGGTAGCGGGGAGGGGCAGTACGGGGTGACTGCCGTCGACGGCGGCGGACCCGTGCTCGAATCCGCCACCGACCGGGGGAGCCTCCGGTTCGACCTCGGGAGCGACGACGTCGCGGACGTCCCCGAGTTCGGCGACCGACTGACGGCCGGCGAGACGGCGACTGTCGTCCTCGTGACGCCCACCGGTGAGACAGTGGCTCGGCAGGTGCGCGTGCCATCCGATCCGCCGGCCGAGGCGAGCGAGGTCGGCCTCTAGCCGGCCCGCAGGCAGTTCTCACCGCCGATAACTGGCGGCCTACCTTTATGCGACCCTCCGAACTGGTCAGACCAACGCAACTGGTCTGCGCAGACATGGGCACGGCGGACACACAGGCGGTGCGCGGGCAGGTCGGGCTCGGGACGGTGGTCGTCTTCGTCTCGATGGTGATAGTCGCGTCCATCGCGGCTGGCGTGCTGATCAACGCTGTCGCGTCCGAGAACAGGTGGACGGACGGAGACGATCCGTCGGCCGACGAGGTTCGCGTGATCGCACAGCGCGGTGCCGTCCTCCAGTCCGAGACGGTGCGAGTCGTCAACCTCACGGTGACGACGGCGCCCGGTGCCGACCCGATCGACCTCCGGGACGCGACCGTCAGCTGGGTCGGACCCAGCGGCGCGTACAGCGTGACGCACCACGAATCAAGCGACAGGAACGGCGGGTTCCAGGTCACCGCCCGGGAGGATCCGAGCGGCGCGGCACCGGTGCTCGACGGAGCGTCGGACCGGCTCGTCCTCACCTTCGACCTGGGCCCAGACGACGTCCCCGGTGCGGGGGAGTTCGGCACGCCGCTCGAACCCGGTGAGATGGCGAGTGTCACGATCACGACCCGTGGCGGGACGAGCACCACGACGCGCGTGGCCGTCCCACGATCACTCGACGGGGCAGTGGTCGTCCTCTGAGTCCGGTCAGAGCGCCACGAGGAGGTCCGTCGCGTACATGAGGACCAGGCCGGCGAGGAAGGCGACGAGGTTCGCGGCACTGGCCAGTCGACCGTCGCGCCGGATCATCGCGGCCAGTTCCCAGTTCACCTGGAGGATCGCCCCGACGCCCACGGCCAGGAACGCCGCACCGATCGTCGGCGAGTAGGCGACGCTCCCGATCCACCCCCCGAGGACGACCGGCGCGCCCGCCAGAAGGCCGATGGCGCCGAAGTGCCACAGGGCCGGGCGATCACCGTGGGCGACGGGCGCGACGACGGCGGGCCCCTCCGTGACGTTGTGGATCATGAACCCGATCACGAGGAAGGCCCCGAGCGAGACGCGACCGAGCGCGAAGGCACTCCCGATGGCGAGTCCCTCGGCGAGGTTGTGCAGTCCGATGGCGAAGGCGACGAGGTAGGCGAGACCGAGCGGCGACACCTCGCGTCCGTGGGAGGCCCAGGCCGAGACTGCCCCGACGAGGAGGACGGTCCCCAGGATCGCCGTGACGACGAGCAGGTCCCCCTCGAAGGCACCTGGAATCGAGTCCGCGACGGCGAAGGCCTCGAAGCCCGCGTCGAAGGCGAGGAACGTCAGGACCCCGCCCGCCAGCGCGAGGACGGCGTGCAGCCGCGACGGGTGCAGGTCTCGCATGAACGGGAACCACAGCATACCCAGTGCCACCGGGATCACGCCGACGAACAGGCCGACCACCGCGAGCGTCCAGAGCACGCCGGGCGTCACGCCCGGACCGGGCTGGGGGGCGACTATCTCGTGGCCGACCGTCGCGCCGTTCGCGAGAACGAGGTCCACGCCGAGGTCCCAGCCGGGGGTCCAGTGGTACGGGATCCGGACGGTCGAACTCTCCAGCGGGGCGAGCGTGGCGGCGCCGGGACCGCCGTCACCTACCTGAAAGTTCCAGTAGGCCTCGTCGACCAGGACCTGCGAGACGGTCACGGATTCCGGTCCGTTGTTGGTGACGTGCAGGACGAGCGTCTCCTCGTTCGGGAGGGTCACGTGACTCACGGTGACGTCCGGGAGCGCCGCCCCGCTCTGGACCCCCGCGAACGGCGAGACCACGACGAACAGACCGATCAGGAGTCCGAGGGCGACGACGGGGACCAGCGCGCCCAGCCACCGGGGGAGGTCGAACCGCCGGGACTCGGTGTCGCCCATTTCAGACCACCTCGAAGAAACTCATCCAGCCGAGTTCGGCGAACTCGGACTGGTGGGCGTGGAACATGTACAGGCCCGGCTCGTGGTCGCCGTAGTCCAGTTCGACGATGCCGCGCTGGGCCTGGCACTGCATGATCGTGTCGACGGTCTTGTGGGTCGGCAGGAGCGTCGTCCCGTGATCGTAGTAGTCGAAGAACTGCGAGTGGGTGTGAATGGAGTTGATGGGATCGAACTCGATGGCGTTGATCACGTAGAGCCGCTGGGTCTCCTCGCGGTCGATCCGGATAGGGTGAATCGTCTCGCCGGCCGACCATTCGCCCTTCCCGTCCGTGTCGGCGACCCCATAGCAGAACGCCCGGGTGTTGACGGCGTAGACCTCGTTGTCGCCGTCGAAGTTCGTGTCGAAGCCGTTCATGACCATGACCTGCTCGTCGACCTCGTCGGCGCGGTACTCGTGGTTGCGCCGTTCGGCGCGCTCGACCAGGTCGGCCCGGAAGTCCGCGTCGATCGGGCCGTGGTAGTTGACGTACTCCCTGGTGTGCTCGGGGTCGGCGACGCGCTCTGGGTCCGGGTCCACGATGATCGCGCCGTAGAGGCCGCGGTGAATGTGCTCCTTGAGGGGAAGCGAGTGACAGTGATAGAGGTGACAGCCGGCGGGCTGTGCCCGCCACTCGTAGGTGAACGAGTCGCCCTGGTCGATGACGCCCGGTCCGTTCTGGGGGATGCCGTCCATTCGCGGGTTCACGTTCTTGACGTGCGGGTGGATCGTGTGGCCGTGTGCCTGGCCGTTGACGAAGTTGATCCGGACGACGTCGCCCTCGGTGACGCGGAGCGTCGGCCCGGGAACCTGGTCGTTGTAGGTCCACGCCGGGAAGATCACGCCAGGGGCGATCTCTATCTCGCGGAGCGACGCGTAGACCTCGAACTCTCGGACGGTCTCCGTGCCGCCCTCGCCGTCGTCGCGCTCGTAGACGCGCTGGGCGTCCGCGTCGATGCTGCTCGTGCCACCGTGGCCGGTGTTGAACTCCCGGAGGAAGGTGTGGGGATCGAAGTCCGCGGTCTGGAACTCCCCGGCGGGACCGAAGTTGCCGTGGGGGCTCTCCCCGCCGTCGTGACCCGAACTGGCCCCGCCACGGCCGGTCACCGCGAGACCGCCAGCAGCCGCGGCGCCGAGACCGCCGAGGACGGCACGGCGACTCACCGCGGCGTGGTCAGCGACGGCGTCGGTCAGTCGGTCGGCCAGCGACGCGGTCAGGTCGGCCGCGTCCTCGCGCTCGCCGGGCACGTCAGCTCACCCCGTCGGCGCTCTCGATGCCCGACTCGTCTGCCGGGCCGACGCGAATTGCCTCGGCGACGTTCTCGGGCAGCGACACGGTCTCGCCGCTCGCCAGGCGAACGGTCACGAGTCCGATCGGTGCGACCTCCTCGACGGTCACCGTCGTGCCGGGCGTGACGCCAACGTCCTCCAGATAGGCCAGTTCGTCGGGGTCGCGGTCCCGGACGCGACGGACCACGAGGCGATCCCCCTCGTCGTGGGCGGCAAGCGTGGTGCCGACGGGTTCCTCGACGGGCTCGAGGGAGTCGCGGGGGATCGGGTCCCCGTGCGGGTCGACCGCTGGATCGCCGAGAACCGCGGCGACGCGGCGCTCGAACTCCTCGCTGATGTGGTGTTCGAGGCGGTCGGCCTCGTCGTGGACCTCCGTCCAGTCGTAGCCGAGTTGTTCGGCCAGGTAGGTCTCCAGCAGACGGTGGTGGCGCAGGACCTCCAGGGCGACCGTCTCGCCCTCCGGCGTGAGCGTGACGCCCTTGTACTTCTCGCGCTCGACGAAGCCCCCGTCAGCCAGGGTCCCCATCATGCTGGTGGCCGTCGGGGCCGTGACGTCGAGCGTCTCCGCGATGGCGGACGTCGCCACAGGTGGCTCCCCCTGGCGCTGGAGTTCGTAGATGGTCTTGAGATAGTCCTCCATCTTCGCGCTGAGCATACACGGTTTAGATACGTCTAAACTAAAAGTGTGTCGACCACAATATTTTGACTAGGGGAAACCCGGCTGGATCGGCTTGGTGGCCGGTCCGAAGCGAGTAACTCCAGCCCGGACGGATGGTTCTACGTGCACACCCCCGGTCACCTTGGACTCGGCTTCGCTGGGGCCGCGGGTATCGTCCTCCTGCTCGCGGTCGCCGGCCTCTCCCACCTGGCGGTGGTCGCGAGTGTCCTCTTCGTCGCGCTCTCGCCCCTGCCGGACGTCGACGAGTGGCTGTCCTGGACGACCCACCGCGGGGGCACCCACTCGGTGTGGTTCGCACTCGCCGTCGGCGCCGGGACGGCCCTCCTCGCGGTGCTGTTCGGTACCGCCCTGGCCGTGAAGCCAACCACGGGCGCCACCCTCGGGTTCGGCGTCGGGTTCCTCGCCGTCGCGCTCCACGTCCTCGCGGACGCCTTCACGCCGATGGGCGTCTATCCACTCTGGCCGGTCTCCACCGAGCGACGATCGCTGAACGTCCTCGCGTCGGCCAACCCCCGGGCGAACCGGTACGCACTCGCCGGCGGGCTGGGCCTCTGGCTCCTGACGGTCGGGCTGGTATTCTGAGGAGGGGTGAAACCGCGGGGTGGCCCGGCCCAAGCGTTTTCGTCCCACATGCCGCAGGGGCGAGCATGGAACGACGGCTCGGTCGGCGTGCGCTCCTGACGAGCGGCGTCGGCCTGCTCGGCGCGCTCGCGGGCTGTCCGGAACGGGCTCGTGACGGGGCCGGATCGTCGGAGAACACCGGGACTCCGACCGACCAGTCCAGCGAGGGGCTGTCAGTCGCGGTCGGGGCCGAACCCGTCGCGACAAACCTCCGGTCGCCCGTCGCCGTGGTCGCCGTCGAGGCCGGGTCCTACCTCGTGGCGGAACAGCCGGGCCGGATCCGCCACGTCGAAGACGGCGGGGAACAATCGGTCCTGCTCGACCTGCGGTCGCGGGTCGTCGACGTCTCCGGATACGACGAACGGGGGCTCCTCGGACTCGCACTGCACCCGCAGTTCGGCGACAACGGCCGCCTGTTCGTCCGGTACAGCGCGCCGCCGAGAGCGGGCACGCCAGACGGCTACTCCCACACGTTCGTCCTCGCCGAGTTCGCGGTGGACCCACGGGACGTGACCGCCGAGGCGTCGTCCGAACGGACCATCCTGGAGAGTCCCGAACCCCAGTCGAACCACAATGCGGGGGACATCGTCTTCGGGCCGGACGGCCTCCTGTACGTCCCCCTCGGCGACGGCGGCGGTGCCGGAGATCGCGGCGAGGGGCACGTCGAGGACTGGTACGACGGCGTTCCCGGTGGGAACGGACAGGACGTGACCGAGAATCGACTCGGAAGTATCCTGCGAATCGACGTCGACGCGACGGGCGACGGTGCGACCAGGATCGGCGTCGGCGAGGCGGGCGGCGCGACCGCGGAACCACGGCCGTACGGCGTCCCGCCCGACAACCCGCTCGTCGACGAGGGCGGTCTGGACGAACACTACGCCTGGGGCTTCCGGAACCCCTGGCGTCTCTCGTTCGGTCCCGACGGCGGTCTCTACGTGGCCGACGTCGGCCAGAACCGCCTCGAGGAGGTAAATCTGGTCGAGCGGGGCGGCAACTACGGCTGGAACGTCCGGGAAGCGACGGCCTGCTACGGCGCCGACGAGTGCCCCACGGTCACGCCCGACGGCGAGCGCCTGCGCCCACCCATCGTCGAGTATCCACACGACGGGGCGGCCGTGAGCGGCCTCGCGGTCGTCGGCGGTTATCGCTACGACGGCACCGCGGTCCCCGACCTCGACGGCCTCTACGTCTTCGGCGACTGGCAAGCGCGGGGGCGCCTGTTCGTCGCCCGCGAGGACGAGGACGGGCTCTGGCCGACGGCGACGGCACCGATCGAGTCCGGTTCGCCGGGGGCCTACCTCCTCTCGTTTGGCCGGGACCCCGACGGCGAGCTACTCGTCTGTACGAGCGACAGCACCGGCGTCGGCGAGTCGGGCGGCGCGATCCACCGGCTCACCGAGCCATAGACCGGCCTATTCCTGCTGGCGGAGACGAGCGTCCATCCTGGGACCGCTCCGACGGGTCAAACCGACGCCAACGACGCCGGCGAGGAGGGCGACTGCCACCCCGAGTGCGGGGGCGCCGACCGGGTACCGGCCCGCCGCGAGGGCACAGACCAGTAGTGGGACGGCGACGACGGCGAGCCCGGCGCCGAAGACGGCGAACAGCGGCGTGTCGAAGAGCAGGTCGTTCGGCGACAGGCCCGTCAGGGACGCCGTCAGGCCGTAGACGTACACGGCGACCGGCGGGAAGACCACCACGCCGAGCGCGAGCGCCGTCGGCCGGTACCAGACCGTTGCGAGGGCGAGGTAGGCCAGCCCCGTCGGCAGGGTGAGCAGGAGGTAGGCCCGTCGCTTGCCGGCGAGGACCGCCGACCCGCCGACCGGGTACCGCAGGTACTCCCGCGGGTCGTCGAGCGACGTCACCCAGTTGTACGTCGTGAAGCTGCCGAGTCCGAGCAGCGCGCCGAAGGCCAATCCGGGCGATGGCGTGATCGTCGTCGCGGCCGCCACGCGGTCCAGCAGGAACGCCGCGACGGCGAAGAGAACCCCCAGCGAGAAGGCGACCTTCCACACCGACCCGCTCGACCGGGCCACTTCGAGGAGCGGCCGTGCGGTCAGACTGCCGCGGGCGTCGTCGCCGAACAGTCCCGCCAGACGATCGTAGGTGTCGCCGTCGACCCGCCGAACGCGACGTCGGCGTGCTTGTCCGGGTTCGAACGCGAGGGGCGCGAGGGCCGCGAGGACGACCGTCGGGCCGAGGGCCAGCAGTGCGGTGGCGGGCCGCGGATCGGCGACGAGCGCGTACGGCGACAGCGCGACCAGGTCGACGCCGGCGACGTAGACCGCGAGGATGCCACCGATGAGTGCCACCACCAGGAGGCGAGACCGGCCGGCCAACCCAGTGAGCGTGAGGCTGGCGGCGGCGCCGAGAGCGAAGGTTCCGGCCACGGTGACCCAGAGGAGTGCCACCGTCAGTACCGTGCCGCCGGACGCGAGGACGAGCGGCGCGAGGCCGACCACCACCGGCGTCACGAACAGCGCGACGTAGTAGACCAGGTCCTTCAGGAGGAAGGTCGCCAGCAGGCGCCGCCAGGTGACGGGCAGCGTCCGGGCCGAGAAGACCAGCAGCGTCACGTCGCCGAGAACGTCCCGCATCGCGTCCCGCCCGACGAGCCCGATGGTCCCGACCTGGAGCCCGAAGAAGGCCACCAGGGCGTGGACGCCGGCGATGACGGCACCGGTGCTCACCCCGGTCTGGCCGAGCAGCCACCCGCCACCGCCGACGATGAGCGTGACGAAGAGGGGGAAGGCGCCAAACCGGCCGGACCCGAACAGGTCGGCGTGGAGCCGGTACTCCTCCCGGACCATTCGGACGAACAGGCCCACTGTCAGCGCCCCCCGTCGCTCGGATCGCCCGGCGACGGTCCCCCGTCACCGGCTTGAGCGGTCGTCCGGTCCGACCCCCCGTCGGCCGCCTCGACCTCCGCCGTGAACGTCTCCAGCAGGGTGTCGCCGTCGAGGGCAGCCGGATCGGGCGCGGCGGCGAGGCGGCCGTCGACGACCATGCCGACCTCGGTGCAGAGGTCGGCTGCCACGGGGACGAAGTGCGTCGAGAGAAAGAGGGTGTGTCCCCGGTCGCAGTAGTCCGCGAGGTGGTCCGTGACCGTCTCCTGCATCAGCGGGTCGAGGTTGACCAGCGGTTCGTCGATGAAGACGAGGTCCGGTTCGTGGACGAAGGCGGCGGCGAGCATGACGCGCTGGCGCTCGCCCTCGGAGAGGTCGCCCGACAGCGAGTCGAGGACGCCCTCGAACTCGAAGCGGCGCGCCCAGGTCCCGATCCGGTCGACCGGGTCGTCCAGGCCGCGGACGTCGGCGACGAACCGGAGGTACTCGCGTGGCGAGAGGAAACTCGGCGGATCCTCCCGCTCGGGGAGGACGCCGATCCGCCGGCGCACCTTGATCGGGTCGGCGACCGGGTCGACACCCAGGACGGACGCGGTCCCCGCGGTCGGTTCTCGCTGGCCCGTCAGGATCTCGATGGCCGTCGTCTTGCCGGACCCGTTCGGCCCGAGGAGGCCGTAACACGCGCCCTCGGAGACCGAGAGGGAGAGCCCGTCCAGCGCGGTCGCGTCGCCGTACTGCTTCGTCAGCGCCTCCGTCGTGACGGCGGGCATACGAACGGCGGAGGGTGGGGGCGGGCCGACTTGTAGCTACCGCCCGCGTCGGTGACGGGCCTGACCGCGAGGAGGGAGCCCGGCTGCATAAAGGGTTTAAATCCCCTCGCTGTCACTCGACGCACGATGGAACGTCGGCAGCGACGACTCGTTCTGTACCTCGGCGCCTTCGTCGGCGTTGTGGGATTTTACACCGTCGTCTACAACGTCACGATGGCGACGGTGGAGAACGAACCCGAGCCCATCTGGCGGTCGCTGCTCGTGGTGATCGAGACCTTCACCACGATCGGGTACGGCACGGACGCGGGGGTGTGGACGTCGGCACTGACGGTTGGCCTGCTCGTCGCCATGCAGTTCACGGCCGTCTTCTTCCTGTTCATGGCGCTGCCGCTGTTTGCCTCGCCGTGGCTGGAGGAACGGTTCTCGACGTCCCCACCGACGACGGTCGACCTCGAGGACCACGTGGTCGTCTGTGCGCACACCGGGCGGACGCAGATGCTCCGCGAGGAACTCGAACTCGTCGACGTCCCGACAGTCGTGGTCGAACCCGAACGCGAGAGCGCGCTCGACCTCCACCGCGAGGGGGTCGCCGTCGTCCACGGCGATCCGGAATCGGCCGAGACGCTCGCCGACGCCAACCTCGGGGCGGCGCGGGCACTCGTTGCCGACGTCAACGACGAGGCCAACGCCTCGATCGCCCTGGCCGCAAGCGAGGGCACCGGGGCCGACACGCAGCTCGTCACCTTCGTCGAGGAGCCGGACGCCGCGGAGTACCACCGCTACGCGGGCGCCGACCACGTCTTCACGCCGCGCACGCTCATCGGCGAGAGCCTCGCGAGCAAGGTCACGACCTCCGTCGAGGCGGGCGTCGGGGACGCCGTCGAGATCGGCGAGGACCTGGAGATCGTCGAACTCCCGGTCCAGCCCGCGTCCGAACTCGCCGGCCGGACCATCGCCGAGTCCGGCATCCGCGAGCGGACCGGTGTCAACGTCGTCGGCGCGTGGTTCCGCGGCGAGTTCGTCAGCCCGCCGTCGCCGGACGCGACGATCGACGAACGGACGGTGCTACTCGTCGCCGGCCGCGAACGCCAACTCGAGCGGCTCAAAGCCCTGACGCTGTCCGACGAGCGCCAGTTACGCCGCGGGCCCGTCCTCGTCGCCGGCCTCGGCGAGGTCGGAAGCACCGTCCGCGAGGGAGTCGCGGCCGCCGGGTTCGACTGCCGCGGCGTCGATCGAACCGAGCGGCCGGGCGTCGACGTGGTCGGTGACGTGACCGACGTCGACACCCTCCGGGCGGCCGGGATCGAGGACGCGAGCATCGTCGTCCTCGCGCTCTCGGACGACACCGACGCCATCTTCGCCACGCTCGCCATCCGACAGCTCGACCCCAACGTCGAGATCGTCGCGCGAGCAAACGAGACCGACAACGTCCGGAAACTCTACCGGGCCGGCGCGGACTACGTCCTCGCCCTGTCGACGGTCAGCGGCCGGATGCTCGCCTCGACGATCCTCGGGGAAGAGATGCTCTCCTACGACCAGCAGGTCGCAGTCGTCCGCGTCCCGGTCGGCGACTTCGCGGGCAAGAGTCTCCAGGACGCGGCCGTCCGCGAGCGCACGGGCGTGACCGTCGTCGCCGTCGAGCGCGACGGCGACCTGCAGACCGGGCTCGACCCCGACTTCCGCTTCCAGAAGGGTGACGCGGCCATCGTCGCCGGGCCGGACGGGGCGGTGACCAGCTTCATCGCACAGGCGGGGACCGACACCGGGACCGACACGGCCGTCACGGGGCCGGTGGCCACCGACGCACAGTGAGCAGGACCCAGGTCGCGAGGACGAGCGATCCCCACAGTTCCGGCACCGCCAGACCGACTACTGCGGTCCCGCCGGCCAGCGCCCAGGCGAGCCAGGCGCCGAGGTTCGCGACGGCCAGGGCGAGACTTGCCGCCCCGTAGCCGGTCACGCCGCGCCGGAGCGACCCCACACCTGCCAGCGCGGCCGTGATCGAGATGCCGAGGAAGAAGGCAACGGCGACGGGGACGTGGAGCGTCGTCCCCAGCGGAAACAGCCCGACCGCACCCATGCTCGCCGACGTGACGCCGAAGGCGCCGCCTGCCAGGCGGTCGACCCGGTCCACCACCGTCCAGACCAGGAAGCGAGCGAAGGCGAGACCCGCTAGCCCGCCGAGGACGAGGCCGCCGTCGAACAGGAGCACGGTCGCGGTCGTCCCGGCGTCGGTCCAGGCCACCCCGAGGTCCGAGAGCGCGTTTTCGGTCCAGGTGAACGACGGGGAGAGGCCCACCGCCAGGAGCGTGGCGCCGAACGCGAGGACGACCGACGCGACGCCGCTGGCGCGTCCGAGGCGGTCCGCGTCCATGTCAGTCCGTAGACCGGCCGCGGCGGCGGTCGCGGTCCCGCTCTGGATCCGCACCGAGCGCGAACTGGAGTCGGTCGGCCACCGCCTCGCGGAGGTCGGCAGCAACGGTCGCGTCCAGATCGACCGCGACCGCGTCGCCCGACGAGAGGCCGCCGCTGCTGGCGGTGTCCACGGTGACGGAGCCGAGGTGCCGGCGCCGCTGGAAGATCGTCCGGGAGTCGATCACCGTCTGCACCCGGTCGTAGGGGACGACGGCGGTCTGGCGCCGCCAGAAGCCGTTCCGGGTGACGACGTGGTCCTCGCCCAGGACGTAGCCCCGGTTGACCCAGGTCAGGTGGGCGGCCACGGGGACCACGACGAGCAAGATCAGGGGGAGGTACCAGGTGATCGCCAGCCCGGTGAACCGGTCGACGGCGTAGGCGAGTGCCGTCACGAGGCCGAGGGCGAGCGCGTAGCGGATTGCGTACCGCGTCCGGGCGCGCTTAGGCGGCCGCTCGAAGTCGAGGTCCCCGAAGGGCTCGACCGAGCGCGCGAGCGCGAGCACCCGGTCGCGGCGGCCGATCGGGACCGCCGACTCGACGGAGGCCGACCCCCCGGCGGCGTAGCCGGCCGTCTCGATGACGAGGGTGGCGTAGCCGAGGGGGCGCGCGAGGACGTTCTCCCGGATCGTGACCGTCTGGACCTTCTCCAGCGGGATCGTCCCGTTGTAGCGCTGGAGGAGCCCCCGTTCGTACCGCAGTTCGTCGCCGTGCCGGGAGAGGCGAAAGCCGTAGTATCGCAGCACCGACCGGACCGCGCTCACTACCCAGAATCCAAGCAGCGCGACCACGGCGATGGCCGGGCCGAGCATGAGGAGGATTTCCGTCCCGGGTGGGGAGGCCTCCGCGATCGAGGGCGCAAAGCCGGAGGCGACGATCGTCAACAGCCCGAGTACCCGGAAGTCGGCGGAGACGAGCCCGAGGATCCCGAGTTCGCGCGGCTCCAGCCGGAACAGTTCCTCGCTCTCGCGTTCGGGGTCGGGAGCGCCGGCGTCCACCGCCGCGTCCCGCTTGCGGTCGCTGATCAGTTCCTGGACGCGGTCCGCCTCCGTCCGGCTGACGTAGCGGAGTTGCGCTTCGGTCTCGCCACCGCCAGCCGTCTCGATGCGGACCTCCGCGATGTCGAGCACCCGCTGGATGGCGTTCTGGGCCACGTCGACGTTCTGGATGCGACCGTAGGGAATCTCGCGCTCGCGCCGGGAGAGGACGCCGGAGCTGATGTCGACGGTGTCCGCCGTCACCTCGTAGTCGAACCGCTGGTAGTACAGCACCTGCCAGCCGGCGAAGATGGCGACGACCGCGATCCCGAGTCCGACCAGTCCCAGGCTGGCGACGAAGCCGTCGCCGGACGACGCGGACGTGGCTGCCACGAGCACGATGCCGCCGAGGATCTGGACGCCGCTCTCGAGGATCCGGTAGGGAATCGACAGGGGATGGAGTTTCACACGGCGTCACCACCCTCCGCGTGGATGGCGAGTTCCTTCACCCGCCCCTGGAGGTCCCGGGCCTCCTCGCGTGTCAAGCCGGGAATGGACACGTCCGCGCCGCGCGTCCCCGCCGTGTAGACCACGAGCGTCGAGAGGCCGAGCCATCGCTCCAGGGGGCCGCGCTGCGTGTCGACGTGCTGGATGCGGACGTACGGCGCGATGGTGCGGACGTGTGTCAGGACGCCACGTTCGAGGTACATCGCGTCGGCGCGCACCTCGTACGTCCAGACGCGGTACCGGGTGTGAACCCAGGCCACGCCGAGTGCGAGCAGGACGGCCCCCGCCGCCGCGCCGGTCCACGACGGGATGGGGTCGACCGTCATCGAGACGAACGAGATGCCGAACGTGAGGATCACCGCGCCGAAGAGCATCCGGAGGCCCCAGACGATCTGGACGCGGGGCGAGAGGGACCGCCGTTCCGTCGTGTGGGCTGCGAGCGTCTCGGTGTCGACGGGGGCCGCCACGTCGTCGTCGGCGATACCGGAACGGTCGGATCCGTCGTCGCCCGCATCGTCCGCACGGTCGGGCCCACCGTGTTCGTCGGCGACCGTCGATCCCTCGCGGGGGGTGTCGGCGTCCGCGTCCTCGGTCATTGGTTCGTGTTCGGGCCAGCCGACCCATAATCCTCGGGGTTGCGGCGGGATGTCTTTGGCGTGCCGGGCCGTAGCCGTCGGCATGGAACTGACCGTGATCCAGGGCGACATCGCGGCCCAGTCCGCGGACGTACTCGTAAACGCCGCCGGGACGAGTCTCGAGATGGGATCGGGCGTTGCCGGCGCTCTCCGTCGTGGCGCGGGCGAGGCGATCAACGAGGAGGCGACGTCGAAGGGACCGGTCGACCTCGGGGACGTCGCCGTCACGGACGCCTACGACCTCGACGCGACGTGGGTGATCCACGCCGCGGCGATGCCCCACTACGGCGACGGTCGGGCGACCCGCGAGAGTATCGCCGACGCGACCCAGAACGCGCTGGCGCGGGCCGACGACCTGGGTGCCGAGTCGCTGGTCGTCCCCGCCATGGGCTGTGGCGTCGCCGGCTTCGACCTTCGGGAGGGGGCAGTGATCGTCGCGGCGGAGATCGACGACTACGAGCCGGAGACGCTCGCGGACGTGCGGTTCATCGGCTACTCGGACGACGAGGTCGCGGTGATCCGCGAAGCGGTCGACGCCGTCGTCGAGTGAGCGCGCCCGACGCGACGGTCACTCAGTCGTGGCCGCTGACCCGCACCGGTTCGTAGGGTTCCTCCAGCCACGCGACGTCGCTGTCGGCGAGGTCGACCTCCGTCGCCGCCACTGCCTGCTCCAGGTGTTCGACGCTCGTCGTCCCGACGATGGGGGCGTCGACGGAGTCCTTGTCGAGGAGCCACGCCAGCGCGACCTGGGCCATCGTGAGTCCCTCCTCGTCGGCGAGTTCCTGGACGCGCTCGTTGATTTCCCGGCCGTTGCCCTCCAGGTACGGGTGGCCGTGGGCGTGTTCGTCGGTCTCCCCGCGGGAGGTGGCGCGTGCCTCCTCGTGGGGTCGCGCGAGCCACCCGCGGGCCAGTGGACTCCACGGAATGACGCCGATGCCCTCCGTCCGACACAGGGGCAGCATCTCCCGTTCCTCCTCGCGGTAGAGGAGGTTGTAGTGGTTCTGCATCGTCGCGAAGCGCTCCAGGCCGAGGCGGTCGCTGGTATGCAGCGCGTCGGCGAACTGGTGGGCCCACATCGACGAGGCGCCGACGTACCGGGTCTGGTTGCGCCGGACGAGGTCGTCGAGCGTCCGCAGGGTCGTCTCGATCGGCGTGTCGTAATCCCAGCGGTGGATCTGGAGCAGGTCGAGGGTGTCCATCCCCAGGCGGTCCAGGCTGTGGGCCACCTCCTGCTCGATGGCCTTCCGCGAGAGGCCGCCGGAGTGGGGGTTGTCCTCGTCCATCTCGAAGTAGACCTTCGAGGCGACGACCGACTCCTCGCGCCGGCCCTCGAGGGCGTCCCCGAGGATGCGTTCCGACTCGCCCAGCGAGTAGAAGTTCGCCGTGTCGAAGAAGTTGATCCCGAGGTCGATGGCCCGGTCGATGATCTCGTGGCTCTCGTCCTCGTCGAGGACCCACTCGCGCCAGTCCGAGGTGCCGAAGCTCATACAGCCAAGGCAGAGTTCGCTGACCTCCATACCGGTCCCGCCGAGGGTTGTGTACTCCATGGGTGGTACTCGCACGGAACGCACGGAAACGTTACGGATCCAGGAACGCCGGGCTCAGTCGAGGGTCCCGGGGTCGATCCCACCGACGTACCGGCGGGTCCCCAGGGCGACCGCGACCGCGACGGCCGCGAAGATGGCGACGTGGGCGATCGTGCCGGTGGTGCCGCTCCCGACGGCCAGCCGCGCGACGGTCGTCGCCGGGTGCTCGGGCAGCAGCGCCGCCAGCCCGAACAGAGCCAGGACGAGCGTCGAGTACAGCAACTGGGCCTGCTGGCGCGTCCGCATCACGAGCCCCAGCAGGACCCCCACCGCCACCACGACGGTCGTGACGGCGGACACCAGCACGAGCAGGGCTAGCGGATTGTCGACCGAAATCCCGTTGACCGCCAGCAGCGCGATCCAGAGGACCACCTGGACGGGCGCGAGCAGTATCATCCCGGCGGCCTTCCCGTCGACGACGTCCGTCAGGGAGACGGGGGCGACGCGCAAGAGTTCGAGCGTCCCCTGTTCGAGTTCCTCGGTGATCGCGTCCACGGTGATCGACCCGCTGATGAACGGCGGGAGGAAGACCAGCAGCGGCACGAGAATCGTGTAGGTGAACCCGTAGTAAGGGCTCCCGTCCGTCCTCGCGGGGGGGTCGATCGGCCGATAGGAGAGACTGGCCGCGCGCTCGGCCCGTTCGCGGTCCTCGAGCGTCGAGAGGACGCGGCGCAACTGGACGACGACCATCGTCGTCCGGAGGTTCTCCGCCGGCGCGATGGCCTCGACCTCGATTCGCGTCCCGGTATCGGTCGACACCGACCGGCCGAGCAACACCGCCTGGACCCGGCCGTCGTCGAAGGCCGTGAGCGCCTCGCCCGGCGTCGCGAACTGCACCCCCTCGACGCCGTCGTGTTGGCGCGTCGCCTCGAGCAGGTCCTCGCGCACCTCGCCCGACACGCCCACGGCGATCTCCGCGTCACCGACGCTCCCGGGGTCGTACAGCGACGTCAGCCCCACGACGAGGAACGACGAGAAGGCGGCGACGAACAGCTGGATGAGCAGGGCGAGGACGATGGTCTTCTCCCGTTTGAGCGACGCGAGGTCGCGCAGGCCGATGGCGATCCGCGGGTCGCGGCCCCGGCCACCGCTGGCGTCAACCAAGGGAGAGCACCCCCAGGACGGCCATGTTGTACAGCAGGTGGACGACCATCGCGACCGCGAGCGCACCGACGTAGGCACGGCGGCCACGCGCCGCGCCCACGGCGGAGATGGTCGCCGTCGCCACGTGGAGGACGAGCGGCGCGAGGAGGAAGGCGAGGAGCAGCGGGCCGGAGAAGCCCACGGGATCGAGCATCGCCTCGCCCGCCGGTACCTGGGGCAGGCCGACGACCTGGGCGAGGACCGCGAGCTTCTCGGCGAGGAAGAAGCCGATTCCGCTGGCGGCCCCGAGCACGACGGCGGTCCGGAGCCCCCGGTCGAACCGCCCGTGAGCGTGACTGGCGTAGACGTGCAGGCTCTTGCCGACCTCCTCGATCACCGCGACGAAGACGAGGATCAGCGGGATCGACAGCTCCCCGAGGGCGAACAGGAGCGCGACGGCCAGCAGTTCCGCGACGAAGACGAACGGCACGAGGACCGCCGTGACGAGGCCGACGTGCCAGGGCCGCGAGATGGGGCCGGCCAGCGCGTCGAGCACCTTCAGCGGGATCGGGCGCTGGGTGAACATGTCCTCCTCGCGGTAGAGGCCGGCACCGAGGCCGAACAGCGTCAGCGCCGTCAGCGTCGGCGGCGTCACCGAGAAGGCGAACTCCAGGAGCGAGACGGCCTCGTTCTGGAGGTCGCGAACGACGATGGTGAGCGGAGAGATGAGCGCGACCGGCCCGACGTTCGTGAAGATCGCGGGCACGAAGGCGTAACTCGTCAACGTCACGGTGATCGTGACCGTCACGAAGGTCAGTTCCTTGAACGAGCGGGCGAACATCGCCCCGAGGAACGTCGCCGACAGGAAGAGCAACACCAGCGGGACGACGGCGACGATCGAGAGCAGACCGCCGACCCCGCCCGTCACGAGATACGAGAGGCCGACAGCGATGACCGCCTCGGCGGCGAGCGCGCCCGCCGCGTACGGCAGCGTCTTGCCGCCGATGATGTCGAACCGGGTGACCGGCGAGACGAGCATGAGTTCCCCCCGGCGGTTCAGACGCTCGGAGAGGATCGTGCTCCCGTAGGCCTGGATGACGAAGTTCAGCGGGATGACGAACAGAAAGGCGAGGACGAGCGACTGGAAGGGGAAGGGTGGCTGGATGTCGGCTGGCGACCCGGAGACCCCTCCCTGACCGAGGCCCGCGCCGAGCCCGCCGAGGCCCCCACTCACCTCGTCCGGACCGGGCGGCGCGCCACCGGCAGACCCGCCGTCACCGCTACCCGATCCACCGCTCGCGCCCCCGGTTCCGGCGGTGCCCGACCCGTCTTCGCCGTCGGCGTCGCCGGACCCACCACCGTCCTGGTTCGGGTCGTCGCTCCCGCCGTCGCCACCGAACGCGGGCTGGACGTTCGCCTGGGACTGGTAGGTGAGGACGACGTGGACCGGGAATGCCGCCGTCCGGTTGTCCTCCCCGCCGAGCTGGCGCTGATTGTACCGCTCGACGGCCGTCCGGAACTCTTCGAGGGCGGCCTGGCCCTTTGGGGTGTCGACGGCGACGACGCGCCCGCCCCTGGCCAGCAGTTCCACGTCGCCGGCGCGGACGTCCTCGACCGTCGCGTCCGGCCTGATCGCGAAGGTGTCGTCGTCGGCTGCCACCTCGTGGTACCTGCTGTCGTCGGTGACGCCGATGCGGTAGATGCCGTCGTCGAGGCCCACGCCGCCGCTGGCGACCGTCGGCGCGACGAGAGCGAGAAGCGCGATGGTCCCGAGGGCGACGAGGACGGTCCGGCGGTCGATCCCGCCGGCGTTCTTCGTCACCTCCCAGCGGGCGATCCGCAGGAGCGAGCGCAGCCCCACGTCAGGCCTCCGACCGCGGTGACCCGCCCGACTCTGCGACGTTCAGGAACACCTCCTCGAGGCTGGACTCCTCCGTCCGGATGTCGACGACGCTCCCGCCGGCGGCGGCCACAGCCTCCCGCGTCTCCTCGACGGCGTCCATGCTCTCGACGACGCGGCGGTAGCGGTCGTTCTCCTGGACGGCACCGGGAACGTCGACGGTCGTGTAGACGTGGTACCGCGTCTCGCCGTGGGCCGCACGGAGTTCCTCGAGGTCCCCGCGGGCGACGATCTCGCCCTCGTTCAAGATGGCGACCCGGTCGCAGATGCTCTCGACGTGGTAGAGGTTGTGGGCGCTGAAGACGACGGTCTTGCCCTCGTCGGCGAGTCGCTCGGTGAACTCGATGATGTAGTTGGTCGTCAGCGGATCCAGCCCGCTGCCGGGTTCGTCGTAGATCAACACCTCGGGGTCGTTGATCAGCGAGCGAGCGATGGCGACCTTGCGCTTCATCCCCTTCGAGACGTCGCCGAGCTGCCGGTCGCGGTGTTCGAGGTCGAGGTCGTCGAGGGTGTCGTGGATCCGGCGTTCGGCGACGCCGCGGGGGACGTCGTAGAGGTCGGCGAAGAAGTGGAGGTAGGTCCGGGCGGTCATCTCCTCGTAGAGGGGCGACTCCTCGGGGAGGAAGCCGAGTTTGTGGCGCATCGCCGTCTCGCCGGCGTCGTGGCCGGCGACGGTGACTTCGCCGGCGGTCGGTTCGAGGAGGCCGGCGAGCATCTTCAGGGTGGTCGTCTTGCCGGCACCGTTCGGGCCGACGATGCCGAAGACCTCGCCGGCGTCGACGGCGAACGTCGAGTCGGCGACGGCCACGAAGCCGCCGTACTCCTTGCGCAGGCCCCGTGCGTCGATCATCGCCCGGCCGTTTCGAGCCCACTTACGTATACCTTGGCGCCGAACTGATGCAGGTGATAATCGGCAGGGGCGGCGACCGTCGAAGCAGTCGCTGGGGAGCGCACGCGTCCGCAAAACCGTCGATCCTTACGTCGCCTCGAGGCGGACGTCCGCAACCCGACGGATGTCCTCGCCGATGCCCGCGCCGTCGCAGTCGTCGTTCGGACAGCGGTAGTGCCAGCCGTCCTCCGTTCCGGCCCGCTCGGCAAAGCGGTCCCCACAGGCCCGACAGACCAGCTGCCCCTCCTCGCAGTTGTCTCGATGGAGCGCGAGCTCCAGATCGGACCCGAAGGTCCGTTTGCAGTCCCGGCAGGTGACGGTCATAGTTTGACACTTCTCCGTCCCTCGGTAAAACTACTCCGGAACGTTCACGGCCCCGGTTCCGGGTCTGCACGTTCGTGAACCCCAGCCGGGACGCCAGTCGTCGGATTCCCGCGCTGGGACTCCGTCACGTTCTCACCGGCTCGTGATCACGACACACCTTCTTGCGAGGCCGGCACGTGGGGCACACCATGACGGACGAGCACCGCGTCTGGCTGGTCGAACGCACGTACTCGGACGACGAGCAGAACCTCATCATTCTGACCTACGCGACGCCCGAGGGCCGGTTCGAGTACCGCAAGGAGCGGGCGCTGACGAGCTTTACCGGGCCCGCCCGCGAGACGAGCGTGTCGCTCACGGTCTCCGAGGCCGACCTGGCGACCGTCTCCGACACCGACCTACGCGATCGCTACGCCAGCGAGGCGGCGCGAATGGCCGAGAAACACGATTCGGACGGAACGATCTAGCGGCCGGCGGTGGCCAACACCTATCGGCCCGGCCGCGATACCGTCACTCGAACGCGACGACAATGCGAGACTGGCTTCGACGGACCTGGCGTCGGTTGCGCGAACAGCCGCCGCGACGCGCCCTGCGGGCGAGCGGCCACGAGGCCGTCGCCGGAACCGTCGGCCGAACGGTTAGCACAGCCTACCGGCGGTGGCAGACGCCGACGCCGATCTGGAAGCGCGACTGGGACGTTCTCGTCCTCCTCGACGGGTGCCGGCTCGACACGTTCCGGACGGTCGCCGCCGACGGCGACTACGAGTTCCTCCCGCCCGCGGGAGCAGTCGAGTCCATCTGGTCCGTCGGCTCGCAGTCAGCGGAGTGGATGGTCCGGACGTTCGATGCCTCGCACGCCGACGAGATGCGTCGGACGGCGTACGTGACGGGCAACCCCTTCAGTGCCCAGTCCGGCGACGGGATCACCGCCGTCGACACCGATCCCCTTCCCCTCGACCCGGTGGACTTCGGGTGGCTCCACGAGGCCTGGCGGACGGACTGGCGGGACGGCGACGTCTCGACCATTCCGCCCGGGCCCCTGACCGACGCGGCGATCGCCGCCTGGCGCCGGCGCGAGGCCCTCGACGTCGACCGGGTGATCGTCCACTACATGCAGCCCCACGCACCGTTCCGGAGTCGCCCGGACTGGTTCCTCGGGACGGCCGAGGTCGGCGACTGGGGCTCGCTGGAGAGCGGGGCCGACGACGCCGATGCTGCGGTCCGCTGGGAGGACCTCGACGAGGAGACGAGGGAGTTCCTGGCGGCCCTCGACGCCGACGAGGCGATCGGACGGGACCCCTGGACGCGCCGCAGAGACGGCGACCTGCCCGCCGAGGCGTTCCGAGCGGCCTACCGCGACAACCTCGAGTGGGTGCTCGCCGACGTGGCACGGCTCGCCGAGAACTGCGAGGGGCGGATCGCGATCACCAGCGACCACGGCAACGCAGCGGGCGAGTTCGGCGTCTGGTCGCACCCGCCGGCCGTCCACCTACCGGCGCTCCGCGCTGTCCCCTGGCTCGGGTTCGACGGCACCGATCGACACACCGCCGACCCCGACCTGCCGGACGCAGCGACCGCCGACGAATCGGCAACGGACGACGCCCGCGAGCGCCTGGCCGACCTGGGCTACCGGTGAGGGCGGCAGCCAGGGCCGGTCACCCGTGGTCGACGAAGAGGTCGGCCGCCGGTGTGAGCCCGCCGAGGGCGTCGGCAGCGAGCAGGACCGCGCCGGTCGTCCAGGTTGGTCGCTCCGCCGGCCAGATCTCGTCGTCGACGAACTGGTAGCCCGTCCAGAAGACCCCCGCGTCGTCGCGCCAGCGGTACAGCCAGTCGAAGATCTCCGCCGCCCGGTCCCGGCGACCGGCCGCGAGGAGCGCCAGGACCAGTTCCGCGGACTCGGCGACGGTCACCCAGGGCTCCGTGGCGTCGCACCGACAGCCGAGGCCTGGCTCGACGAACTCCGCGAGGCGGTCGTCGAGGCGAGCGCTTGCCTCGTCGCCGGTGAGGACGCCGGCGAGGACGGGGTAGAACCAGAACATCGCGTACGACGATTTGTCCAGCCAGCCCAGGTCGAGGGCGGCCGCGTCGGCGACCATCGCGTCGGCGATCCGTTCGCGCGCCCGCCGCCACGCGGGTCGGTCGTGACCGAGCTCCCGGGCGATCCGCTGGCCACACGCCAGACTGAACGCCACGCTCGAGGACCCAGTCACGAGCGCCGCGTCGTCCGGGTCGCCGTCGGGGTCGACCGCCCAGCGGACCTCACCGGTCGACTGCTGGTGGGCGAGGGCGAACGCGAGGGCGTCCTCGACCGTCGGCCACAGGTCCTCGAGCAACGCGCGATCGCCCGTGACGCGGTAGTAGTGCCACATGCCGGTCGCGACGTAGGCCGCCCTGTGTGTCTCGCGGTGGGTCCCTTCGCCGCCGTCCGTGGCGTCGTAGACGGCCCACCAGCTCCCGTCGGGGAGCTGCGCGTCGGCCAGCCACCGGTAGGCGTCCGCCGCCGCCTGGTGGCGCCCGCCGACGGTCAGCCCCATCGCGCTCTCGACGTGGTCCCAGGGATCCGCGGGGCCGCCGGCGTACCAGGGGATGAGCCCGTCGGGCCGCTGCATCCGGGCCACGTAGTCGACGGCCGCCCGGAGCCGCCAGGCGTCGACGGTCGCGGGGCGGCTCCGGGTGTCACTCATGGCTTCTCGAAGTACATGACGAGGCTCTTGCCGACGACGCGGTCCAGCGCGTTCTCGACCCGCCCCACGATCGGCGGCGACTCGAACTCGGCCCAGTCGAGGAACCGCTCGTAGGCCGACAGCAGTCCTGGGGGATCGCCGGCGGCGTCGCGCTCCCAGAACAGACACTTCAGCCACCAGTAGGGCGCGTGGAAAGCGTGGGCGTACTCGCGGTCGACCAGGCGCAGTCCCTGCCCCTCGATCGCCCGCCGGAGGTCCCCGGCCTCGAAGATTCGGACGTGGCCGCCCTCGACTTCGTGGTACCTATCCGAGAGCGCCCAGCAGACCCGTTCGGGCCAGTACCGGGGGACACTGATCGCGAGGTGGCCGCCCCGTGCGAGCACCCGGTCGAGTTCGTCGATGGCCCGGCGGTAGTCCGGCAGGTGCTCGAGGACCTCCGAGCAGACCACCGCGTCGAAGGTCCTGTCGGCGAAGGGCAACCGGACGGCGTCACCGCGGACGAACCCGGGCGTCGTCTCCGCAACGTCCGCGACCGTCTCCTCGAATCCCTCGCGAGCCACCGCGAGGCGCTCGCGGTCCAGGTCGAGACCGACGGCGTCGACGTCGGCCATCGCCGCCGCGTGGGTGTGGCGCCCCTCGCCACAGCCCACGTCGAGGACACGATGGCCATCTGCGAGGACCCGCTCGGTGTCAACGGTGTGCACGAATCGCCTCCCGGTAGACGGCCACCGTCTCGCGGGCCGCGTCGTCCCAGTCGAACGCAGTACAGACGCGTTCGCGAGCGGCCGTCCCCAGTCGCTCGCGCTCGGTCGGCTCCGCCAGGAGGTCACAGACGGCGTCGGCAATCGCGGCGGCGTCGCCGGGCGGGACGAGTCGCCCGGCGTCGCCGACCACCTCGGGGAGCGCCCCGCCGGTCGTCGCCACCGTCGGGACGCCACAGGCCATCGCCTCCGCCGCGGGGAGGCCAAAGCCCTCGAAGAGGGACGGCACGACCGCCACCGCCGCCGACCCGTAGAGTTCGACCATCCGCTCGTCGCTGATCTCGGCGTGCGTCTCGATCGCGTCGCCGATGCCCAGGTCCTCGACGAGATTCGCGGCGGTGCCACCGTCGTCGAATCCACCGACGACGACCAGTTCGGCGTCCGGTCGGCGGTCGCGGACGGTGGCGAACGCCGACAGCAGGTGTCGCGTCCCCTTGATCGGCACGTCGGCGCTGACGGTGGTCATGACGCGTTCGGGGACCGTCGCCACGTCCGGACGCGGGCGAAATTGGTCGGTGTCCACGCCGTTGTGGACCACGGAGACGGCCTCGGGGTCCGCGCCGAAGTCCGCGACCGTCCGCTCGCGGGTGGCCTCCGAGACGCCGACGACGTGGGGGAGTTCGCTCGCGACGCGGCGCTGCATCCGGAGGAAGGCGTACCACCGCCGGACCAGCAGGCGGTCCGTCAGCCCGTCGGCGTCGGCGAGGTCCATCTCCCGGTCGACGGTGATCGGGTGGTGGACGGTGGCGACGACGGGCAGGTCGCGCTCGAGCAGGTCGAGCAGCCCGTACGAGAGGCTCTGATTGTCGTGGATCACGTCGTAGGCGTCCCCGCGGTCGTCGAGGTAGTCGACGACCCGCTCGCCGAAGGTGTAGGGGTCGGGAAAGCCGCCGGTCAGGACGCTCGCCCACTCGAAGAGCTTTCGGGGTTCGCGGAGGTACGAGACCTCGAAGGCACCCAGGCGGTCGACCTCGTCGACGACGTTCTCGCCGGGCAGTTTCACGAGGTCGACGCGCGGGTCGAGGTCGGGATACGGTTTCCCGGAAATCACGTCGACGGAATGGCCACGCTCGACCAGCGCCCGGCTGAGCTGGTCGACGTAGACCCCCTGTCCCCCGGAGTAGGGATCGCTACGATAGCTCAAGAGACAGACGTCGAGTGGATCGTCGGGGTCGTCGAGCGTGCCGGACGAGGAAGCCCGCGACGTCGCCGCCCCGTCGGTCCCGGTCGTCGCCGACGCGGCCGACGACCCCGCCGACTCGGCGAGTGAGAAAGTCGTCCCCGCCGGGAGGCGTCGGGAGCCCTGTCGCTCGACCATTGCGATGTGTGGTCCGCCACTACCGCCGGGATACTCATAAACCCCACCGGCGTCGACGGGACCGGCCCGTCCTCGGGCGATTGGCGGCCGACAACGGTGACGGCGTTGCATCGAGATGCGACTGTCGCACGGTCTGCTGGGGACGCACGTCGAATCGAAGAAAAACACCGAAAGTGTACCGACCGGGTCGGCGGATTAGAGAATCGCCTCGATCTCGTCGGCGACCTCCACGGGGGTGTCGCCGACGGGGACGCCGACGTTCTCCAGCGCGTCGATCTTGCTCTGGGCGGTGCCGGTACCCGAGCCGGAGACGATGGCGCCCGCGTGGCCCATGCGCTTGCCCGGCGGCGCGGTGCGGCCGGCGATGAAGCCCACGACCGGCGTGTCGACGTACTCGCCGATGAACCGGGCGGCTTCCTCCTCGTCCTCGCCGCCGATCTCGCCGCACATGACGATGGCGTCGGAGTCGGGGTCGTCCTCGAACAGTTCGAGGGCGTCGACGAAGTCCGTCCCGATGATCGGGTCGCCGCCGATGCCGATGGCGGTCGACTGGCCGAGGCCGCGGTCGGTCAGGTTGTCGACGACCTGGTAGGTCAGGGTGCCCGAGCGCGAGACGAGGCCGACGTTGCCCGACGAGAAGATGTTGCCCGGCAGGATGCCGAGTTTCGCCTCGCCGGGCGTGATGACGCCGGGACAGTTCGGGCCGACGAGGTGGGTGTCGGTCTCGCGGAGGCGGCGGTAGACGCGGCTCATGTCCTGGGTCGGGATGCCCTCCGTGATGGCGACGACGAGGTCGACGGGCGCGTCGAGCGCCTCGAAGCAGGCGTCCGCGGCGAAGGCCGGCGGGACGAAGACGACGGCGGCGTCGGCGTCCTCCTCGCGCGCCGCCCTGTCGACGGTATCGTAGACCGGCACGCCGGCAACCTCCTGGCCGCCCTTGCCGGGGACGGCGCCAGCGACGACGTTCGTCCCGTAGTCGAGCATCTGCTCGGTGTGGAACTTCCCCTCGCCACCGGTGATGCCCTGTACGACGACGTGGGTGTCATCGTCGACGAGGACGCTCATTGGGTCACCTCCTCGGCACGGGCGACGGCACCCTGGACGGCGTCCTCCAGCGTGGCCTCGACCTGGACGAGGTCGGTGTTCAGGATCTCCATCCCTTCCTCGCTGTTCGTCCCCGCGAGACGGACGACGACGGGTTTGGGGATCTCGTCGAACTGTTCGAGGGCCTCGTTGATGCCACGGGCGACCTCGTCGCCGCGGGTGATGCCACCGAAGATGTTGAAGACGACGGCGTCGACGTTGTCGTCTGAGAAGACCATGTCGAGGGCGTTCGAGACGCGCTCGGCCTGCGCGCCGCCGCCGATGTCGAGGAAGTTCGCGGGTTCGCCGCCGTAGTAGTCCACGAGGTCCAGCGTCGTCATGACCAGTCCGGCGCCGTTGCCGATGATGCCGACGTTGCCCTCGAGGCGGACGTAGTCGAAGTCGTACTCGTTGGCCTTGGCCTCGAGGTCGTCGCCGGCGGCCTCGTCTTCCATCTCGGCGAGGTCCGGGTGACGGAAGAGAGCGTCGTCGTCGACGTTCATGACGGCGTCCGCCGCGATCACTTCGCCGTCTGCCGTGACCATCAGGGGGTTGATCTCGGCGTCGCTGCCGTCCTTGTCGTCCCAGAGCTCGTAGAGCGTCGAGAGGACGCCGGCCACGTCGCGAGCGACCTCCCGGTCGACGCCGGCGTCGTAAACGGCCTTGCGGGCCTGGTAGGGGTGCATGCCGAAGGCGGGGTCGACGTGCTCGCGGGCGATGGCGTCGGGGTCCTCGGCGGCGACCTCTTCGATGTTGACGCCGCCGCGCGTCGAGACCATGGCGACCGGGCGGCCCTCGCCGCGGTCCATCGTGACGCCGACGTAGAGTTCGTCGACGAAGTCGACGGCCGCCTCGACCAGGACGCGGTCCACGTGGAGGCCCTTGAGGTCCATCCCGATGATGGACTCGGCGGCCTCGCGGGCCTCGGCCTCGTCGTCTGCCAGCTTGATCCCGCCGGCCTTGCCACGCCCACCGACCTGTACCTGTGCCTTGATCGCGACCGGGTACCCGATCGCCTCGGCCGCGTCGACCGCCTCGTCGACGGTCTCGGCGAGTTGCGATGCAGGCGTGGGGATGCCCGCGTCCCCGAAGACCTCCTTCGCCTGGTACTCGTGAAGCTTCATCATCCGTGAGGGCGGCTGGCACGAGTATAAAAGCGTCCATTCGCCGACCGGAGCCCGTCGTCGGTAGCGCGCCACAATCGCCCGCTCCGAGGCCAGCGAGACGCCTCCGTCCGCAACGGCGGTGGTCCGCTCGTCGGCAAACGGACAATTGGCGTCGCCGCTCGAGGATGCCGACCGGTCGGTGCGCCACTCGGAGGACGACCGGCGGTCTCGATTCTGAGAAACGGGGCGCAATTACTTCACCGATGGGGGGACCAGGGCCGCCATGGTTGCGTCTATCGTTGTCCTGCACGTGGACGACGACCAAGCTTTCGCGGACACGACGGCGGCCCTCCTCGAGCGCGCGGACGACCGCCTCGAGGTACTGACCGAGAACAGCGTCGCCGACGGGCTCGACCGGCTAGCCGACACTCGAGTGGACTGCATCGTCTCGGACTACGACATGCCCGGCCGGGACGGGCTCGACTTTCTCGAGGCCGTCCGGGCAGACGACCGGGACATCCCGTTCATCCTCTACACCGGCAAGGGCAGCGAAGAGGTCGCGGCGGCAGCGTTCTCGCGGGACGCCACGGACTACCTCCAGAAGCGCGCCGGGAGCGACCAGGCGACGGTGCTGGCCAACCGACTAGTCAACTACGTCGAGACCGCCCGCGCGAACGCCGAGCGCCGGCGACGGCTCACGGCCATCGAGACGGCGAAGGAGGGGATATCGATCCTCGACGCGGACGGCGAGTTCGTCTTCGTCAACGAGGCCTACGCGGCGCTCTACGGGTACGACCCCGACGAGATGGTCGGCGAGTCCTGGGACTTTGTCCGGTCGGAGCGCGAACGCGAGCGGATGCTCGATGAGGTGGTTCCCACCTTCCACGAGGAGGGCGAGTGGCACGGCAAGACGATCGGCCGCCGGGCCGACGGGTCGACCTTCGTCGAGGACCACTCCATGTCCCTGACGGCGAAAGGCGAGATCGTCTGTTCGGTGCGGGACGCCTCCCAGTACGCGGCACCGAAGCGGTACGGGGACGTCTTCGAGGCGATGGGCGACGCGGTCTACGCCCTCGACGCCGACGGCCGCCTGATCCAGGCCAACGAGAACGTCGCGGAGTTCCTCGGTGCCGACCTGGACGCGCTGCGCGGCGAACCCATCGCCGACTATTTCGTGGACGACCTGGCGACCATTCGCGACGCGATCCAGCACCTGATCGACACTGACGAGCCGACGACGACGGTCGAGACCACCGTCGAGCGGGACGACGGGTCGACGCTCCCGGTCGAGGTGACGTTGTCACTCCTGCCGAGCGAGGACGGGGAGTTCCGGGGGACCGTCGGCGTCGCGCGCGACGTCAGGGACCGCCGCGAGCGTGCCCGGGAGCGCGAGCGCCTGGAGACGATGGTCGAGGCGATGGGCGACGGTGTCTACGTCCTCGGCCCGGAGGCCAGGGTGCAGGAGATCAACGGCCCGCTCCTCGAGATGCTCGGATACGCGAGGGAAGACATCGTCGGGACGCCGGCGACGACCTACTTCGACGAGGACGGCGTCGAGCGCTTCGAGGCGGAAATCAGACGACTCGTCTCCGACCCGAGCGGTGGCGTCTCCACGGTCGAGGCGACGCTCCAGCACGCCGACGGCGACGAGACGCCCGTCGAAGTGAGTCTGACGGTCCTCCAGCACGACGGCGAGTTCCGCGGCACCGTCGGCGTGGTCCGTGACGTCACCGAGCGGCGCGAGCGCGAGCGGGAACTCGAACAGTTCGAGACCCTCCTCGGCCTGATGCCCGACACCGTGGTCGTCACGGATCTCGAGGGCCGGGTCACCGACCTCCACGGGTTCGTCGACTGGAGCGGGTACGACTACGACGACCTGGTCGGCGAACACGTCTCGATCGCGACGACGGACGACGCCGTCACGCGGGCGTCCGAAACCACCAAACGACTCCTCGAGAGCGACGGCCCGGAGAAGGACACCTTTCAGCTCGACGTCGTGACCGCGGACGGCGACGTGCTACCCCACGAATCCCACGTCACCCTCCTCCCGCCGGGCGAGGACGGCGAGATTCCCGGGACGATGTCGGTCCTCCGGAACATCGCCGATCGGGTCGAGCGGGAGGAGGAACTCGAGCGCCAGAACGAGCGCCTCGAGGACTTCGCGGGCATCGTCTCTCACGACCTTCGGAACCCACTGAACGTCGCGACCGGACGGCTCGAACTCGCCCGCGAGGAGTGCGAGAGCGAGCACCTGGCGGCCGTCGATCGGTCCCTCGACCGGATGACGGACCTGATCGAGGAGTTGCTCGCGCTGGCCCGCGAGCGCGACGATGTCACGGACCCCGACTCGGTCTCCCTGACCGAGGCCGTCGAGGCCGTCCGACAGACCGTCGACACGGGCGACGCGACGCTGGCAGTGGCGGTCTCGGGACGCGTCGTGGCGGACGAGAGCAGGCTCAAACAGCTCCTGGAAAACCTCATCCGCAACGCGGTCGACCACGGTGGCGCCGACGTGACGATCAGAATCGGCGACCTCCCGAACGGCTTCTACGTGGCGGACGATGGCCCGGGCATCCCGGCCTCGGACCGGGACCAGGTCTTCGAGAGCGGCTACTCGACCGACCCCCAGGGAACCGGCTTCGGACTCTCGATCGTTCGTGAGGTCGCCGACGCGCACGGCTGGAGCGTGGCGGTCACGGCGTCCGACGACGGTGGCGCCCGCTTCGAGGTGACCTGGCCGGCCGACGAGTGACCGGTCGGATCCGGCCTGGCGTCGCCCGGTCGGCCCACTTTTCGCCCGGCAGTACCAACGCGTGGCCATGGACGAGGCGATCGACTCGCTGGCCCGGGACCTCGTGTCGGCCGATCGGTCGGTCGTCCTGACAGGGGCCGGCGTCAGCACTGCTTCCGGGATCCCTGACTTCCGGAGCGACGGCGGCATCTGGGAGAGACACGACAGAGAAGACTTCCACGTCCGGCGGTTCCGTGCGGATCCCGGAGCGTTCTGGGCGGACCGGGTGGCCTTGCGCGACTCCCTGTTCGGATCCGGCGACGTCTCGCCAAATCCCGCTCACGAAGCGCTCGCGGCGCTGGCGGCCCGCGGCCACCTCGAGGCCGTCCTCACCCAGAACGTCGACGGTCTCCACGAGGCGGCGGGCTCGGAATCGGTGGTCCGGCTGCACGGCACGTCACAGCAGGTCGCCTGCACGTCCTGCGACGCCCGGTATCCGGCCGACCCGGTCTTCGACCGGGCAGCGGACGGCGACCTCCCGCCGCGGTGTGCAGACTGCGACGGGATCCTCAAGCCGGCCGTCGTCCTCTTCGGCGAGTCGATGCCGACGGGTCCGCTGGGCCGGGCCAGGCGGCTCGCGGAGACGGCCGACGTCTTCCTCGCCGTCGGCTCGTCGCTGACGGTCGAACCCGCCGCGTCGCTGCCCGCGATGGCGGCCCGCAACGGCGCGACCCTGGCCGTGGTGAACCGCGACGCGACGCCCGTCGCCGACCGGGCGGCCGTCGACCTCCGGGCAGACGTCACCGAGGCGCTCCCGGCGCTGGTCGACGCGGTCGAGCGACTGGAGAACTGAGCGGCCGTCTCAGAGTTCGACGCCGCTCGGGATCAGGCTCTGGCGCCGGAGGAGGCTCCCGTCCGCGTCGTAGACGAGCAGGGTCTCCATGTCGTAGTCGTACTCGGCGTCCGCCGCGGTGATGCTGACGCGATACGAGCCGTCCTCCTCGCCGCGACGGGCGGCCTCGACGACGTCGAGGACGTCACCCGCCGCGGCGTTGAACTCGAGGAGGAACTCGCCCGTCAGTCGGTGCGTCAGCCCGACGGCACAGGTCGCCTCGCCGCCGTCGTCCTGGAGGCGGCAGGTCACGTCGATTGCTTCGGCCGGGAGGGGCTCACCGGCGTCGTCGGTGAGCGCGTCCCGCAGCTCGTCGGCCGGGCCGTCGTACGCGACGTCCAGACGCGGCGTGGCGACGTCGTCGGACTCTCCTGGCACCCTGGGTGACAGGGTGAAATACTCGCGCCTCATCCCCTGTGTCCGAGTAGGGGCTTCGAGCCAATGAACGTAACGGGGCCACCCGTGACGGAATCTTCTTACGTGGGCCAGGTGCACGGCAAGACAGCATGCCGTGGGTGAAATCGGAGTACGCCCCCGAACTGGCGGTCCTGTCCGCGTGGGTCGCCGCGCTGGTCCCCTGGAGCGTGACCGTCCACACGAATGCGCCCCTCGGGAGCGTCCTGTTCGCGATCCGGTTTCCCCTCGCCGAGATCCAGGTCAGGGCCGCCTCGACCGTGACCGTCGACGGCCAGGCGGTCCGGGTGACGGACGTGCTCGACCAGGTCTACCCCGGCGTGGGGGTCTGGGGTGACGCCTACCTCGCCGACCCGATCAGCGCCGCGGCCACCTACGAGCGGGTGGCGCTCCAGGTCGGGAGCGCAGCCTGGGCGCTGGGCGCGGTGCTGATCGCGCTCGCCGTCGTCCTCGGGGTCGCGATGTACCGCGACGAGGCTGCGACCGCCAGACGGCTCCCGTACGACGAGGTGCGGGTCATGGGCGGGCTACTCGCCGGAGCGAGCCTCGCGTTCGCCGCCGCGTCGGGCCTGTACTACCTGGGGCGCGACGTTGTCGGCGTCCCGGTCCCGATCGGCGTGCTCCTCGTTGGCGCACTCGCCGTCGCGCTGCTCCGGATCGACCGGGTCTGAATCGCCAGCCGGGAGCGGACTCGACGCGTCGATCCCGGGTACGAATTTAAGTAGTTGGCCACGAACCACCACGTAACTCCCGCGCATCGGACGGCCGGTGCGACCGCGAGGATACGATGTCCGGACACGAATCCCCAGACGACGCCGGAGCCGACGCCGGATCTGCGGATCAGGGTCCAGCACCGGGTGCGGACGGCGGTGGACGGGGTCTCGCCAGCGTTCGCGAGTGGCTCGCCGGCACCGCTCGCCTGCTCACCGGGACGTCCGTCTCGGTGCCGAACTACGATCCCCGGCGGCACGGTCGGCTCGTCACGTTCGACGGCGTCGACGGCCACGAGGAAGTCGATCGCTACTGGCTGAACGCGCCCTACGCCTTCGCCGTGATCACGTACGATCCGGACACGACCGAACACCGGTACAACGTCGTGGAACCGAACCTCACAGCCGACGAGCGCGAGTTGCTCGACCGGCTGTTCGAGGACGTGCGCGATCCCCTGCTGTACGCCGACGCCGTCGACGACCAGTCCCCCGAGGCCGCCCTGCGCGACCAGCTCCGCGCCCGGCTGGGCGAGTACGGGGTCGCGATCGACGAGGAGTCGGTCCACCGGCTGTTTTACTACCTGTATCGCGCCTTCCAGGGGTACGGAAAGCTCGACCCAGTCATGTACGATCCCCACGTGGAAGACATCTCCTGTGACGGGCCGGGCCTCCCCGTCTTCGTCTACCACGACGAGTACACGGACGTCGAGTCGACCGTCCGGTACGACGAGGACGAACTGGACAGCTTCGTCATGCAACTCGCCCAGCGGTCGGGCCGGCACGTCTCCGTCTCGGACCCCGTCGTCTCGACGACGTTGCCCGACGGCTCGCGCATCGAACTGGCGCTGGGGAAGGAAGTCACGCCGCAGGGGTCGGCGTTCACCATCCGGAAGTACGCCGACGAGCCGTTCACGCCGATCGACCTGCTGGAGTACGGTACCTTCGACCTCCGGATGCTCACCTTCCTCTGGCTCGCCATCGAGCACAACAAGTCACTCATCTTCGCCGGCGGGACGGCCTCGGGCAAGACCACGTCCATGAACGCCGTGTCGATGTTCATCCCGCCGCGCTCGAAGGTGCTGACCATCGAGGACACCCGCGAGCTCTCCCTGCACCACGACAACTGGCTGTCGTCGGTCACCCGCGAGCGGATGGGCGACCAGGACATCACGATGTACGACCTGCTGCGCTCCGCGCTCCGTCACCGACCCGAGTACATCATCGTTGGCGAGGTGCGCGGCGAAGAGGCGATCACGCTGTTCCAGGCGATGAACACGGGCCACACGACGTTCTCGACGATGCACGCGGACAGCGTCCAGACCGTCATCAACCGCCTGGAGAACGAGCCGATCAACGTCCCGCGGCCGATGGTCTCCTCGCTGGACGTACTCTGCGTGCAGACCCTCGCCCGCTCGGGCGACGAGCGCGTCCGGCGGGCGTCGACCGTGGCCGAGATCGAGGGCATCGACCAGCGGACCGGCGAACTCGACTACTCGAACACCTACGCCTGGGACTCGCGGGCAGACACCTTCGAGGAGCGCAACTCCGAACTCCTCGAGGAGATCCGCGAGGAGCGGGGCTGGAGTCGGTCCGAGCTCCTGCGGGAACTGGACAACCGCCGGCGGTTCCTGAGCCACCTGCGCGAGGAGGGCATCACGGACTACCGGCGGTTCACGTCGATGGTCAAGAAGTACTACGTGGACAAGGAGACCGTCCTCGACCGGATCGACGCGGCGAACGCCGCGACGCCGGAGTGACACCGTGAACGCGCGCTGGCTCCTGCCGATCGGGCTCGTCCTGGTGGGGGTCGGGGCGTGGCTGGGGTCCAAGGTCAGTCGGCGGATCGACCGGACGGTCACGCGGGTCGCGCTCGCCGCATTCGGCGGGTTCGTGACGCCGAACGTCGATCGGGAGCGCGTCATCGAGGCGGCGTTCATCGAGGAGACCTACGGCGTCTACGCCGCCAAGACGTCTCTCTTCGCCGCGATCGGACTCCTTGCCGGCACGGTGGCCGGCGAACTGCTGTTTGCGGGTCTCCTCCAGGTCGTCGAGCCCGTCGTCCACGCGCTCTCGGGGCTCCCCCAGACGATCGCGGTCCCGCTCGGGTTCACGCCCGACTTCACCCTCGTGCTGTCGCCCGGCGCCCGCTGGGCGATCGTCGTCGGCGGCGGCCTGCTGACGGGGCTCGTCCTGGCCGTCGGGGCCTACGTCCTGCGCTGGAAGCTGCCCGAGAGCGACGCCGAGGTCCGCCGGCGGAGCATCGACGAGGGACTGCCCCGGACCACCGCGTTCATGTACGCCCTCTCGCGTGGCGGGATGGAGTTCCCGGCGGTGCTCCGAATTCTCGGGCGCAACCGGGCCGTCTTCGGCGAGGCCGCGAACGAGACGCGAGTCGCGGCCCGGGAGATGGACGTCTTCGGCCGCGACGTCCTCACCGCGCTCCGCCGGATGGCCCGCCGGTCCCCCAGCGAGCGCTTCAAGACCTTCGGCGAGAACCTGGCGAGCGTCCTCGGGAGCGGGAGCGACCTGCCCACCTTCCTCCGGGAACAGTACGAACGATTCCAGGAGGAGGCCGAAGAGCGGCAGGAGGAGATTCTCGAACTCCTCGCGACCATCGCGGAAGGCTACGTGACGACGCTGGTGGCGGGCGTGCTCTTTTTCATCACGATCCTGCTCGTCTTCGGGTTGACAACGACGGACACGCTCTGGGCACTCCAGATTGTGGGCTACCTGATGATCCCGCTGGCGAACGCGGCCTTCATCGTCTACCTCCAGGGAAAACTCGACGCGCTCGGGATAGCCCGCGAGTCCGGCGGAGACGTCCTGGACCGCCTGGAGACGCGGACGCCGATCCGCTCGCTGCCGGCCGTCGACGACCGGCGGGCCGATGGCGGCCACGCGGCCACCGGCGGCGTCCAGCGGCAACTCGGCCGCTACGACCACCTCAAGCGCCTCAAGCGCGTCTTCCGTCGACCCCTCCGAACCGTCGTCGGGAACCCGACGACCATCCTCTACGTGACCGTCCCCCTGGCTCTGGTGCTCTTCGCGGTCCGGTTCCCCCAGGCCACACAGAGTCAGTCGATCAGCATCCGGGTCCTCGACGACCTGGTCGTTCAGTCGGTCCTGCTCGTGTTGCTCCCGTACGCAGTCGTCCGGGAACTCTACAAGCGCCGGATCGACCGGATCGAGGCGGCGATGCCGGAACTCATCGAACGGCTCGCCAGCCTGAACGAGGCGGGCATGACGCTCACGGAGGCCGTCGAGCGCGTGCGTGGCGGCGACCTCGGCGTTCTGTCGCCGGAGGTGGACCGCATCTGGCGAGACGTCCGTTTCGGCTCGACGATCGACGACGCCTTCGTCCGCTTCGGCCGGCGGGTCCGCACGACGGCCGTCACGCGCGTCGTCACCCTCGTGATCCACGCCCAGCGGGCGAGCGGCCAGTTGGGCGACGTCCTCCGGATCACGGCGACGCAGGCCCGGGCAGACCTGCGGATGCGCCGCCAGCGCAGCCAGGAGATGCTGACCTACCTGATCGTGATCTACGTCGCCTTCGTCGTCTTCCTGGTGATCATCTTCGCCGTCAACGAGGTGCTCGTCCCGAGTCTACCCGAGTCGGTGCCGACGCCGACGTCCAGCGAGGTCAACCGCCTCGGCGTCGAGACCGACCAGTTCACCCGCCTCGGGAACGTCGACAAGGCCGCCTACTCGCTGATCTTCTTCCACACCGCCCTCGTGCAGGCCGTCTGCTCCGGGTTCGTCGGTGGCCAACTCGGCGAGGGCTCGCTCCGTGACGGGGCCAAACACGCCGCCGTCCTCCTGACCGTGGCCTACCTCGCGTTCGTCCTCCTCTCGGCGCCCGTCGCCTCCGTCGGGGGAAGCAACGCCGTCTCGACCGGCGAGGCCATCACCGTCCCGAGTGCCTCCTCGTCGGAGGGTGGGTTCGTCGTCGCCTACGACGACGGGGTCAACAGCACGCAACTCGGTCACAGCGCGTACCTCCCGCCCGGCACTCACCAGGACGTGCTGGTGCCACTCGACGAACCCGTCCGGGACAATCGCACCATCACGCTCGCGGTGCACCGCGACACCAACGGCAACGAGCAACTGGACTTCGCCGCGCCGTACGTGCCATCCCGCTCGCAGACGGACGGTCCCTACCCGCCGATCGCCGACCGCGGCAGCGCCGGCGTCGAGGTCGAGGTCGTCTACGTGGGCGGGTGAGCACTGTCGCGCAAGTCCCATCGCTCTTTATCCCCAGGCCCCTCGCACCGAGCGATGACCGTTCGGTTCGACGACCTGCGACTGACGTGGTTCGGATACGCGACGCTCCGGATCGAGACGCCCGCGGCCACGATCTACCTCGATCCCGGCCGCCACGGCGTCCTCTCCGGCGAGTGGACGCCCCGAACCGAGCACGTGGCCGCGTCACACCCCCCGGCGTCGGACTACCGCGACGCCGACGGCGACCTCGTCTGCGTGACCCACCTGCACCACTACGACCCTGACGGGATCGAGCGGGTCGCCGCTCGCGACGCGACCGTGCTCGTCCCCGAGGGGCTGTCCGTCCACGGCACGGACCGGACCGACGTCCGACCGGCCGACCTTTCCTTCGAGGTCCGTCGCGTCGGGACCGAAGACGAACTGGTCGCAGCCGGCGTCCCGACGTGGACGGTTCCGGCGTACAACGATCCCGACGGGCCACACACCCGCACCGACGGGACGCCGTACCACGAGAAGGGCCGTGGCTGTGGCTACATCCTGGCAATCGATGGGACGCGCGTCTTCGTCCCCGGCGACACGGACGTCCTCCCAGGCCACGACCACCTCGACGTCGACGTCTTCGTCCCCCCGATCGGTGGGACGTACACGATGGATCGCCACGGGGCCGCCGACCTCGCACTGGCGCTGGACCCCGGGCTCGTAGTCCCGGTACACTACGACACGAACGAGGCCATCGAAACTGATGCCCGGTCCTTCGCGGCTGACGTCGCAGCTGGCGGGGTCCCCGTCGCGCTCGACGGGCTGGGGGCGACTAGTCCGGTCGCTGGAGCGCGACGATGAACGTGGCGCCGCCGAGGTCGCTGTCCTCGATCCAGACGTCGCCGCCGTAGGCCTCCACCAGTCGGTCGACGAGGTACAGGCCGAGTCCGGAGCCCGGACTCTCAAGGCCCTTCTCTCCGCGGCCGAAGACGGAGCGGCGTCGTGCCGGTGAGATGCCCGGGCCGTCGTCCTCGATCCGGAGGTGAACATGCTCGTCGGACCGTTCGATCGCGACCGCGATTTCGGCCCGATCCCCCTCGTTGTGGACGACCGCGTTGGTCAGGAGATTCCCGACGACCGACGAGAGCATCTCGTCTGCCAGCACGTCGACAGCCAGGGGAAGGTCGGGCACACCGGTCACTGTCAAGTCCGCCTCTTCCGTCCCGTAGGTCTGTTCGAGCTTCGACACCTCGTCGCGGACCACCGCGGCGAGGTCGACGGCGCCGAGCGACGGCTCGCCCTCGCCGGTGATCAGACCCGAGAGGTCGCCGATGGCGCTCGTGAGGTCGACGACGTGGGTGCTCTGCTGGCTGATGCGTTCGAGGCGCTCGACGGTCTCGTCGTCCACCGCGTCCGCCTCGATGTCCTCCCTGACGAGGTCGGCGAAGGCGGCGATCAGCTGGACGTCGTTGCGGATGTCGTGGCGGACGACCTGATTGAGCAGGGCCAGCTGGTCGCGCTCCTGGCTCAGTTGCTCGGCCGCCGCCTCGACCTCGTTCTCGGCCAGGACGCGATCGGTGACGTCGAAGTGTGCGACGGTGGCGAACCGATCGTCGCCCTCGTCGAAGGAGCCCGCCCACATCAGGAACCACCGCTGCTCGTCGGGCGAGTGGCAGGGGTACTCCAGCGTGAACGTCGTCCGGTCGCCCGCCAGCACGGCGCCGATCCCCTCTGCGGCCGCGTCACCGAGTTCGTCGGTGTCCCGGGACACCTCGAGGTAGTTGACGCCGATCGTGTCCGGTTGTCCCTCGATGTCGTTGTCGGTGGCGAATTGGCGCCAGGCGTCGTCGGTCCAGACGATCCGCCCCTCGGCGTCGAGGATGGCGACGTTGACCGGCAGGGCGTCGAGTGCCTGGCGCGTGAGCATCAGGGCCAGCGCCGGATCGGGCATAGCAACTCGTAGGCTCGCCACGGCAGAATACCTTTGTGGCCCCGTTATCGCCGTTGAAATCCGGAGGCTAGGCGACGCCCATCTCGTCGAGCCGCTCTGGCAGGTACGTGTCCGTGACGAAGTCGAGGCCGTGGGAGGCAAGCGCCTGCTGTTCGGACTTCTTCTCGATGTCCAGCTGGAGTTCGATCTGTTCCTCCCAGAAGTCCGTCTGGAAGCGTGGGTCCTCCAGTTCGGACTCCAGGGCGTTCACGTCGGAGTCCGACAGCGGGTCAGTCGGCAGGTCGTACTCGACGATGTCCTCGGGCCGGATGCCGACGAACTCGGCCTCCGGCGTCGCGAGGTACTCCGAGAGGTGAGCGCTCTTGATGGAGCCGAAGGCGACCGAGCCGTAGATGCGGTACGACCAGGGGTCGCCGTCGGTGAAGACCACGACGGGCAGGTCGAGTTCGTCGTGGAGGCGCTTGGTGAGCCGCCGGGTTGCTCGCGCGGGCTGGCCACCGAGGTGGACGACGATGCAGTCGAAGTCGTCGTCGAAGCCGTTCTCGACGAGTCGGTCGCGCATGCCGCCGGTCTCCACGCAAAGGACGAACTCGGCGTCGTTCTCCAGGAACTCGATGGTGTCGGGGTTGTTCGGGATCTGGTAGCCGCCCTGGCCCACGTCCTCCTGGCAGTGGATCTCGCGGTCGCCGCGGCGGGTCTGCTCGCGCAGCAGGAGCGGGCCCATCACCTTCGCGCCGGACTCCTCGGGGCGCATGTGGAAGTCCTCGCGCTTGACCTCCGAGACGATCTCTAAGTCCTCGATGAGGTTGTTCGACTCGTCCTGCGTGTTGAACTGGGCCTCGTCTAAGTCCCAGGACTCCGAGAGGTAGTACAGCTCCCGCAGGGTCGAGGAGCGGTCCTGGTCGAGTTGCTGAGCCAGGAAGTCGATCGTGTAGGTCGCCTTCAGGAGCTTCTGGGCGCCCGACACGGTCTTGGCGCTCCGCGTGCTGTGTCGGTCGCCGTAGACCCAGACGCTCTCGTCCTCGTCGTACTCGATGTTCGACTTCGTCCGGGTGGGGATCCGCATCCGGGGCACGTCGCCCTCGGCGAACTGGTCGTAGAAGTCCGCCGCCAGGTCCAGCAGCTGTTCTCGCGCCTCGTCCTCGTTCAGGGATGATTCGGAGCTCATGGGTCAGGCGTTCACCGTCAGCAGTTCGTCCTCGACGCCCTCGACGGAGAGGTCGAAGTCCGCGTCGCCGTCGACGCTGTACTCGAGTGTCGTCTCCTCGCCCGAGCCGACGGTCTCGGACCACTTGACGAACCACTCGCCGTCCATCTCGACGACCTGCGCGCCGTTGGTCTCCGCGGGCTCTGCGGTCACGATGTCGGTCAGGTCCACGTCGGCGTTGCGGTCGGAGTTGTTCTCGACGACGATCCGGACCGTGCCGTCCTCCACCTCCCGCTCGACGAGGACGTTGTTCATGATGCGCGCGATCGAGTCGTCGATGACGAGCGGATCGCGGTCCGTCACCTCCGTCAGCTTCTCGGCCATCTCGGGTAAGATCGTCGCCAGCTTGTTTCGCTTCTCCCGGCGCTGTTGCATCGACCGGCGCTTGTTCAGGAAGGACTTGAGGTCGCGTGCGGCCTCCCGGATGGCGAGTTCGATCTCGCTTTCGATCTCCGGGACGTTCGCAACGGCGTCTTTGGACTCGCTCGTGAAGGGGACGTTCGTCGAGGCAACGTGGACCATGATGACCACGGCGTCGGTGGGAATGCCGCTCCCGCCGGGCTGGTCGAGGCCGTAGTTCCGCCAGTTGATGTCCTTGACCACGTCCGTCGTCGCGCAGGCGCCGCGCTGGTAGACCAGCGGCACGCGGTTGGCAAAGCGGAGCACGTCGGCCCCGCTCTCGGCCTCCAGGTCACCGCCGTAGGCGATGCCGGCCTCGACGATGAACGGGTCGCCGCCGTGGACCGAGGCGTCGCGGGTCTCCGCCGCGTAGAACTCGGCGTCGAACTCCTTGCGCAGCCCCTCCTCGACCAGTTCGGCCGTGATGGGCGCCAGGCAGTCCGTCGGCGGCGCGATGATGTCCGTCTCGCGCATCGCGGTCAGCAGGTCGCTCGCGCCGTCGCGGTCGTCGGCCAGCGACGAGACGTTCGGCGGGTCGTCGGGCACGGTCAACATCCGATCCCAGATGGCCGCCTCGACGTTCTCGCGGGCCGTCTCGCCGAAGGTCGCGTCGTCGTACTCCTCGGTGGCGTCGGCCGAGCGGGCGACGTAGTCTGCGAGTTCGTCGGGCGTGAGGCGGTGACGGTCGTCGTCTGCCGAGGCGAACTTGGCGGCGAGACGGTCGGCGAGTCCCTCGATGGCGGCGTCGTCCTTCCGGGTGCTCGTCGCGTCGTCGACGACGCCGTAGAGGTCCGCCCGGAGGGACTCGCGAACGGCCTCGTCGGCCTCGCCGCCGAGGATCTGCCGCCAGGCCGCATCGCGGGCGTTCTCCCGGACCGTCGAGCCGAAGGTGACGTCGTGCTCGCCCTCGACGACGCCGGCGACGTCGTCGATGACGTCCGCGAGTTGCGCGTGGGCGATGCGGTCGAAGTCGGCGACGCGGCTCGCGACCTCGTCGGCGAAGGCCGCGGTGGCCTGCTTGCCCTTGTTGGCGACGGCGGCCTGGACGGCAGTCCGCACGTCGGCGTCCTCGTGAGATTTGGGTGGTTCCCAGGTCATCTCGCGACCGACGTGGGTGTCCCGGAACCCGTCGATGACCGACTCGGCAGTCTTCTGGCCCACGCGGGTGAACTCGCCCTGGAGGAAGCCAGAGACGGAGTAGGAGTCGGTCGACTCCAGCATCTTCAGGAGAGTACCGAGTTCGACGCCGTGGGGATGCGGGCGGATCTCCTCGGTCTCGGCGGGGAGGTCCGCACCGTCGACGCGGTCGAAGACCTGCGGCTCGTCGAGCCCCGGTTCGTCGAAGGTGAACTTCGCGTGGGGGTTCACGACGGCGGTGTACTGGACGTAATCGTGGAGGGTCTGGCGGGCGCGCATGTTGCCCTCCATCTCCATCTCGATGCGGGTGCCGTGGTTGCGGTCCCAGGTGGTGGTCTCGTCGACGGAGATCTCGGGTTCGTTCTCGTCGGTGTCGACGATGAGTTCGTAGTAGTGAGCATCGGCGCCTTCCTGGGTCCGGCTGGTGATCTTCGCGGGCTTGCCGGAGGTGAGCTGGGAGTACAGGACCGCGGCGGAGATCCCGATCCCCTGCTGGCCGCGGTTCTGCTCGCGCTTGTGGAACCGGCTGCCATAGAGGAGCTTCCCGAAGATCTTGGGGATCTGGGCCTTCGTGATCCCGGGGCCGTTGTCCTCGACGACGAGGCGATAGTAGTCGCCGACCTCGTCGATCTGGATCAGGACGTTGGGCTTGATGCCCGCCTCCTCGCAGGCGTCGAGTGCGTTGTCGACGGCCTCCTTGACGGCCGTAACGAGCGCCCGGGCCTCCGAGTCGAACCCGAGCATGTGCTTGTTCTTCTCGAAGAACTCGGCGATGGAGATAGACCGCTGGCTCTGGGCCAGCTCCTCGGCGATCCCCTCGCCCTCGCCGAGCTGGGACTGATAGGGTGGCATCGTCTACCCCTCTCTACCCCGGCCTGCTTTATATGTCGTACGGCGGCGGGGTGAAAGTGGACCCCCGCGATAACGACGGCTTACCCACCGACGGCGGCGACGTCACCGGCGTGCGGGCGTCGGCGGTCGAAACAGTCTGCGACCAGACCCGCGACGTCTGGCGAATTGCGATGGGTCGCGCCTACTTCGCGCCGCACGCACGTGCGCTCGCGCGTGCGTGGGCTTTAAGTAGGGTGGCCGTCAAGCGGGGGTAAGGTTTTCATGTCCGACGACAGCGAATACGGCGCTGGCCAAATCCAGGTACTGGAGGGGCTACAGGCCGTTCGCAAGCGTCCGGCGATGTACATCGGGTCGACCGACGCCAGGGGACTGCACCACCTGGTCTACGAGGTGGTCGACAACGCCATCGACGAGGCGCTGGCCGGCCACTGCGACGAGATCGAGGTCGTCCTCCAGGAGGACGGCTCCGTGACCGTCCGCGACGACGGCCGGGGGATCCCCGTCGACACCCACGAGGAGCACGGCCGCCCCGCACTGGAGGTCATCATGACCGTCCTCCACGCCGGCGGTAAGTTCGACAGCAAGTCCTACCAGGTCTCCGGCGGCCTGCACGGCGTCGGCGTGTCCGTCGTCAACGCCCTCTCCGAGGAACTGGCGGTCGAGGTCAAGCGCGACGGTGGCGTCTGGCGCCAGCGCTTCGAGGGCGGCGAACCCGCCTACGACCTCGAACGGGTCCGTGACCTGGGCGACAACGAGGGTACGGGCACGGAGATCACCTTCTGGCCGGACAGCGACATCTTCGAGACGCTGGAGTTCACCTACAGCACGCTCGCCTCCCGCTTGCGCGAACTGGCCTTCCTCAACTCCGGCGTGGAGATCACGCTGCGCGACGAGCGCGACCTCGAGGAGGAGACGTTCGTCTACGAGGGCGGGATCCGGGAGTTCGTCCGGTACCTCAACGAGACCAAGACGGCCCTCCACGAGGACGTCATCTACTTCGCAGACGAGGAAACGATCGAGGAGGGGCCCGTCCAGGTCGAGATCGCCATGCAGGCGACCGACGAGCTCCAGGGGTCGATCCACGCCTTCGCGAACAACATCAACACGCGCGAGGGCGGGTCGCACATGACCGGCTTCAAGACCGCGCTGACGCGCGTGGTCAACGACTACGCCACCTCCAACGGGCTACTGTCGGACCTCGACGACACACTCAAGGGCGAGGACATCCGCGAGGGGCTGACGGCGGTCATCTCCATCAAGCACCCCGACCCGCAGTTCGAGGGCCAGACGAAGACCAAGCTCGGCAACAGCGAGGTCCGGGGCATCGTCGAGTCGGCGATGCACGAGGGACTGGGGACCTACTTCGAGGAACACCCCGACACGGCCGAGGCCATCGTCGCGAAGGCCGTCGAGGCCGCGAAGGCCCGGATGGCCGCGAAGAAGGCCGAGGAACTGACGCGCCGGAAGAGCGCACTCGACTCGACGGCGCTCCCCGGGAAGCTCGCGGACTGTCAGACCCGCGACCCGAGCGAGGCCGAACTGTTCGTCGTCGAGGGCGACTCCGCGGGCGGCAGCGCGAAGCAGGGCCGCAATCCGGAGTTCCAGGCCATCCTCCCGATCAAGGGGAAGATCCTCAACGTCGAGAAACACCGCCTGGACCGCATCCTGGAGAACGACGAGATCCGGAACCTCATCACCGCCCTCGGGACGGGCATCGGCGACGAGTTCGACGTCGAGGAGGCCCGCTACGAGAAGGTGATCTTCATGTGCGACGCCGACGTCGACGGCGCGCACATCCGGACGCTCCTGCTCACGCTGTTCTACCGCCACATGCGCCCGCTGCTGGAGGCCGGCTACGTCTACGCCGCCCAGCCGCCACTCTACCGCATCCGGTACAAGGGCGACACCTACGACGCGATGACCGAAGCGGAACGAGAGGAGATCGTCGCCGAGACGTGCAACGGTAGCCCCGATCAGGTCCAGCGCTTCAAGGGCCTGGGCGAGATGAATCCCCAGCAGCTCTGGGACACCACGATGAACCCGGAGACCCGGTACCTGAAGCAGATCACCATCGAGGACGCCGCCGCGGCGGACAAGATGTTCTCGGTGCTGATGGGCGACGCCGTCGAGCCCCGGAAACAGTTCATCAAGGAACACGCCCCCGAGGCCGAGTGGGTGGACATCTGAGTCCCGATCGATCGATGACAACACCATGAGTTCGGACATACCAGACGACGTCGACGCGGGGGCCGCGCGGGTCAACCGCGTCCGCATCGAGGAGGAGATGGAGCAGAGCTACATCGACTACGCGATGTCAGTCATCGCGGGTCGCGCGCTGCCGGACGTGCGGGACGGCCTCAAGCCCGTCCACCGGCGGATCCTCTACGCGATGCACGAGATGGGGATCACGTCGAACGTCTCCCACCGGAAGTCGTCCTCGATCGTGGGCGAGACGATGGGTGACTACCACCCGCACGGCGACTCGGCCATCTACGACACGCTCGTCCGCATGGCCCAGGACTTCTCGATGCGGTATCCCCTGGTCGACGGCCAGGGCAACTTCGGCTCCATGGACGGCGACCCCGCGGCGGCCATGCGGTACACGGAGGCCCGGATGGCACCCATCGCCGAGGAGCTGCTGGCCGACATCGAGAAGGACACCGTCGACTTCACCTCGAACTACGACGACCGCCTGACCGAACCCGAGGTTCTGCCCGCCAAACTGCCGAACCTGCTGCTCAACGGTGCCTCCGGGATCGCGGTCGGGATGAGCACGAACGTCCCGCCGCACAACCTCGGCGAGATCGTCGACGCGACGGTCCACCTCATCGAGAACCCCGACTGCACCGTCGAGGACCTGATGGCACACGTCAAGGGCCCGGACTTCCCGACCGGCGCGAACATCGTCGGGAAGGACGCCATCTACTCCGCGTACACGACCGGGCGGGGTCGCCTGCGCGTCCGCGCCGAGTACGAGATCGAGCGCAACGACTCGGGGCGTGACCGGATCGTCGTCACGGAGATCCCCTTCCAGGCGAACAAGGCGCGACTCGTCGAGCGCATCGCCGACGACGTCAACGAGGGCACCATCGACGGCGTCTCCGACCTCCGCGACGAGTCCGACCGCAACGGCGTCCGCATCGTCATCGAACTCTCGCGCGGGGCGAACGTCGACGTCGTCGAGAACAAGCTCCTGGAGCACCACCTGGAGTCGACCTTCGGCGTCATCAACCTCGCGCTGGTCGACGGCCAGCCCCAGGTGCTGAACCTCAAGGACACGCTCACGCACTACGTCGAGCACCGCAAGGAGGTCGTCACGCGACGCTCCGAGTACGACCTCGCCGAGGCCGAGGAGCGGGCCCACATCCTCGAGGGGCGGCTGAAGGCCCTCGACCAGATCGACGCCGTGGTCGACCTGATCCGCAACTGCGAGGATCGCGACGAGGCGCGGGCTGGCCTGCAGGGCGACCTCGACCTCGAAGCCGTCGAGGCCGCCGACGACGAGCGGACCTTCGAGTACCCAGAGGTGCAGTCGACCTTCGACTTCACGCAGGCCCAGGCCGAACACATCGTTCGGATGCAGCTGGGCTCGCTGACCTCGCTGGAGGCCGAGGAGATCCGCGCCGAGTACGAGGACGTCCAGGAGACCATCGACTACCTCGAGTCCATCCTCGCCAGCGAGGAGAAGCTCCTCGGCGTCATCACCGACGAACTCCGCGAGATCAAAGACGAGTACGACGACGACCGCCGGACGGCCATCCTCGAAGACGAGGGCGAGGTCACCCACGAGGACCTCATCCCCGAGGAGGACGTGGTCGTCGTCATCACCGAGGACGACTACATCAAACGCATGCCCGTCGATCGGTTCGACCCCCAGGGCCGCGGCGGCAAGGGCATCATCGGCGCCGACCCGAAGGAGGGCGACCGCATCTCGAAGGTCTTCCGGGCCAACAGCCACGACTATCTCCTCTGTTTCACCAACCAGGGCCAGGTCTACCGGCTGAAGACCTACGAGATCCCCGAGATGAACCGGACGGCCCGCGGGAAGTCCGCCGTCAACCTCGTCGACCTGGACGACGGCGAGGAGATCACCGCCGTCGTGAACACCGACGAGTTCGGCGAGGGCGAGTGCATCACGATGGTGACCCGGAACGGCTACGTCAAGCGCACGAGCGCGGCGGACTTCCAGAACATCCTCTCGACGGGGATCATCGCCGCCGACCTGGAGGAGGGCGACTCCCTGATCGACGTCGACGTGACCGACGGAACGAAGGATCTCGTCATCGCGACCGAGCAGGGCATGACGATCCGCTTCGCCGAGTCCGAGGCCCGCGAGATGGGCCGCAACGCACGCGGCGTCAACGGTATCAAGCTCGCCGAGGACGACCACGTCGCCGGCCTCGTCGCCACAGATGACGACGACGAACGCTCGCTCCTGACGGTGACCAAAAACGGCTTCGGCAAGCGGACGAAGCTCGCGGAGTACCGCCCGCAGTCCCGTTACGGCCAGGGCCTCATCGACATCAAGACCGACGAGCGCAACGGCCTCGTCTCGACGGTCAAGGCCGTCGACGACGCCGACCACCTCGTCATCATGTCCGAGCGCGGCCAGATCATGCGCATCGCCGCCAGCGACGTCTCGGAGGTCGGCCGGAACACGAAAGGCGTCACCATCATGGAACTGACCGACGGCGATCAGGTCGCCTCGGTCACCGTCGTCCCGGCGTCCGCGGAGTGACCTCGCCAGCGGGTCGAACCGATTTCGGTCCCGACCTCACGGCGGAAACAGGTAGACCAGCGACAGCATGACCAGCGGGAGCCCGACCACCAGGCCAATGAGCACCCGGCCCCGAAGCTGCTCGCTGGCGTCCGCGCCGCGCGGACTGGCGACGACGAAGGGGACGCCCAGGAAGCGCGCGAGGAGGCCCCCGTCCGTGCTGGCCCGGAGGAGCACGCCCGGTCCCCCCGCGGCATTTACGGTCGCCCCGCCTGTCACCGCCAGGGGGTCGCCGACCTCGATCCGGCGCTCGAGGAGACGGTAGCGCTCGCCTGCGTCAAGCGTTGCGACGCCCACGTCGACTGACTCGGCCGCCTCGTCGACGGTGACCGTCGCTGCGACGGACCGGAGATCCGCGACGTCCGCGGGATCCGCGACCACGTCCACCTCGTCGATCGGATCCAGTTCGACGTCAGCGCCGTCGGGATCGACGCGGACGGTATCACCGTCCGTTTCGACGCCGAAGACGCGACCGTCGCGTCCCTCGGCCACGGGCGTCCAGTCCGGCCGAGTGAGGTCGCCGCCGTGGCCGTCGACGCGGTACGAATACCAGAGGGCCTCCCGGCCGGTCAGCGGCGAGGTGACCGTCGCGTCGTCGACCCCCACGGCTGTCCCCTCCAGGGACACGAGAGCCCGCGAGGCATCGGTAGCAGGCGTTCCCGCGCCACGGCGAATCCGAAGGAGCTGGCCGAGGGCCAGGAGGCCGTAGCCGATGAGACCGGCCCCGACCGCGAAAATCGGGAGCAGAAGGGCGAGATCGGCGAGGGACGCCATTGCCGGTGTCGAGCGGGCGTCGGGCCTTACGTGTTGCTGTTCCGGCGGAGAAATGGCGGCGACCGCACGGGCTCAGAGGATGCGCTGGCCGAGAGCGCTCGCGACGAGTTCGCAGGCGAGTTCGGCCGTCCGATTGTGCTGGTCGAGGATGGGATTTACCTCGACCACCTCCATCGCGGCGAGGTCCTCACCGGCCTCGCTGGCGACGAGTTCCATCGCGACGTGGGCCTCGCGGTAGGAGACGCCGCCGCGCACGGGTGTCCCGACGCCGGGCGCCTCCGTCGGGTCGAGCCAGTCCATGTCCAGGCTGACGTGGAGCGCGTCGACACCGTCCGTCGCGACCTCGATGGCCTCCGAGACGACGTCGGCGACGGTCCGGCGGTCGAGGTCGGACATCGTGAAGGGGGTCGCCGGGGAGTCGGCGACGAGGTCCCGTTCCCCCTCGTCGAGGTCGCGGAGACCGATCCACGCGACGTTCTCCGGGGAGACGTTCGGCGCGTGGGCCCAGTCCATCCCCGCGAAGGGGTCTTCGCCGAGCATCGCCGCGAGGGACATCCCGTGAATGTTCCCGCTGGGCGTCGTCTCGAGGGTGTTGTAGTCCCCGTGGGCGTCGAACCAGAGGACGCCGATCTCCCGGTCCCGCGAGACGCCTTGGGCGGTGCCGACGGCGATGGAGTGGTCGCCGCCGAGAATGAGGGGAAATTCGCCCGCGTCGACCGTCGCCTGGACGGCCCGTTCGACGTCCTCGGTAACCTCGCGCGTCTCCCGCATGTACTTGGCCCGACGCGCTGCCGGACCGGGATCCTCGGCTGTGGCCCCGGGGTCGTGTTCCTCCGGCCGCGGGACGGCGATGTCGCCGCCGTCGTCGCACGTGAGGCCGAAGGCTTCGAGGCGGTCCTGGAGGTCGGCGTAGCGGATGGCCGACGGGCCCATGTCGACGCCCCGACGATCCGCGCCGAGGTCCATCGGCACGCCGAGGATACGAACGGGGCGGTCCATGCGCCACTGTAGCCCCCCGACGACCTAATACCCGGTGGATGTACCGCTCCGGTTTGGTGAGCAGTGGTCGAGAATCGGACGTCGACCGGCCGTCTCGGGCCTACTCCACGACGATCGCGCCCTTCTGTCCGAGCGCCTGGTGCGGGCGGCAGGCGTAGCGGTACACCCCGGTCGAATCGAACGTGTGGCTGAACGTCGCGCCGGCCTCAGCGACGACCTCGCCGGTCCCGAGATCGGCGTCCTCGAATGCGACGTCGTGGGCACCACCCTCGCCGGTCCACTCCCAGGTCACGGTGGTTCCCGGCGAGAGTTTCACGGCCATCGGGTCGAAGGCGAAGTGGCCACCGTTGCCCTCGGCGCCGACGGTGACGGTGACCGCGCTCGCGTCGGTTCGGTCGGCGACGGTTCCCTCGTAGGCGTCGACGTCCGCAAGCCAGCGGTCGACGGCGGGGTAAGCGCTCTCGGGGACCGCCTCGACGCGAACGACGCCTCGCATGCCACAGTCCTCGTGGGGCTCGGAGACGTAGCGGTGGATTCCGGGCTCCTCGAAGGTCTGCGCGAACGTGTGCTCGTGCCCGTCGACCGGGTCACCGCTGTGGAAACTGCCGTCGACGGCGACGACGTTGTTCGCCCCGCCGTGGGGCAGCCACTGCCACTCGACGGTGGTTCCCGGCGTCACCCGGAGATCTGCCGGCGCAAAGGCATAGGGGACCGCCGCGCTGCCCACGGTGACCGACACCTCGTCCGCGAAGTGTCGGTCGGCGGGGCCAGAGAACACGTTCGAGGCGAGCAGCCACTCCTCGAGTGGCGCCCGGTCAGATACGGGCGTCGTCTCCGTTGATCCCGGGGTGGGATCGTTGGCGGGAGTGTCGTTCGAACGCGGTGCGTCTTCGGAACCGGCGGCGGACAGGCACCCGGCGAGGCCGAGCGCGCCACCCGCGGCCGCCGACTGGAGGACCGAACGTCGCGTGGGGCGTTGCATCGCAGGTCTGGCTTCCGAGGCCGGACACCTAAGTCGCGGTTCCCGTTTCCAGATTCTGGAAAGGGGAACGGATGCCTTTGTATGGTGGGTCTTTATGATACGATCCGGACGGACAGACACTGAGACACACCGCGCCGGCCCGATGCGGCCGAGTTCGAGTCGTAGTCGAACGCACGCACGAGGACATGCCGACAGGAACCCACCGCGCTGGACCGGGAGGCGGCGACGATGGCCGATGAGTCCCAGGCCTGTGGCGTCGAAGCCGTCTTCGAGGCGCTCGCGGACGCGGAGTGTCGGGAGATCCTCGACGCGCTGGACGAACCGCGGACCGCCCCGGAGGTGGCCGAGGCGTGTGAGCTGCCACAGACCAACGCCTACCGCAAGCTCGAGCGACTCAGCGTGGCCAACCTGATCGCAGAACGGACCGCGCTGCGTCGGGACGGCCACCACGCGACGGCCTACGTGCGGGACTTTTCGGGTGTCGTCGTCGACTACGACGGGACGAACTTCGGCGTGACCGTCGTCGAGGACGAGTCGCCGGACGAACGGCTCGCCCGCTTCTGGACGCAGATCAGCGAGGAACTATGATAGGAACGATCCCACCGGTCGTCGTCGTACTCAAGACGCTCACCCTCCTCCTCGGGGGATTGATTACCGCCGTCGCCGCGAAGGCGGCACACCGCACGGGGGCGACCGGGTTGGCATTGCTCGCCGCCGGGTTCGCCACCGTTACCCTCGGATCGCTGGCAGCGGGCCTGGCCGATCAGGTCTTCGCCATCGCCCACGCCGACGCCCTCGTCCTCGAGAACGCCCTGACGACCGTCGGCTTCGCGATCATCGCCTACTCGCTCGCGGTGACGAGAGGTCTGCGGTGAGTCAGCGGTAGGCCGCACAGACGCGCGCAACGCCCTCTTCGAAGTCGATTTCGGGCTCCCACCCGGTCGCCTCGCGCATCTTCGTCGGGTCGGCGCAGGTGTCGTGGACGTAGACGGACTCGGGGATGGGATTCTCGACGTAGGTCGGCTCGACGTCGGTGCCGAGTTCGTCGTTGATCATCTCGACGACGGTCTCGAAGTCGTAGGCCTCGCCGGTCCCGAGGTTGTAGACGCCCTCGAGGTGGTGGTCCGCGGCGAGTTCGAGGCCGCGGACGATGTCGTCGACGTGCGTGAAGTCACGCGTCTGCGTCCCGTCGCCGTAGAGTTCGGGCGAGCGTCCATTGGCCACGTCCTCCGCGAACTGGGCGATCACGTTGGCGTACTCGCCCTTGTGTTCCTCCGCGCCTCCGTAGCCCTGGTAGACCGAGAAGAATCGCATGCCGGCCATGGCCATGTCGTAGTGGTTCCCGAAGTACTCCGCGTAGCGCTCGCGAGCCAGCTTGGAGGCCTCGTAGCCCGTGTTGACCGTCACGGGCATGTTTTCGGGGGACGGGTCGGTCCGACTGCCGTAGATCGAGGAGGTCGAGGCGTACACGACGGTCTCACAGCCGTCCTGGCGAGCCTGGTCGACCGTGTTGACGAAGCCCTCGACGTTGACCCGGGCGCCGCGCGTCGGGTCGTCCTCGTGCATGGCGTAGGATGACAGCGCGGCGAGGTGGAAGACAACGTCCACGTCGGTGGGCAGGTCGTCCTCGAGGACGCTCGCCTCGACGAATTCGACGTCTTCGTCGAGGTTGTCGGGCGTGCCCAGGTAGCAGTCGTCGACGGCGACGACGTCGTTGTCGTCGGCCAGGGCGTTGGCCAGGTTCGAACCGACGAAGCCTGCGCCACCCGTGACGAGCACGCGGGAGCCATTCATACGGACGGCGTCGCCCGACGGCCGTTTAGGCGTTCCCATTCCGGACAGGAGCCCGAACGCGACGGGGCGAAAATCCAGACCGTGGCGCCTGTCAGCTGCTGAATTTTTCGGGGGTGACGGTTTTCACCGCCGGGTTTAAGGAGAGTAACTCCGAAGGAAAAACCATGTCATCCATCGAACTGACGCCCAGCCAGCAAAATATCCTCCAGGAGCTGGTAAATCTCTATCGCGAGTCCGAGTCGGCCGTGAAGGGAGAGGACATCGCCGACCGCGTCGACCGGAACCCGGGCACGATCCGCAATCAGATGCAGAGCCTGAAAGCACTCCAGCTCGTCGAGGGCGTCCCCGGCCCGAAGGGCGGGTACAAACCAACCGCGACGGCCTACGACGCGCTCCAGATCCAGGAGATCGACCACGCCGCGGACGTCCCGCTCTTTCACGGCGGCGAACTCGTCGAGGAGGCGAACGTCGAGGAGATCGACCTCACCAGCGTCCACCACCCCGAAAAGTGTCGCGCGGAGATCAAACTCCGGGGATCCGTGGCCTCCTTCCACGAGGGTGACTCGGTGACCGTCGGCCCGACGCCGCTCTCGAAACTCCGCATCGAGGGCACCATGGAGGGGAAAGACGACACGAACAATACGCTCATCCTCACGATCGACGACATGGCCGCGCCGACCGAAGAGGCGTCCCACTGAGTTTTCCTGCAGCCGTCGGCCTCGAACTCGCTCCAGCCAACCGATTCCGGAGCGAGATCCACCAGAGGGTCGTTGATCGGGCCGGGGTTTCGTCCCACGCGGTGCCTGGTAACAGTCACCGCCCCCTCACCGATTCGACGCCTTTGTATCGGGCGAATTCCGAGCGGGGGTAATGAGCGATCACGTCGTTGTTCTCGGGTCCGGATACGCGGGGGCGGGTGCGGTTCGGAGCCTGGAGACTGCAGTCGGCGATGACGCAGACATCACCTGGATCTCCGACCGCGACTACCATCTCGTCTTGCACGAGTCCCACCGCTGCATCAGGGACCCGGCGGTGGCCGATGCCATCTCCATCCCGGTCGAGAACATCATGTCCCCCGAGACGACCTTCCGGCACGCCACCGTCGAGCGCGTCGACACCGACGAGCGCGTCGTCGAACTCACAGACGGGACGGACGTCGCGTACGACTACCTTCTCGTCGGGCTGGGATCGCAGACGGCCTTCTTCGGCATCGACGGTCTGGCGGAGTACGCACACACGCTCAAGAGCACGGACGACGCCATCGGCATCCACGACGCCCTGACTGACGCGGGCGTCGCCGCGACGCCGACCGACCCGGCGACGGTCGTGATCGGCGGGGCCGGTCTGTCGGGCATCCAGGCCGCCGGCGAGGTCGCCGCCCTGCGCGACGAGGCCGACCTGCCCCTGGAGATCGTTCTCGTCGAGGGCCTCGACGAAGTCCTTCCCGGCAAGGACCCCGACCTCCAGTCGGCACTCCGGTCCAGACTCGAAGCGAGGGACGTGGAGATCCGCACCGGCGCGTTCGTCGGCGAGGTCGACGCCGAGACCGTCTACGTCGGCGACGACGTCGAGATCGACTACGAGGTCCTCGTCTGGACCGGCGGGATCACGGGCCGCGAGGCGATGCGGCACACGGAGATCGGCAAGGACGAGCGCACCCACCGCGTCAACGCCGGGCGGGACTTCCAGACCGACGACGAGCGGGTCTTCGCCATCGGGGACGCCGCCATCGTCGACCAGCCCGGGAGCGACCCGGCCCCGCCGACGGCCCAGGCCGCCTGGCAGGCCGCGGCGGTCGTCGGCGAGAACGTCGCCCGAGCGATGCGCGGCCAATCCCTGAAACAGTGGACCCACAAGAGCAAGGGAACCGTCGTCTCCGTTGGTGACTCCGCCGTCGCCCACGACATCTTCATCGTGCCGTTCGTCGACACCTTCGGCGGCCTCCCCGCGAAACTGTTCAAGAAGGGAATCGCCGCCCGCTGGATCGCCGACGTCGACGGCGTCGGCCGGGCCATCAGGGCCTGGCCGGACATGTGACCGCCGGCCGCGCTCGGTCCCGCCAGGCTCACCCCAGGTCGACGCCCAGGCCCGCGTGCCAGGCGTCCGCGCCGGTCGCCTCGACGCGGTCGTCCATCGCCGCGAGGAGCGAGACGGCCCGACTTGCCACCCGCGCCGCGCGGCCCTCGCCTTCCGTCCGGAACTCGCCGGTCGACCGGTCGGCGAAGACCGTACAGACGGCGCTGGCCCGCAGGCCGTAGACGTTCGCCAGCGTCAGGACGGCGCTGGCCTCCATCTCGAAGTTCAGGACGTTTGCCTCGCGGAGTTCGTCGACGATGCCCTCGCTCCCCCGGGCCCGGAACCCCTCGAAGCCCTCGCGGGCCTGGCCGGCGTAGAAGCTGTCGGTGCTCGCCGTGAGGCCGACGTGGTAGTCCACGCCGAGGTCTTCAGCCGCGGCGACCAGCGCGGCGACGACGGCGTGGTCGGCGACGGCGGGGTAGTCCTCGCGGACGTACTCGTCGCTCGTCCCTTCCTGGCGGACCGCGCCCGACGTGATGACCAGGTCGCCCACGTCGACCTCTGGCTGGATCGCCCCGCAGGAGCCGACGCGGATCAGCGTGTCGGCGCCCACGCGAGCGAGTTCCTCGACGGCGATGGCCGTGCCGGGCGATCCGATGCCCGTCGACGTGACCGAGACCGGCGTCCCCTCGACGGTGCCGGTCGCTGTCCGGTACTCCCGGTGGCTCGCGACCGTCTCGTGGTCGTCCCAGGCGTCGGTGATCGTCGCCAGGCGGTCCGGGTCGCCGGGGAGGAGGACCGTCTCCGCCACGTCGCCCGGTGCGACGTCGAGGTGGTACTGCCGGTCTCCGTCCAGCGGGTCATCGCTCCCCGCACCCTCACCGGCCATCGACATCCACCCCCAGGTCCGCGGGTCCGATGGCGTCGGGGAGGAGATCGCCGAGACGGCGGACCACCGGGTCGCCGGACCCGTCGTCCGCGAGAATCGGAAACGCCTCGTCGCAGAACTCCGCGAGCGTCTGGCGACAGGACCCGCAGGGGAGCAGGCCGTCGCGGTGCTCCGATGTCACGGCCAGGGCCCCGAAGGAGCGGTGGCCGGCGGCGACGGCGCTCCCGACCGCCACCTCTTCGGCGTGGAGGCTGTTCGAGTAGTTGGCGGTCTCGACGTTACAGCCCGTGAAGACCGTCCCGTCGGCGGTCCGCAGTGCCGCGCCGACGGGGTACGCCGAGTACGGTGCGTAGGCGGCGTCGAGCGAGTCCCGGGCCGCAGCGAGCAGGGCGTCCTGACCCGAATCGTCCATGCCATCGGCATCGCTGGCGGGCGGGAAATAGCCACCGCCACCCCGGGCACTGGCGGCGACGGCGTCAGGTCGCGCCAGTGGCACGTTCGACCTCGGCCACGATCGTCTCGGCGAGGTCGTCGACGGCGTCGCTCTCGGCGTAGACCCTGACGTACGGTTCGGTCCCGCTCGGCCGGACGAGGAACCAGTCGCCGTCCGGGAAGTCGATCCGGACGCCGTGGTCGGTGTCCACGGTCCCTTCGGGAAAGGCGTCGGGCAGCGACTCGCGGAGAGCCTTCATCGCGGCGGCCTTTCGCTCGTCGGGACACCCGACGCTGACCTTTCGGTACGGCCGTTCGGGGACGGGGTCGACGAGCGCGTCGAGGCCCCGGTCGGCGACGAGGCGCGCGAAGACCGCCGCAGACGCGACGCCGTCGATCCACCCCCCGAAGGCCGGGTGGACGTGTTTCCAGGGTTCCGCCGCGAAGACGACCGCGGTTCCCTCGTCGCCGGCGGCCCGTGCCGCGGCGATTCCCTCGTGGAGGGCCCCGAGACTGATCCGTTCGACCCGACCCCCCGCGGCCCGGACGCGCTCGTCGATGCGACCCGAGGCGTTGGGTGTCGTCACGACGACGGGGTCGGCAGCGTCGCTTCGCGCCACGAAGTGGTGCGCGAGGACCGCCAGGACGGTGTCCTCGTGGACGACCTCGCCGTGTTCGTCGAGGATCACGACGCGGTCGGCGTCCCCGTCGTGGGCGATGCCCAGCGCCGCGTCGCCGTCCGCGACGAACGCCCGGGCGTCACGGAGCGTCTCCGGCGTGGGCTTGCTCTCGCGGGCCGGGAAGTGACCGTCGACGTTAGCGTCGAGTGCGTCGACGGCGCCCCCCAGGTCGGTCAGGACCTGGGGCGTCGCGCGGCCGGCCGTGCCCGCCCCGCAGTCGACCGCGATCCGCAGGTCCCCGAGGGCCGTCCCGTGGTCCCTGGCGTAGTCGACGACCGCGTCCCGGTACGACGACAAGAGGGGTTCCCGCTCGCCACACCCCCACTCGGGCCACCCGACGGCGTCGCTTCCGGTGTCGATTCGATCCTCGATCCGGCGCTCGGCCTCGTGGTCGAACTCGACGCCGTCGACGAAGAGCTTGAGTCCGTTGTCGGCGGGGGGATTGTGACTCGCGGTCACCATGATGCCGTGCCGATCCCTGGAAGCGAACGCGAGCGCGGGGGTCGGGACGACGCCCACGCGGCGGACCGCCGTGCCGGTGCTCGCCAGGCCGGCAGCGACGGCGTCGACGAGCCCGGCACCCGTCACGCGACCGTCCCGGCCGATCACGAACTCGTCGCCCTCGTGGCCGGCGGCGCGACCGACCGCCAGTGCCAGGTCGGGCGTGACGACGTCAGCGACCGGTCCCCGGATCCCGGCCGTGCCGAACAGGTCCATGGGCCTCAGTTTCCACGGGGCCTCAAAAAGGATAGCGGGACTGTTGCCGGGTCGGTCCCGGCACCGCCGGCGGCTTCAGACGTCGACTTCGTCGAGGTCGTAGTCGTCGATCTCGACCCCCTCGGCGGTGACGTCGGCGATGTAGATGCCGTTCCCGGACCCGGTGTCGCGTTCGGCGGCGGCCTTGATCGCGGCCGCGGCGGCGCGTCGGGCGTCGTCGTTGCTCATGTCTTCCTCCCAGCGGTCCTCCAGGGTCCCGTAGGCCACGGTCAGGCCGCTCCCGGTGACGGTGTAATCGTCCTCCATGACGCCACCGGCGGGGTCGATGCTGTAGACGTGGTGGCCCTCGTCGTCGACGCCCCCGAGGATGGGGTTGATGGCGAAAAAGGGGCCGCCGCGGGCGAAGTTTCCGGCGAGGGTCGCGAGGGCCTGCATCGACATCTCGTCGTCGCGACGGGCCTCGTAGAGGTTGACCTCGGCGCGGAGTGTCCGGATGAACGACTGAGCGCCGCCGACGGAGCCGACGAGTGTGAGCGCGGCCGTCGGGTGGATCTGTTCGACCTTCTGGACGTTCTTGTTCGAGACGAACCGCCCGCCGAGGCTGGCGCGCTTGTCCGTCGCGACGACGACGCCCTCGTCGGTCGTGATGCCGATGGTCGTCGTTCCCGTCTCGTTGACGGCGTCCTCGTCGGCGTCGCCGGTGGGCAGCGTCCCGAGTTCCGGTGAATAGGGGTCCGGGAGGTGATCCTCGGCGTCGAGGCTGTGCGATGGCTGCGAGAAGTCGGCGCCGGAGGTGGGGTCGTGCATTACGACGGGGTACTGCCCGGGCACGTAATAATCCTGCCGTTCGGGAAGGCGTCGCCGGCGTTCACGGCACTCGTTCGGGCCGCTCGCGTCAGGGCGTACCGCCGGCGCGCTCGTAGGCCGTGCCGAGTCGGGTCACCAGGCGGTGGACCGGGAGTGACAGGCCGGCCTGGCGGGCCAGCAGGGCAACCGGCATCAGCGCGATGCCGGCGATCAGGCTGAGCTGGTACAGGGCGAACACGAGCGCGCGGTACGGACGGGATTCCATCGTGGAACAGGTCAGGGTCGGCGACCGGGAGTACATAAGTCTATCCCCCGAATCCCTCACGATTCTTCGTCATCGACGAGCTCCTACCCCGTCGCCGTCTTGCGTTTTTCTCCACACGTCCGGCAACCACCACGTTCGGCGGTGCTGATCGCGATCTTGGGGTATTCCTGGCGTTGGCGGCGGCAACCGTTCTCATAACGTATGGGGATGCTAGGAATCTCGTGCGCCCGGTGCCCGTTACCGGCGCCCGGAATCAAAAGAGACGAGTAGCGGCCGCCACTCCACCGGGACATGAACTACCGAGTCGTCCTCGAGGCAGCCTGGTTGGTCCACGACGTCGACGAAATCGACGACGCCATCGGCGTCGCCGTCAGCGAGGCCGGGAAGCGACTGAACGAGTCGGACATGGACTACGTCGAGGTCGAGGTCGGCTTCACCGACTGTCCGGCCTGTGGCGAACCCTTCGACTCGGCGTTCATCGCCGCGGGAACGGCACTCGTGGGCCTCATGCTCGAGATGAAGGTCTTCAACGCCGAGAGTCCCGAACACGCAAAGCGCATCGCCAAGAGCGACATCGGCGGCGCGCTCCGGGACGTCCCCCTCTCGGTCATCGACACCGTGGAGTTCGAGGACGACCGAGACGACGGCGACGACGCCTGATTCCGGCCGGGCGGATGGCGGGTGCACGTGCGGACGGAGCCTTTTTGTATTACTTCTGGTAATGTGAATTCATGGAACTGCCGACGCCGGAGGACCTCCGGGAGCGACGGAAAGAACTGGAACTGACACAGAGCGAGCTCGCCGACCGGGCCGGGGTCTCCCAGCCGCTGATCGCCAGGATCGAGGGGGGCGACGTCGATCCCCGGCTCTCGACGCTCCGGCGCATCGTCGGCGCGTTGCAGGAGGCAGAGGGCGGCATCCGCAGGGCTCGCGACCTCATGCACTCCCCGGTCGTCAGCGTCTCCCCAGACGACAGCGTCCACGAGACGACCGAGCTGATGAACGAACGCGGCTACTCCCAGGTCCCGGTCGTCCGCGAGGGGATCCCGCAGGGGCTCATCGGCACCTCGGACATCCGCCAGCGCGCCGAGGACAACGTCGGCGAACTCCCCGTCGCCGAGGTCATGCACGAGGCGATCACCACGGTCGAACCCGACGCCACCATCGACGCGGTCGACGCCCACCTCGATCACAACGACGCAGTCCTCGTCGTCGAAGACGGCGAGACCGTCGGCATCATCACCGAAGCCGACATCGCGCGACACGTCTCCTGAGAACGCAGTGTGCTCGGCGACCCGGATGGGTCGTCGACCCGTGGCCCCTCACTCGAGTTCGCGGTCGATGACGTCCCGGAGCGCCCCGACGTCGGCCGCGTCGCGCGACAGCGAGTCACCGGCGACGTCGATCGAGAGCGTGCCCGAATCGGTCGCCCGGCCGACGCGTGCCACGGGGGCGATCCCCTCGAAGGCACGTTCGACCTCACTAGGCGCGGTCGTCTCGATCACGACGCGGCCGGGTTGCTCGTGGAACAGCGCGCCGACAGCGTCGTCGTTGTCGAGGGAGACGTCTGCGCCAGCGTCTGCCGTGATCATCTCGGCGAGGGTGACCGCCAGGCCGCCGTGGCTGGCGTCGTGGGTCGCGAGCGTCGTCTCCTCGTCCGCGACGGCCGCGAGCGTCTCGACGAAGGCAGGCTGGTCGTCGGGCAAGGCGGGGAACCGATCGCTCCCCGCGAACTGCGCGATCAGTTCGGAGCCGCCGAGTCGGGGGTCCGCGTCGCCGGCGAGGGACAGGTCCCCGACCACCACCAGATCGCCCCCACCCGCGAGCGAGAGTGGCGGCGCGTCGTAGCCGTCCTTCGTCCCGATCATTGCGAGCGTCGGCGTCGGCGGGATCGGCCCCGCGGGCGAGTCGTTGTACAGCGAGACGTTCCCGCCGACGATCGGCACCGACAGGTCCGCACAGGTGTCCGCGAGCCCGTCCACGATGGCCGAGAAGCCGCCGTAGACCTCGGGCTTCTCGGGGTTGCCGCCGTTGAGGCAGTTGACGGCAGCAAGTGGGGTGGCGCCCTTCGCCGCGAGGTTGGTCGCGTTCTCCAGCGCGACGGCGCGGGCCCCCTCGTACGGCGCGGCGTCGGTCCAGTTGGGGTCGGCCCCGGCCGTGAAGGCGAGTCCGGTGTCGGCCTCCCGGATTGCCAGAATCGCCGCGTCGTCGCCGGGCCGCCGGGCGGTCCGGACCTGGACCTCGTGGTCGTACTGGCGGTAGACCCAGCGCTTGCTCGCGCAGTTCGGGCTGCCCACGACGGCGTCGAAGGCCTCGTCGACGTCGAGGGCAGGCAGGTCACGGTCGACCTGGCGTGGCCCCTCGGTCGGCAGGTCGTTCATCGGTGCGCCCTCGCCGAGGAAGTGGGCGTTCACGTCGACGACTGTCTCACCGTCAAACGTACAGACGTAGTTCCCGTCGGTCACCTCGCCGATGACCGAGCACCCGAGGTCGAACCGGTCGGCGATTTCCCGTACCCGGTCGACGTTCTCGGGTTCGACCTCGTAGCACATGCGCTCCTGGGACTCCGCCAGCAGGATCTCCAGGGCGTTCATGTTGGGCTCGCGCTGGTGCACCCGATCCAGTTCGATGTGTGCGCCCAGGCCGCCCTTGGCGACCATCTCCGAGGAGGCGCCGCCGAGGCCCGCCGCGCCGAGGTCGCGTGCGGAGTCCACGAGGTCCTCGTCGACCAGGGCCTCGTTGGCCTCGATCAACAGCTTCTCGGTGTAGGGATCTCCGACCTGGACGGCCGGGCGGTCCTCGGTCTCCGCGTCCTCCGCGAGGTCCTCGCTGGCGAAGGAGGCACCGCCGAGGCCGTCGCGGCCGGTCGCGTTGCCGACGAGGACGAGCTTGTTGCCCGGCTCCTGGGCCGCCGCGGTGACGAGGCGCTCGGGGTCGTCGATCAGGCCGACGCAGGCGACGTTGACCAGTGGGTTGCCCTCGTAGTCGTCGTGGAAGGCGACGCTGCCGGTCACCGTGGGGACGCCGATACAGTTCCCGTAGTGGGAGATGCCCTCGACGACGCCCTCGAAGAGGTACCGCGAGTGCTCGCGGTCGAAGTCGCCGAAGTAGAGGCTGTCCGCGAGCGCGATGGGGTAGGCGCCCATCGACATGGTGTCGCGGACGATGCCGCCGACGCCCGTGGCCGCGCCGTCGAAGGGGTCGACGTAGGAGGGGTGGTTGTGGCTCTCGATCCCGAGCGTGACGTACACGTCGTCCGCGCCGTCGGGTGTCGGCAGGGCGACGACGGCGGCGTCGTCCCCGGGGCCGACGACGACCTGGTCGCCCTCGGAGTCGAACGCAGAGAGGAGAGGTCGCGAGGAGCGGTAGGCGCAGTGTTCGCTCCAGAGGTTCTCGAAGAGCGCGGCCTCGGCCGCAGTGGGTTCGCGATCGAGTTCCGCGACGACGAGGTCCCGGTCGGCGTCGGCGAGGGGCATTACCGTGGCGTAGCTCCAGACCGGCTTTGTACCTTTCCATCGGCACCAGTCCGTGTCGATCCGGGCTGGGTGGTTCCGTCGAGGACTCGAGCCGCGAGGCGACAGTCGACGGTCCGGAGACTCACTCCACCACGTAGGACTGCTGGGTTCCGCGGGACTGGCGGTCGACGAACCGGAAGCGGTCGCCGTCAGCGAGGCCCCCGACGGAGGCGGGATCCTCGGCCGTCACGCCGTGCAGTTCGTTGTACCCGACCAGGCCCTCGTCCGCCAGGGTCTCGACGAGGTGGTCCGGGACGGGTCCCTCCTCGACCTCGACGACGAGCAACAGGTCGGTGAAGCTCTTGGCGACCCAGGCGTCGCTGACCGCGTCGGTGGCCGCGACGCGCTCGGCCAGTCGCCGCACCGCCTGCTCGCGGTGCGCCATCGGCGGTCCTTCGGTTCCCACCCGGGAGACGACCGTCCCGAACTCGTTCGGGTCACCCCTCGGTGACGTACAGCGAGTAGACGATGACCGCGAAGCCGACGGCGATCAGCGAACTCTCGATCAGCAGGCCGACCCGGAAGTCCAGTTGGGCGATCTGGTCCACGACGCCGGCCGTGAGAGAACCGACGGTGACGATGCCGAATCCGACGGTGAGCGCGCGCAACGACGACGACCCGGTCCTGCGGTAGGCCCTGTAGGCGAAGTAGGTGATCAGCCCCCCGAGCAGGAGGGTGAGGGTCTTCGTGGCGACGATCAGCGTCTGTGTCGTGATTCCGTGAGTCATGTCTCCTTTCGCACCTCCGACCAGATGTTCGCGAGGCGTTCGTCGGCCGACCGCGGCTGCCGACTCACCTCGACGGTGAACTCCCGGTCCGCCGAGAGCCCGATGACGACCTCCTCGAAGGCGAGCGAGTACTTGCTGGCGTGTTGCCCGTCCGAGCGAATCTCCAGGCCCTCTTCGAGGAGCGACGCCTCTGTGAGCATATCGAGTTTCCGGTAGGTCGTCGACAGCGGCACGCCCGAGGCCTCGGAGATCTCGTCTGCCGTCATCGGTTCCTCGAGCGCCGAGACGATCTTCCGGCAGGCCGGATCGTCCAGGGCGTCGAGCACCTCCTGGAGGTCCGGCGCGTCCTCGTCGGCGAAGGGATCACGAGCCATCTGCGTCGGGCGCGAGCCGTCGAGTCGCCCGCCGTCGTCCGCGGGTCGGCCCGGGCGTCCCTGCCTCCATAGTATCCACACGGCGGGCACGGGGGATAAAACACGTCATTCGGATCCGGGCGCGACGGCGGCTCACAGCCCCGAGACGTACAGAATGGCCCCAATAACAGGGGCAGCGTCCGAGTGGGGTCGAAGCGCAGTCGGCCACGAAGCATTTCACGAACCGTTCGAATCGGCACGCTCACCGGATCGCTGAGCTTTTTTCCCCACCCGTCCAAGGAGTCGTGTGCTCACCGTCGAGCTGCACGCGCACTCCGAGCTGTCCTACGACGGCCGCGATCCCGTCGAAGACCTGCTCCAGCAGGCCGCCACCGTGGGGCTCGACGCCCTCGCCGTCACCGACCACGACGCCATCGAGGCCAGCCTGACCGCCGCGGACCTCGCCCCCGACTACGGACTCGTCGGGCTCCCCGCCATGGAGGTGACCTGCGAGGCCGGCCACGTCCTCGCCATCGGCGTCGAGGAGTTGATCCCGCCCGAACTGCCCTTCGCGGAGACGATCGATCGAATCCACGATCGCGGCGGCATCGCCATCGTCCCCCACCCGTTCCAGGAGTTCCGTAGCGGCGTCCTCGCCAACATCTCCCAGGACGAACTGACTGCAGCGGACGCCATCGAGGTCTACAACTCCCGCCTGCTGACCGGCCGGGCGAACCGACAGGCGAAACGCTTCGCCCGGCGCAACGGCATGCCGATGACAGCCGGGAGCGACGCCCACATCTTCGAGATGGTCGGGCGCGCGGTCACGAACGTCGACGCAGACGAGCGCAGCGTCGACGCGATTCTCGACGCCATCGTCCAGGGTCGGACCAGCGTCGAGGGGCGCCGCACGCCCTGGCGCGTCAGCTTCATGCAGGCCGCCGGCGGCGTCAAACGCAAGATGTCGACCCGGGTCCAGCGCCTCTGGCAATGACGGCAGGCCACGCCGCGGGAGCAGACCTCCAGGGTGCCGGCCCAGACATCGTCCGGTCGGCGCTCCAGACCGGCGAGCCACTTCCGGGGACGAACGGATTCGCAGGCGCGCTGGACGGGCGACTCACCCGCGACGTGCTCGGGCGCTACCCGCTGTTCGTCGACGCCGACGACCCCGACGCCTGGAGCCCCGACCCGCGATTTCTATCCAGCCCCGAACCGCTGCCGGCGGGCCACGTCGGTGACGGGTCTGGCACCAGCCACGTCTGGACGCTGCCGGACCCGAGTCCGAACCCAGACGAGACGGCCGCAGTCGAAGCGGTCGCCGCCGCCATCGCCGAACGCACGGCCGACGTTTCGGCAGACGGCCTCGCCGTCGGGTTCTCGGGGGGCGTCGACTCGGCCATCCTCGCCGCCAGGCTGGACGCGCCGCTGTACGTCGTCGGGTTTCCGGACAGCCACGACGTCGCGGCCGCGCAGTCGGCCGCCGAGCTGCTGGACCGGGACCTCACCGTCGTCGAACTGGATCACGACCGCCTCCGAGCGGCGATCCCCGCCGTCGCGCGTGCGACGGGACGGACGAACGCGATGGACGTGAGCATCGCGCTCCCGCTGTACCTGCTGGCCGAGCGGGTGAGCGCCGACGGGTACGACCGGCTGGCGCTTGGTCAAGGGGCCGACGAACTGTTCGCCGGTTACGCAAAGGTGGCCAACGCACCCGAGGACTCCCGCGTCGAAGCAGCGACGGTCCGTGGCGCGAGGCGGGAGGTGCTCGGGTCCCTGCCGGACCAGTTCGAGCGCGACGTGCTGGCGGTCCGGGCCGGCGGCGCAGAGCCGGTCGCACCGCTGGTCCACGACCGGATCGTCGAAGCGGCCCTGGCCCTCCCCGAATCGTTGCTGGTGTCCACAGACGGGCAGCGAAAGCGGGGATTGCGGCTGGCGGCACAGCGCTGGCTCCCGGACGACATGGCCGCTCGCGACAAGAAGGCGATGCAGTACGGGAGCCTCGTATCGCGGGAAATCGACCGGCTGGCCCGCCAGGCCGGCTTCAAACGCCGGATGGACGACCACGTGACGACGTACGTGCAGTCACTGGTCGAGTGACCGAGGTCAGTCGGCCGCGCGAGTGTCGCCGTCGACCGTCGCGATGGCCCGCCTGCCGACCTCACGAACGTCGCTGGGGAGTTCGTCGGCCCGCGCATCGAAGTCTGCCGGCGTCAGCCACTCCCAGTCGTCGGCCGGCTGTTCGCCGTCTGCTGGGCTCACGTCCCGGCTCCCGACGGCACCGTAGAAGACGAAGTCGACGTGCTGGTGGCCGACGTCGCCGTCGGCGGTGACGTTGATGTCCTCCAGCAGGAAGTGCTGGGGCCTGGGGACGCTCCGGACGGTCTCCGTGTCGAAGTCGCCCCGTGGTGCCACGAGGTCGACGTCGAGGCCGAGTTCCTCGCGGACCTCCCGCGTCGCGGCCACGTGCGGGAGTTCGTCCCGGTCGACGTGTCCGCCCGGGGGGAGCCACATCTCCAGTTTGTCGTGGTAGTGCAACGCCGTCGCGCCGTCGTGGACGACGTAGACGGTCGCGACGAAGTGACGCGTCGTTTCCATACAGTCCCGGTTTCCGGGCGCTGGCTTGGGGATTGCGATCGATCGAACTGCCTGAACCGCCCTTTCGAGGCGACGTGGTTCCATCTACGGTCGTGGCCGAAATTCGCGAGACCAAATAGAGAACTGCCGGATGACGTCCGCGAAAACGAGCGTGCGACGGCGACCTTTTCGAGGGTGTCGTTACGGATCCTTCGGTGAGCGCACACCGGGGAGGTAGCCGTAGATCCGTTTGGCCCACGCTGGGGCCATGTGGCCCGTCTCGGCCTCGAAGTCCTCCTCTTCGAGTTCGTCGTCAGCGGACATGGTAGGTCATACTATCGTCCGGGCAACCATATACGCTGTGCCGGCCGCGATCAGCGTCGTGCCTCCGATGAAGAGACTCTGTACGATGAGGAGGACGTTCGAGTTTTGCTCGTTTACTGACCGCATCTCTGCGTTCCACTCGTCGTACGCCCGTAACAGTGATTGGTACCAGGACACCGCCGAGATGTCCCGGGTCCTGGCCCACGTGCGCTGCTCGGTGGGAATGCCGAGGGGATAGTTCGAGATGGTGAGCATCGTGACGCCGTAAAATATCGAGAGGATGAGCATGCAGCCGCCTGCCCCGAAGGCAGCCAGGCTGACGAAAGAGATGGAATTGATTCCCTCCCGGCGATACCAGCGGCCGAGACGAGAATGCCGATGAGGAGGACACTCGTTCGAACGGTGTGCATCGCAATGTCGTCCATCTCGGACACCAACTCGATGCGGTGGTCGAAGACTGCCCGAGACTCTCGACGGGCGGAGTCGAGAACGACCGGTTCAGCCGGAGGATCGTCACGGTCAGACATATCGGGGGATCTGGTGTGCGTGGGACGCGTTGGTTCGTCATTCCGTATAAAGTTCGACGTACCCTCCGTCGTGCTCGGGCGTCGATACCTCTGGGAACAGATCTGAAAATCGACGCGACGGTGCGCAACGAACGACGGTCACCTGTCCCGAATCACGTGACCGAGTTCGGTCACAGTCCCGGTACCTGCTCTTCGGCCTCGAGCAGTTCGTGGTACCGGTTGCGGATGGTGACCTCGGAGATGTTGGCGACCTCGCTGACCTCGTTCTGGGTGACTTTCTCGTTGGTCAGCAGCGAGGCGGCGTAGACCGCGGCTGCGGCGAGACCAACCGGGGACTTCCCGGAGTGGACGCCCTTCTCCTTCGCGTTCTGGAGGAGTTGGCGCGCACGGCGCTCGACCTCCTCGGAGAGGTCGAGGTCCGAGGAGAACCGCGGGACGTAACTCTCCGGATCGGCGGGCTGGATCTCGAGGTTGAGTTCCCGAACGACGTACCGGTAGGTCCGGGCGATCTCGTCCTTCTCGACCCGGGAGACGTTCGAAATTTCGTCGAGTGACCGCGGGGTTCCGGCCTGTCGCGCTGCGGCGTACAGCGAGGAGGTCGCGACGCCCTCGATGGAGCGGCCCGGCAGGAGGTCCTCGTCGAGCGCGCGGCGGTAGATGACGCTGGCCGTCTCGCGGACGTTCTCGGGGAGGCCCAGCGCCGAGGCCATCCGGTCGATCTCGCCCAGCGCCTGCTTGAGGTTGCGCTCCTTGCTGTCGCGGGTCCGAAATCGTTCGTTCCAGGTGCGCAGGCGCTGCATCTTCTCGCGCTGGCGCGACGAGAGGGCGTTGCCGTAGGCGTCCTTGTCCTGCCAGCCGATGTTCGTCGACAGCCCCTTGTCGTGCATCATCTGTGTCGTCGGGGCGCCGACGCGGGACTTCTGGTCTTTCTCCTTGGAGTCGAAGGCGCGCCACTCCGGCCCGGGATCGATCTCGTCTTCCTCGACGACCAGGCCACACTCGGCACAGACGGTCTCGCCGCGCTCCTCGTCCGAGGCCAGGCGGCCGCCACACTCGGGACAGACCACAGCCTCCTCGGTCGCCTCGGTCTCCCGGGCGTCCTCGGTCTCGCGGTCCTCCTCGTCGCGTTCGCGCGTGTAGCGTCTCGTTGTCGTGTCGGTCATTGTGATCGGTTCGGGGCACTGGCCCCGCAGAACGGCCTGTCGCGTCAATCCTGTTGTGCCCTGCGCGACTTAAAATTTTTGGCTGTTTTTCGCCGGCCTGGCGGTCGACGACGCCGGATCGCCACCGGAAGCGGTACCGAAACCCTTACCGCTCGGCCCGGCACGCATGAGCACATGAGCGACCCCGCTGTCGATCCGGACGAGGTCCGTCACGTCGCCGACCTCGCCAGGATCGCACTCGACGAGGACGAGGCGACGCGGTTCGCCCGCCAGTTCCAGGACGTCCTGGCCGCCTTCGAAACGCTCGACGATGTGCCCGAGGTCGAACAGGAGACGGACCTCACTAACGTCATGCGCCCCGACGAGGAACGCGCCTGTCTCGACCGCGACGACGCCCTCCGGAACGCCCCCGAAACCGAGGACGGCTACTTCACCGGCCCGCGGGTCTCCTGACGATGGACTACAACGGCTACGTCACGGAACAACGGATCGAGGGCGCGGACGACGGCCCCCTGACCGGGACGACCGTCGCTGTCAAGGACAACATCTCGACGGCCGGCGTCCGGACGACCTGCGGGTCGGCAATGCTCGCGGACTACGTCCCGCCCTACGACGCGACCGTCGTCGAGCGCCTGAAGGCGGCCGGTGCCACGATCACCGGCAAGACGAACATGGACGAGTTCGGCATGGGGACGACCACGGAGACCTCTGCCTTCGGCCTGACGGACAACCCCGCCGCGCCCGGCCACGTACCCGGGGGCTCCTCCGGCGGGTCGGCTGCGGTCGTCGCGGCCGGTGACGCCGACCTGGCGCTGGGTACGGACACCGGCGGCTCGGTCCGCTGCCCCGCCGCCTTCTGTGGCGTCGTCGGCATCAAACCCACCTACGGGCTGGTCTCGCGGTACGGGCTCGTCGCCTACGCGAACAGCCTCGAACAGATCGGACCGATCGCCCCCACGGTCGAAGCGGCGGCCGAACTCCTCTCGGTCATCGCCGGCCCTGACGAGCGGGACGCGACGACGCGCGACGCGGCGAGCGAGGGGAGCGACTACGACTACGCCGCGGCCGCCGACGGCGACGTGTCGGACATGACCGTGGGAATTCCGTCGGAGCTCGTCGATGGGGCCGACCAGGTCGTCCGCGAGGTGTTCCGGGACGCCGTCGAGGACCTCGAGTCACAGGGGGCGGAGACGGTCACGGTCGACTTGCCGTCGGTCGAGCACGCCGTCGAGGCCTACTACGTCATCGCGATGAGCGAGGCGTCCTCGAACCTCGCGCGCTTCGACGGCGTGCGCTACGGCACTGCCGCCAGCGAGACGGCCGGCGAGGTCGAGGGCGACTGGAACGAGTCGTTCGCGGCGGTCCGCGAGGCGGGCTTCGGCGAGGAGGTCAAGCGCCGGATCCTCCTCGGGACCTACGCGCTGTCGGCCGGCTACCACGACAAGTACTACGAGAAGGCCCAGGACGCCCGCGCGTGGGTCCAGCAGGACTTCGACGCCGCACTCGAGGAGGCGGACGTGCTCGCCTCCCCGACGATGCCGGTCCCACCCTTCGAGCAGGGCGAGAGCCTCGACGACCCGATGACGATGTACCTCGCCGACGCCAACACCGTCCCGGTGAACCTGGCGAACCTCCCCGCGATTTCGGTGCCGGCCGGCGAAACCGACGAGGGGCTCCCGGTCGGCCTCCAGTTCGTCGGTCCCGCCTTCGGCGAGCACGCCATCGTCCGGGCCGGCAGTGCCCTAGCCTGACCGCGGTGCCGCGGTCGAGCGATCACTGGGCGCGTGAGCGCCGTCACAGAGCCGCCCGTAGAGTGCTGCAAGCTCGTCGATGGCGAACTCGACGCTGATCGATTCGCGCCGGTCGAGGCACGTCTCCCGGAGCGTCGGGGCCTCGTCGAGGGTACGCGCGATGGCGTCGGTGAACGCGTCCACGGAGCCGGCCTCGGCGGTGTAGCCCGTGGCCCCGTCGTCGATGGTGTCTGCGAGGGCACCGGCGTCGACGCCGGCGACGGGCGTCCCACAGGCAGTGGCCTCGAGCGCGACGAGCCCCTGGGTCTCCACCGGACTGGGGAAGGCGAACACGTCGAGCGTGGCGTAGAAGGCGGGGAGGTCCTCGCGGTCGAGAAAGCCCAGGAACCGTGCGTCGACGTCCGCGGCCGCAACGGCCGTCTCCAGATCGGATCGTGCCGGGCCGTCCCCACCCATGACCAGCGTCACGTCGCGGTCCAGCGCCGCGACGGCGTCGACGAGAAGGTCGAGCTGCTTCTCGTAGCCGTGGCGGCCAGTATACCCGACGAGGGGGCCGTCCGGCAGGTCGTACCGCGTCCGAAAGTCGCCGTCGACGGGTCGGAAGAAGTCCACGTCGACGCCGTTGGAAACGACCTCGACGTCCGTCTCTACCCCGACGTCCTCCGCCACGTACCGGCCCGTCTCGGCACTCGGGACGACCACGACGTCGGCGTGCTTGAGGTACCACCGCTCGTAGGAGTTGGCAGCCCCGCGGACGGTCTTCTCGACCGTCCCGTTGATCGAGAGGTATTCGGCGTACTCCGCGGTCGGCGTGTGGTACGACGCAACGAGCGGGGCGTCGGTGGCCCGCGCGAACCGCAGGCCCGAGAGGCCAACGCTGAACGGCGTGTGACAGTGGACGACGTCGGGATCGGCCACGTCCGAGGGGACGCGGGGCAGGCCGAGACGGTACCCGTCGTAGAAGGGAAACCGGACGCTCCGGACGGGATGTTCCTGCGGCCCTGGATCGTGGCTGCTCGCCGGGTAGACCACGTCCATGCGACCGCCGCGTGCACACCACCGGTCCTGCCAAGTCTCGACGGTGTAGGTGACGCCGTTCACCGTGGGGAGGTACGTGTCGGTGAACGCGGCGACCCCGAGGTCGGTCATCGTGGTGTGCTTGGGACAGCAAGTACTTAATGCGTTGTGACTGCGTGGCGATCCCCCGAGACAGCGGCGCTGTGGCGGTAAGATGTCCCTACTCCCCGCCCAGTGGTCGCGACGGGCGGTGTCGGCCGAGTCCGGAAGATAGATTGCCGGCCACGCGAAGGACGGAATCGAGCATGTGGGATCGAACGCGACGGGCGACCGTCTCACCCCGGGGGGCACGCCCGTGTTCGTGAGCCACTACTTCGAGTGGGAGGACCACGTCACCGGCGGGCAACACCAGTCGGTACAGAACCAGCGTGCGATGCTGGACCGCCACGGCATCGAGTACACCACCCGCCCCACGCTCGAGGCCGACCTCCTCCACCTCAACAACATGGGCCCGCGGTCGCTGTACTACGCCAAACGCGCCCGTCGCCGCGGCGTCCCCGTCGTCGCTCATACCCACCAGACCGCCGAGGACTTCCGGGAGAGCTTCGCCCTCTCGAACGCCCTCGCGCGGCCGATGAAGCCCTATCTTCGCTACGCGTACTCCGTGCCGGACCACCTGATCTGCCCCTCGGCCCACACTGCCGAGGTACTTGACGACTACTGCGACACCCCCCGGACAGTCGTCTCGAACGGCTTCGACCCGTCGAAACTGGAGGGCTACGAGTCGCTGCGCGCGGAGTACCTCGATCGCTACGACCTGGACCCGCCGGTCGTCTTCATGGTCGGGCACGTCATCGAGCGCAAGGGGCTCTCGACGTTCGTGGAGACGGCGCGAGCCATGCCCGACGTCGACTTCGCCTGGTTCGGCTTCCTCAATCCGGGCGGGGGCACCCTCGATCGAATCCTCCGGAGCCGGACTACGACGAAACACGTGCGTGAGGCCCCGGAGAACTGCACCTTTCCCGGCTACGTCGAGGACGTCCGCGGCGCCTTCGCGGCCGGCGACGTCTTCTTCTTCCCGACCAAAAACGAGAACGAGGGGATGGCCCTCCTCGAGGCGATGGCTTGCGGCAAGCCCCCTGTCGTCCGGGACATCCCCACCTTCGAGTGGCTCGAGGACGGGGAGACCTGTCTCAAGGCGCGTGCGGAGTTCACGGACGCCATCGAGCGCATCACGCGCGACGACGCCCTCCGTGGGCGCGTCGGCGAGCGGGCGGCCGCGGCGAGCGAGGACTATCGACTCGACGCCGTGAGCGACGAGCTCGTCTCGGTGTATCGGGAACTCGTCTAATCCGTCGTCCCTGGGTTCGTCCGCCAGAGTCGGAAGGTATAGGACCGGCGCCGGGCAGTGTCCGCCCGTGACCGTCGCCGAGGAGCGCATCGAGCGATTGCAGTCACTTGCGCGTGCCGCAGCCCGGGAGGGCGAGGAGTCGCGCGCCCGCGAGTACGTCCGGCGGGCCCGGCGCATCGCGGAGCGCAACCGCCTGTCCCTGCCGCGCTCGTTCAGGCGGTTCACCTGCGACCGGTGTGACGCCTACCTGATTCCAGGCCGTACCGCCCGGACGCGCCTCCAGGACGGCCACGTCGTCGTGACGTGTGACTGCGGGGCCCAGGCCCGGTATCCCTACGAGTCGACGGCATGACGACCGATCGGCGACCATACCGCAACGACTTGGGGCAACTTTAAATCGGGTCGGCGGGCAACGCCGGGGTATGAACGACGACGAACGGGCCCGACGGATTCACGACCTCGACGCGACGTTGCGCGTCGGCAAGGCTGGCGTCGACCCAGTGGCCGACGAACTCGCGAGCCAGTTGGACGACCGGGACCTCGTCAAGGTCAAGTTCCTGCGGTCGTCCCGGGGCGGGACGACGACCGAGGAACTCGCGGCGGACCTCGCCGAGCGAGCCGGTGGGACGGTAGTCCAGACCCGCGGGCACACGGCGGTGTTCGAGTAATGGCGACGCCGTCGCCCGACGCCAGCGGTCTCCCGCCGGTCGCGGACCTCCTGGCTGACTTCGGCGTCCCGTACGCCGGCGCGCTCGGGTCGGCGATCACGTTCGTGCTGGTGTTCGTGATCGTCTTCGTCCTCGGTCGGCTGACGGTAATCCCGCTGATCAATCGCCTCCTCTCGGCCAGGAACGTCGACAGACACGCACGCGTGCCGCTGATGAAGCTGACGACGTTCGTCGTCGTCTTCGCCGCACTCGGCATCGCGTTCGGGCTGGCCGGGTTCGGCAACATCCTCACCTCGCTGGCCACCATCGCCGCCGCGGCCACGCTGGCCATCGGCTTCGCCATGCAGGACGTGATCGCGAACTTCGTCGCCGGCATCTTCATCTTCACCGACCGGCCCTTCCGGATCGGCGACTGGATCGAGTGGGACAACAACGAGGGCGTCGTCGAGGACATCAGCCTCCGGGTCACGCGCGTCAAGACCTTCGACAACGAACTGCTGACGGTGCCGAATTCGGTCCTGACGAGCGGCGTCATCAAGAATCCGGTCGCCGAGGAAAAGCTCCGGCTCCAGTTTCTCTTCGGCATCGGCTACGACGACGACATCGAGCAGGCGACGGACATCATCGTCGAGGAGGCCGAGAACCACGACGGGATCATGGACGACCCCGCACCGACCGTCAGGCTAACCGAGCTCGGCGACTCCTACGTGGGCCTCAAGTCCCGCATCTGGATCGACGACCCAAGTCGCTCCGACTTCGTCAAGACCCGCGGCGAGTACGTCACCGCCGTCAAGAACCGCTTCGACGAGGCCGGGATCGACATTCCCTACCCGCAGCGCGAACTGTCCGGCGAACTCGAACTCCCGGCCGTCGAGGGCGTCGAAGTCGCAGACGACTGAAACGCGAACATCCGCCGAGCGCCGGAGACGCGAGGCGGTTCGCCGAAAGACGTTCTTGCTCGTTTGCCTCGCTCACTGTGCGGGCATCCGACGTTCGAGCACTCGTTCGGTCCCTGCGGTCACTCACGAGAACACCGCGAGCGAGCCGGCGGCTCGCGAGCGGCTTTTTCGCCCACGTTTTCGCCGCGACTGGTGCGAGGCGTCGGCGCGCACCCGAGCGGGAAAAGGTGGTTCTCGATGAATGGAAGTGGACGGCCAGGATTGCCCGGCGTTCGGACGGGGGTAGTCCCGCGCGCCTCCTCCACCCCGCGACCCTGCGAGCGATGGATGTCCGAGGGTTCGCTGCTCGCTTCCGCGCCTGACGTGGTGCCCTCGGTTAACCACGCTCCTGCGCCCCTGCAGGCACAGTCACGCGGACCTCCGTCCCCGCAGGACGAGGCTTCGACGTTGGCTTGCGGGGCCCCCGACCGTCTGACCGGACGCCCCCGGCGTTCGGTCCCCGCTTGAAGGCCAATTGCGGGCGCGGAGCGGGGCCTAACCGCCCGACCTAGTCCACTTCGTGCGTATCCGTGTCCGCCATAAGGGCCTTTCGAAACCCGGGTCAATCCACCCGTCGGGGCTCAGAACAGTCGGAGCGAGCGGGCGTACCAGGCGCCCGCCACCGGAATCGCCAGCGAGACCGCGAGCGTGACCCACCGGTGCAGCGGTGAGATCTCGACGACGTCGATCCGGACGGTCGCTGCCCAGAGAAAGACGATGAGCGCGACGAACAGCCCCGCCGCGAGGGTTACCCCGGCGGCGAAGTCGGGCTCGGTTCGACGCTCACGTCCAGCCGCGAAGACGATGAGCGCCACGACGGCGAGCAGTCCCGCGACGAGCGGGTTCACCAGGCCCGAGCCGTAGTAGGCTCCGACCGGTCCGTCGACGGCGAGGTAGGGATAGGCCAGCGCGACGAGCACGGCGAGACAGCCACCGATGCCGGCCAGCGGCGCGGTGCGAGCCTGAGCCATGTGGTGGCGGCTCTGCCCGGACGGGACTTAACGGTTCCTGGACGGGGCGAGGCGAAAGGACCACAAGCGCGCCCCACCACCGGCAGGTATGGGACTGGGCGGAACCGCGAAGAAGCTCCAGAAGGTGGCCAACGCCGCCGAGGAGCTGTACGCGAAGATGAACGAGGTCATCGGCCAGCTCAAGGACCTCCAGCGGGAGGTCGAGCGGACGAGTTCGCAGGTCGACGACATCGAGTACGAGGTCGCCGAACAGCGGGCCATCCTCGAAGCCCTCGCGGAGAAGGAGGGTGTCGACGTCGAAGCGGTCCTCGCTGACGCCACGCTCCCGCCAGAACCGGGACGCGACGACGAGACAGCGACTGAGGGGGACACGTCCGACGGTTCCGCGGACGAGGACGGCACCGCTGGCGGGGCGTAACCGGCGGGACTCGACGTCGGTCGGTCCGGTGTCGAGCGACTCACAGTAGTCGCTGGTGTTCGACCTTCAGACAGCGGTCCTGGACAAACCGGCGCCCGGATTCCTCGACGCGGCGGCCCGATTCGTCGTCGGTGATGCCCAGCTGGAGCCAGACGGCCTGGCCGTCGTCACGGTCCAGCACCGCGTCGACGATGCCGGGCACCTCGTCGCTGGGCCGGAAGACGTCGACGAGGTCGATCTCGGCGTCCACGTCCGCGAGGGAGTCCACGGCCTCGCGACCGAAGATCTCGTCGGCGAATGGATTGACCGGGACGACGTCGTACCCCTGATCGAGCATGTACTTCGGGATGTCGTGGGCGGCCTTCCCCGGCGAGGAGGAACAACCGACCACGGCGATGGTCTCCAGGTCGAGTATCTCCCGTAGATCGGCGTCGGTTTCGACTGGCATTGGAGGCACTTCGCCCCGCGGTGTGAAAAGTCGTTCCCGGCCTGCTCGGCTCAGGGACCAGCGACCCCGCCGTTTACGCCCTGCAGTTGCACCGAGACGTCGCGGTCCTCGTCGACCTCGATGACGCCGTCGAACAGCTGTTTGAGCGTATTGAGTGACTCGGTCTCGTGGGCCGTCGACTCGATGACGTGGACGCCGATGGCGTCGGCGTTCTCGATCCGGCTGGTGAAGACGTGCATGAACCGGAAGACCGTCTGGAGGTCGGAGTACATCAACAGCGTCGACAGCGAGTCGAGCAGAATGCGGTTCTGCGCCAGGCCCCGGTCGGTGACGAACTCCTCGACGAATTCGGAGAACTTGATCCCGATGCCGGTCATGTCCACCGGCGAGGACGTATACTTTACGCGCGTCGAATCCTGGGCCGAGCGGCCCTGGTGGTTGGTCACACAATCGACGATCCCGAGGTTCGTCCCCTCCGGATCGTCGAGGAGCGTCTCGAGATCCGCCAGGACGCGATCGGAGCTATCGCGTGTCGTCACGATCACCGACCCTTCCCCCTGATTCGCCCCCTGTGCCAGGATCTCCAGGGCAAGGCGCCGCTTGCCGGTCAGCGGCGGACCGGCGATCAAGAGATTCGTCCCGGGATCGACAGTCGCGTTCTCGAACTCGGGGCCGAGGTCGTACATCGATGTGTGTCAGACGAGATGGAACAACGGCGCCATCTCGCGCTTACTGACAAATCTTCCGGCACGGTATAAATGGCTTTCCGTCGCTATTCTCAGGATAAATCGTTCGGAAACCATATTCCCGACAGTTCTCGCGGGGTCCGTGTGATCCGTACTGTCGCCTCGGTGGGAACCCGGCCGAAACGCGAGCGTCGCGGTGGGGGAATCGGGGAGTTTTTACCTCGACGTGGGATTAGCGGAGTGTACGGGCGCTTAGCTCAGTCTGGACAGAGTACTTGGCTTCGGACCAAGCTGTCGCGGGTTCAAATCCTGCAGCGCCCACTTGTTCTGCGAACGGATGTGAGCAGTGGCAAGTGGGCCAAAGGATTTGAACGAGACCAGACGCGCGCAGCGAAGCGACCACGTCTGGGCGTAGTTCACAATCCTGTAGCGCCCGTGTATCTGTGCGCAACAGTCGCCCAATAGCGCGACAATTTCCAGCCGAACGAAACAGTTCATTGCTTTCGTTCGCTGGCCAAACGATGCAGAGGGTGAACTGAATCCGCGTACAGTCAAACGGGCCAGAACGGAGAAAAAATCCCACAGAGAGTCAGAGCGTGTCGAACGAGTCGATCACATCACTGGTCGAGTAGCGCTCGACCAGATCCTGTTCGTCGAAGTCGGAATCATCGCTCCAGATGGCCCCATTTCGGGCGATTGCACACGCCAGATAGAGCACGTCGTCGGGATCGGTATCGCCAATTGCGCCGTCCGCCCGCTCGATGGCCGGATAGAAATCCGCAGCAGGGACCACCTCGATGTACTGAAACAGGAGATCGATGAATTCTGCCACTCGGTCAGACTCCATCCCGGACTTCTGGACGATCAGCTCCTCGTAGTTCTCGATTTCGTCCGAGACGAACGCCGGTGTCAACAGGTCGGGTTCGAGCGTGACGATGAGCTCCCGCGTTTTCGAATCAGTGATGAGTGCGGAGATGACGACGTTGGCGTCGATGACCAGCTTCATTCGTCCTGTCTACGCCGATTCTTCGTCGACGCGCTTTCGTCCCCGCCCGTTGATTTTCTGGGCGATTTCCTGCACGTCGCTCTCGGTCAGTTCGCTCTCGCTGGTGAGTTCGTCCATCACTTCGAGCGTCTCGATCTTGTCCTGGATCGCCTGGCGGGTGACCTCGCTCCAGTTGATTTCTGGGTGCTCGTCCATTCGATCTTTGAGATCGTCGTCCACGTTGACCGTGATACTGGGCATACTGATATCTATGGGAATACAGAATACTGTGTCTTTTGGTGTGTTTCAACCTCCCGAATTCTCCCGCCTCACGCCCGAAAGCTCGATTCGTTCGACAGTCGAATCGGAGCCTGCAACGCACATGGTTTGACGACGACCGAACGGGAGGAGCTAAATCTGGGCCAAACGATTTGGACCCCGGAAGTCGCAGCCCGGAACGGTCGAGTCAGTCATTTAGGTCGTGTTCACGGAACCCGGGCAAGGATATTGTGGTCACTCGGGCGGCGTCCCGACTACCGCAGCGATCGCAGCGTTCGATGGCTCTGTGCTCTCGAAGACGTGCTCGTCGGAGATCCTCAAGAAGAACTCCTGCTCGCCCTCGACGTATCCAAGAATCGTGTCCACCAGCGCCTCAGTATCCCGGTGGACCATCCGCTGGAAGTAGGACCCGTCTCGCTGGAGATTCGAGTGGACGTACTCGGAGCGCGTGTTCAACACGAGTGCGACGAGAGTCCCATCAGGAGCGAGTACGCGAGTCGCTTCCACGAGGACTGCATCGATATCGGGGATGAATTCGAGCGTCGAAACGAAGACGACAGCATCCACGGACGCCGTTGCGAGAGGGAGCGCGGTCGCATCACCGAGAACAAGCGGTGCAGAAACGCGATCCCGTGCTGCCTGGATCATCGCGCCCGAGCGATCCACCCCGATCAGTTGGTAGTCAGGAAACCGTTCTTCGAGCGAGCCGATCCCGCATCCGACGTCCAGAATTCGGTCGTCCGCACCGACGTGCTGTTTCACGTACGCGGCCTCGCGATCCATGACCGCCATCCCGAACTCGCTTTCGCAGAATCGGATGAAACTCTCGACGTCACTCATGGCGTGATCGTACCTCTGTCTCGGTTTGTGAGGTGCTCGTCCGTCGACGTAAGTGACATGGGCGGCTATCTAGTCGGCCGCCCGTTTGGCTTGCCGCGTCGGTTCTACCTGCAAGGGGTCAGCCGTCGAGGTTGCGGTGACCAGTCGCAAGAACTGGCCCGCGCTCGTGAGGAGTTTGTTCTCCGCCTTCCGGAGGTGCTCTTCGTACGTCGACCGAGCGACGGCGGTCTGTTCGGCAAGTTCCCGAAGGGATGTCTTTCGCGGTTGTTCGTAGTACCCGCGGTCCAGTGCTAACTGGAGTGCCGCTAACTGTCGGTCGGTGAGGTCCTCGAACAGCTGACTCGCCGGTGCCAGCATGCTGTGGGGGATCTGCGTCTCCGATATCGAGGTCTTCGAGAGCAGTTCGATCTCTCTGTCAGATCGCAAATGACCGAGTAACTCCCGAATGTCGTCACCGTCGAAGGCGACCACTGTGTAGTGTTCCCAGCCTTGGCGATAGATCGTCGGCGACTGATACAGACAGTTGTGCTCCTCGAAGCGGTCGATGATAGACTCCTCCAGTGAGCAGAGACACGACTGCGTGACGACGTGATACCCGTCCTCGTCCTCCGATTCGTGAAGGATGGTCCCCAGCTGATCGAGTTCAGTCAGTAGTTCGTCAGTGGGCGTCGTCTCTGACGTGATCTGGAGCACCTGACAGTCGCTCAGCGGCCACTCGCGTATCGTCAAATCCGGGTGGCGCTCTGAGATCTCTCGGTACGGACACTCGTGTTTGACCCGAATCGAGACCTCGTACAGACTCATAGAGTCGACTTTGGTCTTGTCAGAATTAACAGTGCCGGTCATGTCCGGCATCGCCTACATACAAATATACCTTCTATTCGGAAATACCGATGCAGGAGATCACGCCAGACGAACTCAGCGAACAATTGCGAAATGGTGATAGCGAGCCAGTCGTCCTCGATATTCGCCACGAAGCGGATTTCGAGGACTGGCATATCCCGGGCAGCGTCAACGTCGATGTCTACGACGAATTAACTGACGACCCTGCACAGGCCACTGAACCCCTCTCAGATCTCCCCCGTGACGAGCGCATCGTCACGGTCTGTGCCGCAGGCGTTGTCTCGCAAACCGCGACAGACGTTCTCCAGGAGTTGGACTACGATGCGGTGACGCTCACGGACGGAATGAACGGCTGGAGCCGTGTCCACCGGCACGCGGAGGTGCCCGCCGATCTCAATGGCACGCTGGTTCAGATCGCACGTCCCGGGAAGGGCTGTCTCTCGCACGTTCTCGTTGCAGACGAGGAAGCAGTTGTCTTCGACCCGTCACACTATCTCGACGAATACGAGGCGATCCTCGAGGAGTACGACGCCCACCTTGTCGGCGTCTTCGACACGCACGCCCACGCCGACCACGTCTCGGGTGCGCCAGCACTCGCCGACCAGCACGACGTCCCCTACTACCTCCATCCGGAAGATGCACTCGCCATCGACGCGACGCCCCTCGAGGATGGACAGAGTGTGACAGTCGGCAGTCTCGACATCGAGGTTATTCACACGCCGGGGCACAGCGAGGGGAGCGTCTCGTTCGACATCGACGGCGCAGCGCTGCTCACGGGCGATACGCTCTTCCACGAGAGCGTTGGACGCGTCGAACTCGGCGTCGAAGCTGGAATCGAAGACTCCGACGTCGAAGGGAACGCTGCGACGCTCTACGAAAGCCTCCGGCGGCTCGTGGACAGACCGGACGGTGCAGTTGTCTTGCCAGCACACGACCCTGGCTCGCCCGACCCACCAGTGACCGCGACCCTTGGGGAAGTCAAAGACCGGAACGAGGATCTCGGCCGCGACCTCGAGGAGTTCGTCGAAGCACTCGCTTCGGATATTCCGGATCATCCCCCGAACTTCGAGCGCGTCAAGCGAACGAACGTTGGCCGAGAGTCAGTTCCTGCCGACGAGTTGGCCGAACTGGAACTGGGCCCCAACAACTGCGCTGCCGAATAAACCATGCGTGCGGGAACTGAAATCAAACAGGGCATCCGCGAACACCTCGGGCAGTTCTCGCTGCACGTTCTGTTGGTGTTCGCCACCGGCCTGACCATCGGATCCGAACGGACCGTCGTCCCCGTTCTGGGCGAAGAGGTACTCGGCGTCGAGTCGTTCCTCGTTATCGGTTCGTTCGTCGTCTCGTTCGGGATCGTGAAGTCGATCCTCAACCTCTACGCCGGCAAATGGGGTGAAGAGTACGGCCGCAAGCCGGTACTCGTCGCTGGGTGGGCGACGGCACTCCCGTTGCCGATCATCCTCATCTTTGCTCCGAGCTGGGGCTGGATCACCGTCGGGAACATCCTGCTGGGCATCAACCAAGCGTTGACGTGGAGTATGGCGATCAACGCGAAGATTGACCTCGCAGGACCCGAGCAACGTGGGCTGGCGGTCGGTATTGACGAGGCCTTCGGCTATACTGGCGTAGCCGCTGGTGCTTGGATCACGGGCGTCATCGCCGGACAGTGGAGTCTGCGGCCCGAGCCGTTCTACTTCCTCGCCGTCGTCGTCGTGCTGGCGTTCCTCGTCTCCATCTTCCTGATCAAGGAGACCCTCCAGTACGCGCAGGCAGAGGGCGACGACGATCATCACGATGCGAACCTCCCGTTCAGCGATGTGCTGAAACGCGCGACCTACGGAGACAAAACGCTGTTCGCCGCCGCGCAGGCGGGTCACATCGAGAACTTCGTAGATACACTGTTCTGGATCGCCGTCCCGCTGTATCTCGTCAGCGAGGGTCTCGGTATTGCGGCAGTCGGGGTTGTCGTCGGCGTTCACAGCGCGATGTACTTCCTCCAGATCGCGACCGGCGGACTTGCCGACCGGATTGGTCGCCGGCCGCCCGTCATCTGGGGGATGTTCCTCGCAGGCGCGGGGGTTCTCGGAATGGTGCTCGTAGAAGGGTACCTCGCGTGGGCTGTCTTGGCTGCCCTCTCTGGTCTCGGGATGGCATTACTGTATCCGAACCTGATGACTGTGCCGAGCGACGCCGCCCACCCGACCTGGCGGTCAGCCGGGATGGGCGTCTACCGAATGTGGCGTGACTCCGGGTATGCCGTCGGCGCAATCCTGATCGGACTCTCGATGGAGTTCGTGAACGCCGAAGCCGCATTCTACATGACTGCGATGCTGATGTTCATCTCCGGAGCGGTCGTGTACGGCTGGATGGAAGAGACTCACCCAGACTTCGGGACACACGAGCCTCCCGCACCTGCGACAGAGCAGCCCACCCGGACAGTTCCGCAGGACTAGCCCAGTGGGCGGATATTTCACAAGCGCCGGCTGTATCGTCCGTTCTCTTGCTCTCGGTGCGGCCAGGATCAGTGACGACCATCTGCTGGAGAACCACGCCGTCGCTCTTGCTGAAGGGGCGAAACGAAAAGTGGGTGTCAGTACGCCCGATTTTGAAACCGCCGAATTCGCCGGCTACACGCCTGAAGGGTCGATTCGTTCGATACTCGAACCTGAGCCTGCAGCACCCATGTTCTCGTCGCAGACCAACTCGGCGAGCGGGAAAACTGGCCGCGAAGGACGTGTACGAGACGAGTACCATCACGGGAAGGGAACGTCAGCGAGCGACCCGGAACGTCTCGGCGTAGTTCACACTCCTGCGGCATGCACCTCCCGGCGACGTTCGGAGCCGACGCGGCAGGACCACGCGAGCTCGCGGCAAACGGACCGAATCGATTGCCGTGGAGGAGCTCCCGGAGGTCGTCACTCGTACAGGTCAGAGGGCGACCGTTCGTAGGCCGGCGCGTCGGTCCGGAGGACGTTCGCGACGTGCTGGAGCTCCATCCCGAGGAGGATCACGAGGTCGCTGATCGAAACGATCCCGGCGAGTCCCCCGTCGTCGACGACCGGGACCCGCCGGACACCACGATTCGCCATGTGCTCGAGCAGTTCGTAGACACCGATGTCCGCGTCGACCGGGTCGATGTCCCCCGTCGGGACGTCGCGGAGCGCGAGGTCGGCGGGATCGCGGTCCCCGCCGATCTGGAGCGCGATGGCCCGATCGCTCACGATTCCCGTCGGCCGACCGTCGTCGACGATCACGACGCAGGAGACTGCCTCCTCGCGCATGCTGTCGACGGCCGCGACGACGGAATCGCCGGGCGCGTGCGTGACGACGCGAGTGCGGACAATGTCGAGGAGTGCCATAGACCCAAATTGGTCCCCAGGATCCAATCGATTTCGATTCCCAGTCGGATCGTTGACATATATACCGACCCCGCTCGTGAGCGCGCTAGCCAGGCCGCCGATCGAATCCCCTGGCGGGAGCAGAAAGGAGCCGACTCCGGCGATCCCGACGCATCAGCGAAGGGCCGTCAGCGATTCAGGAGCGGCGGATCGAACGGGACGCCGGCGCCGTTCCGAGCGACGTGAAACGCGAGAAGCGCGACGAGCACGGCGAGAGTGGCGACGGCGTACGCGCCGGCGGAGAGGGACGCCAGTCCGGGGAGACCGATCGCACTCCCGCCGGCGAGACCCAGACCGCTCGCGGCCACCGCCAGACTCAGTTCCGACCAGCGGGCGCCAGGGGCGGCGGATTCGGTCGAACCGCCCTCCTGGTGGGCCAGGACCGTCGAGGCGCGACTACCGAGGGAGACGACCTTCTCGCGGTCGTCGTACTCGACGATCGAGAGGTTCGCGAGTTTCGGCAGGTGTGTCTGGTGGAGGGTCACGTAGACGCTCGTGCGCTTGTTCCGCGGCGGCGGCCGCTCGCCCGTCTCCCGGGCTGCGATCTCCTCCGCCAGGTCCCCCAGGTCCTGCGGATCCGCCGCGGCAAGCAGTTCCAGAACCATCGTTCGACGCTCGTTGCTCAACACGTCGTAGATGTCAGTCCTGGCGAGGCCCGCCTCCCCCTCCTCCTTTGCGGGTTCGCTACCAGCGCCAACGTCGTCGGGTTGCCGTTGCATCGTGGTCATCAGGTCGCTCCGCGCGCGAACGCGCCAGGGACCGACGAGCGATGGCAGGGTGGCGCCACGCGTCGACGGTCGCCACCGACCCCACATCGGTGGCGATCGACCGCTGTCCGCGCGTCGTGGCGCCGATCGGGTACCACCCCTCCCACACCAACCCACGTTCCCACCCACGGTCGCGTTCGCGTCGCAATCGTGTTGTGTGATCGACAGCCACGTAACTTGAGCCGCTCAGATGCTAGCCCCGAATGTGGAGGGGCCCACGACGACCCACCATAGTAGGGTTACTCGAAGACCTGACTGAAAAGTTTGCGCTGGGCGGTCCGGAGGTGCTGGAGGTACGTCGACCGCGTGATGTCGAGGCGGGCGGCCAGTTCCTCGGAGTTGTGGGCCTTCGGACGGTCGAAGAACCCGCCCTCGTAGGCAGTCTGGAGGGCCTCTCGCTGGCGGTCGGTCAACGCGTCCAGAGTCGGCCCGCTCGCGAGCACCGATCCATCGCCGTCACGCGACGTGAAATCCGGGGTGGCCGAGTGCTGCAGTGGCGACGCGGACTGGACCCGCAGCACGTGACAGATGACTCCGGCGAAGGGCCGAATTACGGCGTACCGGAAGGTCCTGGTGCCGTCGAGCGTGTCACACTCGACCGTCACCTGGTCGGCGTCGGCAGCGGACGGGAGCCCCGCCGGGAGCCGTTGTCCGAGCCCGAAGGTCGCCTTGTACGCCGGGTTCGTGTAGCGAACGGTCTCGGCCCCGTCGGTGACCGCGATCGGCGTCGGGAGTTCCGCCAACAGCGGCTGGAGGCCGGCAGTGTCGGCAGCGTCCGGATCCGGAGCACGCGCCGACCGCACGGCCGTCATGACGCGGCGTGCCAGCCGCGCCGGACGCGGCTCTCCCTCGACACGGACGTAGACGTCCGTCGGATCGGCGTCGGTAGCGGCCGACTCGTCGGCTGCGCCGTCCAGGACGAGCACCACGGGCGTGTCCGCATCCATCGCCCGGACCTGCGCTGGAATCGGGCGGGACGCCGACCGTGACAACGTGGACTCGGCGACTACGCAGTCGACCGCGCCAACATGCTGCAGTGCTGGCCCCACCTCGCCGAACAGCGTCGCGTCGACGGGCGGCTCCATGGATTGCATCGCGGACGCCATCGTGTGGCCCCACTCAGCGTCCGTCACGACGAGCGCCACGCGAACGGGGCGGGCGCCCGCGACGTGGGTCACGGCACTCTCACCCCCGGTCCGTCACTCGCCTGCGTCATGCATCAGTTCCCCCAGTGTGTGACCCACTACCAACGAGCGACCGCAAATACGTTGTGATTCGTTGATCTGTTTCAGGCACGGCCCCGGGACGCCGAGAAGACGGGGGCGGTCCAGGGACACTTTTGTAGCAGCGAGACGGAGCGTGAGAGCGTATGCACGGCCGACGCCTCGCGACCACCGAGGAGATCATCGCGGTCACGAGCCCGGAGAGCCAGGACGCTCTGGCGGTACTCGAGGCGTGGGTCGACGGGCGCGACATCGACCTCTCGGTCGTCGACGTCGGCAACGACGTGGGCGACGTCTACACGCCGAGTCGCGCGACCCTGGGCGTGACCCTCGGCGGTGACGGGACGTTCCTGGAGGGGATCAAGACCTTCGCCCCCCGGGGCATCCCGCTGCTGGGAATCAACGCCGGGACGCTCTCCTTTCTGGCCAGGGTCGAGCCCGAACACCTGACGGACGCCCTGGACGAAGTGGTGAAGGGGCGGGCGACGGTCGACAGCCGTCAGCAACTCCACGCCGAGGCCCCGGGGGTCGACGCCACCGGGATCAACGACGTGATGGTCGAACACGTCCCGCCGGAGAACCCGATCGATCGGAAGGTCACCCGGCTGGACGTGTTTCTCGACGACGAGTACGTCGGCGAGTTCGAGGGGACCGGCCTCGCGGTGGCCACGCCGACCGGGTCGACCGGGCTCTCGCTGTCTGCGGGCGGCCCGATCCACTACCCAGCCAACAACCAGTCACTCGAACTCGTGCCGCTCCACACGCACGCGCTCGGGACGCGCCCGGTCGTCCTCGACGCGTCCACGACGCTCCGGATCGTCACGCAGGGCACCGCGAGTCTCCTCGTCGACGGCGGGCGAGCCCACACGTACCTCGCCGAGGGCGCCGTCGTCACCGTGACCGGTGCCGACCGCCTCGCACACGTCGTCCGGACCAGCTTCGACGACCACTTCTTCACGGCCGTGACTCAGAAGCTCGGCTGGAGCGCCCGGGAGGCCGGCGACCAGGGACCCCGGGACCTGCTCGAACCGGAGGGCCCCACCCCGACGCCGGACCTCGTCGAGCGCGCACGCGCAGTCGCCGAGGAGGCCGCCCTCAGCGTCGGCGACGTCCTCAGCGACCTCCACGGCCAGGTCGAGTCTGTCGAGTTCAAGTCCGACAAGGCCGACATCGTCACGGAAGCCGACCACCAGTCCGACCGGATCATCACCACCGTCATCGGCAACGAGTTCCCCGACCACGGCATCTTCACCGAGGAGAGCGAGCGCGTCTACCGCGACTCCCCGTACACCTGGGTGGTCGACCCGCTCGACGGGACCGGCAACTTCGCCCACGGCAACCCGAACTACGCCGTCTCGATCGCGCTTCTCGAGGGTCGCGAACCGGTCATGGGCGTCGTCTACGTGCCGGAGACCGGCGAACTCTTCAGCGCCCGCGCGGACGATGCCGCCTACGAGAACGACGTGCGCCTGGCAACCACCGACCGGTCGACCCTCGACGTGAGCATGCTCATCTCGGGCTACGACCCCGACGGCTCGTTCCTCTCGCACTTCTACCAGCAGAGCCGGGGCGTTCGACGGCTGGGGTGTGCGGCACTGAACCTGTGTTACCTGGCGAGCGGGAGCGCCGACGCGGTCTGGGAATACGACACCTACCCGTGGGACGTCGCCGCGGGCGTGTGCATCGCGCGGGCCGCGGGCGCGACTATCACCGACGAGCAGGGCGAGCCATACACCGTCACGCTGGACACGGACGAACGGAAGCCGCTGCTGGGCTCCAACGGGCCGCTGCACGATTCGCTCCTGGCGCACCTCGCGGAGGCGGATCCGGACGTGACTGGCTGACGAGGGACCCGTCTCGCGGCGACGTAAGCAGTCCGTACGGACCGACGGTGGCCGGTAACCGTGTAATTACTAACCAGTCCTCGGCCCCCGCTTTGGGCACGCATGGGAGATCAAACGGACCGATTGCTCCTGGAAGTCGAGTTCACTCATCGGTGGTACCGAGCCTTCCTGGAGCGCCTTCGGGCCGACGGCTACGCGTTTCGGGGTTTTACGGGCACGCCCGGGCGGGGCGACCTCGTCTGCCGCCACGACGTCGACCTGTCGCTGGACGCGGCGGTGGCGATGGCCGAGATGGAGGCCGACCTCGGCGTCGAGTCGACGTACTTCGTCTTGCTCACGTCCCCGCTGTACAACGCCATGCGGTCGACGAGCCGCGAGGCCATCCGCCGGATCGAGGGACTCGGTCACGACGTGGGCCTGCACTTCAGTACGCACGCCTATCCCGAACTGGACAGACGACCGCCGGCCGCGTCGGTCGAACGACGGGTTCGCGCGGAACTGGACGTGCTCGACTCGCTCCTCGAGGGCACGCCGACGGGCGTCTCCTTTCACATCCCGCCGGAGTGGGCTCTCGGTGCAGAGTTCGAGGGGTTCACGAGCGCCTACGCGCCGGCCTACTTCTCGGAGGCGACCTACGTCGCCGATTCCAGCCAGCGGTGGCGCGAGGAGCCACCGGCGGTGGGCCCCGACGACGGCCCGGTCCAGGTCCTCACCCACCCGGGCCTCTGGGCCGAGACTGACGGGTCCTTCGCGGAACGCGTCGAAGAAGCCATCGAGGCCGCCTGCGGGGACGCGCGGGCGGCGTCGCGCGCGGAGTTCCTCGACGGGGGGAGCGACTGATGGTCGCCGACGTGGCGACGACGAACCGCGACGCCGGACGGGAGGCCGGCGCCGATGTATAGGGACGTGACCGTCGCCGTCGTCGTCCCGGCCTACAACGAATCGGGCTACGTCGGCGACGTCATCGACGGCCTGCCGGACTTCGTCGACAGGGCCTACGTCGTCGACGACGGGTCCACCGACGACACCTGGACGGAGATCACCGACCACGCGGCGCGCCGCAACGCCACCCACGACGGCCGCTTCGAGGACCTCGTGGTGCCGATCGAGCACGAGGAGAACCGCGGCGTCGGCGGCGCGATCAAGACGGGGTACCAGCGCGCCCGCGAGGAAGGGCTGGACGCGACCGCCGTCCTCGGGGGCGACGACCAGATGGACCCCGCCGAACTGAAGAAGTACCTCGATCCGATCGTCGATGGGGAGGCCGACTACACGAAGGGGAACCGCTTCGCCGATCCCGCCTACTGGGCGAAGATGCCCCGCTTCCGGCTGATCGGCAACGTGGCCCTCTCGTACCTGACCAAGGTCGCGAGCGGCTACTGGGACTCCATGGACTCCCAGAACGGCTACACGGCCATCTCGCTGGACGCCCTCGAACGGACGGACGTCGACGGGATGTACGAGTACTACGGGTACTGCAACGACCTGCTCGTCCGGCTGAACGCCGCGGACGTCGAGATTGCCGACGTCGCCCGGTCCTCCGAGTACGCCTACACCGACGGCTGGAAGAGCCACATCGACTACCGGGAGTACGTCCCGCGCGTCTCGGGCATGCTCCTCCGGAGCTGGCTCTGGCGGCTCCGCCGGAAGTACCTCCTGACGCGCTTCGAGCCCATCGCGCCGCTGTACGCGCTGGGATCGACCGTCCTCGGCGCGAGTCTGCTCGGGCTCCTGTCGTCGGTGGTCCGCCGGGACCGTGACGCGACGGGAACGTGGGTCGTCGCGGTGACGCTCGGTGCCCTCACCTTCCTCGCCGGGGCGATCCTCGACCGCGAGGACAACCGCGATCTGACAGTCCAGATCGATCCGGCTACCGACGGACCCGAAACCGCGGACGACGACCAGGAGCGCGAGTCGTCGGGGCCGCTCACGCGGGGCGCGAGCGCCGCCGACGAGTCCCGGGAGAACGGTGACGGCCATCGTGTCGACACGAGTGGCGTGGGACAGGCCGAGATCCGGCCCCCGGAGGATCCATGAGCCAGCAGGCGTCGCCCGATCGCGACCGGTCGGGTGCGGACGTAACCGTGCTGATGACCGGTGCGGGGGCGCCCGGTGCGTCCGGCATCGTGCGGAGCCTCCGTGCGGGCGGGGACCACGACGTCCGGATCGTCGGCGTCGACATGGATCCAGACGCATACGGGTTCGCCCTCGTCGACGCGAACTACACGGTCCCGGCCGGGACGGCCGACGGCTACCTCGCCCGGATCCGGGAGCTCGTCGACGCGGAGGCCGTCGACGTGGTCCTCCCGCTGACGACGGCGGAACTCCAGCCCCTCGCGGACGGTCGCGAGTCCATCGACGCGACGGTGATGATCTCGCCGAACGAGGCCCTCCAGCTCGCAAACGACAAGGGCGCACTGTACGCGACGTTGGCCGAGCAGGGATTCGCCTGCGCGCCGCGCTTCAGGGTCGTCGACGACGAGGCGGACTTCCGCGAGGCTGTCGCGGCCTTGGGCTACCCGGAGACGCCCGTGTGTTTCAAGCGTCCGGTCGCGAGCGGCATGCGCGGCTTTCGCGTCCTCGACGAGGGTGAGGATCGGCTGACCCGCCTCATGGAGGAAAAGCCGGACGCGGCGGTGACGACGCTGGACGAGGTGCTCCCGGTTCTTCGCGAGGCGGAGGAGTTCCCCGAACTCGTCGTCATGGAGTACCTCCCCGGCGAGGAGTACAGCGTCGACGTCCTCGCGATGGGCGACGACGTCGGGCCCGTCGTGCCGCGATCCCGGGAGCGGACCCGCGCCGGCATCAGCTTCGCGGGGACCGTCGAGAAGCGCACGGACCTGATCGAAGCGGCCACGGCCATCGCCGAGGAACTCGGGCTCCGGTACAACGTCAACGTCCAGTTCCGCTACGACGCCGCTGGGACGCCGAAAGTCATCGAGATCAATCCCCGGGTCGCCGGGACCATCGTCATGTGCGTCGGCGCCGGGGCGAACATGCCCTACCTCGGCGTCAAGCACGCCCTCGGCGAGGCGGTTCCGCCCGTCGACGTCGCCTGGGGCACCGAGATGGTTCGCTACTGGCAGGAGCTGTTTCGATCGCCCGACGGCGAGACGTACCTGGTGGACGAGGCCGGACCGGTCCCGACTGCCCGGCCACCATGACCGACGCAGTCGACGCCGCGCCGGCGGCAGTGTGTTTCGACCTCGACGACACGCTGTACGACTACCACCAGTACGCCCGCGCCGGGCTCCGCGAAGCCGCCGAACGGCTAGAAGCGCGGACAGGAGAATCCTACCACGACGAACTGCAGACGCTGTACTTCGACGAGTCCGTGACGGAGGGGACCTTCGACCGGCTGGTCGACCGCCACGACCTGGCCCCCGACGGCGACGCGGACGCCGTCGTCGACGACCTGGTCGAAGCCTACCACGACGCGACCGACCCGCTCGACCCGTACCCGGCGGCCGAGCGCGTCCTCTCCCGGTTCGCGGACCGGTACGAACTCGGCCTGATCACGGACGGCCACGGCGGCCGGGCGAAGCTCAGGCGCCTAGACCTTCAGGGCTACTTCGACGTGGTCGTGGTCGGCCCCGAACGCGACAGTTCGAAGCACCAGCGCGAGGTCTTCGACGCGGCACTCGCCGAACTCGCCGGCTCGGCCGACGAGACGGTCTACGTCGGCGACGACCCCCGCGTCGACGTTCGAATCCCGAAGCAGCTCGGGATGACCACAGTCCGCCTGCGCCGGGGGCGATACACCCACCTCGAACGCGACGACGGGGACGAGCCCGACGCCGAAATCGACGACCTCGGCGCGCTCACGGCGATCCTGGAGTGAAGTGCGCCGTTCGAGCGCCTGCGACCGGGCCAGGGCGTGGCCGGGGACGGGTCGACTGTACGGCGAGACTGTCCCGGAGCTACCCTGGCAGCACTCGGACCGCGTTGCCACGGATACAAATGCACCAAACTGGAACGCACCGGACTGACGGATCGGCGGCTGCGAACCCTGCTGAGAACCGTCTCCAGGCACCGCCGGTCGTGCGGGCCGCGGTCGGGAGGGGCCGCCGGGTGCTCGCCGGCGCGCTGACGACGCACCGGACAGCCCGATCTGGCGAATGTCGGCCGGTGGCCGGTAGCATCCACCGGTTCGGGGGCCGTCGACCGGCCGTGCGTCGGCGGTGGTCGCTGTGAAAGGGGGGCAGAACCTCTTCAATCGCTTCCTCTCGTTGCTCACCGCCCGGGTGCTCACCACCGTCATCGCCATTCTCTCGACGCCGATCGTCGCGCGGCTCCTGGGTCCCGGCGGGTACGGCGATTACGCCGTGATGCTGTCGATCCTGTCCCTGTACATGATTCCGGTGAGCGGGTCCGTCACCGAGGGGGTCCAGAAGTACGTGGCCGAATACCGGGAGGGGACCGACTGGCAGGAGAACGTCGTCCGGTTCTACGCCATCGTCGGCGTCGGCATCGGGCTGGTCGCGGCGGTCGTCCTGTACGCGTTCACTGCGCTCGGCGGTGCCGCGTGGGCGTTCGGACCGGACTTCACGCTGTACTTCTTCCTGCTCGCGGGCTTGGTCCTCGCCACGCAGTTTCGCGCGCTGACCCACCACGTCGTCCTGGGGTTCGGCGTCGAACAGATCTCCGGGACGCTCAACGTGGTGCGGAAAGCGACCACGGTGGGCGTCGGCATCGCGCTCGTGCTGGCCGTCGGCCTGGGCGTCGAAGGAATGCTGTTCGGGCACGTCCTCGCAAACGTCCTCGTGGGGGTCCTCGCAGGCGTCGTCATCGTCCGACGGCTGTCGGCCAGGTCAATGCTCGGCACGATCCCGGACTCGTTCCCGTACCGCGAGGTCCTGTCGTTCAACGCCCTGAACATCGTGCTGGTCCTCATGACGCTGTCGCTGTATCACGTCGACGTGATCATGCTTCGGTCGTTCGTCGGCAGCGAGACGACCGGTTTCTACAAGGCCGCCCTGGCGCTGGCGGAGTACCTCTGGGCCGTCCCGAAGGCGCTCCAGGTGGTCCTCCTGCACTCGAGTTCGACGCTCTGGACCGACGGCCGCCACGAGGAGATAACGAAACTGGCGTCTCGCGTCAGCCGGTACACGATCCTGCTGGTGGTCCTCCTGGCGATCGGACTCGCCGCGCTCGCCGACGAACTCGTTCCCCTCTACTACGGCGAGGCTTTCGCAGTCGCGACGGCCCCGCTCCTCCTGCTCATTCCCGGCGTCGTCGGGTTCGCCGCCGCACGGCCCCTCCAGGCCATCGGCCAGGGTTCGGGGCAGATCACGACGCTCGTCGCCGCGAGTGGCGCCGCCGCGGCCATCAACCTCGGGCTCAACGCCGTCCTCATTCCCCAGTACGGGATGATGGGTGCCGCCGTGGCGACGAGCGTGAGTTACGGATCGATGTTCGCCCTCCTCGTCTGGGCGTCCCGGCGGATCGGGTTCGACCCGCTCCAGGACCTCCGCCCAGTCCGCATCGCGGCGACGGCACTCGTCTCGGCGGTCCCGATCGTCCTCCTCGCCCGATGGATACAACACGACGTGGTCGCGCTCCTGGTCGTGCCGCCCACGGGCCTCGTCGTCTACTCGGCGGTCGCTCTCCTCACCGGCGCCCTCGACCGGGCCGAGGTTCTCGACATCCTCCAGAAGCTTCCCGACCCGATCGGGTCGGCCGTCGAATCCGGCGTCGTCTGGTTCCAGTGACGGGGTGGCCCTCAGTTGGGAACCGCGTGACAGGCCTCACCAGTCGACCGGCCACCAGCGCTGGTTCGTCGCGTTCGTGGGGTTCCCCGTCGGGTCGTTCCAGTCGCCCTCCGGCGTCCAGCCGTAGGTGTTGCCGTCGAAGGTAACACGGTGGGGACCGTCGGTCTGGTAATAGGCCTCCTCGCGACTCTCGTGGACGAACCGGTTTTCCTCGACCCAGACCCCGGTCTCCGGCGAGCCACGGATCTGGATGGCGGGGTACTCGCCGCCGGGGTTGCGCGTCTTCGCCTCGACGGCCCTGGTCGCGTGAAAGTCGTTGTTCCGGATGACGATCTCGTCCCCGGCGATGCCGACCATCCCGTCGTCGCCGTGCATGTCGAACTGCGCTCCCACCCAGTCAGGGCCGACGACGTTGTCGCGCGCGACGAAGCCACATTCGGGACCGCCGCTGCCCGAGATGGCGTGGCGGTTGTAATTGAAGCGGTTCTGCTCGATGACGGGCATGTGGTCGCCCTTCGGAATCGTCACGCCGTACCCGAGTCCCTCCCAGGTGTTGTGGTGAATGTGGTTGCGTCGAATCCGGGCGTTGTCCTCGGCCCAGACGGCCGAGTATACCCACCCGGAAATCTCGTTGTTGTCGACGACGCCGTCCGTGCCGACATCGATGCCGCTCCCGCGGTGGGCGTAGAAGTCCCCGTCGTGTGCCTGGATCGGATTCACGTAGTCGTGGTGATGGCCCTCGAGCCGGAACCCGGTGAACCGGGCGCCGGTTCCCAGCTGAATCTTCTGGAGGCCGCGCTGGTCGCTCGGGCTCTCGTCGCCCTCGCTCGACGTGAGGAGCGCCCCGTCGGGCCCGTCGAGGCGGCCGTCGCTCGAGAGGGTCACGCCGTCGGGGACCTGGATCATCCAGGTACCACTCAGGTCAATCTCGACGTCGCCCGGCACGTAGACGGTCTCGCCGCTGCTCGCCGCAGTCAGCGCGCGCGTCAGCTCGGTGAGGGACGTGGCCTGGAACGCCGGTTCGTCGTCGGTCGGCGGGACCTCCTCGGGTTCGTCCCGCCGGCGGTCCGGCCGTGGGTCCGCCGGGGGACGAGGCGGTGAGAGCGTCCCGCCGAAGACGACAGTCCCGGCGGCGAGGGCGAGGTACGTCCGCCTATCCATCGTTCACCTCACCGTGAGTCCGGTCGGGAACCCCCGTCACCTGGGCTCCCTCGCCCGGCTCACCGACCCGTGGACCGGAACGGCGACGCCAGACCGGGACCGGCGACGGTCCGCGAATCGGGTGGTCGGGTACTCCGGACGCGGGTGCGAGCCCGACGGGGGCGACGCTACGGGGCGTGTGCATGCCCACCCGCGACCACCCGTGGCTCCGGTCGCAGTACCTCTTTCGCCCGTTGCTCCCAGGTGTAGTTATCGAGGAAGTCCGCTCGCGCCCGCGCTCCGAGTGCCGACCGAAGGTCCGGTTCGTCGCGCAGTCGCACGAGGGCGTCCATCCACTCGTCGACGGCGTCGGGATCTGCGAGCAGCGCCGTCTCGCCGTCGTCGAGAATCTCGCGAATCGCCGGGAGGTCCGACGCGACGATGGCCGTCCCCGCGGCCATGTACTCGAATATCTTCAGCGGCGACATCCAGCGGACGGTGTTGTGGCCGGCGTTCGTCGCCACGTCGTGCTGGTAGGGCGCGACCTGCACGTCGAAGGCCAGCCGATATCGGTCCAGTTCCCCGGGTGAAACGAACCCGTGGAAGGTGATCGACTCGACGTCCGCGAGCGACGATTGCCACCGGTCCACGTCGTCTGGGTCGCCGCCGACGACGTGGAAGTGCACGTCGGAGAGCCGGCGGGCCAGACTGGCGACGAGTTCCATGCCCCGGCCCTCGTACAGATTCCCAACGTACCCGACCTGTAGCGCCGCGTCGGCCGGTTCGAGGGCGACCGGCTGGACGGACGTGTCGACGGGGTCGGCTGCGTCCCGTGCGACGACGACGTTCCCCGCGAGGTGCGGGTAGGCCTCCTCGTAGTACTCGCGGAGGGCGTCGGAGATCACCACCAGGTGCTCGAAGGTCTCGTGGCCGATGAGGCGGCTGAAAAACGCCTCCTCGAGCCATCCAAACCGGCTCTCTCGCATGGGCGAGTGGGACTCGAAGACGGTCCGGGCGCCGGTGAGCGAGGCGAAGTAACACGCCACGACGCTCCGGCCGAACACGAGGTCCGGGTCCATCGCGGCCGCTTCGCGACCGATCCAGTAGTTGACCAGGAAGGTCCCGGCGCTCGAGAGGTTCGGGCGCGTGCACTTGCGAATCTCGAAGGTCGGCGCGACGTCGTAGTAGTCGTGGACGTCGTCGACGTCGGACAGTTCCGCGTCGCGGTCGGGAACCAGCAGCGTGACGTCGTGGCCGTTGTCGGCGAAGGCCTCGCACATGTTCATCACCTGCATCGAGTTCGCTGCTCTCGACGGGACGACGCTGTTGGCGACGTAGACGAGATCCATCCCGGTGGGCTCCCGACGTGACGGGTGGTCGGTCGCCTGCCCGTCCCCGGCCGCGCCGGGTTGCTCAGAATCCGCCATTCTGGAGGTGTGAGACGGTCCTGTCCAGTCCGTCCTCGAACCCGACCACCGGCTCGTACCCGAGGAGTGCACCCGCCTTCGAGATGTCCGCGTGCGAGTGCCGGACGTCGCCCGGCCGCGGGTCGTCGTAGATCGGATCGAGGTCCGTGTCGAGCCGGTCGTTGAGCGCGGCCACGAGCTCGTTGATCGTCACGCGATCGCCACAGCCGACGTTGATTGCTTCGCCGCTGACGTCGCGCTCCGCGGCCAGGATGTTGGCCAGCACGGCGTTCTCGACGTACGTGAAGTCACGGGACTGTTCGCCGTCGCCGTAGACGATCGGGCGCTCGCCGTCGAGCATGCGACGCGCGAACGACGGGATGACGGCGGCGTAGTCGCCCGCCGGATCCTGCCGGGGACCGAAGACGTTGAAGTACCGGAGGGCGACGGCGTCGAAGTCGTACAGCCCGGCGCTCTGGACGGCCAACCTTTCCGTGAAGTACTTCGAGAGGGCGTAAGGCGACTCCGGGTTCGGTGTCATCGTTTCGACCTTCGGCAGTTCGGCCGCGGACCCGTAGACGGACGACGAGGAGGCCACGACGAGCGTGTCGACCCCCCGGTCGCGCGCGGCGTCGACGACCGTCGCGGTGCCAGTGCAGTTCGCGTCGGTCGACGTCACCGGGTCGTCGACGCTTCGGGGCACCGACGGGACTGCCGCCTGGTGGAAGACGTAGTCGACGTCCTCAACGAGGTCGGCCAGGAACTCCGCGTCCCGGACATCGCCCTCTCGGAAGGTGAAGTCGTCGCGTGGGTCGAGCGGCGCCAGGTTGGTCCGCCGTCCGGTCGCGAAGTTGTCCACGCCCGTGACCGTGTAGCCGCGATCCAGGAGGGCGGTCGCGAGGTTGGAGCCGACGAACCCCGCGACGCCGGTGACCAGCGCGGTCGGCGACCCCACCGTCTCAGATGGGGTTGGAGACGAGTCGGTCATGCGATCAGAGGTGGACGACGTTTTCGGCGTCCGAATCCGGGAGAGCGTTGCGCGTGTCGAAGACGAACGAGGCGTGATCGAGAATCAGTTCCACGTCGACGGCCGAGTGGTTCGTCACGAGGACCACGCAGTCGGCAGCCTCGAGTCGCGACCGGGTCAGCGGCACGGACTCGTAGGTATCACCGCCGACCACCAGTGACGGGACGTGGGGATCGTGGTACGACACCGAGGCGTCCCACTCGGCGAACTGTCCGAGGATGTCGATCGTCGGCGACTCGCGCGTGTCCGAGACGTCCGGCTTGTAGGCGGCGCCGACGACGAGGACGTCGGCCCCCGACAGTGGCGTCCCCCGGTGGTTGAGTTGCTCGACGACGCGCTGGACCACGTGGTCCGGCATCTCCCGGTTGACCGTGTCGGCGAGGTCGATGAATCGCGTGTCGATGCCGTGCTCGCTGGCTTTCCAGGAGAGGTAGAACGGGTCGATCGGGATGCAGTGACCGCCGAGCCCGGGGCCGGGGTAGAACGGCATGAAGCCGAAGGGCTTGGTCTCTGCGGCGTCGATGGCATTCCAGATGTCGACGTCGAGTTCGTGTGCGACCTGGGCGAGTTCGTTGATGAGCCCGATGTTGACGGCCCGGAAAGTGTTCTCCAGTAGCTTGACCAGCTCCGCTTCGGTGGCGGTGTCGACCCGGACGATCTCGTCGAAGACCGGCCCGTAGAGAGCTTCGGCCCGGTCGCCACACGCGCGAGTCACGCCGCCGAGGACTTTCGGGATGTCAGTCGGGCCGTACTCCTCGTTGCCCGGATCGATCCGCTCGGGCGAGAACGCGAGAAAGACGTCCTCGCCCACGGTGGCGCCGTTGTCGGCCAGGGCCTCCCCGACGACCTCTTCGGTCGCACCGGGGTAGACCGTACTCTCCAGGATGACGGTACAGCCAGCGTGCACGACGGGCGCCAGTTTCGAGGCTGCGTCGAGGACAAAGGAGAGGTCGGGTGAGTCGGTCTTTCGGAGCGGGGTCGGCACACAGATCGACACGCCGTCGACGTCCGCGAGTGCCCCGTAATCGGTCGTGAACTCGAGGTCCGCCTCGACGGCCTCCGCGACGGCCCCGTCGGAGACGTCGGTGACCGCAGACGTCCCGTCTCTGAGGCGCTCGATCTTTTCGCCGTCGACGTCCACCCCGACAACGTCGTATCCGGCGTGATGGGCCGCCAGTGCGAGGGGCAGACCGACGTACCCTAGTCCGACGACGCCCAATCGATCCATCTCCCCGGCCGTTTCGGCGAGGGAGTCGCTCTGCGGTCGGGACCGGCCGGCGTCCGCGGCGCTCGCGTCGGGTACCCGCTGATCGTGGTGTGCCATTCAGGGAAGCGATCCACCGCCACACCCATTGTAAAGAATTTCTTAGGGGAGAGAAGGGATGCTACAACGGGGCGCGCACGACGCGTGCGCGGGGCGCTGGAGCCGCCGGACCGACCGCGCCGAGTCGCCGAAGCGACCGACCTCGATACGACCCAAACCGAGCGATTTGCGTCTCGGCGGGTCGATGCCGCTCCGCCGCCAGTATCGCGCGATCGGCAGTCGGCCAGCTCCAGAGACTCGGAATCGAACCGTAGGGAACGTATTTCGGCGGTAGCGCCACGTTACCGGTATCTTCGGTCGACGACAATCCAGGCCCTGGGCGGCGGCGATCCGGGCCTTCGGGTGGTCTCGATCGAGATGCTCGGGTCGCACCGATCCGGGTTTGCCGGTGGCGCGTCAGGAGTGACTCCGTGTGGAAGCGCCAGGGAAAGGCCCGGTCCGGCCCGTCAGCTTACGAGCGCCAGCCCGAGTAGCCCGGGATGACGTCCTCGTAGGAGACGCCGGCGTCGGTTCCGTAGTGGTTGCCGGAGATCGACTTGTTCGAGACGCCCGACATCTCGAAGGTGCAGTCGGTCTGGAAGAACCAGTTCCCTTCGACGTAGACGCCCTCGTCGGGTTCGCCGTCGACGTCGACCGCCTCGGCGCAGTTCCCGTCGTAGGTCCGCGTGACCGGTTCGACGACGTTGTTCCGGATCTCCGTGCGCACGCCGCCCGGACTGTGGACGTCGATGACGTGCTTGACCGTGACGGGACCGAAGTGGTTGAATCGGAGGCGGTACCCGTAGTGGGAGCCGTCCGAAGCCACCGAGTGGCGGTTGTTGTTGAAGTAGTTGTACTCGATGAGCGGGTCGCCGCTGTAGGTGACGACGCCGTAGCCGAGGCCGTCCATGTTGCACTCCCGGAGCACGTTGTGGTGGACGTGCCCGTCGCCGCCGCCGAAGTAGACGCCGGCGAACGAGAAGCCCCAGACGTCGTTGTTGTCGATCTCCACGTCGTCGCCGTAGACGCCGACTCCGCGTGCCTGGCTCGACCCCCCGCCCGCGTCGCCGGGCCACGGGCCGCGGATCCGCAGCCCGGTGATCCGTGCGCCCCGGGACAGCCCGAACAGTTCGGTCGGTTCGGCGTCGGTGTGAACCAGCGCCCCGTCCGATCCGTCGACGCCCCGATCGGACGCGAGGGTGACGCCGGCCGGCACCGAGAGGGTCGTCGACCCGAAGTCGATCTCCCGGTCGCCGGGGACGAAGACGACGTCGCCGGATCCGGCAGCCAAGAGTGCGTCCGCCAGTTCGTCCAGCGTCCCCACGACGGCGTCCGCCTGGTCGCGCGTGACGGCGGCCTCGTAGCCCTCGCCACCACCGACGACCCCCTCACCGGTGGCCCCGTCGTCGGACTGTTCCGCTTCCGGGAGGTCGAGGTCCGGGAGGGTAGAGATATCGACCGGGTCCTCGTTGAGGGTCACGACGTAATCCTCCGAGTCCGGCACCGTCGCCTCCCAGCCGAGGATGCCGCGCCCGTCGGCGGGTTCCCACCGGTACCCGTCCCCGTACATCGGCCCGTCGGGATCGGCGGTTCCCGTTCGCCCCTCGACGAGCCACGTCCCGTCGGAGAGTTCCGTCACGTCGTAGTTCGACGCCCGGAAGTACTCGTCCTCGTCACCGGTGAGCGGCGTCGGTTCACTGTCCGTGTGCAGCCGGTACTCGAGCCAATCGTCGTGCGGGAATCCGACTCGGAAGACCGCCCGATCGAGCTGGTCGTCCGGCGCGTCCTCCTCGGTCTCCTCGGCGGTGCCGAGTTCGTCGGGATCGACCGGCTCGCCGTCGATGGTGACCGAACAGTCCCCGGAGCGGACGTCGAAGGAGCGGACCTCGCCCTCGAAGACGTACGTGTCTCCGTAGCCGTTCCCCGTCGTGCCGCTGGCCGTCCAGAGCGTGGCGTCGGTCTGTTCGACGTCGTCGTTTCGCTCCTCCGCGGCGTTACGTCCGGCGTCCAGGTCCTTCTGGATCTCCCCCGATGTCGTGAAGACGTACTCCACGGCGTCCTGGGCGACGATCTCGATGACGTGCGTGTCCGGCTCGGTCTCGCCGCCGGTGTCCCCGGACCCGTCCTCCGGGGCGGTCTGGCCGGTGAGCTCCGAGACTGTGGTCTCGGTCCCGTCGACGAGGAGCGTGAACTGGCCCGTCGCCGGTTCGAAGTGCGTCACCGCACCGGAGATGTCGAAGGTGTCGCCGTACCCGTTGCCTGTCAGGCCGGAGACGGTGTAGGTCCCGTCCCCGTTGTCCGTGATCGTGTCGTTGGCCCGTTCGGCCGAGTTGTCCCCGTTGTCGAGGACCTTCTCGACGCCACCGTCGACCGTGAAGGCGTACTGCACGGAGCCGTCCGACGGCGTCAGGATCTCGAGGCGCTCGGTCCCGGTGGCGGTGGTATCCGCGTAGCTGATGGAGACGTCGACCGTGCCGGCGGCGTCCAGCGCAGTCAGGTGGCCACCGAACCGGTAGGCGTCCCGGTCACCCTGGACGGATCCCGTCACCGAGGTTCCGTCGATCGTGTCCTCCGCTTCCAAAGCGCCCACGTCGCCGTGGGGTTCGACCGCGCCGGAGACGCCGAACTCGTAGTCGGCCACACCGGTCGCGCTCGTTCCGTCGAAGACGATCTGGTGTGGGGCGTCCCCGTCCCCGTTGGCAGCCACCGACGAGATCGCAGCCGATCCGACGATGGACAGTCCGGTCAGTTGTAACAACCGACGTCGGTCGATCGCGTGTCGGTTCGTGTGCTGGCCCTCGTCACCTGTGCGTCGTTCGTCGCCGTTTCCATCCGGCATGGCCCGGTATCCCCACCTTACTTGTATATGGCTTTTTACGCGTTTGTAGCCGCGTGCAGGTAGTAGCGAACCAGACGCGGGGGAATCCATACCGGAAGCAGATCCGACAGTTACCATGATGGGCTGCGAACAGGACCGGCAACGACCCCGGCAGTAAGGGTTGATTACCGGGCACTCGGCGGTTCTGCACCGATATTCCGTGATTGCAGACGATTGCTACGGCCCCTCGGGCGCAGCTGGCGCGCGGTCGGGTCGGAATAGGACCACCGTAACTTTGCTGCCGGGCCGGCCTCGGCTGCGTGATGGCGAACGAGGACGTCGCGAGCGTCGACCGGACGCCGAGAGACGACGCAGTCGAACGCGTGGTCGCAGCCGGTGACTCACTGCGGCTGGTTCCACCCGCAGTCACGCCCGTCTCGATGCGTGACGTGATGGAGGGCGTCCGCAGCCACCGTCGAGGGGTCGGACGAGACGAGTTTCGCGCAGCCGTGGCGTCGCTGCTCGACGCCCAGGCGGCTGCCACCTACACGTCCTACCGGGGGGCGCTGAGCGCCTGTTTCGGACGGCTGGCGGCCGACGACCCGGGGCGGGACACCGTGCTGATTCCCGCCTTCGCCAGCCAGGACTTCGCGGCCGCCATTGAACGCGTCGGGCTCTCCGTCGCGCGGTACGACGTGGACCCGGAGACGCTGTCGATGGACCTGGCCTCCGTCGAGGCGGCGATCTCCCCGGACACCCTCGCACTCGTCTCTGTGGCCCTGCTGGGCTACCCGTCGCCGATGCCCGAGGTGTCCCGGTTCTGTGCAACACGGCCGTTCGCGCTCGTCGAGGCGGTCGGGTACGCGCTCGGTTCGAACGTCGACGGTTCCCCGCTCGGGTCGTTCGGGGACTACGCGGTCCTCAACTTCCAGGAGGGGAAACCGATCCCGGTCGGCGGCGGCATGGTCGTCTCGCGAGACGACGACGCGCTCACGGACGCTGGCCGTCCCGCGGCGGCCCCCAACGTCGGAACGCTGGCCGGCTACGCGGCGTTCTCCCGGCCACTCGCCTATCGGGCCTACGCGACAGTATCGGGCGTCCTCGAGCGCTTCGAGTCGGAACGCGAGCACCTGACCACGCACGCCACATCGCCCGCGGGGACGGACGCGTCCTCGCCGGTTCCGACGATGTCGAACTTCCAGGGGGCCGTCGGCCGTCGCGTCCTCGACCGACGCGAGGGGGCTCGCCGGCGTCGTGCCGAGACGGCCGGCTACTACCGGACCCACCTCGACGACGTGGGTCAGATCGACCACGTCCGGCCGCTCGCGGCCCTGGATCACCACCAGTACGTCCGGTATCCGCTGCTCCTGGCGTCGAGTCAGCTCCGCGCCGACGTCAAACACGCGCTCCGCCGGGCCGGCGTCCAGACCTCCGCGATCTACGACTGGCCGCCCCTCGAATCGGATCGGTATCCGGGCGCCGCGGCCGTCCAGCGGCGGATCCTCACGCTCCCGACGCACCCGTACACGCGCGACCGGGATCGTCGTCGGATCGTCCGGACGATCCGCGACGTGGTCGACCGGTCCTGAGTCGAGTCGTCGGGTACTCGATCACTACCGTCCGGGCAGGCCGCTACCACGTCACTACTAAAGCGTCCGGGCGGGCGATAGGCGCTCGACACCATGTTAGCGACAGACGAGCAGCCACCGTGCGGCCGCGTCGTTCCACTCGTCCAGGCTCCCGAGGTGGCCGTCCCGGATCATGAGTGAGCCCCACGCGGCGGAGACCGGCACGCGGAGGGACCCGGAGACGGTCTGTATCACGATCCAGCGGCCGCCGCACGTCCACTTCTACCGGCACGCGATTCGGGCGCTCGAGGACTCCGGACGGACCGTGCACGTGTTCGTCCGGGACTCGCAGATCACGACCGCCCTGCTCGACCGCTACGGGATCGACTACACCGTCCTCGCCGACCACGTCGACGGTGGGTCGCTACCACGTCTCGCCCGCATGCAGGCGACCTACGAACTCCGACTGCTCCGGGCCGTCCGCGCCATCCAGCCCGACGTGATTACCGGCATCGGCGGGGTCGCCGCCGCCCACGTCTCGTCGCTCACCGACGCGCGGAGCGTGGTCTTCACCGACACCGAACACGCCACGCTCTCGAACGCCCTGATGAAACCGTTCGCCGACGAGATCTGGACGCCGGCCTGTTTCGGCCGCGACTTCGGTGCGGCCCACGTCCGCTATCCGAGCTACCACGAACTGGCGTATCTGCATCCGGAGCGGTTCGAGCCCGATCCCGGCGTCCTCGACGCGGCAGACGTCGATCCCGACCGGCCGCTCGCCGTCGTGCGAGTGACGGCCTGGGACGCCCTCCACGACGTCGGCGCCGCCGGCGTCGACGACCCGGCCGACGTGGTTCGCAGCCTCGAGGCGTCGGGCGCCCAGGTTCGAATCACCGCCGAAACGCCGCTTTCGGACGGGCTGTCCGATCGACAGCTGGACCTGCGCCCGGACAGGATCCACGACCTGCTCGCCTTCGCCACGCTGTACCTCGGCGAAGGGGCGACGATGGCTGCCGAGAGCGCCGTGCTCGGCACCCCCGCCGTGTACGTGAACACGCTGCGAATGGGCTACACGGACGAACTCGAGGCGAAATACGAGCTGCTCGTTAACTGTCAGGGCAGTTTCCGGCACGACCGGGCGCTCCGCGTGGCCGAGCGCATCCTGTCGGGAGAGCTGTCGACCGACTGGGACGAGCACCGGCGGCGGTTGCTCCGGCGGACGACCGACACGACCGACGTGATCCTCGAAGCGCTGGGTGCTGGGTCCGTCGACGGAAGCGCCGACGAACCGCTGGCAGTAGTCGGTGCCGAGTAGCGGACGGTTTCGCCTGTTCAACGCCGATTACCGGTGGGATCAATGGTGTCCCGAACCCGAGAACGCCGTCGGTGACCGGTGCTCGCCGGGTCCGGCCGTGGAGGCGATTCCCGGACGCCACCCGCCGTCCCGCGGGTGCCGGACAACCGGGGTATAACAATGGGTCTTTCCGGCCCACCTGAACCTGTGTCAGTCAGACGGCGAGACAACGCAGACGGAAGCGACGCCAGGTCCACGAACCACCGGCGGGTAACGGCGCACTTCGTTCCGAATAACCCGCCGCAAACGGTCCGGTTCGGGCGTCCCGGACCGGACATCGCAGAACAATCCGATTCAGGTCAGGACTAAGGCCGATGAGCAGGAACCGCGATTCACTCGAGACCGTTCGCGCTGGCGTGATCGGCGTCGGGAGTATGGGCCGTCACCACGCTCGCGTGTACAGCGAACTTCCGGGCGTGACCCTCGCGGGCGTCTCCGACGTCGACGAGCAGCAAGCGGCGGCCGTCGCCAGCGAGTACAACAGCCGGGCGATGGACGTCGACGCGCTCCTGGACACCGTCGACGTCGTCTCCGTGGCGGTCCCGACGGCGTACCACTACGACACGGTCCGGCGGTGTCTCGACAACGGCGTCCACGTGCTCGTCGAAAAGCCGTTCGTCGAGGACCGGGACAGGGGGAGGGAACTCGCCAGGCGAGCGACGGAGCGGGACCTCGTACTCCAGGTCGGTCACATCGAGCGGTTCAATCCCGCGACGCGGGTGCTGGCCGACATCGTCCCGGACCTGGATGTCGTCGCCGTCAACGTCGAGCGACTGGGGCCGCCCCTCGAGCGGGACAACGACGACAACGTCGTGATGGACCTGATGGTCCACGACCTGGACATCCTGCTGTCGCTGACCGACAGCGACGTCCGGTCGCTGTCGGCGCTCGCGCGGGACGAACGGCACGTGACGGTCCAGCTCCAGTTCGACGACGAGAGCATCGCGGAGTTGACCGCGAGTCGACTCACGCAACAGAAGGTCAGGCGGCTGTCGATCACGGCACTGTCCTGTCGCGTGAACGTCGACTTCATCAGCCAGACCGTCGAGATCCATCGCCGGTCCCTCCCGGAGTACGTCGAGTCGGACGGCGACATCCGGTACCGCCACGAGAGCGTCGTCGAGCGGCCGATGGTCGAAAACGGCGAACCGCTGAAACACGAACTCACGGCGTTCGTCGACGCGGTCCGCGAGGGCACGGAGCCGGTCGTGACGGCCGACGACGCCATCACGGTCATGGAGTGGGTCGACGAGATCGAGTCGGTCGCCCTCGATACGCCCCAGGAGGTTCGCCCCAGATGAGCGCGCGTTCGCGAGAGACGAGCGCACGGAAGAAGCCATGAGCGAGAGTAAACCCACTGCTGAACGGGACCGAGCGGAGACCCGGAGCGTCGAGTTGCCCGCCGAGCTGGCCGAGGACATCGAGCGACGAGTGGCCCGCACGCGCTACGAATCGGTCGACGCGTACGTGGCCGTCGCCATGGAACTGCTGGTGTCTGAACTCCAGTCCGCGAACGGTGACGAGGGGGAAGCGACGAGCGGTGGGTCCGACGAGCAGACCGGCGAGTCGGCGGAGGTAGACCTCGACACCGATGGTGCGGTCGCGGACCGGCTCGATTCGCTCGGCTACCTCTAGAGGCCGCTGACGGGCGCGACGTTCGTGGCGGCCTGTGCGAGCCGGTCGACTTCCTCGTGGTGCTCGACGAACTCGTCGAGACGGCGTTCGTACTCGCGTCGCAATTCGGGTCGCTCGTCGGCCAGGTTCGCCGTTTCCTCCGGATCACGTTCGAGGTCGAAGAGTAGCTCCTCGTTTCGACTCCGAATGTACTTGAAGCGATCGGACCTGACGGCTTGGTTGCGGCCACACTCGCTCGCGGTGAAGACCGCCTCGGCCGCCGTCTCGGCCGACTCGAATCGGCCCTCCCGTGCCGTCTCGAGGACGGCGTCGTGAATCGTCGCGAGTGACGTCGGCGCCTCGACCTCGCCGACGGCACCCGCGTTGTGAACCAGATACGGGACGTGGACGTTCTCCTCGAAGACCTGCCGGTGGTGGTGGCCGTAGCTCCCGTGCTCGCCGAAGGATTCGCCGTGGTCCGCGTGGACGAACAGGGCGGGATCGTCGCCGGCAGTGTCGGCGAGCAGCCGCTCGAGAAACGCGTCGACGGCCCGGACCGTGTCGCGATAGCTCCGCTGGGCCGACGCGGTGGCGTCGTCGGCGAGTGCGTCCACGTCGCCCCTGAGCGCCCCCTCGGAGCGGAGCATACTCGCGTACATGCCAACGAGGGACTGCTCCTCCCTGTGGGACCGCCCGGTGATGAACGGAAAGTGGGTGTCCATCAGGAAGACCCACAGGAAGTACGGTTCCGACAGGTCCCGGACCGTCGCACGTAGGTCCCCGTAATAGTCCTCCCACTTCGCGAAGAAGGACTGGCTGGTCAGGAGGTCCAGCCCGATCTCGAAGGACTTGCGATCCCGGATGCGAGCGGGCACCCGGTCAGTGAGCCAGTGACTCCGACGGTCGCTCGCCGACCCGGAGCGGTCGGCAAAGTGGTCGAAGCCGCGGTCGGCCCCCGCGTTCGCGGACATCCAGGGATTCGGGCTGAACCCCGCCGTCTCGTATCCCAGCTGCTGCAAGCGCTCCGGGAGTGACCCGTACCGGTCGAAGTGAGACCGGATCGAAACCAGGCGGCGCTGCCAGTGGGGAATCTCGGTGTTCGACTGGAGTGTCGTCTGCGGTCGGTGGCGGCCGGTGAAGACCGCGGGCATCGAGGAGAAGGTCTGTGGACCGGTCGCGATGGCGTTTCGAAACGCCACCCCCTCCGACGCGAGGCGGTCCATCGTCGGAGTGAGGTCACTGTCGGCCCCGAGGAATCCGCAGTGATCCGCTCGGAGACTGTCGATCGAGACGAGAATCAGGTTCGGGCGTGCGTCGGTCACGGACATGGGTAATGGCGACGGCTGGTGGTCGTCGGACCCTGCTTGCGCGGCGTGGTGCTTTGTTACGGAGGGCGGCGGCGGACGGTAGGAGGGTGGTATACCCCTCGCGAGGCGGACACGTCCGGGTATCCGCGCCATTACAATCCGCTCGTGCCTGCCTCTCTCGAACCGACACGGGAGATCCGGCAGACGGGTCTCCCACTGCGCATCCATGCACGTACTCAATCTCGCGACGGACGGCACGTCCGCCATCTTCGCCCAACAGGTCGAGGTGCTCCAGTCCCAGGGGGTCGAGACGACGACCCTCGAGGTGCCCGGCGAGCGGCGGGTGACGGACGAGGGAATCTCCTCGCGGTCGCTGGTCGATTACGTGCGGTTGTACCCGCGGGCGCTGCGCCACTCGTTTGGGTCGTACGACCTCGTCCACGCGAACTACGGCCTGACGCTCCCGGCTGCACTGGCCCAGCCGTCCCTGCCGGTCGTTGTCACGCTGTGGGGCTCCGACCTCCTCGGCCGGTACGGGACCCCCATCGGGTGGCTGGCGCGACGGGCGGATGCGGTCATCGTCCGGACGGCGGAGATGGCCGAGGTCGTCGGGACGGCCGCACACGTGATTCCACACGGCGTGAACCTCCGTCGCTTTCGACCGCTGCCACGACGGGACGCACGGCGAGCGGTCGGCTGGGACCGGGACGTCGTCCACGTCCTGTTCCCGTACCCGATCTCGCGGGACGTCAAGGACTACGATCGTGCCAAACGGGTCGCGTCGTCGGTGGACGAGCGCCTGGACCGGACCGTGCGCCTGCAAACGCTGTCGAACGTGCCACACGGCCGGATGCCGCTCTACTACAACGCCGCCGACGCACTCCTGTTGACGTCGAAACGCGAGGGGTCCCCGAACTCGGTGAAGGAGGCGCTCGCGTGTAACCTCCCCGTCGTGGCGACGGCCGTCGGCGACGTGCGCGACCGCGTCAGGGACGTCGATCCGTCACACGTGGGGACGACCGACCAGGAGCTCGTCGACGGCCTCGAGGACGTCATCGCACGCGGGCCCCCCGAGAACGGGCGGGCGGCCGTGGAACCGTTGAGCCTCGACCACATGGGTGCGCGACTCAGGGAGATCTACGACTCGGTCTCCTGACCCGCGGGATGACAGTTCAGACGTCTCAGGAGGCCCCGTAATGCGCCGCATACCGCGTCCACAGTCCGGATTCGTCGGAATCAGGCGGCACCGACGCGTCCCGATTCGTGGCCGCTAACCCCCAGAATCCCTCGATATCCTCGGTATAACAATGTGAATGTTACCTGAACTCCCGAGCCAGGTTCAGGTGTGACTATGACGCCGATTCTTTCCGAACTCGCGGTTGGAGCACAGACTCGGGGTGGACGCGTCGACAACCGGGCACGACAGCGCCCGCGCCGTCGACAGGCTGACGGGCGGAACGGGGAGGCCCGATGAGTCACCAGCGCAGTGTCCGGGAACTGATCGCGACCGGGCGGATCGACGTCACGCTCGCGTGGATCGGGGTCGTCCTCTCGGTCCTGCTCTTGGGCCTGCAGTTCCTCGCCTATCAGCCCCTCATCATCGTCATTCCCGTCTCGACGGGGACGGCGTGTGTCCTCTACCTGGCAACGCAACGACGCCAGCTCTCGACGCTCTCGTTCCCGGCCGCCGGACGGCTCGCTGCGGGGTATCTGCCCGCGGCCGTGCTGTTCGGACTCGCCGGCTTCGTCACCCTCGTCTTCCAGGCGGGGGCGCGGACGGGTCCGGCGTACCTCCTCGCGGGGCTGGTCGGGTCGGCCATCCTCCTCCAGATACTGCTCGTCGACGACGAGTGGCTCGACGCACGGCTCGTCCTCGGCCAGATACTGCTCGCCGCCGTCGTCGTCCGCCTCGCGGGCCTCCTCGTCACGCCGGGATTCGTCGGCGTCGACGTCTGGACGCACCTGCCGGTGTTCGTCCAGGGGATCGTCGACACCGGGTCCTTCGCCCCACTGGAGGGGAGCAAGTACCTGCTGGCCCCGCTCTATCACTCCTTCGCCGCGATCGGGACGCTGCTGTTCGGGTCTACGCGGATGGCAGTCTACCTGACGCTCGGCCTGCTGCTGCCCCTGTCCGTCCTGTTCGTCTACGGCACCGGCACGCTCGTACTGCCAGCCCGGTGGGCCCTGCTCGCCGCGGCGCTGTACGCCTACGCCGAACAGTTCATCGAGTGGGGCATGCACATCATCCCGACCAGCCTCGGGCTGGTGTTCTTCCTGGGCGTGTTCTACCTCGTCACCAGGGTCTTCCTGGACGACGCGGAGTGGTGGGCCGTCGGACTGCTCGCCGTCCTCAGTCTCGCACTCGTGGTCACGCACCAGGTGTCCACCGCGATCACGCTCGTCTTCCTCGGGATCGCTGCCGTCGTGGCCCTGTCGGCAGACGTGTCCCGGGGGTGGCCGTTTTCGGCGTCGCTCGGCCGGTCGACGTTCGCCCTCGGCGGCATCTTCGGCGTCACGACCGTGACGACGGTCGTCCTCTGGTCGATGGCCCCCCACGGCGAAGACTCGATCTTCCTCTGGGAATCGATCCGAACGGCATTGCGGCTGTTCGACCAGCAGGCCGGCTTCCTGAATCTCGCCGGCGGTGGCCTGCCGGCGTACGCGCAGGCAGAGAGTGCGTCCCTGGTCGACCTGCTCGTTCCCTACGTCGAGTTGCTCGGGTTCGGCATGGTGCTCTGTCTCGCGGTCGTCGGCGGGCTCGTGCTGTTCCGGTGGGACCGGCCGGTCGAGGTCAACGCGACCTACCAGCTGGCTGCGATCGTCTTCTTCGTCGCCACCTTCGGATTCTCCCTGTTCGGCTTCAGGGCCTTCCTCCCCGGACGGTGGATGGCGTTCCTCTACGTCCCCCTCGTCCTCGTCGGGGCGGTGGGGATGTACTACGTCTTCCGGACCGCGTCGAGTCGGGTCTTCTTCGCCGTCGTCATCGTGCTCGCGGCCGGATTCCCGACGACCATGGTCGTCGCCCGCGAGGCGACGATGGACAGCCCCGCCTTCGGGGACGAACACCCGCGGTACGCCTACACGGAATCGGAGATCGCGGCCGTCCACACCATCTCGGAGATTCACCCCGCCTCGCGCGACGTCGGAATCACCACCGACCACCCGTACAAGAAACTGTTCGCGCCACTCGGTGGCTTCGACGACATCACGTTACAGGTCGGGCCGACGGAGGCGGTCTCCCAACACCCGACGGTCTACCGGGAGTACCAGTCGACCGGTCCCGTCTCGTTTGCCGTCCCCGGCGATCGGCCGCGGACGACGTACACGCGCCGGGTCTCGTCGGCGATCGTCTGTCCTCCCGACCGCAACGTCGCCTACGCGAACGAGCAGGTCAAGCTGTGTACGCTGACCGACGCGACGGGAGGTGAAGCGCCGTGACCCGCCGGTCGTCGACCGCAGGTGGCCGTCGGTATCTGGCCCTGGTCGTCGCACTGACCGGACTGGCGACCGCCGTGCTGATCGTCACCGACGGAACGGGACCCCTCCAGTGGACCGTCGCGATCCCCTTCCTCCTGGTCCTCCCCGGGTACGCGTTCCTGTCGGCCGTCCGTCCGGCGGCCCACCGCACCAGCGGCGGCCTGGGCGACGGATACGAGATCGGCGAACCGGGATGGCCGATCCGACTCGCCCTCGCCATGGCACTCAGCGTGGTCATCGTCGGCGTGATCGGGGTCGCGCTGAACGTCACCGTCGGCGTCACCCGCGGACCCGCGGTGCTCGCAATCGGATCGACGACGATCCTGTTTGCGATCGTGGCCAGCCTCCGCCGGGAAACGGGAGCCCACGGACGGGCCGGCGGCGAGCGGTCCACGGACGGGCGAAGCGCGTCGGCGATCCTGGGCAGGACGACGCTGCAGTGGGTCGTGCTCCTGATCGCCGCGCTCACCCTGCTGACCGCCGTCGGATTCGCAGCGACCTCACCGGGGAGCGACCAGTCGTTCAGCGAGTTCTACGTCCTCAACGAGACGGCGAACGGAACGCTGACCGCCACCGACCTCCCCGAGACGATGTCTGAAGGCGAGGGACGGCCCCTCCACTTCGGGATCGAGAACCACGAACGTCGACAGCTGACCTACGACGTGGTCGTCCAGTCAGCGAGGGTCGGGCCCGGCGGAAACGTGACCGACGTCGAGCGCCTCGACGGCTTCGACGTCGCGGTCGACAGCGGCGAGCGAGCGGTCGTCGAACGAACCGTCGTCCCAACGGAACCCGGCCAACAGCGCCTCCAGTTCCTCCTCTACACGGACGGCGTCCCGGCCGAGCCTACGGCCGAGAACGCGACCACGGTGCTGCACCTCTGGGTCGACGTGTCGGCGGACGATGGGTCGACCGGTCCCGTCTCCAGCCCGGTGTGACCACGCACCTCGCCGTGGTCGGCTGTGACCCGGGTGAGTCACGGGGGCCCCCGGCCCGGCTCTCGATGTCGATCGACGCGACGCAGTCGGTACCGAGAATCGGGCGGTAGCCCAGACAGTGCGGGTCCGCCCGCCGCGTGCCGTCGTCCGCTTCTACCCCCTAATGTGGCCGTACCGCCCGGGACCTTCGGGTAAGCCCGTCTTTCGGCCGTGAACGGATCTCCCCGGTTATGGTCGTCACTCGAGTGGAGACGACCACGATACAGATGACACGAACCGGGAGCACGCGGTCGGGGACCGGTGAGAGGCACCACTGGACGCAGACCTGTTGTGACGCGGCAGCGGAGGGACGGACACTCCACGTGCGGATTCACACCCGTTCGGTCGTCCCGGCGTTCGGCACGCGCAATTACCACGAGGACGTCCGAGAGCGGGTCCGTCGGCTCGCGGACGCGGGAACGATCGACGACGTCTCCGTCGAGGCGTGGGGCAACCAGGTCGGGACGAGCCACAGCGAACACGTCGACGCGGAGACGGCAGCGACCGTCGAGACCTACCTGGCCTGGGCCGACCGGCACGACGTAGCACTGCCCTTCGAGGAGCGCCACTGTAACTCCGCGTTGATCGACGACACCTACACCGTCCTCGTCCCGCCGCACCTCCTGCTGGCCGTCGCGGACGGCGACGGCACGGTGCTCGGCGTCGCTCCGACCGTGAACGGGTCTGAGTCCGTCTCCGTCATGGACCTTCTAACGCTCCTCGCGGATCGCACCGACCACGACGACCAACGGGCGTCCGTGTCGGCCTGAGCCCGGAGGCCACGCAAACGCCCATACACTGCCTCTACGAGCGGGCTGTCCCGACGCTCCGTTCGCCAGTCGAGGAATAACAATGGATGGCGACGGGGATGCAGTTGGTATGCGAACCGGGTCCCCCGAGTACCGCCCGCTCCATGCATCGACGCCGCATAGGTCACCCGACGTTACCGCACCCGACAGCCAGCCGGCCACGGGCCTGGTGGTGCGCTGATGTGTGGGATCATCGGCTGTGTCGGCATTCCTCGACCGGTCGACGTCCTCCTCGAGGCGCTCGAGAACCTGGAATATCGCGGCTACGACTCCGCTGGCGTCGCCATCCAGAACGGCAGCGGGGTCGGCGTCCACAAGCGCGAAGGCGCGGTCGCCGACCTCGCAGAGAGCGTCCCGGGCGTGACGACGGCCGGCGACGTCGGCATCGGCCACACGCGGTGGAGCACGCACGGCGCGCCCAGCGACGCCAACGCACACCCCCACACCGACTGCACCGGCGAGATCGCGGTCGTGCACAACGGCATCATCGACAACTACGACGAACTGCGGGCCGACCTCGCGGCCGCTGGCCACGAGTTCGCCAGCGAGACCGATACCGAGGTGATTCCGCACCTGGTCGAACGCTACCGCGAAGAAACGGACTCGATCGGCGCCGCGTTCGACCGTGCCCTGGCCGACGTCACCGGGAGCTTCGCGATCGCGATGCTCGTCCGGGGCGAGGACGCCATCTACGCGGCCCGCTCTGGCTCGCCGCTCGTCCTCGGCATCGCCGACGAGGGCTACTACCTCGCGAGTGACGTCCCGGCCTTCCTCGAGTACACCGACGAGGTCGTGTACCTGGAGGACGGCGACCGCCTCCGCGTCGACCGGGACGGGTACGTCATTCGCACGGCCGATGGGACGCGCGTCGACCACCCGGTCGAGCGGGTCGACTGGGTCGCGGAGGACGCCCAGAAGGGCAAGTACGAGCACTTCATGCTAAAGGAGATCCACGAACAGCCCACCGCACTCCGCCAGGCCGTCCACGGACGAATCGGCCAGGAGGGGGCCGTCACCTTCGAGGACGCCGACCTCTCGGCGCTGGCGTCCGCCTCCAGCATCCACCTCGTCGCGTGTGGGACCTCCTACCACGCGGCGATGTACGGCTCCCAGCTCCTCTCCAACCGCGGCTTCCTGGCCCGGACCTCCCTCGCCAGCGAGTTCGTCGCCAATCCGCCGCCGATCGACGCTGACACCGTCGTCGTGGGCGTCACCCAGAGCGGGGAGACCGCGGACACGCTCGCGGCCCTCGAGGCCGCTCGCGCGGCGGGTGCGACGACGATGGCGGTCACGAACGTCGTCGGATCGACGGCGGCCCGCGACTGCGACGAGGCGATCTTCATCCGCGCCGGGCCAGAGATCGGCGTCGCGGCCACCAAGACGTTCTCCTCGCAGGTCGTCACCCTCGCCCTCGTGGCCGAGTACCTCGCCGACGAGACCGACGAGGCGCTGCTCGACGCCCTCGCGGCGTTGCCCACCCAGGTCGAGACGATTCTCGACGGCACCGCCGCAGAGGACGTGGCCACCGAGTTCTCGGCAGGCGAGGCGTACTTCTTCATCGGTCGGGGCACGGCGCACGCGGTGGCGCTCGAGGGCGCGCTCAAACTCAAGGAGATTTCCTACGAGCACGCCGAGGGCTTCCCGGCCGGCGAACTGAAACACGGCCCGCTCGCACTCGTGACGCCCCAGACTCCCGTCTTCGCCATCGACACCGGGCGCCACCGCACGGAACTCCGCGGCAACGTCGAGGAGGTCCAGGCGCGAGACGCGCCGGTCGTGGCCCTCGCTCCGCCCGACAGCCCCGTCGCCGAGACGGCCGACCGGTTCCTGCCGATCCCGGAGACCCACCCCGCGCTGGCGGGCGTCCTCGCAAACGTCCAGCTCCAGCTGGTCTCCTATCACACGGCCCGGCTCCTCGACCGGGCCATCGACAAGCCCCGGAACCTCGCCAAGAGCGTCACGGTGCAGTAACCCCCGGTCCGGCCCGGGCGCCCGGGACAGACCGGACAAACGGGCCAGTAGGACGGTACTTCGGTGATTCTAGGACGATCATACTAATCCGGCGGCCTTGCCTAGAGATCGGCGGGAACGAGCATGTCCACGAACGAGCGGGACGGCGACGGTGCGAGCGCGCACGCGGGGGGCGATGGCGAACCGTACCCGGACGACCTCGATCGTCGAGAGCGCTACGTCTGTTACTGCCTCTCGAAGCACGGCCGGATGGCGCTCTGGGACCTCGCCGACGAGGTGACCGTCTGGGAGACGGGGGCGCGCCTGCCGAGCCTACCGCCATCCGAGGGGCGAAAGGTCTACTTAGCGCTCTATCACACCCACGTCCCGCGCCTCGAGCGTGCGGGGCTCGTGCGGTACCGCCCCGGCCGCGACCTCGTCGCCCTCACCGACGACGCGATCGCCCTCGCCTGCCGCGAGCCCGCCCGTCCGAATCCGCCCCACGGTGGCGTGAGCCCTCCCGACGGACGGTGAGCGCGCGAGACCACCGGCGGCGAGACGCCGGCCGGACGGCGGGCTCGTCGGGGTGTCGGTTCGGCCCCGGCAGTCAGCAGGGTCACTCGAAACCGATGACGCCAAACGGCCTCCTATCGAGGGTCTCCCGTCAACACTGACCGGGGAGGTCGACCAGGGCGTCCCGGTCGGCGACGATGAACGCGTCGTCGCGGACCATCTCCGAGTCCGCCGGGAGGAGAATCTGTTTCTCCGAGCCGTCCGTCGTCTCTACCGCTTCCCACTCCGCTAGCTGGTAGCCCAGGTGCGTCTCGGTGTCGGGGTCGGGGGGGAGCCGTTCCCAGGCTTCCCGCGACGTGTGCTGTTCGTCCGCACTGTCCTCGACGACGTTCGACCGGCGTTCCGGAGTTGTTCCGTCATCAGTCATGGTTCCAAACCGGGTGGCGTCCGTGCCGCCCTGTCCCGGCCATATGGGCAGTAGTCCGATCCTACCCACAAAAACGTTCTACCGCGAACCGGACGTCTACGGAGCGTTCGCTGGCCGAATGCGACCCACCTGGTTACCACCTGCGCACGGAGCGTGCCGGGATTACTCGCCAGCCCGCACCCTCGCTACGTGCTCGATAACCAGATATTACGCCGGCGGCCAGGGGTCCGATAACGTGGTCTTACCGGTGGTAATCGGAGAAAACGCGCCGCACAGTCAGTGCTCTGCCGCGTAGTCCGCGATGGCTGCGTGGAGGACCTGTCGGTCGTCGCGCGAGAGCGCCGGGTGGACCGGCAGCGAGAGGACGCGGTCGGTGAGTCCCCTGGCGATCGGTGCGTCGCGACCGTCCGACCGGTAGGGTGCTTCCTGGTGGATCGCGCGCGGGTAGTAGACGCCCGTCTGGACGCCGACGGCCGCCAGGGCCTCGGCCAGGTCGTCGCGGTCGTCGTGCTGGACCGTGTACTGGTGCCAGGCGTGGTCGACCTCGGGGGCCACCGTCGGCGCCACGATCGGCGTGTCCGCGAGGACGTCGGTGAGCCCGGCGGCGTGTTCGCGGCGGGCCTCGAGGAAGTCGGGGAGTCGCTCGAGCTGGACGCGACCCATCGCCGCAGCGAGGCTGGTCATCCGGAAGTTGTGCCCGACGTGGGCGAAGTTCCCGTCGGCAGTCCGGCCGTGGTTGACGAACCGCTCGACGCGCGTGCGGACGTCATCGCGGTCGGTCACGACCATCCCGCCCTCGCCGGTGGTCACGTTCTTCGTCGGGTAAAAGGAGAAACACCCGACGTCGCCGATGGCGCCGACGGGGTCGCCCCGGTAGCGCGCGCCGTGTGCCTGGGCGGCGTCCTCGACGAGCGGGACGCCGTGTGCGTCGGTCACGTCCTGGAGGGCGTCCATGTCCGCGGGGTGCCCGTAGAGGTGGACCGCCACGACGGCCGCGGCGTCGTCGTGCTCGCGAAGTTGTGCGTCGACGGCGTGCGGGTCCACGTTCCCGGTGTCGGGATCGACGTCGGCGAACGCGACGTCCGCGCCGACCAGACGGGCGGCGTTGGCCGTCGCGATGAACGACAGCGGCGTCGTCACCACGGTGTCCCCCGGTCCGACGCCGAGCCCGATCAGGGCCGCGTGCAGCGCCGCCGTCCCGTTGGCCACGCCGACGGCGTGCTCGGCGTCGCAGAAGGCGGCGAACTCGTCCTCGAAGGCCCGGACTTCCGGGCCGTCGGCGAGCATGCCGTCTTCGATCACCGCGGCGACCGCTGCCGTCTCCCGTTCGCCCACCACCGGCTCGGCGAGGGTAACCTCCCGGTGGACCTCGTCGGTGAAACTCATGCGATGCGGTTCCTCCCGTCGAGTTCGTCCGGGAGGGGCCGGTGCTCGGCGGGTGTACCGACCGCGAGCGTCGCCGGTGGCACGTCGGTCGTGACGACCGCCCCGGCGGCCACGAAGGCGCCCTCGCCGATGGTGACGTCGGGCAAGATAACCGCGTTGGCGCCCACCGAGACGTGGTCCTCGATGGTCGCCCCCGAGAGCGTCGACGCGCGCCGGATGGGGTGGCGGTCGTTGGTCACGACCGCGTGCGGACCGAGGAACACCTCGTCGCCGACGGTCGTCTCCTGGGGGAGGTAGACGCCGGTCTGCATGCTGACGTGCGATCCGACGTCGACCCGCCCGTCGATCACCGCGTTCGTGCCGACCGTCACGTCGTCGCCGAGCGTCGACTGTTCGCGCACGACCGCGTTGTGACCGGTCGACAGGTCGTCGCCCACGGCGACGTCCGCGTAGACGACGGTGCCGCTCCTGATCGTGGCCCCGTCGCCGATTCTCGTCGGCCCCGGGTGCTCGCCGTACTCTGCGCCGATCGTCGCCGACTCGGCGACGGTGCTGTCCGTTCCGATCGTTGTCCGTACCATAGTGTGGCCGTCCCGGCTTGGGACCTGCCGTGCTCGGGGACTCTGGCGGAGCGAGAGTTTGTTATGGAGCGACTGCTGGCCGAGTTCGACCCGACTACGGACCGCTCCACGACGTTCCGGTAGGTGCCGCCGTGGCTCAGCGATCCCACTGGGTTCGTCCCCGTCGCCTTCGACCTCGGTCGACCGGGACGCCCGGGAGCCCGTCCAGGTACCAGAGGAGTACCGCCGACCCGACGAACGCGAGTTCCAGGGCAACGAGGTAGACGCCCCCGGGCCCGGTCAGGGCACCTGCGAAGTCGCCGATGAGGGAGAGCAGGTACGCCGAGGCGTCCGCCGGCGACGAGTGCTGGCCGGCAACGACCGGCCAGAACATGATGGAGGGCTTGGCCTGTCCCCCGAGGACCACCGGGTAGTAGGCGTCCGCGGGGAGGTGCAACAGGTACGCGACGGCGAACGCGAGCCCCTGGTCGGGTGCGCCACGCCGGGCCCGCCAGGCGACGACGAGCAGGCAGACCGGGACGGCGAAGAGCAGGGAGTGTGCCATCGAGGCCCCGGACGGGAGGACGTGGAGGACCCAGCCCAGCGGCTTGTCGATCAGGTCGGCGAGCTGAGACCCGACCACGACGAAGCCAACGGCCAGGGCGGAGGGCGGGGCTCGGCCGGTCGCCCGGCTGAGTAGCGAGTACGCGACGTACCCGAGCGCGAGGTGGTCCCAGGGCCACATCGACGGCGTCGCTACCGCCCGCCGACGGCCTGGGCGCTCCGTGTCGGTGCGTCGATCGATGCGACGGCGTCGTCGCGGCGGCGTCTCGACATCGTTCGACAGTCGCGTGTGCAGTTGCGTTGTTATTCCCTCCTTATGTCGCGTCGCCGGCCGCGGGTCGCGACCAGCGCAGTCGCGGGGTCGGAAGCCGCCGTGAGCGTGCGCGATTTGGCCGGGCTTACCGCCTGAGACCCCCGAAAACCGACGAAACCACTTTACGTGGACGTCAAGAGAACCGAAACAGGCAAGCGACCGACGGGACGTCGCCACGAGGACTTCCCCAGTCCCCGAGCAACCGACGACTTGGCGTTGCCACCGCCGAACGAGTTGGTCAACACCGCCGTCAGGCACCGGCCACGCTGCGTCCTGCCGAGGCGATGCCCGAGAACGGCCGCTTTGCCACGACAATCATGGAAAACGACGACTGGGACCACGTCAGCTTCGTCATCAGTTCACGGTACCGAGTAGCGACGCTCCAGCGGCTCGCGAACGGGCCCGCGACGCCGTCGCAGGTCGCCAGTGATGCCGACGTTCGGATCACGCACGTCTCGCGGGCGCTCCAGGAACTGCGGGAGCGCGACCTCGTCGACCTGCTCGTCTCCGACGACAGGAAGAAGGGGCGCGTCTACGGCCTGAACGAGACCGGTCGGGAGGTGTGGGAGACGATCGAGGCACAGAACATGGTCTGAGCGGCGGTTCGACGGAGCGCTCGCCGTGCGGTGCCACCGGCGACGTTGCCGCTGCGCTCGGCTTCACGCGCGGCACCGACCGCGGGTACCCGTCCGGCGAGTGACCGACGTGTCCCTCGCGAGGGCCGCCTCGCTCGTCGTCCCCGTTTGGGCGCCGAGAACGGTTGCCCGTCACGCGACGACCCCCGGAGTATCACGTTCCTTCTCCGAGTATAGAGTTCGTACGCGACGGACAGGGCCGCCACAGGGCGCCCGACTGCGACAGCACGCGAGAGCGAGCGAGGGTGCCGTTTTTCCGAGGTTACCGCAGTCTGGCGAGGGGATAGCACGCCAATTACAATGTAGACACTGCGTCTGCCCATCAGGTGATGCCCCAGCACCTGTCAGAAGACGAGCTCCGACGCATCAGTGCCTTCGCCGACCGTCCGATGTACGAGCGAGAACCGGAGCAACTCCTCCCGGAGGGCGAGGACGGCGAGGCCGAACCGGGAGCGTCGGGAGACTGAGCAGCCACCCAGACAGCCATGGACGCACCCACTCTCACGCGCGGGCGAAGCGGCCAATCGAGGGTCGACGACCGGAGCGACAACCACGAACACCGGTGTCTCAGCTGTGACACCTACGTCTCGGCTGACTTCGCGCGGGTGTTCGGCAACAACGACGACACGATATACGCCTGCCTCAACTGCACGACGCTCGCGGCGCTCAGGGACGGACAGGCCGTCGAACCGCGCTGACGCCGCTCCCCCTCCCCCCCGCTTCTCACCGCTCGCGCAGCGCCGTCGAGAACTGCTCCTCGCCGTCTCGTCGAAAGACGACGTACGTGATCGCGACGGTCGCGACCGCCCAGACCGTCAACATCGCGACGAGGGCCAGGGACGCCTCGATCGTCGGGATCAGGACGATACCACCGAGCAGGACGGCGAGGCTCAGCCCGACGACGATCACGACGTTCGTGATCCGTCCGCGGGCGGGGGACGGCTGCTGCAGGAAGCCCTGGATCTGGTCGGACTGGTCCGTGAGGCTGACCTCGCCCGTGTCCTGGTCGTAGTCGACGAGTCCCACCTCCTCGAGTTTCGGAATGTGGGTCTGGTACAGCGAAACGTAGACGCGCTTGCGTTCCTGGGAGGAGAGGTCCTCGACGGTAGATTCGGTCTCCCAGGCAGCCACCTCCTCGGCGAGAGAAGGGAGTTCGACCGGTTGCTCGCGTTGACTGAGGTAGTACAGGACGTACCGGCGGCGCGAGCTGCTCAATACGTCGAAGATGACGTCCTGGCTCAATTCTGGATCGTCAGTTGACATCGTGTGTGGTGGCGGTCGCGGACCGTTGTGAGTACGCGGGCGGTGCCGGGTCGGCCGTGGCGCCGCCGTCCCGAACGTGTCTCCACCGAGGCCAATGAAACACTTTGTTACCATTCTCATATAACTGATAATTCCTCCATACCCCGCGTCTCGGGCCGGCTCCCGTTCGAACGGCCGGGTCGCCGATCCGAGCGTAACCGTGTGCTAGCCGCGAGTCCACCGTCCATAACAATCTCCGCGGGACGGGCGAGTCAGGTCGACGGCTCGTGGCCGGCACTGCGACCGGGCCGCGAGTGGAACACATGACGCTTGACAGTACGAATCGAGACGGACTGTACAGGATCGGTCGGCCGCCGGAGGTGGTGCGGGAGGCGCTCGCGACCGGTGGGATCCCGGTCGCGGTCTACGGCCTCGGAAAGATGGGCCTGCCACTGGCGACGGTCTTCGCCGAGCGAACAGGCCGCGTCGTCGGCGTCGACGTGGACGAGTCGGTCGTGGACTCGGTCAACGGGGGCCGCTGTCACGTGACCGGCGAACCGGGACTCCCCGACGCAGTCGCGGAGGCGGTCGCGGACGGGGCGCTCCGCGCGACGACCGACGGGGTTGCTGCGGCCCGGGAGGCGACCATCCACGTCGCCATCGTGCCGACGCTGGTGGACGACCAGGGCGTCCCGGACCTCGCGGCCCTCGAGGCCGTGATCGACACGATCGCCGATGGCCTCTCGCCGGGCGACCTCGTTGTCGTCGAGTCGACGGTCCCCCCACGGACCTGCCGCGACGTCGTCTTCCCGCGGCTCCGGGACGCGAGCGACGTCGACGCCGACGCGTTCGGGCTGGCGTTTTGCCCCGAACGGACCGCCAGCGGAACGGCGCTGGCCGACATCCGGGGCACCTACCCGAAGATCGTCGGCGGCATCGACGAGCCGAGCACGCGCGCGGCCCGGCAGGTCTACGAGGTGGTGACCGACAACGAGATCGTCCCGGTCAGCGACGCGACCACCGCCGAGTGCGTCAAGGTCTTCGAGGGGGTCTACCGGGACGTCAACATCGCCCTCGCGAACGAACTGGGGCGCCTGACCGACGAACTGTCTGTCGACGTCCTGGAAGCCATCGAGGCCGCGAACACCCAGCCACACTGTGACCTCCACACGCCAGGCGCCGGGGTCGGTGGGCACTGCATTCCCATCTATCCCCACTTTCTCATCGGCGGTTGCGAGACGGACACGCCGCTGCTCCGCCAGGCCAGATCCGTCAACGAGTCGATGCCGACGTTCGTCGTCGACCGCCTCGAGGCGGGGCTGGCCGAGCACGGTGTCGACCTCTCGGACGCGCGCGTCGGGATCCTGGGTGTCACGTACCGCCCGGGCGTGGACGAGATTCGTGAGTCACCGGCCATCCCCATCGCCGCGCAACTCAGGGACCGCGGGGCCACGGTCGTCGCGACGGATCCCGTCTGTACGAGCATGGACGCGATCGCGGCCGACCCCGTCGCACAGGAGACGCTCCCGACTCGGGACCTCGACGCCGTGGCGCTCGTGACCGCGCACGAACAGTTCGGGCACATCGACTGGAGCGCCTTCGACCCCCTCGTGATCGTCGACGGGCGGCAGTTCCTCTCCGTCGATAGACAGGAACATCTGGTCTACACCATCGGCCAGGGGTTTAAAAGGGGGGCTGTCGACGGTACGCGGTGAGTATTCGCGCTCGTCAGCGCGACCACGTATCAGATTTCGTCGATAGTTTCGAGTGGAGTGGAGTTTCCAATCCCCTGATACCGCGTCTCGTGACCTCTACCGATGTTTTTCAGGCGTTTCGGGCGATAGGGTGCGCCTGCCGGTCCGGGTCAGGTAGTGGCCATCCCCGAACCACGAATCGGCCACGAACGGGTAGTAAAGAGTCCCTAACGGTCGTGAAGGGGATTAAACTTATATACGTGTTGACCGTTGACATACAAGCGAGCTACCCGGAATATTAGACAGCTTACCGATACGAACTGGGGAGTAGGTGCGTGCTCACGAAACCGAGCGCCCGAGATAAGGACACGACACCGCAAAGAAACGCGGGGATACTGCGACTCCGCGGTTCGCCGACGAGGCCGCAGCCGACTGCACCGCCCAACAGGGGAAGGATGGAACACTCAACATGAGTAGCCCGACAACGCCCGAGCCACGAACCGAGACGCCGTGCCCGGGGGACAGCGATCCCCCGACGGACGAACAGCTCTCGCCAGACGCCGAGGGGGACGCGGACGGGGAGACGGAGTCCGAGGAGACGGCGGAGGAGTCCGCCGACGAACTCTCCCTGGACCTGGTCTTCGAGATCCTCAAGAACAGTCGCAGACGGGAGGTGCTACGATACCTGAAGGACCACCGCGAACGCGTCACGTTGAGCGAACTGGCCGAACACGTCGCGGCCCTCGAGAACGACACGACCGTCAAGGCCCTCTCCAGCCAGCAGCGAAAGCGCGTCTACGTCGGCCTCTACCAGTGTCACCTCCCGAAGCTGGACGACATGGACGTCGTCGAGTTCAACCAGAGCCGGGGGCACGTCGAACTCGGACCCAACGCCAGCCAGCTCGACAAGTACCTCTATCTGGACGCCGAAGAGACCGACGACCGCCCGTGGTACCGGTACTACCTCGGCGTCTCCGCGATCGGTGGTATCGTCCTCCTCGCCGGCGCCGCGAGTGGAGTCCTCGGCGGCCTCGGCGTGCTAACACTCTCCATTCTGGTCGTCCTCGCTGTCTGCTGTCTCGCCGTCGGCCAGGCCGTCGACCAGGGCGCGATCGACTGACGAGCGATAGTCCGGCGCTTCCCGCCGGGACGCACAGGAACTGGCGAGCACCCGTGTCGAGTGCACGCACGTCACAATACACTTATTACCTAGCCCCGGTAACCCCCGTCAACCCTCGCGGCGTCAGCCGGTAGAGGGCCTGCAGGGTGGTCCCAGCCTGGGAAGTCTGCAGAAGGGTGGTACCAGTAGACATGATCGGGAACGAGAGCAGATGCGACGGAAGCGGTCGCAACGCGTCCTGTGAGAACGTCCAGCGACTCGACTGGACGGCCCACGGCGAGCCCAGTAGCGGGATCGTCGAGGCCGTCGCGCGAGCGACTGACCGGGAGGTAACGGCGCTACCGCCACTGCACGACGCAGTCGAAACGGACGCGCTGAACGCACTCCTCGCTGATGAGGTCGGCTCGAGCGACGGCGCCGTGGACGTGACCTTCGCGTACGCCAACCACCGAATCACGGTGTCGGCGGACGGCGACGTCGTCGTGACCCGGGAACGGTAGCGGGGCGCACGTTACTCCGAGTGTTCAGGCGTCCTCGCCGTCCACGAGGTCGGGTTCAGCGAGCGACTCGTGCGTGATGGCGACGGCGTGGCGCGTGTGACGCCCGTGAATCTCCGCCCAGCGTCGCGCGGCGTCCTCGCGCAGGCGCTCGACGGACTCGGGACACCGCCGGCAGGTCGCCCGCCAGGGACGCACGTCGTCCGGGAAGTGGCCGGTGTGGCGCTGGTGGTCCAGCGCGAACTGCTCGACGGCCTGGTTGCCCACCTGCAGGTCAGACAGTTCGTACTCCAGCGTCCACTCGCGGTCACAGCGTGAGCAGGAGACCGTCGGCGCGTCGTCGGGTGGCTCGTCCGGCGGCGGGGCGACGGGTCCTCGCCCCTCGTCGCCCGCCCCGGCGTCGGTGTCGTCGGTCACGTCGCCAACGTATCCCCGGCGACCATCTGAAGCTTGCGGCCACCCCGCTCCGGGCGGGTCTCACGCACTGCCGGCGGCGTCCGCGACCAGCGACTCCAGCCGATCGAGTTCGTCCTGGTTGACGGTGTGCCCCATTCCCCCGTAGATCTGCTCGGTCACGTCCCCGCCCAGGGCCGTCAAGGCGTCCCGGGTCTCGTGGACGCGCTCGACGGGAATGTGGGGGTCGACGTCGCTACAGCCGAGGAAGGCCGGCGTGCCGGCCAGATCGCCATCGTAGTCGAACGCGGTTCCCTCCGGGCCGATCAGCCCGCCGCTGAGCGCGGCCAGGCCGCCGTACCGGTCGGGATTCCGGGCAACGTACTCCGAGGCGAGACACGCACCCTGGGAGAAGCCGACGAGGACCACGCGGTCGCGGCCCGGGCCGTTCTCGGCAGTTTCGGCGACGGTCCGGTCGAGGAATGACAGCGCCGAGGAGAGCCAGGGCTCGTTCGACTCGATGGGGGCCATGAAGCTGTTCGGGTACCACGTGCGCCGGGCGGCCTGGATCGCGCGGTAGGCGACGCCGTCGACGGACAGGTCACCCGCGAGGTCGAGCATGCCGCTCGCGCTGGCCCCGCGACCGTGGACGAGGACGACGGCGGCGTCGGCGTCCTCAAGCGATGCTCCGGCGGTCTCAGTCGGCTGGTCTGCGTGTGGATCGTCCATCGGTGCGACTCGCCTTCTCCTACCGGCCAGCGCCGGTAATCAGTTGTGGCGCCGGAACCGCGCGGACCAGCCATCCCCGACGCGTTCCGTCACCGCCGCCATTGAAGCCACGGGCCCTCGAAGCGTCGGGCACGACTCATGGCAGACCCCACACCTGCCGGAGACGGGCCCTTCCGGTTCGAGTACGACCCGGCGGTGATCCGGTTCGGCGAGGGCTGCGTCGCCGACCTCGGGGACGAACTGGCGGCCCACGGCCTGGACCGCGCGCTCGTGGTCTCGGGCCGGACCGTCGGGACCGCCGAGGACGTTATCGGCCCGGTGCGCGCCGGCCTCGGGGACCGCCTCGGCGCGGTCTTCGCGGAGACCACGCCGGAGAAGCGACTCGCGACGGCCGTCGCCGCGGCCGAGCGCTACCGCGACGTCGACGCGGACGCCATCGTCGGGCTCGGCGGCGGGAGCAGCCTCGACGTGGCCAAGCAGACGGCCGTCGTCCTCGCGAGCGACCGCTCGCCGGCGGAACTCGGCGCGGCGTTCGCGGCAACCGATACGCTCCCCGTGCCGGACGACCTGCCGCCCATCGTCGCCGTGCCGACGACCCTCGCAGGCGCGGACCTCTCCCAGGGTGCCGGGCTGAACGCGAGCCCGGACGGCGGCCTCGTCGACGAGCCGACGAGCGGCGGGATCGGCGGCCGGGGCCTGATGCCCACCGCGCTCGTCGCGGACCCGGCGCTCTACGCGACCACGCCGCGCTCCGTCCTGGCGGCCTCGGCCATGAACGGGTTCGACAAGGGCCTCGAGTCGCTCTACAGTCCGCGGGCCACGCCGATCACCGACGCGACCGCGTCGCGGGCCCTCGCGCTTCTGGTCGACGCACTCCCCACGCTGGGCGACGACCCCGTGACGGCCGCCGATCTGGGCCCCGTCGTCCGGGGCATCCTGCTCGCCCAGTTCGGCTTCTCGCGCCCCGGCGAGAGTACGCTGTCGCTGCTCCACGCCTTCGGCCACGCGCTCTCCGACGCCGGCGTCCACCAGGGGACGGCCCACGGCGTCGTGGCACCCCACGTCGTGGCCTTCCTCCTCGACGCGGACGTCGTGCGACGGGACCTGCTGGCCGACGCAGTCGGCGTCGGAGACGCAGCCACTCCCGACGCGGCCATCGTGGACGCCGTCGCGGACGTCCGGGATGCGCTCGGTCTCCCCGGCCGACTTCGGTCGCTGGACGCGGTCGACCGCCGGGACCTCCCAGCGCTCGCCGACGCGACGCTCGCCGACGACCTCTCGCAGAACGTCCCAGCGGATCTGGACCTCGACCGGGCAGCCCTCGAAGAAATCCTCGAGGCGGCCTGGTGACGGCGGCTCGTCCCCGGTCACTCCTCACGCGCCGACGGGCGACCGAGTCGCTCGTGCCCGCCGATGGCCCCACACCGGGGGCAGCAGCCGGGACCACCGGGATCCGCGAGGAACCGGACCCCACAGCCGTGACAGCGACAGACGATCCGGTCGGCTGCGTCGCTGTTCGCGCGTCGTCCGGCCCGGTCGCCGCGGTAATCGGTCGCCACAGTCCACCGGTCGTCGGCCGCCCCCATAGGCCAAACCGCGTCGCGACCGAAATGCCGATAGGTGACGGTCGGGAGCCACGGGCGGCCGAACGGCACTATCGGAAACGGCCCTGTTCCGTTTATGGGGGTGGCGACCAAACCGGGCAGCAGATGATCACCAACGCTCGGGTCCTGCAGGAGGACTTCGTTCCGCGGGACGTCGAGCACCGCCACGCGGAGACCGAGCGGCTCTCCGCGGCGCTCTCGCCGCTGCTCGACGGGGAGCCGGCGGAGACGCCGCTGGTCTTCGGGCCGACGGGCGCGGGCAAGACCTGCGTCGCGCGCTACACCGTCGAGCGCCTGCGCGAGCAGTTGCTCGACGTGCGCGCGACCTACGTCAACTGCTGGACGGAGCACACGCGCTTTGGCGTCCTGTACGCGCTGCTCGACGCCGTCGGCCAGACGGTCGACGTCCACCGCCAGTCGACGCCCCACGACGCGCTGCTGCGGCGCGTCCGCGAGCGCGACGGGGCACCCTTCGTCGTCGTCCTCGACGAGGTCGACCAGCTCGACGAGCCCGACCTGCTCTACGAACTGCTGGGCGTCCCCCACCTGCACCCGATCCTGGTCGCCAACCGTGAGACGGACTTCTTCGCGGGGCTGGACGACCGCGTCGCCAGTCGCCTGCGGGCCGGGCCGCGCGTGCGCTTCGACAGCTACGGCGACGACGAACTCGTGGCGATCCTCGACGCCCGCGTCGAGCGCGGCTTCGAACCGGGGAGCATCGACCGCGAACAACTCGCGACCATCGCCGACGCCGCTGCGGGCGACGCCCGCGTCGCCATCCGGATCCTCCGGACGGCCGCACGAACGGCCGAGGCCGAGGGCGCGGCGCGCCTCACCGACGACCACGTCGAGGGAGCCATCCCCGAGGCCCGCGCGTCGATCAAGCAGCGGACCGTCGACGCCCTGACGCCCCACCAGCAGGAGGTCTACGCGGTCGTCGCCGACGCCGGCGAGATCGCACCCGGCGACCTCTACGAGCGCTACGGCGCCCGCGTCGAGGAGCCGAAGAGCCGCCGGACAGTCCGCAAGTACCTGAGCAAGATGGACCAGTACAACCTGATCGACGCCCACGGCGAGAAGCGCGGGCGGACCTACGAGGTCGTCGAGTAGCGCCGACGGGCCGCCACCGAAAATCGGCAGAAACGGCCACGGCCCGGATCCACTCTTTGCGTCTCCGGCCCTGGGGTGGACTGTGACCGACGACGTCCTCCCCGACCTCGACGCGGGCCTGACCCACCTGCGGAGCCCGGGCCCGCGCTCGACAGCACTGCACCGGCTGGTCGTCTCGGAGCTGACCGAGCGCGACGGGCGCGTCTTCTGGCTCGACGTCCGCAACGCAGCCACGACCTACGCGCTCTACGAACTCGCGCCCCACCACCGGGTACTCGACGGGGTGCGCGTCGCGCGCGCGTTCACGGCCTACCAGCACCACACCCTGGCGACGCGACTCGCCCGCGCCGTCGACGGGCGCACCGCGATGGTCGTCGCGCCGAACTGCGCCTCGCTCTACCGGGACGACGACGTGCCCGACTACGAGGCCGACGACCTCTACGAGGCGACGGCGACGCTGCTGGCCGAGGTCGGACGGACCTTCGACGTGCCGGTGCTCGCGACCACCGACGCCTCCGACGCACCGCTCCCGCCGGCGGTCGCCGCGGACGCGCGCGTCGTCGAGTGCGAGCGCACGAGCCAGGGGCTGCGCTACGCGGCCGAGGACTTCGAGACGACGGTCTACGTGACCGACGGCTACTGGCAGACGACGATCCCCTACTGGGTGGACCTGTTCGGCGTGGCGCGAGAGACGGAGCGACCAGCGAACGTCGGCCACTCCGACGTCGACGCGGGACTGGCGGGGTGGGGGTAGCGAGGCCCAATTGGTGTGATGGAGTGGGCTGCGGTCCGCCAGGATGGTCTAGTCCCTGTCATATGAAAACCGTCGTAATTCAGTCAGAAATATCCTATACTGACGTCCTTCGTACACGTATCCGATACAGTCACGTATTCGATAGGATCCCACGTAACCGCACCACAGAGAGCTCACGGCAACACTCACCGATCGACTACGTTCGCGTCGAGGTGGCTGCCCGTCGCGAGCCACCAGGGACGTCGATTGCGGCGTCGCCGAACCGGAATGGTGACGTGACAGTGAACGATTACAAACGGCAACTAGGTGACTAGTACCGGCGACACCAAGCGATTGAACCGATGGACGTGAGTCGGGTGCAGAGACCGCAGACGGCACACCAGCCCAGGGATAGACAGGTACTCGACCCGAAACGAAGGGGTCGAGTTCGTCAGCCGGGCGTAAGACGCGCGTCATACACGTGACGCGAAATTGAAATGTGAAGGAGCGCTCGTGTGTTCCAAACGAGGAAACGCGAGTCGAAACCGGGGGTGACGGAGTGAGGCAGGCAGGGAAATCAGTGGGCAGAACGTGAGAGGGTACGGCACCTCAATCCCGCAGCGAGCGGAGCTTCTCGATGTTCCAGGCGTAGCCCCTGTCTCCCTCGACGGGCGTCTCGAGGACCATCGGCAGGTCCCGCAGGTCGTCGTGGTTGATCAGCGCGGCGAAGGGGTCGTCGCCCATCTCGCCCTCGCCGATGTGGGCGTGCTCGTCCTTCTCGGAACCGAAGGGGTGTTTGGAGTCGTTGAGGTGGAGGTAGTGGAGGTTCTCGAGACCGACGGTGGCCTCGATCTCGTCAACGAGGTCGTCCACGTCCGCGAGGGTCGAGAAGTCGTGGCCCGCCGCCCAGAGGTGACAGGAGTCGAGGCAGATCCCGACGTCGTCGTAGCCCTGGTCGGCGCCCTCGGCCATCGCCGCGAGGTTGTCGAGGTCGCGCCCGACCGTGGTTCCCTTGCCGGCGGTGTTCTCCAGCAGGAGCGTCGTCTCGTCGGGAATGTCCAGTTCCGAGATGCGTTCGGCAACGTTGGCGACGCCAGTCTCGCGGCCCGCGCCGGTGTGGGCACCGGGGTGGAAAACGTAGTAGGGAATGCCGAGCTGGGCCGTGGCGTCGAGTTCGGCCTGGACGCAGTCGACGGACTTCTCGGCGAGGTCGTCCTTCGGCGTCGCGAAGTTGATGAGGTACGTGCCGTGGACGATCCACGGGCCGACGTCGGCGTCGTCGCTGGCGGCCTGGAAGTCCGCCGCCTCGTCGGCCTCGAAGCCGGAGACCGACCAGGTACGGGGCGATCCCACGAAGATCTGGCCGGCGTTGCCCCCCAGGTCGACCTCCTCGTCGACCGCGTTGGTCACGCCACCGCTGATCGAGACGTGTGCGCCGATGCGGAACATGGTTGGGGAAGCGAGCACGGAGCAATAAAGCGCCCGAAACCCGCTCGGGCAACGCACCGACGTGTGTCGTACCCCGACGCGAGACCGCGGGAGGGCACCGCGGACACGAGGAGGTGACCATCCACGAAGCATTTAAGCGCCACCGACGAACGTGGGGTAGGTATCGGATGACGGACGACTACATCGACGTCGCGGACACCGGGGAGTCCATCGAACTCCCCCTGGTGGACATCCTGACCGGCCGGGGCTTCGTGACCGGCAAGTCGGGCAGCGGGAAGTCCAACAGCGTCAACGTCATCGTCGAGGAACTGCTGGACCGAAACCAGCCGCTCCTCATCGTCGACACCGACGGGGAGTACTGGGGCCTCAAGGAGCAGTACCAGATCCTCCACCTCGGCAACGGCGAGCAGTGCGACGTGCGCGTCACGTCGACGGACGCCGAGACCATCGTGGACCTCGCGCTGGTCGAGCGCGTCCCGATCATCCTCGACATCTCCGGGTTCATGCACAAGGAAGACGCCCAGGAGATCACCCACCGCGTCGTGCGCGAGCTGTTCCACCGCGAGAAGACCCTCAAGGAGCCGTTCCTCCTCATCGTCGAGGAGGTCCACGAGTACATCCCCGAGTCCGGCGGGCTCTCGGACATGGGGAAGATGCTGATCCAGGTCGCAAAGCGCGGGCGGAAACACGGCCTCGGCTTCGTCGGCGTCTCCCAGCGGCCCGCCTCCGTCGACAAGGACTTCATCACCCAGTGTGACTGGATCGTCTGGCACCGGCTGACCTGGAAGAACGACACCGACGTCGTCAGCACGATCCTCGGCAACGACGCCGCCGACACCGTAGAGGACTTAGATCCCGGCGAGGGGCTCCTGATGACCGACTGGGACGAGCAGGTCAGGGACGTCCAGGTCCGCAAGAAGCGGACCTTCGACGCCGGCGCGACCCCGGGCTTCGACGACTTCGAGCCGCCGGAGCTCATCCCCGTCAATCCGGCGATCCTCAACCGATTCGACGAGCGTCGCCAGAACGTCGACTACGGAACGACAGACGGCCAGGACGAGGACGAGAACGGGGACGAGACGGACGAGCAGGCGACCGACGCGGACGCGGCGAGTGCCGCCGAAGAGGACACGGACACGTCGGAAGCGAGCCCACCCGCGAAGACGACGCCCGTCGACGAGGCAAGCGAGGAAGCGCCCGAGGAGGCAACCGACGCGGCCACCGCGGACGTGGCGGACGACGACGGGGCCGACGCGAACGACGTGTCCGATGGCGAGGAGGGGGCGGCCGAAGCGGCCGACGCGGCGATCGTGGAGGCCGACGACCCACCCCAGGAGGACTCCGAGACGGCCGTCGAGCGTCGTCCGCTCGGCGACGAACCCGTACAGGCCGAGATCGTACAGAGCCAGCCCGGAGCGGCTGCGAGCGGACCGGAACGCGCGCCCCGGCGGGCCCGCAACCGCCCCCAGACGCCGACGCCGCCCGCGGACACCAGCGAGGGGATCGTCGTGGAGTTCACCGAACTGGTCCTCTTCCTCGCGGGGTGGGTCCGGAACGCCGTCGAGCGTGGTCTCCTCCGGATGGCGCGAGCGATCGGTCGGGTCGCCAGTGGTCTCCGCGGGACCACGGATCGCGTGGGGACCAAGACCCGCCTGGCCGACGAGGACGTCGTCGTCGCGATGTGGCTGGCCCTGCTGGTCGCGTTCATTCTCCTGCTGTCAGTCATCCTCGTCGCCGTGTTCTGAGGGACCAGTGGAAAGGTTCATTTCGCCGGGCGCCGCGTCATCGGTCACCGTGGACAACAGGCTCATCGCCACCCTCGTCGGACTGATCACCGCCTCGACGCTGCTCGTGACCAGCAGTCTCGTGGGCGTCCTGGCGCTGACGGAGGGACTGGTCGGCGGCCTCGGTGGGCGGGTCCCGTACTACGTACTCTCCGCAGCCATCGTCTTCGTCGCGTTGCTCGTCGTCCTCGAGATGCGACTGGAGGACGGCTCTCGGATCATCACCTCCAGCATCGTCGTCTCGCTGGTCGCGCTGATCGCCATCTCGCTGTCCGTCGAGGGGTTGCTCTTCGGCGCCACCTACACCGACCGGCTGTTCTCGAACCTCCTGCCGTACTTCCTCGCGGCCGGTCTCATCTCGACGGGCCTGATCATCTGGGCCCTCCGCCACTGGCGAGAGTTCGTCACCCAGACGCGAATCCGGTGACGACCGAGCGACTCTTTCCCCTCCCCTTCACGGCGAGCGCCGCGGACCGACCGACTCTCGACGACGTGCACGGTAGCGACGGCACGCTCCTCAATCGCGTTCGCGCCCCTGGAAATTGGCACTAGGCCTAGAAATGTTCCGGCAATGGCTAGAGCCTAGATGCACCCGAAGCTAGTGACGGTACTAGTTTCTCTTCCCAACACGTCTAGGATCTAGTGGTGTCCTAAGTTTTAAGTTATGGCCCTGGTATGTCTAGGTGGAAACAAAATTCCGTGGGAGGAATGGAGGCAACCAGGCGGGACGGCCCGGGACCCGGACGGCACGCGGGTCGACCCAATACGGCGACCGCATCGACGCCCCCACCGAGGGGCAGGTCTCGGTCGCCACCGCAGATGGGAACGCGGAGCGAGCGCCGGTCGGACACGCGACCGGTCACCCGCGGGATGGCCGTTTCCGGGAGTCAGCGATGTCCATAGAGACGCGGCGGGAGACACGGTCGGAGACCGAGGCCGACGAGGACGCCGAGGTCGCCGACCGGAACGCGGTCGCCGTCCACTTCGCCGACGGCACCGTCGCCAGTTACGCCGTCGTGGTCCGCGCGCACGACGAGGACTGGCTCTACGCGGAGCGACTGGTCGGCGAGGGCGACGGCCTCGACGAGGAGGAGGTCGAGTCGATCAACCCCTCGGCCGTCCACCGGATCCGCTCGGACTGCGTCCACCGGTTCGACGGCGGCGTGGTTCACCACGGCTCCGGGCTGCTGGTCGACCCCGACGCGCTCCTCGCGGACGGCTGGCTCGGCGGGCGCTGACGCCGGCAGTTTCAGTTCCGGCGCGCGGCGCCGGCCGCCACTTACCCCGCCGGCTCCCGACCGTTCGAGGGCATGACGCAGACGGGCTTTCCGATAGCGAAGGGCGACACGACCACCAGACAGCAACTGATTGCTGTTCAGGGGGGTGGCGTGCGTGGGTAGAACGAATCCCACCTTCCGGGACCTCCTCCGGCGATACCGCGAGGACTGGGGAACGTTCCGCCGCGGGCTACGCGCCGAGCACCAGCCGGCCTTCGACGCGCTGTTCGACGACGCCGAGAGCCACGCCGACGCCGCCGGCCTCCAGAACGCTCGCGAACCGATGCACGCGATCCTGGTCGCAATGGCCCTGGCACAGAAGCGCCAGATCCGAACACTGACCGAGCGCGTCGAGACCCTGGAGTCGCGGCTCGACGACGAGCGAGTCGACGGGTCGAACGCCTGCTCCGCCACCGACGATGCCGTTTAAGTTCGAGTTCGACCACGGCGTCGTCCGCGAGTGGACGGCCACGGCGGACGGCGCGACGGTCACGCGAAACCCGGACTACCGGCCGTCGATCCACGTGCGACCGACGGCCGGGCAACTCGGCCGGCTGGCCGACCGCCTGGGCGACGATCCCAAGGTCGCCGAAACGGCCGTCGTCGAGAAGTTCCTCACACTCGACGCCGACGAGCGCACGCGGGTCCTGCGCGTCGACGTCGAGCGCCTGGCCGACGTGGCGCCCCTCGCCCGCGAGTGCAAGCACACTCACGAGCGCGACCTCGCCGCGCCCGGCACCTACCGACTGTTCGACGTCGACCTCTCGCCGCAGTTCCGGTACGCCCTGGAGACCGAGACCGATCCCGTACCTTCGAGGGAACTACGGTGCCTGTCCGTCGACGTCCCCGAGGAAGCACTGGCTGACGGCGACGTGACCGCAATCGAAATCGACGGCGAACCGGTCGGAAACGATTCCACGGACGCGGTCGAGACGGTCGACCGCCGAATCGCGAGCGCGGACCCGGACGTGCTGGTCTGCAGTTCCGCCGACGTCGTCCCGTTGCTCTTCGACGTCGGCGACCGCTGTGGGGTGGACGTCCAGCTCGGCCGGCGCCCCGGCTACGAGCAGCTCGCTGGCGAAAATACCTTCGAAAGCTACGGACGAGTCGGCCACTCGCCGGCGCGCTACGACGTCCCCGGACGGGTCGTCCTCGACCGCTCGAACAGCTTCATATGGCACCGCTCGAACCTCGCGGGCCTCCGGTATCTCGTCGCGACGTCCTGGAAGCCCATCCAGGAGGTCGGCTGGGCGAGCATCGGTAACGTCCTGACGGCCATCCAGATCCGCGAGGCAGTCGAGCGGGACGTGCTCGTGCCCTGGAACAAGTGGTACCCCGAGACGTTCAAGGACGTCCACACGCTCCACGCCGCCGACCGCGGCGGCCTCACCTACCAGCCCGACGTCGGCCTCCATGAGGACGTCCACGAGGTCGACTTCGCGTCGTTGTACCCGCGGATCATCTACGAGCACAACGTCAGCCCCGACACGATCCGCTGTGACTGTCACCCCGACCACGATCCGGTCCCCGAACTGGGGTACAACGTCTGCCCGGAGGACGGCTTCCTCGGCGACGTGCTCGGCCCCCTGGTCGACGACCGCGGAACGTGCAAGGAGCAAATTTCTGCCCTCGGGGGAACTAAATCTTTCGAAGGCAATATATCGCCGAACGAAGTGCCAGCCGTCGATCTGACCGTCGACGTCGACGTCGACCCGACGTGCAAGGACGACCTCGCGGCGATCTCGAGCGCGCTGAAGTGGATCCTGGTGTCGTGTTTCGGCTACCAGGGCTACCGCAACAGCAAGTTCGGCCGCATCGAGTGCCACGAGGCGATCAACGCCATCGCCCGCGAGCACCTCCTGACCGCGAAGGAGTGCGCCGAAGCCCGGGGGTGGCGGGTGGTCCACGGCATCGTCGACAGCCTCTGGCTCGAACCGGTCGACCCGGACCACGCCCCCGTCGAGGCCGTGATCGACGCCATCGAGGAGAGCATCGAGATTCCGCTCGACCAGGAGGCGCGCTACGAGTGGATCGCGTTCTGTCCGAAGCGCGACGGGCGGGAGGGCGCGCTGACGCGGTACTTCGGCAAGCAAGCCGGCGGGGACTACAAGGTCCGGGGCATCGAGGCGCGCCAGCGCTCCACCCCGGCGTTCGTCGAGGCCGTCCAGCGCGACCTGCTCGACGTGGTCGACGAGACGCGCGACCCCGAGGCGGTCTGTGCCCGCCTCCGGACGGCGATCGGACGGCTGGAGGCCCACCGCGTCGATCCGGACGACCTCGTGATCCGGACGCGCGTGTCGAAGCGACTCGCCGAATACCGGCAGTCCACCCGGACCGTCGCGGCCCTCCAGCGCTGTCGGTTGCACGGCCTGGAGCGCCACCCCGGCCAGGACGTCCGGTACGTGGTGGTCGAGGACGCGGCCGACGGCCGGGAGCGGGTCCGCCTGGCCTTCGAGGACGTGCCCGACTACGACGCCGCGTTCTACACCGAGTTGCTCGTGCGCGCCACGGAAAGCGTGACGGCCCCGCTTGGCTGGGACCGGGTCGACGTCCGCCGGCACCTGCGGGGCGAGGAGAACTACGAACTGGGTGCGTTCGGATGACCGGTGCGTCGGCGGACGAAAACTCGAGTGCCCGGGCGGGTCGCTACGCGTCGGCGTCGTCCGACGAACGGGCGTCGCCACCGTCGGTCAGCAGGTCGACCTCGGCGTCGCGCTCCTCGTTGAGGAACGAGGGGGTTCCATCGTCCGTGCCGGCGTCCGCGTCCGCCTCGCTCAGTTTCCGTGCGATTTCGTCTTCGAGGGTCTCCCGGGAGTGGTAGCCGTGGTGGCACATGGCGTCTCGACGGTACGGGCCGTGTCGTGTTATGCGGTGACGCAGATTGGTGACCAGTGCCCGAGGGCGGTGGCGCGGGCCGCCCGCGAGGGGCACCCGCAGGAGTTTTTCTCGCTCGCGCGAAAGGCGGGAACGATGGACTACGCCGACCTGGTCGACGTCTACGAGCGCCTCGACGCGACGGAGGCCAACCTCGAACTCACCGACGTCGTCGCGGAGGCACTCCGGTCGGCGGACGACGAACACCTCCCGCTGGTCGTGAAACTCCTGCGGGGCGACCCGTTCGCGGCCTGGAAACCCGACGAACTCGGCCTCTCCTCGAACCTCACCGCAGAGGCCGTCGCGAAGGCGACCGGGGTCGACGAGGACGAGGTCGAGGACGCCTGGCGGGAGACCGGCGACCTCGGCAGCGCTGCGGCCTGGGCCGTCGAGAACGAACGCCAGCAGACGCTGTTTTCCGACACGCTGACCGTCCGCGAGGTCCACGACACACTCCAGGAGGTCGCGACCTACGACGGCGAGGGAAGCCAGGGTCGGCGGATCGACGCCGTCGCGGGCCTGATCGCCGACGCCGACCCCGACGAGGCGAAGTACGTCGTCCGGACGGTCCTCGGTCACCTCCGTCTCGGAATCGGGGAGGGGACGATCCGGGACGCCGTCGCCCAGGCGTTCCTGGCAGACCGCGAGGACGAAGCGGCGTTCGAGGCGGGCGTCGAGGCAGTCGAGCGCGGGTTCCAGGTGACCAACGACTACCGCCTCGTGGCCGAGACGGCCCGCGACGAGGGCGTCGCGGGTCTCGACGACCTGGGCGTCGAACTGTTCCGGCCCCTCCGGGTGATGCTCGCCCAGAAGGCCGAGGGACTCGACGACGCCCTGACGACCGTCGCCGGACGGGACGGGGTCGAAGACGGCGAGGAAATCGACGAGGACCTCGAGGCGGCCCTGCTGGAGTACAAACTCGACGGCTTCCGCATCCAGGTCCACGTCGACGGCGACGAGATAGGCATCTTCACGCGGCGGCTGGAGGACGTCACGGAACAGTTCCCCGAAATCGTCGAGTGGGTCGGCGAGTGCGTCGAGGCCGACCGCTGCATCGTCGAGGGCGAGGTGCTCGCCTACGACCCCGAGACGGGCGATCCGCTGCCGTTCCAGGCCCTCTCCCGGCGGATCAATCGCAAGTACGAGGTCGAGAAGTTGGTCGAGGAGGTCCCCGTCACCGTCCAGTTGTTCGACCTCCTCTCCCTGTCGGACGAGGACTACCTCGACGCGCCGCTCCGCGAGCGGGTCGACGCGCTGGAGGATATCCTCGATCCGCGACCAGGGGACTTCGACCGGATGACGTCGCTGGTGACCGACGACCGCGAGGTGGCCGCCGAGTTCTACGAGGACGCCCTCGCCGCGGGCCACGAGGGCGTCATGGTGAAGAACCCTGACGCGACCTACCAGCCAGGGAGTCGCGTGGGGTACCAGGTCAAGGTCAAGCCGACGATGGAGCCGCTGGACCTGACCGTCGTCCGTGCCAAGTGGAGCGAGGGCCGCCGGAGCAACCGTCTCGGGCGGCTGTTCCTCGGCTGTCGGGACGACGGGACCGGGGAGTTCCGGGAGGTCGGACGGCTGTCGACCGGGTTCACCGACGAGGAACTGGCCGAGATCACCGACCGCCTGGAGCCGACCATCGTCGAACAGGACGGCCGCGAGGTCGTCTTCGAGGCCTCGGTCGTGCTCGGCGTCGAGTACGAGGAGATCCAGGAATCGCCGGAGTACGACTCGGGGTTCGCCCTGCGGTTCCCCCGGTTCGTCGGATTCCGCGACGACCTCGGGCTGGACGACGTGGACGGCGTCGAAAAGGTGCGGCGGCTCTACGAGGACCAATGACGGGGACGGTGACCTACGGCGACGGCCTGCGGATCGAACTGGCGACCGACGAGACGGTCGTCGCGGACGCGAACGCGCCCGACGGCGACGTGGCTATCGTCAGTCACGCCCACGGCGACCACCTCTACCGGAGCCCGCCGGCCGAGGCCGTCTGGTCGCCGCTGACGCGGGCCCTCGCGGCCGTCCGACGGCCGGACGTCCCCCTCCCGGACCGCGTCGACCATCCCCGGATCGAACTGTTCGACGCCGGCCACGTCCCGGGGTCGCGCGCGGCGCTGATCGAGGGCGAGCGGACATACCTCTACACTGGCGACGCGAGCACCCGCGACCGGTTGTACCTCGACGGCTTCGAGCCACCGTTGGCGGACGTCCTGATCGTCGAGTCGACGTACGGCGAACCGGGCTACGAGTTCCCGCCGACCGCCGAGGTAGCCGATGCCTTTCTCGACTGGCTGGCGGAGAGCGCCGACCAGCCGGCCATCTGCTTTGGCTACTCGCTCGGGCGGGCTCAAGAGGTCCAGCACCTCCTCGCGCAGTCCGAGCGCGAGCGCGTCCTCGTGTCGCCAGCAATCGCCGAGATCAACGCCGTGATCGAAGACCACCTCGACGTCTCGTTTCCCGTCGAGGTCTACGATGGAGACGCCGACCTCGACGCCGGCGACGCACTGGTGCTCCCGGGTCGGCGTCGCGGAAGTTACGTCGACGACCTGATCGACGAGGCGAACGCGGTCACGGCCGGCCTCTCGGGTTGGGCGCTCCACGACGGCTACCGCTTCGCCCGCGACGTCGACGCCGGGTTCCCGCTCTCGGACCACTGTGACTTCGAAGAACTGTGCGACCTCGTCCGCGGGGTCGACCCCGAGGAGGTGTTCGTCCTCCACGGCAGTACCGGCGCCTTCGCCGACCACGTGACGACGGAACTCGGCTACCCGGCGACGGCGCTCAAGCGAAACCAGTCCCGGCTGAGCCAGTTCTGAGCGCGTCCCGACCGTCCGACCCTGACCGCGTTCCACCCGAAACGAGTCGCACAGGCGTCAGACGTGTGGCTGACGGCGAGCGAAACGGTCCGGGGCGCGGCTCAGACCGTCGGCCGTGCGTCGGACGTACGGCAGGAATCGGTGCTGCTCCACCCGAAACGAGTCGCACGGGCGTCTGACGTTCCAGTCGAAACGTGTCGCACGGGCGTCTGACGCGGCGGTCCGGCTCCAGTGGAAATCAGTCGCACGTGCGTCAGACGAGTGAACGCAGGATGACACCACCGGCAGGTGTCGTCGGTCGCCGCAGAACCCTCAGGAGACGTGTTCGTCGTCGATCTTCTCGAAGCGGGAGTCCGACAGGAGGACCGCCTTGGTCTCCTCCTGGGGCACCGAGAGGCTGATCTCCTTGGTGCGCCCGTAGCGGCCCTTCGAGACGACGATGGCGTTGACGATGCCGAGCATGTCGAGTTCGCTGATGAGGTCGGTGACCCGGCGCTGGGTCAGGACGTCGAAGTCGATCCGGTCGCAGAGCTTCTTGTAGGTGTTGTAGACCTCGCCGGTGTTGATCGAGTCCGTCCCCATCTCCTCCAAGCGGATGATCGCCATGAGGATGAGCTTGGACTGTGGCGGAAGGGTACGGACGGCCTCGGCCACGCGGTCGAGTTCGATCTTCTGCTGGGCCTTCCGGACGTGTTTCTGGTGGACCTCGTCGTACTTCGAGCGCTCGGCCAGTTCGCCGGCGGTCCGGAGCAGGTCCAGCGCTCGGCGGGCGTCGCCGTGTTCCTGCGCGGCAAAGGCCGAACACAGCGGGATGACGCCGTCGCCGAGGGCGTCGCCCTTGAACGCGATGCTCGCGCGCTGTTCGAGGATGTCCTGGAGGTGGTTCGCGTCGTAGGGCGGGAAGACGATCTCCTCCTCGCCGAGACTGGACTTGACCCGCGGGTCGAGGAAGTCCGTGAACTTCAGGTCGTTGCTGATGCCCATGATGGAGACGCGGGAGTTGTCCAGGTCCGAGTTCATCCGCGAGAGGTTGTACAGCGTATCGTCGCCGCTCTTCTCGACGAGCTTGTCCACCTCGTCGAGCATGATGACGACAACGCGCTCCTGGTAGTCGACGGCGTCGAAGAAGTAGCTGTAGACGCGGTCGGTCGGCCACCCCGTCATCGGGACCTCGTCGAGGCGCTCGTCGAGTTCCGTCGTCACCTCGTCGATGCGCTCGGAGATGTCGTTGACGCTGCGGAACTCCGTGTCCGCGAGCGAGGCCACGCCGTCGCGGACGTCGCTTCGCAGGGATTCGAGACGGTCGAGTTCGTCGCGCAACGTCTGCTTGTTGCGCTCGATGAACTTGTTGGCCAGTTGGGCCAGGACGCGGTACTGCGTGTCGGTCACCTCGCAGTTGATGTACTCGACGAGACACGGCACGTCGTACTTCTCCGAGGTGAGCTGTAGCTCCTGGCTGACGTACTTCGCACACGCGGTCTTGCCCGTCCCCGTCTTGCCGTAGATGAGGATGTTCGACGGGGTGTCGCCGCGCAGCGCCGACGCCAGGATCGACGCCATCTTGTTGATCTGTTCCTCTCGATGCGGGAGCTTCTTCGGCGTGTAACTCGGCCGCATCACCTCCTTGGATTCGAAGATCGGGTCCCCCTGCAGGATGTCGTCGAAGAGGCCGACGTCGTCGTCCGGCCCGTCCTCGTCGAGGATCTCCTCGGTGAATGCGTCCTCGACGGCGGACGTCTCCGTCGCCTCCGGCGCGACCGCGTACTTCCCAGTACCGATCGCCCCGTCGACCCCATCCTCCGCTGGGCGCCCATCTGATGTCATAGGCTTATCATTCTCGTTCATGCGTTCCCTCGTTGGTCGTGGCCCGCGCGAGATGCTGCCAGTCCGAACGCCAGGGCGGGCCGCGAAACTGCCGGTTTCGCCCATTTCCGGGTCCGTGCTCGCGCTTCGCTGAGGCACTCCCTACCCATGGCGGAGTCCATAATAAAATTGTCCTTCATGCAAATCGTACGAAATATAGCATATTATTTTGATAGAATACGTCCCACTACCGATCAGTTCCCATGCCAACCGTTCACCCGGTAGGGCCCCGAACTCGTGTGAGCGAGGCCCAGGTTTGTAACATATCTGAATGGTAGCGGCGGCGTCGCGACCGGCGTCGCGGAGCGGTCAGGGCTCACTTACCCGAAGTCGACCGAAGCATATAGGTTATATACTGGTAGTGGCGACGACGGACTCCAGCGTCCCGTCGTGGCGACGTTTCCGATCGCCGACAGGCTGCTCGGCGGTCCCGCGCCGTGCACGGCGACGACGAGCGCTGGTCAGTTCGGGTCCACGGCCGCGGCGGTCCAGCCCTCGCGACAGTCGTCGTCGCAGAAGTGGATAGTCTCCACCGAGTCGTCCTCGATCCTGGTGGTCACGCGATGGTCGGGCGATCCGACGATCGGATCGCCACACGTCGCGCACCTGGGGGCGTCGTCTTCGGAGACGTCCTCCCCGAGGTCAGAAGTGGGATCTACCATCTCGTCCGGTACCTGGGGGTGACCCCACTTAATCCCACATATCCCACGTCGGTCCAGGGTTGCGCTCAGCAGGTCCCCACCTCACCGGTCCCGCAGGACCGATTCACCGGGCTCCGTCCGGGCACCCGGAGAGAGCGTGACGCCGGCGTTCAGGCTCGTCTGGATCGCCGTCTTCGCGCCGTCGCCGGCGACGACGCCGAACTTCCGGCGCCCGGTGGAGACGCGCTCCCCCTTGACGGTCACCATGACGGGTTCGTCGTCGTGCCTGAGGTTCGCCACGGTCGTCCCGGCCCCGAAGTTGACGTCCCGTCCGAGCACGCTGTCGCCGACGTACGAGAGGTGGGGGACGTCCGTCCCGGCCATGATCACGCTGTTTTTGACCTCGACGTTCGCGCCGACGTGGGCGTCCTCGCCGAGGAGCGTCGCTCCCCGGACGTAGGCGTTCGGACCCACCGACGCACCCGATCGCAGGAGCGCCGGACCCTCGATGACGACGCCCGAGTCGACGGTGGCGCCGGTCTCGACGACCACGTTCCCGCGGAGATCCGCCCCCTCGGCAACCTCCCCCTCGATCCGCCGGTTCAGTTCGTCGAGTTTCCACTCGTTGGCCTCGAGCAGTTCCCACGGCCGGCCAACGCCAAGCCAGCGATCGATCGGGACCGTCCGGACCTCGAACTCGTCGATGACGCGCGTCAGCACGTCGGTGATCTCGTATTCGCCGCGCTCGCTCCTGGAGACGTCGAGCCAGTCGCGCGCGTCGGCGGGGAAGACGTAGGCCCCGACGTTGACGAGGTTCGACGGCGGATCGTCGGGTTTCTCGACGATGCCGGTGACGGCCCCGTCGCTCACGTCGAAGACGCCGTAGGGGCGAGGGTCAGCGACCTCGTACGTGCCGACCGCCGGGCCGCCCTCGAAGAGGGCAGCCAGGGCGTCGGGTTCGTAGAGGTCGTCACCGTTCAGCACGGCGAACGGGCCCGACAGGTGCTCGCGGGCCGCTTGCACCGCGTGTGCCGTCCCGAGTTGCTCGGCCTGTTCGGCGTAGGCCACCGGGACGTCACGGTAGGTATCGCCGAAGTACTCCCGGACGGCGTCGCCCTCGTAGCCGACGACGAACACGATCTCGTCCACGCCCGCCCGGACCGCAGCGTCGGCGGTGTGTGCACAGAGGGGCCGATCCGCGACCGGCAGCATGGGCTTGGGCCGCGACGCCGTCAGGGGGCGCATCCGCGTCCCCTCCCCGGCGGCGAGGATGACTACCTGCATGTGCAAGGGCTGTCACCCGTCGGCCATATGACTACCGACCGCCTACCGATTCCGGCCACGGCGGGCCGACACGGGTGCGCGATCGGCGAAGCTGTGCTCGCAACTCGGGCACAGTCCCTTTTCGAAGAAAACCGTCGGTCCCGCTCGCGTCTCTGGGTTCCACCGCACCCGGTACCCGCAGTTGTCACACACCGTCGTCTTCCGGGGCATGGCCGGATCTCGGTGGTCGGACCGTATAAAACGCGCGCCGAGGAAGTTAGCTGCCCTCGGTGGAGTCAACCGCCAGGTCGCCGAGCGGTCGAGTCACGGAGTCCGTCGGCGTGGTGACAGTGGTCGGCGTGTCGGCCGTGACGTCCGCGAAGTGCAACGTGAGTTCGTAGGTCCCGTCGCCTGCGACAGGCGCCGCCTCGTACTGGCGCGCCGTCTGCGCCCAGACGTACTCGCCGGCGTACGCGGGGTCTACGGCCCCCCGAATCCGCCAGGTCGACACCGACGCCTGGGCCCCGTCCCGGAATTCGGTTCCCGCCATGGGATACTCCTCGTACTTCCAGGATCCCTCCCGGTCGAGGAATCCCTCGTCGAGCGCGTACACCTCGGTGTGGCCCCCTTTCTGGAGGCCTGCAGCCCTGATCGAAGAGAGGTGGTGTGGGCAGCCACAGTACGTCACGATCCGATCCTCGGCCGCCCAGGACTGGATGGCCCCACCTGCCGACCCCTGCATCGCTGGAGACCAGACGGCCCCGTACACATGCGCGTACGTGTACTGGTCGCGGCCACGCGCGTCGACGAATCGGGCTTCGCCACGGCGGTGCCACGCCTCGACGACGTCGATCGGGGCCAGTCGCACCGTCTCGCCGTTCACGTCGAGCGTCTCGAACGACGATGGGTCTGCGTTTGGTGCGGCTGGCGGATCGTCGAACGCGGGCGGCCGTCCGTCCGCCGGGTCGTCGTCCGGCGGATAGTCGCCGTTCGTCGCGAACGTCTCGTCGAGGGTCCCCGGATGTTCGAACGGGGCGCCCTGCGTCGGCGTCCGGGTTGGCGTCCCGCCGGAATCCGGGGATGCGGTCTCGTCACCCCCACCCAGACAGCCGGCGAGGCCGCCGAGGAGGGTGGCTCCGGTCGTCCCGAGTACGGTCCGTCGCTTCACGGTAGACGGAATGCACGATCCGGGCAAAAGCCTACCGTCCGCGGGGTCTCACTCCTCGGTCCACCTGTTCGAGAGGCGATCGAGACCGACCGTGGTGACGAAACAGACGGCCCCGACGTACAGCAGCGACTGCGGGTCGGCGACGAGTCGGCTCACGATTCCGTTCCCGTACCCCATAACCGTCGCGAGAAAGCCCAGCACCGACGTCGTCCACCCGACACCGGTGATGCCGCCGAGCGTCTCCAGGAAGGATCTGTCCGTCCACGGTAGCCGTTTGCCAACCATGAACGGCCGTCATTCGTTCGTCTAATACGTATACCTATTGTGACGAGTACTGCGGTGGCAGGTGGTTTCTACTCTACTCGTACTGGCCGGTAAGCCGGTCCTAGGTCGGAGTACGTCGATAGTACCACCGGTGCAGAGCGGCGTAGTTGGACCGAGAACCGGAACTACCTCCCCCGGCGCGCGCAACGGTGACGTGCCGATGGGCCCCGATCGCTGGACCCGACTCTCTGCAACTGAACGGAATAGAAGTGCTCGGTCGGGGATTTGAACCCCGGTCATCGGCTCTCTTCCAATCCGGCAATGTGCCGCAATTGTCGAAAGGCCGAAATGATTGGCCGGACTACACCAACCGAGCGCGACGGGGCTGCCGTCACTCGTTGATTCGGCCCGGTGTATTTAAAATCGTTCCTATCGACCCGCTACTTCCCTTCGAACTCCGGGTCCTCGTCGCTCTGGAGTTTCGAGACGCCCTCGAGGAAGTCGTCCGTCTGGACGACGTGAGCGAACGCCTGGGCCTCGACCTCCAGGCCGGCGCCGGTGTCGTCACGGCCCGCGAGCATCGCCTTCTTGGCTGCCTCCAGGGCGAGCGGCGGTCCGCCTGCGAGTTTCTCGGCCCACTCGAGGGCGGTCTCCTCGAACTCGTCGGCGGAGACGACCTCGTTGACGAATCCCCAATCGGCCATCGTCTCGGGGTCGTAGTGGTCGCCGGTGAGGACGATCTCGCGCGCGCGGCCTTCGCCCACGATGGGGGCGAGGCGCTGGGTCCCGCCCCACCCCGGGATGATGCCGAGGTTGCGCTCGGGCTGGCCGAAGGTCGACCGGTCGCTGGCGACGCGCACGTCGGCGCAGGTCGCCAGCTCCATCCCGCCGCCGAGGGCGTAGCCGTCGATGCCCGCGACGACCGGCACCGACGCCTCTTCGAGTTTGCCCCACGTCTGCTGGCCCTTGCGAGCGAGCGCCGCGGGGTCGAAGTCGCCGTCGCCCGCCATGCCCGCGGCATCGGCGCCGGCGGAGAACGCACGGTCCCCGGCACCGGTGACGAGAATCGCCCGCACCGCTTCGTCCCCGTCCAGCGTGTCGACCGCAGTGCCGAATTCGTCCAGCAGGCGCGGCGTGACGGTGTTCATCGCGTGGGGCCGATCGAGGACGATCTGGCCCACGTACTCGGCGGGGTACTCGATCTGGATGGTCTCGAAAGAGGCCTCGGCCTCCCCGCTCTCGCCGCCGTGGAAGCCACCGGCCTCGGCGGCCTCCCGGAGGCCGTCAGAGACCGCGTACCGGGCGGCACCAGTTTCCTCGTGTGCGGCCTCCAGAACTTCGACGAGGTGGTCCAGTCCCGCATCGTCGGCCGTCCGGGCAGGTCCCTCCGGGTAGCCCGCGCCGAGCTTTAGCGCCTGTTCGATAGCGTCGAGGTCCGCAACGTCCTTCGCCAGTAGTTTGCCGATCTCGTTGGCCTGAATCGCCAGGAGCCGGTCGCGAACTTCCTCGCGGCCCGCGTCGGCGGGAATGTCGACCCCGCCGTCCTCGTAGTCGTAGAAGCCCTGGCCGGTCTTCCGACCCAGTTCGTCGTTTTCGACCTTTTCGGAGAGGAGCGGGGCCGGCTCGTAGGCGTCGCCGAGTTCCTGGTGCATGTACTCGAGCACGTGGAAGGTCACGTCGTTGCCGACCTGGTCGCCCAGTTCGAAGGCGCCCATCGGGTGACCCATGTCGTACTTCGCGGTCGAGTCGATCTCCGCGATCGTGGCGAAGTCCTCGCTGACCTGCCAGCAGGCCTCGTTCATGAGCGGGACGAGGACGCGGTTGACGATGAAGCCCGGTTCGTCCTTGTGGACGTGGACCGGCGTCTTGCCCATGGACTCTGCAAGGTCAGCGATCGCCTCGACCGTCTCGTCGGCGGTGTGACCGCCGCTGATGACCTCGACGAGGTCCATGCGCACCGGGGGATTGAAGAAGTGCATTCCGCAGACCTGTTCCGGGCGGTCGGTGGCCTCGGATATCTCGGTAATAGAGAGACTGGAGGTGTTCGAGGCAAAGAGCGTGTGGTCGGGGGCGACCTCCGAGAGTTCACCGTAGACGTCCTTCTTGACGTCCATGTTCTCTACAATGGCCTCGACGACGACGTCGGCGTCGGCGACGGCCTCCTCGAGGTCGACCAGCGGGGTGATCGCCTCCTTCGCCGCCGCGGCGTCGTCCTCCGAGATACGGTCGTTCTCCGCGAGTTTGTCGAGGCTCCACTCGATCTGGCCGTAGCCCTCCTCGACCAACTCCTCCTCGATGTCCCTGAGGCGGACGTCGTACCCTGCGAGCGCTGCGACCTCCGCGATGCCGTGGCCCATGGTGCCGGCACCGAGCACCGTGACGACTTCGATGTCTGACGCGTCCATCTGTGGTCGAACCCACTGTCGGGCGAGGTTTCAACGTTTCTGTCGGCGGGACGCCGTCCCGTTAAACTGTGAACTCTTTCCCAGTTGTAAGCAGTGTGCTAACAACTATGTCGGCGACGGGGCTACGAAACGTATGGACTTCGAGTTCTCCAGCGAACAGGAACAACTCAGGGATGAGGTCAGGCGCTTCGCCGAGAACGAGATCAGGCCGGTCGCGACGGAGTACGACGTCGCCGAGGAGTTCCCACACGACGTCGTCGACGCCGCCGCGGAAATGGGGCTGACGGGGGCGGGTATCCCGATGGAGTACGGCGGTGCTGGCTACTCGACACTCGAGGTCGCCATGATCGTCGAGGAACTGTTCGCGGCCGACCCCGGTATCGGCCTCAGCATCACCGCGACCGCCTTCGGCGCGGACGCCATCGAGGCCTTCGGGACCGAGGACCAGAAGGAACGCTTCCTCGAACCAGTCGCGCGGGGCGACGCGATCATGGGAGCCGCGATCAGCGAACCCGACGTCGGGTCGGACGTGTCTGCGGTGTCGACCCGCGCGGAGAAGGACGGCGACGAGTGGGTCATCGACGGGAACAAGATGTGGATCACGAACGGTTCCGTCGGCGACCACTTCGTCGTCCTCTGTGACACGGACCCCGACGCCGAGGACCGCTACGCCGGCTTCTCGCAGATCGTCGTCGAGTCCGACCGCGACGGCTTCGAGGCTGACAAGATCGAGGGGAAACTGGGCATCCGGGCCTCCGACACGGCAGAACTCATCTTCGACGACGTACGCGTGCCCGAGGAGAACCTGATCGGGGAGGAGGGCGCCGGCTTCCTCCAGCAGATGCAGTTCTTCGACGACACGCGGACGGCAGTCGCTGCCCAGGGGGTCGGTATCGCCAAGGGCGCCGCAGAGCGCGCGCTGGACTACGCCGGGGAGCGCGAACAGTTCGGCCGACCGATCGGCGACTTCCAGGCCATCCAGCACAAGCTCGCCGAGATGTACACCCAGACCGAGGCAGCCCGGATGTTGACCTACAAGTCCGCGTGGAGCGTCGACAACGCCGACGAACAGCTGACGACGCTCGCCTCGATGGCCAAGGAGTTCGCCTCGCGGGTCGCCGTCGAAGTGGCCGACGAGGCCGTCCAGATCCACGGCGGGGCGGGCTACGTCAACGACTTCGACGTCGAGCGCTTTTACCGCGACGCGAAGATCACGCAGATCTACGAGGGGACGACCGAGATCCAGAAGAACGTCATCGCCCGCGAACTCCAGGGCAAGGGCTTCTGAGGACGCGGTTCGGGGAATCGCCGGTATCGCGTCGACCCGTGAGGCTCATGCCCCACCGGGCCCTCAGCACGTCTCGATGGACGACCCGGCCCACGAAACGCTCCGTGCCGACCCCGAGATGGCGACCCTCGTCGACCGGTGGGGCCCCGTCGAGGTCGCGCCAGCCGAGGACGAGTTCGAGCGGCTCGCGATCAGCATCGTCAACCAGCAGCTCTCGACGGCGTCGGCGACGGCGGTCCGGGAACGGGTCTTCGATCTGCTCGACGGCCGGGTGACGGCCGACCGGGTCCTCGCCGCCGACGAGCGGGCGCTCCGCGAGGCCGGCCTGAGCACCGCGAAGGTCGAGTACGTCCGCAACGCCGCGCGGGCCTTCCAGGAGCGCGACCTCACTCGCGAGGGCCTGGCCGACCACGACGATCAGGCCGTGATCGACGCCCTCACCGACATCCGTGGCGTCGGCACCTGGACCGCTCACATGTATCTCATCTTCGCCCTCGCGCGCGAGGACATCCTTCCGCTGGGCGACCTCGCGGTCCGAAAGGGCATCCAGCAGGTGTACGGTAACGGCGCGGAGCTATCCCGCGACGAGATGCGCGAGGTCGCAGCGGCCTGGCGTCCGTACCGGTCGTACGGGACGCGCTACATCTGGCTTGAGTACGAGAACGGCGACGGCTGAATCCGGGGCCGCCACTGCAGTTCGCGCCGTCACTCGACATCGAAACGCCGTTGGGACCGGAGCGAGAGTAGCACCTATGGATCAGCGTGAGGCAGCCACACCGACCGACGTGGCTACCCCACCGCGGCTCGCGGACGCCCGTCGGACCCGCGCCGAAGCCGACGACGAGACCGTCGCGAACCTCGACGAACGCGTCGAAGCCCTGCTGGCGCTTCTCGGGCGAACCCACGCCCAGTCGATTCTCCGGCTGTTCGCCGTGGAGGGCGGCCCGTGGCGCTTCTCGGAACTGGAGGATCGCGTCGACGCGTCCCCACACACCATCTCGAAGCGACTCGGCGAACTGACGGACGCAGGTCTCCTCGAGAGACACGCCTACGACGAGAGTCCGCCCCGGGTGGAGTACACGTGGACCGACTCCGCGGTCGACCTGGCCCCGGCCTTCCACGCGATGTACGACTGGGCGCTGGACCACGACCCCTGGCCGGCCGACGACGAGCGGTGACGGCTCGATACTTCACGGTCCCGTAGCGGCTTCACGACGATTCACTGGAACGTATTTGGGCCTCCCGCCGTTTGCCACAGGCATGGTTCCCGCACCACCGGTCCACCGAGCGGCGCGCTGCCTCCACCGGAGGATCGAACCGTGACCGACTACGCCATCCAGGCCGAGGGCGTCGAACTCGTCTACGACGACGGGACGCGAGCCGTCGACGGCATCGACCTCCGCGTACCGAATGGCGAGTTCTTCGGCTTCCTCGGCCCGAACGGCGCCGGCAAGACCACGACCATCAAGACGCTCGTCACGCTCCTCCACCCCACCGGCGGCTCTATCACCGTCAACGGCTACGACGTGGTCGGCGAATCCCGTGCCGTCCGGGAGACCGTCGGGTACATGGCCCAGGAGACGAGCGTCGATCCCGAACTGACCGCCCGCGAGAACGTCAGCTTCGCCTGCCAGGCCTACGGCGTGCCCCGGAGCGAGCGACGCGAGCGAATCGAGGAACTGCTCGACCTCGTCGATCTCGCCGACGTGGCGGACAAACGCGCCGACGAGTTCTCCGGTGGGATGAAAAAGCGTCTCGACGCGGCGACCGCGCTGGTCCACCGCCCACCGCTGGTCTTCCTCGACGAGCCGACGACGGGCCTCGACCCGTCCGCCCGAAACCGCCTCTGGGACTACTTCCGCCGGATCAACGACCGGGGGACGACCATCTTCCTCACGACCCAGTACCTCGAGGAGGCCGACCAGCTCTGTGATCGCATCGGCGTGATCGACGACGGGTCCATCGTCGCCTCGGACTCGCCCGCCGCGCTCAAGCGCGAGGTCGGCGGCGAAATCCTGGACGTCGAACTCGAAGACGGGACGACAGCGAGCGAGCGGGCCGCTCGCATCGCACGCGAGGCGGGCATCTTCGCCGACGCCAGCGTGTCCGAGACGGACGCGGGCATCGCCGTCACCTCGCCGGAGGCGCGCTCGCGCGGGACGGACCTCCTCGTGGCCCTCCGCGACGCAGGGCTGACGGTCACGGGCTTCAACGTCAGGGCGCCGACGCTCGACGACGTGTTCCTCGCCATCACCGGCCGGACCACGGACGAGGAACGTGGGGGCTCCATAGCCGGCGAGGCGACGACGGACGGACCCGACGACGTGACCACCACCGGGGGAGGGACCGAGCGATGAGCGGCGAGACCGACGGCGACGCGACCCCACGGCGCGAGCGGACTGGCGGCAACACCTTCCTCGGGGACGTCCTCGTCAACGCCCGGCGCTGGGGACTCAAGGCGACGCGGAACCGCTTTTTCCTGGTGGGGACTCTCGTGCAGCCGATCGTCTTCTTCGTCCTGTTCACGCAGGTCTTCGGTCAGGTCGCCACCGGCGCCCTGGACTCCGGTAGCGGCGGGATCAACTACGAGACGTTCCTCCTGCCCGCTATCGCGATGCAGGTGTCACTCGCCTCGGCGGCGGGGTCGGGCATCGGCCTGGTCAACGACGTCGAGAGCGGGATGTTCGAGAAGGTCCTCGTCAGCCCGATGAGCCGGACGGCGGTGTTCGTGGGCAAGAGCGCCGCGGAGATCGTCCTGATCGTGATCCAGATCCTGCTCATCCTCGGACTGGGCGTCCTCCTCGGCGCGAAGATCCAGACTGGCATCGCGGGGGCCCTGGGCGTGGCCCTGGTCGGCATCCTGTTCTCGGTCTGGTTCACCGCCTACTCGAACGTGCTCGCCGTGGTCACGCGCGACCAGGAGTCGACCATCCTCGGGGCGAACCTGCTGCAGTTCCCGCTGCTGTTCGTCTCCAGTGCCTTCCTCCCGCTGGACGCGATGCCCGGCTGGATCCAGACCATTGCCGCGTTCAACCCCGTCACCTACGGCGCCGACGCGGCCCGGGCGCTCGTCCTCGGCCGGGACGTCATGCAGGTCATCGAGGTCACTGCCTTCGGTGGGATGTGGGACACTATCGTCCCGGCAGTGGCCGTCCTCATCGTCGTCGACGTCGTACTTGGCGCCCTCGCCGTGACCATGCTCCACCGCGCTTCCCGGGCTGCGGTGTAAGCGGGGCACCCGGCGGAGACACCGAACCGGTCCCGGTATCCTCTTGACGCGCGGCCCCGCAGCGGCCGTATGGACGTCGACATCTCCCAGTCGACGGTGTCGGGACGCGCCCGCGCGCCGCCGTCGAAGAGCTACACGCACCGGGCGATCCTCGCAGCGGGGTACGCGGACGGTGCGACCGTCCGCGATCCGCTTCTGAGTGCCGACACGCGCGCGACCGCGCGGGCAGTCGAGGCCTTCGGTGGGTCGGTCGAGGAGCGCGACGGCGGTGACACACTCGTCGTCGAGGGGTTCGACGGCGAGCCGGCGGTCCCCGACGACGTCATCGACTGCGCGAACAGCGGGACGACGATGCGCCTCGTGACCGCCGCCGCGTCGCTCGCGGACGGGATGACCGTCCTGACGGGAGACGAGTCACTCCGATCACGCCCCCAGGGGCCGCTCCTCAAAGCGGTCGAGCAACTCGGCGGTCGCGCCGAGAGCACGCGGGACAACGGTCAGGCCCCGCTGGTCGTGGGCGGCCCGATCATCGGGGGCACAGCCGCGATGCCCGGCGACGTCTCCTCGCAGTTCGTCACCGCCCTGCTGATGGCCGGGGCCCCGACCCAGGCCGGCGTCGACGTGGCGCTGCAGACCGAACTCAAGAGCGCGCCATACGTCGAAATCACCCAGGAGGTCCTCGAGGACTTCGGCGTCCGGACCAGGAAGACGAAACGTGGCTTCTCGGTCCAGGGAAGTCAGCGCTACCGCCCGACGGACGGCGAGTACCACGTCCCGGGCGACTTCTCCTCGATGTCCTACCTGCTGGCGGCCGGCGCGCTGGCTGCCGCGGACGAGGTGGTCGTCGGTGGCGCCAAGCCGAGTGCGCAAGGCGACTCGGCGATCGTCGAGATCGTCGAGCGGATGGGGGCGACCGTCGACTGGGACCGCGACGCCGGCGAGATCACCGTGTCGCGCGGCGACCTCCAGGGGATCGAGGTCGGCGTCGCCGACATCCCGGATCTCCTGCCGACCATCGCCGTCCTCGGTGCCGCCGCCGACGGCACGACGCGGATCACCGACTGCGAACACGTCCGCTACAAGGAGACCGACCGTGTGACGGCGATGGCGGAGAGCCTCACCACCATGGGGGCGAGCGTCGAGGAGTCCAGGGACGAACTGACGATCCACGGCGAGGAGTCGGCTCTCGAGGGGGCGACGCTCGACGGCCGCGGCGACCACCGGATCGTGATGTCGCTGGCCGTGGCTGGCCTGGTGGCCGAGGGGACCACGACCATCACCGGCGCCGAGCACGTCGACGTCTCTTTCCCCGAGTTCTTCGACGTGCTCACCGCCCTCGGCGCAGACGTCAGCCGGTAGGAGCGGTGTGTGATTGGCGAACTGGCGACGCAGGCGCGATCCGGCGTCGGTGCGTCGCACGATCGCGAACGACGCCGGGCGGGACTCAGGTCACGGACGGGCCTGGCCTCGGCATGGTACGTAAACCGTCACTGGCCGATTGTAACCTTGAAATGCCCGCCCCTCCCAGCGTGACGTAATGAACGGCAACACCTTCGGGCGACTCTTCCAGGTCACCACCTTCGGGGAGTCCCACGGGGAGGCCATGGGGTGTACGGTCTCCGGCGTCCCTGCGGGCGTCGAACTCGCCGAGGACGACGTCCAGGCGGACCTCGACCGCCGCCGACCCGGCCAGTCGATGATCACGACGAGTCGGAACGAACCCGACTCGGTCTCGATCAAGTCCGGCCTCCAGGACGGCTACACCACGGGGACCCCACTGGGGATGGTCATCCAGAACAAGGACGCCCGCTCGGGGAAGTACGAGCCCTTCGTGACCGCGCCGCGGCCGTCACACGGTGACTTCACCTACTCCGCGAAGTTCGGGACGCGCAACTGGGGCGGCGGCGGCCGCTCGTCGGCCCGCGAGACGGTCAACTGGGTCGCGGCTGGTGCTGTCGCTAAGCAGGTCCTCGACCAGAGCGACCACGACGTGCAGATCAAGGCCCACGTCAACCAGATCGGGGACGTCGAGGCCCCGGACGTGTCCTTCGAGGAGATGGTCGAGCACACAGAGGGCAACGAAGTTCGGTGTGCCCACCCCGAAACGGCCGCGGAGATGCGGGAAGTCATCGACCGGTACCAGGAGGAGGGCAACTCCATTGGCGGGTCGATCTACTTCGAATGCCGGGGCGTGCCCCGCGGGCTCGGCGCCCCGCGGTTCGACTCGTTCGCGTCGCGCCTGGGGTCCGCCATGATGGCCGTGCCGGCCACGACGGCCTTCGAGTTCGGCCTCGGTCGCGACGCTCGCGAGGTCACCGGCATCGACCGCAACGAGGACTGGACGACCGCCGACGGCGAGACCCGCCCGGACACCGTGGCCAGCGAGGGCGATCCCGTGCCCGTCGGCAACGACCACGGCGGGCTCCAGGGCGGCATCACGACAGGCGAACCTATCTACGGCGAGGTGACGCTGCACGCGCCGACCTCCATCCCGATGACCCAGGAGACCGTCGACTGGGGGACGGGCGAGCGCAAGGAGATCCAGGTGGTCGGGCGCCACGACCCCGTCCTGCCGCCCCGTGGCGTGCCCGTCGTTGAGGCGATGCTGTACTGCACCGTACTGGACTTCATGCTCCTCGGCGGCCGGATCAACCCCGATCGGGTGGACGGCCGGCCGGGCGAGTACGACACCGGCTACCATCCGTCGAGTCCCGTCGACGACCCGGACGACGCCGACACCCACGCCGAGCCGACGGAGTGAGGGCGTCGTTCCCAGACTGTGTACCTACCAGTACGGCGTCCGCCGTCCATGCTCCGAGCCGCCCCAGCGAACGACGCCACCGACGACGAGAGCGACGAACGCAGTCGTCAGGAGCGCGGGAAGCCGTCGAGCGGGCGCCAGGAACAGGTCGTTCGCGCCCGCGAACGTCGCGAGGCTGCCCACGACGGCGGCGAGTGTCAGGAGGACGGCCAGACCGCCGGCCACGCGACTCAAGCGCATGGCGGACACTGGGCTGCTGAGTATAAAAGGACAAGGCGCCGAGGAGCCGACCTCCACGTATGCCAACCGTCGCATTGCTGGCCGATCCACCGGAACCGGGTGTGGTGCTGCCGGGACTCGCAGAGACCACGCCGCTGTCAGCCGATGACGCGGCCGCGCTCTACGAGGCGATGCTCGCGGACGTCTGTGCGGCCGTCCAGGAGGGCGCGGGCGACCTCCTGGTCAATTACCGGCCGGCGGACCAGGTCGCGGCGGACGTCGATCCGCGGGAGCGAATCGAAGCGACCCTTGCGGGCGAGATCCCGCGGCCGGACGACGTCCGCTACGAGGTCCAGGTCGGCGAGACGTTCGCCGGCCGGGCGGGCAACACCGCGACGCACCTTCTGGAGACCGAGGGGGTCGACTCCGTCGCGCTCGTCGAACCGACGGCCGCGTTCCTGCGTCGCCAGCACCTCGGAACGGTGACCATGGAACTCCGATCCCGCGACGCCGTCGTCGGGCCGACGACCGGCGGACGGGTCTACCTCGCGGGGTTGTGCGAGCCCGTGGACTTCGCGGAGATCTTCGATCCGCCAGCAGTCCAGACGGTGACGGACCGCGCCACGGACGCCGGACTCGACGTCGGCTTCGCACCGATGCTCCCCGTCGTCGAGACCGCCGCGGACCTCGTGACGGCCGTCTCGCTCGTTCGAGCGCGCGTGCGGGCGGGCCGGAACGTGCCACCGCGATTCGCGCAGTTCGTCGCGGACCACGACCTGCAGGTCGTCTCGCGCGACGGCGACCTGACGCTCGAGGCCGGAGCCGAGACGGCCTGACTGTCGAGCCAGTTTGAAGTGTCAGCCGGCCGGATTCCGTCCATCGATGTACCTCGCCGACGAGGCCTGGACGGACTTGGAGGAGTACTTCGCGAACGAGTCGCTGGCGCTCGTCCCGCTCGGCTCGACGGAGCAACACGGCCCCCACCTCCCCGAAGGGACAGACCACCTCATCGCGGAGGGGTTCGCGCGGGAGGCGGCCCAGCGCACGGGCTACCTCTGCACCCCGACGATCACCGTCGGGGTCAGCCCCCACCACCGGCAGTTCCACGGGACGATGTGGGCCGACGCCCCGGCCTTCCGGGACTACGTCGAGTCGCTGACGCGCAACCTCGCGTACCACGGAATCGACCGCGTGATCTTCGTCAACGCCCACGGCGGCAACGTCGAGCACCTGCGCGAGGTGGGCCGACGCGTGCGCGACGACGGCACGATGTACGCCATCGAGTGGATGTGGGACGAGAGCATTCCCGACCTCATCGAGGAGAGTTTCGAGCAGCCCGGTCCCCACGGCGGGCCCAAGGAGACGGCCCTGATCCAGCACCTCCACCCCGACCTGGTCCACGATGACCGCCTCGCGGACGCACGCGACGGCGGCCTGGTCGACTGGCAGGACGGCGACGTCGCACAGAACGGCGCGCGGACCTTCTACGACGCCATCGAGAACACGGACAACGGCGTCCTCGGCGACCAGACGGACGCCACCGCCGAGACGGGTGAACGGCTGTTCGAGGCCGCGACCGAACAGCTCTGTGAACTGTGCGAGTGGCTCGCGGACCGGGACCGGTCGACCCTCATGCCCCCGGAACACGTCTGAATCCCGGTGGCTCAGACTGACTGGACCTGCGTCAGGTTGAACGAGTCACAGTTCTCGCAGACGGGAAACTCCTCGGTCGTGACCCGCTGGATCGACCCGCAGTTCTCGCACTCGACTTCGAACCGGTCCATCATGTGAAGACAGACCACTCCGAGCGGCAAACGACTGCGGCCTAACAGATTTGGCCGAGCCGGCAGGTTGTTCGACCAGAATACGGTCGAAACAGACCAGCTACTCGCTTCGAGTGGCGGTCGGCGAGTCGCCGGGAACGACGAGTCAGTCGGTGGGTCGGTAGCCGGTCGGTGACCGAGAGCGATAGCTTAAACAGCGTCCCGGTCCTGCCTCGTCTCACCCCGAGGAACTGCGCCGCGAACCGCGGTGGAAGTCGTTTGTCCCCGGGTAACCGCGCTCGGTGGGGTGGCAGAGCGGCCTAATGCGCCTGCCTTGAGAGCAGGTGTCCGCAAGCGCATTCCTAACCCCCGGAATTCCGGTCATTTGGACCTTCTATGTACGCCTGAGTTTAGCCGATGACAAAAAGGGAGTGGTTCGTTAAGATGATCTACATTCCTACTTCCTTGGCTCCCGCCATATATTTCCAATCCAAAAATCGCAAACTTTAAATAATTACAGTTCTAATAGATATACGAGGAAAAGTATGCCAGAATTTGAAGGAATTTCTGTTTACCCTGAAATTCGGAAGGCTATCAAGAAGGAGTGTGCTGATCGTAGTTGCTCCTATTCGGAACTGTTAGCAGAGGAATTAGATTTTATCGAGGATTGATATCTATGCAATCTCCATCAGAAGAATCTGTAGAAGAACCGAGCGAAGTTGTATCAGTGCGATTTACACTAACTGGCGAAGATGCACTTCGAATTCAGAACGAAGCTTCCCACCGATGGAAGCCAATTCGTCCATCGGAATTAGCGAAGGAAGTCGTAATCGATCAGCTTGATTTCTGGTATGAGAGGGACCGATAATGACTACGCCAGACAATCCCCTAAAACAAGAGACTATCGAGGCTTCCGAAATTTGGAGACTTGAACCCAAGGCCCGTGCTGAATTGGCAAAGCGATTCGAAGAAGAAGCCGAGGAACGTGGTTGTGAGATTGATGAACTGACTGCCGTTCCTCCCGGATACATGGAGGAAAAGGAAAAGGAAATTGAAGCGAAGGAAGAAGAGCTACGAGAAAAGGCAGAGCGACTTGAAGAGCTTAGAGCGAAGGAAGAGGAGCTTGAAAAGAAGAAGAAATTTCTTGAAGCCAAGAAGGACCTGAAAGAGAAATACGCCGGAGCACTGGCGACTGATACCTTCTCCAAGGAAGATTTCATGAAGAAGTTCACTCTTGAAGAACTGAAAGCGAAGTACGAGGAATTGGAGAAGGAACGGGCTTTGAACGGTAGCCCGGCTCCACGGTCCACAGATATGAATGCAGGCCGTCAATCTGCCACTGAAGCTACGGAAGCTCAAGAACCAGATCTTGACTCTGATTCTGAATTCATGATCGAAGAGATGCAGGAAGAGGGTGGAGTTTGGGAGGAAATTGCTGAAGAACTTATGGAGGAATGAATTATGTCAGAATATTCAGAACTTATGACGGAAGCACTACACGCAGAACAGATGGGTAACGAAGAGAAGGCAGAAGAGCTTATGGCAAAGATCGAAGAGCTTGAAGAAGCTGAAGAAGAGGAAAACGACCTTACAGAGCGTGAGAAGGTCAACCTCGAAATGCAAGAGGAAATCGAACGAATGCGAGAGAACGGTGATCTTGAACAGATTCCTCCTTCAGAAGACGAGCTAATGGCCGATTTCGAGGAAAGAGCGGCAGAAGAGTGGGACGAAGACGAAGATGATGAAGATAATCCTGCTGTCGTAGAACTTGAAGCTGGCAAGAGAGGCGTTCTTGAGTATCATGATCATGTTGGCTCTATTGGAGGTGACTGATCCATGGGACGAAAGCAAGATCGCAAGGTTTCGGCTCCCTTCCATGATCTGACTACTGAATACACAGACCGCTTCGATCATCCCCGTACCTACATCGAAGAGGATCATCCCACAGATAACGAAAGCACTGTCGTCTCAGTCGGGGAACATAGAGAATTCAATGATCTTCTCATAGCTGAAGAGACTACGCTGGAAGAGGTTCTTGTCCTTGAACCCAAGGATGATGATGAACCACACTGGGAAGAACCAGACGACATTTCCAATCTCTCGACCTACGTGATTCTTGGTGGTCGTTTCCGTGCTCCCCGTGGTGCTCTGATCTAACGTGGCGACTGACTATATGGAGTTGAAATGCGACCCTCCGTTTCGACAGTTAGAGCGTGAGCTTCCTGTTAAGCCAGGAACCTACGTGATAGACGAATCTGGGGATACATACCGTATCCGTACAGTTCTCGACAGAGAGTCAATAGACACGTTCATGGCCAGTAGCCATGCCAAGGTCGAAGAATACCTTGTGACTTCGAAATCTAATGATGATGATTGCTACTGGGTATCTCGCTGGCAACCGGAGAGTCACTACATCCTTGGTTTGGTCGCAGAAGTTGATCAGAGTCTCGTAAAGCCGTAGGAAGAAAAGAGGGGCCTATCTGTTCAACATCGTGTACAGCCTGACTGAGATAACTACAAGGCCGATGATGATCAGCAGCCAGGACCAACCACCTGTGCGAACCCCACCTAAATTGTAGATCACAGGGGCTGCCAGATTCCACCCAATTCCAATCAGGAGCAGGACCGCTCCGATCAGAAGGGGAGGTTCATCAGACATTGCGAACCTCCATGTTTTGGTCCGGATGTTTTCTTGGCCGGTTCGTCTCGTTTCGCAGTGTGTTTTTGGAACACATTGCGATTTTATCTGGAACTGGTAGTAGGTTATAAGAGGGAGCGGGAGACTCTATTAGGACAAAGACACGCCGTATCTGGACGTAGACGTGCCGTATCCAGACCCAGACATGGCCGTGTCCGGGTAAGGTCACCATGGCAAAATCCGTTGAAAGCGACGACGTGGACGACATCGATCCCCACCTGTTGGAGCAGAATGAAGGAATCATCAATGCCTTCGTTCATGAGCAGCACAGTGTTCTGACGACTCCGGAGATAGAGGAACACGTCGAGATTGGTGATCGTCAACTACGCAGACGGCTTGATGATTTAGAGGACGAAGGTTTAGTCGGATCACGGAAGCCTGGTCGAACGAAGCTATGGTGGTTAACAACAGAGGTTGAGGAACCAGTTTCTGTGAGATATCCGATTGTAAAACTGATTAGAGAACGTCTCAGTCTTCAATTTGTTTTGTTAGGTGGGCTGCTCGGAATCGCATCAGTCATAATCATTACTGCAACTATATTTATCATCAACTACAATATTGATATACCGTTTGTAAGCCAGGATCTCGTTATGGTTGTTGGGCTTTCAACAAGTTTGGTAGCAGCACTATTCCTCGTCATTGGTGGAGCAATCGCAGGTACAGTCTGGCTCTTCAGATCTCTCGGGATAGAGATTCGATACAATTCGGACCCCTAAGACCCTACAATTGATTATTTCAAACGGCGAAATGATCTTATCCTCTTACTTTCTACGCCAGTCAAGGACCAATGACAGAGGTAGTGAATATCAACCACGTTCGGCATGACGAGTGGGACGTGTACATTGGTCGGAAGAACGATGGAGTGTACCATATGAATAGTGTGGATGTAGGAGAGCCTGGATGGTTGGGGAACCCGTACAAGCTCAGTGAGAATACACGGAGCGAAGCAATTCAGAAGTACAGACGTGCATTCTACAAACGTTTGGACGAAGATCCTGATTTCAAGGAAGCCGTGGAAGAGCTACGAGGAAAGACGCTTGCCTGTCACTGTAAGCCGAAGGACTGTCATGGAGACGTGATCAGGGAGTATCTCAGCAAGGGTGTATTCGATTTCTGATAGAGTGGAGAAGGTCAGATCAATCGGTGAATTTGGTCGGATCTGAGTGGATTTGGTCAGAGCCTGGGAACGCTTGTCAATCTAAACGGTGAAGAGCAATTGATATCGGATGAAAAAGCTGGAGAGATATCGAATTTCGATGTTTTTCAGGTACTTCTCAGGAAAATCGCAAAAGCTCTACGTTATTTTTACCTATGGTATAAGGTGGTGAGTTTAGAGATTTAGAGTCGGACGTTTGGTACTCGTAACAGACAGCCTAACAATCACTGGTACTCTATATTTCAAGAACAATCAGCAAAACACATAAAAATACCCAATCTAATCTATTCAAAACACTATTTCTCTTGTATCTCTTAATATTTCATGTTTTTCTCGTTTTTATCGATTTCTCTCACACAAGATACCAGCAACAATATCCTCTTCCTTCTTTCTGTCCTTGACCACACAACATATTACGAATGTAGAATATCGCCAGTCTCGCCAGTCATAGAAATACATATTCCTAAGCCACAAGACCCACAGACTGCGATAGGAGAGACTTCAGATAGGGCCATGCCATGGGTTGTATGTCGGCTTAGAAGACACACAAGAGCCACACAAGGCCTTGAGCACAGAAAGCGGGCCATAGTGCCTTACGTAACGTCCATGGCCAAGAGGCTATTTGAACAATTAGCACAGTGATCACCGTTCGATCCTATGCCATGCCAACCCATCAATCTAACATCCGTCATATAGAAGATTGTAATTAATCACTAAGAAATATCGGAAGGTAGAGGAAAGCCGTTACGTCTTGTGGTTTTCGGTGATAGATTCGTAGGTACAGATTCCCATCTAAGTTTTGTTATTTGGATTCATGGGGATAGTTCCCCGATTCAACCCCTACTGTCTACCTTCGGGTTGAAATCTTCAATCTCATTCACATGATTCCGTGGGTCTTTTCACTGTCGGGGCCTTAAAAGGGCCAAGCATGGCAGTATCCCCGGAATCAAGGATTAGAAATATACAATCCTACAATCCAAGTCGTGGAAATCCGAGAATATAATTCCAGATCTAAAGACAGGAAATTTACGGAATTTTCAAAAATCGGCCAGGGGATTACGGCCATAACGTCGCATGAAAATCGATACCTGGGGTGCTGCGAGAGGATCTTAAGAATTTAGCGATTGGTCGAACGTAATTCATCGAAGATTGATTGCCAACTTCAACCTTTCCGGGAGAGCTTCAACGATCTTGTCCCACTTCCCCTTCCTCTCGTCTAACAGAATTTCCATCTCCATCTGCCTGAGAGTTTCATATGCACTTTCCTTGAGGTGATCATCTATCTCAATGTCTGGGTCTTCAAGGATTATTGCTATCTTCTTGATGTTGTGTAGACTTTTCTTCTGTCCCCATGTTAATTGCTGATCCCTCGATTGAAGATATTCTTCCCGCTTTTCATCAGGAAGCAATCTATCGGCCATTGTTACCAGAATTGGGCGGAACGTTCAAAATTCTATGGCCAGTTCTCGGTCCAAGTTCACAGAACCGGCTATCCTTCACCCTGCCCACTGCGTGATCACTGAAGCGATTCTTTCGCCAGGAAAGATGAATGCCTCTCGGATCATCGAGGGTTTCCCTGAGAGTCAGTCAGACATACCACAAGCGACGTATGGAATTCAGAGCCAGCCACTTGGGAGGTACAGCGAAAACTGTTCCAGAAAACCGGACCCCCGTGGGAGGGGTTCGCACGGTTGGCTTCAAACAAAGGGTGGGTATCAAATCATACGTCTCATATTCTACCCACAGAACGATTTCCTGGGGAAGAGGATACAATCATCATGGCTATCGCTCTCTCCATGTCCATGGTAAATCTGAAAGCCATATGATCATCAGTGTGTTCTGTGGCCTACTACGGGATGGGGAGATGATTCTATTCGAATGTTGAAAGACGGGTGGGGAATCCCAGAGCCGTCCAAATGATACTGACATTAATGACCGAAAACAACGATTTAAATTGGCTTCTGAAATGCTTCGATATCCTTTTGGGACCGTCGAAGCTCGGTCCATAATCCTGCCAGATATATCCCCTCTGGATCTGGGGTATCTAACCTATGTCAATTACGAAGTAACGAAATCGACGGAACAGAGTGTATTGGTCGAAGCTCGCAAAAACTTCAGGAACACGAAGAGTATCAGTCTTCAAGAAGTACGCTCGAAAGTGTACTACAGGCGGTTGCTTACTAAAGATAGGATCTTGTTGCAAGTCCTACCTGCATTTCTTACTAATAGCTGCTGAAAGTTAAAAGTTTCGGAATTATTCTGGGTGGAAGTAGATATATGGGCAATTATTGCCTGGAAATCTCACTATTTGTTTCAATAGGGATTCGGGTCTACACGTAGCTTACGTACAAACATATCTATCAATGTACAATAATGTACATAACCTTACCTATCAGTGCCTCTACCCACGGATATCACTTCTTCGCTAACATTCCTAACTGCCATGGGGCTTCAATCACTATTCCCTTGTAATCCCCATTCTCAGTGCTCCTATCTCTAAAGTCGTACTGTCACCTATGAACCGGACATGCGAAAACATCCATTACTAATCCTGCATATCTTCCATTGTCAGCCGTCCTTCGTACCAATCTACTCCTTTTTCGCTTGTTCGATACCTACCTTCTCTCTCCCGAATAACAAGATTATGGTCTACAAGTACACCCAATCTCCGACTAACTCCTTCTCGACTTGCACCAAGGTTCTCCGCAATTATCACTGGAGAGAGAACCAAATCAGATTCAACTAATATCCTGACTATCCGCTCGTCCATATGTGTCAGCCAGTCCGGTCTTGGCTGCTTCCCCATTATCTTCGGAGTCGCCTGGATGGTGAATAAGTAATAACCAACCGTGATCTATAGTCACGATTACGTAGCTCCTAATCACTGAACCGTGATCAACATTCTTTATCCATCGAAACCAACAGCCACTTGCGTATGAAACAGAGTAGCACACATGGTAAGAACATGGTTGGTCCACAAAACGCAGTCTTCCAAGTAGTCGAAGCGTTAGAGACGCAGGGCCTTGACCATCAAGAATACGCCCTGAGCAATCGAATAAACCCCGAAGCACTCACGAACTTGATGGACGCCCCCGGTAGCTTCGTTGAAGTCAGCTTCCAAGTCAAGGGACGGGATGTGATCATCGATTCAAACGGCAATGTCGAAGTTGATCCTATCGAGTTAGACGAGTAAGTCGGAAATCCCTTTATATACTCTGGAACCTACCCCATCCACGACAGACAAGATACTTGTCGATGCACCCAAAACACCTTGGCCGTCAGATGGCACGGTCTGACAACATCGTCCACGAAGTGGTCCAATCCCTCCAAGCGCATGGAGTTGGACAGGATCAGTACCGACTTCAGAATCACGTAGACTGTGACGCACTGTCTACACTCGTAGACTCCCGTGGTAGCTCAGTCGAAGTTGAATTTACAGTCGAAGGCCACAGGGTATCAGTTGATCCCGGTGGTTCAGTGACGGTCGAAGCAGCTTAGATATCGATAGTCTCTCGCTTCGGTATCGGTTCTCCTGGTTCGAATTCCTCCCCACGACAACGGATGAAATCAGCATCCGGAGGATCATCTACACCCAACGGGTAGTATACGAACGTTCCATCTATCTTCGCCATCTTCAGTTGTCCGTCTCTCTGAAGTATCCGACAAGCCTCTTCGTAGGTACCCTTTTTATACTCTCCTTGGTCAATATGACGGGCGAATTCTCCGATAAATCCTGCCGTTGTATGGCGGTTATCATCATTTGATGTACCTCTTGTCGAAGGTACATACCTGTTCGACATGGTGGGTGATACTACTACGGCCAGGATTTCCTCTGGAATTAAGTAGCCTCTTGACCACATGATATTCTCCCGTAGTTCCTGGGAAGTGTCGCCTTCGATCATGCCATAGAGTAGGTCAACAGTCGTCTTGACAGCAGTATACGTCAGTCGAGAGTATTCGTTATTCCTCTCACGAATATTCATTCGCTCGCTCTTGTTGATCCACTTGATGAACTTCACCGGACTGAAGGTATTCAGAGCGGAATCAACACGATCCATACGGTAATTCTCGTCTCTGTTCCATTTCCTGTCGTCTCCCGAGTCTTTCATCCACTTCGTATTCTTAGACTGGCAGAAGTGGGAATAGACGTGATAGGCAATCTCGATAGCCCGATCATCGGATTCCCCACCGAGCTTCATGATACCAAATAGTAGGGAAATGGCCCATTCATCTGCCTTGCTACGGTCAATACATCCATCATCCCGGAGGATTTCATCTCCGTAGTCTCCCCTCCCACCGATCAGTAAATCATGGACGGTATCATACCCATTGTCGTAGTCGTTATTGAAGGACCGCATGTGACCAAATCCTTCATCAACTAATTCCCGGTCAATATCCAGTTTCTCAGGTTCGAAGGTCGGTCGGGAGGTGTGGTCCTTGGTAGACTGGGGTACGACTTCTTCGATCTTCTCGGCAGGGACTTCCAGAATTGGCCGATCTACGTCAACGATGTATTCGCCTTGAGAGTCAGAAGAGCAACAGCCATGCTTGCAGTCAGTGATCCTCGATCCTGGCCCGACTATGATTGAACCGTCTCCCTGGATATCAAGCCCGGAAGGATTTCTGTTTATGTCACTGTCGGTGGCAAAGTAATAGTGGCCGTCTCTCCCCTTGCTGTGTGGTGATCTTATAACCAGTGTTGGATGATCGATCAAGAAGTCCTTGATTTCGTCCGGTAGCGAACCCCAGTCATCTACGTCAAATACGACCAGTCCATCCCCAGTCCGGAGAGCATAGTTACCGTCAATCGAATCAACCGAGGGGAGGGAGCAATCTCGCCAATTGAAGTCCGGGTTTTTCTGGCCAGGGACAAGTTCGATTCCCCGATCTACCGAAATGCCAGCTTCTTGGAGTCTGCTGGATATATATTCTGATAAGTTATCAGTAACTTCGCTATTGAAGACGAAATCCTTATTACCTTCGCTCCCTAAATTAGAACGTAGCTCGGACATGATCCGAAGCACCTCCTTGGTGTGACGGGCTTCCTCGTCTGACGCTTCCGGTGTGTGTCAGCACACCGACTTCCTCTGCATTTCATTTTCGATCAGTCGTTAGTGTTATTTAGTACGTTCTGGACGTATTTAGGATAATCGATGTTTTTTCTGTGAATACCATGAAATAACCTGAAATAACTTTAACTATCGTGCTATTTTTATAGATTGGGAATCATATATACAATTGGAGCGAATGATTCGTTCCAGTTTCGAATACCATATCCGTATGTCGGGAGCGTCTTAGGATGTTCTCGTCTGGGGCCTTCAACGGTCCCACTTTCCCAGTTTTGTCATTGATAGCTATGCTTGCTGACAGACTGGTATCTATGTGTTGCCAGTCAGCCTATTCGTTCTAAGGCGTCTTTCCTCCGTTTGGGTGTCACATTGTCGTACTTCATCGTAGTCTCGGCTCTCCGGTGACGTAGCTGGCTCTGTGCGGCTGCCAGTCCCTCTTGCTGCGAGAGGTAGGTGCCTGTCGAGTGTCTTAGAGCGTAGAACGTCAATTCCCGTTCGATATCAGCAATCTCCCGGAGGTTGTCGAGAAGAACCCTAAGCGATTTCCCGGAATATGGATTGCCATGCCGAGTGAGCCAGAGTCGGTCTGTTCCTTCGTATTTCTCATACAGCTTCCGTTCCTGAAGCCAGCGATTCAGATACTCGGTTGTATCGCTTCGGAGACTGACGGTCCAATTGTTTTCATTCTTGGATGAATCCTTGGCTGGAATTCTAAGAGCACAGTTTTCCCGATCTATCCAGTAGGTCTTGGCTCTACCAACTTCGATGGGACGAAGGCCAGCATCCAGAGAAGCATACAGGATACTGACGTACTTGTACCCATTCGCTCGCTCCCAATCTTCCTTACCTACCTGATCCATCGGCTTGGCGAATCTACGGGCAAGCTCTCGCTTCCACTTGGTTCGCTCTTCAGGTTCCAATGCAGCGTATGCAGGCACAGATCCATATTCTAAGACGGCTTCTCGCAGGGCCTTCCGTTCCTCTTCAGAGACGAAATCCTTCGGTTGCTTCACCGTAGATGATGATGGGACTGTGATTTCTGCATCCCATTCGTTCCCTTTGAACCTGAAGTACGTCTTCAGAGCCAGCTTGACGTTATGCAGGTGGCTATCAGAGTAGTCATTAGAGAGGATCAATTCCTTCAGGTAGTCTTCAGCCTGTTCGTGGCTCAGATCCATTGTGAAGCCGTCTGTGTCCTTCCATACAGATCTATGGAACTTGCAGACGTTCACAGCGTAGTTCTTCGCCGTATCTTGTGCGTAGCCTTCCAGAGCCTCCGGATTCTTCCCCTGCGTGATCAGCCACCGAATGAACTGTTCTCGGTGACTGCGATAGGCTACAAGCTCTCGCTTGGTCAGAATCTCTTCCACAGGTTTGTAGATAAGAGCGATACCTTCAACTCTCTCCCTGTTAGACATGGGTACACGCCCTATGACGGTCAGATTTGGCACTTGGAAGCCGGTTCAACTTAGCCGGAATGGAATGAGCCAGTTTCATGGGTTTCGTTCCAGAAGGTCCAAATAACCGCCAGAGGGCAGTCGAAATGACAACCCACTTATAGGTGGGGTGGCAGAGCGGCCCAACGCGCCTGCCTTGAGAGCAGGTGTCCGCAAGGACTCATGGGTTCAAATCCCATCCCCACCGCTTCCGAGGGAACGAACGTGACCGAGGACCGGTGGGTGTGGGATTTGAGCCCTGGAAGTCGCAGCGCGCGCAGGGAGCAAAGCGACCGAGCACGACCGTCTTCCTCCGGTTCAAATCCCATCCCCACCGCTTGTGAGGACTGCGAGACGCGAGCGAAGCGAGCGTCTCGCACTACACGAACAGCAACAGCAGACCGTACCCCGCGACCCCGATCCCGAAGGCCCAGAACCGACTCTCGCGGTCCTCCGGGAGTTCCTCCTTGATGACGTTGAGGACGACGCTCCCGGCCACGAAGGCGAGCATGACACTGAGGACGTGTTCGGGGACTGCGACGAGGACGCCAACGGAGAAACCCACCAGGAAGGCGACGGCCAGGACCCAGCGACCGACGGCCTCGTAGGCCTCCTGGTGGTGGTCCTGCAGGCCGTAGTCGTTGACCAGGAAGTGCAGTCCCATCGCCGTGCCGTAGAGGACGAGCGCCTGAGCGCCGACCTCCTCGCGGTGGAGGAGGAAGTACCCGATGAGGGCGTTGTAGACGGCGAAGGAGCCGACGTGGATCCAGAAGACGCCGGCCGTGGTCCGGGACCCGGCGTCGCCGGCCACGTCGTCCCCGCGGGCCGAGGCGCCGGACCGGTGGGCTAGCTGCTCCAGACCGTAAAATGCAACAAACCCGACCAGGGCAGCGACGAAGAGCACCTGCTCGCGGCCGAGGGCCGTCGCGATGGACGACCTGCCGGCTGCCTCGACGACGGCCAGTTGCCGAGCCGCGACCTCCGGCAGGAGGTGGACGAAGACGTAGGCGACGGAGGCACCACTCGCCAGCGAGAGCAGCCGGCTCCGCGGCACGGTGCGCAGGACCGCCACCTGGCCAGCGAGAAGGTGGAGAGCGGCCAGCGCGAGCGCGACGAGACCGGTACTCCAGACCGAGGGCATCGTGTGATCGAGTGGGTCGCCGGAGGGATGAGCGTGCTGCCGGCACGAGCACCGACGCCGCCGCGGTCCTCAGCGCTCGGTGCGTTCGATCGCACGCAGAGTCCGCTCGCCGACGTGGACCAGGTGACAGAGTGGATTCCCGGGATAGACCACCGGATTTTCCAGGACGCCGAGCATGAGCCCGGTGAAGGGCGCGGTCACCGTCGTCGTCCGATCCTTGAACGGGTCGGCGATCGTCGCGATCGTGTCCCCCTCGTGGACGACGTCACCCCGATCGGCCCTGACGTCGACGATCCCGCCGGCGTCCGCCCGGAGCCAGGTCTTCTCGTCCGCGCTGGCGACCACGGTTCGCCAGCCAGGCCAGTGGACGCACTCCGAGGGGAGCATCCCGTATTCGGCGAGGACGCTCCGGACGCCGGCCAGGGCGTCGTCGATGAAGGGGCGCTGGAAGCGGTGGGCCTCGCCCATCTCGACGGCGACGGTCGGGACGCCGGCCTCGCTGGCCTCGCGGCGGAGCGACCCCGACGGCCCGTCGCCGTCGATGACGACGTGTGACGCGAAGGCCATCGCGACGCGCGCGACGGCCTGGTCGGTCATGTCCGCGCGCACGTGAAGCATGTTCGTCCGGCCGCGCGTCGACGTGTGGAAGTCGATGCCGAAGTCACAGGGCGCGACGAAGTTCCGGAAGATTCTCTCGGCCATACGCTTGGCGCTGGTGCTCGTCGGGTCGCCCGGAAACGACCGGTTGAGGTCCCGATCGTAGATGGGGAGGTAGCGCTGCTGGGCGATGAACCCCGGAACGTTGAGCACGGGGAGGCAGACGAGCGTCCCGGCCAGGTCGTCCAAGTCCCACTCGTGGGCGACCTCGCGGACGACCTCGACGCCGTTGAGTTCGTCGCCGTGGGCGGCCGCCGAGAGGAACGCCGTCGGCCCCGGTTCGGTCCCGTTGACGATACTGACGGGCATGCGGACGGGATCGCCGAGGTACGTCTCAGTCACGGTGTACCGCAGATTCTGGACCGTCCCCGGTGCCACGCTCCCGCCGTCGTACGTGAACGGGTCGGCCGCCGTCATGGTCCACCTGGGACGGGGCGGGACATACATCCTCCGGCGACCCCAGCCGGCGTCCCGAGTCTTTTCCCCCATGGGACCGGAGTAGACGTATGACAGACGCAGCCGACCTGACGGTCGGAGTTCTCGGACTCCACAGCAGCAAGGAGACGAAGGCCATCCTGAACGCCGTCGACAACCTGGGCTACGGGACGGAGTGGCTCCGTCGGGAGAACACGGTCGTCTCCATCGAGGACGGCGACCTGCGGATCGAACCCGACGTCGACGTGGTCGCCAATCGACTCCTGCTCTCGACGACGGAGTACCCCGCCGAGGAAATCGGCCTCGCCAAGACCATCTCGCAGACCCATCCGACGCTCAACGATCCCGACGCCGTCACGACGGCGATGCACAAGTTCGCCACGGCGGTCGCGCTCGTCCAGGCCGACGTGCCGGTCCCCGACGCCCTCCTCGCACTGGCCAGCGACCGACTCAACGCCGATCGGTCGCGGTTCGGCGACAGAGCCGTCTACAAGACTGCCATCGGCACCCACGGCGGCGGGGCCTGGCAGGTCGACCTCGGGGAGCCCGTCAATCCCCGGGTCGGCGACCGGCAGGCCTTCCTCCAGGAACTGATCGAACCGACCGGCGACCGGCCACGGGACGCGCGGGTCTACGTCGTCGGCGACTCGGTCGTCGGCGCGATGTTCCGCTACGCCCAGGAGGGAGAGTGGCGGACAAACGTCTCCCTGGGCGGCGACGTCGCGGACGCGACCGACGAACTCCCCGCCGAATCCCTCGCGGTCGCCCGGCGGGCTGCCGACGTCGTCGGCCTCGATTACGCCGGCGTCGACCTGATTCCGACGGACGAGGGCTGGAAGGTCCTCGAGGTCAATCCCACGGCGGGCTTCCGGGGCCTCTTCACCGCGACCGGAACGAGTCCGGCTCCTTACATCGCGAAGCTGGCCATCGAGCGTGGCGGCGGGACCGTCGACGAGGAGCGCGTGGCGCACCTCTCGGAGACGCTCGACGACTCGCGACCGGCCTGCACGCCACAAAAGCACGCGACGAAACCCCAGGAGCGGGGGGTCATCGGCTACGTCGAGGAGGTCGTCCTGAGCGGGACTCGTGGATCGGTGACCGTGTCCGCCAAGTCCGACACGGGGGCGAGCCGGACGAGCATCGACTCGTCGCTGGCCGCCGAGATCGGCACCGGCCCGATCAAGGACGTCGTCACCGTCAAGCACGGCGGCATGAAGGAGGGGCGAACCCGCCCGCTGGTCGACGTCGTCGTCGGCATCCACGGGACCCAGCACACGGTCACCGCCAGCATCGAGGACCGGGAACACATGAGCTACCAGGTCCTTCTCGGGCGCGACATCCTCCAGCACTATCACGTCGACGTGACCAGGCGGCCCGGCGGGTCCGGCGAGACGGACGAGGAGTGACCTGGCGCAGGATCACCCGAGGTCGCGGTCGGGCCCGGATTCGTCGCGCTCGCGTGCGAGGACGGCCTCCACGTATCGCGACTGCAGCGACTCGTCGGACGCGAGGTCGATCGCCGCCCGCTCGCGGTCGTCGAGGACCTGTCCCTGGTGGAGGACGGTGACGCGGTCGGCGTAGGGCTCGAAGGCGTCCGCCTCGTGGGTCGAGACGACCACGGCGTTGCCCGCCTCGCAGTACTCGGCTAGGAAGGGCAGGATCCGGGCCGTCGAGACGTCGTCGAGGGCGCCGAGTGGTTCGTCCAGGAGGACGACGTCGGGACGAGCGAGCAGGGCCAACGCGAGGTCGAGCTTCCGGGCAAACCCGCCGGAGAGGTCGGCGGCCGACCGGCCGAGGACCGGCTCGAGGTCCAGTTCCGTGACGAGACGGTCGTGCCACTCGCCGAGGTCGCGGTCGATCGCCGCCTCGAAGACGGCGAGGTTCTCGCGGACGCTGAGCGACGGATAGAAGCTCGGCTGCTGGAAGCCGCTGCCCAGGCGGACACCGTCGCGGACGACCCGGCCCGCCGTGGGGCGCTCCAGCCCGAGCAAGAGGCGGATCGTCGTCGTCTTGCCGGACCCGTTGGGCCCGAGGAGGCAGTGAAAGCCGGACGGGTCGATCGACAGGGAGACGCCGTCCAGCGCGAGGACGTCACCGTACCGCTTGGTCACGTCCTCGAGGGCGAGAGCTGCCACGTCAGCGCCACCTCCGGTCGTAAACGACGGTCAGTTTCAGGACCAGCAGGGCCAGGAGTGCCACGACGGCGAGGCCGAGCACCCAGTCGGCGAACGTGGCCAGCGAGGAGCCCCGGAGCATTGACGAGCGGACGGTGATCGTCGCGTAGTGCGTCGGCATCGCGCGAACGATGGCCTTCCGCACGGGCGAGAAGTACCCGACGGGGTAGGCCAGGCCGGAGAAACCGGCGACGCCCATGAGGAAGACGACGTTGACGAACCGGCCGGTCGTGCTGAAGCGCGTGAGGACCATCACCGCCATGCTGAGGGCCGCGAGGGTGACGAAGGTCAATAGTAGCGCGAGGAGCGCTCCCGGCGCGAGGGCGGTGACGTGCTCGAAACTCACGGTCGCCACGGCGTCGAGCGCGAGGACGGCGACCTGGAAGACGACGATGGGAACGACCATGAGTGCCGTAAAGAACAGGAGCTTGGCGCCCACGAGCGCCTCTACCGACGACTCGAGCCTGATCCGGTCCATGACGCGGGACTCCTGGGCGAGGTTGTAGGGGACGTAGGTGAACGCGAAGAGCATGATCAGCGCCAGCAGCGCGATGGGCAGCAGGTACGCCGAGAGGTCGTGGTCGTTCCCGACGACGATCCGCTCCAGCGTGACGTCGGCCGCGAGCGACTCGTCGAGTTGCCCCTCCATGATCGTGGCGATGGTCGCGGACGGTTCCTTGAAGGGCACCATCGTCCCGTCGACGTACAGCCGGAAGGTCACGTCGGTCCCGGCCTGGTCGATGTTGGCGGGGACTTCCACCACCGCGTAGACCTCCTCGCGTTCGAGCTGGCGCAGCGCCTCCTCGGTCGAGTCGACGTCGACCGGATCGGCGTACGTGCCGGTCCCGGCGTGGACGAGGATCAGTTCCTGGCTGGAGACGTCCTCGCCCTGGGGAACGACTGCCACGGGCGTATCCCGGGGAATGACGTCCTGGAACAGGACGCTGGAAGCCGCGAAGAAGCCCGGGAGGAGCAGCAAGACCAGGAGGAGGGCTGCGGCGTTCCGGCGACTCCAGTAGACCTCCTTTCGCAGCTGAGAGCGTAGGGACATTGGTACCGTTCGTCTGTGGCCCGACGTCGAGGACGGCCGCGGACAGGGGACCAGGGATCCTGCGGCACGAGCCGGGCGAGTCTGCCGTAGATGGGCGCGACCGACTCAAAATAGTTTGCGAAGTCCCGCGACCGCGGCGACGGAGAGAAATACTTTTGCGAGAGACCTCACAAGCGTCTCCATGGACTGGCCGCACGACCCGGACGGCGACGAGGGCAGCGAGGGGCGGCGCAAGTACGGCCACGCCGTCCTCGCGAAGAAGGTCGACGAGGACGAGGACTTCCCCTTCACCGCCGGGGACTACGTGGAGCAGTACGGCGACCACCCGGTCCGGATCGACTACGAGACCGTCGTCAGCGTCGCTGACGTCTTCGAGGGCATCGACGACGGCGCGGAGTTCGAGTCCTTCCCCGAATTCCACACCATCGTCGGTGACGCACTCCGCGCTGCCGGGTACTGGCCCTACCACCTCGAGCACGCCTGAGTCGGACCGCGCAGCGCGCTCCGTCTGTCCGGTCCGTTTCTCACCGGACAGCGATTCCTGCCACCAGCGTGACCGCCCGGTACCGGCCGTGATCGAGTGGCCGAATTTGCTCACGTGGGGTCGCTCCGGCGGGCATGGTAGCGGATGACCCGGCTCACCCGCCGAATTCGGCCGAGGCCGTGGTCGACTCGGGTCGGAACCAAAGACAGAAAGCACTCCCCGTCAAACCCGCGGCTGTCGTGACCAACACGCAGGTAACGCACGTCCAGATCGACAACTACGGGCCGTGGACGGTGACGCCGGAGCCACGGCGCGAGGTCGACCTCCAGACCCTGCAGTCTCGCCTCTTCGCCGACCTCTCACAGCTCTTTGGCAACCGCGACGGCTACGTGTTCTTCTCGCGGTTCGACAACATGATCGCGGTTTCCAACGGCCTCGACGAGGCCGACCACGCGCTCATCCAGGAGTCCGTCGGCAACCGCTACCCCGTGACGATGAGTCTCGGGGTGGCAGCCGACCGGAGCCCCGCCCGGGCCCTGGGGACCGCCACCGAACTCCTCCAGGAGGAGGGAAGCGCCCAGGACAAACACCGCCGCGAGATTCTCAAGGGCCAGTTCGTCGACGACGAGTTCCGGACGAACGAGGACATCCAGATCGCCCACTTCGACGTCAACGACGCCACGGCGAAGTACACCGACCAGCTCAACGAGTTCGACACCTTCATCCACATCGAGCAGGGCTACGCCGAGTTGATGCGTCACATGCGCGAGGCCAACGATTCGCTGTCCTTCTTCGTGGGCGGCGACAACGTCATCGCGGTCTGTCCGGACCTCGAGCCCGCCGACTACCAGGCGGCCGTCGACCACGTCAACGATGCCGCCGACGTGGAACTGAAGGTCGGCGTGGGCCGCGGCCGGACCGCCGCCGAGGCGGGCATGGACGCGAAACACGCCCTGGAGGAGTGTCGCGTGACCGGTGCCGACGTCGAACTCGGGTTCTGACCGACGTCGGGAGACCCACCAACGTTCGGGCGATTCGGGCATAAACGTAGCGGGAGTAGCTTTTTGCGGAGGTATGGCAAACACCCACACATGAACGAAGACGTCACCGTGCGCGATGTCATGGACCGGGCCTACGTGGGGGTGAGCGAGTCGGACGACCTGGTCGAGACGGCGTCTCTCCTGTTGGAGGAGGACGCCGACACCGCGGTCGTCCTGCGGGGCAGCGAGCCCGTCGGTGCCCTCACCTGTCGCGACGTCGTGTCAGTCCTCGTCGACGGGCCGGACCCGCACACGGCGACGGTGAGCGACGCGATGACCACCACCGTCCACACGGTCTCGCCGGACCTCCGCATCGAGGCAGCCGCCGACGAGATGTCGGCCATGGACGCCAGGCGTCTCGTGGTCACTGCCGAAAACGGCGACGAACCGCTCGGCGTCATCACCGAGCACGACGTTCTCCGGACGCGGCCACTCGGCAGCACCCGCGCGGAGCGCCAGGCGATTGGCGACCACCCCGCCGGCGAAACGGGCGTCAGTCCAACGCAGGGAGCGGAGGGAACGCGGGACGGCCCGGCGGGCTTCGAGGACCAGAGCATCTGCGAGCGCTGCGGGACGCTGACGAGCGACCTCAGTTCGTTCAACGGGCAACTGCTCTGTAGCGATTGCCGGAACATGTGAGCGGCGCCGACCGCCTGGCCCCGCGGGAAAGACCTTTGCAGGAGCCCCCCGCAGGTCAGGGCGACGCCGGCATGGACATCGTCGCGCCCGACACCGCACAGGCCGGAGCGATAACCGAACTGTGGGTCGACCTCGCCGAGGGACAGCAAGCACACGATTCCCACCTGCTGACGGAGGAAAACCGCACGCGCATCCGGGAGTCCGTCGTCAGACACATCGTCACGGACACGCTGCTCGTGGCCCGCGACGGCGAGGACCTCGTCGGGTTCGTGATGTTCAGCGTCGAAAGCGGGACCTTCGAGCAGGATGTCCGGCGCGGGGTCGTCGAGAACCTCTTCGTCGCGGAACCGTACCGCAGCGACGACCTCGGGGCCGAGTTGCTCGCGGCCGCCGAGGCACGGCTCGCCGACCGCGGCGTCGACGTCGTCGCGCTCGAGGCGATGTGGACCAACGACCGAGCCCGCGCGTTCTACCGCGACCAGGGGTACGAACACCACCGGATCGAACTGGAGAAGCGCCTGGAAAACGATAGCCACTCAAGGGACGACGGGTAATCGACGCGTGCGCCAGGGGAGCTTGGGTGGTTCAAGCACTCGACTTGTAATCGGGAATTCGTGGGTTCAAATCCCACCCCTGGCTTCCGTCTGGTGCGTCGGTTCACGGTCGCATCGCCGATCATCGTCGCCTCACGGCCACCAGCGCCCCGAGGTTGCCGGCCGCGATCAGTCCAACGAGCACGTAGGCCCCCGTCTCGATCCCCAGCCAGCGGACGATTCCGATCGTGAGGCCGACGAACGCCACGAGCGATGCCGTCTGGACGACCCCCGCCACCAGTTCTGCCCTGTGTTCGACCGAGAGCGACGGAGCCGACAGCGTCCGCTCCGGGGCGTCGTCGGCCGATCCCTGGCTGCGAGATTCCACGGCGTCGAGCAGCCACTCCCAGCCGTACAGCGAGAGGCCGTTGAGACTCACGAGCCAGGCGACGAGAACCGGCGCGAACGCGATATCGTCCCATCCCGCCGCCCAGAATCCCGCAGCCAGGACCAGAAACCCGAGGCTCCCGATGGCGTGGGCGAGCGGCCCGGACAGCCGTTCGACCCCGCGACGCGGACCACCTCACCGGAGATGCCGCGGTTCGAACCGGGGGACATGTGAACTAGGTGTAACGACGTGCGGAGGGGACAAGTATCGTGCCCCGACTGCCGGCGGCCGACCGGTGTCCGGACCGACCCGTCGACGGGGAGCCGCTACTCGTCGAATCACGAACCCCGACGAATCAACGAAGAGGGTCGACCGTCCGCGCCAGGGCTATCGACGGACGGAAATGCGATCTGTTCCGACCCCGGGTCCGGATCGAGCTACAGGTCCTCGGCCTCGTCGACGAGTTCGGCGGCGAGCCCCTGCAGTTCGTCGATCGTCGCCGAGTACACGTCGGCGACCGCCGAGAAGCTCTCCGGGCCGAGGTCCCGCGCACGGCGGCGGAGTCCGTTCAGTTGGCTGTCGGCCCGCTCGGCCGCGTTTTCGGCGTTGTCCGCCTCGTCCTCGGCGATGTACTCGCTGGCCGTCTCCAGCCGCCGTACCTCGCGAACCGTGTCCGCGAGGACCGAGTCGAACGATTCGAAGCCGACCGCCTCGCGGTGGAGCTGGTAGTGTATCTCGTCGGCGTCGTCGCGGTTGAACCCGTCGACCTGCTTGAAGGTCCGGGGCCCGGGCCTGTCGAGGGTGGGCTTCGCGTCCAGAACTGTCTGGATCGGTGCACGAGCCGCCTCGATCGCTTCGACGATGGCGTCGTAGGCCTCCCGGTCCGCGACGGCGGTGCCGACCTGCTCGACGCCGCCGACAGTCGAACTCATGCCGGCCTGCATCGTCGCGGCCGTGCCGAGCCACTCGCTGGCCGTCCGCAGTTCCGCCGCGTCTCGCTGTTGTTCCTCCCGACCCGACTCGTCGACGAGGTCGAGCGGTGCGATCGCGTCGTCGAGCGCCTGGTGGATGGGGTCGGCCTCGAAGCTTCGGGTCGCCGGGCCGACGGCGTTGATCGACGCGGCGTCGCCTCCCTGCGCGAGGTAGCGGTCGAGGGCAGTGGCGACCCCGTCCCTGGCATGGCGGAGGGCCTGGGCCGGGTTCTGCGGTCCCTCGGGGGTCTCGGTCGCGGTCTCGGTTTGCGTCTCGGTCTCCGTGGCCGTCGCCGCCTCTGTTGGCGTCGCCGTGGAGGGTGTTGTCTCCGTTGGCGTCTCGGTGGCGGTCGCGGTCGGCGTCTCGTCGCCGCCGTCCAGGGAGGGACACCCCGCGAGGAGCGCGGTGCCGGAGAGGATCAGGTAGCGTCGCCTGTGCATACGTGGCGGTCACCTGCCACACACTTCAATGGAAACCATGGATTGCGCCGCCGGCAATCGGTCCGTTCGGTCCCGCGTCGGTATCGGGAGTCGGCATTTCCGGAGAAGGGTTTACCGGCCGTCCGGGAGAACGATCACGTATGCCAGGCGATCAGGAACCCGTCACGGCTGACTTGCCGGACACCGCGATGCACACCGTCGGGACCGACCACGTGACCATCTGGGGGAGCAACGAGGCGGACACGATCGAGTTCTACCGGGACCTCCTCGGGATGCCCCTCGTGCTCCGCCAGCCCAACCTCGACGACCCCTCCCAGACGCACCTCTTTTTCGACACCGGCGACGGACGCATCCTGACCGTCTTCGTCAGCGACGACCGCCAGTCCGATCCCCGTGGTCTGCGAACGCCAATCGGCGGCGTCCACCACATCGCGTTCAGCATCGACCCCGAGCGCTACCGGGACGTCATGGCCGCGCTGGAGGAAGCGGGTCACTCCTACAACGTCTTCGACCGCGGCATCTTCCACTCGCTGTACACCCGCAACCACAACGGTCTCGTCCTCGAGCTCGCGGCAGACAAGTACGAGATCCCCGACGGCCGCCGTGGCGAGGTCCTCGCGACCGTCCAGCGCATCCGCGAGGAGGCGGGCGCCGAGTACGCCCAGGACGAACACCTGGAAGCCGCCCTGGCAGAACTGGACATCGAGGTCACGGCCCACGACCTGCCGGACGCCGACACCGGCACCGGCGTCTAGGACGGTCGGGTACCCAGCGGAGTTTTACGCCTGCGCAGGGTAGTGCTGACCATGAGTGAATCCGACGCCGAACGGCGGGACGTGCCCGAGACCGAGGCGGAGTGGCGCGAGGAACTGACCGACGAGGAGTACCGGATCCTCCGCGAGGCTGGCACCGAGCCGAAGTTCAGCGGCGACCTGCTGGACGTGGCCGACGACGGGACGTTCCGGTGTGCGGGCTGTGGAACCGTCCTGTTCGACAGCAGCGAGAAGTTCGACTCCGGATCCGGCTGGCCCAGTTTCTCGGACGTCTACGACCAGGGCAACGTCGAGACCCGGCTCGACGAGAGCCACGGCATGCGCCGGACGGAGGTCGTCTGTGCGACCTGCGACGGCCACCTCGGGCACGTCTTCGACGACGGGCCGGAACCCACGGGCAAGCGCTACTGCATCAACTCCGCCGCGCTCGAGTTCGACGCCGAGTGACGACCCGAACGCTTTTTCGGGACCCCTGACTGGAGGCGTGTATGCCGGACGACGCCGAGGACGCGGCGGGAGCGACGATCGGCCAGCGGCTCGCGGAGACAATGTGGCTGCCGTCGGTCGTGACCGGTGGCGCAGCCTTCGTGGTCGGCTACGTGGTGACGGCGATCCTGATCGCGGGCCTCGGCGAGCCACCCTCGGGTGACCTCTGGGCGATCGCCGTCCTGATCGGCTTCGCCTTCTACGCGGCCCACCTCGTGCCCCTGGACGTCGGCGGCGTCAAGATCGACTTCTTCACGGGCGTCACCGACCCCACGGTCCCCCTGATCGTCTACTACGCGGTACCCATGGTGGTACTCTTCGCCGCGGGTGCGTTCGTCGCCGAGCGATACTCGCTGCGAACCGTCGACCCGGTCGAGACGGTCGGGCAGGTCGTCGGCCTCGCGGTCGGGTACCTCGCCGTCGCACTCCTCGGCTCGGTCGCCTTCGTCACGACGACCGTCACGGGCCAGACGGCCCGGCTCGCGCTCGTCGACGTGCTCCTATTTACCATCGCCTTCCCAATGGTGTTCGCGACACTCGGCGCCGGCGTCGTGGCACTCCGAAAGGCCCTCTGAGGGGGCCTCGATCTGGCGACACGATTTTGTCCGGGGCGTCGAAAGCACAGTCATGGCAGACGCGACGCCGGCCGTTCGCGACGTGTTTCTCCCCGTCCACGCCCAGGAGAGCGCCGACGACTTCGTCGATATCGCCGTCCGGGCCGAAGCACTCGGCTACGAGCGCGTCTGGCTCCCCGAAACGTGGGGTCGGGACGGCGTCTCGCTGCTCTCGATCATCGCCGATCGGACGGAGACCATCGGCGTGGGATCGGGGATCCTCAACGTCTACTCTCGGTCGCCGGCCCTCCTCGGCCAGACGGCCGCGACCCTCCAGGAACGCAGCGACGGACGGTTCCGGCTCGGTCTCGGTCCCAGCGGGCCCGCGCTGGTCGAGGGATGGCACGGGGTGGACTACGAACACCCCCTCCGACGGACGCGGGAGGCCGTCGAGATCGTCAGAGCCGTCACGCGCGGCGAGACGGTCGAATACGACGGCGACGTCTTCCAGGTCGGGGGCTTTCGACTCCGGTGTGACCCGCCCGAGACGCCCCCGCCGGTCGACGCGACCGGCATGGGACCCAAAGCGGTGGAACTCTGTGGCCGGTTCGCCGACGGCTGGCACGCGCTCATGCTGACTCCCGACGGTCTCGCAGACCGAATTTCGGCGCTCGAACGGGGCACCGACCTCGGCGGACGGTCGGTCGACGACGTGCGCGTCACCCTCTCGCTACCCTGCTGCGTGGCGGCGGACCGCGAGCGGGCCCGGACGCTCGTCGCCGGTCACGTCGCCTTCTACGTCGCGGCGATGGGTGACTTCTACCGCCGCGCCCTCGCGAGCCAGGGCTACGAGGCCACCGCCGAGGCGGTCACCGCGGCGTGGCAGGAGGGGGACGTGGCGGCTGCGCGCGCGGCAATCGACGACGACCTGCTCGACGACCTCGGCGTCGCCGCCACCCCGGACACAGCGCGCGATCGACTCCGGCGATTCGCCGCTGTCGAGGGGCTCGACGCGGTGGCCGTCTCGTTCCCGCGCGGAGCGAACGCCGAGGACGTCGAGACGACGCTCCGGGAACTGGCTCCCGTCGGCGGGTGACCGACTGCCGGATCCGACGCCGGGCAACTGTTTACTGTCCAGGCCCCCTCGCGGGACGTATGAGTGCACACAGCCAGGACGATCACCGGTGTCGCGTGTGCGGGAGGACGTTCGACGCCCCGGAGACGCTCGAACGGCACCTCCGTGACCAGGGCGTGCTCTGGTAGCGCTCACTGCGGTCCGAGCGGCGGCGTCGAGAGTGTCAGCGCTATAGACCACAGTCAGGGAGCATCGAGCGGTCGAGGTCGTCGCGGACGCCGTCCAGCACGGCGAAGGTCTCACCCCGGCGGCGTTCGAGCCACCCCAGGAGTCGCGCCGCCCAGCGGAGTTTGCGACGTTTCGTCGGACCCACCGTCGTATCCATCAGGTCCCAGCCCGGGAAGACCAGTTCGTCCGCACCAACGGCGTCAGCCAGGAACGCGGCGCGGTCGCCGTCGGTGAACCCGCCGACGTTCCGAACGGGACCGGCGGGAGCGGCCTGGGTCGTCGGCAGGACCGAGGAGTGGTCACACTCGGGGACCGACGCCGCGAGCAGGTCCCGGTTGTCGCCGTGGGCGTGGATGGCGACCGGGATCCCGTCCTGAGTGAACCGAGGGACCCGATCGGCGTGTCCGTCCAGGTCGGTGACGACCCAGTCGACGCGACGGCCGTCGTCGAGGAGTCGATCGGCCGCGACGCCGGCCGCGACGACGACGTCCGCCGAGTCGACGGCTGGCAGGTCCCTGGAGAGTCCCGGACCCGGCGCGGCGATTGCGACCCGGTCACCGTCGAAGGATGCGTCGGCCAGGGCGAGCGTCGCCGCGTCGCCGACGAAGGTCGCCAGCTCGTCCCGCGCGGCCTCGTCACCGGCCCGGTCGTATCCCATGTCGGCACGGATGGCCTCGTAGACCGGCTCCCAGGTCTCGAAGTTCACGGCTTCCCTCGTATCGGCCGGTATCGGCAGTCCCGGATCGAGCCACGGATCACGCGGTAAGGAGCTGCCGCTGGTGGCGTTCTGTGCCTCGATAAAGCGGGTTGAGCCGAAATGGCACCGAGGTGTACCCCTGCCCGGGTGCCCTTTCGGCCTTCACCCCCCGCTTTTCGCGCATCCGGTATAAGCTTTCTTACCTGCACGCTTTTTGAACCCGGGCCAGTGCCCTCGTGAGTCGTTCGGGCCCCGTCGTGCGGTTTGCCACCGCTTCGAGGGCCCGGACGGGGCCAGCGATGATGACCGGGTCGTCACCCGCGGTAAGCACTGCCTGCTCCTCGGCGGCGGCCGCGGCGAGGGCCTGGCGACCGGCCCGATCCAGCCCGCTGAGGCGAAACGCCCGGCAGACGCCGGACCCGGGATCGATGTCCGTGGCGCCGACCGTCCCGAAGTGGCGACCGAGTTCCTCAGTCGTCGTCACGTCGAGTTCCTCGACGCCGAGGGGGTCGTCTCGGGTGCGGTCTCGGCTGAAGGCGTCGCCGACGATGGCCGCGTCGCGCGTCGCCGACACGTCGTGGGTCCTGATCACGTGGGCGCCCCGCTCGACGGCCATCGACGTGGCCGCGAGGCTCACGGGCAGGGCCTCCTCGGTACTCCGATCCGCTAGCTCCCTGAGGAAGTTCTTCCGATTGATCGAGACCAGGATCGGTTTGTCGAGTGCCCGGAACTCGCGCAGTCGGTGGAACGTCTCGCGGTCGTCGGCCAGGGTCTTGGTCTCGCTCCAGCCCCCGAAGGCCGGATCGACGATGGTCTTGTCGGTCAGGCCACCGCGTTGCAGGGCGGCGTAGATGTCGTCGACGGAGTCGACGGCCCCGGGTCGCTCGAGGTCCGGCGGGCTGGCCATCTTGACGACGGCCACGTCGTAGTCGGCACAGACCCGGGGCATCTCCGGGTCGGCGAACCCGCAGATGTCGTTGACCATGTCGAAACCGCGATCCAGGGCGGCCGCGGCGACCTCGTGATAGCGCGTCTCGATGGAGAAGACCGCGTCGCCGCTGACCGACTCGATCGCCTCGACGGCCGTGTCCAGGCGCGCGAGTTCCGCCTCGGCGTCAAGGACCTCGAAGCGCTTGTTCGCGGACTCGAGGCCCACGTCGACGACGTCCGCCCCCTCGTCGATCAGTTCCTCGTCGACGTAGGTGGCGGCCTCGCCCGGGTCGGCGAACACCGACGGATCGTAGGGCGACTCCTCGCTGATGTTGAGGACCCCCATGATCCGCGATGGGTGGCCGTCACCGATCGACAGGCCGGCGGCCTCCACCGTGTCCATGGGGTCGCCTCGGAGCGACGCGTGAAAAGCGAACCGTTCGGCTCGCTTCACGCTCCTTTTATTCGTCTGCGGTCTACGGCCGGCATGGCCAAGGTCTCAATCGGGGTTCGCGGGTGGCGCTTCGACGAGGACGTGATCTTCGACGCGGACGGCGAGGTCCGGGACCTCACGGAGATGCCGGAGGACACCGTCCACCGGCTCGTCCGGCTGATGTCCATCCTCGGCGAGCCCTGCGACGCCTGCTGGCTGATCCACGGCGAAGACGACATCGAGCGGGCGGATCCGGTCGAGATCGTCTACGGCGAGCCGCTGGCCGAGGTCCTCCTCTGTGCCGAGCACGAACCCGACTTCCTCTACTGGTTCCGCGAGGAAGGGGGGAGCCAACACGCCGGAACCGCGACACTCCAGGAACGGTTCCACGAGTGGTTCGACGACGGCAACCGGGCACCCGAGGGCTACGCGGGCCTCGAACACGTCGACGAGGATCCTGACGCACTCCCCGAGATCGAGAACGATCGCGTCGAGCAGGTCGAGGACGAAGTCGAGCAACAGATCGGCGACTTCGACGAGGCGGAGCGAGAGGCCATGGACCTCGACTTCGACGACCTGGACCTATGACCAGGCCCGACGTTGCCGTCGCCGTCGTCGACGCGGAGACGCCCGGCAACGTCGGCACCATCGCCCGCGCCGTCAAGAACTTCGACCTCGCGGACCTGTTACTCGTCGATCCGCCGGACCTCGACCCCGACGGCGAGGCCTACGGCTTCGCCGGCCAGGCCCGGGAGGACGTTCTCCCGAGCGCCCGCGAACTGTCCTTCGACGACCTCGTCGCCGAGTACCACACGGTCGCCTGCACCGCCGTCACCAACGAGGACGCCACCAGCCACGTTCGCTACCCCGTGATCGAGGCCCCGGACCTCGCCGACCGCCTCGCCGGGGTCGAGGGCCCCGTCGCCGTCGTTTTCGGTCGTGAACGCGTCGGGCTCACGAACGACGAACTCGCACTCTGTGACGAGATCTGTGCGATCCCAGCGAGCGGGGACTACCCTTCTCTCAACCTCGGTCAGGCCGCGACGGTCATCTGCTACGAACTCCGCGACCTGACCGTGGCCGACTCGCAACTCCCCGCGGAGACCCACGAGCGGGCGGCCCCCGATGCGATCGCACGGCTCCACGATCGATTCGGCGACTACCTGGCGGCCATCGACCATCCCGAGGAGAAGCGCGCGAAGGCCGGCCGGATGTTCCGCCGCGTACTCGGCCGAGCCGATCCAACACCCCGTGAGGCTCGGACGCTCACTGGCCTCTTCCGCCGCGGGACGCTCCACGCGGGCGAGAGCGCTCCCGACAGCGAGGAGGGTGACGACGCCTGACCTCCGAGACTTTTTGAGTGATCTCGAAGCCACTCGCCACGTGCACTGACGACCGTGCCGGATCGGTCCAGGCGGGAGTGCGACGCGCCGATCCGGACGCTAGCGACGGACGCGTCGCCTGCTCGCTTTTCAGGAGCGTTGCTGGATCTCCTCGCGGAGCACCTGGCTCACCGTGTCGCCGTCGGCCTTCCCGCGGAGCGCGCCCATGCACTCGCCCATGAGGGCAGAGAAGGCCTCCATCCCCTCGGTCTCGACCTGGTCCGCGTTGCGCTCGACGACGTCGACGACCGCCTCGCGGACCTCGGCCTCGCCGACGCCACCGAGGCCCGCCTCTTCGACGGCATCCGCTGCGGAGAGCGACGGGTCCTCGGTCAGCGTCGCGAGCAGTTCCGTGAGCCCCTCGCGGGGCAGTTCGCCGTCCTCGACGAGGTGCAACGCGTCGGTGAGGTGGTCGTCGGTCAGGCGTTCTACGGGGACGTCGTCGCGCCGAAGTTCCGTGAGCGTGGACTCCAGGGTCCCGGCGGCGAGCGTCGGATCGACGCCGTCCGCGACGACCGCCTCGAACAGCGACATTCGCTCGCCGTAGGCGACCTGCTCGGCCAGGCCAGCGTCGAGGTCGAACTCGGCCTGGTAGCGCTCGACCTTCTCGGTCAGGAGTTCCGGCCGATCGACTTCGGTCACGTCGGGTTCGACCGGCGGCACGTCGGTCTCGGGGTACATCCGCGCCGCGCCGGGGAGCGGCCGGAGGTACCGCGTCGTCGCCTCCGGCGTGGCGTCGCGAGTCTCTTCGGGGACCCCATCGATGGCGGTTCGCGCCCGTTCGGCCACGGCGTCTATCGCCAGCGCCGCGGTTTCCGGGTCGTCGGCGACCAGCGCGACGGCGTCGTCGGACCCGGCGTCGACGGCCTCGCGGAGGTCGGCCACCTCCGCTTCGGTGACGCCGTAGGCCGGCAGTTCGTCCGTGTGGAAGATCCCGCCGGCGCCGTGGCGCTTGGCGTGGTCCGCGAACTCAGTCCCGAGGCGGCGGTCGGGCTGAATCTCGCGTCCGACGAGGCCGTCGAAGCCGCCCAGCCGGACGGCCATCGCGTTGCCGCCGCCCGACAGCGCACTGCCGATCACGCCACTGTCCGTGTCGGCGAAGACCTCGCTCACCTCGACCGGTGTCCCCACGTGCGCGTCACGGTCGTCGAGTTCGTCTGCGATGTCCAGCAGTTCGGCCTGCCGTCCGACTTCGTTCCGGACGATGTCGTCGATGTCGTCGAGGCTCTGGACGCCCTTGATCTCGACGCGGGCACCCTCGGCGATGGAGACGTTGACGTCCTGGCGGATCGTGCCGAGGCCGCGCTTGACGTGGCCCGTCGAGCGCAGCAGCATGCCGATGCGTTCGGCGGCCTCGCGTGCCTGGTCGGGGGTCGAGATGTCCGGCTTCGTGCCGATTTCGACAAGCGGGATGCCCAGGCGATCGAGGCTATAGCGAACGCCTGCCTCGGTCTCCTCGACGCGCTGGGCGCTCTCTTCCTCCAGCATGAGGTCCTCGATGCGGACCTGGCCATCGTCGGTCTCGATGACGCCGTCCGTGGCGGCGAGCATCGTCCGCTGGAAGCCCGTGGTGTTCGAGCCGTCGACGACGATCTTGCGCATGACGTGGCCCTGGTCGACGGGGGTCATATCTAGCAACTGGGCGATCTCCAGCGTGACGCGGAGTGCTTCCTCGTCGAGACGGTGGGGAGGCTCGTCGTCCTCCTCGACGAGGCAGGTCGAGTCGTAGGCGAGATACTCGAACTCGCGGTCCACGCGACTCTCCTCGACGGCGGCCTCGTCGATCTCCCCCAGTTCGCTGGCCGTCGGATGGAGGTACCGCGTGAAGGTCCGCGCGGCGTCCTCGGGCTCGCGCAGCTCGGTCGGGCACGAACAGAAGAGCTTCGTGGCCGTGTCGAGCTGCTGGTGGATCTCCAGGCCCGCCACCAGCCCCAGGTCCGCGTAGTCGTACTCGGTCATCGTCCGGGTGTGGCGGGTGGAACGGTGAAAAGCGCTCCGTTCGACGCAACGGCGCGAATCGGGCGGCCCGCCGTCGGCTAGTCGTCCCCGAGGATGCCGCGCTCGGTCATCTTCCGCGGGTCGAGGACCTCGTCGGCCTCCGCCTCGCTGAGGTAGCCCTTCTCGATGGCCACGTCGCGGACGCTCTTGTCCTCCTTGAGTGCGGCCTTGGCCACCTCGCTGGCCTTGTCGTAGCCGATGGCGGGGTTGAGCGCGGTCGCCAGCGCCATGGACTGCTCGACGCGGGTCTCGCAGTGCTCGCGGTCGGCCTCCAGTTTCGCGACGAACTTCTCGGCGAAGACCTCGCTGCCGTTGGCGAGCAACTGGGCGGACTGGAGGAAGTTGTGCGCCAGAACGGGCTTGTAGAGGTTGAGGTCGATCTGGCCCTCGGCGGCACCGGCGGCGATGGCCGCGTCGTTGCCCACGACCTGCTTGTGGACCTGGTTGATCGCCTCGGCGACGACGGGGTTGATCTTGCCGGGCATGATCGACGACCCGGGCTGATTCTCCGGCTGGTCGATCTCACCCAGACCGTTGCGCGGGCCGGAGGCGAGCAGGCGAAGGTCGTTGGCGATCTTGTTGAGGCTGCCGGCGACGGTCCTGAGGGCGCCGTGGGCCTCGTTCATGGCGTCGTGGGCCGCCTGGGCCTCGAAGTGATCGTCGGCCTCGCGGAAGTCGACGCCGGTCTCCTCGCTGATGTACGCGGCGGCCTTCTCCGGGAAGTCGGGGTGGGTGTTGAGACCGGTTCCGACGGCGGTCCCGCCGAGGGCGAGTTCGCCCAGGCGGCCGCGGACGTCCTCCAACCGGGCGATGCCTTTCTCGACCTGGGTCCGGTAGCCGCCGAACTCCTGGCCGAGCGTGACGGGCGTGGCGTCCTGGAGGTGGGTACGGCCGGTCTTGACGACGTCGGCGAAGTCGTCTTCGCGCTCACCGAGAGTCTCGGCCAGCGTCTCGAGGGCGGGCAGGAGGTCCTTCTCGACTGCCTCCAGGGCGGCGACGTGCATCGCGGTCGGGATGACGTCGTTGCTGGACTGCCCGAAGTTGACGTGGTCGTTCGGGTGGATCTCGCGAGTGCCGATCTCGCCGCCGACGATCTCGGTGGAGCGGTTGGCGATGACCTCGTTCGCGTTCATGTTCGAGGACGTGCCAGAACCGGTCTGGAAGACGTCGACGGGGAACTGGTCGTCGTGCTGGCCGGCGATGACCTCGTCGGCGGCCTCGACGATGGCGTCGGCCGTCTCCTCGGGGACGAGGCCGAGGTCGCGGTTGGCCAGCGCTGCCGACTTCTTGACGACGCCGAGTGCGCGGACGAACCGCCGTCCGAAGGTCGCATCGCTGATCGGGAAGTTCTCGACGGCCCGCTGGGTCTGGGCGCCCCAGTAGGCGTCGGCCGGGACCTGCATCTCGCCGAGGCTGTCGCGCTCGGTTCGGAAGTCCTCGCTCATGTCCGGAGCGTCGGCCCGGCGGCGCGTAAAAGGCACCGATCCCCGTCGGCGCTCCCCGGAGTCCCGCGACCGAGTACAGAGAGCGAGTAGCACGGCGGGGAGGCCACTGACGGCGTGCGCGGAGCCACGGACGTGGCGCCACCGGGGGTTTGATGTGACGCGCAGCCGAAGTAATAGAAGAGATCACATGAGTGACGACGATCCCATCGCCACCGCCTTCGAGCTCCAGCGGCGTACGCTGGAGGGCAGCAGGCGGGCCATCGAGCAGAGCATCGAGTTCCAAAAACGGTTCAACGAGGCCGTCGCCAGCGGAATGGAGACCCAGGCCGACGCACAGCAGCGCAGCCTCGACGTGACCCGGCGGGCCCTCGACAGCTACCTCGACACGATCGAATCGGTGGTCCCCGGCGCGGACTCGGGGATCGCCCAGATCCGCGAGGCCATGGACGAACAGTTCGACGCGCTCTCGGAGGCCGGCGAAGAGGCCCTCGCGGCCGCCGAGAACAACGTCGAGGGGTACGAGACCGCCACCGAGGCCTACGTCGAGTCCGTCGACGACCAGCTCGACCTCCTCGAGCAGGCCCACGCGGACATCGAGGAGCAGACGCTGTCCTTCGTCGAGCAGACGGAGACCCAGCTCGAGGAGCTGCAGGAGGAGACCGAAGACGAGGTTGCGGAACGCGTCGAGCAGATCCAGGATCGGGCCCGCGATCTGCGCGACCAGATGGAGCAGGACTGAGCAGCGGTCGCTCGCGTCAGGTCCAGCGGTCCAGTCCGGTCTGGACGAGCGCGTCCGCGAGTCGGTCGAAGCCACCGGCGACCTCCTCCGGGTCGACGCCCCAGGTGTCGACGACGAATTCCCGAGCGGCGGCCACGTCCGGGTCGACTTCGCGGTCGATGTCGTAGTCGTCGGTGACCGCCGGGTCGAGGAACATCTCGCGAATGCGGTCCGCGTGGTCGATGGTCGCTCCCTGTGCCTCGAGTGCGCCGTAGAGATCGCCGTGGTCCGTGACGAGTGACACGGCGGTCTTTGGGCCCACGCCGTCGATGCCGTCGTTGAAGTCAGTGCCACAGAGGATCGCCACGTCCACGAGTTGCTCCCAGGTGAGGTCGTGGCGGGCGAGGGTGGCCTCGAAGTCCATCAGTTCGGGTGGGCCGCTGCTCGTGAGCTGTCGCAGTGTCAGGGGCGCGCCGTGGAGGAGCGCGTCGTAGTCCTCGGTGCCGACGTAGTCGACCACGCCCTGCCTGGCCATGTGCGACGCCTGGGCCTCGCCCTCCGCCGGGGCGTCGACGACCGGCACGTCGAGCAGGGAGAGCAGTTCCCGGGTCGTCTCGAGGATGGTGTCGGTGAGGCGCTGGGTCCGCGACTCGAGGCGCGCGACGGCGATTTCGTCGCCGCGCTCGCGGGCGTCGGCCAGGTCGGCCTCGTAGGACGCTTTCTGTTCGCGCCGGGCGGCCAGTTCGTCTTCCTTGAGGTCCGTGACCGCGCCGTCGAAGACCATCACCGGCGTGAGGTCGTGCTCGAAGAACTTCGGCAACCCCTGGACGACGCCGATCAGGTTCGCCACCTCGGTCCCGTCCTCGGTCGTGTACGCGTCGGCGCTCGTCCACTTCACGGTCGTCGTGAGGTACCGATAGAGCCAGTTGTGGGCGTCCACGGCGACGACGGCGTCGCCCACGTCCGCCCACGCGACCTCCTCGATCGCCGCCAGATCCCGCAACGCTGCGTTTCCCATCGACGGCTCCTACGAGGGTCGTCGCTTTCAATCTCCCGACGGCCACTCGCGGTCGTGGTTCGCGTGGCAGCCCCCCTGGGAGAAACGTTGAAAGTCTCCGGGATCCACGAGGAACGTATGAGTGGGACCATGGGGGTGCTGTCGCGAGTGCGACGGCCAGAGTACACCGGGGAGAATCGCTGTCTGCCGTGCACCGTCCTGAACGCGGTTATTACCGGGTTGGTGGGGCTCGTGGTCGGCGTCGGGGCCTCAGCCGTGACGACACCGACCGTCGGCCTCGTGGCCGGCGGTATCGTGCTCGCCGTCGGTGGGGCGTCGATTTACCTCCGCGGGTACCTCGTGCCGGGCACGCCGACGCTGACGAAGCGCTACTTCCCGGAGTGGCTGCTCGGGTGGTTCGGCAAGGCTCCGGAGCCCACGCAAGACGACGGCGAGGCCGACCTCGATCCCGAGGCCGTCCTCGTCGGCCTCGGTGCGCTGGAGGAAGACGAGACGGGGACCGACCTCCAGCTCACCGACTCGTTTCGGACGGCCTGGTACGAGGCCATCGACGCCGCCGACGGCGACGAGGAGAGTCGGCGGCGCTTCCTCGACCTCATGGACGTGGCCGTCGAGACCGTCGAGTTCGAGGAGTACGGCGACGCCTTCCAGGCCTACGCCGACGACGTCCGCCTGGGCACCTGGGAGTCGGCGGCCGCGTTCAGGGCCGACCTCGGTGCTGCGACCGTCCTGGCGGACCGCTGGGAGGAGTGGGACGAGCGACCGGTCCACCAGCGCGACCAGCTCCTCGGCGGCCTCCGGCTGTTCATCGACCGCTGTCCGGCCTGTGGGGCCGTTCCGCGCTTCGGCACCGAAACCGTCGAGTCCTGTTGCTCGACCCACGAGGTCGCGGCCGTCGAGTGCGAGGACTGTGGCGCGCGCCTGTTCGAGACGCGGACGTAGCGTCGTCACACCGGGCCGCTCAGGTCGACTCCGACACCGGCGACTGGACCACGGCTGGGAGTCCTGCGTCACGCGCCCGGTCGAGGACGGCCGCGGCCGCCTCTGGCAACTCCCGCGCGGCGAAGACGTCGAGCCCCTCGCGGTAGCGCTCGAGTGAGCGCTCGGTCCCCCGCGCGTCGGCGAGGACGAGTTCGGCCACACCGGTCTCCTCGCCGGTGAACGCGAAGCCAGCTCGGTAGGCCGCCTCGTAGGCGGCGGGGTTGTTGACGGCGATCAGACAGGCCGTGAAGTCCCAATCTCGTGCCCGGTCGGCGACGAACCGCAGGAGCCGGGGACCGATGCCCTCGCCCTGCCGGTCGCGCCTGACCGTCACGTACCGGAGGCGCAGCACGGCCTCGTCGGTGCGGTCCGGACTGAACGCGACGGCACCGACGACCTCGTCGTCCGATCGCGCCACGGCCTTGCCGGTCGCCGACATGACGAACTTCCCGGCGTAGGCGAACCGCTCGTGATCGAGGCGGAGGGTCGGGTCGTCGGGCGGCCAGCCCAGCACCGCACACTCCATGCGTCCCGATCGGTCGCCAGCCGAATCAACGCTCCGGACCCTGGCTCGCGGCACGGCGAGACCGGGACACCAAAGGTGGCGGGCCACCAGGCTCCGGGCATGCGCATGGGCACGTTCCTGCGGACCCGGGTCGACCGATCGCCCCTCGTCCCCGGACTGCTGCTCGGGGACCTGGCTGCGATCGTGGTGTTCGCGGCGATCGGCGTCGATCACCACGGTGGCGATCCCCTCGGCGATCCGACGAGCGTCGCGCTGACGGCGGCCCCGTTCCTGATCGGGTGGCTCCTCGTCGCGTTCGTCGCCGGCCTCTATACGGTCGATGCCGTCTCGAGCGTCGGCCGGGCGGCCAGTTGGGCCGTCCCGGCGTGGATCGTCGCTGCCCTGGTGGGTCAGGGGCTCCGGGCGACGGCGCTCTTCCCGGGGAATACCGCGCTCACCTTCGTCCTCGTGACGATCCTCTTCGGGGGGCTCCTGCTCGTCGGATTCCGCGTCGTCGCCGCGGCAGTTAGTTGAGAGAAACGTGGCGCCGAGTGAGCCTGCGCGGGTGCGTGCCGAACTCGATCGCGTCTGTTGCGGGATCGTGGAGGGGCCTCCAGTCGAGGTCGGCCACCGAGTCGCCCCGATCAGCGGTTGTCGGCGACCGCGACCGCCACTGTCGACTGAATCCACGCCTGATGGTTCTCTCGGTCGTAGATGACGAACTCCTCGTCGCCGATGTTGAGCTCTGCGTAGCGCGCTGCCTGCTCGTCGCCCGCGACCATCGCGTCCGTGTCGTCGGTGGCGTTCGTGGTCATGTGCGAAAGAGGGCGGCCGTGGCCGCCTCCCTCCATCCCGTCGTAGCTCACAGTCGATCATAAACCCTCCCCAGCAGTTATCGGCTGTGAAAACACCTGCGGGAGCAGACGGTAACAGATTCGATCGTCACTATCACGATCGAAAATGGCGCGTAGCTACTGTCTATCCTCCACCAGACGTGTGGGCCTCCATCGGACGTGTGGGGCGCCGATGTCGCACACGCATGCTTGGGAGCAGCGCCGAAGGGCGACTCCTCCGTTGCACGGAACCGAGGGCCCATCGCTCCCATCTGCCGGCGTCACCGAACCGGGGAGTGAAACCGACTGATAAGTTATGGCGTGAATTTCCAGTGGCGTTCTATTGAATAGACAGCGGGTATGTTGATCCTTATTTGATTCCTATGGGAAAGCTTTAAGTAGGAATTTTCCCTAATATTAGGTATACTATGACTCTGTACTACGATCTCGTTCTGGGGCTGATTCCGCTCGTCATGGCCGGCGTCTCGGGCACGCTGATCGTGGCCGGACTGGCCTTGACAGTGGCCATCCCCATCGCCGGGCTCTTCGCGCTGGCCCTGATCGGCCACGCGATGTTCGTCCGGGCACCCGTCGCCTCGCCAGCACCGCCGACGACCGAAAGCTCCGAGTTCCCGACCGCCGACTGACCGTCTCGTCCGTCGTCACGCCTAAGCCCGTCACGCGTCTGTGACGACGCATGGACACGTCGACGACACTGTTTCTGCGCAGCGACGAGGTTGACGACCTCGCAACGCCATCCGAGGCGGTCGCGGCCGTTCGCGACGGATACCGACAACGAGGCGAGGGCGCGCCGGCGGAACCCCGGACCCGCCTCGACAGCGCCGATCCTCCGGGATTCCTGACCGGGTACCTCGCCATCCTTCCCGAAACCGGTGCCATGGGCGGGTACACGTACGCGGCGGGGTTCGACTCGCGCGACGCCCACTTCGCCCTGCCCCTGTTCGACGCCGACTCCGGAGTGCCCCTGGCACTACTGGACGGTGCCAGTCTCAATCCGCTCAAGACCGGTGCCGCGGGAGCCGTCGGGGTCGACGCACTCGCACGCGAGGACGCAAAGACCCTCGCGATCATCGGCAGCGGCGCCCAGGCACGAGGACAGCTTCTCGCCGCGGTGACCGTCCGCGACTTCGAGGCGGTCCGCGTCTTCTCGCCGACGCGCCAGCACCGCGAGGCCTTCGCCGAGAGAATGGACGAGACCGTCGAGCCGGAAGTGGCGGCGGTCGGTGACAGTGCCACCGCCGTGGCCGGCGCCGACGTCGTCGTCACCGCGACGAACGCCCGGGAGCCGGTCTTCGACGGCGCGGACCTCTCGGACGGAGCCCACGTCACCGCCATGGGCCAGTACCACCCGAAACACCGGGAACTCGATTCGACGACCGTGGCCAGGGCGACGTACGTCCCGGACCTGAAGGCCCGAATCGAGCGCGACGCCGGTGCCTACCTGCAGGCCATCGAGGAGGGCGCTATCGAGACCGACCACGTCCACGCGGAACTCGGTGACGTTGTCGCGGGCACGGCCGCCGGACGGACGAGCGACGACGAAGTCACCGTCTTCGACAGCGGTGGCACGGCCATCGAGACCGTCGCAGTCGCGCACATGCTCTACGAGCGCGCGGCCGAGCGGGGTCGCGGGGAGGAACTGGCCTTCGCACCCGCGAGCGAGGCGATGCCTGGCCGCTGACTCACAGGAACGTCGCGACGCCCAGCGCCTGGGCCAGCGTCAGGCCGCTGGCGAGTGCTCCGACGAGGTACCCGAGGATCGCACCGCCGTTGAGCAGCGGGAGCCCCGCGTGGGCCCGGCCCGCGAGGACCATCCGCAGGAGGATCGCGAGGCCGACGAGCGTCCCCGCCATCGCCGTGACTGCCGGGAGCGTCGGCGTTGCGAGCCCCGGAATGACCACGGTCGGGACGCCCTCGAGGAAGAACCCCGCGCTGGCGACTAAGACGGCCGGGATGATCGCGTCGCCGAGCCCGATGAACAGGGCCTCTCGATCGAGTGGCGACTCCGGTTCGTCGTCAGTTACCTCCTGAACGCCGTCGGCTGCCTCGCCCTCCTCGTCCACGTCGGGGCGGTCCCCGGCGTCCGCCCCGGACTCGTCCTCGGCGCCCTCGTCGGCCAGCGGGTCGGGACCGCCGTCCTCGAGGTAGGAGTAGGTCAGCCTGAGCGGGACGACGAGGACGATGGGGACGCGCATATCCATGACGCCCGAGGCGAGCGCGAGCATGTGCTCGGTCCCGTAGACGCTGATCGCGTCGTAGACGGCCAGGGCCACGAGCAGCAAGATGGCGGGGAAGATGCCGAAGGTGATCCCGAACAGGCCTGCCGCGCCGATGCCCATGACGATCCCGGCGGCGTCGATGACGTACCACTCAGGGTGGAACCAGACGGCCAACCCCAGTCCGGCCGCAGCGAGCCAGGCCAGCAGGTGGAAGCCGGCGATCGATGGGAGTCCGTCGACCGGCGGGACGCCGATCTGGAAGACGTACAGCGAGATGTACGCGCCGGCAAAGACGATGAAGCCGCGCAGCACGCGGTCGAAGTCGAGTTTCACCGCCGCCAGCAGGATGACCGTGATGACGAGGACGGCGGCGACGTAGACGAGGCTATTAGCCGGGTCGTCGGGATCCTCGACGGGCTGGTAGCCGGCGTCTTTGAACGGTTCGACGAGCGCCAGGGCCCCGACCTGGACGACGAGGAAGATGGCCACGATGCCGACGCTCGCGACGATCGCGCGGGACCGCTGGTCCATACACGGCTCTGGACGCTGTGGCGTTTCAGCGTTACGAAGGGCCGAGCGATCACCCGTCGCGCTGGTAGAGCCGCCGCCCGACGAGAGTTGGGACGTGGACGCCGTCGTCGGTCGAGATCGCCACGTACGGCCGGTCGACGGGCCCGAAGACGTCGACCACCCGGCCGACGGCAGTGAGTTGATCGTCGACGACGGACGCCCCGATTCCCGGATGGCCCTCGTCGGGGGAGCGAACGACTGCGATCCCGCCGGACGTCCGAACGACTTCGCCGACGGGCTTCATGACCTGAGCGCCTGGACGTAGGCGGCGACCGCGCCGAGGAGGTCGGACTTGCTCGCGTCGTCGGCATCCTTCACGAGAACGCGCCCGCGCGGTTCGTACTCCCGGGGATAGGTGGCATCGCGCTGGATGACCGCGTCGTATCCCACCTGCTGGACGGCCTGGGCGATCTCGTCGACCGTCGGTTCGGGGACGGCCTGCTCCTGGGCGACCCGGCGGCCCTCGCTCCGGGTCAGGTCCGCATCGAGGAAGGCGGGCCAGATGACGTTCTCGACCATACGTGGTGGTGGGGTTGGTGGGGTGTTGTAAGTAGCGGGACGCGAGCGCAGCGAGCGTCCCGGAGAAGCGAGCGGGAAACGAAGTGACCCGCGAGCAGCGGGACGCGACTAGTGAGGGATCGGAGATCCCTCATACCACTCGAACGGGCCGCGGAGCGGCCCGTGAGAGGATGAAAGAAGCGTCCCGGAAACGCGAGCGGCGACTGAAAGGAGCCACGAGAGACGAAGAGAAGCGAGGCCGAGCCCGATGGCCTGGACCCCCGACGTCCGGGACCGAAGCTGTCACACGATGGGATAGACCGACAGGCCACGGCTCCGAAGCGTGGTCGCCAGAGCAGTCGTGAGAGCGCCTCAGGCGGTCCGCCAGCCGGAGTACCCTGGAATGACGTCCGCGTACGACACGTCGGCGTCCGCACCGTAGGCGTTCCCGGAGAACTCGAAGTTCTCCCAGTCGGAGACGTCGCCCTGGACGATGGCCTGGCTCGTCACGTCCGGCTCGCCGTTCGGGTCGGGGGCGTTGGCGTTGAAGAACCAGTTGTCCCGCACCGTGGCACCCTCGTCCGGGACGCCGTCGATCTTGACGATCTCGTTGACGCGGCCGTCCCACTCGCGTTCGACGGTCTCGACGACGTTGTTGTGGACCTTGAGCAGTTCACAGCCCGGTTCGTGTGCGTCGATGTTGTGCATGACCTCGGTCGGGCCGAAGTGATTGTACCGGCAGACGTAGCCGCGGTGGGACCCGTCGGAGGCGACCGAGTGGCGGTTGTAGTTGAAGTAGTTGTACTCGATGCCGTTGTAGCCCGCGTACATCGCGACCCCGTAGCCGAGGCCCGCCTTGTTGCACTCGGTGATCACGTTGTGGTGGACGTGGCCCCAGCCGTCCTGGACGTAGACGCCAGCGAAGGGGAACCCGCGGATCTCGCAGTTCTCGACCTCGGCGGCCGTGCCGACGACTGTCGCCCCAGAGGCTCTGTCCGAGGACCCCTCGTCGCTCCCGGTGTTCGCCCCCCGCAGCCGGACGCCCGAGAGCGTCGCGCCCTCCGCGAGTCGAACGAGGTCGGCCGGCTCGGACTCCGTGGCGAGCAGCGCGCCCGCCGATCCGTCGACGCCGCGGTCCGAGGCGAGCGTGACCCGAGCCGGGACTGAGATCGTTTCCTCACCGAGCTCGACGGTCACGTCGCCGGCAAGGAAGACGAGGTCGCCAGCTGCCGCGCCCTCGAGTGCGTCGACGAGGTCGTCGAGTGACGTGGCGACGATGTCCGCGTCGGCCTCGGTCACCGCGTCGTCGTACGCCGGACCGCCGCCGATCGGGACGCGATCTTCCGGCTGGCCCGAGCCCGAGTCGCCAGGGCTGTCCGTCGCCGATTGGGCCGCGGCGGTGCCTACGCCGAGCGTCGCCGCCAGTCCGCCCCCCACGAGTTGCAAGGCCCGTCGCCGGGAGACCGCGCCGGTCCGCTGCCGGGTAGGTTCTGTGTCAGTGCGAGTTTGGCTGGCCTTTCGTCCTGCCATAGTCCGGTATGCCCACCTTTCTTGTAAATCAGTTATTTCGAGGTGCACCGCGAAAGGGGACGACGAGTGACCACGGAGGGCCGGGTACTCGACAGGTGTCGACCGGGCGACGACGGACTGTGCACCGTCGCTCCTGACCAGCTCGATCGGCGATAGGACAGTTCTACCCGGAAGAAAGCGGATCTTACCGGGCTTCGAGGGGTCGAGGCGGTGACGTGGCGCGCGGGGGCAACAGTGGAGGACTCGGTCGCCCCCTGCGCGCTTGACACGGTGGCCGCCGGCCTGGGTTCGTTCCGCGGTACGACGCTGTTACTGGGTGGAAGGGCCTCCTTACCGGCCGTATCGGCCCGCATTCGGCTACAGTGCTATCGACGTCTGTGGAGGAGGCCGAGGACCGCGAGTGCAGCCGACGCGGTGGCGAGGGTGAACCCAGCGCCGTCACCGCCGGTCGTCTGCGCCTGGGTCGTTCGTGGATCGGCCGTCGAGCCGGGTGACGGCGTCGTCACGGTGCCAGGGTCCTCGGTCCCCGCACACTGAACCGGCGTCGGTGTCTCGGGGTCGTCCACGTCCGCCTCCGCCATCGCGTCCGGGTGGAATGCCTCCGCCATGGATCGGAGGGGAATCACGTTCCGGGGCCCGGGCTGATTGATGTAATTCGCGTCGACGCGGACGACGGTGGTCGCGTTCGTGATGCCGGGGGTTTCCGGTAGCGGCGAGCCCTCGTGAACGATCACCGCCGATAGCGTCGTGTTGGCGAGGACCTCCTGGCTGATGGTGTCGTAGCGCTCGATCCCCGCCCTGGTCGCGACGTTGTCCCCGCCCGCGGTCGCGATCAGGTCGCCGACGAACGTCGCGTTCCCGGCCGTCCAGCCGTCGCCGAGGTCGTAGTACACCGTGGGACGGTCCGCGTCGGCGACGGCGTCACGGATCGCCGCGACGGTTCCGTCCATCTCGGCGCTGACCTGGGCCGCGGTCTCGAACTCGCCGACCAGTCTCCCGGTGCGTTCGACCTCGGCGTAGACGTCCTCGATGGTCCGGGCTTCGCCGTAGCGATAGACGGTGAGACCGGCGTCGCGGAGCGATTCGACGGTCTCGTTCTGGATCACGTTCGGCGCCAGGACGAGGTCCGGCTCGAGTCCCACGACCTCCTCGGTGACGGGCTGACCGTCGTCGCCGACCACGTGGACCGCGTGGTCGCGGTCGTCGAGGTAGTCCGTGTACTGACTGACCGGCATCCCGACGACGCGGTCCCGTGCGCCGACGGCCCAGAGCTGCTGGGCCGCACTCGGGGCGAGCGCGACGATGCGGTCCGGTTCCTCGGTCACGGTGACATCGGCCCCCGTCGCGTCCGTGACGGTGACCGGGAACGAGCAGTCGACCGATTCCTGCGCACCTGCGGGCGCGACGGCCAGCGGGGCGACGCCGGCCACGACGACCAGCAGTCCGACCGCGGCGGCGAGTCGTCCGTCCATGCACGAACGCTGGACCGTCTGCAACAAGTATTTGCCTAACGCAACCCCAGTTGACAAGCAATGCGTCCGAGCGCGCGGGCGAGCCTGTGGTCCGGGGGGCTCCTCGCCACGCTGGCCGGCGCCGCCGTCGTGAGCGCCGCGATCGGGCCAGTATCGGTCGATCCCGTCGTCGTCGCCAAGGCCTGCCTGAACGCGATCGGGGTGCCGACCGGGCTCGGATTCCAGGTCGCACCGGCGACGGTCGGCAGCGCGAGCCTCCCGGTGCCGGTCCCCGTGCTCGACTACACGTATCCCTTCGACCTCGCGGTGCCGTCGACGGCCGAGACCATCGTCCGGCAGCTTCGCCTGCCCCGGATCGCGCTGGCGGCCGTCGTGGGCTTCGCCCTCGCGAGCGCGGGAGTGGTGATGCAGGGGTTCTTCCGGAATCCGATGGCCGACCCGTCCATCGTCGGCGTCTCCTCCGGCGCAGCCGTCGGCGCCGTCGCGACCATTGCACTCCCCCTCGCGCTCCCGTTCGGCCTGCAGGCCGCCGCGTTCGCCGGCGCTCTGGTGACGGCCTTCGCGGTCTACGTCATCGCCACGACCGACGGCCGGACTCCGGTCGCGACGCTCCTGCTCGCGGGCATCGCGGTCCAGACGTTCCTCGGCGCGGTCATCTCCTACCTGCTGCTCCAATCCGGCGAGAGTCTCGAGCAGGCGGTCTACTGGCTGATGGGGCACCTCCGGAACAGTAGCTGGGGGGAAGTCGAGGTGACGCTACCCCTCGCGATCCTGGCCTTCGCCGTCCTGCTGGCCTACGCCCGCGACCTCAACGTCATGCTGCTGGGCGAGGGTGACGCCCAGGCGCTCGGCATCGAGGTCGAGCGCTCGAAGCGGATCCTGCTCGCCGTCTCCAGCGTCATCACCGCCGCGGCGGTCGCCGTCGCCGGCGTCATCGGCTTCGTCGGCCTGATCGTCCCCCACGTGATGCGGCTCCTCGTCGGGCCAGACCACCGCGTCCTCCTGCCGACGAGTGCGCTCGCGGGCGCGACCTTCCTCGTCCTGACGGACACGGTCGCCCGGGCCGGGCCGGTCGAACTCCCCGTCGGCATCGTCACCGCGGCCGTCGGCGCGCCCTTCTTCCTCTACTTGCTCCGGCGACGGGAGGTGCACGCGCTGTGATCGACGTCGACGGCGTCCACCTCGCGCTGGGCGAGACCGACGTCCTCTCGGGCGTCGACTGTTCGGTCCCGGAGGGGGAGTTCGTCGGCCTCGTCGGCCCCAACGGCGCGGGGAAGACGACGCTGCTCCGGACGATCAACGGCCTGCTCGTCCCCGACGCGGGGACCGTTATCGTCGACGGCGACGACGTCGCCGATCTCGGGTCGAAGGCGCTCAGCCGCCGGGTCGCCACGGTCCCTCAGACGACGAGTCTCGAGTTCGCCTTCACCGTCGAGCAGGTCGTCGAGATGGGACGGACACCCCACCGGTCGCGACTCGACTGGACGGACGCCACGGCTGCCGTCGAACGAGCGCTGGCCCGCACCGAGACGAGCCACCTGGCCGAGCGCCACGTCGACGAAATCAGCGGCGGGGAGCGCCAGCGGGTGCTCCTCGCGCGAGCGCTCGCCCAGGAGGCGCCCGTCCTCGTCCTCGACGAACCGACGGCGAGCCTCGACGTCAACCACCAGGTGCGAGTCCTCGAACTCGTGCGAGACCTGGTCGACGACGGCCGGACCGTCGTCGCGGCCATCCACGACCTCGACCTCGCGGCGCGGTACTGCGACCGCCTCGCGCTCCTCCACGACGGGCGGATCGTCGCCGCGGACGCGCCCGAGACCGTCCTCTCGCCGTCGAACCTCGCGGACGCGTTCGGCACGACGGTCGGCGTGACCGAATCGGAACTTACCGGCTCCCCCCAGGTGACCGCGGTCGCGGACCGACCCGAGCGCGACGCGCGCGTCCACGTCGTCGGCGGTGGACGGCCCGGAGCTCGGGCGCTCGGCGCCTGCTGGCGGGCCGGCTTCGACGTGTCGGTGGGCGTCGTCCCCACCGGCGACGTCGCGGCGACGCTCGCCGACGACCTCGACGCCACGGCGATCACCGCAGCGCCGTTTGCCGCCGTCGACCGCGCGACGCGAGCGGCGGTCCACGACCGTCTCGTCGCCGCGGACGTCGTCGTCCTCGCCACGGACGACCCGGACCCTGCCTCCGCGGCCGCCCTCGAGGAGTGCGAGCGCGTCGTGGACTGGCGGGCAGGGGTCGAGGACGACGCGGTCGCCGACCTCCACTGGTCACCTGCGGGCGGTGCCGGAGCCGAACCCGGCGCGCCGGCCGCGGACGCCGCCGTCGTGGACGCGGTGCTCGACGAACTGCCGGGTGCAACGGGAGACGATTGAGCGCGTCACCGAAGGAAAGGGGAGGGGTGGGGGCACTCGGCTGAGCCGACTGGGGGCCCAGCCCCGGAACAAATAGCCACGAGGCGCACACGTTCGGCCCCGAGATGGGCGAAGCGAGGGGCCTAAGTGCACCCCGGGTGTACGACGGCCTAGATGATTCGACGGTGGGTTCGGCCCACGGACGCGGGGCTCCTCGCGGGCACCGCAATCGGCGTGTACCTGCTGCTCATCGCCGGGGCGACGGCCGCACTCGCGGACGCGGCGGGCGCCTGCAGCACGTGGCCGACCTGTTCCGGTTCACTCGCGGACCCGTCCGTCCTCGTCGCCATCGGCCACCGGATCGCCGCGGCGCTCGTCGCCGTCCTCGTGCTCTGGACCGCCGTCCGCGTGCTTCGCTCCGACGCGAGTCGCCGGGTCCGCGGCGCCGTCGCGGTCGCACTCGTCCTCTACCCCGCCCAGGTGCTCCTCGGCGCGGTCGTCTCGACCGCCGGTAACACCGTCCCCGTCCCGGGACTGCACCTCGCCGTCGGGGTCGGCATCTTCGGGACGCTCGTCCTCGCGCTGGCCTGGCACCTCGAGAGCGAGACCGGGGCCGACGACGCCACCAGCGAGCCCGCGGTCGCGGACGGCAGTGCCGTCGCGGCCGACGACGTGGCGTCTCCCGCCCCGACCGGGACGCCGCTCGCGGAGCGGTCCCTGCCGGCGCGGGTCCGGGCTCGAGTCCTGGCCTACGCCCGCCTCACCAAACCCCGGCTGATGTGGCTCCTCTGTCTCGTCGCGGCCGCGGGCATGGCGCTTGCGGCCGCACCCGGACAGGCGCTCACGGTCCGCACGGTCGTGCTGACCCTCGGCGGGGGCGTCCTCGCCATCGGCGCCAGCGGGACCTTCAACCACGTGATCGAGCGGGACACGGACAAGCGCATGAACCGGACCTCGGACCGGCCTGTCGCCACCCACCAGGTCCCAGTGCGACGGGCGACCCTCTTCGGCCTCGTCCTCGCCGCGGCCTCCCTGCTGGTCTTCTGGCAGGTCAACGCCCTGGCCGCGGCGCTTGGTCTGATCGCCATCCTGTTCTACAGCGTGATCTACACCGTCGTCCTCAAGCCCAACACCGTCCAGAACACGGTCATCGGGGGCGCGGCGGGCGCGCTCCCGGCCATGATCGGCTGGGCGGCGGTCACCGGCAAGGTCGGCCTGCCGGGACTGGCGCTTGCGGGCGTCATCTTCCTGTGGACCCCGGCGCACTTCTACAACCTCGCGCTGGCCTACCAGGAGGACTACGCTCGCGGGGGCTTCCCGATGATGCCCGTCGTCCGCGGCGAGACGACCACGCGCAAGCACATCCTCCTCTGGCTCGCGGCCACGCTGGCCGGGGCGGCGGCGCTCATCTGGCTGACGCCGCTCGGGTGGCTGTCGGCGGCGACGACCGTCGCGCTCGGCGCCGTCTTCCTGTGGGCGGTCGTGGACCTGCACCGCGAACAGACCGAGCAGGCGGCCTTCCGCGCCTTCCACGCCTCGAACGCGTACCTCGGGCTGTTCCTGATCGCGATCGTCGTCGACGCCCTGGCAGTATGACCGCGACGGGCGCGCGCTCGCGGCCCGGGTGGCGGCCCGATCCGATGACCGTCGCGTTCGCCGCGCTCGTTCTCCTGGCCGAGTTCGCCGTCGCGGTTGTGGCCGTCCAGTCCGGAAACACCGTCCTGACCAGGCCGCTGTTCGCGTTCGGCGTTCCCTTCGTGTGGATCAACGGGAGCCTGCTCGCGTTCGCGTTCGTCCGGCCCGGTCCGGACGCCGGCCGACGACTGCCCGCGGTCGGCGTCGCCGCCGCGTACTTCGTCGTCCTCGCCGCGCTGGGTGGCCTGCTGACGTGGGGTGGGCCGGGTGGTGCGAGCTTCCGGGTCACCCTCGCCGGCATCCCGGGGTGGGTCCCGATGGTGGTCGTCGGCGGGGACGTCGTGAACCTGGTGATCGTCCCGTTCAAGCTGCTTGGCTACCTCGCGCTGACGTACCTGGTCTACGTGACCGTTCGGGAGGCCTCTGGCGCTCTCGTCGGTGGCGTCCTCGGCCTGTTCTCCTGCGTGTCCTGCTCGCTCCCGATTGTGGCGGCTCTCGTTTCGGGGCTCGCTGGCGGCGGGGGTGCGGCCGCCACCGCTGCGTACAGCAACTCCTACACCCTCTCGACGGTCGTCTTCGCGGTCACCGTCGCCCTCCTCGCCTGGCGGCCGTCCGTCGGCGACCTGCGCCGGCTGCGCAACGGAAAGTAGCATCCGGCCGGCCCGCCAACACAGGGGCATGACAACTGTCGAAATCGAGTACTGCGTCCCCTGTGGCTTCCGCGACCGGGCGCTGGACCTCGAGCGGGCGATCCTGACCGCGCTCGAGGGAGAGCTCGCGGAACTGACGCTGACCATGGGCGACCACGGCGTCTTCGCGGTCCGCGTCGACGGCGAGGTCGTCTACGACAAGAGCGAGGACGAGTTCGACGTCGACGGCATCGTCCGCGACGTCCGCAAGCGTCTCTAACGGACGCTCGCGGTCTGTGGGACCGGGCGCGGCCCCACATCTCGACCGACGCGCCTTTGAGCAGTCCCCTCCGAACGCTCGGCATGGACGCGCTGGTGGCCGAGGACGTCGGGCGGCGCTACGGCGACACCGTCGCACTCGACGGCGTCTCGCTCCGCGTCGGGGCGGGCGAGGTCTTCGCCCTCGTGGGTCCCAACGGCGCCGGGAAGACGACGCTCGTCCGGGCGCTGACGGGGACGACCGACGCGACGGGCACCATCTCGGTGCTGGGGGAGTCGCCCCGGGCGGTGAACCGCGAACGCCTGGGTCTCCTCCCCCAGGACTTCACGCCCCCGGAGCGGCTGACGGCCCGCGAACTCCTCGCCTTCTACGCCGGTCTCTACGACGACGCTCGCGACCCTGCGGACCTGCTCGCGACGGTGGGGCTCGACGAGGCCGCCGCGGACACCCACTACGAGAACCTGTCGGGCGGCCAGCAGCGCCGGACCTGCGTCGGGGCGTCGCTCGTCAACGACCCGGACGTGCTCTTCCTCGACGAGCCCACGACCGGCATCGACCCGGCCGGCCGCCGGGCGCTCTGGGACGTCCTCGAGGACCTGGCCGACGCCGGGACGACCATCTTCCTCACCACCCACGACATGGCCGAGGCCGAACGACTGGCCGACCGCGTCGGGTTGCTCGCCGACGGGAGTCTCCTCGCTGTCGACGCGCCGGCGGCACTCGTCCGCGAGTACGGCGGCGAACAGGTCCTGCGGGTCGGGACCGACGCCACCGAGGTCCCGGCGCTCGACTACGCGGCCGACCTCGCGGACGGGACGCTCACCGTCCAGGACGTGCCACCGACGGCCATCGGCGAGGTGGTCGCCGACCTGGAGGCGGCCGGCGTCGCCTACGACGAACTCACCTGGACCGAGCCGGACCTGGAGGACGTCTACATGGCCCTGGCCGGGGACGACAGCCCGGGCAGCGAGGGAGGTGGTCTGGCGTGAGCCGAACGCGGCGGATCCGGGCGACCGCGGTCGCGGGCTGGCACTCGTTCCTCCGGCGGCGGACGGCGGTCTTCTTCACGTTCCTGTTCCCGGCGCTGATCGTCCTGATTTTCGGGGCGCTCGTCGAGACGAGCGGGACCGGCGGCGGCCTGTTCGCGGAGCCGCCGAGCTGGTACGTCGCGGGCTATCTCGGCGTCGTCGTGCTGTTCACGCCCCTCTCGCGGCTCGGCGCCGAGGTGGCCCGGACCCGGGACGGCAACAGATTCGAGAAGCTGGCGACGACGCCCCTCTCGCGCGCCGAGTGGCTGGTCGCGCAGTTGCTCGTCAACGTCGTCGTCATCGGCCTGGCGGCGATCCTCGTCCTGGGACTGCTCGTCGCCCTGACGGGCGCACAGATCGTCATCGCGCCAGCGACGCTGCTCGTCGTGCCGTTCGTCGTCCTGGGCGTGGCGCTGTTCTGTGGCGTCGGGGCGATCCTCGGGAGCCTGGCGGACTCCCAGGACGGCGCCGTCGCGGCCAGCAACACCATCGCCATCCCCCTGCTCTTTCTCTCCGAAGCGTTCGTCCCCCTCTCGATGCTGCCCGACTGGCTCCCGACCTGGCTCTCGCCGCTGACGTACTTCTCGCGGGGCGTCCGGGCAGTGACCTACGACGGCGGGAGCGGGACGACGCTTGCGACCTTCAACGCGCCCGACCCGCTCGCGAACCTCGCCGTCCTGGCCGTCGCGGCCGTCCTCTTCCTCGCCCTCGGTGCCTGGACGCTACCGGTCACCGACTGACGGGAGGGGACGGAGTCACACCGATCGGTTACGGACGGGTCAGTCGGCGACGCGAGCACGGACGGGCGCGGCCAGCACGAGGAGCAGCGACGCAGCGTGGCGGGGCTCCGAGCCGTAGACGTGCGCCAGGAGGACGTAGGTCACCACGCCGAGGAACAGGCTCAGGCTCCAGGCCGCGGCGGCGATCCGCCCGACGCGGGCGTGGGCGGTCTGCCGGAGTTCCGACGGCGTGTGGGTCACCCCGAGGACGACGGCGTGGATCACGACGGGGACGGCGACGACGGAGAGCCCGATGTGGACGAACAGCATGATCAGGTAGGCGATCCGCGGGAGCCCGGTCGCCAGGATCGCCTTCTCGTAGCCGCCGCCGATCTTCCAGAGGTAGACGACGAGGAACAGGAGGATGAGGGAGAAGGCGGTGAGCATCGCGGCCCGGTGGCGGCGGACGTTGCCCTGCCGGATCGACCACCAGCCAAAGAGGAGAGCCCCGAGGGCCATCGTGTTGATGACGGCGATGAGGTGACCGAACAGGTCCACCGTCTCGTTGGCGAGCGCAGGATAGATGGGCAAGTACCCGCCGAACGTGCCGAGGACGAGGACGTATCCGAGCACGGAGAGGATCGCGGTGACGGTCTTCGGGCGCGCCCGAGCGCGATCGCGAACGCCGTCGACGACTGCCATGGCGGGAGGTCGGTGGGCGACCGCCATCCCTCTTGGGATCCGGGCCGAAATCGGCCTCGCGTCCGGCCGTGGCCCACCGTAACAGTAAAACGGTGATCGCCACTAGTCTCACGGTATGGCCGCGGACCCGGAAGAACGGACGATTCGCTGTCTCGTCGCCAAGGTCGGCCTGGACGGCCACGACCGCGGCGCTCACGTGATCGCGCGGGCGTTCCGCGACGCTGGCTTCGAAGTGATCTACTCCGGCCTGCACCGCGCGCCCGAGGAGATCGTCCAGGCAGCCGTCCAGGAGGACGTCGACGTCCTCGGCATCTCGATCCTCTCCGGTGCCCACGACACCCTGGTCCCGAAGATCATGGACGGACTGCGGGAGTACGGTGCCGCCGAGGACACGCTCGTCCTCGTCGGCGGCATCGTTCCGGAGGACGACGAGGCGGAACTGAAGGAACTCGGCGTCGCCGAGGTCTTCGGCCCCGGCGCGTCGATGGACGAGATGATCGACTTCGTCCACGCGAACGCCCCGGAGCGTCGATGACCGACGACGCGACCGGGACCGCGGCGCCGGAGAGCGACGACGCAACGGGGACCGACCCGCTCGTCGCTGACCTCCTCGACGGCGACCACCGGGCACTGGCACGCACCATCTCGAAGATCGAGAACCGCGCCCCGGGCTATCGCGACCTCGTCTCGCAACTCCACCCCCATACCGGCGACGCGGAGGTGATCGGCGTCACCGGCAGCCCCGGCGCCGGCAAGTCGACGCTCGTCGACAAACTCGCCGAGTCCTACCGGGACCAGGGCCTCACCGTTGGCATCATCGCCATCGACCCCTCCTCGCCGTTCACCGGCGGGGCGGTGCTGGGCGACCGCATCCGGATGGGCTCGACGGTCGGCGACATGGACGTCTTCGTCCGCTCGATGTCCGCCCGGGGCTCGCTCGGCGGCCTCTCGACGGCGACCGCCGACGCCGCGCGCGCCCTCGACGCCTTCGGGAAGGACCGCATCATCATCGAGACCGTCGGGGCCGGACAGAACGAGATCGACGTCGTCAAGACCGCCGACACGGTCGCCGTCCTCGTACCGCCGGGGAGCGGCGACGACGTCCAGATGCTCAAGGCCGGCATCCTCGAGATCGCCGACCTCTTCGTCGTGAACAAGGCCGACCTCGACGGCGCAGACCGGACGGTCCGGGACCTCCGGGAGATGCTCGACTACAGCGACGGGTCGGCACCGGCCGACGCGGGCCACCACGGCGCGAGCGCCGCCGTCGAGGGGTACGAGACGGAGGGCCCGGACGAAGACGAGGGCGACGCGGCCGATGACTGGGACCGTCCCATCCTGGAGACGGTCGCCAAGACCGGCGAGGGCGTCGACGACCTCCTCGACGCGCTCGCCGGCCACCGCGAGTACCTTGTGGAGAGCGGCGCGCTCTCGGACATCCGCCGGGCCCGCTTCGCCGAGGAGATCCGGACGCTCCTGCGCGAGGACCTCCACGCACTGCTGGCGGCCGAGATAGACCGCCGTGGCGGCCTGGACGACTACGCCCGTCGCGTCCAGGACGGCGAGACCGACCCCTACGCCGTCGCCGACGAACTCCTGGAGCCGATCCGGGAGCGGTACCCGGCCGATCCCGCGGCGGAGTAGGCGGGTCGGCGATTCCCAGGACGTGAGGCAACGCGGTCGGTATTTCAACGCGGGGCCCGAACACGTTCACATGGAGCGACCGTTCTGTGGCGAGTGTGGTGCCGGAGACGAGCACGTCGATCGGGACAGACGGCGGGTCCTGGCCGGAGCGGGCGTCGCACTGGGGATCGGCCTCGCGGGCTGTCTGGGCGGGGACGGTGACGGCGGCGACGTGCCGTCGCCGACGACCATGGGCCAGCAAGACGAGTGTGACGTCTGCGGGATGGTCATCCCGAACCACCCCGGGCCGACGACGGAGATCTTCTACGCCGACCAGCAGCCCTCGGGCCACGACAATCCCGCGCGCTTCGACAGCACGTGGGAGGCCTTCCAGTACGACTTCGAGCGCCAGAACCGTGGCTGGGAGCGCCAGGTGATGTACGTGACCGACTACTCGGCGGTCGACTACGACCTCACCGAGGACGGGGGCGACCTGCTGATTTCGACGCATCCCGAGGCCGAGGCCTTCGCGGACGCCAGCGACGTGACCTTCGTCGCGGGCTCTGCGGTGATCGGCGCGATGGGCCGAGACCTGATCGGCTTCGGCGAGGAGGGTGACGCGTCGGCCTTCCGGGACGAACACGGCGGCGAGACCTACACGCTCGAGGAGGTCACGCCGGAGGTCGTCGCCGGGCTCGGTCGCGACTGAGATGCTCGACGTCAGGTACGCCGGCGCGGCCGTGCTGGTCGTCCTGGGGCTGACGGCGACGACGTTTCTCGCGAGCCCCGCCGCAGAGGAGGGGCTCTCGCCCGTCCAGTTCGACGACACGCTCAAGACCGGCATGACTGGCGTCGACGTCGGCGAGGCCGAGGATGCGGGCTACGTCCTCCCGCGCGCGGAGGTCTTCTACTCGCAGTACGAGTACGTGGTGGGGTACTACGGGCTCGAGGCGGTCGTCGACGGCCTCGCGGCCGCCGAGGCGGGCGGGTACTTCGGCGATCCCATGGCGGTCTTCGTCACCGACTTCGCCGGGAGCGAACCGACCCTGACCGACGAGGGGTACGTCCGGGTGAACTTCTCGACCGCCGTCGGCTGGGTTCCCGCGGCCGAGGCACACTACGTCGTCGACAGCGGCGCCCGGACGCCCGCCGGGCCGACGCCGCTCCCGTTCGCCGAGCGATCGGCGGCGGCCGCCTTCGCGGCGGCGCACGACGGGACGGTCGTCTCCTGGGACCGCGTCAGGAGCCGGTTCGGGAGCGACTCGGGCGGCACCGCCGAACGGTTCCTGGACCAGCGCGCGGCGCGGACGGCCTGGGCAAACGGGTCGGTCTCGGCGGCACGCGCCCTGCGGGAGCGCGACAACGGAACGGTCGTCGTCGGCGACGACGCCCCGACGCTCGAAGCTGCACTCGAGCGCGCGCCGGCGAACGGGACCGTCCGATTGCCGCCGGGGACCTACGAGGGCGACCTCGACCTCGAGAAGCCCCTTTCGATCGTCGGGGCCGGGAACGAGACGGTGATTCGCGGCGACGGCACGGGCTCCGTCGTCACCGTCCGGTCGCCCCGCGTGGCGCTGACCGACCTCCGGGTGACCGGCGTCGGGGACCGGCCGCTCGGGAACGTCGAGAACGCGACCGGTGAGGGCTGGGACGAGCGTATCCAGCTCGTCTACGGCCGCGGCGACGCGGCCGTCAGGCTCGCCGACGCACACGGCGCCCTGGTCGCGAACGTGACGATCGACACACCGACGAACGGCGTCGCCGCACTGAACACCTCGGGGGCGGTCGTCGAGAACGTGACCGTCGACGGCAACGACGACCGCTGGGAGGGGGGCATGGGCGTGATCGCGATGTACTCCGATCTCGTCGTCCAGGACTCCGCGATGGTCGGCGGCCGGGACGGGGTCTACACCCACCACAGCCACGGCGTCGTGATCCGGGACAACACCATGGCCGACCAGCGGTTCGGCGTCCACGAGATGTTCACGAGTCGAGCGCTCGTCGAGAACAACTCGGTCCGCGGGGCGGACGTGGGCATCATCGTCATGACCCGGCCGGCCGGAAACGTGCTCGTGGACAACGACGTGCGCGACAGCGAGCAGGGCATCTCGACCTCCGGGGCCGCGTCCTACGCCGCCGGCAACGTCCTCGTGGGCAACGGGATCGGGCTCTCGATCGGCACCGACCGATCGTACTACGCCCGGAACGCGGTCGTCCGAAACGACGTCGGCGTCCGGTCGGCGACGCTTCTCCCGACGAACGAGGTCGTCGACAACGACGTCGTCGCGAACGACGCGGCCGTCACGACCGGATCGGGGGTACAGAACGTCTGGGCCGTCGACGGCCGCGGCAACTACTGGGGGTCGATACCCGGCGTCGACCGGGACGGCGACGGCGTCGTCGACCGCTCGTACCGGCCCGCCAGTCGCCTCGACGGCAGCGCCGCCGAGAGCCACGGGGCCGCGAGTCTCGCGCACGCGCCGGCCGTCGGAGCCATCCGGGAGTTCCAGTCCCAGGTGCCCGGCCTGCGCGGCTCGAGCGTGATCGACCCGGCGCCCCTCGCCAGGCCGGTGCGCCCGGGAGTGCTCGACGACCTCGGCGTGGAGGTGGGCGCGTGACGGCCGACGAGTCAGCCACGGCGGCGGTGGCCGGTGAGGAGCGAGCGACGGACGAACCGGTGGTCGCCGTCGAGGACCTCGAGCGGTCCTTCGGCGACCTGGAAGTCCTCGACGGCGTCTCCTTCGACGTCGCGCCGTCGTCGGTGACCTGCCTCGTTGGCTCGAATGGCTCCGGCAAGACGACGCTTCTCCGGATCGTCGCCGGCCTGCTGACCGCCGACGCCGGGACGGTGCGGATCGACGCGACGGGTGAACGCCCCGTGGGCTACCTCGCCCAGCGCCCGGACTTCCGCCACCAGTTCACCGTCACCGAGACGCTCGCCTTCTACGGCGACCTCCTGGCGACCGAGGTCGACGTGGCGGCGACGCTCGACCGGGTCGGCCTCGGGCCCGTCCGGGACCGCCGCGTCGGCGCGCTCTCGGGGGGCATGATCCGACTGCTCGGCATCGCCCAGGCCACCCTCGGCGACCCGCGCGTGCTCGTCCTCGACGAGCCGTCGAGCGGCCTCGACCCGACGGTCACCCGCCACGTCCGCGGCGTCATCGACGATCTCGGGGGCTCCGGGCGCTCGATCGTCCTCGCGACCCACGACCTCGGGACCGTCGAGCGGGTCGCAGACCAGGTGCTCGTCCTCGACGACGGCGCCATCGCGGCGCGTGGCACGCCGGACGACCTGACCGAGGCCACCGGGACCGACGCGCTCGCCGACGCCGTCCCCGAACTCCTCGGCGGGACCGGGCCCGTGTCGGTGTCGGCCGGGCGACGGCGAGGTGATGACGCGTGAACCGGCACACCCTGACCCAGGTCCGGACGGTCGCCCAGCGGGAGTTCGGCACCGTCCTCCGCTCGCGGCTGACGCTGCTCTTTCTCGCGGGTTACCTCGCGCTCGTCGTCGGCCTCGCGTGGCTCAGCGCGACCGGGACCTACCTCGGCCTGGTCCTCGACCTCCTCACGCCGACCGAGGCGCTGGTTCCGGTGCTGGCTTTCGCACTCGGGTACCGCTCGATCCTGGCCGACCGGGAACACGGCGAGCTCGACACGCTCCGCACCTACCCGCTCTCCCGGGCCGCCTACGTCGCGGGCGTGTACCTCGGGCGTGCCGTCGTGACCGTCGCCGTCGTCCTCCTCGGCCTGCTCGGGGCGGCCGTGCTGGTCCCACTGACGGAGGGCCGACAGATCACGGTCGTCGCCGCCCACGCGACGGTGGACTCGCCGCTGCTCTACGGTCGCTTCGTCGCCCTGACCGTCGCGTTCGCGCTCGTCGCGCTCGCCGTTGCCCTGCTCGTCTCGGCGGCCGCCCAGTCATCGCGGGGCGGGCTTGCGCTCGCCGTCGGGGCCGTCCTCGCGATGGTCGTCGGCGTCGACAGCGCGCTCGTCGCGGCGCTGACCGGCGGGTTCGTCTCCCCCGAGGGCCTGACCTGGCTACTCGCCGTGAGTCCCAACAGCGCCTTCCGCAGCCTCGTCTTCGCGCTCACGCTCGCACCGGTGGGCGCCTCGGTGCCGACCGGCGCCGGCGTCGCCGCGAGCGTCCTCGGCCTGGTCGGGTGGACCGCCCTGGCACTCGTCGGGGCCGCCGTGGTCGCCTGGCGGTCCTGAAACCGGACTGCCGGCACCACCGTTATTGGCGTGTGGGTCGCCGGGCTAGCCATGAAGCTCCGGAACGTGCTCGGAGTCGCGGCAGGGACGCTCGGCGCGACGGCGGTCGCGAACCGGCTACTGTCGGCCCGCGCCGACGAGTTCGAGCCGGTCGTCGCGGGCGACCAGGGGACCTACCGTTGGCGGGGGTTCGACGTCGCCTACGCCGAACTCGGCGACCCCGCCGATCCCGACGTGGTCATGCTACACGGCGTCGCCGCCGCGGCGTCCGGCCACGAGTTCCAGCGCGTCGCCGAGGACCTCGCGAGGGACCACCACGTCCTCGTCCCGGACCTGCCGGGCTTCGGGCACTCCGATCGCCCGCCGCTCCTGTACTCCGCGTCGCTGTACGTCACCTTCGTCACCGACGTCCTCCGGGATCTGAGCGACGAGCCGCCCACCGTCGTCGCCTCCTCGCTGACTGGCGGGTACGCGGCCGTGGCCGCCCGCGACGTCGACGTCGCGGAACTCGTGCTGGTGTGCCCGGGATCCGGGATGGGTGTGGGGCGACGCCGCTGGCTCCGGGCCCTCCTCCGCTCGCCCGTCCTCGGTGAGGGCCTGTTCAACCTCCTGGTCAGCAGGCCCTCGCTCCGGTACTTCCACCGGGACCACGGGGTCGCCGACCTCGATCGGCTCCCCGCCGCAGTGCTCGACTACGAGTGGCAGACAGCCCACCAGCCGGGTGCCCGGTTCGCGCCCGCGTCCTTCCTCTCGGGCTACCTCGACCTGGAGGCGGACGTGGGGGACGTGCTGGCCGACCTCGACGTGCCGGTGACGCTCGTCTGGGGGCGCGAGGCCGACGTGGCGCCCCTGGAGCGCGGTCGCGAGTGGGCTGACCGGGCGGACGCGCGGCTGGTGGTCTTCGACGACGCGATGCTCCTCCCCCACGTCGAACACCCCGCGGCGTTTCTCGACGTGCTGCGCGACGACGTGCTCGCAGCGCAGTGAAAAGACGGGTGGTTCGCGGCTCAGCGCGGCTCGAAGGTGACGACGCGGTCGCCGGTCGTCACGCGCTCGCCGACGTCCAGGCCGACGACCATGCCGACCTCGGCGTCGTCGCCGTCGAGGTCCGGCAGCAGTCCGGTGATCTGCACCGGCCCGAAGTTCGCCAGCGCGGTGATGTATGGCGCGTCGTCCGCGAAGTTCGGCGCCGCGACCGCGATCTCGGTGAAACTGACGACCTCGCCGGATTCGGGAATCGGCTCGCCGGACAGCTCGCGGGAGCCACACTCCGGACAGATCCGGCGCGGGGGCAGCCAGCCGTGGCCGTTCTCGCACTCGAGGTACTCGGCCTCACCGTCCTCGATGGCGTCGAGGAGGTCGTCGAACGCTCCGTCGCGTGCGCGCTCGAAGTCCCCCATCAGTCGCTCACCTCCAGGACGTGGACAGTCGTACTGGCCGCCGTCCCGCCGGCGTTGTGTGCGACGGCCGTGGACGCGCCGTCGACGGCGTCCGACCGACCGTGGTCACCGCGGAGCAACATCGTGATCTGGGCGATCTGGGAGGCACCGGTCGCCCCGACCGGGTGGCCCTTGGCCTTCAGGCCGCCGGAGACGTTGATCGGCATCTCGCCGTCGCGGGTCGTGACGCCCTCGCGGGCCTTGGAGATGCCCTCGCCCTTCTCGAAGAGCCCGAGCGCCTCGGCCGCGAGGACCTCCGCGATGGTGAAGCAGTCGTGGACCTCGGCGAAGTCGACGTCGTCCGGCCCGATGCCGGCGTCGTCGTAGGCCTCGTCGGCCGCGTTGGCGGCCGCGGGCGTCTCGGTGATGTCCTCGCGGTCCTGCAGGGCGAGGCGGTCGCCGCCCTGGCCGGTGCCCGTGATGGCGACGGTGTCGTCGAGGCCGTTCTCGGCGGCGTAGTCCTCGCTGGCGAGGACGATGGCGGCGGCGCCGTCCGTGATCGGACAGGAGTCGTAGAGCCCCAGCGGCGAGGCGAGCTGTGGCGCCTCCTGGTGATCCTCGACCTCGATCTCGCGGTGGAGCTGGGCGTGCTCGTTCTCGAGGGCGTTCTCGTGGTTCTTGACGGCGATGTGGGCGAGGTCCTCCGTCGACCCGCCGAGCTGGTCGAAGTACGCGCGGGCCATCAGCGCGTAGGCCCCGGGGAAGGTGATCCCCTGTTTCACCTCGTAGAGGTCGTCGGCGGCGATCGACAGGGCCTCCGTCGCGCCCGCCGTGCCGATGTTGGTCATCCGCTCGGCGCCGCCGACAACCACGAGGTCGGCCTCGCCGTTGCGGACGTCGCGCACCCCCTGGCGGACGGCCGCGCCGGCCGAGGCACAGGCCGACTCGTAGCGCGTCGCGCCCACGCCGTCGGCGCCGATGGCCTCGGCCATCATCGGGCCCTGATGGCCCTGGTGGTCGGCCATCTCACCCATGAAGTTGCCGTAGTACAGCGCCTCCACCTCGTCGGGCGCCACGCCCGCGTCGTCGAGAGCCTCAAGCCCCGCCTCCGCGAACATGTCCCGAGCCGTTCGTTCGGAGTCCTGGCCGAAGTGCGTGTGGCCAACCCCCGATACGCGTGGATCTGACATCGTACATCGTTTCGGTCAGGTTCCATAAATGCTTGCCGGGACTCGGGCTCTCCGGGACGAATCCACACACCATCGCAGACCGCGCGCGACCGCGTCGGACCGGCCGCCGACACCCGCCGCCCGGTCAGGCGAGGATGTCGCCGATCCGTCGCGGCTCCCCGGAGAGGGCCGGGTCCTCCTCGACGATCTTGAGGACCTCGTGGTCGGTCACCTCGGGGTAGTCCTTCTGGATCGCCTCCTCGATGAGGACCTTCTCCAGGCGGAACTCGGTCTCCTGGTAGACGACGTCGACGCCCTGTTCGTCGAACGAGAGAGCAGTCATGCCAGCGGCTTGGCGACGGGCGCGCAAAAGCGACCCGGATCGGGCATCGGCCAGCGACCACTCCCGCGGGGTTTTTGGTCGCTCGCCAGCCACTCTCAACTATCGTCGATCCCCACACCGTCCCGCAGGCCCATCGCGCGGCTGTGGGATGGCGGCAGCTTGCGGTGTGCGTCGTCGGTGGCCGGGACCTGGTCCGCGTCCGACGGTTCATCCGGCTGGCGCGACGGGTCTCGAATGCCACGGCCGCCGACGCGTCCCCGACAGCGTAACTCACACGATGCTCGACACACTCACTCGATCGGTCCGCGCCGCCGCAGGAGCGGTCTGGCGCGCGGGCTGTCTCGCCCGCGAGGACGTCAGACACGCCCGGGCCAAGGACCCCGCCGCCGGGAGCGTCCTCGAGGTGTTAACCTACCCGGGGCTCCACGCAGTCTGGCTGCACCGGCTCGAACACCGGCTGTGGACCGGCGGCTACCGGCTCCTCGCCAGGACGTCCTCGCAACTGACGCGGTTTCTCACCGGCGTCGAGATCCACCCGGGAGCGGACCTCGGGCGGCGCGTCTTCGTCGACCACGGGATGGGACTCGTCGTCGGGGAGACCGCGGAAATCGGCGACGACGTGTTGCTCTACCACGGCGTCACGCTCGGCGGCGGCTCGATGCGCCGCGAGAAGCGCCACCCCACCCTCGGCGACGGCGTGACCGTCGGCGCCAACGCCACGCTCGTCGGGGCGATCGAGATCGGTGACGGCGCGACGGTCGGGGCGGGCGCCGTCGTCGTCGACGACGTCCCGCCGGGCGTCACCGTCGCCGGGAACCCCGCCGAGGTCGTGGGCCGGGACGGCACCGAGGTGACGCCCTACGGCGTCGAGTCGGACGACGGTGGCGCGGACGAGCCGGGCCCCTTCGAGTGTTGACGGGTCGCGAGCGCCGCTCCCTCACGCCGCAAGAGGGGGACCATGACCTCGATCGCGGCGACCGATTCCAGTGCGTATAAGACGCCGCCGGCGATGGCCTCGCCCATGTCGACGACGATCCGCGGGACGATCCGTGGGATGGCAGCCCGGGCGAACCCCGCCTTCGCGGTGGCGGCAGTCGCAGTTCCCCTGGTGGCACTCCTCTATGCAGTGACGATGGGCTCTCGCGAGGTCCACACGTACGTCCACGTCATGGCTGGCGTCCTCTGGACGGGCACGGACGTGTTCATGGCGCTCGTGCTCGGTCCCGTACTCGGTGGCCTGGACGTCGACGAGCGTGCGAGCGTCTTCCAGCGGTTCACGCCGAAGATGACCTTCCTCATGCCGACGCTCGCGCTCGTCACCATCGCCGGCGGCATCACGCTGGTCCCCCGCGTCTCGACGCTGTCGGTCACCGACCCGTGGCTGGCGCTGTTCACGTTCTGCTCGACGGTCCCCGCGCTCCTCCTGATCGGCTGGCAGTTCGACGCCTGGACGGACTGGCGCTGGCTGGCCGTCTTCGGCGTCGCGCTCGTCGGGAGCGGCGCCTGGCTCACCCTCTCGCTGCCGTCGTTCGCGATGACGAGCCACCTGATCGCCGTCGCACTCGGCATCGTGACGGTCCTCTCCGTGATGGGCTTCGGCGTGCTCCTGCCGGGGGAGGTCCGGATGTACCGCGAGATGATCTCCGCCGATCCCGACTCGCAGGTCATCGGTGACATCGGCCTGCGCAACGCGAAGCTCTCGGGTATCCAGGGCGCCTTCCAGCTGGCGATCGTCGTCGTGATGGTCTACATGCGCTGGGGCTACTACTGAACCGGCTGTGGGTGTGGCGGCGTCAGTTCAGCGTGCCGCGTCGGTCGAGCGTGGAATGCATCGCCTGATTATTCCGGATCGGGAGCTCAGTAAGGAGATCGTACCGTGCCCGCGCCGTGGGAACTGGCCGCATAATTTACCGCCTGTTGCGCGGACGTCCGTAGTGGTGAGTACGATGCAAGCTTTCGTCATGGAAGAACTCGGAGAAGTCGGCTTTGCCGAGAAGGACAGACCGACCGCGGGACCGAACGACGCCATCGTCCGACCGACCGTCGGGCTCGTGTGCACGTCCGACGTCCACACCGTCCACGGCGCGATCGGCGAACGCGAGAACCTCACGCTCGGCCACGAGATCGTGGGCGTAGTCGAGTCCGTCGGCGAGGAGGTGTCCGTCTTCGAGCCCGGTGACCGGGTCGCCGTCGGGGCGATCACCCCCGACTGGGGCTCGGCGGCCGCACAGAACGGCAACCCCTCGCAGTCCGGCGAGGCCCTCGGCGGCTGGAAGTTCGCCAACGTCAAGGACGGGACCTTCGCCGAGTACGTCCACGTCAACGAGGCCGACGCGAACATGGCCCACATCCCCGAGTCAGTCAGCGACGAGGAGGCCGTCTACGTGACGGACATGATGAGCACGGGGTTCATGGCCGCGGAGAACGGCGACGTGCCGATCGGCGGGACGGTCGCCGTGTTCGCCCAGGGCCCCGTCGGGCTCATGGCCACGAAGGGCGCTAGACTCCGGGGAGCCGGACGCGTCATCGCCGTCGAGACCGTCCCCCAGCGTCAGGACCTGGCTCGCAACTACGGCGCGGACGAGATCGTCGACTTCGCCGAGGGTGACCCCGTCGAGCAGATTCTCGAACTCACGGACGGCGAGGGCGTGGACACGGCCATCGAGGCGCTCGGCACCAGCGGGACCTTCGAACAGTGCGTCAAGGTGACCAAGCCCGGCGGGACCATCTCGAACGCCGGCTACCACGGCGAGGGCGAGTACGTGAACATTCCCCGCGAGGAGTGGGGCGTCGGCATGGCCGAGAAGGACATCGCGACCGGACTCTGTCCGGGCGGGCGGCTCCGCCTCCGGCGGCTGCTCCGCCTCCTCGAGGCCGGTCGCGTCGATCCCACGCCGATGACGACCCACGAGTTCCCCTTCGAGGAGACCGACGAGGCCTTCCGACTCATGGACACCAAGGAAGACGACATCGTCAAGCCGCTGATAACCTTCGAGTGAATCGCTCGGTCCGGCGGCCTCCGGTCGGGGCGCCGGGCCCCACGCCGGTATCGGCCGTCAGACCGCCGTCAGACGCCCGTCAGACCCGGGGAGGGGCTTTAATACCGCTGAAACCGCAGGTTTCGGTATCATGCCGTCGTTTCGCTCAGACCCCCTCGACGAACTGGTGCTCCCGGACGGGACCCACGTCGAGGAGCACGACCTCGTGACCGAGGGGGACGTGATCGTCGGGGGACAGAGCGTCGTCGAGTTCGGGGTGCGCGGGCGGTCGATCGTGGCCGGAGAGCGGGTCCGCTTTGGCGGCCACATCGAGGCCGAGGGTGACTGCCGGCTGGACATGTGGTGTGTCGTCGAGGACAACGTCCTCGTGGGGGAGGACGCCTACCTCGGCGAGCGCGTCGAGATCGGCGGCGAACTGAAGGTGGCCGGCGACCTCGACATCGGCGACGACGTCGACATCGAGGACGGCTTCGAGGCCAACGGCTGGATCGTCATCCGCAACCCCATGCCGACCATCGTCTTCTTGTTCGTCTACCTCGGTCAACTCCTGCGGATCGGCGAGGAGGAGGCCGCAGAGGAAGTCCTCTCGGCGATGGTCGACGACGGCGACCGCGAGCACCAGCCCGCGATCATCCCGCGGGGCGCCCGCGTCGGCGACGACGCCTGGCGCGTCTCGACCCCGGCTCGCATCGGCGACGGCTGCCGGCTGCACGGGAACGTCCGCGCGGAGTCGCTGACCGTCGGGCGCGACAACGAGATCTTCGGCGGCCTCCGCGCGAAGGAGGGCGTCACCCTCGGTGCCGGCACGGAGGTCGCGGGGAACGTCACGACCAGGACCGGCACCGTCCGGATCGGTCCCGACACGCACGTCCGCGGCGACGTCGCCGGCGAACACGTCGAGGTTCACCGCGAGGCCGAGATCGACGGCAGCATCCGCGCCCGCGAGGAGACGACGATGGTCACCGAGCCGGTACTCGAGGAACCCGCCGTGGTCTCACTCGACGAAATCGACGAGGACGCCCAGGTGGCGGATGGCAGCGACATTGCCGACGAGGAGCGTAGCGCCGAGGAAACCGACGCCGTCGACGACGGGCATGACACTGCGGAAACCGACGCCGCCACCGACGGTCCTGACGCCGAGGAAACCGACGGTGCCGACGAGGGTGTCGCCGAAGGCGAAGACGGTTCGACGGCCGAACCGGCGACGCCAGACGTCACCAGCGACGGCGACTGATCGACCGATTGCGAGTCGCGGGCCGAACCCACCAGTGCTCCGACGAGTAGCTGTCGATCGACCGCTCACAGCCCGAGGCGATCGAACTGCGCCGGCGGTGCCGAGAGGTCGGACAGCCCGCGCCGGAGCAGGTCGACCATCCGGTCGCGAACGGCCGGGTCCGAGGCGGCGACGTCCGTGGACTGCTGTGGATCGGGACCCACGTCGAAGAGCAGCGGATCCTCGTGCTGGAACCAGGTGTCGGCGCTGACTCGCCAGACCGGGCGGTCCGTGTGCGGAAGGGTGCCTGCCGTGACGTCGTCGGCCCTCGGCGTGTCGCCGCCGTAGGGGGTGCCGGCGTACGTGGCGCCGTATCGGTGCAGCGGGGCGTCGGCGGCTGCCGGCGGGTGGTGGTAGGTGTACCGGCCGTCGGTGACGTTGACGCCGGCGCCGAAGTAGCCATAGAGCGCGTAGTCCCGGTGGTCGGCCGGGTCGCGCTCGCCAGCCACGAGGGGCAGGAGGCTGCGGCCGTGGGGGGACTCGCCCGCGAGGCCGAGGGCGTCCCGCACCGTCTGGTGGACGTCGACGGCGGACGTGAGGCCGTCGACGCGGTCCCGCGTCTCGCCGGGATAGTGGACGAACAGCGGGGTGCGCGCCACCTCGTCGAAAGCCGGCTGGTGGTTCTTCGCCAGGTGGCCGTGGTCGCCGAGTGCGTAGCCGTGGTCGGTCGTGACGACGACCATCGTCTCGTCCCAGCAGTCCCGCTCGTCCAGGGCGTCGAGCACCTCGCCGAACCACCGGTCGGTCATGGTCACCTTGCCGGCGTACTGGGATCTGACGAAGTCGAGTTCGCGGTCGCTGACGTCCTGGGCAGCGACGGACGCGTAGGCCGGCCAGATCGGGAGGTCGGGGTCCCGCGGATCCTCGTCGGTGTACATCGAGGCGTAGGGCTCGGGGTTGTGGAACGGCTCGTGGACGTCGAAGCTGTCGACGTAGCAGAACCACCGGTCCAGTTCGGGGGTCGCCTCGCGGAGCCAGTCCGCGGCAGCGGTGAACGTCCGCGCGGCGAAGAAGTCCCGCTCGTCGGCGGGGTCCACGTCCGCCACGTTCCGGGCGTACTGGGCATTCGTGCGCGCGACCGCTGGTGCCTCCTCCGGGTCGATGCCGGACTGGGCGAGGAGGGTCCCGTCCGGCCGGCGCGGCGTCGTCCGCAGGGCGTCTCGTTCGTGCCCGCGGACGAAGTCGAAGGAGAGGAAGTCCGGCCAGTACCCCTCGCCACCGCGCTCGAAGTAGTGGTAGTGATCGGTGACGAGGTGGGGGTAGACACCGGCCTCGCGGGCCAGGGCGGGGAGGAGGTCGTCGAACGGTTCGGCGGGCCCCCAGGGCCGCCAGAGGAACTCCCGAACCCCGGCGAGGAACTCCCGGCGCTGTGGAATACACGGGAGTGACCCGGTCCAGTGGCGCTCGAAGACCGTCGCGCGGTCGGCGAATCGATCGAGTGCGTCGGTCTCGATGGCGTAGTTCGTGACCAACGGCGTCTCGCGGTACGCGCCGGGAACGTCCCACCGGAGGCTGTCGATGGTCACGAGGAGGACGTTCGAGACGGGTGGCACGCAATCGCGTTCGGACGACGCGGCCATGAGTAGACGGTAACTGTCGGTCCGGAAACGGTGTCTTTCTCGACCGAACGGCCGTCTGCGGCGCTAGAATACCCGTTTGGCCAGCCTTCGACGGGGGCGCCCTATTGTGATCATAACAATCCCAGATTTCGACGAACTGTGACCAGAGGCATGAACGGACCACGGAGCGACGGGGGCCACGCCCCTCGAACGACGACGCGTCGACGCATTCTGCAACTCGGCGCCGGAGCGACCGGCGCGGTACTCGGGTTCGGCGGACTCACCGGGACGGCCGCGGCCTGGGAACGGTTCGACGTCGACTTCCGCAGTACCACCGAGGTCTGGCTGATCGTCGGCGACGACCTCGAGTACGATCCACCGGCCGTCGCCAACGTCGTCGTCACCGACGGCGAGTCGGTGACCTGCGACGTTGTCGAGTTTCGGCCGTCGAACACGGTGGCCGGTGACGCGTACGGGGACGCGAACGTCGTCCGGTACGAAGCACCGAGCGGGGAGACAGTACTCGGCGTCCTGCCGTACAACAGGGGCGGTGGCAGTCGGTTCAGTCGGCCACGCTGCCTGATGGCGAACGAACGGGTGGAGTCCGCCACGATATCCGAACTGGCGCCGCAAGCCGACTGCGTGCGAACCGCGATGAACGGTCCCTGGAACGGGACGCTGCAGAACTGCTGGTGGGACCCCATCCGCTCCGGCGCCCAGGAGATGTCCGGTGGGACGCGGCTGCGCCCCGACGACGGCGAGCCAGACGGCAACGTCGGACGGTCACTGGCCGTCAACGCCGACGGGACGGTCCTGCTCGTCGGCGCTCCAGACCGGGAGACGGCCGGGGGCAGCGACGGTGCGGCGTACGTGTTCAGCCGTCAGGAGGGCGCGTGGCGTCAGACCGCGCGACTCGATCCCCCGGCCGGGAGTGGGACCACCTCGTTCGGCGACGGCGTGACCCTGGACGCAGCGGGACGGACGGCACTCGTCAACCACAGCCCCGACGACTTCGACGCCAGGGACCGGGTCCTCGTCTTCGAGGCCGACGGCCAGGACTGGACGCGGACCGCGACGATCGAGGCGCCACCCAGCAGCGGTCCAGCGACCGACCTGAGCGGGTTCGGCTTCGCCCTCGCCCTCGACGACGCTGGCGAGACCGCCGTCGTGGGAGCCGAGTGGACCGGCCTCTCCGCGGGTGAAGTCGCAGTCTTCCGGCGCGACGGGACGGAGTGGGTGGCGGAGTCGACGTTCACGCACGCCCAGGGCGACGACAACTACTTCGGCAGCGCGGTCGACGTCGCGGAAACTGGCGACAGCGCCGTCGTCGGTGCGCCCGTTCCGCGGGAGGGACCGGGCGAAGGCGGCTACGCGAGCGTCGCAACGAGGGCGGACGGCGACTGGCAACCGACCCACCGGCTTCGGGCCGCGGACCGCCGGCCGCTCGACGCCCTCGGGTCGTCGGTCGCCTGTGACGCCCGCTGTGAGACGGTCGTCGCTGGCGATCCCCGGCGAGCCGTCGGCGACGACCCGGACCAGGGACGCGTGTCGGTGTTCGTCTCCGAGAACGACGAGTGGGTAGAATCCATCCAGGTACTGGCTCCCGACGGGGCCGCTGGCGACGAATTCGGCCACGCAGTCGCAGTCGATCCGCGAGCGGACACCGTCCTCGTCGGCGCTCCGGGACGCGACACCGCCGGCAACTCGAGCGCCGGCGCAGCCTACGTGTGTGCCCCGAACGGGGGCGGTGGGTGGAGCGTCCGGACCACGGTGGTCGCGAGCGACGGCGATGCCGGTGACCGGTTCGGCGAGGCAGTCGCGCTGGACGCAACCGGCGAGACGCTCGTCGTCGGCGCACCCGAAGCCGGTGAGACCGGCGCCGGCGCCGTCTACGTGTTCGATCGGTCGGAGGCGCGAGACGCCGATCGAAGCGGGCCGGAGTCCGAGTCCTAGCCGTCACCGCCAGCCGGATTCCCGTCGCGAGTGGCCCGAGACGGCCACTCAGCTGCGTGACTCGGCGTCGACCCTCTCCTCCCGGGCGCCGGGCACGTGGCGCTTGACGCGGGTCACGGCGGCCGTCGCGTCGCTCCGGTCCCGGTACCCCTCGCCGGAGTCCCCGAGAACGTTTCCGTTGCGGTGGCGGAGCCGCCAGCGCCACTCCTCGCCGGCGTCCTCGTAGATCTCGAAGGCCGCGTCGCCCACGTCCAGGACGTCGGCCTCGGGGGCGTACTCGCTGACGCGCTCGACGGCCTCCTTGGCTCCGTGCGCCGATGCGTATCCTTCCCCCGAGTCGGCGATGATCTCGCCGTTGGCGTGACGGAGCCGCCACCGGTGGTCGCCGCGGTTGTCCTCGTAGACCTCGAATTCGGCGTCACCGTCCGGTCCCACGTTTCGGGCCACGCTGTCGGCACCCTCGCGACAGCGGGTCCGGCCGGAGTAGCCCTCGCCCGAGTCCGCCAGGATGTTCCCGTTCTCGTGGAGCAAGCGCCAGCGCCACTCGCCGGCGGCGTCCTGGTACAGTTCGAAGGCCGTCGGATCGACCCGCAGGTACGCCGCTGCGGGGACGTAGGCCCGGACGCGGTCGACGGCCTCACTCACGCCCGACGCCGAGGCGTAACCCTCGCCGGAGTCGGCGATGATCTCGCCGTTGTCGTGGCGGAGCCGCCAGCGGTGCCGGCCCTCCGCGTCCTCGTAGACCTCGAAGGTCGCCTGGCTCTCGGTCTCCGTTACCAGCGGCGGTGCGTCGTCACCGTCTGTGGCGTCGTCGACGTCGTCGACGGACGGGGAAATCGGTTCGACGTCGAGTACCGGCCCGCCGGGCGCGTTTCGCTTCACGCTCTGGAGGCCCTGCTGGGCCTTCTGTTTGGAGGCGTAGCCCTGCCCGCCGTCGGCGATCACGTTGCCGTTGCGGTGGCGCAGCCGCCAGCGGTACTCCCCCGCGGCGTCGACGAAGAGTTCGAACTGGGCCTGGCTCGACTCGAACTCCGCCAGGGCGGCCTCCACCGCGGCGAGATCCGCGTCGGCCTCAGCCGCCGCGGCCGCCTCGGATTCCGCCGCTCGTTCGGCCGTCGTTGCCCGTTCCGCCGCAGTCGCTTCCCGCCGTTCTGCGGCGTCGGCCCGCTCGTTGGCAGCACTCGCGGCGGCCTCCGCCGCCTCGCGCTCGGCCGCCTCGCCGTCGGGGACGAGGGGAACGATCACGGAGGCGATCACCATCAGCGCGACGCCGGCCGCACCCAGGCCGAGGACGTTCCAGACCTGCGCGCTCCCGAACTGCCAGTCGGTCGGATAGACGAGCCAGAACCAGCCGACGGCGACGAGCCCGACGACGGCCCCCAGGATCGCCAGGTAGTTGGCCCGCCGCTCCAGTTCCAGCCGGAAGACCGTCCCGAGGACGAAGACCAGCAACGCCACGCCGGAGAGCGTTATACCGAGTCCACGTCTGAGAGAGTTGATTTCGCTCCCGATCACGACCAGTAGCCCGAGGAGGCCGAGCAGGAGGCCCAGGACGATCAGCCAGTAGCCGGTGACCTCGTCGTCCGTCCGCGGTTCCCGTACTCGCGATCGATACACCCGGTCCAGAACGTTCGGTCCAGTCGTCGACATACCGGCGATTCGAAGACCAAACACATAGTATTGTGGCACCTGATAACAGGATCCACACCGTTCGGTTGCAGCGCAGCGACGGGGCGAACCGAAAACCCCTTCCGCCGAACTGCGGTAGCAGCGCCATGCTCTCCGTGGCTCTCGCGGGCAAGCCGAACGCCGGCAAGTCCACCTTCTTCCAGGCCGCGACGATGGCCGACGTGGACGTGGGCAACTACCCGTTCACCACCATCGACCCGAACCGCGGGGTCACGCACGTGCGGACGGACTGTCCCTGTCTCGACCGCGACGAGCGGTGTGGCGACGAACACTGCCACGACGGCAAGCGCTACGTCCCGGTCGAACTCCTCGACGTCGCCGGCCTCGTCCCAGGAGCCCACGAAGGCAAGGGGCTGGGCAATCAGTTCCTCGACGAACTGACCAACGCCGACGTGATCCTCCACGTGGTCGACGCCTCCGGCGGGACCGACGCCGAGGGCGAACCCGTCGAAGTGGGTGCCCACGACCCCGTCGACGACGTGGACTTCGTCGAGCGCGAGATGGACCTCTGGCTCGCGAGCATCGTCGAGCGCAACTGGGAGACCGTCGAGCGCCAGTCCCGATCCCCGGACTTCGAGATCGACGAGTCGCTGACGGAACTGCTGACTGGCGTCGGCGCCACCGAAGCCGACGTGGCGAAGGTCCTCCGTGACCTCGACTACCCCGACGATCCCATCCAGTGGGGCGACGAGGAACGCGAGGCCCTCGCCACGGCGATCCGCGAGCAGACCAAACCCATCGTCGTCGTCGCGAACAAGGCCGACGTGGCGCCCGCCGAGAACCTCGACCGACTCCAGGACGCCGCCGAGACGGTGATCCCGACCACCGCCGACGGCGAACTCGCCCTCCGTCGCGCCGCGGACGCCGGGATCGTCGACTACGACCCCGGCGATCCGGACTTCGACCTCGTCGGCGACCTGAGCGACGACCAGGCACAGGGGCTGGAGCGGATACGCGACGTGATGGCCGACTGGGGCGGCACCGGCGTCCAGACGGCCCTCGACACCGCAGTCTACGACGTCCTCGATCGCATCACGGTCTACCCGGTCCAGAACGAGTCGAAGTGGACCGACGGCCAGGGCAACGTCCTGCCCGACGCCTTCCTCCTCGTCCGCGACGCGACGCCGGTCGACCTGGCCTACGCCGTCCACTCGGACATCGGCGAGGGCTACGTGCACGCCGTGGACGCCCGATCCAGCCGACGGATCGGCGACGATCACGAACTGAGCGAGGGCGACGTGATCAAGATCGTCAGCACCGCATCCTGAGGCCGGCATGGGTCACCTGATTTGAAGTCGGATGGGGGTGAAGCGGGGCCATGGGCATCCTCCACCGCCTCCGCGTGGGCCTCAGCCTGGCCCGCGGCAGCCTCACCGTCCTGCGCGACCATCCCCACCTGCTCTGGTTCCCGGCCATCGGCGCCGTCGCTGGCCTCGTCTTCGTCGGGACGCTGCTCGGCAGCGTCTTCCTCGCCGGCTTCGCCGACGACGGGTCGGTCGTCCTGTACGCGACCCTGTTCGTCGTCTACGTGGGGTCGACGTTCCTCGCGGCCTTCACGACGGCGGGACTGATGCACGAGACGAACCGCTCGTTCCACGACGAGACGCCGTCCCTCCGGGGTGGCCTCGCGGCCGCCTGGGACCACAAGTGGCAACTCTTGGCCTGGGCGGTCATCGCAGCCGTCGTCGGCGTGCTGATCAGGGCCGTCGAGGAGTCGAGCGAACTCGCGGGCCAGGTCCTCGCGCTCGTCTTCAGCCTCGCCTGGGGCGTCCTGACGTACTTCGTCGTCCCGGTGATCGTCTTCGAGGATCGGTCCGTGACAGGAATGTTCACGCGGAGCGGCGGCATCGTCCGCGACGTCTGGGGCGAGTCGCTGGGCGCCGAGACCGGCATCGGCATCGTGACCGTCCTGCTCGCGCTCGTCGGCGTGGCCGTGGCGGCGGTCACGTTCCTCCTGGTGCCGACCGGCTCTGCGCTCGGACTCCTGACCGTCCTGGTCGTCGGCGGCGGCGCGATTCTGCTCGCCGTCCTCGTCGGCGAGACGCTGTCGGGCATCGCGAAAACGGCGGTGTACGTCTACGCGACGGCGGACGAACGGCCGCCCCAGTTCGCGCACGTAGACTTCGGGCGGCGGTGAAGGGACAGGAGGTAAACGCGTACGATATTCACGCCGCTCAACTGAGGTCTTCGGGGGTTTTCGCCCCGAATTCGACCAGTTCACGGTCGAAGGTAACGAGCGTTGCATCGACAGCGTCGGCAGCAGCGAGGACCAGGGCGTCCATAGGATAGAGTAGCGTCTCCGACTGAAGCTGATTGGCCGCCATCACGTCCGATGCGTCTGGGACCGTAACCGCTGCCCGGGACGAGATGCGGGGTTCGATCTGTTCGATTCGCTCGCGTTCGAACTGTTTTTTCTTCGCCAAGACACTCCGAAGCTCCATCAGGTTCAATACCGAGACGTAGGGGTCGTCCGCGCTGTTGAGGAGGTCGACGGCTGCGTCAGATCGTTCCGTATCGGCTGTCACTGCTGCAACGAGGACGTTCGTGTCGAGAAAGACGCTCATAACCGTTCGCGGACGTCACGGACCGCCTCGACGGAATCGACCTCGATGTCGACAGCGACGTCTGCGAGTGCATCGCCGAGCGGAAGGGATTCGTCGTCCTCGGGATCCGAGGTCATGAACTCCCTGAAGTCCTCCGTGGTAAGGCTCATATCGTCCACTACTGCGTCTCTTTTCAAAAGCTTGCGGGTGGATCCCCGTGGGGCACGACCAGAACGGCGGACAACCACCGGGGCACGTCAGTAGAAATCATCGGCGTCCATTCAACCGAGCGGCCGAAACCACACGGCTGCGACGAGCACGGCCAGGAAGAGGTACGACCCCCGTATCAACAGCATCGTGGCGAGTTCTGCGTCCGCCCGGCGCGAGACGAGCGCCACCGCGCCGAATGGAACGACGGCCAGTCCCGCACTCGGCGGCATTTCGGGGAGGGCGAGGGCAAGCGCGACGACCACCACCGACCCGGCCGCCAGCAGGCCGTAGGCCAGTCGCCGGGCCCGGGTCGGACCGAGCACCACCGCGACCGTCCGCTTCCGAATGCTGGCGTCGTAGGTCACGTCCGTCGCGTCGTCGATCACCTTGATGCCGGAGAGGATCACGAGGACCACGGCGGCGAGGCCAAGCACTGCAGGGCCGACGGTGCGGGCCTGGACGTAGTAGCCCCCGACGAGCGCCAGCGCGATGCCGAGCGGGTACCCCGTCGTCGCCGTGACGGGATTCGTGTCGAGTTGGGGCGCGTGGAAGTAGCCGATGAACCAGCCAGGGATCGTCAGGAGGGCCGCGACGACGTCGACGGCGTGGACGAGAAAGAGCGTGCAGACGACGAATACACCCGTTGCGAGCCAGAGCGCGACCCGACAGCCCAGCCGCGTTAGCGGGTGGTCGTCGTCCTCGCCGCGGACGAAGAAGTCGACGTAGCCGTCGGTAACGTGGGCCGTGTAGAGCGCACAGAAGACGGCGACGAGGTGGGCGGTCCCGACCAGCGGCTCGACGGTCCCGGCGAGGACGGCCCCGAACAGGGCCGCTGCGAGCGCCGGGAGCATGAACACCGGGTGGACCTGGGAGGCCAGCGCCCGCAGCGCGGGGCCCGGCCCCGACCCGTGGCGGGCGAGTGACACGGACTGCCATAGGGCAACAGTTGGCAAAAATCGACGGGGCGTTCCACGGCAGTAGGGCAAGCCGAACGGGTCCAGACCGCCCGTGACAGCGACCCTTCGACCGCTACCGGAGCGAGTGCGTCGCGGTCGCCATCAGTTCGATGGCCTCCTTCAGCGTCTCCAGGTCCGTCGCGTAGGAGATGCGCGCGTACCCTTCCCCGCCCTCGCCGAAGGCGTCGCCGGGGACGACGACCACGCCCTCGTCGATGACGGCGTCGACCCAGCCCTCGGGGACCTTCGGCATCGCGTAGAAGGCGCCCTGGGGCGTCGGACACTCGATCCCCATGTCCTCGAACCCGTCGAGCAGGACGTCGCGGCGCTCCTCGAAGGCGGCAACCATCTCGTCGACGCGGTCCTGCGGGCCCGAGAGGGCAGCCTCGGCCGCGTACTGGGACGGGGCACTCGCGCAGGCCTGGGCGTACTGGTGGACGCGGAGCATCCGTTCGATGCGTTCCGTGGCCCCGGTCACCCAGCCGAGGCGCCAGCCCGTCATCGAGTACGTCTTCGAGCAGGCGTTGACGACGACCACCTCGTCGCTCGTCGCGAACTCCGCCGGCGAGCGGTGTTCGCCCTCGAAGACGATGTGCTCGTAGACCTCGTCGGAGATGCAGAGCACGTCGTGCTCGTCCGCGATGCGGGCGAATTCGCGCATGTCCTCGGGAGATTGTACCGCGCCCGTTGGGTTCGCGGGACTGTTGACGACGAAGGCGGCCGTGTCGTCGCTGATGGCCTGCTCGACCGTCGCGGGGTCGAGCGTCAGGTCGTCCCGGAGGGGGACCGGCCGCGGCGTCCCGCCGGCGAGGTGGGTGAGGGCGTCGTAGGAGACGAAGCCGGGATCCGGAAAGATCACCGCCTGGCCGGGGTCGACGTGGGCCTCCAGGGCGATGTGTAACGCTTCGCTGCCGCCGGCGGTAGCGATGACGTCCCCGGGATCGACGTCGAGGTCGTTGTCCCGGGCGTGCTTGTCGGCGATGGCCTCGCGGAGCGACTCGGTTCCCTTGTTCGAAGTGTAGGCGTCGGCGTCGCCAGCGCGGATGGCCTCGACTGCGGCCTCGCGGGCGTGCTCGGGCGTGGGAAAGTCCGGCTGACCCAGTCCGAGGTTGATGGCATCGGCGCCGGCGGCCTCGAAGACCTCGCGGATCCCGCTGATCGACACCTGCTCGACGCGCCGGGAGAAGCCTGTCATACCCCGGGAACGGACCGCACGCCCGATAACGTTTTAGGTCCGCCGTCGCGAGTCAGCGCGGCGAAACCGGGAGACTCAGCGGCCGTCGGCAGACAGGGTTTTGCCGGTCGCGACCGGAGACAGTCCATGGACGACCTCGCGGCGACGGCCGACCTGACGTTCCGGGACCGCGCCGTGCTGGTCGACGACGTTCTCGTCCTCGCCGATCTCCACCTCGGCCAGGCCGAGGCCTCCCGGGTCGAGCTGCCGGTCGGCAACGGCCGCGACGTGCGCGATCGACTCGGAGCCCTCCTCGACGCCACCGAGCCGTCGACGGTCGTCGTCGCCGGGGACCTCCTCCACTCCTTCGACACCGTCCCGTTTGCGGTCACGCGCACGCTGGAGGGCGTCGTGGACGTGGTGCGCCAGCGCGACGTCGACCCCGTCGCCCTGGAGGGAAACCACGACACGATGCTCGAGACGGTCTGGGACGGCGAAATCCGCGGCGAGTACCGCGTCGGCGATACCGTCGTCTGCCACGGCCACGTCGAGCCCGAGGCCGAGGCCGGGCGCTACGTCGTCGGCCACGACCACCCGACCATCGAGGTCGAGAGCCGTCGGCGTCCTTGCTATCTCGTCGGGGACGACCAGTACCGTGGAGCCTCGGTGGTCGTCCTCCCGTCGTTCAGTCGCCTCCCCCGCGGCGTCGCCGTCAACGACATGACCGCCCGCGACTTCCAGTCGCCGCTCGTCACCGACGTCGACTCGCTCGCGCCGATCGTGTGGGACGCGGACGCCGGTGAGACGCTCACCTTCCCGCCCCTGGAATCCTTCCGGCACCGGCTCTGAATCGGCGGATGGACAGTCCGACCCGTCAGTCGGTCCCGACCAGTGCGTCTACGGCGCGCCGGCCGCTCTCCAGGGCCCCCTGGATCGACGACCAGCGCGTGTAGTCCCCGGCGAGGACGACCGGGCCATCGGGTGCGTTCGGGTCCGGGACGCTGGCGCGGAAGCCAGGCTCCTGAACCAGTTGGGCCGCGGGGATTCGGTGGGTCGCGAGCAGGTCGAGGTCCGCGAAGGAGTTCTCCGGGAACCAGGACGCCAGCGCGGCCCGCACCTCGTCGGCGAGTTCCGCGTCGTCGGCCTCGGGGACGCCGAGGAACGTCGCGCTCAGTAGCTGGGTGTCCGCGGGCGCGTAGGAGTTTGCGACCTCCGAGAGGAGCGCGACGTGGTTCGGGCGGGCGTCCGCGGCGTTGACGATGAGCCGACGGTCGATCGGGAGGTCCTGCGTGGTCGGGAGCGTGAAGTGCTGGGTCACGCAGCCCCGTGACTCGGTCGGGATTCCCTCGACGTCCGTGAGATCCCTGGCCGTCCCGGGATCCGTCGCGACGACGACACCGTCGACCGTGAGCGACCCGGTAGCGGTCTCGACCGTCACGTCGTCCTCGGTCCGGTCGATGGCGTCGACGCCCCTGGCGAGTTCGACCTCGACGCCCGCCTGGCGACAGCGGTCGGCGAGCTGGTCGGGGATCGCCTGCATGCCCGCCGCGGGGAGGGCGGCCCGGCTCTCGACGAGCATCTTGAACGCGTAGTCGAACACGAACTCCGCCGCGGCCAGCGAACGGTCGAGCGTGATCCCGCCGAGGAACGGGGCGGCGAAGGCCTCGACGAAGCCATCGGAGAAACCGCGGGCTTCGAGGGACTCGCGGATCGTCAGATCGTCGCGTGCCAGTATCTCGTCGACGTCCGTGTGCCGGAGTTCGCGCCGAAGTGAGAATACGCGCCAGGCGTCGCCGATGGTGATCTCGTCGTTGAACAGCGTCGGCGTCAGAGCGCGCGGATCGCGCAACGGATCCGAGAGGATCGAGCGCGTGTTCGGTCGGGTGATGATGGCCCCGGGTCGGAAGGACTGGAGCGAGAGCGCGTCCAGGTCGAGTTCCCGCCGGACGGCGGGATAGGCGGGGAACAGCACCTGGAAGCCGCGGTCGAGGGTGAATCCGTCGACGCGGTCGCTCCCGACGCGGCCGCCGAGGCGGTCGCTCTGCTCGAGCAGCTGCACGTTCGCGCCGCGGTCGGCCAGTCGGCGCGCAGCCACGAGTCCAGCCAGTCCGCCGCCCACGACGGCAACCCTGTCCATGGCTGACGCTGGGACGCGAGCCTCAAAACCACACCGGGCGCGAACGGACAGGGCTTAGTCCGTGGGCGGTCGAGAGCGGCTATGACACCCGCGCCGACGCTCTCGGCACTCGACTGTCCCGACTGCGGGGCGGCCCACGACCCCGACGCCGTGGCGGGGCCGTGCCCAGACTGTGGCGGCCCGCTCGTCCCCGAGTACGATCTGAGTGCCGTCCGCGACGCGCTTACCCCGGACGCTACGGACGCGACGGCATCGGTCCTCTCGGCGGTCGGCCTGGACGCGCTGCTGCCGATTTCAACCGAGGACTCACTCGCCCTCGGCGAGGGTGAGACGCCGCTGGTCGACGCGCCAACGCTCGCCGAGGATCTCGACGTGGCGAGCGTCGCGGTCAAGGACGAGGGGTGCAATCCGACCGGGACCGTCGCCGACCGCGAGATGGCCGTGGCGGTCGCGGCCGCGGCGAGTGCTGGCGCGACCGACGTGGCGCTCCCGACGATGGGCAACGCCGGGCAGGCGGCCGCTGCCGCCGCGGCACGGGCCGGCATCGACTCCCACTCGTTCGTGCCCTCCCGGACCCCCTTCGTCAACAAGGCGATGATCAACGTCCACGGGGGCGACATGAGCGTCGTCGAGGGGCGCTACAGCGACGCGCGAGCGGCCTTCGCGGACGCGATGGCCGACGCCGACTGGCACTCGCTGGCTCCCGTCGAGACGCCGTATCGCCAGGAGGGCGTCAAGCCGATCGCCTACGAGATCGCCGCCGCTCGCGACTGGACCGCCCCGGACTGGGTCGTCGTGCCGACCGGCCACGTGACCGGGCTCGTCGGAATCCACCGGGGATTCGCGGAACTGGCCGCGCTGGACCTGATCGACTCGGTGCCGCGGCTCGTGGCGGCCCAGTCGGCGGGCTGTGACCCCGTCGTCCGGGCGTTCGACGAGGGAGCAGCCGAGACGAGCGCCGTCGAGACGCCGGACTCGGTGTGTGGCCCCCTGGAAATTCCCGACCCCGCCGGCGGGTCGCTCGCGCTCGACGCCCTGCGGGAGACCGACGGCACTGCGGTCCCCGTGGCCGACGACGACCTCATGGCTGCCGCGGCGTCCCTCGCCGAGGCGGGCGTGCCGACCAGCGTGACCGGCGGAGCGGCCGTCGGTGCGGTACGGGGACTCGCTGACCGTGGCGCGTTCGCGGCCGACGACGAGGTGGTACTCGTCAACCCGGTCTCCGCGAACAAGGAGGCCGACCTGATGCGCAGCTACCTCATGAGCCAGGGCATCTGAGGAGTGGCGGGTCGGCCGTACTACGACGCCTCGGCGTGCTGTTTGGCGGTCGCGTAGGCCTCGCGGAGCCGCCGAAAGGCGTCCTCGTCGCCGCCCTGGTCGGGGTGGGCGTCCTTGACCCGTCGACGGTACGCCCGCTTGACCTCGTCGACGGGCGAGTCGACGGGCACACCCAGCTCGGCGAACGCAGCGCCGATCGGATCGGGCTCTCCGGCGACGGTCGGGCCGAAGTCGACCTCGGGCGTCTCGAAGGGCAGGCGCGCGCCGAGGACGGAGCCGGGCATTTCGTGTTCGACGAGCACCGGCTCCGTCTCGGTGCGGAGGATCCGGTAGTAGGCCCGCGCGTCGAAGGTGATCGCCACGTCGCGGGCCGGGAGGTAGAAGGCCACGGGCTGGCCGGCGACGGGGTGGTCCTCCGCGAACGGTTCGTCGATCGCCCGCAGGTAGTCGCGAAACTCCGTCCGGCGGCGCGACTCGCCCGAATACCCCTCTGTCTGCCCCGTCGACGGCCACCGTCGCTGCGCGAACACGAACAGCCCGACGGCCCCGAGGCTCCCCAGGACGCCCAGGAGGACGCCGACCAGAAGCGACGGCGGCAGTGCGGCCACGCCCACTCCTGTCACGGTCCCCGGTTGGGGGCCGAGGTCAATCAATGTCTCGCCAGCGAGCGGGACGTCGACGACGACCCGAGTTCGCCCTCACCCGATGTACCGGAGGTCCTCGTCGGTCGGCGCCTGGTTCGCGCTCTCGAGTTCCTCCATCTGCCTGACGACCTCCTCCATCTCCTCGGCCTGGGACTCGAGGGACTCGTAGTCGATCTCGAAATCGAGGACCGTCTCCAGCACTTCCAGGACCGCACGCGCGCTCTTGGGATCGACGAGGTAGCCACTCGTCTCGCCCATCAGGCAGGCCGCGGTGGCGTCGCGGCGCTCGCCCAGGCCGAGCAGGAGGCCGCTGACGCCGACGATGCCCCCGGCGGGTTCATCGTCGGGAAACTCGACGCCGGCGTCTTCGAGGTCTTCGATCTGGGACGCGTCGGTGACCGCGCCGATCACGTCGTACTCCTCGATGAGTTCGCCCGTCGGCACCCCGCCGAGCGCGAAGATCCGACCGCCGTCGAGTTCGTCGTGGACGTCGAGGATGGCCTCCGTCAGGCCGTAGTGGCCCATCGGCGTCTGGGCCTGGTGGTCGCCGACGAGGACGAGCAGGTCGCGCTCGGCGGTCTCGACGGCGTGGACCTCGGCACAGACCAGGTCCGAGACGCCGTCCTCGACGGTCACCTGCGGCGGGAAGTGCGTCGAGTAGATCCGGCAGACGGACTGGCTGTCGAGTTCCTCGAGCAAGTACTCGGCCGCGAGTTTCCCGACGTGGCCGACGCCCGGGAGCCCCTCGACGAAGGCGGGGTCCCGGAGGTCGGGTCGCGCGTCCCACTCGATCTCGAAGTCGTCCATACGGCCTATTCGCGCCGTCGGCGTTTAAGAGCGCGTCGATACTCCCCGTGTGGATCCTCGGGATTGAACGGCGCCGGCGCGCTGTTGACGGCGTCGCCACCGCAGTCGGGACACGTCGCGCCGAGGGTGTAGACCGGCCGCTCGTGGCGGTCGCGCCAGTTCGCACAGACGTGAATGTCCGATTTCAAAAGCCAGTCACCCCGTCGCCGCGCCCGTCCTCACTCCTCGTCGGTCGTCCGCTCGCGGTGGAACAGCGCTTCGCCACCGTGGTCCTCGACGACCGCACTCGCCCGGTCCGCGCTGTCCTCCAGGGCCGTCTCGGCCCGCTTGTAGTCGGGCGCCCGGACCTCGATGCGGTACTCCGGCGCGCCGACGTAGGTGACCTCCAGGTCGATTTCCTCGGCCACTTCACCGTTGCCCTCCGCAGCCTGGAGGGCCTCCTTGATGACGTCCACGCCACCGCTCTCGGGACACTCCAGGTCGACGTAGCCGGTGACCGTGACGTAGGGGACGGAGACGTTCTCGCGAGCCGTCTCGACGATGGCCTCGATCTCGTCCGCGGAGAGATCCGTCGACTCGAGCGTGGACTCGCCGTGGATCGCCGCCTGTTCGAAGCCCTCGTACATCGAGCCGAACTCGCTGAGGAGTTCGTTCGCGATGCTGGCGTAGGTCTCGTCGTCGACGTCCTCGCCGAAGGCCAGCAGCATCCAGTTGTCGGCCTTCTGCTCGTTTTTCCACTCCTGAATCTTGTCGCTTCGCTGGTGGTCGTTGACGTCCTTCAGCGAGAGGTCGATCTGCTGGGCGTCCCGGTCGACGTCCAGCACCTTCGCGACGACGCGCTGGTCCTCGTTGACGTGGTCACGGACGTTCTTGATCCACCCCGAGGCGACCTCGGAGATGTGCGACAGGCCGCGCTTGTCCTCGTACTCCAGCAGGTCGACGAAGACGCCGAAGTCCTCGATCTCGTCGACCCGGCCGACGACGAGTTCGCCCTCTTCCGGCCAGCCGCTGTACTTCATCGAGCCTCGACGGTCTCGGTGACTTCGCCGGCGATGGTCGCCTTTCCGCCGGACGGGCGCACCAGGTCGGCCCCGCAGTCGGCGCACGCGACGGTCGTCGCGGCCTTCTCGAAGACGACCTGCTCGTTGCCACACTCCTCGCACTCGACGCGAACGAAGTTCCCCGCCATGATTACTCCTGGAACTCGAGGCGGCCCGCGCGCCAGCCTTCGCGGAGGTGCGCGTTGCCACACTCCGAGCAGCGGTACTTCAGGTCCGTCTTCTTGGTGGGCTTGTCGCCACCGGGGACCTTCGAGAACTTGCCGTCGTTCCCGATGCCGGAGTTGCGCTTTTCCTGCCGATCGATCCACTTCATCCCGGTCTGGCGACCGGTCCGGACCTTCTCGACCTCGTGTTCCTGGTGCTCGTTGCAGTGCGGACAGTACGTATTGAAACGTCGCGGCATCTGCATGAATATCTACCTTGGGCAGTCGTTCGGCAGGCCCGCTTAAAACCCGTTTGGTTCGACGTCGGGTGATCTGGGTGGCGTGACCGGCGTGTCTGCCGCGAGAATCAGGGGAGGGATGTCGGGAGACCACCACGAACGCTCGCTATGGGCCGTCGATCCCCTGGAAGGCTCTCGAGTCGATCCGCTGGAAGGCTCTCGACGGTCCGGGGGCAGGCACCCCCACTCCGACGTCCGTCTCTCGTTCATGTAGAAGGATTCCTGGTACCGTCGATAACGATTGCCAATGGAAATCTGAGAAGGACCGGGCGCTGGCGCGCGGCAGTCACCGCCTGCGTCTCAGTGATGGATGTTCGAGCCATCCGTGACCCACCGGTTGACAGCGAACGTCACTCGGATACTCAGAAAAGAAGGCAAGCGTGAAAATCGCGTGACATTAGGTGACGGTCCTGCGTAGGGTACCGGTAGCATGACCACGACAGTGACTAGCCGTCCGACGGAGCGAGTCGTCACGCTGCAGTTCGAGGTATCGGACAGCTCGTTTCCGGCACGGACGACCGCTGAGGTAGACGGTTGTCGGTTTCGATTGGAAGGGATCATTCCCGGCACGAGCGGCTACCACACCGCCTACTTTACTGTCGACGGCTGTGATCCCGAGCGCATTCTGACCCGCGCCGCGGACGACGACACTGGCGAGGCCCTCTTTGCCGACTACAGCGACACACGGGGAATGCTGAAGGTGACAGGGCCGGGCGACATTCCGCTCCTGGCGCTCACAGCCGAAGGTGCCGTTCCCCGGACGATGGTCGTCGCGGATGGGACGACTGCGCTCGCCGTCGAAGTTCCGCCCGAGCACGACGTAAACGAGATCATCTCGCGGTTCAACGAGGCCTATCCGGACGCGGAGTTGACTGTCCGGCGGCAGGAATCCTACGAGACCCCCATATTCACCGGTCGAGGATTGCGAGGCACGCTGCGGGAGGTGCTCACCGACCGGCAGATGGACATCTTCCAGGTGGCGTACGAGGAGGGGTTTTTCGAGTGGCCCCGCGAGAGTACGGGTGCGGAACTGAGTGAGAAACTCGGGATCACGCCACCGACGTTCCATCAACACCTTCGTGTAGCGGAACAGCGTCTGATGCAACTCGTCTTCACTGCCCGGGGCCTGCCCGACCAGGCCGACGCCGACGTGAACTCCCCGTGAACGGTCCGGTCGTCGGTTCTATTCCAGGCAATCGGCCACTCACTGGAGCAGACGTTCTCCGTCGTCGTGGGGGCGGTATCGCCCGGTTTCACTGCGCACTTCGAAGTCACTAAGTACCGGATGGACCAATCGGCGCACATGCAGAAGCTGATCATCCACGGGGACCCCGGGATCCGGAAGGGGGCCGAGATCGAGGTCGACGGCGAGGAGTTCACCGTCTTCAGCGTCCACCGCCAGGGTGACTGGCACGGTCCCGACCGGCCACAGCTCTGGTGTACGGTCGGCTCCCCGGACGAACGGGAGACCTACGACCGCCGCGAGTACGTCCCGGTCGCCCTCGAGACGGAGGCCGTCGACGCCGAGGCCGTCTCCGTCACGAAGGCCCGGGCCTGAGTCTGTCCCCTCTCTCGTCCTGATTCTTTCCCTGCAGACCGTCAGCGCTCCGGCAGGGCTGACTGATCCACCGAGTAGATCGTCACCTCGCCGAGACGTTCGACCGGCGTCACTGCGGCCAGTTCCTCGACGGAGATATCGCCGTAGGTCTCGTGTTCGACCGGGCCGACGTAGACGTACTGCACGTCGTACTCGGCGAGGAGGGCTCGCTGCGTGTCGGGGTCGCCCTCGTAGATGGCGTCGACGTCGTCCGCGCGCTGGCGGACGGTCTCGATGGACCGCCCGAAACCGTTCTCGTGGTGCTGCCAGCCCACGACCGTCGGGACGCCCGTGTAGGCCGAGGGCGCGCTCGACCACTCGTAGGCGTTCCCGGGCGCGGTGACGATGGTCGGGGTCCCCGACCGCTCGGCGAGCCAGTCGATCGCACGGGCCTCGCCGGGGTGGTAGCGATCGACGTACTGCGTCCCGTCGAGCGTCGCCGTACCCTCCGAGGTCGCGAAGGTCCCGAAGTGCAGGCCCATTCCGATGGCCCCGTAGACGGACAGCCCGAGAACCAGGACCACGACGAGGGTCTTGACGAACGTCGGCCAGCGCGGCGAGGGCGCGCGCACGCTTGCGAGCCGGAGCAACCGCCCGAGGGCGACGGCCGTCCCGACCGCGAAGAAGGCCCAGACCTGCGCATAGGTCTTGAAGACGGTGTTGAAGCGGCCGGAGCCGGCGCTCTCGTCGAGGAAGGCGAACTCGACGAGGAGGACCAGTCCAATCGCCGCGACGACGAGGACGAGTTCGAAGCCCGGCAGGGACGACAGTGTCCCGTCGGTCCCGGGCCGATCGGTTGCCGCATCGACCAGCCGACCGCGGAGCAGATATCCGACGACGAAGAAGGGCGCGAGGAGCCCGACAGCGGCGACGCCGAGGAGCTGTCCGAGGACCGCAGTACCGACGGCGAGAACCGTCCCGACGGCGAGCGCACGCCGAGAGAGATCGAAGCGTGCCCAGGCGAGGTACCCAAAGTAGAGCGCGATCGGCAGGAGGAAGCCACCGTGGACGACCGCGAGTTCAGCGAGGCTACTCCGATCGGGCAGGACGGCCACGGTGCGGCCGCTCGCGTTCGCCAGCCAGAAGGGCACCGACCAGAGGACGCCGAGCAGAGCAACCGCGACGCCCGACGCGACCGCGACGCCGAGCGCGACGAATTCCCTGGTGACGGCGCCAGCCGACGCGACGCGATCCCGGAGTGGCTCGGGAACCAGGGTTGTCGTCGCCTCGTCGTCGAAGAAGACGGCCAGGACGGTCAGGCCGGCGACTGACGGGAACGACCAGGTGTTGACGACGGCCAGAGCGCCCCCGACGAGTGGGACGACGCCGAACAGCAGCGACACCCGTCGACGGCGCGCGCTCGCGGGCGTCTGCCAGCAGGCAAACAGGGCTGTCGCGGCGAGCAGGGTGAACGCCGGCGCCATCATGTGTGCGTGGAGATCGCCGTTGGTGAACGCGAACAGCGGCATCTCGTTGATCGTCCCGTCGATGACTCCGGTCGCGTCCCACATCGAGAACGGCTCTGCGTCCGTAATGAGCGCCGCCTGGCTGTCGCCGGGGAACCGCCCGTTCCAGACGCCGAGCGTCCGTGCGATGGACTCTGCGAAGCCGTCGGGGAGGGGTCGGAGCAGGAGGCGGAGGGGCGTGAAGAGGTTGCTCGCGATGCCGACGAAGAAGGCACCCAGCACCCCGGCGCGACGGGCGAACGTGCCATCGCGCGCGGCGACGTTCCCGGCGAGACCGTAGGCGGCGGTGACGTACGTCGCGTAGAAGCCGGCGACCGCGATGTTGTATGCCACGCCTGGGGTCGTTTCGACCAGCCGAACGACCTGGCCCACGATCAGGTGGCCCCCGAAGTAGTACATCACCGGCTCGCCGGCGAACCAGAAGTCCTCGACGGGAAGCGCGTCGGCCCGGAGGACCGACTGGAGGAGGCCGAAGTCGAGAAACTTCTCGCCGCCGGCGGGGGTGATCGCCGGATCGACTGCCCTGACGCCGACGAGGAAGAGAAACGCGATCGTCCACACGAGGGCGGTCTCGAGGTAGACGTCGGTGTCGACGTCGACGCCGCGGCGGAGGGCGACCCCGGCACTGGCGACGACGAGGAGGATGGCGAGGGCGGCCGCGGCGACGAGGGAGACCCGGCCGACGACGTAGCTGACCACGAAGACCAGCAGCAAGACGAGCGGGAGGGCGACGCTGGCACCCCGATCCGCGAGGCGCGGAAACAGCGTCGACGCGATCGGGAGACCGACGAACAGTCCAGCCAGCGAGAGGGCCAGCCACAGCGCCACCGCACCGTACTCCATCGGTTGAGTGGGAACGCCGCTGTGGGATAGCTCTTGTGACACCTGCCAGTCGAACCTTTTTACTCGCCGGAACAGTCAGTCACGGCAATGACGGACACCGTCGGGCTGGTCCTCCCCGCGTACCGTCCGGACGTCGAGGTCCTGGCTGACTACGTCGACGCGATCCGCGAGACCGTCGAGCCGGACGCCATCCGGATCGAGGTCGACGCCGCCAGCGATCGCGTTCGATCGGAACTCGACACCTTCCCCGCTACGGTCAATACCGCCCCCTACCGCCGGGGGAAGGGAGCGGCGATCACCGAGGGGTTCGAGGCGCTCGGGACCGACGTCCTCGCCTTCGCCGACGCCGACGGTTCGACCCCGGCGAACTCACTGGCGGACGTCATCTCACCCGTGGCATCGGGTACAGTCGACCTCGCTGCGGGTTCCCGTCGCCATCCCCGATCGACCGTGGTCAGCCACCAGACCTGGGCGAGGCGGTTCATGGGCGATGGTTTCGCCTGGCTCGCCCGCCGCCTGCTGGAGGTCCCGCTCCACGACTACCAGTGTGGCGCGAAGGCCATCTCCGCCGCCGGGTGGGCGACCGTGCGGGACCACCTCTACGAACCGGGCTTCGCCTGGGACGTGGAACTCGTGGCGATCGCGGGGGCCCTCGACCTCTCGGTCGGCGAGGTGCCCATCGAGTGGCACGACCGCCCCGGGTCGACGGTCGCACCGGTCGGTGACGCCGTCAGGCTCGGCCAGGCCCTCTTCAGGTCGCGCCATCGGGCCAAGCGACTGCGAGACGACAGACTCCACACCGCCGTCGCCGCGGCGCGTGACGATCCCACCGCCCTCGTCGACAGGAAGGAATGAGCGACGGTACGTCGGAGTCCACGGGGGGACCCCCTTCGGGGCGGCTCGACGCCCTCCTGTCGGGCGTGCGGTTCGGCCAGTTCGCGTCGGTCGGCATCGTCGGCGCAGCCGTCGACGTGACCGTGCTGATGATCCTGAGCGAGGTCTTCGGCGTGCTGCCCGAAATCGCCACGGCCGCCGGAATCGAGACGGCGATCCTCGTGATGTTCGCCATCAACGAGCGATGGACGTTCGCCAACATCGGCGAGACGGGGCTCTGGCCCACGGGCCGACGGCTCGTCCGCTCACACCTCGTCAGGGCCGCGGGGAGCACGACCCAGTTCCTGCTCTTTTTCGTCATTTACCGGTACTTCTTCACGGCCATCTCCGTCGCAGGGATCGACCTCTGGCTGCTGGTCGCGAAGGGAACCGGGATGGCCATGGGCGTCGTCCTGAACTACACCTTCGAGACCCTGTTGACCTGGCAAGTCCACCTCGAGTAGGGTGGGGAAATCTCCCGTACTGCACCGGATCACAATCCTTAAACGGTGTTCGTAGTTACGTGCAGGTAGCGGGATGGGATAGCCAGGAGATTCCGGCGGGCTCATAACCCGCAGATCGGTGGTTCAAATCCACCTCCCGCTATCTTCTGCGAGACATTACAGGCGCGGAGTCTCCTCTCCGCGCCGACCGTCGAGCAGATATGCTCGAGTGAATTTGAAGCAGACGAGACGCAGCGCCGAGCGGAAGCGAGGCGACCGTCTCGGCGTGGTTCAAATCCACCTCCCGCTATGTTTTCCGGTCACCATCCGAGCGAGGAGCGGGTGGTCGACCGAAGGGAGACCACCTCCTGCTGGGACGGTGAACGAAGTGAACCGTGACAGCGCCAGCGGCGAACGAGCCGGTGACCGGAAAAGATCGGTCACGGTGGTTTGATGGAGACGAGACGGAGCACCGAACGAAGCGAGCCGTGAGTATCCCGTCAGAGTTCGTCACTGACGTGTTCCCAGACGGTACACCAGTCTTCGACGGCGATGTATCCCTCGACTTTTGCGCAGGCCCCCCCAGCCGTCGCCGTTTTCGTCCGGAAGAAACTCCGCACAGTTCCCACAGGACTGTCCCGGTTGGGCGGTTCCATCGGCGAGCGCCTCGACGGATTCCATCAGGTTCACATCCTCGTGGGTGAGGAGGTCGTCGGGCGTTCGCTCCTCGCCGCCCTGCGAACTCGCCGATTGATACTGGTCGGGCACCTCGGCTGTCGCCAACTCGTCCGCAGTCATTCCGTTGGTGACCGTCGGTTCGGGTAATTCCTCCCAGATCGTACACCAGTCTGCGCCGTCGATGTATCCCTCGACGGCGACGCACGCACCGAAGGTATCGCCGTTCTTGTCGGGTATGTACTCGTCGCAGTTCGCACAGCACGAACCGGGTTGATGGGCCTCGTTCTCAGTCGCGTCCGCAAATTCGGAGAAGCTGACGGCGGATTTCGTCTGCAACTGGTCCGGATTGCGCGCGTCTCCGCCGAGCGACGTCGCCGTCGCGTAGAGGTCGGGCACGGGGCCCTGCTCGAACTCGTCACCAGAAACGCCCTCGGGAAGCTCCGCTTCGTCTCCCCCTCCCTCGGGTTCTGAGGGCTCGCTCGGCTCCTCCGTGGCCCCATCCCCGTTCCCACTATCAGTTGTACAACCGCTCAACGCAGCTATCCCGACGGTTGCGACGAGATAGTTCCGACGACTCCACAGGCCGTCCGTAACGTTCTCGCCGAGACGGCGATCAGAATACGCCATAGACTATCTAGCACGGACGCGGAAAACATAAGTAAAGAGGTTATTCTCGCCAAGTGGATGCTACAACGTCGTATGGAGGTCGAAGTGGTAGATGGAAAGACATCCCGTGGGAACGGTCGGTCCCGGCTCTCCAACAGTACCGGGACGGTCGAACCGGGTACCCCCAGAGCAGTCTAGACGGGGCCGTACCGACTGCGGGGGTACGGGTCAATCCGTTGTCTGGAATCCGTAATCTCCGGAAATCCGTCCCTGGATCACCGCCTCGTCGCTCCAGTTACTGCCGATCCAGCACCCGCCGACCCGCCCGCTCGGCTGCAGCGACGTGCTGGTCGGCCTCCTCGTGGCCGGTCCCGTCGACCTCGTCGAGCAACTCCAGGACTTTCTCGACTCGCTCGACGAGCGTCTGCTCGTCGAGGTCGCCCTCCGCGACGTCGGTGGCGACGGCGTGGGCCTCGCCGAGCCAGCGGTTCGCTTCCTCTTCGAGGGCGAGTTCCTCAGTTGCGGCGAGGTGGGCGTCCATCGACGCGACGAGTTCGGCGACGTCGTCGCGCGGGTCAGTCATCGCCATCACCGTCGACGATGACGACCTCGCCGTCGACCACGTCCACGTCGACGAGGGCCGTCGGTTCGTGTGGCGAACCGTCGAGTGCCTTCTCGCCGCCGACCTTCCGGATGGCGACGACGACGTCGGCGACGTCGGCGCCGATATCGTCGAGGGCGGTGGTGATGGCCTCGAGAGTGCCGCCGGTGGAGTAGACGTCGTCGAGGACGAGCACGCGGTCGTCGGCCGTGACGCCGTTGACGTACATCTCGCTCTCGCCGTAGCCGGTGACCTGCGAGATGGCGACCTCGCCGTCGAGCCCGTACCCGCGCTTGCGAACGACGACGACGGGAATGTCGGTGGCCAGCGAGACGGCCGTCGAGATGTGAATACCCATGGCCTCCGGGGCGACGATCTTGTCCACGCCGTCCAGGTTAGCCGCCCGGACGATCCGGACGACGAGTTCCCGGAGGAGTTCGGGCCGGAGGAGCGGCACCCCGTCGCTGATGGGGTGGACGAAGTAGTGATAGCCGTCCTTCTCGACGACGGGGGCCTCGAGTAGGGACGACTCCAGTCGATCCATGACGGCGGTACTGCCAGCCACGCAAAAAATGGTGGGGTTCCTCCGAACCTAGACTCGCCCGATGATATCGCTGATCGCGTCAGCAATCGGCAGGACGTGCTCCCCGATGAACGAGAAGTAGGCGATCCCGGACAGGAGGACGAAGGCGGTGCCTGCGGCCGCAGCCAGCCCGATTCCGATCGCTGCGATCGGTTCCGCCCGGTCGTCGACGAGTGTGGCGAGCATAGCCGCAGCCAGTAGGCCGGCGAGGACGAGTGCGAGCTGTGCATGGGCCTGGACCGCGGCGGCGACGGTGAGCCCCTGGAGGACAACGACGGTGAGGAGCAGTTGCGAGCCAAGGAGGACGCCGGCCGCGTAGCTCCACCCGATGGATCGGCGGTGGTCGACCAGGAGTCGTCGAACGATCCGACCGCGCACGAGGAGAACTAGCAAGAGCGGGTAGACTGGGAGCAAGTACCGGACCGTGATCTGGACGTGCACCGGCAGCGGTGCCGCGTACAGGAGGACGAATGCGAGTGTGAGCGAAACTGCCAGTGCGTCGGTCGGTTCGATCCGCTTGACTGCGTCCCGCAGGCCACCGCCGCGCCGGACGAGTCCCGCTGTCAGTCCGACCAGTGCGCCAAGTACTGGAGCTGACTCTAAAACGGCGAGATTGCTGCCGGCAAACTCCGGACGGCCACCCCCAAGAAACTGCTCCGAGCCGCTCCTGAACCACGTCTGGACGAACCGGTCGGGGTCGAAGACTGCCAGCAATCCGTGGTAAGCCTGGGAGAGGATAACCGCCCCGAGCGAAACCAGCCTGTCGAGCAGAAATATCCCGAACAATGCCCCATCCCTTGCCTCACTGATGCGGGACGAGAGGCCCCCGGCTCCCCCTGACACGCTGTGACTGTCGGCGGGCGTAAGCATTCGCGGCGCCACGAGGGGATCGCCGCTGATCAGCACGTTCGTCACGAACGTCGGCAGCAAGGCGAGACCGAGCGCGATGGCGAGGACCGCGAGGGTCCGGCCGTCGTTACGGGGGGCTGTCGGGAGATCCACTATCGCAAGCGCCAGGAGCACGAAAACCGCCTCGGCAGCGTGAACCCAGGCCAGCAGCCCGACGAGCGCGTAGGCCAGGGCCCGGTATCCATGGATTTGGCCCACGATGGGCAGCCTGACCGCGGTCTGTGCGTCGCGGCTCCGCAGTACAGCGTAGAGAATGCCCACCAACAGCAGGGCGACGATGACGTGTCGCTTCGGCAGACTCGCCCAGAAGCCGATGGGGAGCACCAGTCCGGCAGCGACGCCGGCCGGTCTGCCCACGCTGCGCCCGTGTCGCCTCGCGACGAGTCGGTACGTCGTCGTGGCGAGGAGTCCGGTCGCGAAGATCGTCCCGAGTTGGAGTGCGAGCAGCGGACGTGAGACGTCGACGAACTGCTCGGCGAGTGCGAAATTCAGCAGGAACGACGCCAGCACCAGCGGCGCCGCGAGGAGCGCTGCCGTCCGCCGCTTCCCGGTAACGTGGCCCACCTGGACGGCGAACGCCAGGAGGCCGATGTGCCACAGCGCCGTGAGCGCGACACGGAGGTCCGCCACGCGTTCCACGGCGGCCAGCCCCCAGAGTATCGGCAGCGAGAGAAGTACCTGCCCGTAGTTCCTGCCGTAGACGAGGCCGTCGGATATGACCGCTCCTGGCGCCTGGAAGTGGTTCTCCGAGACGCGGTCGATCCACAGGTGTCCGTCCGCGAGTGCCTCCAGCGTAACGACGAGTGTTTCGGTGTCGGTGATGAACACGCCAGCCCGCCAGTAAATCCCGACGAAGCAGAGTGTACCGAGAAAGATCGCGAGTCCGGTTCGATCACCGAAGGTTGCCCGGCCGAGGCGACGATAGCTATTGCGAAGGCTGACTGTCGACCTCCCGCCGCCCTCGCTGTTGTCTGGGCCGCTCACTCTCTCACCTCGATCGTGATCGGTCCGTCGTACAGCACCCGCTTCCCGCCGTCGTCGCGGAGGACGAGCCGGTATCGACCGTCGTAAGAGTCGGAGTCCACTCGCGATGAATCGAGCGACCCGCGGTCGATGCTGATGGTTCGGGTCCCGTCACGCGTCTCCCTCAGCACGTAGACCGAACTCCGGCTGAACCCGAGTTCGTCGACATCGATCGAGGCCGTGACCAGTGGCGCGCCGGTCGCTCGTTCGACGGCAATTTGCGCGTCTGGAACCTCCAAGTAGTGAACGTCGCCGTAGTCTCCGGCCGTCAGATTCGCCCGGTCGGGTGCGGTCTGGACCTCAACGATCGCGGACCCGGTGCCGATTGCGGCTTCGGTTCCGACGCCCCCCGCCGGAACCGTGACCAAGCCGATGGAGGGTCCCGTGGCCAGCGTAAGTGCCACGACGACCGCCAGCGTGCAGAAGACGGCGAGTCGATCGTGGCGCATTGTGTTCGAGTGAACAGTAGGATGAAGTTAAAGTCGTACTGGAAGAGAGCCGCTCCACTGGATTCTCGAACGTAGGATCCGAGGATGGAAACAGCGAATCCTACTAAAATTAAGCAGAGAAATCAAATCTTTACGCCCTAATTATATCCCTTAGGCATCAGGACCGCTCCACTGCCGGAGCGTACTGGAACTTTGACCGTTTTCCGATGTCCACGTGACACTGATTGTGTCATCGCTTTCGATTGCGATGCTAAGGCTATCTCCAGCGGAAATTTCGCTATTTGCTTCATAATCACCATCATTCCAACTACCGTCCCCGCCAGCGTCTGAGCCACTTACCGAAAGCTGGCTGGCCGTTATTGTGTCGCCACCCGCGTGAGTTATCGTTAGTTTGGCATCGTCGCCGCCAACAGTACCAAGATCAACGGTTGTATCATCCGGATCCTCGTTGTAATCAAACGTAAATTGCGCTTGTGGCCCGGTACTACTAACCTGTTCACCCAGTCCCAGTACGAAGGTAGCAATCACTGCCGCCAGAATCACCGTGATTGCCACCATCAGGATCACACCGATGACCGGGCTCACTGCGTCGTCGTCGTTCCAGAGGTTGCGAAGTTCCATAGTTCTCGTATTTGTTTCACGGCGTCCGTTCGGGATGGAACCCCGTCTGGCCCTCGACTCCTGTCGACCGGGAGTAGTCCCGTCTTACCGAGCGGGCCAGACTGGAAGGACGCGCGTTCTCTTGAGGGGAAGCCACCTGGCCATATAAATCCTCACTCACCTTCAACGGATGATAATGGCTGAATCGCCCGATTTCGCTACCATTAGATCTTCTTGTCGTCGAATTTACGTTATCATAATTTGGAACAAAGGGGAATCAGTTCCTAGACCGACAGGACCAGGACGACGAGCGTGCCCAACGCGACCACCAGCGCGACGCTCGTCCCGATACCGGCCCGAAGAGAAACCCGTCCGTCGGCAGGGCTCCGACCGCCGACGCCGACCAGGAGATTCTGGACGGCCTCCCGCGGGTGATTCGCAATCCACGCCGACGTCGAAGCGAAGCGAACGGCAACGCGGTCGACCGCGGCGTAGGTCTCGGTCGTCCCGACCACGGCGCCACGGGTACCGTAGAACGTCACCGGATTGTAGATGGCGTCGACGTCCGGCAGCGCCGGGATCTTCTTCAGGGGTTTCTTGATGACGACGAAGACCACGAGCGCGATCGCTGCGAGGGCGAGCCCTTCCAGGATGTGGCCGGTCGTGAATGGGTGAGCCTCCGAGGCGCCCTCGCCGGGGAGCATGGCGAACAGCGGGTCGGGGTAGAGGCCGTAGAGGACACAGAGCGCGGCAATGGCGACGAGCGCCACGACCTGGCCGCGGTTAGCGTCGGAAACCTGGTGGCTGACCTCGCCGTTGAGGAAGGCGTAGTAGCCGAGTTTCATGAACGAAAGGAAGGTCCCGACACCGGCGGCGAGCAGCAGGTAGTAGATGGCGTCGTAGTGTTCCTTGTGCGCCGCAGCGGTGACCATCCCCTTGCTCACGAAACCGTTGAAGCCCGGGAAGCCCGAGATCGAGAGCGCGGCGACCGCGAAGACGGCGGCCGTGACGGGCATGACCCGCCAGAGGCCGCCGAGTTCGCTCAGGCGCTCCTTGCCGGTGCGGTAGATGACCACGCCGACGACCATGAACAGGAGGCCCTTGTACAGGATGTGGTTGAAGACGTGGGCCATCCCGCCGGCGGTCGCGAGGGCCGTTCCGATGCCCACGCCGGCGACCATGTAGCCGACCTGGGACTGGATGTGGTAGGAGAGGAGGCGACGCATGTCGTCCTGGAGCAGGGCGAAGAAGACGCCCCAGACCGCCATCGCGGTGCCCATGTAGGCGATCCAGAGGTGCCCGTCGGGGAAGGCCCGCGCCATCGCGTAGACGCCGGTCTTCGTGGTGTAAACGCAGAGGAAGACGCTCGCCGCGACGTGGGGCCGCGGGTAGGTGTCGGGCAGCCAGGCGTGGAACCCGACGAACCCGACGTTGACGCCGATGCCGAGTGCGGCCAGCAGCGCCGGGACGCCGGCCGCGATGCCCGCCGACTCGGCGAACAGGAACGAGCCGACGGCCACGTAGTGCCAGAGCACGGCGGCCATGAGCAGGCTCCCGCCGATGCCGTGGAGGATGGCGTAGCGGAAGCCGGCGCGGACGGCCGGGCCGCCGTCCTCCCAGACCAGGAGCGTACTCGTCAGGGCCATCAGCTCCCAGAAGAAGACCAGCGTCAGCCAGTCGCCCGCGAAGACGGCCCCGAGACTCGTCCCGACGTAGGCGAGGGCGAACGTGACGGTGCGATCGCGAGCGCCCGAGTAGAGACCGTAGAGGATCGCCGCCGCGCCGATCAGCCCGAAGACGAAGCCCATCAGGCGAGAGAAGGCGTCGACGTTGAACAGGACCGCGTCGAAGCCGAGGAAGGTCACCGGCAGGTGGGCGCCCTCGGGCACGAGCAGCACCCACGGAATCACCAGGAGCGCGGCGACGAGCCCGGTGAGGTGGCCGACGCGGCGGTTCCCTACCGCGGCGACGACCGCCGCGATGAGGACGAAGGTGGCTGGCGGGACGGCGGTGGCCACGTCCGGGAGCGCCATCAGAGCGTCACCCCCGGGAGGCCACCGACGATCTCGGTGACGATGCGAAGGAAGACGAACGCTCGCGGGACGAGGCCGAGCGCGACCGCGCCCGTCGCCGCGGCGAGGATCGGACCGAGCATGAACCAGGTGCTCTCACCGCCGCGCCAGCCGCTGACCGCCCAGCCACCCGTCGGCGGGCCGCCGTGGTGGTCATCGGCGACGTGGTCGACGTGTGCGGGATCCGGTTCGTCGCCGGCGATGTCCGCGTCGTCCCGCGCGTCGGCGTCATCGGCGTCGGACTCCTGCCCGCCGTCCGGCACGACGTCCGTTTCGCCCGACGCGGGCGACTCTCCATCGGCGCGGTCCCGGGTCCCGCCGAGTGCGTTCTCGATCAGCGGCTTGGCGTCGTGGTCGTCCTCGCTCTCGAAGAAGGCCTGGTAGACCACGGGCCAGAAGTACGCCACGTTGAGGACGCCGGAGAGGAGGAGGCCCGCGGCGAAGACGGCCTGGCCGGCGTCGATGGCCCCGATGACGAGGTACCACTTGCTCACGAAGCCCGCGAGCAGCGGCATTCCGGCCATGCCCGCCGCGGCGACGGCGAAGGCGGCCATCGTGAGCGGCATCCGCTTGCCGATGCCGGCCATCTCGCTGATGTCGTCCGTGTGCGTCTCGACGTGGATAGCGCCGGCACAGAAGAACAGCGTGAGTTTCATGAATGCGTGTGCGGGGACGTGCAGTAGTCCGCCGATCAGCGCAGTGGGGTGGAGCAGGGCGAGCCCGAGGACGATGTAGGACAGCTGGCTGATCGTCGAGTAGGCCAAGCGGCGCTTGAGATTGTCCTGGCGGAGCGCGATGATGCTCGCCAGGAGGACCGTCGCCATCGCGACGACGGCGAGTGGCAGGCCCAGTCCGAGGTCCGAGAGCACGTCCGGGCCGAAGACGTCGAGGACGACCCGGGCGATGGCGAAGACGCCGCTCTTGACGACGGCGACGGCGTGGAGCAGCCCCGAGACGGGCGTCGGCGCGACCATCGCGTCGGGGAGCCACGAGTGGAGGGGCATCAGCGCGGCCTTGACGCCGAAGCCGACGATCAGCAGGACGAAAGCCACGCGGGCCGCGACGGGGTCGCTCGCGAGACCGGCGATGCCGCCGGCGGCGAAGTCGGTGGTCCCGGTGAGCCAGAAGACGAGCACGGCGCCAGCCAGCGCGAGGACGCCCCCGGCGAAGGTGTAGGCGAGGTACTTCCGGCCGGCGGCGCGGGCCTCGTCGGTCTCGTCGTGGGTGACCAGCGGGTAGGTCGCGACGGTCAGGAGTTCGTAGCAGACGAACAGCGTCAGGAGGTTGCCCGCGAACGCGACGCCCATCGTGGCGCTGAGGCTGGCCGCGAACGAGGCGAAGTATCGCGTCTGGGCGTGCTCCCCCAGTCCGCGCATGTAGCCGACGCTGTACAGGCTCGTGATAATCCAGAGCCCCGAGGCGAGCAGCCCGAACAGGACGGCGAGCGCGTCGGCGCGGAAGGTCACCTCGATGCCGGTGGCGAGGGTGCCGAGGTTCGCGGTGTAGGTGTCCCCACCCAGGACGCCCCGGACCATGACCGCAACGACGCCAAACATGAGCAGTGCGGCCGCCATCGTGGCCCCTTCCCGGAGGTTCGGGCGGCGGCGGAGCGCGAGGATCGCCGGGACGGCGAGCGCCGCGATCAGGACGGGCACCACCGGCAGGAGCGACGGGACCTCGCTCATCCGGCGAACACCCCCTGGAGCGTGGACTCGACGAACGGCTGGACGGCCGACGCGCCGAGGCCGAGCGCGACCGCGGCGACGGCCGCCCCGACGACGACGGCGACCATCGCCAGCGACGGGCCCCGGGTGCCGCTGCCGTCGGGTGCCGCAGCGGGGTCACCGGCCCCCGTCTGTTCGGGAGATTCCGCGGTGGCAGTCGGCTGAGGAGTCGCGTCGTCCGCTCCAGCGAAGTACATCCGCTCGACGATGGAGGCGAAGTACGCGAGCGTCAGGACCGTACTCACGAGCAGGACGGCCGCGATGGCCCAGGACCCGGCCCGGAACGCCCCGACGACGATGTACCACTTGCCAACGAACCCGACGGCGGGGGGCACGCCGACCATCGACAGGGCGAGGACGGCGAAGGCCGCGGCACCCACGGGACTCCGGCGGTGGAGGCCGGCGTAGTCGTCGATCGTGCGCGCGTCGGTCCGCGTCGCGACGAGGCCGGTCGTGGCGAACAGGCCACCCTTCATGATCGCGTGCCCGACCAGGTGGATCAGTGCGCCGACGACGGCCGCGGGGGTCGCGATGACGAAGCCGGCGACGACCATGCCGAACTGGGAGACCGACGAGTAGGCGAGCATCCGCCGAACGTCCGTCTGGAGGACGGCCAGGACGCTGCCGGCGACGATGCTCACTCCGGCGACGGTCAGGACCGCTGTCCTGGCGAGGGGCACAGCCGCGAGGAAGTCGACGGTGAACACGGAGAGGACCATCCGGCCGAGTGCGTACGCCGCGACGGTCGACATGAGTGCAGACACGATCGTCGCCACGCTGACCGGCGCGGTCGCGTAGGCCTCGGGCTGCCAGGTGTGGACCGGGAACAGCGCGATCTTGACGGCGAGGCCGACCACGACGAGGCCGAAGGCGGTGACCACTAGCGGCGACGTGAAGCCGACCTCGGCGATGCGGGCCGCGAGGTCGGCCATGTTGAGCGTCCCCGTGGCGATCAGGAGGAAGCCGACGCCGAGCAGGTACAGCGACGCGCCGACGGTCCCGACCAGGAGATACTTGAAACCGGCCACGGCCGAGTCCGGATCGTCGCCGCTTGCGACGAGGGCGTAGGCCGCGAGGCCCGAAATTTCGAGGAAGACGTAGAGGTTGAAGGCGTCGCCGGTGACCGCCATGCCCGTCAGCCCGCCGACGAACAGCGACAGGAGGCTGTAGAAGGACGTGGCGTGGGGCCCCACCCGGCGTGAGTACGCCACGACGGCCGCGTAGACGACCGCGATCAGGACGACCAGGGGTGCGGAGAGGCCGTCGACCACGAGTTCGATGCCGAAGGGCAAATCGAAACCGCCGGTCGCGTACGAGATGGCCCCGCCGGTGACGACGCGCCAGGCCAGGACGGCGGCGACGGCGACCTGTGTGAGGGCACCGGCCGCGGCCAGCCACCACCCGGCTCGCGAGAACCGGAGACCCAGGAGCATGGCCACGACGGCGGCGACCAGCGGAACGAGCACGACGAGGACGACCGCGTCGTCGATCATTGGCGGAGCCTCCTGAGGACGGATTCGTCGAGCGTGCCGTACTCGGCGTAGATGCGGATGGACAGCGCCAGCGCCACCGCCGTGAGGCTGACGCCGACGACGATGGCCGTCAGGATCAGGACGTGGGGCAGCGGGCTGACGTAGGGCCCGGGTCCGGACACCAGCGGTGGGCCGCCACCCTCGACGTAGGCCGCGGTGATGAAGATCAGGAAGATCGCCGCCTGGAAGATGTTCATCCCGACGACCTTCTTCAGGAGGTTGCGGTTCTCGATCATCATGTAGAGGCCGACACCGAGCAGGAGCAGCGCGGCGACGTAGTTGTACCGGGTCAGGAGCAGGTCGACGACCATCAGGCCTCACCCCCCGCGGCCGCCGCCTCACCGTCGGAGGAGGCAGCCTCGCTCCCGTTCTCGGCCCCCTGGCCGGGGATCGTCCCCTCGAAACCGGCGGCCAGCGCGAAGTACAGGCCGACGACGACGGCCGCGACGATGGCGCCGATGCCCAGTTCCACGAGTTCGATGAGGTACTTGCTCGCGTGTGGAATCAGTCCCGCGTAGGCGTCGTACTCCAGGAACGACTCGCCGAGCAGCAGGGACCCGACGCCGACGCCTGCAAACGTGAGCGCGCCGGCGACAGCGATCCCGACAAGGACGTCGTTCTTGACCCACTCCCGAGTCGGCTGGACGCCGAAGGCGAAGCCGATCATGACGATCACCGACCCGACGAGCACGCCGCCCTGGAAGCCACCGCCGGGCGTGTCCGCGCCGTGGAACATGACGAACAGCCCGTAGGTGAACACGAACGGCGCGATCAGCCGAACGGTCGTCATGATGATGGGGCTCTCGACGTAGGGCGCCTCCTCGGGCGGCGGCCCGACGTCGGGCCCTTCTGGGGCGTCGCTCACGTCAGCACCTCCCGCCCGAGGACGACGAGTCCGGCGACGGCCGCCGTGAACACGACGATGGCTTCGCCGAGCGTGTCGAGCCCACGGTAGGCCGCAAGGACCGCCGTCACGGCGTTTTTCACGCCGGTCGCCTCGTAGCCGTTCGCCAGGTAGTGTTCGGTGACGCGGTAACTGACGACCGGTGCGTTCGGGTCGCCGATGGCCGGGAGCGCGGGGAGCGCGAGCGCGAGGACGCCCACGAAGGCTCCCACGAGCGCGACCGAGCGCCAGCCGACCGGTTCGAAGAGCCGCGAGGTCGGTTCGCGGGCGGTCTTGGCGATCGCCAGCAGGAACAGGATCGTCATCACGCCGGCGCCCACGGCCGCCTCGGTGAGACCCACGTCCGGCGCCTGGAGGATGACCCAGAGGATCGAGATGCCCAGGCTGTAGGTCGCGAACGCCAGGATGGCGCCGAGGACGTCCTCGATCAGTGCCGCGCCGACGGCAGAGACGAGCACGAAGGCCAGCAGAGCGACCTCCAGGGCCGTCGGGGTCACGACTCCTCACCCCCCTGGGAGTCCTCGCCCGCGGTCGTCCACGGCTCGATGCCCTCCTCGAAGGCTGCCCGGGAGATGGCGTGGGCGGCCGTCGGGTTGGTCAGGAAGGCAAAGATGAGCAACAGGACCACCTTGACCGTCGGGAGGGCGCCACCGATCGAGATGGCGACGGCGGCCAGCGTCAGGATCGCACTCAGCGTCTCTCCCTTGGAGGCGGCGTGCGTGCGCGTATAGAAGTCCGGAAGCCGGATCACGCCCAGCACGGCGACGAATCCGAAGAAGACACCGCCGGCCAGCATGGCGAGGACGAGGTAGTCGACGACGGCCATCAGAGCACCCCTCCCCACTCGACGGAGACCTTCGAGATGGCGATCGAGAGCAGGAAGTTCAGGAGGGCGTAGACGAGCGCGATGTCGAGAAAGGTCGGCTCGCCGTAGGCCGCCGCGACGAGCGCGATGGCGAGGACCGTGTTCATCCCGACCGCGTTGACCGCGAGGATTCGGTCGAACAGCGTCGGCCCCTGGTAGACGCGATACAGGAGGACGAGCGCGTAGAGGACGAACGCCGTGGCGGCAGCCAGGAGTCCGGCCCCGACCAGCGGCGTCGGGTCACTCATCGTCGGCCACCTCCCGCGAGCGTCGTGCCCGTTCGTCGGCTGACTCCCGCTCGCGCGGACTGGGGATTCGCGAGGCGCTCCGGCCCCAGAAGACGTACCGGACCGACCGTTCGAGGGCGCCCTCCAGCAGGTCCCGGCGGGAGTCCCGCGTCAGGGCGTGGACGATGTACTCCCGGTTCCCGACGTCGATGGTCAGGGTGCCCGGCGTCAGCGTGATGCTGTTTGCGAGCGTGGTCACGGGGAGCCCGCTCCAGACGGCGGCTTTGAACCGGACGACCGAGGGGTCGATGGGCAACCGCGGATCGAGGATCACCCGGGCGATCGAGAGGTTCGCCTTCGTCACCTCGTAGAGCAGGTAGGGGACGTAGACCGCGAACCGGAGCAACTGTCTGACGGTCCGAGCAGGTGGCAGCGGTTGCGTGAGCGACACCCGCGAGAGCGCGACGCCGACGATGCCGGCCCCGATGGCACCGGTCGCGAAGTCGAGCGCCCCGCCGAACCAGGCGAGGACGAGGTAGAATGCATAGGAGACACCGAACATCGTCAGGAACTGCAGGAGGCCGCGGGGCTGGGGGAAGGGGCGTCGGCGCGCCGGCCGATCGACGGGTGCCTCCTCGACGGTCAGCGATCGAGCGGAGAGCTCGGACTCGAGCGGCCGCACGAGGGGGGAGTTCCCGGCCGGTCGATAGCCCGGGTCCACGACGATCCGGTCGAGGTCGTGTGCCTCGGCGTAGGCAGCCAGTTCTTCCGCGTAGTCCGTCGGGCTGAACAGGTAGCGGTCGCCGCTGATCGCGGCAGTTTCGATGACGACGGACTCGGGAGCGACCGCCTCGTCGCCCTCCGTCGCCTCTTGCAGGTCGCTCTCGGCCCAGATGGCCACCTGCGAGAGGAGTTCGCGGTGGGCCTCGTCCGCTTCCTCGAAGTGTGGGTCCCCCTCGCGCCACTTCTCCGCGTAGACGAAATGGACCGCGGCGGGCGCGTCGGCAGTCGCCGACGACACGGCCTCTGAAACCACGTGGGCGACGGTGTCCCGGAGGCTCCGTGACTCCTCGACGGGTACCAGAATCCGGCGCCCAGGTTGGTCTGTCATGATCCAGAGTGGCAGGGGACGGAACGGGGACGTAGTCTCGTACGTACCCAGCCCCACTCGAAGGAAAACTATTACGCATTGGGCCGGTCCTGCGGGCCCCACAGCGACCCTCAGGCGAGTGCTGTGGCCAGTTCGTCGGCGACTCTGGCTCCCAGGCCGGCTTTCGTCCCCTCGTAGCGATCGGTCCCGTCGCGCCGGACGACCACCGCGCTGGTCGCCGACTCGCCCATGACATCGGCGCGATTGCCGACGACGAAGGCACAGCCGACCCGCTCCAGCAGGGCTCGCGCTTCCGCGACGACGTCGGCTTCTTCGCCCGCAGTCTCGGCCTTGAAGCCGACGATCGGCAGGTCCGGATCGGCCTCGCGGACCGAATCGAGCAGCTTCGGCGTCGGCTCCAGGTCCAGGGTCAGGTCACCCCGCCCGGAGCGGATCTTCTCCGGGGCGGCCTCGACCGTGTAGTCCGAGATGGCCGCCGCGGAGACGAGTGCGTCGGCGCTGGCAGGCTCCCCCTCGTCCGACGTTCCGACGTGCTCCTGGACGGCCGCGAGCATCTCCGCCGCGCTCTCGACGGAATCGACTGTCGCCCAGGGCACGTCGGGCCCGTCGTGGACCAGGACGACGTCAGCGCCGCGGGCGTAGCAGGCCCGCGCGACCGCCCGGCCGGTCCGGCCGGACGCCCGGTTCGAGAGCGTTCGGATCGGGTCGATCGATTCCGTCGTCGCACCGCTCGTGACGACGACGGTCTCCCCCGCGAGGGAGTCCGCGGTCGTCGCCCTGGTCACTTCGAGCACGATCGCGTCGTCCTCGGCGATCTTCGCCTTCCCCTCCTCGAGTCGCGGATCGACGAAGCCGACGCCCCACGACTCGAGGGTCTCGATGGACGCGAGGACGCCTGGGTGATCGTACATCGGCTCGTGCATCGCCGGCGCGACCACGACGGGGACGTCGGCCCCGAGCGCCGTGGTCGCGCAGGTCGTGACGGGCGTGTCGTCGATCGCCGCGGCCATCTTGCCGACCGTGTTGGCCGTCGCCGGCGCGATCAGCAACACGTCGGCCCAGCCGTCGCGACCACAGAGGTCCACGTGCTCGACGGCGCCCGTGATCTCCGTCACGGGCGGGCGCTCCGTGGCGAACTGGAGCGCCCAGGGGTGGATGATAGACTCGGCGGCCTGCGTGGTGACGGCGCGGACCTCGGCACCCTGGCGGCGGAGCTCGTGGGCCAGTTCCACCGTCCGGACGGCCGCGATGGAGCCTGTCACCCCGAGCGCGACGTTCACTCCCGAGAGCATGCCACTACTGGAGGACCGCGCGCACATAAAGCCGGGTACGTCGACGGCCGGCGCTCGCGGATGCTCACTCGTCGTCGGCGACGCTCGGGTGCTGGGTCGGCTCCTCGGGGTGTGGCTCGGCGAAGTACGCCCGCATGGTCTCCCTGGCCTCGCGTTCGCGGCACTCGCGCTCCGCGTCGTCGATTTCCTCACAGCCCGGCGGGACCTCGCGGCCACGCCCGGTGAAGTAGCCCTCGGGGGCGACCCAGTCGTGGTAGAAGGGGACCTCGCTCTCGTCGATCACCGTCAGCGCGACCGACGCGCCGTCGCCCGCGGCCACGACGGTCTGGTGGTGTGTCTCGGCGATCCGACCCGCCGCGTAGAGGCCGTCGAGGTCGGTTCCACCGTCCTCGTCCACGTCGACGTAGGTCTTGCTCCCGCGCTTCGTGATGCCCACGTCTGGCAGGTCGGCGAGGTAGTCCGTGTCCGACCAGGAGGTACAGATCACGTAGTCCGCACGAACCGCCTCGTCGTCCGCGAGGCCGACGGACAGGCGGCCGGCGTCCGTCCCGGCGATCCCGGTGACGCGGCCGTCGCGGATCGCGGCGCCGTTGCGTTCGGCCTGGTCGCGCGTCATCTCGAGGAAGCGCCTGGCGTCGACGCCCGCCGGGAAGCCGGGGACGTTCGCCAGGTGGGCGTTGCGAGCGAGGATCGGTTCGTCGGCGTTCAGGACCAGCGTGTCCAGGCCCGCGCGTGCCGTGAAGATGGCCGCCGTCAGGCCCGCCGGTCCCGCACCCACGATGCAGACGTCGCGCGTCTCTGTCGTCATGAGGTCTCGACTGGGCACTCGCCGGCCGGAATAAGGAGCCTGCTGATTCGCCGTCGCTCGCGGAGGTCAGGCCAGGTCGAACTGCTCGGCCGCCGTCTGCATGTCCTTGTCCCCGCGCCCGGAGAGGTTCACGAGGATGGTCTCGTGCTCGTCGGCCAGGTCCTTCGCGAGCGCGAGGGCGTGACTCGTCTCGAGGGCCGGGATGATACCCTCGGCCTCCGCGAGTTCGCGGAAGGCCGCGAGCGCGTCGTCGTCGGTGATCCCGCGGTACTCACAGCGCCCGACGGCCCGGAACATCGCGTGCTCGGGGCCAGCCCCCGGGTAGTCGAGGCCCGCGGAGACGGAGTGGACGTCGACGTCGTCCTCGATGACCCGCGTTTTCATCCCGTGGAGGACGTCCGCTTTGCCAGTGTCGAGCGGCGCGGCGTGACGCTGCGAGTCGGTCCCCTCGCCACCACCTTCGGCGCCGTAGAAGGCGACGTCGTCGTCCCGAAACGCGTCGAACAGTCCCATCGCGTTGGACCCCCCGCCGACGCAGGCCACCGCGGCGTCGGGCAGGGCGCCGATCCGGTCCTGGATCTGTTCGCGGGCCTCCCGACCGATGACGGACTGGAATTCCCGGACCATCCGCGGGAACGGGTCGGGGCCGACCACGGAGCCCACCAGGTAGTGCGTGTCCTCGACGTTCGCCGCCATGTCCTCCAGCGCGACGTCGACGGCGTCCGCCAGGCCCTCGCCGCCGCGGGTGACTTCGTTGACGGTGGCGCCCATGAGGCGCATCCTGAAGACGTTCATCTCCTGGCGCGCGACGTCCTTCCGGCCCATGTAGATCTCCGTGTCGAGGTCGAGCAGCGCCCCGGCCATCGCCGTCGCCGTGCCGTGCTGGCCTGCCCCGGTCTCCGCGATGAGGCGCTCTTTGCCGGCCATCTTCGCCAGGAGCGCCTGGCCGAGCGTGTTGTTGATCTTGTGGGCGCCCCCGTGGAGGAGGTCCTCGCGCTTGAGGTAGATGGCCGCCCCCCAGCGCTCCGAGAGCGTCCGGGCGTGGGTTATCGGCGTCGGCCGCCCCGCGTACTCCGCCAGCAGTGCACGGTACTCCTCCTGGAACTCGTCCGTGGGGACGATCTCGTCGAATCCGGCCGCGAGTTCGTCGAGCGCCGCCTCGAGGGCCTCGGGAACGTGTCGGCCGCCGAATTCGCCGAAGGTCCCCGGGTCGTCTTCGCCGGTCATGGCCTGTCTGACTGCCGGTGTCGCCAAATGCGTGTCGGTCGACGCCGTGGCGGTACGCCAGGCTTATTTTTGGGCGACCGCCCGGGAAATGTAGCCGCCGTTGGCGGGGTGGGCGGTAGGACGAACCTGACGGCGCCCTAAACCTTTTTCACACATAAGGGTAGATGAAGCGTAATGGCAATCGATGACACTGGGGGGAGCGACGAGGAGGCGTCAAGCGTCGTCTCCTCGGGCGACGCCGACGCGGTCGTCGGCGACTACTCCTGGAGCGACTTTCGCCGCGAGGAGCACGACGGCGGGCGCTTCGATCGATCGGAGTACCTCGGCTTCGATCCACGCGATCTGCCGCGTCTCCTCGACGCCGGTGCCAGCGCCGGCAAGACGCTCGCGGAACACTGGGAAGCGTACAGAGACCCGGCGGACCGCGGGGTTCGCCGGGGCGAGTACACCTGGGAGCACTTCAAGGCGGAGTACTACTACGACGAGGCCGGCGAACCGCCGCGGGACAGCGACGGGAACAAAATCCCCTTCGAACCGGCAGACTACCTCGGTTTCGACCCCGAGGAGACGGAGTCCCGGCTGAACGGCGCAGAGTCCAACGCCGCTGCCCTGGCCGAACTGGTCGACGAACGAACCGTCGACGTCAACCCCGACCTCGACGAGGACGCCTTCTTCTCGACCGTCGAGGGCGCGACGACCATCGTCAACCGCTACGACCTGGAGAAGGCCGTCCCCCAGTCGAAGAAGACCCACTTCATCGAGGAGGACCGCTACTGGGTCAACAAGCCCTACGGCTGCGTCGTCATCTTTCACTCGCGCAAGGAAAACGAGAAGAAGTACTACGTCGTCGAACCCCACCTCACCAGTATCGAGACCGAACTCCGGGAGTTCCTCTCGGGGAAGCTCAAGACAGCCATCAAGTACTCCGAGGACGAGGTCATCGTCCAGGGGAGCGAGGCCGACCGCGCCAGCGTGATCCAGCGCGAGGCCGAGGACCTGCTCAACCGCTACGACCTCTTCCACGGCAGCGTCGTCGATCCCGACGAGGGTGGCGGCATGCTGGATTCGGTAAAGGGCATGCTCGGCATGGGGGACGGCCCCGCATCCGAGGAGTCGGCCGAAGCCCGCCAGATCGAGGGGATCGAAGCGCGTCCCGAGCCCGTCCTCCTCGAGGAAGACGCCGAGACGCTCAACGAGTACCAGGTCGAGAAGATCCTCTACGTCCTCAAGCGCAACTTCATCGGGTACGGGCCGATCGACCCGATCAAACACGACATCAACGTCGAAGACATCTCCTGTGACGGCTACAACTCCCGGGTGTTCACCTACCACACCGACTACGAACAGATCATCTCCAACGTCGAGCACGGCGAGAGCGAACTCGACGACTTCGTCGTCAAACTCGCCCAGCGCTCCGGCAAGGGCATCTCCAAGCGCCAGCCCCAGGTCGACGCCACCCTCCCCGACGGCTCCCGTGCCCAGTTGACCCTCGGTCGCGAGGTCTCCGACCACGGCACCAACTACACCATCCGCCAGTTCAAGGACGTCCCGTTCACGCCGATCGACCTGATCAACTGGAACACGTTCAACCTGGACGAGATGGCGTTCCTCTGGCTCTGCATCGAGAACAACAAGAGCCTCATCTTCGCCGGGGGGACCGCGTCGGGGAAGACCACGAGCCTGAACGCGGTCTCGCTGTTCATCCCCTCGAACGCCAAGATCGTTTCCATCGAGGACACTCGCGAGGTCGAACTGCCCCAGCGCAACTGGGTCGCCAGCGTCACCCGGCCCTCCTTCGGCGAGGACGACGCCGGCGACGTCGACGAGTTCGACCTGCTGGAGGCCGCACTGCGGCAACGGCCCGACTACATCGTCATGGGTGAGATCCGGGGCGAGGAGGGGCGGACGCTCTTCCAGGTCATGTCTACCGGACACACGACCTACACGACCTTCCACGCCGACTCCGTCGGGGAGGTCATCAAGCGGTTCACGACCGACCCGATCAACGTCTCGAAGACGCTGTTCACGGCGCTCGACCTCGTCTCGATCCAGACCCAGACCCGCGTCAGCGGCTCGAAGGTCCGCCGGAACAAGGTCCTGACGGAGATCAACGAGTACTCCCCGGAGAACGACGAGATCAACGTCCGCGACGTCTACGAGTGGCGCGCGGAGACGGACAACTACATCCAGATGGGGTCGTCCTCGACGCTGGAGGAGATCAAGTTCGACCGCGGCTGGACCCAGGAGCGCCTCGACGAGGAACTGTTCAAGCGCAAGATCGTCCTCGCGTACCTCATCGACGAGGGGCTCAACACCTACACCGAGGTCGCCGCGACCATCCAGGCGTTCATCAACGATCCCGACACGATCCTCTCGATCATCGCCGAGGACGGCCTCGAGCGGTCCCTCGAGGACCTCCGGGAGATGGAGTCCGTCCAGATCGAGATCGACCCCGAGAAGGAAGAGCTCGTCCCGCGGCCGGATCCCGGGGACGAACTGCTCGTCGAAACCCAGGAGATTCTCGAGAACGCGGAGCCGCTGTTCGATCGGTTCCGGGAGCGGGACACGACCGGCCTCGTGTCCGCCCTCTCGGGGATGGAAGAGGAGAGCGCGATCGAGGCAGGCGAGGAGTCCTTTGACTTCGGCCAGTTCGTCCCGAAGGCCGGGTCGGAGGCTGACGAGGAATGAGCCTGGACGCGGAGAGCGGCGGGAGACAGCTCACGGAGGGTGGCACCTCGCTTGGCGACGCCTTCTATCCGCTGTTCCAGCGGCTGTTCGACGAGGAGGGGGACTTCGTCGACGGCGTCGAGTCGAAACTCGGCCAGGCGCGGATGGCCGACAACGTCGAGATGTTCCTCTCGCGCGCGCTGGCCGTGGGCGTCATCGCCGGCCTCGTCCTGTGGCTGCTCGGGATGTTGTTGGGCTGGCTCTTTGCCACGCTGTTCGTGACGCCCGACTCGGCGCTCATCGGCATTCCGATTCCGGAGAGCATCGGCCCAATCGTCGAGGCCCTCAAGATCCCCGCGATCATTCTGATCGGGGGTCTCATCCTGGGGACGATAGGCTTCCTCATCGGCTTCGGGTCGCTCGTCTCGATTCCCTACTTCCGCGCAAACGCGCGCAAGCGCGAGATCAACGTCCTCCTGTCGGATTCCATCTCGTTCATGTACGCCCTCTCGGTCGGAGGCATGAACCAACTGGAGATCCTCCAGGCCATGGCGAAGGCCGACGACACCTACGGCGAGGTCGCAAAGGAGTTCCAGTCGATCGTCCTCGAGACCGAGTACTTCGATACCGACTACCGGACCGCGATCCGCAACCAGGCTCTCCAGACGCCAAGCGAGGAACTCGCCCAGTTCCTCACCGACATGCTCTCGATCGTCAACTCCGGTGGTGACATGACGGACTTCCTAGAGGACCAGAAGGACAAGCACATGCGGACCGCAAAGCAGGAGCAGGAGAAGATGCTCGACACCCTCGAGCTCTTCGGGGAGATGTACATGACCCTCTCCCTGTTCCCGCTCTTGCTCATCATCATCCTCGTCATCATGGGAATGATGGGCGACGCCCAGACGGAGCTGTTGCTCGGCACCGTCTACCTCCTCATCCCCCTGGTCGGCGCCGGGTTCCTCGTGCTCGTCTCGACGGTGACCCAGGACAGCATCGGCGACGGCTACCTCCGCCCCGGCGCGGGCGAGGAGTTCACCGTCGACGAGGGCATCGGCGTCTTCAACCCCGGCCTCGTCGAGCAGTTCACCGGCGGCTACAGCGTCTTCGACCGGATCAAGCGCCGCGAGGGGACCCACGAGCTGATGGAGATTCTCCGGGCGCCCCACCTGTTCTTCCGGGATCACCCGCTGCTCGTCCTCGTCGTGACGGTCCCCCTGACGATCCTCGTCCTCGTCGGGGCGCTCCTGACGGGCAACGTCCCGCTGTCGGCCGACGCACTCGTCGCCCGGCCGGTCTACGGGACGTTCATCTGGGTCTACGTCCCGCTGTACATCAACTTCCTGCCGCTGGCGATATTCTACGAGTGGAACGTCCGCTCGCGCCGCGGCGTCCTCGGCAACCTCTCGGAGAATCTCCGGAAGCTCGCCAGCGCGAACGACACCGGGATGACCCTGCTCGAATCCATGCGCGTCGTCTCGGAGACGTCCTCTGGCGTCCTCTCCGACGAGTTCGAGACGATGCACGCGAAGGTCAACTACGGAACCAATCTCAAGGACGCGCTCCGCGAGTTCAACAACGACTACCACATCCCCCGGCTCGCGCGGACGGTCAAGCTGATCAGCGAGGCTCAGGAGGCCTCCAGCCAGATCCAGGACGTCCTGTCGACGGCCGCCCAGGCCTCGGAGAACCAGGACGACATCGACCGCGAGCGCCGGTCGCGGACGCGGATGCAGGTCGTGATCATCATCATGACCTACCTCACCCTGCTCGGCGTCATGGCGCTGCTGAAACTCCAGTTCCTCAACGTCATGGCCGGACTGGCCGAACAGGCGGCGGGTACCGGCGGCGAGGCGGCGGCCGGCACCAACGCGGACTTCGGTGGCGGCGTCGACACCAACCTCCTCTCGCTGCTGTTCTTCCACGCGGTCACGCTGCAGGCGATTATCTCCTCGTTCATCGCCGGGTACATCCGCAACGTCCAGTTGCTCTCCGGCGTGAAGTACGCGGTCGCGCTGTCGACGGTGGCCCTGCTGACCTGGATCGTGGTGAACCAGATGTCAAGCGGGGCCGAGAGCGAGGCAGTACTGTTACTGGCCGTGGCGACGGTTCGACCCGGGGGTAGTCGAGTCGCAGCAGCGTATCAGGACGGCGTGGGGAAACGTATTCGCGACGTACGCGCTTGTGTCGCCGACAGTGCATCGAGCCGCTGGCCCTGAGTTGAGAAATGTGGTCTTGGGAGTGGTCTCTGGGGACACCATATTAGGGCAGCGCCGGCATCGGATGGATGGTATCTGGGGAGCCAGTGGTACAGGAATCGCAGTACTACGGCTGGCTATGGATGTCGATCCACCCACAAGAATAAAGAGACTGGGTGTGAGATGGATAGCAAGATCGTCTTTCCCCACATAGCCCTTGTGGCCGTTCAGTTGTCACGTTCGGGCCGGTCCCGTGGCGTCGGCGGCCCGTTCGGGGCTGCCAGGGGAGCCAAAGGGAGCAGAACAGGACGGCGACCGGGAACGCACCACACATGACTCAGGACCGGCACCGACGTCGCGGATGGCATGGCGACGAGCGGGGGCAGACGCTTCACGACTACGTCGCGGGTATATCTGTGTTCATTCTGACAGTGACTCTCGTCATCGGACTCCTCCCGAGCGTTGTAGCACCGTATCAGGCAGAGGGGAACGCAGCAGACGTCACGAAAGTTACCAGGATCAGTGACCGACTCGTCTCGAACCTCTCCACCGCGAGTGCACCGAACGTCATTGACGTTGGCCAGTTCTCGGAGGTCATGACCAAGTCTGGCGACGAACTCCAGACACGATACGGTCTCGAGGATTACCAAAACGTCAACATCAGTCTCGTCACACTCAACGGTTCGGCCATCGTGCCGGATCCGACCGGCTCCGGCTCGTTAACTGCCGGCGCCAATGGAGCCGGCAACACCGCAACCGAGACTGCACGCATCGTCTCGTTGAGTGAGCCACCTACTGCCTGCAACCCGGCGTGCCGTCTGGTGGTGAAGGTTTGGTGAGACCGATGAGGGACAGAGGACAGGGATACACGCTGGAGGGAGTTATCGGGTCACTGGTCGTTCTGAGCGCCGTTCTCTTTTCGATGCAATCGGTCGCGCTCACGCCCGGCGCCGGTGGAAGCGTCGACGTGGCAGAGCGACAGGAACTCAGACACCAGGCAACAGACATCCTCGTTCTCGCATCACAAAACGACACGTTCAGTCTCTCGAAACTCGCTAGGTACTGGAACGAGCGCAAGCGAACCTTCGCTGGAGGGCTGACACCCAGACTCGGGTATGGAAACCGACATCCACCCGGGTCACTCGGGACGATGTTGAACCAGACCTTCGAGAATCGTTCTCGGAGCTACAATCTCCAACTCAGGTACCTCCCCGAGAACCCAAACGACGAGACACTGACAACCCCTGTTGTCTTCCAGGGTACCCCGAGTGATACCGCCGTCGTCGCGAAACGAACGGTAACGTTGTACGACAATCAGACACTTACCTCACCGAACGCCGGGCGGGTCGAACTCTGGGAATATGGGACTTCCCTGGCGGACGACGACGGCTACTATCCAATCCCCAATGCCGTTGAGGGACCCGTGTACAACGTCGTGGAGGTGCGCCTCATCGTATGGTGAGTGAAACCGCGCGGGACCGCGCTCAACTCATCCTCGTCGGTGCGCTTCTGCTTGCAACCGTCATCCTGGGACTCAGTATGCTGTTAAACTCGGTACTGTTCACGGGGGCGACGGGTGCGACGGGGGCGAGCGTAGCGATCGAGGAGACCGACTTCGTCGACTACGACGTGGAACTCGGGATGCGGGAACTGGTAGTCCGGCTGAACCACGCCACGCGCAACCAGTCGGCTGCCGAGCTTGGCGACGCAATTTCGGTCCAGACGCGAAACTTCAGCCACGCCCTCGGCGAGTCTCGGTCCAGGTCGAGTTCGGTCGCCGTCTCCGTCGACTACAGCAATGCGTCGAGCACCTTCGGTGGTCGAATCGTTCAGGACCACAATGCCGACATGTCCGACCCCGGCGGCGGAGTCAGTTCCTGGCAGCCGGTCGACGCCGGGACCAACGCTCGCATCGGGTGGTTCTCACTCAGCGTCGACCTCGCGAACACGAGCGATACGGCCCCCTTCGAAGTGACTGCTCAAAACGACACCCACGACTTGCACCTGCTGATGGAGCGCAACGACACGAACTCCCTCCAGGTCGAAACGAGACTGGAGGACGCCACCGGTGCTGTCGTGGCGAGCGACGACATCCCCTGTGGTGCGGACCGCGGGCGGGTCCTGCTCGACCTCTACGCGGGAACGGCCTTCACCGGCCGCTGCTCGTTCACGGGCATCGCCACACTCGATAGGCCGACGAGCCTCCGCTTTGGCAACGTCGACGAACTCAGGGGGAAGTACGCCATCGTCACGAACGAGACGAGTCCGTCCATCACGAGCACCGGCTCGTACCCGACCTGCGACGGCGTTCCCCCGAGCCTCGCAGAGCCGTGCATTGCCCCGGCTGTCTGGGAGGCGAACGTTTCTGTCGATGTGCTCGGACCGTCTATTCGCTACGAAAACGCGTACAACATGACCGTCTACACCAACGAACGATGAGTGAGTGCACCCCTGCCGGCCGCGGCCTGTCGACACCCCTCTCGCACGTGTTGAGCGTCGGTATCACGACCATTCTCATCGTCGGTCTGATGACGGGTGCCTCCGGGTTCCTCGACAATCAGAGCGAACGGACAGCCAGACAGGAACTCGACACCATCGGCAACCGCATCGCCGGCGAACTCGACCAGGCCGACACGCTGGGGCGGCAGGGCGACAACGTGACTCTGACGACGACCCATCCGAATTCGGTCGCGGGCAGCACGTACACGGTGACGCTCGTCAACGGCTCGAGTACCTGTTCGTCGGTCCCGACCGAGACCTGTTTGCACCTCGCTGCGACCGACTACGAGTACGCACCAGTCATCCCGGTGGACAACGAGACCGAACTCGGTCTCCAGGAGGTGGAGACCGGAACCTACCAAATTCATTCGGACGGAGGATCCGTCGCTGAGCAGGCGCCCACGCGTTCGATGGACCTCAGCGCTCGCGTCGGAATCGGGGGTGACGTTGGCGCCGCCCCGCCAATCGGCTTTGGATCGGCGCTCCAGCAGAAGCCGATTCCGCGGTTCACCTACAGGCCGTCGATTCCCATGGTAGACCAGACCCTTGAGTTCGACGCCACCGCCAGTACGGATCCCAATAACGGTACCATCGACTCATACGAGTGGGACTGGGACAGCGACGGCAACTACGAGGACAACGGCTCAGTCGTCGACAAGATGTTCATCGACCCGGGGACGAAGAACGTCACGCTTCGGGTGACCGACAACACCAGTGCGTCTGCGACGTACAACCGCACGCTCAGAGTCGGCGGGCTCGCGTACGACGACATTACTGGAATGCGCAACGTGACCGGGCGGACGGACGCCTTCACCTTCCGCGTCGAAAATCGGCACGGGTCTCCGATCGACATACAGCGCGTGATGGTAAACCCCGAGAACGACGACCTGAACTGGATTTCGGAAGACGAGGGTGGGAGTGGCGGCAATCCGGAATACTACAACCAACCCCACGAGGTGATGGTGGATGTCGGTGTCGATGGCACAGTCAACGGGTGGGTTGACTGGCCCTACTGGAGGGGCATGAATGTATCAGACGACGGAGGGATAGTACACCTCCGTGAGGATTCCACATACAACAATGGTACTATCACCGTGAGCGAAGACGGCACTCCAAGTGATACCGCCAGTATCACCTTCACCGGGTTCGAGAAGGCGGGGGCCGGTTCCGGCGTAGACCTCGTCGGCGAGGACGTCACTGTCGGCGTCAGGTACAGAGTGAATGGCGCCTACAACTCCGTCGTCTTCACCGACGAAATCGAGGAGGCGCCATGACTTCGGGGTCGCGGGACCGGGCCATCAGTGACATCGTCGGGTTCGTCCTCACAGTCGGCATCATCCTCATCGGCGTCGGCATCGTCGCGACCGTCGGCGTCGACCAGATAGCGGGGTTCCAGGGGACACAGAACATCGAGAACGCCGAGCGAGCCATGACCGTCCTCGACGGGAACCTGGACGAACTCCAGGAGTCGCGAGCGACCGTGCTCACGAGTCAACTGGCTGTTCACAACGCCCGCCTGGCGACCAACGACGCGACTGGCGGCACCTCTAACCTCAGTATCGACGTCCTCGGTGATGGCAACCCGTCGACCGACTACCCGATGCGGACGATTTCCTACCGGACTGACGACACACGCGTCGTCTACGAAGGCGGTGCTGTCGTGCTCGACAACGCCGAGGGCGAGCCGATATCGCTCCGTGACTCTTCGTTCGTGTGTACCGACGATCGGGCGATCGTCTCGTTCGTCACTGTCGCTGCCGACGACGCCGGCCAGGGGTACGGTGGCGCAACCGCAACGATAACGACCGGCCTGAACGAAACTCGCATCCACTACCCGGACGTCCGCTCGGGTAGCGGGAGTCTCTCGTCCTCGGACGGCGTTGCCGTGACGGTCGACTCTAATCAGACCCCTGCCTGGCGTAACTCACTCACCGACAACGGGTGGACGAATCCGTCCGGGTCGACATTCGAATGTGTGCCTCCATCCGGTGGCACTATGCCCGTCTTCGTCAGGCAGACTGTCGTGAATGTCGAGATGCAGTAAGAGAAAACTGGTCGATTAGTTACATTAGGGGCCTCAGTCGACCGTCGCCTCCGAGACGCGAACCGTGACGATACCCGTCCCCGCCGAATTGCTCTCCGCGAGTCCAATGCGGACCAGGAGAGCCATCGTGTTCTGCGACCCGGACCCTGTCGGTGGGAGGTCGTAGACAACCAGCGCCTGGTTACTCGTCGTATTGAGTTTACCAGTGGTCTTGTTGATGGAGACAGACGGGAACTGCTTCAGCGATTGGTTTACGTCGGTCTGCCAAGTGGCGTAGGAAGTCCGCAATAGGGGAATTGGCCGTTCCCCGTCGACGTAGATATCGCCGTGATACGTGGTTCCGTTCTTACTGTCGAAGTCCGTACAGCGAGCGACCGAACGCGTCGTGCCGCCTGCGGTCACTGTCTGTCCGGTAACATTGTAGTGCCCGTCCCTGCACTGGTAGTCGGTGACGTTCATCTCGAACGTCTCGCCGTCCGAAAGGGAAAACGAGTGGCGGTAGTTCGTCGGTGCAGTGGGGTCGTTGATGTTGAGAAACCCGCTTGAGGTGTTCGCGATGTGGCCGGTTTTGCCGGGTATCTCCGGTGCGAATGTCGTCCCGCCAGAGTCGGTCACGGTAGACGAGATAGGGGAGTGAGCCACGGCGTCCTTCGGTTGGATGCGCTCGCTGATGTTCTTGAAGGCGTCTTCGAGGGCACTCGCGTTGTTCGCGTCGTAATAGGCACCGTCGGCCGCGAGAGCGATGTCCTCGAGGAGGTCCTCGTCGGCGCCGCTCCCGAACCCGATTGTGTAGACCGTGATACTATTGTTGTCTGCCTGCTGGGCCGCCTCGATAGACCACAGGTCTGGGTTACAGCCGTATGCGTAGCAGACGTTTTCGCCGTCGCTCAGGAGAATCGCGACTTTCTGCCGGGTGTCGTTGCCCTTCAGGTCGAACACGCTATTCGACTGGTCGAGACCCAGGTCGATACGGGTGTTCCCACCATGGTCGAGTTCGTCGAGGGTCTCGTTGGTCCCTGCGAAGTCGTCCGAGAGGTACTGCTGGGAGACCTGCCTGTAGTACGCCTGGCTGTTGTAGCTGACAATTCCGACGCGGTCCCGGGACTGGTTCAGGTCGCCGACGAAGTCTTGCGCGGCACAAATTGCGGCGCCCATCTTCGTCCACTCGTTGTCTGAGTCAGCGGGCGTACACGAGGGGGTCGCCCATCCGCCCATCGAGCCCGATTCGTCGAGTATCAGCGTGACGTCCAGGGGTGGGCCGGTCACGTTCAACCCCTCGACGCTGATGCGCCGCCCAATCTGGGGGCTCCGGTTGGTCAGCGGCCCGACGTAGGTCGTGTACGTGTTGCCCGCGCTCTTGTCGACGCCGAGTTCCGGCGGTGCGTCGTCATCGAGTGTGGCGCCCGGGTCCATGTACGGTGGCTGCCCAGGGTTACGGGCTTCCGAGAGGTTGATGACGTTGTTCTCCCGGTCGTTGACCGAGGGGTGCAACATCGTGTCGTTCAGTTCGACCCAGACCGGTCTGGCCCCGGGTGCAGATCGGTTTGCCGCCGGAACGCCAGTCTCCTCGATGAGGTAGTCCCGCCAGGCGCCGGAGAATCGGCTGTCGACGGTAACATTGACAGTATCCGGTCTGGCACACTTGTCGCGAAGGAGACGACTGGTGAAGGCCTCCGTAGAGTGACGAGTCTTGGTGGCGTTCAACCGTACGCGGTTTCGCGCCTGGTCGAATGTTCCGGTGACGTTTACAAGAGAAACTGATACCGTTCCGTCGGAGAACACGACGTCCGGTGGCGTTACGAGAACGCTCCCACCGACATCAGACCGAAACACGCCACCGGCCTCGTACCCGACAGTGTTGCCGTTCGTATCTTCGAACTGAATCGACGACAGCGGTTGCTGGAACGAGCAGGCGGAATTGTCGTTTACCGTTACGTTCAGATAGCCGTCTCGGTTGATGCGGTAATCACTGGCCGCTGAGTCCTGAGGGTCAAAGAGCACCTCGGGGTCATCAGACGAAGCCGAGAGGGTCGCCAGACGTGAATCGACCTCTTCGAGGTAGTCCGTCGCCGCCTCTGTGCGCGTGTCTTCTGTCGCGTCGCTGATGGCCGACGCGCCGAATATAATCACAGTCGCCGACCCGAGCAGAACCATCGAGATGAGAAGCACGGTCCCCAGTATCTCCGAGATCCCCCGCTCGTCGCTTCCCAGGTCGTCGTACATTGGTTCCAAACTCCTAACGAGTACACTCATGTTGCTGAGCAACGAAAAAAGTCTACCGGTCAGTCCAACCGCCGTTACTCACATCGGCGGCAGCTGCATACCCCGTCCGCGATTCCACCCGAACAAGCATGCACCAGAGAGCTGTACGGTTCAGCCGAGTCGGTCCGCGAGGGACGTCAGATGCCCGTGCCCGACCACCGCGACGACGTCGCCTTCGCCACGAAGGTCCCGAAGTCGCTTCGCCATGTGTGCCTCCCGCGTCTCGTCGCGGAACTGCGCCGCCCGCGAGGGCTCGAAGGCGTCCATGACAGCACGCGCCCGGTCGATCTGCCGCCGCTCGTCGGCGGCTTGCGTTTCGGGATCGTCATCCGGCACGCAGTCGTGCGTCACGGGGTTCCGGATGGACGGTGATCGCGAGGTGTGGGACGCCAGCGTCGCCGCGATCCGACACCGAATCGCCTGCCGACCAGCAGACGCAGCGCCGGCCACGACGCCCCGAAGCGCACGTCGACCTGGGCGCTCGTCACCGAGTTTCGCTGCGAGCGTTCGTGCGTATCCGAGCGACGGGCCGTCGATCCCGACCACTCGATCGGTCGTAGCAGCAGCGATTGCCGCAGCCATCTCCCCGCCTGGAGACGACGAGGCGTCTGGCCCCTCGCCACGCTCGGTCGCCAGCGTCTCGAAGAGCGGGAGCGCGAGTGGCGGGAGTTCGAGGGCGAGGACCGCGGGATCGCAGTCGGCGACCAGCCGCTTTGCCCGGAAGACACTCACCGGGTGGTCGTGGACCGTCCCCACGAGCGTCACCGTTGCCCCGTCACGCGTGACCGTCAGAACGTGGTCCCCGGTCAGGCGGGGATCCGACTCGTCCGTTGCGCTGGCCGCCGGCGTCGTCCGTGACCGGCCAGTCCTGCGAATAGGCACGAATTACCGCTCGTTGCCCGAGCGGTACGATAAGCTTTCTGCCGAGACCGGCGGTCACGCGGATCGGTCACGCTAAAAAAATGCCGTCCGTGTGAAGTGCTGCGGTCGCGCAGTTACCGGCTGAGCCGAACTTCGTCGTCGGTCACCGTGTCGATTTCTGACTCCGCGAGCGCGTAGTCGTCCTCGTCGACGTCCTCCCAGCCGAGCATCGACTTGATGCGGTCGGTGATGCCGGCGTCGGGATCGACGTAGGCTGTACCGCCCCGCACCCCTGATATCATCCCGATCTGGTCGCCGTCGGCTGTCTTCACTGGCTTGCCCTCGTCGCTCTCGGTGAGTTCTGTCATCGGTCCGGTTCAACCGCAGGCCCACCGACCCCTTTGTTATAGAGCGACAAGTAGAAAATGGACGGCTTACCGCCGAATCCGACCGCCGTCTTGCGGCCAGTCACCTTCCAACCGGTGTCCGTTCGCAGACAGGTAGTGGGGAACTGTGGTCAGGTGGAGACCGCGCCATCATCCGCGGGACGGACGGTGACCGTCCCGGTCCCGGCGACGGTCACGTCGAACTGCGCGTGGGTGAACGACACTTCGACGGCCGAAGACTGGGTACCGTCGAAGAGGGCGTTCAGTGCGTCCGGGTCCACGGCGTCGTACAGCGGCGGACAGTCCGTGGGTTCGCAGTTGCGGGCCACAGCGAGGGCTTCGACGGTGGCGAGCGCCGGATCGTCTTCGGTCCAGTCGCAGTGGTGCGTGATGGAGTTGCGTCCTCCGGGTCGCCCGGTCACTGTCTGGGTGTCCTCGCGGTCACGCATTCTAGTTGGTCCGCCTCGATACGCGAACCATCGAATGTGGAATGCATATACCCCACACCGGTCTTTCAGAGCGTGAAACAACCCGGTGACGGCGACCCTGTCGGCGACCGACGCTCGGTGTCGAGCGAGCACCCACGGGGACGGCGCTGGGGCACGCTGCGGGCGGCAGGCGGTCAGTCCTCGGGCCGACGGGCGACCAGTTCCAGGGCAATCCAGGAAACGACGACCTCACCGTCGTCCCTGAGTCCCTCGACCCTGGTGTCGACGTAGCCCCGGCCGGGATCACTCTCGGAGGGGCGCCTGTCGACAACCTCGGTCCGGAGGTGAAGCGTATCCCCCGGACGAACCGGGTGTCGCCAGCGGAGTTCGTCCACGCCCCGGGCACCCATGGTCGCCCGCTCGGCGAGCGGGCCGTCGACGAGCATCCGCATGCACATCGCGGCCGTGTGCCAGCCCGAGGCAACGAGTTCGCCGAAGGCCGACTCCGTCGCGGCGTCGGGGTCGGTGTGGAAGGGCTGGGGATCGTACTGCTCGGCGAACTCGACGATCTCGGCCTCCGTGACGTGATACTCGCCGAACTCGGCGGTCTCGCCGACCGAGACGTCCTCGTAGTACTCCATCGAACGAGTGGTGGGTGCCGACGGCCATGAACCTGGGGGCAGCGGCGAGTCAGTCACCGGGCGCCTCGACCCAGATCGGGCCGGCCCAGGCCATGCCACCGCCCGCCTGCCGGACGCGGACGTAGTACACGTCGGCGTCACTCCCGCGTTCGCCGTCCCAGGCCATCCCCCGGACCGGGTCGTCGTCCACCCACGTCTCCTCGCGAACGTAGGTGTCGAGGGCCGCCTCGGGGTCGTCCGTCCCCTCGACGACTCGCCAGGGCTCGTTGTTCCGGACGACGGTCGCCCTGGCGATCGGGGCGGTGCCCGCGACGGTCAGGGTGAGTTCGCGTTCGGCCGCCGGGCCGTCGAGCACGACCCTGCTGTTTTGCTCGCCGACGGCGACGCCGTCGACGGCGAAGTCGACGAGGATCCGGTGGGGCTGGGAGGTGCCGTAGACCCGCCGGCTGGCGAGGCTCTCGAAGATTGCCTCGCGGGTGAGTTCTGGCGCGCGAAAGGCGACCAGGCCGCCGGGATAGCTCGGTTCGTTCCAGATCCGCCAGACGTTGCCCCAGCCAAGGCCCCCCGGAATCCACTCCGAGAGGGCGGGCAGGTGCGGTTCGGCGTGGAGCAGGGAGTGGCCAGGCATCGGCCCGTGGAAGTCCGCGGAGGCCATCATGCCGACGCGATAGCCGAGTTCGTGGGCGTCCTGGACGTAGTGACCCGGCTCCTCGGCCTCACCCTGGCCCATCAGGACGGGGTGACGGTTCCCCTCGCTGCCGGGGCGCTCGCTGGAGCCCCACTGGGAGTAGACTTCGACGAGCGGTGCGACCTCGTCGTCGTAGTCGATCGCCGAGAAGTCGAAGGGGAAGGTCGCCTCGGCGGGATGGTGGGGGACCGCGACGGCGCTCGCGTCGCGCGTCTCGTTGTACTCCCGGACGCGGTCGAAGAGCTTCTCGTAGGTGTCGGCGTCGGGGGCCATCGAGTCGTACAGTTCGGCGGACGCGACGTCGTCGAAATAGACGTTGACGTGCCCGCCGACGTTCGGCTGTTTCGTCCACTCGTAGCCGAACAGCGTGACGAACTCGCCGGGGTCGTGGAACTCGCTCGTCACGGCCTTCATCTGCTCGAAGTACCGCCGGTGCATCCGCCGGCGCTGGAGTCTCGGTGGGATGAAAAATCCCATCGTGTCGTGGTCGGTGTACGCGACGACGTCCAGATCCATCACGTCCCGGCCGAACTGGAAGCCCTCGGCCATCGACCCCGACCCGTCCGAGTGGTTCGAGTGGAGGTGGACGTCGCCCCAGTAGACGCGCGTCGCCGGGTCGTCGGCGGTGACGCGGACGGGATTCGAGACGAACCGCTCGCCCGTCTCCTCGTGGGTGAGCGTGAGGTACTGGATCCCGGGCGACCCGAAGGTGATTCCGGACGCCGTGGCGACGCCACCGTTTTTCGGCGGGAAGGCGATTCGGTCCGGGTACGCCGCCACCGGGTCGGTCGCGTCGAGCGTGAAGGCCGCGTCGGCGTCCTCGAGCAGTCGCTCGCACTGGTCCCAGGCCTGGAGTGTCAGGTCGAGGGACTCGCCCGTGGCGGCCGTCGACGGGAGGACCGCGTGGGCGTCGTCGAAGTGCTGGCGGCGGTTGCGCCAGAGCTGGCCGGCCGAGGGACGACGCTCCGCGAAGACCCGCAGCGTCTCTTTCGCCTTGAACAGCAGACCCTCGTCGGCGAGTCCTGCCATAGTGGCCAGGTGTTCAGACGCGGCCGGCAAAAATGCGAGGGCAGGGACGGGGGGTGGAGTCGGGCGAGTGCTCAGTCGCTCGCGAGGAACCGCTCCTGGAGTCGCTGGGCAGTCCCCCGGAGGTGTGCCTGCCCGAAGGCGCCCACGAGGAGCGCCCCCACGGAGTTGAACATGAGGTCGCGAACGGTGTCGTCGAGGCCGCGCTGGGCCAGCGGCATCGTGTAGCCCGTCTCCGTGGCCGCCACGTCGAGGCCGAACTCGAAGAGCTCCCAGATGACGCCGAAGGCCAGCACGATCACGAAGAGGTACGCGAAGGCGAATCGGCTGGGAAACTCGATCTCCTCGCTGTGGATGTCCACCGCGCGGGCCGTCGTGTACCCGACCGCGGCGACGAGCGAGGCCGACGTGGCGTGCGTGAGGTGGTCCCACCAGCCGATGCCGCCGTACAGGCCCGCGGACCCGAGGGTGTGCAGGAAGACGGCCGTGGTGATCCACAGCCCCAGCCAGGGGTCGAGCGGGAAGGCGTAGTTCCGCTGGAAGACGGCGGGCAGCGCCGTGATGACGAGCGCGACCGAGCCGTTGGAGATGGCCTTCGGCTGGCCGGCGAGCAGGCCGTAGCCCACCATCGCCACGAGGACGACCTGCATGGCCCGCGTCAGGCGGCGCTGGTTCCGAACCGAGGGACGTGGGAGCAGCGTCACCGGCGAATCACCAGCGCGAGGGCTCGGCGAAGGACGCTCTGCCGGCGACGGAAGTAGGCGTCGAACAGGAGGCCGGCCGCGAACCCGGCCGCGGTCACCCAGGCGAACTCCACCATGAGCGCCTCGTTGGTGGAGAGGTACGACGTTCCGAGGTACCGGTCCAAGTTCCACCGGATGACGGACCAGGCCGCCACCGCCGCCATCGTCGTGAGCACGACGAGCGCGACCGCGAACCAGTGGGTGACGGTGAGCGCGGTGAACGTGTGGAGTTCGACGACGACGATCAGCGCGAGGGCGGCGAGCGAGAAGTACGACGCGAAGGCTCCGATCTCGCCGCCGAAGAGGCCACGGACCAGGATGGGCAAGAGCGCGAGCACGAGCAGTTCCCAGGGGAGCATGACCCGCCAGTCCCGCGCGGCGAGTGCCGGCAGCGAGACCAGCGCCCCCACGACGCCGACGAAGACGATCCACTGGAAGTCGAGGTCGGCGACGCTCTCGGCGAGGACCAGCGCGAGGACGCCGACCATCGCCCAGGCCAGGACCGCGTTCGTGCGGCCGTCGCGAAACAGGCGGGCGAGGCCGTCCTCGACCGCGGTGCCGACCCCCGTCTCGACGCCGTCGTGGCCGTCGTCCATGGCGGGCGAAGCGGCGGTTCCCTCATAAAGGCCCCGCCCAACCGAGACGGGCGCCGACGACCTTATGCCCTCGAGTCCCCTTCGCTTGGCTACGATGATGTTGCCGACGCACGTCCTGGCGGGGCTCGCAGTGGGCGCAGCACTGCTCGGTCTGCTCCCGGGCGAGGCGCCGGCGTGGCTCGGCCAGGTCGCCCTCGTGGGGGTCGCGGCCGGGAGCATCCTCCCCGACCTCGACATCTACGCCGGCCACCGCCGCACCCTGCACTATCCGAACCTCTACGTCGCCGGGTTCGGACTGGTCGGCGTCGCCGCGCTCGTCCGGCCGACGCCGCTGCTGGCCGCACTCGCCTTCGTCCTCCTCGGTGCCGCCCTGCACTGTCGGATGGACCGCTACGGCGGCGGCCTCGAACTCCGGCCCTGGGAGGGCACGTCGGACCGGGCCGTCTACGACCACGTCCGCGGGCGGTGGCGCACCCCCAAGCGGTGGATCCCCTACGACGGCGCGCCGGGGGACCTCGCACTCGCCGGCGTCCTCGGCCTGCCGCTGCTGTTCGTCCTGGGGGCGGAGGGACGGACGGTCGTCGCGCTCGCGCTCGGCGTCGCCGTGACCTACGCGCTCCTCCGGCGCCGCCTCGCGAACCTCGCTCCGGCCGTCGTAGCCTTCGCCCCCGACCCCGTGACGGGGTACGTGCCGGATCGCTACCGCGAACGATAGGCAGTCACAGCCGTCTATTTTCCCACGGCGGTTCGCGCGGACCCGCCGAGGGGTTTACTTCCCCTCGTCCCCTACGACGGTCGTGTTCGTCGGTCACGGGCTCCTGGCGTTTGCCCTCGTCGCGAGCTTCGCTCGCTGGCGTGGCGCCGCCCGCGACCGCGCCCTCGCCGTGGGGTTGCTCGCGGCGGGGTTCGCCACGATTCCCGACGTCGACGTGGTCCACCCGCTCGTCTCGCTCCTGCTCGACCCAGTCCGCCCGGCTGCCACGGCGGACGCCTTCTGGGCGCTCTCGACGGAACTCCACCGGACGGTCACCCACTCGCTCGTCGTCGGTGGGATCGTTGCAGCCGCCATCGCGGCGGTCGTCGCCCGCTGGGCACCGAACGTGGCCGGCACTTCCACCGGATCCAGCGGCGACCGTGTAGCGTGGACTCTTCCCGTCGGTGGCCTCCTGGCGCTGGCCGGCCTGGTCGGCCTCGTTGGGTTCCTCGATGGCGCGGCCGCGGGGGGCGTGCTGGCGGCGATGGTCCTCGCCGGCCTGGGGCTCGCGGTTGTCGCCGTCCGGCACGGCCTCGACGCCCGCGCCGTGGGACTCGCGGCGACCGTCGGTCTGGCCAGCCATCCGTTTGGAGACCTGTTCACCGGCCAGGCGCCACCCCTCCTCTACCCGCTGCCGGCCGACCTCGGCCTGGCGCGAATCGCGCTCCACGCCGACCCCACGGTCCACCTCGTCGGCGCCTTCCTCCTCGAACTCGGGACAGTCTGGCTGGCCCTCGCGGTGCTCGCGCACCTGTGGGACGTGCGCCTCCGGGCGCAGGTCAGCCCCCGGGCGGTCGCCGGCGTCGTCTACGCCGGCGCAATCCTCCTGTTGCCGGCCCCCACGCTCGACGCCGCGACCGGCTTCGTCTTCAGCGTCCTGGCTGTCGGGCTCGTGGGGGTACCCGCCCGGTGGCGCTCCCGGCACGCCTGGCGGGCCGTCGGGACGGGACTCGCGGCGATCACGCTCGCCGCACTGGCCTACGTGCTGGCGTACCTCGTGGTCTGAGCCCTGCTCACGGGTCGTCGTCCCAGTCGGCGACGCGGTCCCCGAGGTCCGCGAGCTGATCGTTGATGTCCGCCCCGGAGCTCTCGCCGGGGAGGATGTCCCCGAGCGCCCCGCCGAAGCTCGCGACCGCCCAGACGGTGCTGATCCGCGCGAGCGCGACCGCGGGGTCCTGCCACCCGTCGAGGCGGCCCCACATCGTCATCAGCGCGGCGGCCGTCAGGAAGGCGACGACGGCGATGCCGAGAAGTCGGCGGGGGACGATACCGAAGAGTGGACGCGTGACCTGCACGTCCTGGGGTCCCGTCCAGTAGAGGATGGCCGCGACGGTCACGACGACGAACGTGGCGTGGGCCAAGAAGGCGACTGGCAGCCCCGCCACGGACAAGGAGAGCAGGAAGTCCGCCACCTCGTAGACGCCGTCCTCGACGAGCAGGGGAATGGCGAAGAAGACGCTGCCGACGAAGGCCTCCGCCACGTCGCGGGACGTGTACTTGTCGATGTGGTCGCCGAAGCCGTCGTCGGCGGCCGCCCTGGTCGCCCGTGCCTCGATTCGTCGGAGCGTTTGGCGGTCGGCCTCGTCGTCGAGGACGGCGTGCAGGTCGTCGAACTGACCGTGGAGCGACGCGACGACGTCGACCTGGTCCGGATCGCTCCCGAGCGTCCCTGGCGGATCGACCGTCGTCCCGTCGGCCAGATCGTCACCGGAGACGATGTCCCCGAGGGCGGCGCCGAGGGCCCCGACCGTCCACAGGACCGTCACGCGCGCGAGGATCTCGGTCGGCGTCAGCCAGGGGCCGACGCGCCCCCAGACGGCCATCAGGGCGCCGGTCGTGAGAAGGGAGACGAGGAGAATCATGACGACGCGGGTCGGCAGGACGCCCGCGAGCCGGTGTGGGTCCTCGCGGTCCCGGCCCGTCCACTCGACGAGCGCGTAGGTCATCAGGACGACGAAGGCGACGTTCGCGAGGAGGAAGACGGGAAGGCCCGCCACCCGCGTGCCGAACACGTGGGTGGCGATGTCGAAGATGCCACCCTCGACGAGCAGCGGGGACGCGAAGACGACCGTCCCGACGAGGGCCTCGGCCGCGTCCCGGAGGTCGAGCCGGCGGACGCCGGAGTCGATCAGGCCACGCGTCCCGGCCAGGCGGACGAGCGCCGTCGCCTCGCCGATCTCCTCGTGGACGGTGGGGGAGTCCACGCCCGCCGCCAGCTCGCGCAGGTCGCCGACGAGATCGTCGACGTCGACCGGATCGTCGGCCCTCGCGGCGGCTGTCGAGTCGACGGGCTGGCCCCCGCGGTCGGTCGGCCGGCGCGCTGTCACGTCCGGGGGTTCCTCCGGCACCACAAAAAGCGTGCGGACGCAACCGGCCCGTCCAAAAAGGGAATACCCTGGCCGGTCGAAGGCGTCTCACATGGCCCTCCCCGCCGGCGGCGGACTGCTGACGCCGCTCGGTCTCCTCGCCCTCGCCGCAGTCGTCCCCGTCATCGTCCTCTATCTCGTCCAGCCCGACCCACGGATCGTCGAGCTACCGACCCTCGCGTTCCTCCGTGAGGAGGACGAGCGGGACGCCTCCCACCCGCTGCTCGAGCGACTCAAGCGGAGCCTCCTCCTGCTCCTCCAGGTGCTCGTTCTCGTGCTCCTGGCGACGGCGCTGGCCACGCCATACGTCGCCGTCTCCGAGGAGACGACCGTCGAAGAGACGGTACTCGTCGTCGACGGGAGCGCGAGCATGGGAACGCAGGCGGACGGCGCGACGCGGTTCGACCGGGCCGTGGCTGCGGCCCGCGAGGACGCGACGGGCACCACGTCAGTCGTCCTCGCCGCCAGCGACAGCCGGATCGCCCTCCGACAGGGCTCGGCCACAGACGCGGAGACCACGCTCGACGGGCTCTCCGTCGCCCACACCGAGGGGAGCCTCCGGACGGCCATCTCGCAGGCCGCCTCGATCGCCGGCGAGAACGCCCAGATCCGGGTCTACAGCGACTTCGCCGACGACACGGCCTGGGCAGACGCCGTCCAGTCGGCCCGCGCCCGCGACGTCCGCGTCGACCTCTACCAGTTCGCGGCCGGCGGGACCGACAACGTCGGCGTCGTCGGTCGGTCGTTCTCGGGGCGGAACGTCACGCTGACCGTCCGGAACTTCGCGCCCGAGGCGGTCGAGCGAACGGTCACGCTCGGGGACCAGCGCCGGTCGCTGACGCTCGCTCCCGACGACGTGGCCACGGTGACGTTCGTCGTCCCCGCAGGCGGTGGCGAGGCGCGGATGACGCCGGGCGACTCGTTCCCCGCCGACGACGTGGCCTACGTCGCGGCCCCCGCCGAGACGACCGTCGACGTCCTCGTGCTAACCAACGACCGGAACCGGTACCTCACGACGGCGCTGTCCGTCGTCGACACCGTCGACCTCACCGTCCAGGAGCCGCCACTCCCCGTGCAGGACGACTACGACGTGATCGTCTACAGCAACGTTCGGGCCGAGCGGCTCATCGGCGGGAACGTCGAGGCCGGCCGCGAGACCATCGAGCGCGGCGGGGGCGTGGCGGTCCAGGCCCAGCCGGCCATGCCCGACCGCTACGGCGACCTGTCCCTGCTGGCCCCGGCGGGGACGGCCGCCAATCCGTCGCTGTCGGCACCGGCGGCGAGCGACCTCACGCGGGGCATCGACTTTCCGCCGCCCGAGGAGTACCGCACCGGCGACCTCCGTGAGGGGCGGGCCATCCTCGAGACGCGGGACGGCACGCCAATCCTCGCGACATCCCAGCGGTCGGGCGGCCGCCTGTTGTACTACGGGTACATGTCGAACCACTCCACGTTCAAGTTCAACTACCAGTACCCCGTCTTCTGGAAGCGAGCCGTCCACTTCCTGGCGGGACGCGACCCCCTCCCCGAACTCAGCCGCGCGACTGGCAGCAGGCTGGAGTTCGACAACGAGACGACCGTGGGGACGCCCTCGGGGCCGGTCACCGGGACTGCCGTGCCCCTCGACCGGACCGGCTTCTACGCCGTCGGCGACCGACGGATCGGCGTCTCGCTGTATAGCGAGCGGGAGTCACAGGTCAACGCACAGTCACTCGACGCGCGACGCGACGCGGGGAGCGTTCCCGCCCGCACCGAGGACCGCCGAGTCCCGCGACCGCTCACCGGGCTCGTGGCCCTCGCCGCGCTCGCAATCGTGCTCGTCGAGGTCGCCTACCTCCGCAGACGGGGTGACCTCTGATGGCGGGCGTGACACTGCCCGGCGGGACCGTCGTGGGAGTCGAGACGCCCCTGCTGCTCGGACTCGTCCTCGTCGCGGCCGTCGCGCTCGGATTCCTGGTGTTCGTCCGCGCCGACGGGGCGGCCTCGCGGCGGAGTCGCTGGCTCTTCGCGCTCTCCCGGCTGGCGATCGTGACACTGCTCGTCGTGGCCGCAGCCGGGCCCTACACCGTCGCGACGGCCGAGACCAGCGGCGCTCCCAGCGTGACGCTGCTCGTGGACCGGTCGGCCAGTACGAACGTCACGACGCCCGTCGCCGACCGCGTCGCTGCCGGCGTCGAGGAGACGGGGGTGCCGGTGACGGTGGCGACCATCGCCCAGGGGACCGACTCACCGATCGGCGACGGCATCGCCGCGAACCTCCGGGCGAACGGCAGCGTGGTCGTCCTCTCCGACGGCCAGGTCACGGACGGACGGAGCCTCGGCGAGGCCGCCGAACTGGCGCGGAACGTCAACGCCACCATCAGCACGGTCTCGCCGTCGCCGACGCGGACCGAGCGCCACGTGTCGGTCAGCGGGCCGGCGAAGGCGAGCGTCGGCGTCGAGAGCCGCTTCCTCGTGGAGGTCGACGGCGTCAGGACTGACGGGTCCGTCCCCCTCACGGTCGAGGTCGACGGGGAGCCGGCCGTCACCGAGACCGTCGACGGCGCGGGGACCGTCGAGGTGAGCCACACCTTCGACGAACCCGGCTCACACCGCGTGACCGCGACCATCGAGAGCGACGACCGGTTCGACGCCAACGACGTCTCCCGCAAGACCGTCCGGGTCGTCGAGCGGCCGGACGTCCTCTACGTCTCCCGGGGGTCCTACCCCTTCGAGGACTACCTGGGCGAACTCTATGACGTCGAGACGGCGTCGTCGGTGCCGTCCGACCTCGATCCCTACTACGCCGTCGTCGTCCAGGACGTGGCCGCCGCGGACCTCGGCAACGTCGACGCCCTCCAGGAGTACGTCATCGACGGCAACGGCCTGTTCGTCGTCGGCGGGCGCAATGCCTACGAGAACGGCGGTTACGAAGGGTCGCCGATCGCCTCGATGCTACCCGTGACCTTCGGCGAGGGCGGCGTCGGGACGACGACAGTCGTCTTCGCCATCGACGTCTCCGGCAGCGCCGGCGAGGGGATGGCCGTCCAGAAGGCCATCGCACTCGACGCCCTCTCGCAACTGGGCGACGGCAACGCCGTCGGCGTCGTCGGCTTCAACTACCAGGCCTACCGCGTCGCCGATCCGCAGTTGCTCGCGAACAACCGAACGGAACTCCGGGATCGGATCCGGCGGCTCCAGGCCGGGGGCGCGACGAGCATCGCGACCGGGCTCCGCGGCGCCCAGGAGATGCTCGGCGACCGCCAGGGCACGGTCATCCTCGTCAGCGACGGCCAGGACGACACCACCGAGACGGCGAGCGCCGCGTCCCAGCTCGGTCGCCAGGGTACGCGCGTCATCACGGTCGGCGCGGGCCCCAATCCCAACGAGGAGGTCCTCCGCCGGATCGCCGCTCGCACGGGCGGGACCTACTTCCGGGCCGACGAGACGAACCGGCTCCGGCTCCTCTTCGGGGGCGCCGCGCGACAGTTCTCCGGCGACGGCCTGACCATCGTCGACTCCGGAGCCTTCATCACCTCCGGGGTGACCCTGGAGTCCAATCCCGGCCAGGCAAACGACGTGTCGGTCCGGAGTGGCGCGGACTACCTCGTCGCGACGGACGACGGCACGCCCGCCGTCACGTCCTGGCGGTACGGGCTCGGTCGCGTGGTTTCGCTCACCGCCTACGGGTCCGACGGCACGCTCGACGGCCTCCTCCAGGAGCCGGACTCGCTCCTCCTGACGAAGGCCGTCAACTACGCCATCGGCGACCCCGAACGCAAGGAGACCGGCGTCACGTCCGTGTCTGACACGCGCCTCGGGGAGTCGACGACGGTGACCTACCGCGGCGAGGAGCGTCCGGCCGGGACCGACCTCCGATTCAGCTCGGTCGAGTCCGGCGTCTTCCGCGCGACCGTGACGCCGTCCGAAGCCGGATACCGGACGGTCCTCGACGCGGAGTACGCCGCGAACTACCCCGCGGAGTACGGGGCCTTCGGTACCGCGTCGGCGCTCCGGGCGGCCGTCGACGCGACGGGTGGCCGGGCATTCTCGGTCGACGACGGAGCGGCCATCGCGGCGTTCGCCCGGCAGCAGTCGACCAGGGTGCGAGACGTCAGACGGTCCTGGGACTGGCTGTTCGTCCTCCTCGCGCTGCTCGCCGTCCTCGGCGAGGTTGTCGTCCGGCGGCTTCAAGTGTACAACGGGCGTACACGACACGAGAGTGGTTTGCCATGACCCTGATTGGCCGGTCGATCAACCTTCCCCTCCTCGTCCTGCTGTGCGTCGCGGTCGCCGGCGCCGCCGGGGCGACGCTGTTCTACCAGGAGTCCGTCGAGGACTTCGACGGCGAGAACAGCCAGCTCTCGACCGAGAACGAACAGCTCCGCGAGGACCTCCGGGAGACCGAACAGCAACTCCAGGCGGCCAACCAGCGACTCGCCGACCTCAACCAGAGCCTCAGCACATCCCGGAGCGACGTCGAGCAGGTCGCCCAGAACCTGAACCAGACCGAAGACCAGCTCGAATCGACCGAGGAGACCCTCCAGAGCACCCGCCAGCGGGCCAGCGAACTGGAATCCCGGGTGACGGACCTCCGGGCCGACGTCGACGATCTGGAAACCACGAACGCGGACCTGCGCGACGAGAACCAGGCCTTACAGCAGGACGTCGACGACCTGACCAGCCGGGTCGACAGCCTCGAGTCCGACCTCCAGGACCGGGAGAACCGCATCGATGTGCTCGAAAACGCCTTACAGCAGGCGTGTGCGGAGATCAACGGCACGAAGCCGAGCGGGTGTGATCTCGCCTGATGTCGTCCGACGACGCCGTCGCCGACCGCATGACCCGGGCCCTCCGTCAGGTCCGGCGGGAAGGGTACAAAGTCGCGGTCGTCTACGCGGTCGTCGACGCCGCGCTCGTCGCGCTCCTGGCCAACCTCGCGATCCAGGTCCTGTCCGTGCCCCTCGTCCCAGAGACGGTGGGCCTGCCCGACGCCGTCGTGCCCCTGTTCGATCGAATCGGGGTCACGCTGACCGATCCACGCGTGACGGGCGCGTCGGTAGTCGGCCTCGGGGCCGGCCTGCTTGCCTTCGTCCTGGAGGTGGCGGTCCGGACCCGCCGCCCGCTGGTCGAACAGTTCGAGGCCGCCAACCCCGAAGTTCGGGAAGCACTCCGGACGGCCCGGGACGCCGTCGAGGACGGCGTTCGAAACCGGATCGTGCTCTCCCTGTACGAGGACGTCCTCGAGCGCCTCCAGGACACCTCCAGCGTCGGTCTGCTCGACCTCCGGCGCGTGACGGTCACGCTCCTGGTCGTTCTCGCCCTGAGCGTCGCGAGCATCCAGGTCGCCGTCGTCGACCTCTCGCTGTCGGGAGCGGGCGGCGAGGCCGACACGGCCGGGACGGATCGGTCCGTCGAATACACGGGACTCCAGGACGGCGATAGGATCCTCGGAGAGCCGGAAGACGTCGAGGCCGGCCAGGAGGAACTGGAGGCGGGCATCGGCACGAGCGGGGCCGGCGGTGGCAACGCGAGCGACGTCCCGCGGGCGTACGACACCGGCGGGTTCGCGACCGGCGGCGACGTCGAGAGCCAGCAGGCCGGGTTCGCGGCCGACCAGCAACTGGAAGACGCCGAACTGATTCGCGAGTACAACCTGCGGATCCGGGAGGAGACTGATGAGTGAGCACGAGACGGACGTCGAGACCATCCAGGAACGACTCGAAGCGGCACGCACAGAGATCGGCAAGCGCATCGTGGGCCAGCGGGCCGTCCTCGAACAGTTGCTCGTCTGCGTCCTTGCGGACGGCAACGCCCTGCTGGAGAGCAATCCCGGCCTCGGGAAGACCTCGATGGTCCGGACCGTCGCGAACGTGACGGACCTGGACTTCTCGCGCATCCAGAACACCCCCGACCTGATGCCCTCGGACATCACCGGGGCGGAGATCATCCACGAGACCGGCGGGACACGGGAGTTCGTCTTCGAGGAGGGGCCCATCTTCGCGAACGTCGTCCTCGCCGACGAAATAAACCGGGCGACGCCGAAGACCCAGGCCGCGTTGCTCGAGGCCATGCAGGAGAAACAGGTCACGGCCGCCGGCGAGACCCACGACCTGCCACGGCCCTTCTTCGTGCTGGCCACCCAGAACCCCATCGACCAGGAGGGGACCTATCCCCTGCCGGAGGCCCAGACCGACCGCTTCCTGCTGAAGATCCTCGTCGACTACCCGGACTTCGAGGAGGAACGCGACATCGTGAACCTCTACACGGCGGGAACGCCCGCCCCCGAAGTCGACCGCGTCCTGACGCGCGAGGAGATCCGGACGGCCCAGTCGTTCGTGCGCGACGTGCCCATCGCCGACGACATCCGCGACCGGGCGATCGAACTGGTCCGTCTGACGCGCGAGGCAGACGAGATCCAGTTCGGCGCCAGCCCCCGCGCCAGCATGGGACTCGTCCTGACGGGGAAGGCTAGGGCGTTCCTGCAGGGGCGCAACCACGTCTCCTGGGACGACGTCGAGGCGATGGCACCGGCCGTCCTGCGCCACCGTCTCATCCTCGACTTCCAGGCCGAGCGCGAGGGGCGCTCGACCGACGACGTCGTTCGCGACCTCCTCGCGGAGGTCTGACCGTGCCCATCGACCCGGATTTCCTCGACGAACTCGACCGCCTCGACGCCTCCCTCAAGCAGCAGACGTCCTCGCTGAAGAAAGGCGAGCACGACTCCCCGAACGTCGGCGAGGGCCTGACCTTCAGCGACTACCGGCGCTACGCCCCCGGTGACGACACCCGCCTCGTCGACTGGCGCCTCTACGCCCGCACCGAGGAACTGTTCGTCAAGCAGTTCGAGGAGGAGCGCAACCTCACCGTCCACGTACTGCTCGACGCCAGCGGGTCGATGGATTACGGCGAGGGCGACCACCACAAGTTCGAGTTCGGGGCCAAGCTCGGATTGGGCTTTGCCTACCTCACCGCCGAGGAACACAACGAGTTTCGCTTCTCGACGTTCCGCGAGACGACCGAGCGCCTCGACACGGGCAAGTCCAACCGCGGCGAGGTCCTGCGGCTCGTGGACGAATGCAACGCCACCGAGCCGTCGGGCGACGAGGACTTCGCGGCCGCCTTCGAGGCCTACGCCGACTCGATCCGATCGCGCTCGCTCGTCGTGATCGTCAGCGACTTCCTGGGCGACCTCGACGCACTCGAGACGGGCGTGGCCGCCCTCTCGAACAACGACGTCCTCCTGGCACACGTCCTCGCCCCGGAGGAACTGGACCCCGACGCCGGCGGCGACACCATCTTCGAGGACCCGGAGACGGACGCGACCCGGCGGACCTACTTCGGGGGATCCCTGGCGAAGCAGTACCGGACGCGGCTGGAGGCCCACGTCGAGGGCGTTGCCGAGCGGGCGCGCGACCTCCGGGCGACCCACGCGACGGTACGGACCGACGAGGCGTTCTTCGACGCCTTCGTGGACCTGTGGGTGGGGTAAGTGTGGGCCAATCCGCCCGCGTTCACCGCCGCTCGGTGAGCGTCCCGGACTCCTGTATGTCGAACGTGAGCGAACCGTCGTCTTCGCCGTCTCGAGGCAGGTAGTGGACGTGGTCCTCGTCGGTCAAAAAGGAGTTGGCACGGTAGGCGTGGTACTCGACGCGGTATGGCTGCTTCTCGGCGACGGCCGCTCTCGTCGCCTCGGCGTCTGGCTGGACGTCGACGGACGACGACCAGGCCCGGGCGTCACTTCGGGTGTCGCCGTCAGATCGGTACAGCGTCAGTTCGACCGTGTAGGGCTCCTCGCTGTGGTTGTAGAGGGTCAGATCGACCGTTGGCGAGGAGCCACCGAGGGCCGAACAGCCGGCGAGTCCACCGAGGAGGACCGTACCGGCAATGCGGACGTAGGTTCGGCGTGACGTTGTCAGAGGGCGGGTCACGGGAGGCCACCAGTCGGGCGCTCTTCAGAGACGACCGACAAAGTTCTTGTGACCCGACAGCCCACGACCCCGGAGCGGACCAGGTTCGCGTGGAATACTTTTATTTTGCGTGTCATGCTTGACTGTCACATGTGTCCCTCCCGTCAGGACACCGGACTCGTGCTGATCGGCCTCGCAGCAGCCGGAATCGCCCTCCAGGACGGCCTCGCACTCCTCGCTCCGCTGCACCGGGTCCTGACCCGCGCGGACCCGCGCTGGCTGGTGCTCGGCGGAGTCGCGATTGCAGCGGCCGGCCTGCTGGCGATGTATCGCTCTCGACGTGACGCGAAATCGGACCGCGAACGCGCCGACGCCGACGGCCAGAAGCCGCGACGGACTGCCGAATTTGAGTCCCGATCGAAACTCCTGCCGGTCGCGCTCTCCGTCGGCGCACTCCTCGCGGTCCTCGTCGGCGTCCACGCCGAGAGCCTCCACGCCGCGGCGACGTCCGGCTACACGGTCCAGACCGGCTGGGACGGCCCGCTCAACTACCAGGAGCTGGAGCTGGTCGAACTGGCGGCGCTGGGCGTCCTGGGAACGCTCGCCGCGGTCCGCTGGCGGCGCGCCGCCTACGGGACGATTCTCGCCGGCGGTCTCGTCCTCGTCTACCCCCTCAGGTTCCTCGCCGACAGATTCGCGAGCGTGAGTCAGGGGCTCGACGTCGGCGGTGGCACCACCATCGAGGTTTCGTTCGGGGCTGAGCCGTACCTGCTCGTGCTCGGTGGCATCGCGCTGGTTCTGGCTGGCGTCGCCGGGGGTCGCGGGGCGCTGTCGGGGGCCAGGCGAATCGGGGTTCTGCTGCGGTCGTCGGCACCAACCTGAGCGGCGGGGGAGGTGCCAGGAACTGTCTTACGGGCTATAGTTTCTCTGCCCGAAAACTCAGACACCAAGTGTCGCTGGCTTCCAGGGACTCGCCGGGAGTCCCGCGAGCGACGCGAGACTCGAACGAAGTGAGAGTCTCGTTTCAACCGAGCGGCGAAGCCGTGAGGTCGGGAGCGAGGGGGACGTCGGCGAGTCCACTGACTGAGGGAGCGTAGCGAGCGAAGGAAGTGGACTCGCCGGGATTTGAACCCAGAGGAAGACGTGCCTGCTCGCTTCGCTGCGCGGGCTGCGACTTCCAGGGGTTAAAATCCGGCTCGCCATTCGCTCCCTCGGCACAGCCGTCGGTCGCTCATGGACTCGCCGGGATTTGAACCCGGGGCCTTCCCCGTGCCAGGGGGATGATCTACCGCTGATCTACGAGCCCGCATCCTTCGGTATCGGGCCGGCTCGTTTAAACCCGTCGAAGAACTGGCAGCGAAGAACCACGGGACAGTGCGGCCCCGAGGGGTCGAATCGGCCACAACGGCTAAGATGCGGTGCGGCAGTTTTCCTCCAGTACCACCGTGGCAACCGGACCACCGCGGCCGCCCGGCGGACGAGCGCACACCGACGACAGTCGGGCGCAGACGACACTGGACTTCGCCATCGGCGTGAGCCTCTTCCTGTCGGTGATGTTGTTCGTCTTCGCCTTCGTGCCGGGCATCCTCCAGCCCTTCGAGCTCTCGGGCGAGCAGGACACCGTCCTCTCCGAGCGCATCGCGTCGGACCTCTCCCAGGGGACCCTCGGCGATCCGAGCGAGCCCTACGTGCTGGAGACCCACTGCACGGTGGCCTTCTTCGACGAGGGATCGCCGTCGCCCAGTCGGTGTGACTACGAGGGGTCGACGATACAGGAACGGCTGACCGTCGAGGACCACCGGAACGTCAACGTCAGCCTGCGGGGAACGCTGAGCGGGGCGGACGCCGACCTGTTGTGCTGGGACGCCACGAGCCAGCGGATCGTCGAGCGCGGGTCGGGCGACTGCAACCCCGACGCGGGCGACGACGACCGGCTCCTGACCGGCGGCGAGACGCCGCCGCAGAGCAACGACGCGACGGTGAGCTCGCGGCGGGTGGTCGGCATCCAGCAGACCAACGTCACCATGCGGGTGGTGGTCTGGTGAGCGACCGCCGAGGCGGTGTCGACGAGCGCGGGCAGGGCCACACGCTCGAGGCGGTGGCGGCCGCCTTCCTGCTGGTGGCGAGCGTGAGTTTCGCACTGCAGATGACGGCCGTCACGCCGCTGTCGGCGAGCACGTCGAGCCAGCACCTGGAGAATCAGTTGCGGTACACCGGCGCTGGCGTGATGGCGAGCGTCGAGGAGCGCGGTGGGCTCTCGCGGGCGATACGGTACTGGGACGAGAGCGACGCGCGGTTCCACGACGCGCCCGACGGCGGCTACTACACGGCGGATCCGCCGGACAACGCCTTCGGCCGGGCGCTGAATCGGACGCTCGACGAGCGCAACATCGCCTACAACGTCCACCTCGTCTACGAGCGTTCGAGCGGGGACCGGGCCCAGAAGCGCCTGCTCTACCGCGGCGAGCCGAGCGACCACGCCGTCCGCGCGTCCCGAACGGTGACGATCATGGACCGCGACCCGCTGATCGACGCGGACGGAACGGAAAACGGGACCCTGACCGTCAGCAACGCCAGCACGTACTTCCTGCCCGACGCCGACACGGGCGGGCCCGTCCACAACGTCGTTCGCGTGGAGGTGGTCGCGTGGCGGATCTGAGGCCGCGGGACGAGCGCGGGCAGATTCTACTCATCGCGGCCTTCACGCTGGCCGTGATCTTCGTCGCCCTCGCGCTGGTCATCAACTCCGCCATCTTCACGGAGAACCTCGCGAGCCAGGGCGAGGTAGCCGGCAGTTCCGAGGCGCTCACGTACCAGGACCAGGTCCGCCAGAGCGTGGCCGAGGCGATGGCGTACGCGAACCGATACGACGAGAGTAGCCTGGGCGCCAGCGTCGACACCATCGGCGGACAGAGCAGTTCCCAGCAGGCCCGCGGGGGCCGAGTTATCGACGTTTCCCTGGTGAGCACGACCGACGGCACGCGCATCGCCGACAACGCCTCTGGCGGGTCGGCATTCCGCAGCAGTGGTGGACTGTCCGACTGGAACCTGGCAGATGGCGTCGAGCGGACGCGGAACGTGGTCGTGACGACGCGCCACAGCGACCTACCGACGTCCGGGACGCCGTTCAGACTCCGGGCCAACGAGACTGGTACGCCGACGAACGTCTGGACGATGTCTGTCTGGGAAGACTCGGACGACGTCGTCGTCCGGGTCAACACAGCGGACGGAGACGTCTCGGAGTGTCGGGTCGCCGTCGCGGGCGCAGGGACGTTCCAGATCGACGTTACCGATGGCGTCATCGCCGGCGAACGGTGTCACGCACTGACCCGAGACGGAACGGCGGGGACGCCGATGTGGTTCGCCACGGGCATCCCCAGTGGGTCGACGTACGACATCGAAATCGCCAACGGCGACGCCATCGGGGGCAACTACTCGATGGTTGTCTCGCCCCGTGGGAGTTGGAACGCGACGACGCTGACCACTGGCTCCGCCACGGGGACGCCATACCGCACGGATGCGATCTACGAGGCGACAGTGGACTACGCCTTCCGGACGAGCCAGGTCACCTACGAGACAGAAATCGAGGTCACGCCGGGTGAGGCGCCATGACCGAACGCGGGACCTCAACGGCGCTGAGCTACGTGCTCACCCTCTCGATCGCGACTCTCCTCGTCTCCGGTCTGCTCTTCGCCGGGAGTACGTTCGTCGAGGACAGTCGCGAACAGGTCATCAGACAGGAACTCCAGGTGATCGGCGAACACCTCGCGAGCAACGTCGAGCAGGTCGATCGGTACGCCGGCGCACCGGAGACCGTCCACGAAGCGAGCCTCGAACAGACGTTCCCCAGCCGAGTCACCGGCACCACCTACGACGCGATCCTTCGGGAGAACGGCGGCGATCCGACGCTGACGCTGAGGGCGACGGATCCCGCCGTAACCGTCGAAATCGGCCTCGGGAGCGACGTGCCGATCACGGGCGAAACGTTCGCCGACGGCGGGACGATCGCGACGTCCTGTGAGGTCAGTGGTGGCACCTGCGACAGGATCGTGATAGAAAATGTCTGATCGAACGCGGCGCCGTCGGCAATCGAGCAGCAGGGCCAACGGAGACCGGGGCCTGAGCGAAGTGCTGAGCTACGCGTTCATCTTCAGCATGCTCGTGGTCTCGATCGGCATCGTCACCGTCGGCGGTGTCGGCGCCCTCCAGGACGTGCGGACCAACGAACACGTCTCGAACGCCGAGCGGGCGTTCGACGTCCTCCACGACAACCTCGCCGACGTCCACAGTGAAGGGGCTCCGAGCCGGGCGACGGAGATCGCGCTCGGGAACGCACAGCTGTATCTCGACGACAACGTGACCATGACGGTGGAGACGGGTGGCGGCACTATCGACCGAGAGATCCGGCCAGTCGTCTTCCGCCTGGCGGAGGACCAGCGGATGGTCTACGCGGCCGGCGCGACCCTCCGCACGACCCGCGACGGTGGTGTGGTCGTCAACGATCCACCATTCCTGATCTCAGAGGAGGCCGTGCACGTGCCGATCGTCCAGACCACCGCACCGGCCGTGACCGGCGTCGGCAGCGGGACTGTACTCGTCCGGGGGCAATCGAGCAATCGCTCTGTCGCGATCGACCAGGCCGGTGGTGGTGACTTCGAGGCCCTCCGAATCGAGACGCCCCGAGCGGAGACCTGGGAGCAGTATTTCGCCCGGCAGCCGTTTTGCGAGTCGTCGAGTGTGACTGGCTCCGAGGCCGAATGCGTGATCGACGACGACTACGACGATCCCGACCGTCTCTACGTGACCGTTCAGCGGATCGACCTGACACTGATCAAGTGAGAGTGTCGGCTGATCACAAGGCACCGGCCAATGGTATCCCCGTGTAGGCCATCAATCAAGGATACGCACTTCCGAAGAGCACCGGCGTCACTGGTCCGACACGGATACGCTGTTGACCGTCACGTGGAGGTAGGTTACCTTCACGACGTGTGCGCTCTGGGTGATGATCTGACGACCGGACAGCGCTTCGTCATAGTGGATGCTACCACCGCCCCCGTTGTTCCCGATGTCGGTGTCCCCGAGGATGACTCCCCCAAAGAGCTCGGCGTGGTTCATCTCGATGGCACTGGTTCCCGCCGCGCCTGGCGGCGCGTAGACGACGCCGACGAACTTCGCCTCGTTCGACCCACCACTCCCCTCCATCCGCATCTGGAAGTCAGCCTGGCCGTACAGGCGGAGTCGGGTCGCGTTGTCGTCGGGCGTCGTAACCTCCCCGCTCCCGACTTCGACGTCCCAGGTCCCGGCGTGGTCGCCGACGACGTATATTTTCGTTGCGTTCTCGCCGTCGACTTCTATGGTGTTGGCCCCGACGTCGACAGATTCCTCGACAACGATTGTCACGTCACCGTCCGTCGTGTCCAGGTTTAGCGTATTGCCGCCGCTAAAGTCGACCGTATCCAGGAAGTACCGGCCGGCGCCGAGGGTCGCGTGGTCCGAGGGGCCGGCTGCATCGTATTGAACCTCGGTGCCGGTGACGTTTTGCTCGGCCGCGTTGTCGTTGTCGCCGACGACCTCTTCGTGGATGTTCTGGACGTGGTAGTCGATCGAACTCGTCGTCTCGACGCCAGAAATGTGGTTGACCGAGTGACCGCCGGTTACCACGTTCTGGCAGGCCGACACCGAGTCCAGACAGTTGTCAGTGTAGTTGAGGTGTCCATGAACGGCCGGCTGACCGTTCCCGTTACCCACTTCGACGTCGCCGCCGGCCACGAGGGTGCCACGAATGTCGTCGCTGCCCGTCCCGGTCGAGATGTCGACGTCACCGGCGTAGACGATGTCCCCGTCTTCGGCGACGGACTGGGAACAGTAGTCTCCTGCACTCGAGTCGTAGCTATCGACGACGTTGCCACCGTGGCAGGTGTTGGCGGCGCTCCCGTGGAGGGTAAATGTCCCGCCAGAACCGAGGCCGGCGATGGCGTTCTCGACCGTCCGCCGGCCAAAGGGCGACACCAATTCGAGAGTGACCGTCCGGTCGTCGTGGTCGTATTCGACGACGCCGTCAGTCCGATCGCTGAAGTACCGACCCCAGGCTTCGTAATAGTCGCTCTGGACCTGGACCCAGATCCGATGTTCGTCCATCGGATTTTGCCGGGAGGCGACGTTCCGATCCGGGAACTCGCTGCGCGTATCCACGTGCGTCACGCCGGCGCCGCCATCGAGCGACCGGTCGCCGGTCACGTTGACGATCGGTAGAGTCAGCGTCCCGTTTCGGTAGTGGAACTCTGGCGGCGAAACCATGACGCTGCCCGGGCCCGTCGACCGCCAGACGCCGCCGCCCTGGTAGGCGATGTGGTCGTCCCCGTTGTCGTAGGTCACCGAACCCATCCGCTGGGTGACGTTCTCCCAGGTGCCGTCGGTGGTGTTCTGGACGGAGACGTTCATCCAGCCGGTCCCGTTCGTCACCCCGTACTGCTCGCCACCCCGCTGGGCGAAGGAGACGCGCTGGACGTCGGTGTTGCCCAGCGCGACGAGGGCCGCCTTGGAGTCGAACTGTGTCATCGCCTTCTCGGCGCGCTGCGTGGCGAGACCCTCCTGGGAGTCCGCGAATGCCGACGCCCCAAAGACGACGACGGTCGTGGCGCCCGCGAGGACCATCCCGAGGACGAGGACCACACCGACGACCTCACTCTGGGCGCGGGAGCTGTCACCGCTTCGGCTGGTACCTGGCCGCATCTACAGCCAGTTTCGGGAACTGCCTGATAAGTGAACTGGCCGATTCGACCGACGGGAACCCGAAGTAGGCCCTTCGGCGAAGAGAAACCGTTAACCGGACGCGACGGCTGGAGACGGGTGGGAACGCACGACCGCAAATCCGACTCGCCCGCCGCTTGGCGGGCTCTGGGATTGCGGACCGTGTACCGCGTCCGCGAGGACGCACGCACTGCGGGAGCGTCGCCGCTTTCCGTACCGCGGTCTGTCGCGTTCCAACCAGAACAATGGCACGTATGCACACGCGACGCCGCGGGTCCTCCGACTCGGACCGACCCGTGGCAGACGACCCACCGGAGTGGAGTGACGTCGACGCGGACGCCGTCGAGGAGCGCGTCGTCGAACTGGCCGAGGCCGGCCACAGCCCGAGCGAGATCGGGATGAAGCTGCGCGACGAGGGCGTCGACGGGACGCCCGTCCCCGACGTCTCGCTCGCGACGGACAAGAAAATCGGCGAAATCCTCGCGGAACACGACGCGGCGCCGGACCTGCCCGAGGACCTCCGCAGCCTCATGGAGCGGGCCGTCCGCCTCAAGGAACACATGGACGAGAACCCGACGGACTACCAGAACAAGCGGGCGCTGCAGAACACGCAGTCGAAGATCCGCCGACTGGTCGACTACTACCGCGGGGACGAACTCGACGAGGACTTCACCTACAGCTACGACACCGCCAAGAACCTCCTGTAGATGGCACTCGACGGTCGACCCGATGCGCCAGCCGCCCCCGCCGACGAGGTGGCCGACGCCTGCCGCGAGGCGGGCCTCGTCCGCATCCTCGGCACGACCAGTGGCGAGTCCCTCGCCGCGGTGGGGCTGCTGGGCCGGGCGCTCGGCGACGCAGGCGTACCCTTCCAGGCGCGCCTCGCGTCGCCCTCGTCCGAGGACATCGGGGCGACCGACGCAGACCTGACCGTCGCCGTCGGCCGGCGCGACCGCCGGATCGATCACGCGCTCGACGCCACGCCCGAGGCCGACGCGATCGAACGGGCCTACGCCGTCGCGGGCGACGTCGGCTCAGCTGATCCGATCCTCGGTCTCGCGGGCGCGGTCGCGGCCGACACGGAACCCCCGGCCCGGATCCGAGAGGACGCCGAGGCTGCCGGCATCGACCGGCGCCCGGGCGTCGCCGTTCCGACGGCCGACCTGGCCGACGGGCTGGCACACTCGACACTCGTCCACGCGCCGTTCTCGGGCGACCGCGACGCGGCGGGGGACGCACTCGCGGACCTCGACCTGCCCGAGGACCCCGACACGGACGACCGGCGGCGCGTCGCCTCGCTGGTGGCGCTCGCGGTCGCCGAGGTCGAGGACTGCCCGCCGCGGGCGACCCGCGCCATCGAGCGCGCGCTCAACCCCCACGTGGGCGGTCCCTACGAGACCGTCGGCGGCTACGCCGACGTCCTCGACGCGCTCGCGCGGACGCGACCCGGCCTCGGTATCGCCGTGGCGCTCGGTCGCGGTGGGCGCGACGACGCGCTCGAGGCCTGGCGCGAGCACGGCGTGGCGGTCCACCGGGCCGTCAGCGAGGCCGACCGCGCGCGCCACGACGGCCTCGTGGTCGCACACGTGGACGCCGCGGGATCCGTTTCGCGACTCGAATCCGTCGCGCGGCTCGTCCGGGACTTCCGGTCGCCGGAGCCGACCGTCCTCACACTGGGAGCCAACGCTGTCGTGCTGACGACGGTCGCCGACGCGGTCGACGCGGCGGCCCTGCTCGCTGACGCCGTCGCCGACGCGGACGTCGAGGGCGGCGTCGTCGGCGACCAGGGACTCGCGACGGCACCGACCGGCGACGGTCACGACGCCATCGTCGAGGCAGTACGGAGGGAGCTGCGATGAGCGACGAGCCGACGCGACGCGCGACGATCACGACCGACCACGGTGACGCCGAGACCGCCCGGCGAGTCGCCGCGGCGATTCAACCGGACAACACCGCCGAGATGGAGACGACCGTCGACGGCGCGACCGTCCGGACGACCATCGCGCGGGACGCGACCGGCGGCCTGCAGTCGACGGTCGACGACTACGTGGTCAACCTCCAGGTGGCAGCACAGCTTTCCGACCGGGACGGGGACCCGTCCACCGACAATCCAGACACATGAGCGAACGATCAGTCTCACGACGCAAGCAACAGAAGCAGTGGTACGACGTGCTCGCCCCCGAGCAGTTCGGGCGGGAGGAGCTCGGCGCGACCCCTGCAGAGGAATCGGACCAGGTGCTCGGGCGGACCATCGAGACGACCCTCGGTGACCTCCGCAACGACGCCAGCGAGAACAACACCAAGCTGACCTTCAAGGTCAACGAGGTCGCCGCCGACACGGCCTACACGGAGTTCATCCGCCACGAACTGACGCGGGACTACCTGCGCAGCCTCGTCCGGCGCGGCTCCTCGAAGGTCGAGGCCTACGTGACGGTGCTGACGGCCGACGACTACCGCGTCCAGGTCCAGCCCGTCGCTTTCACGACGAAGTCCGCCGACGAGAGCCAGGAGAAGGCCATCCGACGCCAGATGATCGACATGGTCGAGGAGGCCGGCACCGAGCGGACCTTCGAGGAACTGACCGACAGCATCGTCGAGGGCCGCCTCTCCTCGGCGATCTACAACGAGTCGAAGACGATCTACCCGCTGCGGCGCGTCGAGGTCCAGAAGACCACCCTCGAGGCCCGTCCCGAGGAAGTCGCCGCCGAAGAGGAGGCCAGCGTCGACGTCGACGAGGACGAAGTCGGCGACGACGTGGCCGCCGAGGCCGAGGACTGACGCCGTCGCGGCACACGCTTTTCAGTACTGCGTGACTGGGCCGCGCCCCCAGCGCCGGGCTACTCGACCTCGACGGTCCCGACCATGCCGGCCTGCTCGTGGGGGATGCAGAAGTACGGGTACGTCCCGGGAATGTCGAAGGTGTGCTCGAAGGTGTCACCCGCGGCGAGGCGGCCGCCGCCGGAGCCAGCCCACGCGTCGCGCGCGGCAGCCTCGGAGTCGTACTCGCCGGAGGCGAAGAATGCCGCACCCTCGGGCAGGGACTCTTCGTAGGCCGTGATCGTGTGGCCCTGTTTGCTGGTGTTGCGCCACACGACCGTGGTCCCCGTCTCGACCGTGAGCGACTCGGGCTTGAACGCGACCGTCGACATCCCGACGTCGTAGTCGCCGCCCGAAGCCCGACTGTCGAGACAGCCGGCGAGGGCGACGGTGCCTGTCGCCCCAATCGCGCGCAGAAACGTCCGGCGCTCCATACGAACGGCTCGGCGACCGACGGACAAAGGCACCTCGGTTCGGCGCGGTCGGACGCGGCGACCACACACGCCCGCGTCGAGAAGGGAAACGCTCTTGGCCCGAACAGTCGCAGGTGGAGGCATGAGCGACGGGGACGACACGACGGACGAGTCCGAGGCGGGCGGCGGCGAGGACCTGCCGGCCGCGACCCTCGAGGAGCGCCTCGACGCCGCGGCAGACGACCTCGAGGCCGCCGAGACGGAGGGTGATCTCGACGACGTCGAGGCCGACCTCGACGCGATCGAGGCCGACCTGCCGGAACCGGCGGAGGACGAGGACGGCGAGGAAGACGACCCCGCGGCCGAGGAGCGCGAGCGCCTCGGCGACCTCCGCGACCAGCTCGCGGACCAGCGCGGCCCCTACGCCGAGGACGTCACCGAAGTCCTCGACGAGGCCGAGACAACAATCGAGGAGACCGAGTGGACCGAGACCGGCGAATCCGAGGTCGGCGACGCCGTCGAGACGTTCCTCGACGCGGCCGGCGAGGAACTCGAGGAGAGCTACGCCGTGGACGGCGAAGGCCTCGATGCGGCCGCGAGCGCCGTCGCGACGGTCCGCGCGGACGTCGACGGGGCGGACCTCGACGCCGACGACGACGCGGAGATCATCGCGAGCCTGCTCGAGGCCGCCGAGACGCTGGCCGAGGACCTGGAGGCAGCCGAGGTCTGGAGCGACCTGACCGTCCGCCAGCAGCTCGACGCCCAGGGCTTCTACGACGTGCTCAGCCCCGAGAACCGCAAGGACTACCCGCCGGAGTGGTCGGCCATCAAGATCTACGCCGAGCAGGGCGAACCCGAGCCCATCCTCACCGCGCTGGAGAAGTACGAGTCGGACTTCATGGAGGAGAACATCCTCGACGCCATCGAGCGCTTCGCCCCCGAAGCGGCCTTCGAGGCCGTCCACCAGCGGGCCCAGCGCCGCGACAACCACACCATCCGGATCCTCGGCCGCATCGGGGACGAGCGGGCCTGTGACACCCTCGTGGACTTCCTCGGCGGCGGTGACGTCGAACTGGAGAAGGTCACGCTCCGGGCGCTCGGCGCCATCGGCGACCAGGAGACGACGCAGGCCGTCGCGAACCGTCTCGACGCGGACAACGCAGAGATACGGTCGACGGCGGCCCGGTCGCTGGGTATGCTCGGCGACACGCGCGCGGTCGACCCGCTGTCGGACGTGCTCCACGACGACGAGGCCGACGAGGTCCGCGCCAGCGCGGCCTGGGCCCTCCGCCAGATCGGCACCGAGGCCGCGCTGGACACCGTCACCGACTACGCCGGTGACCGGTCGTACATCGTCCAGGCCGAGGCCAAGAAGGCCGCCGGCGACTGACTGCACTCCTGTCCCGTTCTCACCTCGTCCCCATCCTTTTGAGCGAAGCCGCAGCCACCTCGGAGCGTGCTCCGCGCGCTCCCCGTCGCCGTCCTCGCGGTCGCGCTCTGCGTCCCCGCAGCGGCCGCCCCGGCGACCGCCGAGCGGACGGACCCGCGCGACCCCGAGATCGTCGCCGTCTACCCGAACCCGGTCGCCGACGGCGATGCCGGCGAGTTCGTCGTCCTCGATCTGCCGGCGGGGACTGCCTCCTCGCTCGCGCTGACCGACGGCGAGACCACGGTCGCAATCCCGAACGGGACGAGCGGGACGGTCCGCCTCTCGACGGCGGCCAACCGAACGCGGGCCCTGGTCGGCCGCCCGGTCCGCCAGCTCCCCGGACACCTCGCGCTCGCCAACAGCGGCGAGCAGGTCCGGCTCGTCAGCGGAAACCTGACCGTCGACGCCGTGGGCTACGAGGACGCCCCAGAAGGGGAGCTCCTTCGCGTCACGGCCGGCGATAGGGGCGGCGACGCCACGCGCTGGCAGCCACTCGGTGCGACCGACAGGGACGTCGTCACCGGCGGCGCGGGGACCGTCGAGGCCTTCGTCCTGCCCGACGCCGGCGGGGCTCCAGCAGCAGAACTGGCGAACGCCAGCGACCGCATTCTCCTGGCCGGCTACACGCTCACCTCCGACCGCGTCGCGGCGACACTCCAGCGTGCTCACCGGCAAAACGTCACGGTCCGGGTCCTCGTCGATGGGGGCCCGGTCGGCGGCGTCAGCGAGCGCCAGGCTCGCCTGCTGGACGACCTTGCCGCGGCGGGGATCGACGTTCGCGCCCTCGGCGGCGATCGGGCGCGGTACCGCTACCACCACCCGAAGTACGCAGTCGTCGACGACCGCGCCGTCGTGACGACGGAGAACTGGAAGCCCGCGGGTACGGGCGGCCGCGCCAGTCGCGGGTGGGGCGTGGTGACGAGCCAGTCCGCCGTGGTCGCCGGGCTGGCCGAGACGTTCCGCGCCGACGCGGCGTGGCGGGACGCCATCCCCTGGGAGGACTACCGGAGCGACGTGAACGCGACGAACGGGTCCGTGGCGACGGGCACCTACGGCGGGCGGTTCGACGCCCGGACGGTCCCGGTAAACCGGACGCGACTGCTCGTGGCTCCGGACAACGCCGAGGGGGCGGTCGTGGACCTGCTCCGCAGTGCCGACGATTCGATCTGGATCGAGCAGGCGGGCGTGGGCGGAGTGAACCAGCCCTTCGTCCGCGAGTCCCTGGCGGCCGCCCGCCGCGGCGTCACCGTGCGCCTCCTGCTCGGCAGCGAGTGGTACAACCGCGAGGACAATCGGGCCATCGCGGACCGCCTCAACGCGATCGCCGAGCGGGAGGGACTGGACCTCGACGCGCGGCTGGTCGACCCGAACGGGCGCTTCGAGTACCTCCACGCGAAGGGGGCCGTGGTCGACGGCGAGCACGTCCTGCTGGGCAGCCTCAACTGGAACAACAACTCCGCGCGGAACAACCGCGAGGTCGCGCTCGTGCTAACCGGGGACGCGGTCGGCGACTACTACGGCGCAGTCGTCCGGGCGGACTGGCGGGGCGGGACGACGCGGATCGTCGTCGGTCTCGCGGCGGTTGCAGTGCTCGCGGCCATCGTAGCGTTACTGGTCGCGCGTAGAATCAGGTTCGTCGAGACGGCGCGGTGAGCCAGGCCGTCTCCGTTGTCAGTCCTCGGTCAGGCGCGCCGCACTCCCGAGGTCCTCGTCGATCTCGGCCTCGGCCATCTTCTCGACGAGCGCGTCGATGACCTCCTCGCGCATGCCGGGGACGAACTTGATCGACCCGACGACGAGGTGGCCGCCGCCGCTGACGCCGCCGCCGTCGACCTCGTCCTGGAGTTCCTGGACCATCCGGGGGATGTCGAGACGGACGCCGTCGGAGCGCAGCACGGCGAAGTCCGGGCCGTAGCCGATCGTGATGACCGGGTCGCCCGTCTCGGCGACCTTCCGGTCGTGGACCTCGCCGGTGGTCTTGCCGGGCGCGGGATAGGTGAAGCGCTTGGCGTGGCGCTCGACGTCGAGGCGGTAGAGGTGCGCGCCGTTGTCCAGGTCCTCGTGGGTGACGTGGGCCATCGCGCCGTCCAGTTGCTCGTCCACGTCGCGCTCGGCGCGGTCTGCGAGCAGGTCGACGAGGTCGGCGTGGCGCTCGCGGTCGTCGCAGTTGACATTCAGTGCGTCGTTGATGAGTTCGCGGCCGTCGTCGTATCGCAGCCAGTGGGTCGCGTAGTCCAGCGCCTCGCCGATCTCGCGCAGGCGGGCCTCGTCGTAGCCGGCGTCGGCAGCGTGGTCGAGGTAGTCCGGCATCGCCTCGCCCTCGGAGCGATCCGAGAGGCCGGCGACGGCGGGGACGTGGCGCAGTTCCTCGGTCAGGTCCGGGTCGATCATCCGGGCGATCTCCACGCAGAGCATCCCCGTCGTGATGCGGTAGTCCTCGTCGTGGAGGTAGGGGTTGACGTGGTCCTCGACGAGGGGTTCGACGGCCTCGGGGTCCGGGTGGTGGTGGTCGACGACGAGGATGGGCACGTCGTAGTGCGCGAGGTTCCGGTAGGCGGGCGTGTCCTCCTCGGTGCTCCCGTTGTCGAGCATCAGCAGGAGCGGGAGTTTCTGACCGTGGCGTTTGCGGTCCTCCAGGGCGAAGTTGAGGTCGCGGGTGACGTCCTCCAGTTCGTAGTACGGGGCCTTGCTCGGCAGGCGCTTGAGGAGGTGACGCGGGGCGTCGGGGTCTTCGTAGTGTGCCGCGATGAACCGCTCCAGGGCGTACTGGAGGGGAACGCTCGCACACAGGCCGTCGCCGTCGGCGTGGTGGCGCATCCTGATCGGGCGGCCCTCGAGGACGGTCTCCCGGAGGCGCTCGGCGACGCGTTGCAGGTCGGGCCAGAGTTTCTCCAGGGCCGGCCAATCGACGAGCGGGTCGACGTCGGCAGGTGCGGCCAGGTCCTCGCGGGCCTCCTCCAGTCGGAGGGCGACCTCGTCGGCAGCCTCGCCCTCGAGCACCGAGACGTCGTCGGCCTCGACCTGGACCGCGCCGTCGCGTTGCTCGACGGTCCCGGCGATCCGTACCAGGTCGTCTAGCTCGACGTCCGGAAAGGCCCGAACGCCAGCGGCCTCGAAGGCCGCACAGGGGACGACGCCGGCCTCGTCGCGGACCTGGAAGATGGTCGGGCCGCCGGTCTGCTTGATCTGGACGACCTGGCCCTCGACGTGGACCGAGTCGCCCCGTCGGTCCGCGAGCGCGGCCACGTCGACGCGGTCGCCGGGCCCGACGGCGACCGTGGTCGGGTCCTCGACAGCGGCCTCTTCGAATCCGAGGTCGCCGTCCTCGCGGACGGCCACGAGCGTGACGATCAGGTCGTCGCCGACCTCGTGGCTGGTCCGGAGGTTCGACTCGTGGACGAGCCCCGAGACCGACTCGGAGAGGTCGACGAAGACGCCGTAGTCGACCACGCCGTTGACGGTCGCGTGGTAGCGGGCGCCCTCCTCGACGTCCTCGGCGGTACAGCGGGGATCGAGATCGTAGACGATCGCCCCCGAATCGGGGGGCGCTGCGCCGGCCTCGCCGGCGTCCTGCGATGGAGACATTTGCGTGTGGTTGGGTGGTGCCCGCTTTTTACCCTTCGGTCTGGAGTCGTGTCACTCGCGTGACCGACCCGCCACCGGCCGGCCGTCGACTGCGCCGACGAGGGCGAGGCCGGCGACGGTCGTGGCGAGGTAGGCGAGCGTCGCCGCGACGACGGGGCCGACGTTCAGGACGGCGGCCGCGAGGGCGTACCCGAGGCCGAATCCGGCGACGGTCAACGCGGAGACGACGACCGTCCACCCGACGTCCCGGAGCCATCCCGCGTCGTCCGCTCCCAGTCGCTCGTGGAGGGCCGGAACCTGTACCCCGACGAGGACGAGCAGGAGAAACGTCGGGGCGAACGCGTGGACGGACGTGCTCGCGGCGAACCCGGCGGCGAGCGCGAGGGGCACGGCGGTTGCCTGGACCGCCAGCGATCCCGACCGGAGGTCCGCGGCGTAGCGGTCCCGGAGCGTGGGTCCGTCCGGTTGCACGGCCGGTGGAACGCGGCCGACCCCAAAAGGTCCGTCGACGCCGGGGCGAGTCGTCCGGAACGCTTAGATGGCGGCGGGAGCCTACGTCCGACAATGGGACTGTTTCGCTCGAGCGAGATCCTCGGCATCGCCGAGGGTGCGCTCGAGTTCGCGCGCTCGGCCGCCAGGGAGGCCCACCCGAACGAGTACATGGGCCTGCTCCGGGGCGAAGACGCCCGCACGCTCGGACTCGACGAGGACGGGACCGTCCTCTCGGACGTACTGGTCATTCCGGGCACCGAGACCAATCCCGTCAGTGCGACCGTCAAGACGAACATGGTCCCGAACGACCTCCGCGCCGCCGGGTCGATTCACTCCCACCCCAATGGCGTGCTCCGGCCGTCCGACGCCGACCTCGGGACATTCGGCCGCAACGACGTCCACATCATCATGGGCGCGCCCTACGGGCCCGAGGACTGGCGGGCCTTCGACCGCGAGGGCGAGCCCATCGACCTGCGCGTCCTCGACATCGACCTGCCCGAGGAGGAGTTCTTCGACTTCACGCAGGCCGACCTCGACGCCGAGTTTCGCGAGGAGGCCGATGATGGCGCCGGCCGCGACTTCTGGGAGGACCGATGACGCGGGTCGTCGCGCAGGGGACCTTCGACATCCTCCATCCGGGCCACCTCCACTACCTGCGCGAGGCCAAAGCGATGGGCGACGAACTCCACGTCATCGTCGCCCGCGCCGCGAACGTGACCCACAAGCCCGGCCCGATCGTTCCCGGGTCCCAGCGCGTCGAGATGGTCGGGGCGCTGAAGCCTGTTGATCACGCGCGCCTCGGCCACCCCGAGGACATCTTCGTCCCCATCGAGGAGATCGAACCGGCCATCGTGGCCCTGGGCCACGACCAGCACCACGACGACGACGCCATCGAGGCGGCCGCCGCCGACCGCGGCGTCGACCTTGACGTCCGTCGGGTGTCCGCCCGGGACTCCCGCGAGGGCGAGGAACTCCTCTCTTCGGGTCGAATCATCGACCGCATCCTGGCGGAGCGGGGCTGACTCACTCGTTCAGCCGGATGAGTTCCGAGACGTCGCCGCTCGTGAGCCGGTCGCTCTCCCAGACGTCCCGTTGCTCTTCCTCGTCGTGTGCCTCGCGGACGATGTCGTGGTAGTGCAGGACGACGTCGGATCGAGTGAGGATACCGAGCAACTCCATCCCCTCGAGCACTGGCAGCTTCTTGATCCCCTCGTCGGTCATGCGCTGGACCGCCGTCCGCACCGTCGCGTCGGGCTGGATGGTGACCAGTGGCGCACTCGCGGCGTCCGCCACGGAGATTTCGTCGAACGGGACCTCGGCAGCGGCGCCGGCAGCCAGGGCGTCCGTTTCCGTGACGATGGCCGCCGGCGTGCCGTCGCTCGTCACGATGGCGCTGCCGACCGACGCGGCGACCATCGCCTCGGCGGCCGCCGCCAGCGTCGCCTCGCGGTCGACGGTGACGAGGTCACGCGTCATCAGCTCGCTGACGAGCATTACCCGCCCGATGGGCGGCCCGGTACGTGAGTCTTTCCCAGGGTCAGAGGAGTCCCTCGCCGGCCAGCCGGTCGACGGCCTCGCGGAGCCGGTCCTGGCTGTTGGCGTACGAGAAGCGGGCATAGCCGGGCGTCCCGAAGGCGCTGCCGGGCACCGTCGCGACGTGGGCGTCCTCGATGGCCGCCTCGCACCAGGCCGAATCGTCCTCGTCGACGGGCACCATCGTGTAGAATGCCCCCTGGGGCGCGGGGACCTCGACGCCGCGCTCCGCGAGCAGGTCGACGAGGAGGTCCCGGCGGTCCTCGAAGGCGGTGACCATCTCGGCGACGGACTCGTCGGTGTTCCGGAGCGCCTCGATGCCCGCGCGCTGGACGAAGTTGACCGCACAGGAGACCGAGTGACTGTGGAGCTTCCCGGCTTCCGAGACGAGTTCGTCCGGGCCGGCGAAGTAGCCCAGGCGCCAGCCGGTCATGGCGTAGGCCTTCGAGAAGCCGTTGATCGTGATCGTCCGGTCGCGCATGCCCTCGAGGGTGCCGATCCGGGCCGGCGTCTCGCCGTACGTGATCTCGTCGTAGATCTCGTCGGAGATCACCGTGACGTCGTGGTCGACCGCCAGGTCGCGAACGCCCTCGAGGGCACCCCGGGAGTAGACCGCGCCGTGGGGGTTGCCGGGCGAGTTGACGACCAGCAGTTCGGTGTCGTCGGTGACGACGCCGTTGAGGTCGCCCAGCGCGTCCTCCAGGCGGAAGTCGTACTGGGCGGTGTCGACGCGCCGCAGGCTCCCGCCGGCGAGTTTGACCATCGCTTCATAGGAGACCCAGGCGGGGTCGAGCAGGACGACTTCGTCGCCTGAGCGGGACGAAGTCCCGCTGCCCGACGGGCCCTGCCCGTCAGGGCCGTCGATCAGGGCCTGGAAGACCTCGTAGAGGGCCTGCTTGGCGCCGGGCGTGACGGTCACGTGCTCGGCGCCGTACTGGTCCAGGCCGTCGCCGTGGAGCTTCTCGGCGATGGCCTCGCGGAGTTCGGGAATGCCCTGTGAGGGCGTATAGCCCGTGTGGCCGGCGTCCAGGGCCTCTTTGGCGGCCGCCTTCACGTTCTCGGGCGTGTCGAAGTCGGGTTCGCCGACGCTCAGGTCGACGACGTCGACGCCGTCGGCCTCGAGTTCGCTGGCCGCGTTGCTGATCGCGAGGGTCGCGCTCGGTTCTACTCGTCGTACCCTGTCTGCGAAGTCGAGTTCGGGAGTCATCGTGTTGGTGGGGGTTGTCGGCCGCGTCGGGCGTGGTGGTCACTCCAGCTCCGCGACCAGGTCGAGGGCGCTCTCCACGGCGGTGGCGCCGTGGTGGACGCGGGCTTCGGCCTCGTCGGCGCTCATCCCCGGGCCGGTCACGCCGAGCGTCACGGGCGTGTCCCGGTCGAGGCTGACGTCGGTCAGGGCCTGCGCCGTTGCGTCGGCGATGACCTGGTCGTGGTCGGTGTCACCGGTGACGATGGCGCCGAGCACCGCGACGGCGTCGACGTCGTCCCGGCGGGCGAGCCGGTCTGCTGCCAGCGGGGCGTCGTAGGAGCCCGGCACGGCGAGTTCCGCGACGATCTCCGCGCCGCGGTCGGCCGCGGCCTCGCGGGCCCGGTCCGCCATCTCGTGGGTGACCCGGCCGCGCTTGTTGAACTGGGCGACGACCAGCCCGAGCTGTACCATGTGTCAAGGGGGGTCGTGGGCACTCAAAGAAGTACCGTTCCCGGGCGGCTCCGCCGCGCGGGCGCGAGATCGACCGCGCGCCTCGCCGACCCGTTGCGCACGCAACCGTAACGGTTCTAACGGCCCCGGGGGATGCATCTGCCATGGCCGGTTCAGCCGACGACCCACCGCCATCCAGCCCGCCGGACGGACCGGGTCGCCGACGGCGAGACGAGTGGCTCGCTCGAGCCCGATCCGTCGGCGTCGTCCGCGCCGTCCTGGCCGTCGTGGTCCTCGCCGTCCTCGCCCGGTTCGTCCTCCTCGGCGCCCGGACCCTCCACTGGGACGAGGCCCGCGTCGGCTACTGGATCCTGCACACCCTCGAGTCCGGCTCGTTCGCCTACCGCCGGATCATCCACGGGCCCTTCGTCCAGCACGTCAACCACGTCCTCTTTCCCCTGTTCGGCGCCAGCGACTTCGTCGCCCGCGCACCGGTGGCGCTCGTCGGTGGCCTCCTGCCCGCAGTTGCCCTCCTCTTTCGCGAGCACCTGGCCGACGACGAGACCGTCGTTCTGGCGCTGTTTCTCGGCTTCGAGGCGGTGCTCGTCTACTACTCGCGGTTCATGCGCAGCGACGTCCTGGTCGCGGCGTTCATGTTCGTCGCCTTCGGCCTCCTCGTCCGGTTCTACGACACGCGCCGGGCCCGCTACCTGTACGGGGTCGGTGCCTTCGTCGCCCTCGGGGTCGCCTCGAAGGAGAACGCGCTCGTCTACGTCCTGACCTGGCTCGGCGCGACGGCGCTGCTCGCAGACCAGGCACTCTTCCGCCCGCGCGACCACGAAAGCGGGACCGCCTTGCTCCGCGACCGCTGGCGGGCGCTTCGCGGCTGGCGGCCCGGTGGCGACCGGACGCGGCTGGGCTCAGTCGGGCGCTGGTCCGGCCACCTGGTCGGCGCGGCCGTCGTCTTCCTGGCCATTACCGTCTTCATGTACGGACCACGGGGGGCCGGAATGGCCGGCATCCACTACCCGCCGGTGCCCGCGAGCCAGGGCGGGCTCGGCTTCTTCGAGGCGCTGACCCAGCCGACCGCGTTCCCGGGCTACGCCTACGACGCGCTGGCCCACCTCGCCGCCGAGTTCGGCGAGTGGATCGGCCAGTCCAGCGACCCGGGCTGCAACAAGGACAACGTCATCGACGGCTGGCTCTGTTACCTCGGCCGGTACGTCGAGGTGATGGTGTCGGCCTCGCTCGTCGTCACGGCGTTCTCGGTGATCGGCTTCTGCTACGAGCGGTACGCCCGCCCGATCGGTCGCAACCTGGTCCTGTTCGCGGGCTACGCCGGGTTCGTCTCGATTCTGGGCTACCCGCTGGGAACCGACGTCTTCGGCGCCTGGCTCGTCGTCCACGCGGTCGTGCCCCTCTCGATCCCCGCCGCCGTCGGCGTGGCCCGCATCTACCGCTGGGGCGTCGAGGCGTCCGCGTCGCGGGACACCGTCGGCACCACCGTCGCGGCCGTGGTCCTGCTCCTCCTTGCCTCCCAGGTGGCCGTCGCAAACGTGGGCTCGGTCTACACCGACTACGGGGAGGATTCGAACCCACTCGTGCAGTACGCCCAGCCCGCCGACGACCTCGATCCCGTGATCGAGGCACTCGAGGGCGCAACGGCGGAGAACCGCGAGGGAGCGGACGCGCTCCTCTACTACGGCGAGGTCGGGGAGGACCGCGACGACCACCTCGCCCTGGTCGCGGAGAACCCCGAGCGCTCGGAGGGCGACCTGCTGACGCGCCCCGCCTGCGCGCAGTGGTTCAACACGCTGCCGCTCCCCTGGTACTTCGAGACGACTGGCGCCAACGTGACCTGCGAGTCCGAGCCCGCTCGCCTCGGCGACCGGGCCGGCAGCGAGGAACCGGCAGTGATCCTCACCATGGCCGCCGACAGCACCGTGCCGGCCGAGCGGCTCCGGGACGCCGGGTACCGCAACGCGACCTACCGGATGCGCTCGAACGACTACCGGCTGACCGTCTTCGTCCACGAGCGGATCGACCAGGGGCCACCCTGAGCGGCGCGTCAGGCGGCCGCCTCTTCCTCGGTCCGGTCGTCCCCCTCGTCGTACATCTCCTCGATCCGGTCGTCGAAGTGCGCGACGATGTTGCGCCGCTTTTTCTTCATGGAGGGCGTCAGCAGGTCGTTGTCCGCCGTGAACTCGATGGGGACGAGCCGGAACTTCTTGATCGTCTCGTAGTCCTCGAAGTTGGCGTTGACGCGGTCGACCTCCCGACCGACGTACTCGCGGACGCGATCGTCCCGGCAGATCGCGTCGGAATCGGCCGGGAGGTCGATCCCCTCCCGGTCGGCCCAGGCGCGGACGGAGGCGAGGTTCGGCACCAGCAGGGCGCTGACGAACTTCCGGCCGTCGCCGACGACCATGGCCTGCTCGACCACGTCGCTCGCGGCGAAGGCGTCCTCGATCGGTCCCGGGGGGACGTTCTTGCCCGTCGAGAGCACGAGCAACTGTTTCAGGCGCTCCTTGAACTCCAGGTAGCCGTCGGGCCTGACGTGCATGATGTCGCCGGTCCGGAACCAGCGGCCGTCCTCGTCGGTCGTGAAGGCATCCTCGGTGACCGTCGGGAGGTTCCAGTAGCCGTCGGTGACGTTGGGGCCCGCGACGAGGAGTTCGCCGACCTCGCCCTCGGCCTCGGGAAAGTCGTCGCCGCCGACGACCCGCTGGTCGACGGTGATCTCGACGTCGCGGACCGGCGGGCCGATCGTCCCGATCTTTGGCGCCTCGGCGGGATTGGCCGTGACGACGGGAGCGGTCTCCGTCAGGCCGTAGCCCTCGAGGATCGGCAGGCCCATGCCGTGAAAGAGGGCACAGAGTTCCGCCGAGAGACTGCCGCCGCCGCTGAACATGAACTCGAGTTCGCCACCGAGGGCGTCCTTGACCTTCGAGAAGACCAGACGCTCGGCGACGGCTCGCTTGAGCCCCAGGAGCAGGCCCGGGTCGTCGGTCTCGTGGTAGGTCCGGCCCACCTCGACGGCCCACTCGAAGATCCGCTCCCTGGCGTCGCTCTCGGCGGCCTGGTCCCGGATCGCGTCGTAGATCTTCTCGTAGACGCGGGGCACGCTCGTGCCGACGGTCGGCCGGACCTTGCTGAAGTCCTCACGGAGCGTGTCCGGGCTCTCGGCGTAGGCCACGGTCACGCCGGCGGCGAAGTTGACGAAGTGCCCGGCAGTCCGCTCGAAGACGTGTGCCAGCGGGAGAAAGGAGACCGCGCGACTGGTCGCGTCGATCGTGGGCAGGTCCGCGTCCTTGTCGGGCCTGTCGCCGAAGCGGGCGAGCACCTGGTCGACGTTCACAAGGAAGTTGCGGTGGGTCAGCTTCACGCCCTTGGGCTCGCCGGTCGTCCCGGAGGTGTAGATCAGACTGCAGAGGTCCTCCGCCCCGCGCTCGTCGAGCCAGGCCTCGTAGGTCGCCTCCTCGAAGGCCCGCTCGCCGAGGTCGTGGACGTCCGCCAGGGTGTACACGTCGGGGCGCGACCCGTAGTCGTCGGCCTGGTCCCCCGTCAGTTCGTCGAACGTGACGAGAAACTCCAGGTCGAGGTCGTCTTCGACGTCGATCACGCGCTCCAGGTGGTCGCCGTCCTGGCAGACGACTCCGTTCGCGTCCGGGTCGTCCAGGAGGTACGCCACCTGATCCGGCGAGGAGGAACTGTAGACGGTCGTGACGACGGCGCCAGCAGCCAGCAACGCGAAGTCCGCCTGGGCCCACTCCATGCGCGTCTGGGAAAAGATCGCGACGCGATCGCCGGCCGTAACGCCGAGTTCGCGGAAGCCTGCCGCGAGGTGGCGCACCAGAGATCGCATGTCCGCGTACGTCAGCGATGCGAACTCGCCCGACGGTGCGGGTGGAACGACGCCGTCGACGAGCGTCCGGTCGTAGACCCCGCCCTTGTACAGTTGGGCGGGCCGGTCCGCGTGCTCGGCAGCCGCGGCCTCGAACAGGTGCGGAACCGTCGAGGCGTCGCTCGCGGGGCCCTCGTAGCTCCGCTCGGCTGCCACCCAGTCCTGTGCCATACGGTACGGTGGCACACACAGTACAAAAAACGTCGTGTCGTCGACGGGCCGCGAGGGGCGCTCGGGGCGCCGGGCGCAGTCCGGTCCAGTGTCCCCGCTGGGCGTGGACCCCTATTCCAGGCCGAGGTCCGCGAGCGAGTGGGTGTGCTGCCAGGCGCCGGTCACCTCGTCGACGTCGAAGTTGATGATGCCGTCGGTCAGTTCCAGGCGGACCACGTCGTCGCCGATGTCGGTGTCGTGGAGGTGCAACTCCAGGGGTTGATCGAACTCCGCGACCTTGACCATCAGTTCGCCGTTCTCTTCGAGCATCGACCGGAGATCAGCTGCCTCCATACCTGCGTGTACGTCACGTTCTCAGATAAATGTGCGTGACACCCCCCGGTCGGCGAGAACCCGGCGGGGACGCCACGGTTTTCGGCAAGCCTAAAAGCCTGGAGGCCAAAGCGATAGGCACGAACGACCATGCAAGTCGAACCATACCAGAACTGCCTGGACTGCGGGTCCCACCTCGACACGACGACCATGTACAAGCGCCACGCCTACTGTCCGGACTGCGGCGGCCTGGCGACGCTCTGATCCGGGCCCACCGGAATCAACGTTGATACCTGCGGGGGACGAATTACGGTCCCACGCGTGCAACGGGCGGGTAATGACACGCGCCGCCGTCGAGTCCTTCGCCAGTTTCGTCGACGACGTCGACGCGAATCCAGCGACGCTGCTCCTGCTGAACCGAACGGAGCCGGTCCCGCTCCTCTCGCTGCTCGAACGCGCGTTCGAACGCCAGCCGGTCCACGTCGTCGAGCGCGAGGTACCCGGTCCCGTCGAGGACCTCGTCGTCCTCGTGGACGAGACCGGCGTGGTCGCGAGCTCGCCGCTCCAGGGAGTGGCAGAGTCCTTCCTGCTGATCAACGCGGACCGCTTTCGCACCGGAGCGAACGACCTGGAGGCGGGTGCCGTCCCCGCCGTCCTCCGGGAACTGACCGACATCGCCTTCGAGCTCCGGGGGTACCCCGAGTCCTCGAAGGAAAAGCTGCTGCTCATCCTGATGTCGCGGTACGTCGAGGCGGCCGCGCTGCGAAACGGCCGGGGCGAACTCCACGTCGGCTTCCAGCGACTCTCCCGACTCGACGACGAGTACGGCACGCGGACGGTCTACGAACGACTGGGCGAGTCCGCCGTCGAGACGCACGTCTACGGCGTCGGCAGCGAGACCACGACGGTGCCGGCGGGCGTCGTCGCCCACGAGGGTGACGACGAGAACTACCGTCGGTCGTGGTTCGTCGTCTTCGAGCCACCCGACGGTGACGCGGCCGTCGCGCTCGTCGCGTGGGCGATCGGCGAGAACCGGTGGCGTGGCACGTGGACTTTCGACGACGGATCGGCACGAGCAGTGGGCGAGTTCGTCCGGGAGACGATGTAGCCACGGTCTGTCGGGCGGGGTGTCATCACAACCCCTTTGCTCGTCTCGGTCGAGACCCACCCATGCTCGACTACCTCGGCCTCGCCGCCGACCTCGACGAAGAAGAGCGCATGATCCGGGACGCGGCCCGGGAGTTCGTCGACGACCGGTACCGGCCGCTCCTCGACGAGGCATACGAGGCAGGGACGTTCCCGACTGAAGTCATTCCCGAGATGGGCGAACTCGGATTTTTCGTGCCGAACCTCGAGGGCTACGGGTCGCCGGGCGTCTCCGAGACCGCCTACGGCCTCCTGATGCAGGAACTGGAGGCGGGCGACTCCGGGCTCCGGTCCATGGCCTCCGTCCAGGGCGCGCTGGTAATGTACCCAATTCACGCCTACGGGAGTGAGGTGCAGAAGGAACGGTGGCTCCCCGCGCTCGGGCGCGGCGAGGCCGTCGGCTGCTTCGGCCTGACGGAGCCCGCCCACGGCTCGGACGCGGCGTCGATGGAGACCAGCGCCGCGGCCGACGGCGACGGGTACGTCCTCGACGGCACGAAGACCTGGATCACGAACGCCCCCATCGCGGACGTGGCGCTGGTCTGGGCGCGCGACCGTACGGCCGAGGGCGACCCCGTTCGCGGCTTCCTGGTCGAGACGGACCGAGACGGCGTCACGACGAGGGAGATCGACGGGAAGCTCTCGCTGCGCGCGTCGACTACCGGCGAACTCGCGCTCGACGGCGTCCAGGTCCCTGCAGCGAACGTCCTCCCGGACGTGGCGGGAATGGCCGGGCCGCTCTCCTGTCTGACTCAGGCGCGCTTCGGCATCGCCTGGGGCGCCGTCGGGGCCGCACGCGACTGCTTCGAGACCGCACTGGCCTACGCGCGGGACCGCGAGCAGTTCGGCCGGCCCGTCGCGAGCTTCCAGCTCCAGCAGCGCAAGCTGGCGGAACTGGCGACGCAGATCGAACTCGCCCGCCTCCTCGCGCATCGCCTGGCCGCCCTGAAAGAGCGCGGGGAGCTCCGGCCCGAGCAGGTCTCGATGGCAAAGCGGAACAACGTCCGGATGGCCCGGGAAGGGTCCCGCGTCGCCCGCGAGATGCTCGGCGGCAACGGCATAACGATGGATTACTCGCCGATGCGCCACCTCGCCAACATGGAGACCGTCTACACCTACGAGGGAACCCACGACGTCCACACCCTGATCCTCGGTCAGGACCTGACCGGGATCTCGGCCTTCTCGTGACGGCGCGACAATCGCAAACGATTTCGTGATCCTGGCAGACGGTTGTCGCGTGAATCCCTACGTCCTCCTCGCCGCGGCCATCGTCGCCGAACTGGTCGGCACGACCGCCCTGAAACTCTCGGCCGGGTTCTCCCGGCCGGTCCCGAGCGCCGTCGTCGTCGCCGGATACCTGACGGCCTTCTACCTCGTGTCGCTGACCCTCGAGGACCTGCCACTGGGGCTCGTCTACGGGACCTGGGCAGCACTCGGGGTCGCGGGCGTCGCCGCCATCGGCGTGGTCGTCTTCGACGAGTCACTCGACGCCGCGGCAGTCCTCGGCATCGGCCTGGTCATCGCCGGCATCTACGTGCTCAACGTCGTCTCCGACGTGGCCGCCCACTGAGCGAGGGCCGCCGCGACCCGCCGTCCAGGCCTAGATCTCGGTGAGGTACTCGTAGTCGTCGGGCAGCGCCTGAGCGTCCCCGGGCAGGAGCGCCACCACCAGACACTCGGCGTAGTCGGCGAAGTACTCGACGAGGTCCGCGATCCGGTTCGAGTCGATCGCTTCCAGCGAGTCGAGCAGCATGAACGGCACCTCCTCGTAGACCTCGTGGACGAGGTACCCGGCAAGCGCGAACACCAGTCCCGTCACCTCCCGTTCGCTCTCCGAGAGGTGCTCGACGGTGTCCTCGTAGGTCGTCCCCTCGTCGGTCGTCCGAACGACGTGCAGGTCGAACGACCGCTTTGAGACCGTCTTGCGTCCCTCCCGGACCTCCGCTTCCGTCCGCTCGATCCAGATCCGGTCGATGTTGGCGTACTGGAGCATCGAGAGGATCGACTCCATGTGGTCGTTGAATTCCTCGACGGCGTCGGCCTCGATCCGGTCGACGCGAGTCCGGAGGTCGGTCAACTCTTCGCTGATCGACTCGCGCCGGGTTTCGAGGTCGCTCCGCTCGTCAAGCCGGGACTCGATCTCCGCGATGCGCTCCTCGACGTCCGCCAGGTCGTCCCGGTGGCGCTCGAGTTCCAGTTCGACCTGGCTCACTTCCCGGTGGGTCTCCAGTACTTCCTCGTAGGCCGTGTCCGCCGCGTCGAAGTCCTCCGTCTCGGCCTCGAGGTCCGCGATCAGGTCCGTTTGCTCCTCGCGAGCGTCCTCGAGGTCCGCGACGCGCTCCTCGACTGCCGCGAGTTCGGCGTCGATGTCCGCGATGCGGTCGGTGAGGTCCTCCCGACGCTGTTCGTGCTCCCGGATCGACTTCTGCTGGGACGTGAGGTCGTCGATCCGATCGGATATCTCGTTGCGTTCGTCCAGTTTCTCGCGGTGCAGCGACCGGAGGCGCTCCAACGTCTCCTCGATCCGGTCGCGCTCGACCGCCGAGCCACACGTCCAGCAGGTCACGCGCGCCTCGTCAGACATGAGCTGGTCCGTGAGCGCGCCGTCCCCGTCGCCATTGGCCGCCGGGCCGTCTCCGAGGTCACCGTCGATCCCGATTCCCCCCTCCTCGAGACGGTCCTCGTTGAACCGGATCACGCTCTGGAGTTCGCTGACCGTCGAGTCGAGGACCCGCTTGCGCTCTCTGAGTTCCGAGATCCGGCCCGCGAGCTCGTCGGCCGAGTCGGCGTGGCTCTCGTCGAGGTCCTCGAGTTCCGCTCGCAGCCGTTCCCGCTCCGCCTCCAGTTCGGTCTTCGTCTCGCGTTCCGTCTCCAGGTCGAACTCCAGGTCCTCCAGCTCTCGTCTGGCCGCCCGAAGCCGCTCGAAGGCATCCTCGATCTCCGAGCGCTTCGACTGGCTCTCCGAGACGTCCGCGTCGAAGCTCTCCAGCTGATCCTCCAGGTCCGCGAGTTCCGCCTCGCGTGCGTCGATCGTCTCCGCCAGGCTGGTGCGGCGTTCCTCGAGCTCCGGCAGTTTTGACTCGAGTCGGTCCAGCTCCGACAGGCGCTCGTCGAGGTCGCGCTTGTCCTCCTCCAGCGATCGGATGCGGGCGTTGATCTCCGCCGTGTCGATCGGCCGCATGATCAGCTCGCGGAGGTCGGCGCCGCGCTCGACCGCGCGTCGCGCCTCGTTGGATTCCAGCAGGAAGGCAAACAGGTCGGCCAGGGTCGGATCGTCGAGGTAGGGCTCGCCCTCGTAGATCACCTGGCCGTTGCGACGGTGCAGTGTGCGCGTGGCGTTTTCGCCGTCGACGGTCAGGTCGACCGAGCCCTCGTCGGCGTCGCCTTTGAGCGTTGACCGATCGCTGCCCAGCGCCGCCATGATCGCCTGCAAGAGCGAGGTCCGATTCGTGGCGTTGCGACCCTCGAGGACGTTGACACCTGGTTTGAGCGTGACCGACGTGTGGTCGATCCCACCGACGTTCGTGACGGTGAGATCGACGTTGGCGCTGCTCGACCACCCAGTCGACATGTTGCATCTGTAATCGAAGCCGCCCTATAAACGTGGCCACTTCACACGGGGCGATCCCGCCTCACTCGCAGTCACAGCCGCCCTGCTCAAACAGGTCGGCGACGGTGTAGTCCCGGCCGCAGTCGTTACAGACCACGCGCAGGTCGACGACCACGTCGTAGTCGCGGTCGGTCACCAGTCCCGCGTTCGCCAGTTCCTCGACCGTCGTCTCCGTGACCGCCCGGGTCCGGCTGGCCAGTCGCTGCACCGTCTCCGACTTCCTGGCCAGGCGGTCGCTATCGTCTCGCTCGAAGGCCGCGTCGCGGACCCGCCGCAGGTAGGTGTGGATTGCCTGGTGGCTGACGACGTCAGACTCGAGGGCGTCGACGTCGACGCCCGCGCGTTCGAGTTCGCGGCGTTTCCGGATCCGGTCTGGCTCGCCCGCCTCGCCGGCGACGAGGGTCTGGTAGGCGCTCTCGACGTCGCTCGACACCACCGATCCGCGGGCCTCCTCGAGGGCCGCGCGGACGATGGCCCGGTTGAACTCGGCCGCGAGGTCCCGGAGGCTGGTCCGCTCGCCGCCCTCGCCAAGCCACTCGGCCTCCAGGCGCTCTCCCCACTCCTCCAGGCCGTACTCCTCCATGACCCGTTCGACTTTGGTCCGTCGCCCCGATCCGGAATCAGCCATTGGGTGCCGGCTCGCGTCCCGACACCTCAAGCGTTGCCCTCCGCGGCGCAGTCCGAGGGGTTGAAACTGACCGCGCACACACCCGGCCCATGGGGAAGTTCCTGCACAGCGGCCGCCGCCGGGACCTCTGTGCCCTCCTCGCCGGCGAACCGCTCCAGGCCCAGGCGCTGAAGTCGCGGCTGTCAAGTCACTACGACGAGCGCATCGACCCGAAGTCGTTCTACGGCGCACTCGACGCGCTCGAGGACGCCGGCTTCGTCGAGGCGCGCACCGAGGGAATCCACGACGTCTACGCGCTCACCGACGCCGGGGAGGCGCGCCTGCGCGAGCACTACGCGTGGCTGGGCGAGCAACTGGGAGAAGCCTGACGGTGGCGCGTCGTCACACAAAAACAATCGCCGATTGTCGCGGCTAATCGGTCGCTAGACGTCGGTCAGTCGAGCAACTGGTCCGCGATGGTGTTTCGGAGGATTTCGCTCGTCCCCTCGTAGATCTCGTTGAGTTTCGCGTCGCGGTAGTACCGCTCGACGGGGAAGTCCTTGACGTAACCGTAGCCGCCGTGGATCTGGATGCCCTCGTTGGCCACCTCGCGAGAGACCTCCGAGGAGTAGAGCTTCGCCTGGGCGGCCGCCTTGACGTAGTCCTCGCCGCGCATCTTTCGGTCGGCCGCGCGGTGCATCAGCAGGCGGGCGGCCTGAGTCTTCGTGTCCATGTCCGCGAGCTTGTGCTGGATCGACTGGAAGTCGGCGATGGGCCCGCCGAACTGCTCGCGCTCCTGAGCGTAGTCGACGGCTGCGTCGAGGGCCGCCTCGGCGATGCCGACCCCACGGGCAGCGATCGTGATGCGGCCGCCGTTGAGCGTCTTGAGCGCCTGGCGGAGTCCGTCGCCCTCCTCGCCGATCAGTCGGTCGGCGGGAACGCGCAGGTCGTCGAAGCGGAGTTCAGCCGTCGGACAGCCCTTGTCGCCGAGCTTGTGCTCGGTCCCCTCGACGACGAAGCCGTCGTCTTCCTCGGGGAGGACGACGAACGAGGAGATGCCGCGACTGCCTGCCTCCGGGTCCGTCTTGGCGAAGACGACCACCGTGTCGGCGACGGACCCGTTCGAGATCCAGAGCTTCCCGCCGTTGATGACGTAGTCCTCGCCGTCGCGCTCGGCGGTCGTCTCCATCGCGGGGACGTCGCTGCCCGCGCCGGGCTCGGACAGCGCGAAGGCGCCCAGGTCTTCGCCCTCGGCCAGCGGGGTCAAGTAGTCGTCCTTCTGGGCCTCGTCGCCGAAGTCGGCGATCATGTTGCAGGCGAGCGAGATGTGGGCGGCGACGATGGTGCCGAGGCCCCCGCTGCCGCGGGAGATCTCGGCGAGGGCGTCGGCGTAGGCGTGGTAGTCGAGGCCGACGCCGCCGTAGGCCTCGTCGATGGGCATCCCCATCAGGCCGAGGTCGGCCATCTGGTCGATGAGGTCCCAGGGTACCTCGTCGGTCTCGTCGATGTCGCCAGCCCGCGGGACGACTTCCTCGTCGACGAACTGGCTGACCATGTCGACAATCTGGGCCTGTTCTGGCGTCCGTGAGAAGTCCATGGCACCAGCTTGAACCGGGGGTGGATTAACTGTTGGCCCGGCGACCAGGGCCGGCTCCGGGTCTCGCCGGACTGCCCGTCCCCCTCGACGGAGGCCGGGGCTAGTCGTCGACGGTGACGAGACCGGCGTCGATCACTGCCTGGCCGGCCTTCGTGTAAGGACCGTCCTCGGCACCCTCAGACGTAACGAAGTCGTACTCTTCGGTGTCGTTCGTGTCCAGATGTGGCATCGGGAGCAGGGGACGAGCGGGAAGCTCGACCTCGGTGATCTCCTCGGGATCCTCGATCTCCACCTCGACGGCCTGGTGCTGGCCCGCCTCCAGATAGTCGGAGACGCCGACGACGCTCTCGAGTGCCGCACCCGCCAGGAGTCGCGCGTCGTGGACCGCGACGAAGCCGCCGTGGGAGACGGTCACGTCTCGAACCGTGACCGCATCGTCGACCGCCTGGTTCCGGAAGTCGACGGTCGCGAAGGGGTCGTCGGTCGGCTCGGGCGGGTCGCTGTCGACCGTGACGAACCCGCCGTCGACCACGGGGAGTCCCGCCGTGGCGTACGGCCCGTCTTCCTCGCCCTCGCTGGTGACGAAGTCGTACGTCTCGTCGCCGTCGGTCTCCTGGTGGGGCATCGGCACGAGCGGCGTCGTCCCGTCGAGCGAATCGCGGTCGAAGGAACTGCCAGGTACGTCGAACAGTTCGACCGGGACGCGATAGTGGGCGCCCGGTTCCAGATACTCCGAGACGCCGATCACGCTCGGGGCGACCGCGCCCTCGAAGAGCGTCTGGTCGTGAATGGCCACGTACCCGCCGTCCGAGAGGACGGTCGCGTCGACGACGATCTCGGTGCCCTCGGAGTACTGGTTGCTGAACTCGATCGACGCGAAGGGCGTCGCCTCCTCGTCGTCCGCTTCTTCCTCTTCCTCGGCATCTTCGGCCTCGGCACCGACCTCCGAGTCGGTCTCCGTCTCCTGGGCCGCCGCTGCCGTCGCGGCGAGACTCGCCACACCCACGCTGCCCGCCGCCGCCAGGAACCGTCGCCGCGATGCCGCCGCGATACCGTCGTGTCGCGCTGAGTCTGACATTGCGACTAGTCGTATGACATGTTCCTAAATGAGAATGCAGTCGGTAAAGCGCCTCTCTCTGCAAAAATCCGCAGTTACAGCGCATCCGATCGGCGACATTTCAGTAAGGCAGCGGTACTCGCACCGCCGGTTCCCATCAAGAAGTATCCGGTTCGGGCCGCCTCCCGTCCGTGTCTCATTCGACTACTCGGCGGTCTGTCACTGGGTGCGTTCGTTCGGTTCACGAGTGACGGTAAGGGCCGAAAGCGACGCAGCCAGAGGGGGACGACGGGGCTCTCGGTCCCTCCGTCGGCTGTGACGCTCTCCGCGACGCGGGCCACCGCCTCCACGACCTCACCGACCGGGCCGTCGATCCGGCGGGCGTCACTCCCCGTACTCGTAGAATCCCAGGCCGGTCTTCTTCCCGAGGTTGCCGGCCGCGACCTTCCGTTTGAGGAGGTAGGCTGGCTGGTACCGGTCGCCGAGTTCCTCGTGGAGCGTCTCGCTCGCCTCGAGGGTGACGTCCAGGCCGATGTGGTCGGCCAGTTCGAGAGGGCCCATCGGCACGTTGGTCCCCAGTGTCATTCCGCGGTCGATGTCGTCCTTCGTGGCGACGCCCTCGTCGTAGGCCCGGATGCCCTCGTTGATCCAGGGCATCAGGATCCGGTTGGTGACGAATCCCGGCTTGTCGTCGGCCTCCCAGGTCTCCTTCCCGAGGTCCTCGGCGAAGTCGTGGGCGAAGGCGACGGTGGCGTCGGCAGTCTTCTCACCCACGACGACCTCGACGCCGTCCATGATCGGCACCGGGTTCATGAAGTGGAGGCCGACGACGAGGTCGGGCCGATCGGTCGCGCTGGCGATTGTAGTGATCGAGATGGTGCTCGTGTTGGTCGCGAGGACCGCGTCGTCCGCGAGGATCCCGTCGAGGTCCGCGAAGACGGACTGCTTGACCGAGCGATCCTCGACGACGGCCTCGACGGCGACGTCCGCCGGAGCCAGGGCGTCGAGGTCCGTCGCGCCCGACACGCGCTCGCGGGCGGCGTCTGCCGACTCGCGCGTCAGGGCCTCGCGCTCGACGAGGCGGCCAAGGGAGTCGTCGATCCCGGCCAGTCCGCGGTCGAGGGCGTCCGCGTCGACGTCGGTCAGGACGACGTCGTACCCGGCGGTAGCTGCGACCTGTGCGATCCCGTGGCCCATGGTGCCGGCGCCGACGACGCCGACGGTCTCGACGGTGGAGACGTCCATGCGCTAGCCACCGCCTGCAGTCCCTTAGCGTCGTGGTTCCACGGTGGGTACGGGTCCGCCGGGACAGTCCCCTCGTGGCGCCCCACCCCGTAGTTCAAAAGAACTAATGCCCGCGTGACCGGACGCACTACCTACGATGCGCCCATTCGACGACACCCCACTGGCCAGAGACGGGAAGGTCCTGATCCTGGCCTACGACCACGGGCTGGAGCACGGGCCGGTCGACTTCGAGGACGTTCCCGAGAGCGCCGACCCCGAGCGGGTCTTCGACGTAGCGACCCACCCGGCCGTTACGAGCCTCGCCGTCCAGAAGGGCGTCGCCGAGGCCTACTACCCCTCCTACGAGGACGACGTCAATCTACTCGCCAAGCTGAACGGCACGTCGAACCTCTGGATGGGCGAACCCGACTCGGCGGTCAACTGGTCGGTCGACTACGCCGCCGAGGTCGGTGCCGACGCCGTCGGCTTCACCCTGTACGGCGGCTCGAACAACGAGATCGAGATGGCCGAGGAGTTCCGGAAGGCCCAGGAGAAAGCCCGCGAGCACGACCTCCCCGTCGTGATGTGGTCCTACCCCCGCGGCCAGGGCCTGAAGAACGACACCAAACCCGACACCATCGCCTACGCCGCGCGCCAGGCGCTCGAACTGGGCGCCGACGTGGCGAAGGTCAAGTATCCCGGCAGCCAGGCGGCGATGGAACAGGCCGTCCGGCTGGCGGGCCCGACGAAGGTCGTCATGTCCGGCGGGTCCAAGACCTCCGACCGCGAGTTCCTCGAGACGGTCAAGTCGGCCATCGACGCCGGCGGCGTCGGTCTCGCCGTCGGGCGGAACGTCTTCCAGCGGAAGAACCCCCAGCGCATCCTCGACGCCCTGGAGCAGGTCATCTTCGAGGAGGCGTCCGTCGACGCCGCCCTCGGCGCGGCCGAGGCCTGAGTCCCCGATGACCGATCCCGACGCGATCGACGCGGTCTTCGAGACGGTCGCGACGACCGCTGGCGACGTGCGCGAGGCGCTCGCCGACCGCCGCGCCTACCACGAGGCCGAGAACCCCAGCGGCGAGCAGCAACTCGCGGCCGACGTCTACGCCGACGAACTGCTCGAGGACCGCTTCCTCGCGCTCGACGCGGTCGAGGCCTACGCGAGCGAGGAACGGGAGTCGGTGGTCTTCTCCGGGGGCGGCGACCTGCACGTCGCCTGCGACCCCCTGGACGGCTCCTCGAACCTCGAATCCAACAACGCGATGGGGACCATCGTCGGCGTCTACGACGAACCGCTGCCCGCGCCGGGCGACGCGCTCGTCGCCGCGGGCTACGTCCTCTACGGCCCCATCGTGACGATGGTGACGGCCGTCGACGGCACGGTCACCGAGTACCTCCTCGAGGACGGTGAGCGCGAGGTGCTGACCGAGGACGTGACCCTCCCCGACGAACCAACCGTCTACGGCGTCGGCGGGCGCGTGCCGGACTGGCCCGACAACGTCCGGCGCTTCGTCGACGAGATCGAGGCCGACCGCCTGAAGCTGCGCTACGGCGGCGCGATGGTCGGCGACGTGAACCAGGTCGTCTCCTACGGCGGGATCTTCGCCTACCCGATGCTGGACGACCGGCCCGAGGGCAAGCTCCGGCTCCAGTTCGAAGGGCATCCGATCGCGCATGTGGTCGCCACTGCCGGCGGTGCCGCCTCCGACGGGACGACGCCCCTGCTCGAGAAGACGCCCGACGAACTCCACGAACGGACGCCGGTCTTCGTCGGCTCGGAGCCGCTGATCGACCGGCTCGAAGCCAGCCTCGCCTGAGCCGGCGGGTCGCCCTCGGGCGCGTTCAGTAGCCCATGAGCAGTGCGACGGCCTTCAGCGCGAGAAAGACCGCCACGAGGACGCCGCCGAGGTAGGTGAGGACCATCCGGAACAGCCCGAGGGGAAGGAAGCCGAAGACGCCCAGGACGCTCGCGAGGAGCCCGCCACCCTCGCCGACGGAGACCGTCCCCGCGGCCGTGCCGTTGACCGTCAACTGCTGGCGACCGGTGGCGTTGGCGCTCCAGTTCAGCGCGACGGACCGGTCCTCGCCACCCGGGACCGTCACCGTCCTTGTGTCGACGACGGTCCCGTTCACCGAGAGACCCGCCCTGTAGGAGACCGCCGCGTCGCCCGGATTGTCGACTGTCGCCGAGACGGTCACGGATCCTCCGGGCTCGACCGACGTGGCGTTCGCCGTCGCGTTGGTCACGGTGACGGCGTCGTCCGGCACATTCGACTCGGCCTCGCTCGGCGTCGCCGTCGGCACCTCGGTCGGCGTGGGCGTGGATTCGGTCGCGTTCCCGGTCGTCCCGTTCGACGCGGTGGCGACCGCGAACCGCGAGAGGCCCGGGGAGTCGGCACGGTAGCGGTACGGTCCCGCCACCTCGGGGTCGTCCACCCGCGTCGTGTTCAGCCGCGTCCACGCGCCGTCGCTACGGCGGAACACGGAGACTGCTGCCGGGTCGGCATCTGCCGGGAGCCGCTCGTGCTCGACCGCGATGGACAGCGTCACGCCCGCCACGTCCCGGTCGGCCACGTCGTGGACGACGGTCAGCGCGCCGAGGACACCGGTCGCGTTCGGCACGTCGCCGGCCGCGGCCGGGCCGTCGGCCTGGATCGCCAGGCCGTACCGACTCGCGTTCCGGAGCGTCACGTTCAGCGCGGTCAGGGCGACGCCGTCGTGGGCTGCGACGGGGGTATCCGTCTCGTTCGCGCGCGCGAGACGGACGGGTCCCTTCGCCGGATCGGCCACGTCCACGATGGCGCTCCCGTCCGATGGCGTGACGTTCGATGCGAAGTCGACCGTCGCCGAGCCCCCGACCGACGCGACCGAACCGTTCCCGGTGAGGTCGACGACGATCCGGTCGGTCCCGACGTCGCCGTCGATGTCGGTCACGGTCACCGTCGCGGTGTAGTTTCCGGGCCGGTAGCGGTGGGTTACGCGCTCGCCGGTCGCCTCGGCCCCGTCGCCGAGGTCCCAGGTGATCGACGCGATCGGATCCGCGGCGGTGGAGCGGCTCGCGTCCAGCGTGAGCGTCGTGCCGCTGGACGCCGCGAAGTCCACGCCGGCCACCGCCGTCGGGGGGCGGTCCTCGGTCGCGACAGTGACGACCCGGCCACTCCGTCGGTCGTTGCCGTGTTCGTCGGCGACGCGCTCGACCGTCGCTCGGTAGTCACCCGCTGCCGGGAGGGCCACCGAGGCCGTCAGTCGCAGCCCGCCGTCGGCGGCGGTGAAGTTCTCCCGCTGGAGCGTGACGGATGCCGGCCCGTCGACGGAGACGTTCACCTCGTCGAGCGGCTCGCTGGCCTCGACCGTCAGGTCGACAGTGGTTCCGTTCGCCGGCTGGACGGCGAAGCGCTCCACACGCGGTGGAACGGTGTCCATCCCGCCCACCTCGACGGCGGCACCGTCGGTGGCGAGTTCGGCGCCGTCGCCGTCGGTGACGGTCGCGTCCGGGGCGAAGGAGACGGTCACGACGTCGCTGTCGACCGGTGCCGCGAGGTGGAGGCGGACGCGAGCGTCGTCGCCAGCGGGATCCACGGACGCAGACGAGACGCGGCCGGCCGAGACCGCGAAGTCGTCGCCGTCGATGGAGCCGGCCGCCACGCCGGCGTCGCTGCCGACCACGAACTCGACGGTGTCCGCTCCGGCGGCGCTGGCGTCCGAGAGGGTCACGCTGGACCCGTTCGTCGCCTGAAACTGAGCGTCGGTGGGGAGCGACGCGCCCGCGCTCCCGACGGCGAGCACCAGCGCGAGGACGACGAACGAGAGTGCGAGGAGACCAGCCGCTCGGCGTCCCCCAGGACCGTGCCCGCCACCCCCCGGCGTCCGGTGACCGCCGGCGGGAGTCATGGCTCGTCGGTTGGCGGGCCCGCTGTATAAAGGTCCGATCCCGTTTCTCGCGCGTGAAACTGGGGACGCCGGGGCTGGCCAGGATCACCGGCGACGGAGGCCGGCGTCGAACCGCTGCAGCGACACCGGGCGGCGAGAGGGGGTAGGCCGACCTTTGCCCAGTCGGCCCGGGGGTCGCCGGCCACGGGGAAACTGTGGGTCCGGTCGTGTAGGTGTCTCCGACCGTCAGGCCGGTCGGACGTACACGGTTCGTAACAATGGGCGGGGCAATCGACTATCCTGACGCCGGGACTCCCCGCGACTCTCCACCCCGAGGCGAGGGATCCCGGCCCGTCGTCCGCCGCTCCCGGACATGTCACTGCACGAAACGTTACGTCGGCTGGGCCCAGATGGGCCCACGTCGGCGTCAGACGAGGACAGCGGGGCCCGCAAACAGCGTGCTCACAGGTCATCCGGCATCGAGCGGGCCCTCTGGCTCGTCGTCCTGGCTGCCATGGCTGCCGACGTGGTCCTGACACACGTCGGCCAGCAGGTCGGACTCGTCGAACTCAACCCCGTCGCGCGGGACGCGCTCCATGCCCACGGTGTGTGGGGCCTGGTCGCGTTGAAGGGCCTGGCGCTTGGCTGCGGTGCGGGACTGTGGGCCGTCTTTCCCCGGCGGTACACCACCCTCGTCCCCCTCGGCCTCGCCCTGCCGACGATTCCCGCGGTCGTCTCGAACGTCGCCGTGATATCGCTCGCGGTGACGTGACCGGCCTGCTCTCGGGACGAGGCTGATCGCTAGCCCTAGTTTTTTGTGGGTTCCGGAACACGATCGCGCAGGCGCGAATCGCCGGTCCCGGATCGGGGGTGGGGCCCGTTCGTGTCGCGCACGCATGTCACCGGGAGCACCAGCGACGCACGTCGCACGGTCGGCGGTCGAAGCGCACGTCCAGGCAGCGACGCGAGAACTGGCGCCGGTCGAACGGGAGCTCTGGACGCTCGCCGTCGTCGCGGCCGCCCTCGACGTCCTGCTCACTCACCACGGCCTCCAGGTGGGGTTGGCCGAAGGAAACCCGATCGTCGCCGCTATCCTCGGGGTCGCCGGCGTAGCGGGACTCGTCTCGCTGAAGCTGGCTGTCCTCGGCGTGGCGACGCTCTGTCGGTGGCGCCGGCCGCGTTGGGGACCGTGGGTCTCGCTGGCCCTCGTCGTGCCGTGGCTCGGCGCCGCCACGATCAACGCCACGTGGCTCCTCGTCCCATGAGTTCGGTATTGCCTAATAATCCTTAAGGGGATTCTCACGGACCGATCGAGGAACTCTTTTGATTCCCCCATTCCGTGTGCCGGTATGGCAAGCGACGTGAACCCCTTCGAATCGTTGCAAGAGCAGGTACGGGACGCGGCCGCCTTTCTCGACGTCGACGACGGCACGGTCGAGCGACTGACCAACCCCGAGCGCGTCCTCGAGATGAACCTCTCCATCGAGTGCGACGACGGGACCACGGAGACGGTCCGGGCGTATCGCTCCCAGTTCAACGGCGACCGGGGCCCGTACAAGGGCGGCATCCGGTACCACCCGCACGTGAACCGGGACGAGGTCAAGGCCCTCTCGGGCTGGATGGTCTACAAGTGTGCCACCGTCGGCATCCCGCTGGGTGGCGGGAAAGGTGGCATCGCGATCGACCCCGAGGACTACTCCGAGGCCGAACTGGAACGGCTCACCCGAGCGTTCGCTGCGGAGATCCGGCCGCTGATCGGCGTCGACCGTGACATCCCCGCCCCGGACGTCAACACCGGCCAGCGGGAGATGAACTGGATCAAGGACACCTACGAGACCCTGGAGAACACGACTGAACCCGGCGTCGTCACCGGGAAGGCCATCTCCAGTGGCGGCAGCGAGGGGCGCGTCGAGGCGACCGCGCGCTCGACGGTGATCGTGGCCCGCGAGGCCTTCGAGCACCTCGGGCGCGACATCGCCGACGCCACCGTCTCCGTACAGGGCTACGGGAACGCCGGGTGGCTCACCGCGAAACTGGCCGACGAGATGGGCGCGACCGTCGTGGCGGTCAGCGATTCCTCGGGCGCGATCCACGATCCAGACGGCCTCGACCCGGTCGCGGTCAAGGACCACAAGCGCGAGACCGGCAGCGTCGCGGGCTACGCCGACGCGGAGCCCATCTCGGACCGGGACCTGCTCACCCTCGACGTCGACCTCCTGGTGCCCGCGGCCCTCGAGAACGCCATCGACGAGGACGTCGCACGCGACGTCTCGGCCGACGTGATCTCCGAGGCGGCCAACGGGCCCCTGACGCCGACGGCCGACGACGTCCTGGCGGAGACCGACACGCTCGTCGTCCCCGACATCCTCGCCAACGCTGGCGGCGTGACAGTCTCGTACTTCGAGTGGGTCCAGAACCGCCAGCGGTTCTACTGGACCGAAGAGCGCGTCAACGATGAGCTCGAGGACCTGATCGTCGACGCCTTCGATCGGCTGATCGAGACCTACGAGGAGCGGGACACGCCCACCCTCCGCGTCGCGGCCTACGTGGTGGCACTCCAGCGCGTCCTCGACGCTGGCGAGGAAGGCGGCATCTGGCCCTGACACCCCACTGAATCGGGAGACCCCTTTTCCCCGTCGAGACCGAACCGGGACGCGTGAACACCTACGAGCGGTCGGTCCGCGTCGCGGCGCCCCTGGCGGAGGTCTGGGACTTTCACTCGCGCGTGGACGGGCTCGAAGCGCTGACGCCGAACTGGCTCGGTCTCCGGGTGGAGGGGATCCGCGGCCCCGACGGCAAGCCAGATCCGGAGGTCCTCACCGCCGGAACGGCCATCCACCTCTCCGTGCGCCCCGGCGGACTCGGCCCGCGACAGGACTGGACGACCCGCATCGTCGCACGCGACCGGTCGGACGGCGCGGCTTCCTTCCGGGACGTGATGCTCGACGGGCCGTTTCCGGCGTGGGAACACACCCACTGCTTCTACCGGGAGGGCGGCGAGACAGTCGTCAGGGACGTCGTCGACTACGAACTCCCGCTCGGTGGCCTCGGTCGGCGGCTGGGACCCCTGGCCGTCGTGGGCTTCGAACCCATGTTCCGCTACCGACACCGGCGCACGAAGGCGCTCCTGGAGGGTGACGGGCCGAGTGCGAGCGACGGCGTCTGAGAGTCAGGAGGAACGAACCGCGAAGGGGCTCAGGCGACCGCCGTCTCGATCTCGCCCTTGACGGCGACGGCGTCGAAATCGTGGTCGGGGCGGACGGTGACGAAGTCCAGGAACTCCAGGGCCGCAAGCAGGGTCTCGTCGTCGAAGACCGCCGCCGCGGCCGCCACCGCGGTCTTCGCGTCGACCAGCGACTCGAGGACCGCGAGGGCGCAGGCGACGTCGTAGGCAGCGGCGTCGGCGGCGGCGTCCGCCCGGACCTTGGTCGCGTCGATGAAGTAGAGGTCGCCGTCGGCGATTAGGACGTTCTCCGAGCGCAGGTCGCCGTGGACGATGTCGGCCGCGTGCATGGTCGCGAGCGCCTCGAGGAGCGCGGGGGCGCGGGCCGCGACCATGTCCGGATCGAGGTCGTCCAGCGTCCGAAAGTTCGGGATGTACTCGAGGACGAGGACCCCGAGGTCGTCGACCTCGAGGGCCTCGATGGGCGCCGGAGCGTTGACCCCGCGGTCGCGCATCCGCCGGGTCGCCGCGAGTTCGTGCTCGGCCATCTCGAACGGCGCGTCGTATCGCTCGAAGAACCCCTCGACGCCGCTGGCAAAGACGCCGAGGTTCCGGCCGGCCGTCAGGAGTGCGTGGACGAGGGCGTTCTGTGGCGTGATCACCTTTACGAAGAGCCGCTCGTCGACGACGCAGGGCGTCGACAGCCAGTTGTCCGCCTCCAGGGGCTCCAGGGTCGGGTCGGCGAGGTCGAAGCGCTCGGCGAGGGCGTCGCCGACGCGGTCCAGGGTGGCGCTATCCACCGTCCCCCGGACGAGTCGCCTGAAGGCCATCCTCTGTGTGGAGGCCTCGCCGGGCTTAAACCGTTTCGGCGGTCACGCGGCGGCGACACTCCCCCGGCGCACCGGCGGTCGAATCCGAACGGCTCAAAGCCCACCCGGAAGACACGTTGGTATGGGAACGCCGCTGGCCGAGCGCGAGGCACAGGCCGCCGAGGTGATCGAGCGGCTCCACGAGGAGTACCCGGACTCGACGATTTCGCTCGACTTCTCGAACCGCCTCGAACTCCTCGTCGCGGTCGTGCTGTCGGCCCAGTGCACCGACGAACGCGTCAACGAGGTCACGCCGGACCTCTTCGAGACGTACCAGTCGCCGGCGGACTACGCGGACGCCGACGTCGACGACCTGGCCGAGGACATCTACGGCATCACGTACCACAACCAGAAGGCGGGCTACCTCCAGGGCGCCGGCGAGGCGATGGTCGCGGAGTTCGACGGGGAAGTTCCCGACACGATGGACGGCCTGACCAGCCTCCCCGGCGTGGGCCGCAAGACGGCGAACGTCGTCCTCCAGCACGGCCACGACGTGGTCGAGGGCATCGTCGTCGACACCCACTGCCAGCGCCTCTCGCGCCGGCTCGGCCTCACCGAGAAGGAGTCCCCGGAGAAGATCGAGCAGGACCTCATGCCCGTGGTGCCGGAATCGGAGTGGCAGGCCTACACGCACCTGCTGATCAGTCACGGGCGCGCGGTCTGTACGGCCCGCAACCCCGACTGTAGCGAGTGCGTCCTGGAGGACGTCTGTCCGTCCTCGCGGCTCGACGGCGACGTCGACCTGGCGAACGGCGAGGCCTGGGAGGACTGACCGGTCCCGCGTCGGGCCGACGACCCACCGGCTCAGACGACGTACCGGAGCAGGAACCGCGTCAGCCCGACCAGGTAGGCGAGGAGCCAGAAGATCACGTAGCCGAAGACGCCGATCCGGACGCGAGCACGCCAGTGAGAGAGCTGGTCCGAGCCGATCTCGTCGAGCAGAACGTCCTCGTCGTAGTCGTGATAGAGGTCGTGGCGGCGCTTCGCCCGGAACACGCGGACGATGCCGGTGCCACCGAAGGCCAGCAGGGCGTAGGCCTGGAGCCCCAGGAACGCGTGCACGAGCGAGGCGCCGCCGAACTGGTTCGGGAGCCGGGGCACCATCCAGACGAGCATCGGGACCGTCGTCAGGAGGAGGCCGGCGACGACGAACTTGAGGTGGTGCATCAGCACGCCCCACGTCACCGCCTCCGCGTTGAGGATGTACCAGGCGCCGTAGAGGAAACAGGGGAAACTGGCGGTGACGAGGGCGAGGACGACCGTCGCCACCACCGCGTCACCCGGCAAGGCCATTGGCGAGTGTTCCCACCGGCGGGGGTAAAGGATGCCGAAGACCGATCGCCGCCCGGGCCACGGCCCGGTCGCTGTCAGAAGGTGTAAACCGGCCCGGGTCGAAGTTGGGTGCGATGGGCGATTCGGACTCCCGACCTGCCGGTGACGACGCCTCGCCGTCTGACGACGCCGAGGCCGCCCGGGAGGATCGCGATACCGAGTCCACGACGCGGGAGACGCCCCCGGCGGCTCCCTCGGCCGACCCGGACGATTCCGCGGGCGAGGCAGACGACCTCTCGACCGAGGAGCTTCGCGCACGCGTCGAGGAAAAGTACGACTTCGAGAACTTCGGGCCGGCCGACATGGCCGAGATGACACCGGCGGAGTGGGACGCCGCCTTCGATCCGGACAGCTGGATCACCGGCGAGGAACTCCTCGACCGCGTCGAGGCCGACCTGAAGCGGCGCGTCCTCGACCGCGGCGTCTTCGCCCGGGTCGAGCGGTTCGGCGACGTCGTCGTCGCCTACACCGGCGACGAGTACGCGGCCGTCTACCCCGACGGCAGCGTCGAGGGCGTGGGCACCGTCCGCCGGGACGTCCAGCCGAGCGTCGCACTGTGCTCGATGGAGTCCTACGACGTCCCCGAGATGCCCGACGGCCCGCTCCTGCCCGAGCCCCAGGAGGTGCCAGAGAGCGGTGGCTCGCTGGGGAACACGATCCTGCAGGTCGTTGGCGGCGTCCAGATCGCCGCCGGGATCGTGCTCGTGGCGGGGTACCTGCTGTACCTCGCGGGCGTGTTCTCACAGCCCCAGACCAGCGGGCGAGGCATCAACCTCGTCGTGATCCTGGTCGCAGGGATCGGGTTCCTGCTCGTCGGACTCTTCATGTTCGTCGTCGTCGCAAACGCGCGACTCTCCGATCGGTTCCGGTCCGAGGAGTACCGCGACCGACTCCGTTCGGTCGGCCTCGCCGACGGGGAGCGGCCCGATTTCCTCGCCGAGATCGACGGCGTGGAACTGCCGGCGACGGCCCGCGACGAAGGCGCCCGGCGAGGCGAGAATTCGGATCGAACGGACGGCTCTCCGACCCGTCGCGAGTGACGGCGAACGCGTTCGGCAACCGGGGCCGGACGGCGGGAGCGGTCCGCGGGCCGGCGTATTCGGTGGGTTTATACAAAGCCGGGCCAGACGTTCGAACGTACATGAACAGGCGGGACTTTCTCAGAACTGCCGGCGGCGCGGCCGGCGGAACGGCCGCCGCCAGCGCTGGAGTCGTCGGCCCTGCAGCCGCCGCAGAGGGAGGCGGTGGCGGCGAGGGCGGAGGCGGCGGGCAACCCGACTTCGGCGGATGGCTCGACGACGCGCCCAACTTCGACAGCGTCCAGGACATGACCGGGCAAGGCGAGGTGACCGTCGCCGTCGGTGGCGCGGCCAACAACAACCTCTCGTTCGAACCGGCCGCCGTCCACGTCGACAACGGTGCGACGGTTATCTGGGAGTGGACCGGAGACGGCGGCGCTCACAACGTCGTCCACGAAGGCGGCAACTTCGAGTCCGACCTCACCGGCGAGGCTGGCTTCACCTTCGAGCAGACCTTCGACGAAGACGGCATCTACAACTACTACTGCGAGCCACACCGCGGTTCCGGCATGCTCGGCTCCGTCGTCGTCGGGACCGACTATCCGTCGATATCGGCGGGCGCGATACAGGAGCAGGAACCCCACGAGATGGGCGTTCCCTTCCAGCCGCACTTCGTCGGCATCGCGACGCTGCTCGCGACGATGATGACGCTCGTGTTCACGTTCTTCACGCTGAAGTACGGTGAATCGGCCCACACCAAGGGAGGAAACAACTGATGCCTTCGGAAGGAAGCACCTACGGCGACATTCACCGCTACGAACCGCCCCGCGAGAATCCCGCGGCCGCCGTGGCCATCGTCCTCTTGACGCTGGTCGAGGTCGTCCTCGTCGGCGCGTTCACCTACGGGCTCCTCTCGGGCTGGGGACTCCCCGACCAGTACCTCGACGTCGGGAACATGTTCCTCGGCACGCTCCTCGGGGCGATCTTCCTCGACCTCGCCTTCATCCTCCTGCTGTACCGCAAGGAGTTCCTGCCGGACGTGATGATCGTCAAGAAGCGTCGTCGCAAGTGGGAGGACCTCTACGTCCGCGAAGAGGACGTCGACGGCGAATCGCTGACGGACGGCATCGGCGGCACGCTCAAGCAGACGCTCTACCCCTACACCAAGCGATAACCATGCCAGCAGACGAAGACAAGTATCCAGCCGAAACGGGCCGCCGACGCTTCGTCAAGGGCGTCGTCGGCAGTGCCTCGCTCGCCAGCGTCGCCGCGGGGAGTGCCGCCGCGGTCAACGCCGCGACGAACCCCTCCGGTGCCGGTGGCGGTACCACCGAGTTCATCGGCATCGAACTCGTCTCCGGGCCCGCACCTCGCGGGATGCCGATCATCCCAGTCGAGGTCACCGACAACGGCGAACTCCGGGGCGTCTGGCCGGAAGTCCAGGAAGTCGAACAGGGTGGCCAGACGGTCTCCATCGCACAGCAGGACGTCGGCGGGACCACCTACTCGGCGAGGTGGTTCCAGTACTGTGGCGTCCAGCAGTACGCCGGGACCCAACCCACCGCCGACGCCGATAACTCCCTCCTGACGCGGACGGACAAGTACGACTGGCAGGCCGACCTCGAGGCCGGCCGGACCTTCACCGTCGACGACTTCTCGGACTACGAGACCTGGGGCAACGGGATCGGCGACTCCGGCCTCGGCAAGCCCGCCATGGCCGACTGGCGGTCGACCAGCGACGGTCGGCCGATGCCCGTCCAGATCCTCCGGACGCCGGAGCTCCCCAGGATGATCAATGGCGAGGGCAAATACTCCGAGATACCGGGCTCGGTCCGTGACTTCCTCGAGGCGGCCACCGATCAGGACTTCATGGTCTGGCTCGACAAGTGCACGCACTTTTGCTGCACGCCCGGCTTCAAGACGTCCGATTACAGCGGGGCGGAGAACGGCGTCTACTGCCAGTGCCACCAGTCGATCTACGACCCGTTCAGCCCGGTGCAGGGCCAGTTCGTCGCCCTGCCCCGGCCGGAGGAGTGACAGATGAGCCTCGAACGCACTGACGAGTACGACCACGACGCCTGGATGGAAGAGCGCGACCTCACCGCGGTGGAGTCGATCTACCTGTCGGTCCTGATCTGGTTCGACACGCGGCTCCGGATCGTCGACTACCTGGAGGTCCTGGAGAACATGTACTACAAGATCAACCTCCAGATGCCAAAGAGCCACACGGAGCAGTACAACCTGGACAACAAGTTCTGGTACTGGTATCCACTGTACGCGCTGGGCTCGTTCTCGACGATCGCCTACGTCGTCGCCGCGATCAGTGGCGCGCTACTGGGCTTTTACTACTCCCCGGCCGCCGCGGCCGCGGACGGCACCGCAAGCATCGCCTTCCAGTCGATCACCTTCATCATGACCGACCTGAACTTCGGACTGTTCCTCCGGAGTCTGCACCGCTGGTCGGCACAGGTGATGGTCGCGGCCGTGTTCCTGCACATGCTCCGCGTCTACTTCACGGGCGCGTACAAGGAACCCCGCGAGCTCAACTGGATCATCGGCATCATCCTCATCTCGCTGACGATGGTCTTCGGGTACACCGGGTACCTGCTCCCGTGGGACCAGCTGGCCTTCTGGGCCGGACAGATCGGCGTCGAGATGGCGCTGTCGATCCCCCTGATCGGCGAGTGGGCCGCCCAGCTCCTGTTCGGCGGCTTCACGCTCACGCAGTCGACGCTGCAGCGGATGTACATCCTGCACGTCTTCCTGCTCCCGTTCGTCGTGACGGGGCTGATCGCCGTCCACATCGGGATCGTCTGGATGCAGGGCATCGCGGAACCACACTGATCGACAATGTCAGACACCAACTCCGACACAGAGGACGCGCGCACCGACGGCGGTGGCGGCATCGTCCCGCCGGACGACGAGACGCCCACCTGGAGCGAGCGCAAGGCCCGCTCCCAGGGGCTCTCCCGGCTGACCTACGAGTACTTCGAGCGGGCCCGTCGCGAGGACCAGGACCTGCGCCAGGAGTCCAGTTACGTCGAACGTGACGTGCTCGGCTTCCCGGCCTGGCCCCACGAGACCATCCGGAACCTCGCCATCACGAGCTTCTTCGTCGGGATGATCATCCTGCTGGCGGCGCTCATGCCGCCCCACATCGACGGGCCAGCGGACTCCGGGTCGACGCCGTTCGTCATCCTGCCCGACTGGTACCTCTACTGGTCGTTCGGCCTGCTGAAGCTCGGCCCCCTCAACCCCGAGATCAGTTTCCTCGGCGGCCAGCAGCTGATGGCCGACCGGACGTACGGCGTCCTGGCCAACCTCGTCATCGTCGGCGCCATCGCCGTCGTGCCCTTCCTGAACAAGGGCAGCGCACGCCGACCCGTCGAGGAGCCCCTCTGGGCGGCCATCGGGATGTCGGGCGTCCTCTTCGCGTTCACCATCGCCGCGCTGTCGGTCAAGAACCTGGTGCCGCTAACCGAACCGGTTCTGTTCGACCTGACCTTCCTGTTGCCCTTCGTGGGCGCGACGATCACCTACGCGGTGTTGAAGTCGATGCGGGAGGGGTACATGTTCGAACTCAACCGCCGGTACTACCGCTTGCGCCCGCCCAAGTAGCCGGATGAGCGACGCCCCCGACGACGGTTCCGAGACCGACTCGTCGGGTGACGTCGTCGTCCCGCTGCGCCTCTACAAGACGGTCACCGTCTTCTCGACGCTGTTCGCGGTCGTCCTCGTCCTCGGCGGATTCCTGTTACTCGACGTCGCCACGGACCGAGCGCGCGCGCCGCTGTCCGAGGTCGATCCCGTTCTGTCCATCGTTGGCCTGCTGGCCTTCGTCGCCGGCGCGGCAATCTATGCCTTCTCCACGCGGTTCCGAGCCGAGGGAATGGGAAAACCTAAAGACGAGGCCGACGAAGGCTCCGACGATGGCTGACGAGTTCGCGAAGGGCTTTGGCATCCTCGTGACCGCCGGTTTCGGGTGGGTCGTCCTGGCCGGCTGGTACAACACGCCCGGGTTCGAAGAGGCACAGCTACTCGGGGAGAACCCCGAGGGACTCGAGGGCTACGCGTCGATTGCCCTCCTCCTGAAGGACGTCTTCTTCTGGTTCGCGGTGCTTGGCGCCCTGACCTTCTGGGTCGTCATCCCCGCGATCCAGCAGACGCGCGCCGCGATGGCCGAGTGACGCCGCGAGGCACCACCATTCTTCTCTCGCCGGTCGCGTCCCCAGCGACTGCGATCGAGTCGGGCGCATCCGGTCTAAGCGAGTGAGACTCGTCGGAGCCACAGGCCCGCGTGTGTATCCAGAGCGGTCGGCGAGGAGTCAGTCACTCTCGTGGACCGAGGCCGCCTGACGCGCAATACCGAGCAGGGTCGGGGTCGACGCCGCACGGGATCGGCGGGCGACGAGTGGCCCAGCCGTGCGGAGCGAAAAACAGCCTGCCACCTCTCAGCTGAAGGCGACGGCAGAACAGCAGTACTGACCCGCGAGGATGCTATGACGAACGGACGGTGCCAGGAGAACGGGCGGCCGGACTGCGCCGGTCAGATGATGGACGCCCACAGCGGCTCGATGAGGAAGAACACCGTCTGGTAGCCCGCGTACAGCAGAACGAGGACGGACGCGAAGACGGCCCCCTTGGGGCGGTCGAGGTCGACGTCACGGCGGGCCTCGACCTTCCGGGCCTCGAACTCGAAGAAGTCCGTGATGAACAGGCCGACGACGAGCGTCGAGAGGATCAGGCCAGGGTGGTGGGCCAGCGACATGTAGTAGAACGACCCGACGACGAGCACGACGTTCGAGAGTTCGTGGACCGGCCAGCGCGCCACGGCCTCCGGGCCCTCCTCCGCCTGGCGCACGTGACGGCTATAGGCCGCCCGCCTGGTGACGAAGTTGACGACGACGAGCGCGAACAACAGCGCCTCGATGACGAGGACCCCCTCGACGACCGGGCCACCGAGGACGGCGTCGATCGGCCCGAAGATGTTGTACTGTGCCATGGCGGAACCTGGGACCTTCGTCCATTAGTGTTTTTCCAATTCGGCGTCCCCACGGCCCGGCGACGCCGACGCGCCGGGTACGACGACCGTCTCGAACCTGCCCGTGCGGGCGATCGAGACGACGTCGTCGTCCGCGGCCTCGGCGACCAGGCGGTCGTCCGCCAGCACCTGGACCGGCACCTCGTCGCGCGTGACGGCGACGGTCACCGAACCGTCGGCGGTGATCCACCTGTCCCGAACCGTGGCGAACTGGGAGATCGGTTCGACCGCGAGGACGCCGGTCCCGGGCGCGACAGTCGGGGCACCCAGTCTGGCCGCGTATCCGTGCGTGCCCGCCGGCGTCGCCACGACCACCCCGTCCGCGCGGAGCGACCCGAGCGAGCGGTCCCCCGCGCCGAGTGCGAACGCGGAGATCCGACCCACCTCGGCCGCCTCGACAGTCACGTCCAGGCAGGCCCGGCCCGCGCGCTCGTCGCGAACGGACACGTCGAGGACGGGGTGGGTTCGCGTCGTCGCGTCACCCGCGGCCAGCGCCTCGAGCGCCGTGACGACCGCCCGACCCGAAACCGAGGCGAACCCCGGACATTCACCGACGGCGAGGATCGGGGGCGTCGGACAGCGTCTCCCGAGCGCGAGCAGCGCGGACTCGCCGACGGCGAGGACAGCGTCCGGGTCGGCCTCGAGGACCGTCGCCGGCGCACCCTCGACCGGCCGCCACCCCGAATCTCGAACGGCCGTCGCGACCCCGGTGTCCCCGCCGACGAGTCCAACCGTCTCCAGGGGCGGCCCCTCGTCCATGGTGCTCCCACGTGGCCGCGGGAGGAAAAGGCACGGGGCCCGGCGCGAGTGCGTGCTTTTTTACGCCGGCACGTCGGAGAGCCCCCCATGCGGGACGTGCTGGCGGAGTGGCGGCCCGTCGTCGACGAGGCCATCGAGGAACTCCTGCCGCGAACGGTCGACGACGACTACCTCACCGACTTCTTCGGCGGGGCCACCTACCGATACCACCCGGAGGCCATGCAACACGCGCTGGCCGATCCCATCTGGGAACTGCTCGACAGGGGCGGCAAACGCTGGCGAGCGATCCTGTTTCTGATCACGGTCGAGGCCTTCGGCGAGGACCCGGCGGACTACCTCCCGTTCGCGACCATCCCCGAGATCCTCCACAACGGGACGATCATCGTCGACGACGTGGAGGACGAGGCCCGGATGCGCCGCGGCGGGGAGGCACTCCACCACGTTCACGGCACCGACGTCGCCCTGAACGCGGGCAACGCGATGTACTTCATCCCCCTGAAGGTCATCGCGCGCGGCGACGACGTCCTCGACGCCCAGCAGCGCCTCGACGCCTACGAGATGCTGACCCACGAACTGAACCGGACCCACCTGGGCCAGGGGATGGACATCTGCTGGCACAACACCAAGTCGGTCACCGTCGACGAGGACCAGTACTACGAGATGTGCGCCTGCAAGACGGGGTGTCTCGCGCGGATCGTCGCCCGCCTGGCAGCAATCGTCACCGGCCAGTCGGAGGAGGTCGAGCACGCGGTCGCCCGGTACGCGGAGGACATGTCCATCGCCTTCCAGATCGGCGACGACATCCTCGACGTGGAGAACACCCTGGACGAGGCCGGTGACTTCGGCAAGGAGTTCGGCAACGACATCCGCGAGGGCAAGAAGACGCTGATGGTCATCCACGCCGCTGAGAACGCCACGGCCGAAGACGTCGCGCGGCTGGAGGAGATCCTCTGGGCAGCGGACAACACCGACGAGGAGATCCTCGACGCCATCGAGATCATGGAATCGGTCGACGCCGTCGAGTACGCCCGCGAGCGCGCCTACGAACTCTCGGAGCGCGCCCGGACCCACCTCGACGACCTCGACCTCGAACCCGAGGCCGAAGGAGAGCTCCGGGAGTTCACGCGGTTCGTCATCGAGCGCGAGGCCTGAGGGCAGCCACGAGGGCGGATCGTCGGTCGAATAGCGGCCACACGGCCATCGGCCACCGGTGTTCGGCGGCGGAGAAACGGAGGATTCACTACGGGGCCAGACCAAGCGGGCAACATGACAGACGGTTCGGCGGACGTCTCGCGTCGAGGCTTCCTGACCGCGGCGGCCGGTACCGGCGTCGTCGCCGCGTCCGGGACGGCAGCCGCCCAGCAAAACGAGACCGCTGGCGGCAACCAAACGGCCAGCGGGAACGCCACGGCCGGTGGCAACGCGACCGCCGGGGGCAACGCCACGGCCGGCGGGAACGAGACCGCGGGCGGCAACGAGACCGCCGGTGGCGGGGCCGGCGGTGGCGGCGGTGGCGGGACGCCGGACTTCGGGGGCTACCTCGACGACGCCCCCAACTTCGACGGCGTCGAGGACATGCGCGGCCAGAGCGAGGTGACGGTAGAGGTCGGCGCACCGCCCAACAACAATCTCTCGTTCGGCCCCGCGGCCGTCCACGTCGACAACGGCGCGACCGTCGTCTGGGAGTGGACCGGCGAGGGCGGCAGCCACAACGTCGTCCACCAGGACGGCGACTTCGAGTCCGAACTCACCGGCGAGGCCGGCTTCACCTACGAGCGGACCTTCGAGGAGGACGGCATCTACAACTACTACTGTGAGCCACACCGCGGCTCCGGCATGCTCGGCTCGATCGTCGTCGGGACCGACTATCCGTCCGTCGACACCGGCGGCGGCAGCGGTGGCGGGCCCCAGGAACTCCCGGGGGCGGCGATGACGCTCAGCGTGGCCACGACGCTCGTCATGGTCGCCACCCTCGGGCTCGCGTACGTCTTCCTCAAGTACGGCGGCGCGGCCGCCGACGAGCCCTAGTCGCCGGCGTCGACGCGGAGGGAGACCGGGCGGCGCTCGCCCTCCAGGTCCGCGACGATCCGCTCGACTATCTGTTCTGCCTCGTCCTCGAGTACCGGCACGAGTCTGTCCACGAGTCCGTCCAGCGAGAGGAATAGGGGCAGATCGAGAGTGCTCGCCTCGACCGTCGCGGCGTCGTACCGGAGCTCCAGCCTGACGCGACTCGCGTCCCCCGCCCCGGCAGCTGCTGGCGCGGGAACGACGGGGTCCGTGATCTCCTCGATCACCCACGCACCCGCCGCGGCGATCGGTCCCAGGAGTCGCCAGTCGATGCGTTCGGGCGGGACGGTGTCCGTGACGCGAGACCGGACCGTGTGGCGCAGGCGCCACCAGGCGACGGTCATGTCGTAGGTCGTCCCCTCGCGCCCGTCACCACTTGGCTCGACGCGCTCCAAGTACTCCGAGTACTGGGCGTAGGCGGGGAAGTCGACGAGGAACTCGAAGACCGCCGCTGGGGGCACCAGCACGTCCGTCTCGACGGCGATACGGTCCACGCCACTCGTTCGTGACGTGCGGGTTTACGTGTGGCGTCGGGACGACCCGTCCGGGGTCGCTCGCCGAGGAGGGGTCCGTCAGGCAGTGGCGCGGTGGGCGTCCTTCCACACGATGTCCGTGTTGTGACAGCTCGGGCACGTGTACTCCGTGAGTCTCGTCGTCTCGTCGTTGTGGCTCATGCGCGTCCCACAGCGCTCACACCGTGTCATCACCGGCTCTTCGGTTTACCCGTTATTAATCATTATGGTTCCGTCAGCGGTCGCAGACGTCCACTAGCCCCCCGCGCCGAGGTGTCTGTCCGCAGGCAGACGGCCGTCTGACGGGGGTTTACGGTCGGCTCGGCGCTCGTCGCTGACATGGCACCGCTGGAACTGTCGCTACCGGAAGAACTCGGCGCGGACGGCGAGCTGGGCCCGGCCGATCCGACGCGGTCGCGGGAGACGCACGGCGTCGGCCGCACCGACGGGTCGGGCGAACCGCTGCCCGTGATCGTCCGGTGGTTCGACACCTGGGCGACCGGGGAGTCCGACGGCCTCGGTGGCTCAGTCTGAGCTGGCGAGCTTCGACGCGATGCGCTGTGCACCGAGCGTCGCTGCGAGGTCGGGCCGATCGGAGGTCACGGCCTCCACGTCGCGCTGGAGGGCCTCGCCCAGGCGCGACTCGAACTCCTCGACGATGCCGGGGATGCAGGCCATCCCACCCGTCAGGACGATCGGTCGGTCGAGCGCCAGCTGGTAGACCTTCATGTTGTCGTTGGCCAGCTGGGGAAGGAAGGTGTTGGCCACCTCTTCCACGGCCTCGTCCAGGTACGCGTCGACGGCGTCCATGACGCTGTCCTCGATGGTGAACTCGTGGCTGCCGCCGCCGGGCTGCTGGATCACGTCCGTGAACGGTTCGAACGACTCGAAGTCCGCGTGGGTCTCCTTGTACTCCCGCGCGGTCGTGACGTCGACGTTGACCCGCCCCTGGGTCTCCTCCTCGACGTTCGCCGCGATCTTCCGGTCGACCTCGTTGCCGGTGACCGCGCCGGTCGTGAACGGCGAGAGCTGTTCGCCGCGCCGGTAGGCCGAGGCCTCCAGGTTGGTCGACCCCATGTTGACGGCGACGAAGATCTGCTCGATCGCCTCGAGACCGTCGCCGAAGGCGGGGATCGCGCCACACAGCGACTCCGGGAAGCTCTCGACGAGGTGCTCGCCGATGGGGCCGTCCTCGATGACGGAGCGAAGGTTTTCGAGCCCCTCGGGGTTGTCGATCGTCGGAATGGCGTAGACCACCGCGCTGTCGGCGGGGACGTCGTGGGCCTCGACGACCGATTCGTAGAACTCCGTCGTCAGTTCGGCGCGGTCCTCGTCCTCGGGGAGACCCGATCGGAGCATGAACTGGACCCGGTCGGGGTACTCCGTGGCGGCCTCCTCGCCGAAGAGGACCCGTTCCTCGCCGGTCAGGGGATCCTCGTAGGTCGCGAGACAGGTCAGCGTCCGAATCGTCTCGAGTCCGTCCTCGCCGTTGGGCTGTGCGATCACCGTCCGAGTGCTGCCGAGCTTCACGCCGACCGGCGCCGCACCGGTTCCTTCGCCGCCCGCCTCCTCGCCCGACACGTCCTCGGTCTCCGCCTCGATGCTCATACCAGGGACGTTCCGGGTCACCCTGTAAATAACAATCGGCGACGCTATCGACTGCGATAATCAGACGGTAACGACGGTGAAAGGAAGTCGACTCACTGCATCGACGCCAGCTTCGCGACGTAGACGAGACTCAGCATGTGGTCGTCGATGTCGAGGTCGTTGTCCTCGGTGGCGCCGTGGTCGTCGATGCCCAGCAGGTAGTCCTCGAGGTCGTCTGTCGCCTCGGCCGTGAGCCAGCCGACCGACTCGTAGTACGACAGCGCCTCGGTCGCCCCCTGGTACCCGGCGTGCAGGAGGAGGAACTCGAGCCACTCGAAGATCAGGTGCTCGCCCACGTACTCTTCGGGCAACGTCGTCAAGTACGGTTTCGTGAGGTCGTCGGCAGCGGCCTCGAGCGGGAGCAGTTCCCGGTACAGGCCCGACCGGAAGGAGTTGCCGGCAGACAGTCCCTCGTCGGTCGGCATCGCCGAGAGGCCGATGTCGGCGTCCACGTCCTCGCCGTTGGTCGACTCACCCCGCTGGCGAGCCATCTTTCGCAGCTCGTTCAGGTCGTAGTCGCGCGGGTTGATACTCATGATACAGTGGGGTTACGACGCATCTGTGATAAATCTTCCACCCGGTTATCGGGCGAGATAACGAGCGGGGCGGCCTACCGCCTCACACCGGGCGACGTGCGATGCCCTTTCGCTGGTGATAATCGGGAGCGTACGTTTATAGGCTGGGGCGCCGACGACCCGACCGTGAGTCGATGAGCACCGACGAGTCCGCCACGGCCCGCCTCTGCGTGACCAACTCGAAGGGTGGGACCGGCAAGACGACGGTCGCCATCAACGTCGCGGGCGCCCTGAACCGGCGGGGCCGCGACGTGCTCTTCGTGGACATGGACCCGCAGGGCAACGCCACGGAGGGACTCGGCCTGGTGTCGGCCTACGACGCCCAGCCGCCGACGCTGTTCGACGCGCTGACCGACCCCGAGCGTCGCGACGTGGTCAACGACCTCGTGGTGGAGCACCCCGAGATGGACGTGCTACCGGCGAACATCGACCTCCTCCAGGCCGAACAGGAGTTGACGATCGCCGAACTCGTCGCGCGGATGGGAACCAGGCCGGACCTCGAGCCCGGAATCGCGGCGCTCAGCGAGATGGCCATCAACGTCGGCCCGGCCTACGCCGACGAACCCCACGCGCTCGGATCTCTCGACGCGGTCATCGCGGCGCTGGACCGCGAGTACGACTACGTTGTCGTGGACTCGCCACCCTTCTACGGGAAGCTCACCGACACCGCCATCTACGCGACCCAACACGTCCTCGTCCCGGCACTGACGGAGGCGTCCTCCGAACGGGCCATCGAACTGCTGATCGACCAGATCGCGGCCCTGGAACGGCAGGCGAACGTCGAGGTGTCGACCGTCGGCGTCGTGGCCAATCGCGTCGAGAAGACCAACGAGGACAGGACGATGCTCAGGTGGCTCGAGGAGGTCTTCGACGACTTCCCAATCTGGGAGGTCCGCAAGCGAGTGGCACTCCAGCGGGCCTTCTCGGAGGGGGCCTCCATCTTCGAGTACGAGGAGTCCGTGGACATGGAGGCCGTCTTCATGGAGATGGCCGAGCGGCTCGACCAGCAGTTCGGCCACGTCGAGGTGACAGCATGAGCGAACAGGAACGCATGGACCGTGCCGAACGGATCCGACAGATGCGAGAGGGGCGACGCTCCGGCGACGACGCCGACGAACCAGACAAACACGCGGACGACGCCGCGACAGCGGCCGAATCGGACGACGAGGCATCGACGGCGCCACCCGAGCAGGCCACAGAGGCCAAACCCGAGACGGACGCGCAAGCGGCCGCGGCCGATGCAGACGCCGCCGGCGACGCGATGGCCCACGTGGACGACGCAGTGGCCGACGCCGTCGAACGCGTTTCGGGGACGTCCGCCACCGTGCCCAGCCCTGACCAGATGGGCGATGGGACGGCGGAGACCGACGACGAGTCGTCGGCAACCGACCCGGCGAGCGACGATGCGGAGGCGGACCCCGCAGAGTCCGACGCGGCCACCGAGGTCGGGGCAGCGGCTCGTGCCGGCGTCGCCGCCGACGCCACGGCCTCGGAACCCGAAACCCGCGTCCTCGAGTTCACTCTCGACGGCGAGCAGTACTGCCTCGACATCGAGTACATCGAGGAAATCGTCAAGCGCGACGGCGTCACGCGCGTGCCCAACACGCCCGAGTTCGTGGAGGGCGTCGTCGACCTCAGGGGCCAGATCACGACGATCCTCAACCCCAAGGTCATCATCGGAACCGACGACCAGGCCCGGGGCGAACTCCTGCTCGTCTTCGACGCCGAGGAGTTTGACGAACAGGGCCACCTCGGCTGGGTCGTCGACGACGTCCGCCAGGTGTCCCCGGTCAGCGACGACGAGGTCAACGACCCGCCCGTCGACGACGACCACGTCGAGTGCGTCATCGACCGCGGCGAGGACGAACCGTTCGTCGTCTGGACCTCACCGGACCTCGCGCTCGACCAGGCCACGTGAGTCAGGAGCCGACTTTCCTGCGTCCGCACCGTCGACCCGTCAGTCGTGGCTCCCGAGGACCGAGCGGACGTGGCCGAGGACGTTCCTGTCGGGGTCGAGCGTCTGGAGGTACCACGTCCCGACGGCAGTCTTGAGCGACTCGGCCGCCGCGCCCCGGAGGACGCTCGGCCCCACCGTCGCCACGGCCCCGTCGCCGACCGAGACGACCCACCCTCGGGTGTCGTAGCGGTAGGTCCCCAGTCGCGGCTCGAACCCCTCGCCCGCGCCACGGCGGTGCTCGAGGAGTCTCGTCACGTTCCGGGTGGCGACGTCGGCCTGCTCCAGCGCGGTCTTCGCGCTGGCCGGCACCGGCGTCCCCTCGGCGTCGACCACCCGGACCGCGTCGCCCAGCCCGAACGTCCGTTTCCCGAGCCGCAAGTCCGCACGGACCGTCGGCCGACGGCCACCGAGGGCGTCTCCCCCCGCGATACCGCCCGTCCAGACGAGGTGGTCGAACGCCCGTTCGGTGCCGTCCGAGAGGACCAGCGCGTCGGCCGTCGCACGTTCGATCTCCCTGTCCGTCTCGACGGTCACCCCCCGGTCCCGGAGTTCCGCGGCCACGGCCCGCTGGAAATCAGGCTCGAAGGTCGGCGCGACGTGGTCGGCCTGCTCGACCAGGCAGACGTCGACGCCGGGTGCGGCCGCCTCGTCCGCCAGGGCGGCCAGTTCGCCCGCTACCTGAACGCCGGAGAGGCCGGCGCCGCCGACGACGATCCGTCCCGACCCAGCCTCGCAGAGAGCGAGAGCGTCCTCGTGGATCGTCTCGGCGTGGTGGACGCGCTTCAGCGGCGTCGCGTGCTCCGCGAGGCCGGGCAGTCCGTGAAAGTCCGTCCGTGCCCCCAGACAGACCGCGCCGACGTCGTAGGTGAGGTCGCCGTCCGCCAGCGCGACCTCGCCGGCGTCGGCGTCGACCGACTCGACGTGCGCCTGACGGTGCTCGGCGCGGTCGAGCAGGTCCGCAAGCGGAATCTGAAGGTCGTCGGCGAGGGCCGGCCGCCTGACGACCCGGTGGACGAGGTGCTGGACGAGGTGCGTGTCGCGCTCGTCGACCAACGTGAGGGCGACGTCGTCCGGAAGGTCGTCTTCGAGCGAGCGCGTGAGGGCCAGCCCGGCGTACCCAGCGCCGAGCACGGCGACGTGCATGGATCTGCTTGGGCTCGACAGCCCCTAAGTGTACGGCCGTAACCGCGCCGATACCCCGACGACGCCGGCCGTGAGATCAGAATCGAACCTACCGATTCCGGTCTATCCAGTCACAGAACGCCCCGAAGTCCTTCGCCCCAGCCTGACCGCGATGTCGCGTAGCGTTCCCTCCCGCAGTTCGTCGTGAAGGGGTACGGGGACGGTGCGCGCAGCCCAGTCGTGACCGGCCGGTGGCTCCCACCGCAGAATCGCGTGGTCACCGTTCGTGCGCTCCCATCGCCAGATGCCACTGTTGACCATGACCTCCGCGACCTCCCACCCCGAGAACTGACCCCCTCCCACCGGCGATCACTCGAAGACCGACGATTCGTCGATCGCGCCGATCTCGTTGTTACCGGGATCGATGCCGGCATCTCGGAGTTCGGCCTCGGTTGGCTCCTGGCCGCCCCCTTCGTATCCTTCGATCGGTTCGTCGAGGTTTTCGAGCGCTTCCTGTCGAGTCTGACCCTGCGAAGTGACGCCAGTCGCGTCGTCGGTGGCGATCCACCAGTCGTCGTCCCGAGTCAGTATAATCCGCGTTCCCGCGCCCATGGCCGGAGTTTGTTCGGATCGTCGGATACACGTTCGGACCGGATTGTGGACACTGTGTGTCGTCGCCGCGCGGGGGATGCCCCACCCGCTAGAACAGCGCCTCGTCTGCGTCCAGGACCCGCGCCGGCCCGCCGACCTCCCACACCGTCGTCTCCACGCCACAGTCCGCGACCACGCGCTCGACGCGGTCGACGTACTCAGCGGTCGTGTTCACGTACACGCTCGCCCCCGTGTCAACGGAGAAATAGACCGGGACGTCGTCTGCCTCGCGGAGTTCGCGAACCGCGTTGAAGATCTCGATCGTGCGCGGTTGCCAGTAGACCCAGCCCGCGGGGCCGGTCATCGTCGTCGCCGCGAGCGACAGCGAATCGTGCTCGGCCAGTTCGAAGGCCCGGCCGAAGTCGGCCGCGAAGAGCGCGTCACGCATCTCGGCGATCTGGCCGTGCACGTGGGCCATCCGCGCGTCGAACATGTGGCTGTCCGCCGCTTCCGCGTGAGCTTCCTCCGTTTCTTTGTACGAGGGAACCAGACCACCGACGATCCGGAGATCGTCCTCGAAGTCGGCCGGGACGTCGATCCGTTCGCTCCGGCAGTCCCGGTCGTTCAGTCCGGTCCGGAGGTGCGAGAAGGCGCCCGTCACCGCCCGGGCGGCCGAGGAGGAGCCCCGGCGGGCCACCGTCGAAATCTCGGGGCGCGTCATGTCCAGCCCCGCCGCCTCCACCAGGGCCATCGCCGCGGCGGCGAAGCCCGACGAGGATGAGCCAAAGCCGACGTTGGTCGGGAAGGAGTTCTCGCTCTCGAAGCGGACCCGGTCGTCCGTGTCCGCCAGGTCCCGGACGTGGTCGACGACCGCCCGGATGCGCTCGGCGCCGCGCCCCGAGACCACCTCGCCGTCGACGACGTACCGGTCCGACTCGCGGTCGGGCTCGAACGCGGCCGTCGTCGTCGTGTTGCTCGGCGCCGTGCAGACGCTGATGGAGTCGTGGTAGGGAAGCCTGAGTTCCTCGTCGCGCATCCCGTGGTACTTGACCAGGCCCTGGATCGGGTGTGCGCGGGCGGTCGCCTTCATGCCAGATCGTGGTCGTGGGCGCCACTTGGCCCTTTCTAAGCGCGGTTGGAAGAGGAGGGGAGCCGCGGTGACGGGTCAGGCGAACAGGACGCTCGCAGCGGTGTTCGCCGTCTCGACGACCGGCCCGAAGCCCGGTAGCAGGAGCACCGTCACGACCGCCGCGACGACGATCGCCACGTAGATGCCCGTCGGGTAGCCGTCGACCTCGACCGGCTCACCCGTCGGCTCGTCGATCCACATCGCCTTGACGACCCGCGAGTAGAAGTACAGCGACAGGGCGCTGTTGACGATCAGCGCGACCGCCAGCAGCGCGACGCCGCCGTTGACCGCGGCCATGAGCAGGTAGAACTTCGAGAGGAAGCCCCCACCGAAGGGCAGGCCCGCCAGCGAGAACATGAAGATCGTCATCGCCGCACAGGCCAGCGGCGCCTGCTTCGCGAGGCCGTTGTAGTCCTCGAAGGTCCGGCCGACGCCCCAGTACTCGACCAGGCCGACGAACAGGAACGCGCCCGTGTTCATGAAGCCGTAGACGAACAGGTGGGCCATGCCGGCACCGAGGACGAAGCTCTGGTTGGCGTCGCCCGTCAGCGCCGCCAGGCCGATCAGCACGTAGCCCGCGTGGCCGATGGAGGAGTACGCGAGCATGCGCTTGACGTTCTCCTGGGTGGCGGCCGCGAAAGTCCCGATCGTCATCGTCAGGATCGCGAGGATCTGGAAGGCGACCGCCCAGTCGATGACGCCCGCGACGGCCGACTGCGGGAACGCCACCGTGAAGATGCGGAAGGCGAGCACGAAGCCAGCGGCCTTCGAGGCCGACGAGAGGAACGCCGAGATGGGTGCGGGCGCACCCTCGTAGGCCTCGGGCGCCCAGAAGTGGAAGGGGACGCTCGCGGTCTTGAACGCCAGCCCGCCGACCACCATCAGGACCCCGATGCCGAGCACGCCCGTCAGCGGCGTGTCGGCGAGCGCCGCGGCGACGTCGGCGAACACAAGCGCACCCGAGGCGGCATAGACCAGGCTGATCCCGTAGAGCAGGATCGCCGAGGACAGCGCGCCAATCAGGAAGTACTTCAGACCGGCCTCGACGCTGCCGCGGTTTTGCTTCAGGGACGCGACGAGCGCGTAGGACGGCAGCGAGGACAGCTCCATGGCGATGAAGGCCGTCGCGAAGCTGTTGGCCGAGGCCATGAGCGTCATCCCGGTCGCCGCCAGGACGACCATCGTGTAGTACTCGGCCTGGTAGGGGTGGTCGGCGAGGTAGTCGTAGCTCGCCAGGACCACCAGGAGCACGACGCTGGCGACGATCGCCGTCAGGAACAGGCTCATCCCGTCGACGACGAGCGCGTCGCCCAACAGCGTAATCGCCCCGCCGGTCCGGGGCTGGCCGGTCCCGGCCAGGAGGAACCAGCCGGTGACGCCCAGCGCCAGCAGACTGCCGACGGTAGACGTGACCGCGAGCAGGAGGCTCGAGGCGTCGCCGTCGGGGTCGACGCTGTCGACCAGCAGGAGGAACATCGCCGTCAGTGCCAGGATGACCGGCGGCGCGAGCGCCGCGATCGGTGGCAGGGCGGGTGCGGTGCTCATGCGACGGTCACCTCCAGGAGCGGCCCGACAGCGTCCTGGATCATCCCGTAGATGAGGTCAGGGTGGACCCCGACCAGGATGACCAGCAGCAGAAGGACGAACGGCGGTGCGACCTCGTGGAAGGGCGCCCGGCCGACCTCGTAGTCCGTCTCCAGCCGGAAGGGACCAAAGAGCGTCCGCTGCATGGCCCACAGCAGGTAACCCGCCACGATCACGATGCCGAACATCGCGGCCGCGGTGAACAGCGGCGCCAGCGCGAGCACCGTCGACTGGAAGGAGCCGATGAACACCAGCACCTCCCCGGCGAAGCCGGCCATCAGCGGCAGCCCCATGTAGCCGAAGGCGGCCGCGACGAAGATGCCGACCGTCCAGGGCATCCGATCCGCCAGGCCGGACATGTCGCCGACCATGCGCGTGTGCGTCGCGTTGTAGAGCACGCCGACCACCATGAACATCAGTCCCGAGATCAGGCCGTGACTGATCATCTGGAAGGTCGCCCCGCCGACCGCGTGGGGCGTCCAGGCGACCAGCCCCAGGATGACGTAGCCCATCGACGAGATCGACGAATAGGCGACGATCCGCTTGAGGTCGCGCTGGGCGAGCGCGAGCATCGCGCCGTAGATGACCGAGAGGACGCCGAACACCGCGATGATCTCCGCGTACTGCTGGGCGACGTCGATCAGCATCGTGAAGTTGAACCGCAGCAGCGCGTAAGTCCCCATCTTCAGCAGGACCCCCGCCAGGATGACCGAGACCGGTGACGGGGCCTCGACGTGGGCGTCCGGCAGCCACGTGTGGAACGGGACGATGGGCACCTTGACCGCGAAGCCGGCGAACATCGCGACGAAGGCGAGCGTCTTGAGCGCACCCGCGCCCAGCCCCGCGAAGGCGCCGAGCTGTCCGTCGTGGATGGCCTGTGCGATGGTCGGCAGGTCCAGGGTCGTGATGCTGTCACCAAGACCGAAGACCAGCGCGAACAGGCCAAGGAACATGAACAGCGACGCCACGTTCGTGTAGACCAGGAACTTGATGGCCGCGTACTTCCGGCGCGGACCGCCCCAGATCCCGATGAGGAAGTACATCGGGATGAGGACGCCCTCCCAGAAGACGAACCAGAGGAAGAAGTCGAGCGCCACGAAGACGCCGATGAGCGCGACCTCCATGAGCAACATGAGGCCGTAGAACGACGACTGGCGCTCGTCGATCGGCGTCCACGAGGAGATCAGCGCGAGCGTCGTCAGCACCGTCGTCAGGACGACCAGCGGCAGGCTGACGCCGTCGACGCCAATGAACCACTGGAGCGTGTACTGGTCGATCGTCAGCCACGGGATGACCGTCTCGAAGCCCAGGGACCCGGACTCGAGCAGGCCGTTCCCGCTGGCCTCGAAGTTCAGCCACATGAGCAGGCTCCCGCCCAGCGGGAGGAGGCTCAGTGCTGCGGCCAGTTTCGGAGCGACCTCGTCGGGCGCCAGGAAGACGACGAACGCCGAGACGAGCGTCGCCAGCAGGACCGCCTCGATCAACATCTAGATCCACCCCCCGATCAGTGCGAAGAAGGCCAGCAGGATCACGAAGGCGACCGTCAGGAGCGCCGCGTTGTTCGTCACCACGGCCGACTGGATCCGCCGGACGCGCTGCCCGGCGAACAGGCTGGCCGACGACACGCCGTTGACGACGCCGTCGACGACGACCTGATCGACCGTGTTCGCCGCGTTCGCGATCGGTACCGTCACACCCTGCGCCAGCCAGACCTGGAACTCGTCCTGGTAGTAGTTGTTCATGAGTAACGTCCGAACGCTGCCGAGCCGCTGCATGTGTGGATCGGGGTCGGCGCCGCCGTAGAGCCGCCAGGCGACGAGCACCCCGAGGACCGCGAGTCCGAGCGAGACCGCACCGGAGGCGAACGGCGAGAGGCTCGCGGAGCTGTAGCCCGCGGCCTCGTGGAGGACGTCCGCGTAGTGGTGGGCGTTGAGGCCCTCGACGCCGCCGTCCAGCCACGTGTGGAGATAGAGGATCGAGTCGCCCAGGACGTTCTTCAGCAGGCCCATGTTGACGAACCCGACGATGGCCGCGCCGACGCCGAGCACGACGAGCGGGAATTTGACGTTCCACCGCACCGGCTCGGGATCGCGCGCCGTGTCGCTCCGCGGGTCACCGTGGAAGGTCAGGAAGACCATCCGGAAGGTGTAGAAGCCGGTAAAGAAGACGGCGAGCAGCCCCATCGCGAAGCCCAGGAGCAAGAGGGGCTGGGACGTGCCGCCCGCCTCACCCAGCCCGTGGATCAATGTCTCGTAGAGCACCTCGTCCTTCGACCAGAAGCCCGCGAAGGGGACGATGCCCGCGAGCGCGAGCGAGCCCGAGAGGAAGGTGAGGTAGGTCACCCGCATCCGGTCCTTCAGACCGCCCATGTCCCACATGTTCTCGTTGTGGTGCATGGCGATGATGACCGACCCGGCCCCGAGGAACAGGAGCGCCTTGAACACGGCGTGGGTCGTCAGGTGGAAGACCGCGGCGACGTACCCCCCACCGCCCAGTGCGAGCATCATGTAGCCGTACTGAGAGATGGTGGAGTACGCGAGCACCTGCTTGAGTTCCTGCTTGACGACGCCCATCGTCGCTGCGAACAGCGCCGTGAAGCCGCCGATCAGCGCGATGACCGCGAGCGCCGTCGGCGAGAGGGCGTAGAACCCGTACATGCGTGCGACGAGATAGACGCCGGCGGCGACCATCGTCGCCGCGTGGATGAGTGCGGAGACGGGCGTCGGGCCCTCCATCGCGTCGGGCAACCAGGTGTGGAGCGGGAACTGCGCGGACTTGCCCATGACGCCGCCGAGCACGAGCAGACCGACGACAGTGAACCAGGCCTGCGGTCCGAGGCCGAAGAACGTCCTGATCTCGCTGCCGCCGTCACCCAGAACGGCCGCCTCGGCCATGTGGACGAAGGAGTCGTCGCCGGCGAAAGCGGAGGTTCCGAAGGTCGCGAGCACGGCGACGACGCCGATGAGGAAGAAGTAGTCCCCGAACCGCGTGACGAGAAACGCCTTCTTCGCTCCGCTCGGCGGACCGTCCTCGCGGAACCAGAAGCCGATCAGCAGGAACGAACAGAGGCCGACGAGCTCGAAGAACATGAACGCCATGAGCAGGTTGTCGGCGAAGACGAACGAGAGCATCGAGAATGTGAACAGGCCGAGCCCGGCGTAATAGCGGGGGAGTCCGATCTCGCCCTCGTCGTTCATGTACCCCAGCGAGAAGATGTGGACGAGGAAGGCGATCAGCGAGACGATCACCAGCATGAGCGCCGATAGCGGATCAATCAGAATGCCGAAGGTGAGCGACAGCGCGTCGCCGGCGCCCGTGACGAACGTGTAGAGTTCCTGGTGGTGTGGCTCGGCGGGCCCCGCGAGCGTGACGAGTGTCACCACCGAGAGGACGAGCGATCCGCCCGTCGCGACGATGCCTGCCAGGGCCCCTTTCTTCGGCATCCGCGGGCCCAGGAACAGCGCGATCAGGAACGATACCAGCGGGAGCAGTGCGATCGCCGGAGCGTAGTCAAATATCCCTGCCATGTTACCACCTCATCGTGACCGCCTCGGTCACGTCGATGTCGCCGAAGTTCCGGTAGAGCACCAGGATGATGCCGATCCCGACGGCGACCTCCGCGGCCGCCAGGGCCATGCCGAACAGCGCGAAGACCTGGCCGGTGAGGTTGCTGTAGTACAGCGAGAAGGCGACCAGGTTGATGTTCCCGGCGTTGAGCATCAGCTCGACGGACATCAGGAAAAACAGCGCGTTGCGCCGGGTGAGCACCCCGAACAGACCGATACAGAAGACGGCGGCCGAGAGCAGGAGGTAGTACTCGGGGAGAACGGCCATCAGCGGTCACCTCCCGTCCCCGTCTCCGCGTCGGAGTGTGGGCCGCGCCCACCGTCGGGGATCGGTTCGCCGCCGGATTCCTCGTCGCGCTTCGCCAGCATGAGCGCCCCGTCGAGGGCTGCGTCGAGCGCGATGGCGATGATCAGCAGCGCGACGACGAAGCTCTCGGTCGGGATCGCCGATTCGATCCCGATCAGCGCCGCGCCGATGCTCGCCACGACGCTCGCGTCCTGCGGGAAGCCCCAGGACTCGACCAGCGTCGCGGTATCAGCCGACAGGAAGACCGCGGCCATGAGGGCGAACAGCGCGATGGCCACGATTCCGGGCAGGAGGCGCCGATCGAACGGCACGCGCTCGGGGCGGGAGGTCACGTCGCCACCTCCGGATCCCGACGGGTCAGCATGACCGCGAAGGTGATGAGGATCAGTACCCCGCCGACGTACACGAGCACCTGCATCGCCGCGACGAACTCGGCGTGCGCGAGCACGTAGTGGACCGCGACGCTCAACAGCGCCACGCCGAGCAGCAGGGCCGCGTGCCAGACGTCGCGCACCAGCACGACGCCCAGGCTGCTCGCAATCGTGATCAGGGCGAACAGCCCGAATGCTATCGACTCGTACAGTGCCATCTTGTTTCGACACTCCACACGGGTCGCTTTTGAAGATTCCTCTTTCAATCCGCCAGTCGTACCCGGCTCTGCGGTTCGAGGGGTCTAACGCGCCCCTTACTACACACGAAGGTGCGCCTATCGAGGAACGCAGTGTCGTCGCGGATAGAAACGTCGGGAAAACGTGGTGCGACTACTGGTAGTCTACTTCGCCTTCGCCCTCGCTGACGCCACCACCTTTTTCATCGTCGGGTCGCTCGTTCGCTGGGCTCACTCGCGACCGCTCCTCGAAAAACGTGGGCGAAAAAGCCGACCGGTCGCTCCCTTCGTTCGCTCCCGGTCGGTGAAACGCCTCGCGCCTCCGGCGCTCGGCGTATGCTCACTCCTTACTGATAGTCGACTTCGCCTTCACCGACCCACGCGTCACGGTCCGGTTCGCGCGACGCAAGTGGGTTTTGTCCTTCCACCTTTTTCTTCGTCGGGGTGCCTCGCTGGCTCGCGGCTTCGCCGCTCGCCACCTTCGGCACCGCTCCTCGAAAAATCTGGGCCAAAAGCCGAACTCTCGCGGAGCGAGAGTTCGGTGAAACGGCTCGTGGCTACGGCACTCGCCGTATGCCTGCTCGCTACTGATAGTCGACTTCGCCTTCGCCCTCGCCGACCCACGCATCGCGATCCGGTTCGCGCGACGCCAGCGGGTCCATGTCCTTGTACCAGGGGACGTTCTTGAGGTCCTCCTTGTTGTAGGCGAACTCGTCTTTCGTGTCCGCGACGAACTCGAAGTTCTCGGTCAGGACGATCGCGTCGACGGGACAGACCTCCTCGCAGAGCCGGCAGTAGATGCACTGGCCGATGTGGAGGTTGTACTCCTCGCCGTTGCGCTGTTCGTCCGTGACGATCTGAATGGTGTCGTTCGGACAGACGTTCTCGCACTGGCGACACCAGATACAGCGCTCCTGGCTGAACTTGTGGACCCCGCGGAACCGGGGGCTGACCTCCGGTGCCTCCTCGGGGTACTCCACGGTGTAGGTGTGTCCGTCCAGTGCGTGCTTCATCGTCGTGGCCATGGATTTGAGGACGCCGATCATGCTGAGATACCTCCGAAGTCGCCAATGCGGCCGCGGGCGATCATGCCGAGATCACTCCCACGATGACGGCGGTGAGCACGAGGTTGGCGAACGCCAGCACCAGCATGCCCTTCCAGCCGATCTCGATCAGCTGATCGATCCGCACGCGCGGCAGCGCCGACCGTGCCCACTGCGTGAACAGGAAGACGAGCCAGATCTTGATCAGGAACCAGACGAGTCCCGGCAGGACCGGGCCGGCCGGCCCGCCCAGGAACAGCGTCGTGATGATGGCTCCGCCAAGGAAGATGTGGATGAACTCCCCGAGGTACAGCAGGACGAAGTAGACCGAGGAGTACTCGGTCTGGTACCCGGCGACGATCTCCGTCGGCGCCTCCGGAATGTCGAAGGGATTGCGGCCGACCTCCGCCAGGTTCGCGATCACGAACAGGACGAACGCGAAGGGGTTCACGATGGCGAACCACGACGGAATCGCGACGCCGCCGAGGGTAACCAGCGTCTCCTGCTGGGCAGCGACGATCTCGCTGAGCTGGAGCGTCCCCGCGAACAGCACGACCGAAACGCCGGTTAGGACTAGGGGAATCTCGTAGGCGAGGTTCTGTGCCACCGCCCGCAGCCCGCCGAGAAACGAGAACTTGTTGTTCGAGGCGTAGCCGGCCATGACGAGGCCGAGCGACGCGATCGAGGCCACCGCGAAGACGTACGCGAGGCCCGCCTCCGGGTCTGCGAGCTGGACGTTCAGCCCGAGGATCGAGCCCATCGGGATGACCGCGAAGCCAAGCAGCGCCGAGGACGCCAGCACCAGCGGCGCCAGGTCCCAGGCCGGCCGGTCGACGCCCTCGGGAACGATCAGTTCCTTCGAGAGCAACCGGACGGCGTCGGCGACGATGATCAGCAGGCCGAACGGGCCGATGCGGTTGACCGCGATGCGGTCCGTGAACGCGGCGGTGATCTTCCGCTTGGCCCACGGCCCCGCCAGGGCGGTCATGGTCATCATCAGCGTCCCGATCAACGCCGCCCCGATGAGTCCGGCGACGAACTCGCCGAGCGGTCCCCCGATCGGGAGCACGCCGCCGATCTGCTCGGGTAACGTCGGCATTACCGATCGACCTCCCCGAGGACGATGTCGAGGCTTCCCAGCGCCGCGATCATGTCGGGGACGTACTCGCCCTCGGACATGACCGGCAGCGACTGGAGGTTGTTGAAGCACGGACTCCGGATCTTGAACCGGGCCGGCTTGTCGGTGCCGTCCGAGCGGATGTAGATGCCGAGTTCGCCCTTCGCGCCCTCCACGGCGCTGTAGATCTCGGTGTCCGGGTCGGGCTTGAGCGTCCGCGGGACGTTCGACTGGATCTCGCGATCGTCCTCGTCCCAGTCCTCGAGCAGGTCGACGCACTGCTCGATGATGCGAGCGGACTGTTCCATCTCCTTGAGGCGGACGGTCGCGCGTGCGAAGTTGTCACAGCCGTCCTCCGTGACGACGTCCCACTCGAGTTCGTCGTAGTAGCCGTAGGGGTCGTCGCGCCGGAGGTCGTAGTCGATGCCGGAGCCGCGCGCGACGGGACCGGTCGTCCCGTAGCTCTTTGCCTCCTCCGGGGGCAGGACGCCGGTGTCGATGACGCGCATCTGGAACAGTTCGTTGCCGGTCAGGAGGTTGTGGTACTCCTCGAGCCGGTCGGGCATCGACTGGCAGAACTCTCTGACGTCCTCGAAGAACTCGTCGCGGGGCTCGGGCACGTCCCACGCCACGCCGCCCAGGCGCAGGTAGTTGAACATGAGGCGCTGGCCGGTCAGGTCCTCGAGGAGGTTCTGGACGTCCTCGCGGTCCCGGATGGCGTACATGAAGGTGGCCGTGAAGTCGCCGTAGATGTCCAGCGCGAAGGTCCCGACCGCAAGCAGGTGTGCGGCGATCCGACAGAGTTCCGCGCCCATCGTCCGCAGGACCTGGGCGTACTCGGGCACGTCGATGTCCGCCATGTCCTCGGCGGCCCGCGCGTATGCCCACTCGTTGAGGATGCCAGCGGAGATGTAGTCCCACCGGTCGGGATAGGGCATGATCTGGTGGCGGTAGGTGCTCTGCTGGCACATCTGCTCCTCGCAGCGGTGCAGGTAGCCCACGTCGGGGTCGACGTCGGCGATCTGCTCGCCGTCGAGCACCGTCTCGACGTGGAGCACGCCGTGGGTCGCCGGGTGGTGCGGGCCGATGTTGACGAACATCGTGTCCGACTCCCCGGGCACCTCCGTCCGCTTCTCCAGCGGATTGGCGTGCTCGCGAAGGGGGACGATCTGGGGCTGGTCCTGGTCGTAGTCCAGGGACAGCGGGTGGCCCTGCCATGTCTCGGGCAGGAGAATCCGGCGGAGGTCAGGGTTGTCCTCGTACTCGACGCCGACGAGGTCGTAGGCCTCCCGCTCGTGCCAGATGGCCGTGTCGTAGACGTCCGCGCCCGACTGGCTGACGGGGTTCTCCCGGGACGTCGGCACGACGACCGACAGCTGGTGAGTCGGGGCGTCGTACTTCTTGAGGTGGTAGATCGACTCGTAGCGGTCCCGGTACTCCTGGGCCGTGACACAGGAGAGGTGGTCGAACCCCGCCTCCTGCTTGAGCGTCGAGAGGACCGCGTCGACCTCGTCGGGCCGGATCACGAAGGCCTCGGCGTTGACGTGTGACTCCCGGCCGATGACGTGCTCGCCGAGCAGGTCCGCCACTGCGTCGTAGTCGAGGTCGCCGTCGGCAGTGACGCCGACGTCCGGTTGGGCCGGTCGTGGCTGTTCCAGACTCATGGCGAATCAACCCAGTTGTACCGCATGACGAGGTCGTCCTCGTCGACCTGGTCGGCGAGGTGGTCGACGAGTTCGTCCTGGTCCAGGTCGCCGAACTCCTCGAGTTCGTAGGGCTTGACCGTGACCGGGGAGCTCTCGCCGTTGGCGATGCGCTCCTGGAGCTTCGCGATCCCGTAGATCAGCGCTTCCGGCCGCGGCGGGCACCCGGGAACGTGGATGTCGACCGGGATGACCTCCTCGACGCCCTTGATCACGTTATAGCCCTCCTGGAAGGGGCCCCCCGAGATGGTGCACGAACCCATAGAGACGACGAACTTGGGCTCTGGCATCTGGTCGTAGACGCGCTTCATCCGCGGGGCGAACTTCGAGACGATGGTCCCCGGGACGATGATGACGTCGGCCTGGCGGGGCGACGCCCGCGGGACGCCCGCACCGAAGCGGTCGAGGTCGTGCTTGACCGCGTAGGTGTGCATCATCTCGATGGAACAGCAGGCGATCCCGAAGAGGAGCATGAACATCGACGAGCCCCGCACCCAGTTCATGAACTTGTCGAACTTCGTGAGGATGAACGGGGTGTTCCCGAAGGCCTCCCGGAGCTTCGAGTTGAAGCGGTCGTCGACGCCCTCGCCCAGCCGTGCGTCCTGGGTCGACTGTGCCTGTTCCAGCGTGTCGTGCAGTTGCGTGTTCTGACTCATGATTGACGGTTCACCCGCTGACTCTCGGCGCGTGGACTCCTGATCCACTCGACAGCGCCGTTGCGCCAGGCCCACGCGAGTCCGACGACGAGGATGCCGATGAAGACGAGCATCGGAGCGAGCGCCCGTACGGGGCCGACCTCCGCGACGGCCTCGCCGTAGACCACGGTCCACGGGAAGATCAGGACAGTCTCGATGTCGAAGACGACGAACAGCAGGGCGACCATGTAGTACTGGATGTTGAAGCGAAGGCCCGTGCTGCTCCCCGTCGGCACCTCGCCGCTCTCGTAGGTGGCGCGCTTGCTAAACTCCGGCACGCTCGGCCGCAACAGCGCGGAGACCGCCATCATACTGAGCGGAATGGCGATCGCCACGACGGCCAGCGCGGCGATTGCGATCCATGGATTGGCCATACAGGTATCTCCTATCGTTCGGCGGTTTGAGGCGGT